>Ga0182740_1000008_pt1 | contig 590035 bp, 528 predicted proteins | sample eDN5th37CKraftBY_FD_128872 | JGI IMG/M metagenome (GOLD analysis project Ga0182740, IMG submission 128872) | Enriched backyard soil microbial communities from Emeryville, California, USA - eDNA 5th pass 37_C Kraft BY (version 2) (version 2) | ecosystem: Environmental > Terrestrial > Soil >... | reverse complement strand
TAAACTTAACCATATGGTTAAGTTTAAGAACGACCCGCTGCATCGCACGTTCGCCGCGCTGTCGGACCCGACACGGCGCGCACTCTTGATGCGGCTCGGCGACAACCTCGACGGCCTTTCCGTCAGCGAACTAGCAGAGCCGTTCTCGATGTCGCTCCCGGCGGTCATGAAGCACCTCGACGTGCTGGGCGATGCGGGCCTCGTCACGCGGACCAAATCCGGGCGCACCGTGAGCTGCAAGCTCAACGCCGCCCCGATGGAAGACGCCATGTTCTGGCTCTATCGCTACCAGCGCTTCTGGACGTCGCAGCTCGATCGTCTCGCCGCCTTCGTGGAGGAAGATACATGCCAGCCGCCCCCGCCCCCAGCGCCCCAATCAAGCCAAGCCTCACCCTCAAACGTCGTCTCAATGCCCCGCCGGAAAAGGTCTACGCCGCGTGGACCGAACCGGCGCACCTGACGAAGTGGTTCGGGCCCGACTCCAGCGCGGTTACGCGCGCGGACATGGATGTGCGAACCGGCGGGCGCTATGTCGTCGTGTTCCATACAGAAGACGGCGAGGAGCATCACGTCAGCGGCGTCTACAAGGAGGTCGTGCCCAACGAGAAGCTTGCCTTCACCTGGGCGTGGCGCAGCACGCCCGAGCGCGAATCGTTCGTCACCGTGACGATCAAGCCGGACGGCGCGGGCTCGATCCTGACGCTCATGCACGAACAATTCTACGACGAGCCCGCGCGCGACCGGCACCAGTACGGCTGGACCGGATCGCTCAACAAACTCGAAAAGCTGTTCGCGTAACGCAACGGAGCATCGCCATGCAACCGCACAAGATCGTCTCCCGCGAGGAATGGATCGAAGCGCGCAAGAAGCATCTGAAAAGCGAAAAGGCGCTGACGCGCCTCGGCGACATGGTAAGCGCGGAGCGCCAGGCGCTGCCGTGGGTCAGGGTGGAAAAGGACTATCGCTTCGACACGCCGGCGGGCACGCGGACGCTCGCGGACCTGTTCGGCCGCAATAGCCAGTTGATGGTCTACCATTTCATGTGGCTGTGGAAGAAAGGCGTCGGTTGCGACGGCTGCTCGTTCCTTTGCGACCACATCGACGGCGCCAACCAGCACCTCAAGCATCACGACGTGAGCATCGTCGCGGTGTCGCGCGGCAAACTTGCCGATCTCATGGCCTACAAGAAACGCATGGGCTGGCAGTTCGACATGGCCTCGTCGTATGGCAGCGACTTCAATTACGATTACGGCGTGTCGTTCACCGAGGAGCAGCTCGCCGACGGCAAGGTGTTCTACAATTACGAAATGACCGCCGACGGCTTCAACGAATTGCCGGGCATCAGCGTCTTCTTCAAGAACGACGCCGGCGAAATCTTCCACACCTACTCGTCCTATGGTCGCGGCGGCGAGGCTCTGATCGGCGCCTACCGCATCCTCGACCTGATGCCGAAGGGCCGCAACGAAACCAAGATCATGGACTGGATGCGGCGGCATGACGAATACGAGAAAGCGACCGACACGGCCGCTTGCTGCCACTCTTAAGCCAGCCGCCGCACATCCAGACTGGAGGAAAGACGGGAGACACCCATGCCCCACTATGTCGACGGTTTTATCGTGCCGGTTCCCGCCAAGAAGCTGAAAGACTATCTGCGCATCGCCCGCAAGGCCGGCAAGGTCTGGATCGACCACGGCGCCATCGACTACCGCGAATGCATCGCCGACGACGTCAAGAAGGGCAAGTGGACGTCGTTCCCGCGCAGCGTCAAGCTCAAGCGCGGCGAGACGGTCATCTTTTCCTGGATCGTCTACAAATCGCGCAAGCACCGCGACCAGGTTCTCGCCAAGGTGATGAAGGATCCGCGGCTCGCCAAGATGATGGACCCGAAGGCGATGCCGTTCGACGGCAAGCGGATGATCTACGGCGGCTTCAAGACCGCCGTCGCGCTGTAAGGACTCCGCGCGCCCGCCTCGGAGGCTCTTTTTCCGGCGCATACGGCCGTTTAAGTTCGGCGGATGAGCACACCGACGACGGCGCGCAACGCTCCCGCCGCCTATCCGAAAACCGCATCCTGCCTCTGCGGCGCGTTGCGCGTCACCGCAAGCGCGCCGCCGCGAATGGTTCATGCCTGCTCCTGCCTCGATTGCCAGCGGCAATCGGGCAGCGCGTTTTCCTATTCCGCGTTCTTTCCAACCGCAGCCGTGACCGTTTCCGGTGAAGTCCGCTCATGGCGGCGCACGTCGGATTCCGGCCGTTGGCAGGAGACGGACTTCTGCGCGACTTGCGGCGGCGGCCTCGTCAGCCGCCTGGAGGCCCTTCCGGGCCTCGTCTGCGTCCCGGTCGGCGGCTTCGCCGATCCCGATTTCCAGGCACCGGAGACTCTCTACTGGGCGTCCAAACGCCACCGCTGGCTCGACCTGCCGGCCGGCATCAAGACCGTGGAGACGCAGTAGGGATCAGCGCGTCGGAATGGGCTTGGCGCCGCGATAGTCGTAGAAGCCGCGCCCGGCCTTCTTGCCGAGCCAGCCGGCCTCGACATACTTCACCAGCAGCGGGCACGGGCGGTATTTGGAATCCGCCAGCCCTTCGTGCAGCACCTGCATCACCGAGAGGCAGGTGTCGAGGCCGATGAAGTCGGCCAACTCCAGCGGCCCCATCGGATGGTGCGCGCCGAGCCGCATCGCGGTGTCGATGGCCTCGACGTTACCGACGCCCTCGTAGAGCGTGTAGATCGCCTCGTTGATCATCGGCAGCAGGATGCGGTTGACGATGAAGGCCGGAAAGTCCTCGGCCACGGCGATGGTCTTGCCGAGCTTGCTGACGAACTCCTTGGCGGACTCGAAGGTCGCATCCGCCGTGGCGATGCCGCGGATCAGCTCGACCAGCTCCATCAGCGGCACCGGATTCATGAAGTGAATGCCGATGAACTTCTCCGGCCGGTCGGTGGCCGACGCAAGCCGCGTGATCGAGATCGACGAGGTGTTGCTGGCGACGATGGTGTCGGGCTTGAGCACCGGGCACAGCTCGGAGAAGATCTTGCGCTTGACCTCCTCCTTCTCGGTCGCGGCCTCGATGACGAGATCGCACTCGGCCAGCGCGTCGATGTTTTCAACCGTCGTGATGCGCTTGAGCGCGGCCTGCTTGTCGTCCTCGGTGATGCGCTGGCGCGCAACCTGGCGCGCCATGTTGCCGTTGATGGTGGCGAGCGCCTCCTTCAAACGAGCGGGGGCGACATCGTTGACCACGACAGGAATGCCGGCGAGCGCGCAGACATGGGCGATGCCGTTGCCCATCTGACCCGCGCCGATCACGCCGACCCTGCGAATGCTATGCGCCATGATGTTGGTCCGAACTCCCGAGAATGCCTGAGAACGCCCGAGCGTTGCGTCCGCCGTTGCTCAGCCTTTGACCTTGGCCAGCTCCGCCTCGAGCTCCGGCAGCGCCTGGTAGAGATCGGCCACCAAGCCGTAATCGGCCACCTGGAAGATAGGCGCTTCCTCGTCCTTGTTGATAGCAACAATCACCTTGGAGTCTTTCATCCCGGCGAGGTGTTGGATTGCGCCGGAAATTCCGACCGCGATGTAGAGTTCCGGGGCCACCACCTTGCCGGTCTGGCCGACCTGCCAGTCGTTGGGCGCGTAGCCCGCATCGACGGCCGCGCGCGAGGCGCCGACCGCGGCGCCGAGCTTGTCGGCCACCGGCTCGATGTACTTGGTGAAGTTCTCCCGGCTCTGCATGGCCCGGCCGCCGGAGATGATGATCTTGGCGGAGGTCAACTCCGGCCGGTCGTTCTTCGACAACTCCTCGCCGACGAAGGACGAGATGCCGGGATCGGCCGCGGCGGCGAGCGTCTCGACCGGCGCCGAACCGCCCTCGCCCGCCGCAGGGAACGCCGCGGTGCGGATGGTGAGGACTCTCTTGGCATCCTTGGACTTCACGGTCTGGATCGCGTTGCCGGCATAGACCGGCCGCTCGAACGTGTCGGGGCCGACGATCTTACTCACGTCGGAGACTTGCATCACGTCGAGCAGCGCCGCGACCCGCGGCATGACGTTCTTGCCGTTGTTGGTCGCGGGCGCGGCCAGCGTATCATAGGCGCCCGCAAGCGACACGATCAGCGCCGCCATCGGCTCCGCCAGCGCGTGCTCGTAGGCCGGCGCGTCGGCGAGCAGGACCTTGGCCACGCCGTCGAGCTTGGCGGCGGCATCGGCCACCGCCTTGGCGTCCTTGCCGGCGACCAGCACATGCACGTCGCCGCCGATCGCCTTGACCGCCATCAGGGCCTTGTTGGTGGTATCCTTGAGCGTCTTGTTGTCGTGCTCGGCAATCAGCAGCGTCGTCATCCGAGCACCCCCGCATCCTTGAGCTTGCCGACCAGTTCGGCCGGCGATCCAACCTTCACACCCGACTTGCGGCTCGACGGCTCGACCGTCTTCACGACCTCAAGCCGCGGCGCAACGTCAACGCCGTAGGCATCGGGCGTCTTGTCCTCGATCGGCTTCTTCTTGGCCTTCATGATGTTCGGCAGCGACGCATAGCGCGGCTCATTCAGTCGCAGGTCGGCGGTGACGATCGCAGGCCCCTTCAGCTTCACCGTCTGCAAACCGCCATCGACTTCGCGCGTCACCTGGATGGACTCGCCTTCGACCGTCAGCTTCGAGGCAAAGGTACCCTGCGGCCAGCCCGTGAGCGCAGCCAGCATCTGGCCGGTGGCATTGCAATCGTCGTCGATCGCCTGCTTGCCCATGATGACAAGGCCCGGCTGCTCGGCGTCCACCACGGCCTTGAGGATTTTCGCCACCGCGAGCGGCTCAACCACGCCGTCTGTCTTGACCAGGATGCCGCGGTCCGCGCCCATCGCCAGCGCCGTGCGGATGGTTTCGGTGGCCTGCTGCGGACCGACGGAGACGACGATGATCTCAGTCGCCTTGCCCGCTTCTTTCAGGCGGATCGCTTCTTCGACCGCGATCTCGTCGAAGGGGTTCATCGACATTTTCACGTTGGCAAGCTCGACACCCGAGCCGTCGGCCTTCACGCGAATCTTGATGTCCTTGTCCACCACCCGCTTTACGGGCACCACGATCTTCATGTTGTTAAACAGCTCCTCAGGCCACGCAGCCCACGGATTCAGGCCTTGAATTGGTGCGGCGCACACTAATCGCCGGCTTATGCCGGGTCAACGGCGGGGCGGTTGCGAGGGTGGCCTGTCAGCGCCCCATGATCCAGATCGTGGCCATGATGACGATGATGGCCGCGAACTGCATCAGCACGCGCAGGCGCATCAGCCGCTGCGAGGTGTTGGGCGAACCGCCGCGCATCATGTTGATCAAGCCGAGCAACAGGACGACAGCCACCGCGCCGATGGCGATGGGAACAAGATAGTGCGACATCAGGTCAGCCATGACGATGTCCTAGCACCCGGTCTGCGTCATTGCACGCCGAGATGCAATTCATTGCGACATTTTTGATCGCCACCCCCGCGCCATCGATCCTATATAGACGCAACCGCAAACTGGAGAGAAGCGTCCGACATGCCGTCCTGCCCGACCAGGCGCCGGCGCTTCGCCGCACAGGGATCGCCGTGACAAAACGAATTCTGGTGCTCGGAGCCGCGGGGCGGCTCGGCTATGTCGCCGCCGAAACCTTCCGCAAACACGGCTGGACTGTCCGGGGCCTGGTGAGGCCCGGCCGCGCCGGGGCGGTGCCGCGCCAGGTCGAGCCCATCGAAGCCGTGACGCGCGACGAAGCCGTCCAAGCCGCACGCGATTGCGACGTGGTGCTCAACGCCCTCAACCCCGTCATCACCGAATGGCAGCGGAACGCGCTGTCGCTCGCCTATGGCGCGATCGCGGCGGCGGAAGGCAACGGGGCGACGCTGTTATTTCCCGGCAGCGTCTGGAACTACGGGCGCGGCATGCCGCCGGTGATCGACGAAACCACGCCGATGCATCCGACCACGCGCAAGGGTGGCATGCGCGTCGAGATCGAACAGCGCATCCGCGAGGCGTGCGACCGCGGCATGCGCGCCATCGTGCTGCGCGGTGGCGACTTCTTCGGCGGCGGCAAGGGCTCGTGGCTCGATCTCATCATCACCAAGGAGATCGAGCGTGGCCGCCTCACCTATCCCGGCCCGATGAACGTGCCGCACGCCTGGGCCTATCTGCCCGATTTCGCGAAAACCCTGGTGCTGCTTGCGGAACGGCGCGATGCGTTCGGCCCCTACGAGACATTCGGCTTCCCCGGCGACACGATGACGGGCGACGAATTGATCGCGACGATCCAGTCCGTGACCAAGAGCCAATACAACGTACGCCAGATGAGCTGGTGGTTCCTCAAGTCCATCGGCCAGTTGATGGCGCTCAGCCGCGAGTTGTCGGAGCTTGAGTACCTGTGGCAGGTGCCGCATCGGATTTCCGGCGACAAGCTCGCGGCTGCGATCGGCGACGTTCCGCACACGCCGCTGCCAAACGCCATCGTCGCCTCGCTGCGCGCTCTCGGCCATCGCATCTGACGCACGGATGGACCGACGGGCCGCGCGCGGCCGGCTGAAGCGCGCGGTCTATCCGGCGTCGTCGCCGGCATGGCACGACAGCCGAAAACAATCGGAAAACCAGGCTGTTGGCCGTCATTTCCGACATTTTTAACCAATTTCAGGCTTTTGATGGAGCGGAACGACAACCGACCGGCTCTAGCCCGCGTCGGCGGCAGCCAGAAGGCCGCATGATCATGACCCGCGCGCTGAACCGCATGATTTCCCGATTTTCCGTCCGCACCCGCATTATCCTGCTCGCTCTCACCCCGGTCGTCGGCTTCCTCGCGAACGGCGTCGCCTTCGTCGTCGGCGAGAACGAGGTTGGGGACGCTTTCAAAACCGTCGAGCGCGCCACCGACCTTGCCGACACCAGCCGCGATTTCATGACGGCGCTGATTACGATGCGCGCCGATACGCACGATTTCGCGGCGCGCCCCAGCGACGATCTGGTCCATCGGTTTGAGCAGACGCACGCCTCGGCCATGCGGATTCTTCCGATCCTCGAGGCGACTGTCGATGCGGATGCGCGCAAGGACATCATCCCCGCCAAGGCTGCGCTCGAGGAGATTGCGGCGCAGTTCGACGATCTCGCGCGCAATCAGAAAATCCTGGGCTTCACCGACGCAGAGGGCGTGCGCAGCCGCATGACCAAGGCTGCGGCCGCGGTCGAGCGGATGATCCACGAAGACATGTCTTGGGTGAGCGAGGCCGACGCGCGAAAGCTTCTCGTCCCGCTCCTGACCATGCGCCGCTATGAAACCGAATACCGGCTTGCCCGCTCGACTCTGATGCAGGTCGTGTTCCTCGACGAATACAAGAAATTCCAGGCGGTGCTGGAATCCATCGCCGCCAGCGACCCCATGAAGGAGCAAACGGCGGCGCAGGTGAAAGCCTACGTCGACATGTTCACCGAATGGACCAAGATCGTCGGCAGAGTTGAGCCGCCGGTCGCCGTGATCGATTACAACACCAAGGCTCTGATGCCCGTCGCCGGCAAGATCATGCACTCGACGCGCGCCCACACCGAGGCCGCCTCGCAGGCGCTTGCCGCCTCGCAGACGCACACCAGGAACATCATCGCCGGCGTCGGATTAGCGAGCGTCATTATCGGCCTCATCTTCAGTTGGTTGATCGGGCGCAGCATCGCGCACCCGCTTGATGGCCTCGCCGAGGCGATGAAGCGGCTCGCCACCGGCGACAGCTCGGTCCAAATCCCGGCGACCCGCGCATCCGACGAAATCGGCGCGATGGCGCGGACGGTGATCGTGTTCCGCGACAACATCATCGAGCGCGACCGGCTGTCCTCGGCTCAAGGCGAATCGGCGCGCGAACGCGAGCAGCGCAGCGAGAGCGTCGCCGCCGCCATCGCGGCGTTCCGAAGCTCGATCCAGCAGGCCCTTGCCAACCTGCGCCACACCGCCGAGCAACTGGAAACGTCCTCGGCCGACCTCAACAAGGCGGCCGATGCGGTCAAGGCGGAATCGCACACCGCCGAGTCCCGCGTCGCCGCGGCCTCGCAGAACGTGACCTCGGCGGCGAGCTCGGTGGAGGAACTCGCGGCCTCGATCGGCGAAATCGCCTCCCAGGCCGCCAAATCGACGGATGTGGCGACCCGGGCCGTTGCCGAAGGCAAGCGCACCGCGCAGACCATGACCGAACTCGGCGAGGCAGCCACCCGCATCGGCGAGGTGATCGGGCTGATCCAGGCCATTGCCGGACAGACCAACCTGCTCGCACTCAACGCCACCATCGAAGCCGCGCGGGCCGGCGAAGCCGGGCGCGGGTTTGCCGTCGTCGCCTCCGAGGTCAAATCGCTTGCGGCCCAGACCGCCAAGGCGACCGCGGAAATCTCCGACCAGATCGGCGCCATCCAGGCCGCCGCCGCCGATTCCGCGCGCGCCATCGGACAGGTGAACTCCATCATCACCGATATGTCGGCCATCGCGTCGACCGTCTCCGCCACGGTCGAGGAGCAGAACGCGGCGGTGTCCTCGATCGCCGACGGCGTGAACCGCGCCTCGCTCGAAGCGCAAAGCGGCGCCGAGGCGATGAGCCGCGTCGCCGGCGCCACCGCCGCCGCGCGCAGCACCGCCGTCGACGTCAAGACCTTCGCCGATACGCTCGCCGCCGAGGCCGAAAGCCTCGACGCCGAGGTGCAGCGCTTCCTCGCCGACGTGCAGGCCGCCTGACGCGCGGCTGGAGCGCAGCGTTCGGCCGCACGCGCAAAGCTCGGATGCGGCCGGCGCCCTTGCAATCGCCACGATAATCCGCAATTCCAGGTGCGACCGGTCCCGCACGGAGAAAGCGGTGCGCATCCTGCGCTTCTGCTATGGCGTCGCCATCGACGCATTCAATCGGTTCCACACCGATGACGGCTGGGCGATCGCGAGCCATATCGCGCTTTCGGCGCTGATGTCGCTGTTTCCGTTCCTGATCGTGGTCACGGCGCTGGCCGGCTTCATCGGCAGCAAGGAACTGGCGGACGAAGCCGCGCGCATCCTGCTCGAAGCCTGGCCGACGACGGTGGCGGAGCCGATCTCGCGCGAAATCCACAGCGTGCTGACGACGGCGCGCGGCGGCGTCCTCACCATCGGCGTGGCGTTGGCGATCTATTTCGCTTCGAGCGGCATCGAGAGCCTGCGGATCGGGCTCAATCGCGCCTACGGGTTGAGCGAGCCGCGGCACTGGTGGCTGCTGCGGCTGGAATCCATCGGCTACGTGCTGGTGGCGGCGGTTTCGCTGCTGGCGCTGGCCTTCCTCATCGTGCTGGCGCCGCTGATCTTCGCCACCACGGTGCGCCATGCGCCGTGGCTCAGCCCGCTCTGGCCGGTGCTGAATTTCGTGCGCTTCGCGGTCACCGCCGTCGTCCTCGTCACCGCGCTTTTCATCGCTCACAAGTGGCTGCCTTCGGGCCGCCGCCGCCTTGGCGAGATCGCGCCGGGCATGATCGCGACGATGGTGCTCTGGCTGGTGGCCGGTGAGGTGTTCGGCCGTTATCTCGCCGACTTCGCCTACACTTACGTCTCTTATTACGCCGGGCTCGCCTCGGCGATGATCGCGCTGGTGTTCCTTTATCTCATCGCGTCGATTTTCATCTATGGCGCCGAGCTGAACACGGCGGTGACGCAGGCGCGCAAGCCCCATAAGCATGGCTGATCCCCCGCGCACCCTGGGGACAGGGTCGGACGAGCCGCTGACAGCCTTGCCACACCGAGGGTAGCCTTGATTCGTTCATCGACGGGCGGTTGCGCCCGCCATTGGGAGGAATCGGCATGGCTCTCGAGGCAATTATTGTCATCCTCATCATCGGTGCGGTTGCCGGCTGGTTGGCCGGTCAGTTGGTCCGCGGCATGGGCTTCGGCCTGATCGGCAACATCGCGGTCGGCATCATCGGCGCGTTCATCGCCGGCTGGCTGCTGCCGCGGATCGGCCTCAACATCGGCGGCGGCGTTGTCGCGTCGATCATCAACGCCACGATCGGCGCGGTCATCCTCCTGGTCATTCTCGGCCTGATCAAGCGCGCCTGATCGCCATCACGGCCCGCAACGCCTCGTCGATCGCAGCCGGCGAAGCGGGCTTGCGCAAGTAGGCATTCATGCCGGCCGCCTTCGCGGCCCGTGCGTCGTCCTGCCCGGTGCGGCCGGACACGCCGATGATCGGAACGCGGCCGGCGGAACCCGGCAGCGCGCGGATTTTCCGTGCGGTTTCAAGTCCGTCCATTCCGGGCAGCGCGATATCCATCAGCACGATATCGTGCTCGTTGCGTGCCGCGGCTTCGATGGCCGCCGTGCCGTTGCCGGCGAAGCTGACCCGGTGCCCCAACTCGCCAAGCACGGCCCCAAGCACGACGCGGCCGAACGGGTTGTCCTCGACGCAGAGCACCCGCCATGCCGGCGAGGATGACGCGGCCTTGGTGCGCGGACGCCGGGCCGCTGCCGCGCTCCTCACCACAACCACGAGACGGAACGTACTGCCGCGGCCCGGCGCGCTGGTGACGACGACATCGCCGCCCATCGCCCGCGCGATCCGCCGCACGAACACCAGCCCGAGGCCTGCGCCGCCGTAGCGGCGCGCCACCGTTTCGCTCGCCTGCGCGAACGGACGGAACAACCGCTTGAGATCGGCGGCGACGATGCCGATGCCGCTGTCGGCAACGGTGAATGTCAGCCGCATGCGCCCGCCCGCGCCGTGCTTGCGCCCGACCGGCTCGGCCGATACCGCCAAAGCAATGCGGCCGCGCTCGGTGAACTTCACCGCGTTGTCGATGAGATTTTCCAGCACGCCGCGCAGCCGAACATCGTCGCCGACGACGCGCGCGGGCAAATCGGCGGCGATGTCGATATCGACGCCAAGCCCCTTGCTCTCGGCCCGCGCGGTCAGCGTGCCGGCCACCGCCTCGACGAACGGGCGCAGCGCAAACGGCTCCTCGCGCAACACCAGGCCGGCGGTTTCCGCCTTGGCGGCATCGACCACGGTCGTGGTCAGCCGCGCCAGATGGTCGGCCGTGCTCTTGATCGTCTCGGCCCAGCGCCGCTCGCGCTCGGGCAGATCGGAGGCGTGCAGCAATTGCGCCAGCGCCAGGATGCCGGTCAACGGCGTGCGGATGTCGTGAGCGAGGCCCGCCAGCGCCACCTCGATCGCCCGTTCGTGTCGAGGCGCGGTTTCGCGCGCAGCCGAGCGCGGCCTTCGCCGACGCGCCGAGCGCGGGCGGAGCGGCTTCTTGCGTTTGGCTTTCGCCATCAGGCTCCCCGACCGACCGGCCCCAACCATGACATGCCGGACGATATGGGGCTACGGCGCGCCGGCCACCATCCCTGGAATGCGGCGGCCGAGCAACCCGCGGATGTCTCGCGCAGACAGGCCCCGCGCCCGCAACTCGCGCAGACCCGTGGATGCCGTGGACTTGGAGAGCTTCCGGCCCTCGCCGTCCAGGACCAGACGATGGTGATGGTAGACCGGCGCCGGCTTGTCGAGCAGCGCCTGCAGCACCCGATGCACGCTGGTGGACCAGAACAGGTCCTGTCCGCGCACCACATGGGTCACGCCCTGCAGCGCGTCGTCGATCACCACAGCAAGATGATAGCTCGCCGGCGCGTCCTTGCGGGCCACGATCACGTCACCCCAGGCGGAAGGCTCCGCCATGACCGTCCCGCTTTCGCCGGATGGGCCCGCTCCGGTTTCGCTCCAGTGAAGCGGCCCGGTCCAGTCCACCGCCTTTTCCATGTCGAGGCGGACGGCATAGGCGTCGCCGCGCGCGATCCGCGCCTGCCGCTCGGCGTCCGGCATCTGCCGCGCGGTGCCCGGATAAACCGGTCCGCCGTCAGGATCGCGCGGCCAGCGCGCATGCGACTCGCGATCGGCAACCAGATGCGCCAACTCGGCCCGGCTCTCGAAGCTCGGAAAGGTCAGCCGCAATCCCTCAAGCGTGCCAAGCGCCGCGCGGTAATCGTCGAGATGCTCGGACTGGCGGCGCACCGGCTCCTCCCATTCGATGCCGAGCCATGCCAGGTCCTCGACAATCGCCGCCTCGAACTCGGGCCGGCACCGCGTCGGGTCGATGTCCTCCATGCGCAGCAGGAAGCGGCCGCCGGCTGCGCGCGCCATCTCGAAGTTGAGCAGCGCCGAGAGCGCGTGGCCCAGATGCAGATAGCCGTTCGGGCTTGGAGCAAAACGGAAAACGGGTTGCGTCATCGGGAATCCGGCGGCGTCCTTGCGGCGCCATTGTGATGCACTGGGCTTCGTTCAAGCAATGTGATTACGTTTGCGCCATGTTGGCTCATCCCCCATCGTTCCTGCACACCGAGGCCGACCTGCGGGCCGGCATGGCCGCGCTGGTGGCGCAAGACCCGCGCCTTGCGCCGGTGTTGGAAAAAGCCGGGATGCCGGGGCTCCGCCGGCGCGAAGGCGGTTACGCCGGGCTTTGTTCCATCGTCTGCGGCCAACAGCTTTCGACCGCCAGCGCCGCCGCGATCCGCGCACGGCTGTTCGCGGCGTTCGATCCGTTCCACCACGACACCGTGCGCCGCGCCCGCGCCGAGCGGCTGGCGCGGCTCGGCCTGTCCAGGCCCAAGATCAAGGCGGTCAAAGCCATCGGCCACGCCATCGCGCGCGGGCACATCGACCTCGACGCCGTTGCCGCGATGGAGGCCGACCAGGCTCATGCGGCGCTGACCGCGCTGCATGGCATCGGCCCCTGGACCGCCGATATTTATCTCCTGTTCTGCCTCGGCAACGCCGATGCATGGCCGGCCGGCGACCTTGCCTTGCAGGAAGCGGCTCGCCTCGCGCTGGGCCTGAGGCAGCGACCGGACGCCAAGGCGATGGCGAAGCTCGGCGAGGCGTGGCGGCCGTGGCGCGGGGTGGCCGCGCATCTGTTGTGGGCCTACTATCATGTGGTGAAGCGGCGCGAGGGCGCGCCGGTGGCGGAGAGAACTGTGGCGAGCGAAGGCAACACGACGAAAACCAGGGCCCGCAAAACCAACGGATCGCGCCGCTCCGGTGTCACCGATGGCCGCTGAACTCGACGGCCCCCGACTCGAGCCGCCGAGCGGCCAGGTCAAGCGCCTGGTCGTTTTCCTGCACGGCTACGGCGCCGACGGCAATGACCTGATCGACCTCGGCCGCGCTTGGCAGGGGCTCTTGCCCGACACCGCCTTCGTTTCGCCGCACGCGCCCGAGCCCTGCGGACAGGCCCCGGTCGGCCGGCAATGGTTTCCGCTGACCTTTCGCGACCCGGACGAACGCTGGCGCGGCGCCAACAAGGCGGCGCCGACCCTCGACCGTTTCCTCGATGCAGAACTGGAGCGGCGCAAGCTTCCACCCTCGGCGCTGGCGCTGGTCGGATTCAGCCAGGGCACCATGATGTCGCTGCATGTCGGGCTGCGGCGCGCCGCGCCGCCGGCCGCGATCGTCGGCTATTCCGGCGTGTTCGTGCTGCCCGACAAGGCCACGCCGGAGAGCATCGCCGGCGAAATCAGGGCGCGCCCGCCGGTCCTTCTGGTCCACGGCGCGCAAGACGATCTGATCCCGGCGCAGGCCCTGTTCCAAAGCGCGCAGACGCTGGCGGCGCTCGACGTGCCCGTCGAGTGGCATCTGTCGGAAGGCGTCGGCCACGGTATCGACCAGGACGGCCTTCGGCACGGCGGCATGTTCCTCGCCCGCCGATTCGGGTTGCGGGCCTGATCGGCAGCCGGTCTTCCGCCCACCGAAGGGCGCACAACCGCCACGTTATGCGTGCTTCACAATGCCGTCACGGTGACTGTACACTGTGAATCGGCGGCTGCCGCGGCACAGCGGCATGGCTGTCGGGGGGTTTTGAGGAGCCTCGCCTTTGAATGCGCATGTCTCAGCCGGGAACGCGTCGATTGGCAACGCCTCAATCGGAAACGGCTTTCCGGCACTGGTGCTGAACGCGGACTTCCGCCCGCTGAGCTATTACCCGCTGTCGCTCTGGTCGTGGCAGGATGCGATCAAGGCGGTGTTCCTCGACCGCGTCAACATCGTCGAGCAATACGATCAGGCGGTGCACAGCCCCTCGCTGGTGATGAAGCTGCCGAGCGTGGTGTCGCTCAAGACCTTCGTGAAGCCGTCCACGCATCCGGCGTTCACCCGGTTCAACGTATTCTTACGCGACCGCTTCTCTTGCCAATACTGCGGCGCGCGCGAAGACCTCACCTTCGATCATCTGATCCCGCGCTCGCGCGGCGGCCAAACCACCTGGGTCAACGTCATCACCGCATGCTCGGCGTGCAACCTGCGCAAGGGCAGCCTGACACCGGCCGAAGCGAAGATGTGGCCATCGCAAATGCCGATGCAGCCGAGCGTGCAGCACCTGCATCGCAACGGCCGGCTGTTCCCGCCGAACTACCTGCACCAGAGCTGGCTCGACTATCTTTACTGGGACACCGAACTCGATCCCTGAGAGCCGCGGCAAACGCGCGCCGATCGCGCGAGTACAGGCGCTCGCGCGATATCGGGAAGGAAGACGGCACCCGCACGGTCAAGACCGGCGCGGCTGGACGGGCTGCCGGGCAGCCACGCGCAGATCGTCAACCAGGCGCTCTGCGGCGCCGAGAAGGCGCTGGCGACGTTGCACTGGCTGGAGCGCGGCGAGCATTTCGACGCGCCGGCGGAGCCGAGCGTCCATCAGCTCATCGATCTGATGGAGGGCGAGGCCGTCATCTTCGCTCGACGACAGCCGCTATCCGGCGAGCAAGGGCGGCGGCGTCCATTTCGAGCCTTCGGAAAAGGCCACGATCACGCAGGCCGGCACGGCGCCGCTGAAGCTGTTCCACCTCGCCGTGAAGCGCGACGACGCTTAAAGACACGCTCCGGTTATCGCGACGAGCGCGGAGTCTGCTTGAACAGCGCCGCCGCTCCGCAGCCGGCGATGGCCGCGAGCAGCAGCGAGATCAGCACGTTGTAGCCGGCGAGCGAAAGGCCGAGGAAGCGCCACGCCGCCTCGTCGCAACGGACCACGCGCGCGCGGTTGATCTGGTCGATCAGGTTGCCGCCTGCTCTGAAATCCGGCGTCGCACCCGAGCAATCCTGCGGGCCGGCCCACCAATGCCACTCGACCCCCGAGTGATAGGCGCCGAGGCCGGCGTTCCACAGCATGACTGCCACGATCGCCAGCAACGCCAGCATCAGCACCTTGCGCGAGGAGCCGACCGCGATGCCGAGCAGGATCATCGCCGCGAGCGGAATCGCGAAGTAATAAGCGAACCGCTGCTCAAGGCAGAGCGGACAGGGCGGATAGCCCAGCACGAACTGGAAGTAATAGGCGCCGAGAATGGTGGCGACACCGATTGTCGCGACGGCCACCGCCGCGGCCGCGACCGGTTGCGCGCGCATGAAATTCACGGTTGAACCGACCATCGCTCTGCCCTCTTTCGCGCGTTCCGCATAGCCTCGCGTCGGCCGCCTGTCGAGGCACAACGGTGTGAGCACCGTTGTCGGCCGACATTGACCCGGCAGCAACCGCCGCTATGATCGCCGCCCATGCCCCTGTGGCGGAACTGGTAGACGCGCCAGACTCAAAATCTGGTGATGGCAACATCGTGCTGGTTCGATCCCGGCCAGGGGCACCAAGGTTCGGCAGCGCGCGCCCGAGCCGACCAAGAGCTTGGCCGCTTCCGCCGCGGTCCAAGAGGCCGGCAAGACCCAACTCCAAGACTCAACTCCAAGGCCCGGACCCAAGACCCAGACCCAACACCCAGACAAGACCCAAACCAGCGCTCGCGCGGCTAGGCTTGAAACACCGCTACGCTTGCCCGGCCGCTCCGGCGACGTTGTCCGGCTCGGGCCGGACGTCATCGGTCTGGAGGTTCTCAGTCCGAACGTCTTCGGGCGCGAACCGATAGTTGGCGTTGCAGAACTCGCACGTCACCGAGATCGCGCCGTCCTCGACCATGTAATCGCGATCCTCTTGCGAGAAGGTGCGCAGCATCCCCTCGACGTTCTCGCGCGAGCACGAGCATTGCGCCGCGACCGGCACGCTGTGAAACACGCGCACGCCGCGCTCGTGGAACAGCCGGTAGACCAGCCGCTCGCTCGAAAGCTCGGGGTCGATCAGCTCGACGTCCTCGACGGTCGCGATCATCGAGCGGCCTTCCACCCAGGCATCGTCCTCGGCGACGGTGTGCACCGCCGCGCCCTCGGGCGCGTCGCCCGGATCGAGATCGGGCTGCCGGGCCCGCTCCGGCGCCTTCGGCAGGAACTGCAGCAGCATACCGCCGGCGCGCCAGCGGTGGCGGCCACCGGGGGCCACTTCTTCGGCGATAGCCAGACGCACCCGCGTCGGGATCTGCTCCGAGCTTTTGAAATACTCGTGCGCCGCGTCTTCCAAGCTGCCGCCATCGAGCGCGACCAGCCCCTGGTAGCGATTGGTGTCGGGACCCTGGTCGATGGTCATGGCGAGATGGCCGTGGCCCAGAAGCGCACCGGGCGAAGCCTCATTGGCCGCGATGGCGGCCGCGACACGCGTGGCGTCGAAACGCGCACAGGCGCGCACCGTGCCGGGGGTGCGGAAGTCCACCACCAGCATCCGCACCGGGCCATCGGTCTGGGTCTGCAGGATGAAGCGGCCGTCGATCTTGAGCGCCGTGCCGAGCAGCACGGTCAGCGCGACAGCTTCACCCAGGAGTTTTGCCACCGGGGCCGGATAGCTGTGGCGAGACAGAATTTCGTCCACCACCGGGCCGAGCCGGACCACGCGGCCGCGCAGATCCAGCGCCGCGACTTCAAACGGCAAGACGGTGTCATCGGCGGACGTCGCCGCCGGTGCTCGCACGGGAATATCGATGGGGAGTTGAGTCATGATCCCCGCTATGTAGTGACGGGGGCCAAAATCGCGACCCCCCGCCTCTGCTTCGGCCTCACCGGCCCCGTGACCGCGCTACGGCGCGGCCGCATGCAGGCACCACGCCAGGATGCCCTTCTGCGCGTGGAGCCTATTTTCCGCCTCGTCGAACACCACCGACTGCGGCCCGTCCATCACCTCGTCGGTGACCTCCTCGCCGCGATGCGCCGGCAGGCAGTGCATGAACAGCGCATCGGGCTTGGCCTTGGCCATGAGGCCGGCGTTAACCTGATATCGCCGCAGCAAGTTGTGGCGCAGCTTGCCATCCTTGTCGCCCATCGACACCCAGGTGTCGGTAACGATGCAGTCGGCTCCACGCACTGCCTCGTCGGGGTCGGTGCCGATATGGATCGCGGCGCCGGATTCCTTGACCCAGTCGAGCAGCCATTTCTTCGGCTTCAGCTCGGGGGGCGTCGCCACCCGCAACTCGAACTCAAAACGCTGGGCGGCGTGCATCCACGACGCCAGCACGTTGTTGGCGTCGCCGGTCCAGGCCACCACGCGACCGCGGATCGCGCCGCGGCGCTCCTCGAAGGTCATGACGTCGGCCATCACCTGGCAGGGATGCGAGCGCCGCGTCAGCCCGTTGATGACGGGCACGGTCGCGTTTTGCGCCAGCTCCAGGACCTGCTTGTGGTCGAGGGTGCGGATGACGATGGCATCGACATAGCGCGACAGAACCCGCGCGGTGTCGGCGATAGTTTCGCCGCGGCCGAGTTGCATCTCCTGGCCGGTTAACATGATGCTTTCGCCGCCAAGCTGGCGCATGGCGACGTCGAACGACACGCGGGTGCGGGTCGAAGGCTTGTCGAAAATCATCGCCAGCGTCTGGCCGGCAAGCGGCCCCTTGGCCGCGCGATCGAAGCCGGCCTTGGCACGGCGTTCCTTCATGGCGCGGCTTGCGGCGATGATCCCTTGAAGTTCGCTCGCGGGGATGTCGATCAGGTCGAGGAAATGACGAATCTCTGGGGTACTCACTCCGCCGCTCCTTGCTGACGCTGCGGCCTCCGGCTGCGCTCGATGGCGGCGCAGGCGCGGTCGATCCGTGCGATGGCCTCGGCCACCTCGGCATCGGTGACGATCAGCGGCGGCACCAGGCGCGCGACATTGTCGCCGGCCGCGACCGAGAGCAGCTTCTCCGCCCGCAAGGCGTCGATCAACTCGCCGTTTGGAACATTGCATTTCAGGCCGATCAGAAGACCCTCGCCGCGCACCTCGGCGATCACCGAGGGTTGCCGGTCCTTGATCTCGGCGAGCCGCTGTTTGAACAGCAGCGCCACATCACGGACGTGATCGAGGAAGCCGGGCTTGGTCACGACATCGAGCACCGCATTGCCCGCCGCCATCGCCAGCGGGTTGCCGCCGAAGGTGGAGCCATGCGTGCCGGGCGTCATGCCCTTGGCGGCCTCCGCCGTCGCCAGGCATGCGCCGATGGGAAAGCCCGCGCCCAGGCCCTTGGCGAGCCCCATGACATCGGGCGTCACGCCGAGTTTCTGATAGCCGAACATCTCTCCAAGCCGGCCGATGCCGGTCTGCACCTCGTCGAACGCCAGCAACAGCCCGCGCTCGTCGCAGAGCGCGCGCAGCGCCCTGGCGAAGGCCGGATCGACCACCCGTACACCGCCCTCGCCCTGCACCGGCTCGATCAGGATTCCCGCCGTCTCGGGACCGATGGCGCGCTTGACCGCCTCGATGTCGCCGACCGGCGCCTGATCGAAGCCGTCCATGACGGGACCGAAGCCGTCGAGGTGCTTCTTGTTCTTGGCGGCCGCGAGGGTCGCGAGTGTCCGGCCGTGGAAGCTGCCGGCGAATGTCAGAATGCGATAGCGCTCGGGATGACCGTTCGCCGACTGGTACTTGCGGACGATCTTGATGACGCCTTCCATCGCCTCGGCGCCGGAGTTGGCGAAGAACACCACATCCGCAAACGACAGTTCACAGAGCCGCGCCGCCAGCCGCTCGCCCTCGGGGATGCGGTAGAGGTTCGACACATGCATTACGCGCTTGGCCTGCTCGGTGATGGCCTCGACCACATGCGGATGCGAGTGACCGAGCGCGTTGACCGCAACGCCCGAAGCGAAATCGAGGTAACGGTCGCCGTTGGTCGCCGTCAGCCAAGCGCCCTCACCCCGCTCGAATGCGAGATCGACCCGCGCATATGCCGGCAAAAGATGCGAATTCACGACCGCTGATCCCGATGTAAACGCAGGCCAAAAATAGGCCGAAATGAATCGTGCCGCCTCTCCGGGCGGCACGATGGCAGTATTTTATGACCGCCCTGCCAGCCGGTCAACACACGGCCCGGCTGTCGCAGCGTGGCTCGGCGGCAACAATTCTCGGGATATCTTGACAATCCGACCCATGAACATGTGGACGTGAGTCGGGGCGACTCTTGCGCGCGAGTCTAGCCGTATTGTAGCGTTCAAGCCGTGGCCACGAGATGTCGTGGCTGACAGTTCCCAGTGCTCCAAAGCGTGAGCGTAGACGGCACGGCCGCATGGCCGGGCAACAGGGTTGGATTCTGCTGGGTCCCAACCGGCGGAATGATCGAGGGAAGGACGGCTCATGTCTTGGACCGACGAACGGGTCGAACTGCTCAAGAAGCTCTGGACGGACGGACTCTCCGCAAGCCAGATCGCCAGCGAGTTGGGCGGGGTGACCCGCAACGCGGTGATCGGCAAGGTGCATCGGCTGGGCCTGTCGGGACGCGCCAAATCGCCGTCATCATCCGCGCCGCGGGTGCGCAAGCCGCGCTCGCACATGCTGCGGGTGTCGCGGCCCGCAACGCGCGGCAACACCGCGCTGGCGCTGGCCTACGAGATCGAGGCCGAGCCCGAGGTGGAGCTGGTCGAGAACATCATCCCGATGGGGCAGCGGCGTACGCTGCTGGAGCTGAGCGAAGACACCTGCCACTGGCCGATCGGCGATCCGGCCAACCCGGAGTTCTTCTTCTGCGGCGGCAAGACCACCACCGGCCTGCCCTATTGCGCCTATCACTGTCGCGTTGCCTATCAGCCGGCGAGCGAGCGCCGTCGCGACCGCAAGCCGCCGACGTTCCGGCAGGGCTGACGCGCAGGCGCCGGTCAGCACCTCTCCGGCACCATCATCCGTCAAGGCGGATGATCCAGTTCTCAGTGCAAGCGATGTCGGATGCGCCGCCTTCGGGGAGCATGGCGCACGGCGGTTTGCGGCCTCACGCTGCCGAGCGGCCGAAACGGTCGTCGAGGGCGTAGCCCGCGCCGCGCACGGTGCGGATCGGGTCGGCCTCACGGCCGCGGTTGAGCGCCTTGCGCAAGCGCCCGACGTGAACATCGACGGTGCGCTCGTCGATGTAGACTTCCGAGCCCCAGACGCCGTCGAGCAATTGCTCGCGTGAGAACACGCGGCCGGGCCGTTCCATGAGGAACTCCAGGAGCCGGTATTCGGTCGGCCCAAGCTCGATCTCGCGGCCGGCGCGCGACACCCGCTTTTTCTCCCGATCAAGCTCGATGTCGCCATGCGCCAACACGTCGGCCACCCGCTCCGGGCTCGCGCGGCGCAACAGCGCGCGCACGCGCGCGATCAGCTCGGGCACCGAGAATGGCTTGACGATGTAATCGTCGGCGCCGGTGGCAAGCCCGCGCACCCGTTCGCTCTCCTCGCCGCGCGCGGTCAACATGATGATCGGCAGCGCCTTGGTTTCCGGCCGCGCGCGGAGCCTGCGGCACAACTCGATCCCCGAGAGGCCCGGCAGCATCCAATCGAGCACCACCAGGTCGGGCGGCGCCTCGCGCAGCCGCGTGTCGGCCTCGTCGCCGCGCGCCACCGTCTCGACCTCGTAGCCTTCCGCTTCGAGGTTGTAGCGCAGCAGCAGCGCCAACGGCTCCTCGTCCTCGACGATCAGGATGCGTGTGCCCATCGTCCGTTCGCTCCGTCGCTTATGTCAGGGCCGTCTTGGCAAAGGCGGTGGTATCGCCCTTCGGCCGCTGATCGGTGATCGGCCGTCCTTCGATCATGTAGTGCACCGTCTCGGCGATGTTGGTGGCGTGGTCGCCCATGCGCTCGATGTTCTTGGCGCAGAACATCAGGTGGATGCAGAAGGTGATGTTGCGCGGGTCTTCCATCATATAGGTGAGAAGCTCGCGGAACAGCGAGGTGCACAGCGCGTCGATCTCCTCGTCGCCCTTCCACACCGCAAGCGCGCTGTCGAGATCGCGGCCGGCGTAAGCGTCAAGCACCTGCTTGAGCTGATCGAGCACCAGCGAGGCCATGTGTTCGACGCCGCGCAGGAGCTTGCTCGGGTAGAAATCGCCCTCGAGCGCGCCGACGCGCTTGCCGATGTTTTTGGCCAGATCCCCGATCCGCTCCAGGTCGTTCGACACACGCAGCGCCGCCACGATCTCGCGCAGGTCCACCGCCATCGGCTGCCGGCGGGCAATGGTGAGGATCGCCTTTTCCTCGATGTCCTGTTGGAGCGCGTCGATCGCCGGATCGGCTGTCACCACACGCTTGGCGAGCGTGGCGTCGCGGCGCGTCAGCGCCTGGATCGCATCGGCGATCACACGCTCGGCCAGGCCGCCCATCTCCGACACCTTGCGGGTCAGGTCCTGCAGGTCGGTGTCGAAGGCTTTGGAGGTGTGTTCGTTGCTCATGTCTTATCCCGCTCCCGCGCCCGTCAACCGAAGCGCCCGGTGATGTAGTCCTGCGTCCGCCGATCGCGCGGCGCGGTGAACATCCGGCTGGTGGTGTCGAATTCGACCAGTTCGCCGAGATACATGAAGGCGGTGAAGTCCGAGACGCGCGCCGCCTGTTGCATGTTATGCGTAACGATGACGATCGTGTACTCGTTCTTCAGCTCGTCGATGAGTTCTTCGATCTTGGCGGTCGAGATCGGGTCGAGCGCCGAGCACGGCTCGTCGAACAGGATCACGTCAGGGCGCACGGCGACGGTGCGCGCGATGCACAACCGCTGCTGCTGACCGCCCGAAAGGCTGAGCCCGTTCGCACCGAGCTTGTTTTTGACTTCCTCCCACAGCGCCGCGCGGCGCAGCGCGCTTTCCACCCGTTCGTCCAGTTCGCTGCGCGACAGCTTCTCGTAGAGCCGGATACCGAAAGCGATGTTTTCGTAGATCGACATCGGGAACGGCGTCGGCTTTTGGAACACCATGCCGATCCGCGCGCGCAGCAGGTTGAGGTCCTGCTTGGGCGAGAGGATATCCTCGTCGTCGAGCGTGACATGCCCCTCGGCGCGTTGATTGGGATAGAGGTCGTACATCCGGTTAAGAACGCGCAGCAGCGTGGACTTGCCGCAGCCCGACGGCCCGATAAAAGCCGTCACCTTGCCGGCATAAAGCGGCAGCGAGATGTCCTTCAGCGCGCGGTGGTCGCCGTAGTAGAAATTCAACCCACGGATCGAGATCCGCACGGCCAGGCCCGCGCTATCGACCGGCGCATGGCCGACGATAGGCGTAGCGACGGTAGGCGTCGTGTCAACGGTTGCGACGTTCATGGCTGCTTTCTCGTTGAGGTCAGAGTGCGTGCGACGATGCTGAGCGCCAGCACGGCGAAGGTGATGATCAGCGCGCCCGTCCAGGCCAGCGCCTGCCAGTCCTTGTAAGGGCTGAGCGCAAACTGGAAGATGACGACCGGCAGGCTCGACATCGGCGCGTTGAGGTTGGAGTTCCAGAACTGGTTGTTCAGCGCGGTGAAAAGCAGCGGCGCCGTCTCGCCGCTGATGCGCGCCACGGCAAGCAGCACGCCGGTCACCATGCCGGCCTTGGCCGCGCGATAGGCGATGCGAGTGATCATCAGCGAACGCGGCAGGCCGATGGAGGCCGCAGCCTCGCGCAGCGAATCCGGCACCAGCGTGAGCATGTCCTCGGTGGTGCGCACCACCACCGGCACGACGATGACCGCCAGCGCCACCGCACCGGCCCAGCCGGAGAAGTGCCCCATCGGATAAACCATCACCTCGTAGATAAAGAGGCCGATGACGATGGAGGGCGCGCTGAGGAGAATGTCGTTGACGAACCGCACCACCGACGTGAGCCGGTCGTAGCGGCCGTATTCCGCCATGTAGGTGCCGGCAAGGATGCCGATCGGCGTGCCGATCAGCACCGCAAGCGCGGTCAGCACCAGACTGCCCATGATGGCGTTGAGCAGGCCGCCGGCGGAGCCGGGCGGCGGCGTCATTTCGGTGAACACCCGCAACGACAGGCCGCTGAAGCCCTCGTAGAGCAGGACGCCGAGGATCAGCACCAGCCAGCCGAGGCCGAACAGCGTGGCGGCGAGCGACAGTCCCATTGCCACCGAGTTCTTGCGGCGGCGGGCGGCGTAAAGCTTGTTGTTGATTGGCATCGGTTCACCCGATCCGCCGGTTGATGCGCATCAGCATGTAGCGCGCGACCGCCAGCACCAAGAACGTGATGACGAAAAGGATGAGGCCGAGCGCGATCAGCGACGACGTATAAAGGTCCCCGACCGCTTCGGTGAATTCATTGGCGATGGCCGAAGAAATCGTGGTGCCGGGCGCGAGCAGCGAGGCCGAAACCTTGTGAGCGTTGCCGATGACAAAGGTCACCGCCATTGTCTCGCCGAGCGCGCGGCCAAGGCCGAGCATGACGCCGCCGATGACGCCGACCCGCGTGTACGGCAACACAACGTGGCGCACCACCTCCCAGGTGGTGCAGCCGACGCCGTAGGCCGCTTCCTTGAGCACGGGCGGCACGGCCTCGAACACATCGCGGGAAATCGAGGTGACGAACGGCAGCACCATGATGGCGAGGATCAATCCCGCGGTCAGCATACCGATGCCGTAAGGCGGGCCCGCGAACAGCGAGGACAGGACCGGCACCTCCCCAAACGTCGCGATCAAAAACGGCTGCAGCGTTTCCTGCAGGAAGGGCGCGAAGATGAACAGACCCCAGATGCCGTAGATAATGCTTGGGATGCCCGCGAGGAGTTCGATGGCGATGCCGATTGGCCTGCGCAACCACTGCGGACACAATTCGGTCAGGAACACCGCGATCAGCAATCCGACCGGAACGGCAATCGCGATCGCAATGATCGAAGTCACCAGCGTGCCGTAGATCGGCGCCAACGCGCCGAAGTTCTCGGTGACCGGGTTCCAGCGTTCGCTGGTGAGAAAGCCGAACCCGAACTGCCGCAGCGCCGGCAGCGAACCCAGCACCAGCGCGACGATGACACCGCCAAGAATGATGAGAACCCCGAACGCGGCCGCGCGGGTCAGATGCCGGAACGCGACATCGCCAAACCGCAACCGCTCCAGGGCCCTGGAGCGTGTGGCCGCCTCGCTTGTCGCGACCGCTCCGCCTTGCAACGCCAAATCGACCACGTCACGCCTCCCGGCGGGTTGCATCCCAAGGCTCCCTATTTCTTCGCGGGAGCCTAGTCATTGCCGCGTCCGCGCGGCACCGCAAGCCGTCGTTTGCTGAAAGAAGGAGAGGGAAAGGCGCCCGCAGGCGCCCTTCCCCAATTCTTTGGCACGATCAGAAGATCGGCTTTCCGGAAGGATCCTTGATGTCCGACCACTTGGCCTCGACCATCTTCACGACGCTTTCGGGCATCGGGATGTAATCGAGGTCCTCGGCCATCTTGGAGCCGTTCTTGTAGGCCCAGGCGAAGAACTTCAGGGCCTCGCTCGCCGCCGCGACATCCTTTGGCTGCTTGGGCACCAGGATGAAGGTGGCGCCGGCAATCGGCCATGCCGTCGGACCCGCCGAGTTGGTCAGGATCATGTAGAAGCCCGGCGCGTTGGCCCAATCGGCTCCGGCGGCGGCGGCCTTGATCGATTCGGTGGTCGGCGATACGGCCTTGCCATCCTTGTTGACCAGGTTTGTGGTCGTCAGCTTGTTCTGCTTGGCGTAGGCCGTTTCGACATAACCGATCGAGCCCTTGGTGTTGGCGACGTTGTTGGCAACGCCCTCGTTGCCCTTGGCGCCGATGCCGACCGGCCATTCCACCGCGGTGTTGTTGCCAACCTTCGACTTCCAGTCCGCGCTCACCTTCACAAGATAGTTGGTAAAGATGAAGGTGGTGCCCGATCCGTCCGAGCGGTGGACGACGGCAATCGCCTGCTTGGGCAGTTTGACGCTCGGATTAAGCTTGGCGATGGCCGGATCGTCCCAGCTCTTCACCTCGCCGAGGAAGATCTTGGCCAGCGTCTGACCGTCAAGCGTGATATCGCCGCTCTTGATACCCTCGACGTTGATCACCGGAACCACGCCGCCCATCACCGTCGGGAACTGCATGACACCGATCTTGTCCAGCTCTGCCGGCTTCAGCGGCATGTCGGAGGCGCCGAAGGTCACGGTCTTGGCGGTGATCTGTTTGATGCCGCCGCCCGATCCAATGGATTGATAGTTCAAGCCATTGCCGGTCTCTTTCTTATAGGCGTCGGCCCATTTGGCGTAGACCGGATACGGGAACGTCGCACCCGCGCCGGAAATATCGGCGGCATAGGACGCAATCGAAGCTCCCGCGGCGATAACGCCGGCCGCGAGGAGTGTCTTGATGTTTCTCATTGGCACTCTCCTGTTATCGTTGCTTGGTTCGCCCAAGCGTGTTGCGTTGAAGCCAAAGGCCCGGCGTCGCGGGACAAACTCCGCAGCCGCACCTCCGGTCGTTTCGGTTTCGATGGCGTTGTTGCCTGCAACGCGGTGTCCGGGCTTGCCCCGCCGCAGCCGTTCGCTGCGGTCCGGAACCAAGCCTGGGTGTTGTCTAACGGCCCCATGTCATCGTTGTATGATGCTTCGATGACGGTTGGATGACAGATTAAGATACTGATTTATCTGTATTATTTGTCTTTAGGCGACGTTTCTTCCACCAAGGGCAGGGCCACCGTGAAGGTCGCGCCGGCGCCGGCTTTGCTGTCGATGGACAGCCGCCCCTGGTGACGGTTGAGGATGTGCTTCACCAGGGCGAGGCCGAGCCCGGTGCCACCCTGCGCGCGGCTCTCGCCGACATCGACGCGGTAGAACCGCTCGGTCAACCGCGGCAGGTGTTCGACGGCAATGCCTGGCCCGTAATCGCGCACCGAGACACGCGCCTCGCGCTTGCCGTCCGCCCCGGCGGCCGAAGCGAACGCGATGTCGACGCGCTTACCGCTCGCGCCGTACTTCAATCCGTTCTCGATTAAATTCTCGAACAACCGCGTCAGCTCATCGCGATCGCCAAGCACGACGAGCGGTCCCGGCGGCGCGTCCACCTCGATGGCCACGCCCCGGTCGCGCGCCAACGTCTGCAATCCGTCGGCCACTTGGCGCACCAGCGACACCAGATCGACCGGCGTATCCGGCCGCTGATGGGCGCGCAATTCGATCCGCGACAGTGAAAGCAAATCGTCGATCAGCCGCGCCATGCGCCACGCCTGCGCCTGCATGATGCCGAGGAAACGGGTGCGTGCCGCCGGATCGTCGCGAGCCGGTCCTTGCAGAGTATCGATGAAACCCGCAATCGCCGCCAGCGGCGTGCGCAGCTCGTGGCTGGCGTTGGCGACGAAGTCGGCGCGCATCTCCTCGACGCGGCGAATCGGTGTGAGATCGCGGATCGTGACAACGACAACGCTGCCGCCCGGCGTGGAGGCGCGCGTCACCGGCGTGACGAAGGCCTCCGAAAAACGCTTCGCCGGCAGCCGCGTCGAAAGTTCGATGCGCCGCGCCGCGCCGGTCTGAATCGCGTCGCGGATCGCCTCGACCAGTTCCGGCATCCGAAACCCGATCGAGGCGGGCTCGCCACGCCGCAACGCCGGCGCGAGCGAAGCGGCTTCGGTGTTGAAGGCGAGAACCCGCCCGCTCGGATCGAGCACCGCCACGGGATCGGGGATGCCGGCAACGGCGGCGTCCAGCAACGCGATCTCAGGCGGAGTATCGCGGGCCTCGCGCGCGGGCATGGGCGCAGACGCGGGCGTAGACATCGGCGCAGACGTGGGCCGGCTCAGTTCATCTTCGTCATGCGCGCCGAAGAAACGGCGCAAACGGCCGATCCAGCTCTCACCCGTGTCGTCGCTATCCGCCGCCGGCACGACGCCGCCCCGCAAAGTGAAGTTTGAACTCGCGGACGCCGAGCACCACCAGCGCCAGCGTGAACGGCACAATATAATAAAGAAGCCGGAAGATCAGCAGGCCGGCCAGGAGCTCCTCGGCGTCGTATTCCCATAACGCAATCAGCATGGCGGCATCGAATACGCCGAGCCCGCCCGGCGAGTGGCTGGCGAAACCGAGCATCGTCGCGGTGATGAAGATCACCGCGACGTCGATGAATTCCATATGCGGCTCATTGGGCACCAGCACATACATCGCCAGCGCACAGCAAGTGAGATCGACGATCCCGATCACGATCTGCAGCAAGGTCAGCGGTCCGCGCGGCAACTGGACCTGCCAATTCTGCCGCCCGATGACACGCGGCGTCCGCCAGACCCAGGCGATATAGCCCAAAAGCGCGGTCAAGGCCGCGATACCCGCGACACGATTGAGCCAGAGCGGAAGCTGATCGATATGAGCGGCCGCCTGCGGATGATAGGCGAAGCCGAACCCCAGGACCGTGATGTTGCCGAGCCAGAACGTCAGCCCGGCGATGAAGCACAGCTTGGCGACCTCGATGGCGTCGAGCCCCCAGGCGGAATAGATCCGATAGCGCACCGCGCCGCCGGTGAACACGCTCGCCCCAACGTTATGGCCGACCGCATAGGACGTAAAACCGGCCAGCGCGGCAACCCGATAGGGCACATCCTTGCGGCCGATCGTGCGCAGCGCGAACAGGTCGTAGAACGTCAGGGTGAAATAGGCGCCGGCCACGAACAAGGCGGCAGCCAGGACGTCGCGATATTCGACCGTGGCCATCGCCGTCAGCACCTTGCCGACGTTGATGTTGTGCAGCTTGCGATACAGCACAACCGCGGCAATGGTGACGATGGCGATACTGACCAGGACGCCGAGCTTGTGCAGGCCGATTTTTCGATCGAAGAGTCTCCCCAAAGCACGCAGCCACGTCATTTTGTGCCCCAGGTCGGCCTTTGCATCCAGCGTCTGCTGGCTACTACCAGAACTTCCAACCCGATGCGAGTATTCGCCCAGTCCTTGCCACACCAAGCTTTGGCACACGTTGCCGTTGCGCGTCGCCTGCTCGGCCGGCCGGACCCATCTGCCGTCGCCCGGGACGGTCTGCTATCGTGCGGGAAAGAGGCCTTTGTCCGCGAACGCGACCGGGTGCCGCTGCCGACAACAGGCCCGGAAACGGGGATAGCACGATGGACGGCGAACATGGCATTGCCAGGCGGACGGTTCTCATGAGCGCGGGGATCGGGGTGGGCGCGGGTCTTATTTCGGGCGGCCTGCCGGCGGCCCGTGCGGAGAATGCCCCAACCGGCGAGATCTGGAGCGCGGAATACTGGGCAAACAAAGGCGGGGTAAAGCTCAATCTTTGGCGCAAACGTGTCGGCGCCCCTCGCCCCGGCGAGCAGCCGCTGCCGATCCTTTTCCTGGTGCACGGCTCCTCGAATTCGGCGCGCTCATCCTATGATCTCACCGTCCCGGGCAAGGGCGAATACTCGCTGATGAATGTCATGGCCCGCCACGGCTACGACGTCTGGACGATGGACCACGACGGCTACGGCTATTCGGGCAGCTCCGGCAACAACTCCGACATCGCCAGCGGCGTCGAGGATCTGAAAGCGGCGATGCCGGTGGTGACCCGGGAAACCGGCCTCGCCCGGATGCACTTCTACGGCACCTCCTCGGGCGGTATCCGCGCCGCCGCCTTCGCCCAGGCACAGCCGCAGAGCGTGGACCGGCTGGTGCTCTGCGCCTTCACCTACAAGGGCACCGGAGCCGCCGAGATCGCACGGCGACGGAAGCGCATCGACGAGTTGCGCGCCAGCACACGCCGCAAGCGCGATGCCGCCATGATCCGCTCGATCTTCACCCGCGACGGCCACCCCGGCGTCTACGATCCGGCAGTGCCGGAAGCGATCATCGCGATGGAGATGAAGTTCGGCGATACGGTGCCGACCGGCACCTATCTCGATATGGCGGCGAATCTGCCCATCGTCGATCCTGCCAAGGTGCAGTCGCCGGTGCTGATGATGCGCGGCATCTGGGACGGCAATTCGACCGACGACGACCTGCTCGACTTCTACCGGCAACTGCCGAACGGCGACCGCCAGTTCGTCATCCTGCCCGGCACCGCCCACAGCCCCGGTTATGGCGCGAACCGGCATCTCTTGTGGTACGCGATCGCCAATTTCCTCGGTGCGCCCGCGCCGGTCCAGGCCTCGTGACCGCGGCAGAAGAAGCGGCGGGCCGCTCTCCGGCCCGCCTCGCGTGAAGGCATCCTACTTCGCGGCAAAGAACGCCCGAAGCTCGTTATAGGTTTCCTCCGGCGCTTCCTCGGACAGGTAGTGACCGCACGGCAGCGCCTTGGCGCCGCGGATGTCGGTGGCATAAGCCTTCCACACCTCGGCCGGCTTGTGGTTGCGGCCGACGCCGCCGGTCGCGCCCCACAACAGCAGCAGCGGCACAGTGATCTTCTTGCCCGCCTCGAAGTCCTTGGTATCCATGTCGAGATCGACGCCCCATGTGGCGCGATAATCCTCGCAGATGGCGTGGATGGTTTCCGGGTTGCGGAAGCAGCGCATGTATTCGGCCAGCGCCTCCTTGCCGAAGAAGGACAGGCCCTGCGGAGTCTTGGCGAGTTTCTTCTGGATAAACCAGTCGGGGTCGGCCCCCATCATCTTTTCCGGCAAGGGCTCCGGCTGGATGTTGAACATCCAGTGCCAGGAAAAGCGGGCCCAGTCACGGGTCATGTGATTGAGCAGGTGATGCTGCGGGATGATGTCCAGAATCGCCGCGCGCTCGACCTTGTCAGGATGATCGAGGCACATACGATGCACCACGCGCCCACCACGGTCGTGGCCCGCCACCATGAATGTCTTGAAACCGAGGTGCGCCATGACCTCGACGTTGTCGAGCGCCATATTGCGGAACGAATAATTTTCCTGATTGGGGCCGCCCGGCGGCTTGGAGCTGTCGCCGTAACCGCGCAGATCGGTCGCGACCACGGTGAACTCCTGCGCCAGGCGCGGCGCGAATTTGTGCCAGGATAAGTGTGTGAACGGGTTGCCGTGAATGAGCAGGACCGGGGGCCCCTTGCCGCCATGCACGGTGACGATCGTCGCGCCGCTGGTCTTGATCTCGGTGCGGGTAAAACCTTCCATCATCATCAAAACGTCCCCAAAAAATCAGCCGGTGCTCGCCCACGCCGGTCCATGCTCAACCGACGAGCGAAAAAAGGCAACACGCTGGAAAGAGAACAGGGAAGCTCCAACCGCGCACAGCGCCAACGCGCACCTCTGCAACAGCGATATCGTGGTGGCAGCTCTAGGGAAGCACTTTGAGCCGCGCCGGGCTTTGCGCCTGAGCTACTGGGTTCCTTCAAGACCCGCCCGACGCACCACGTCGCGCCAGCGCACGATTTCCTTCTTCACGAACTCGGCCGTCTCCTCCGGCGAGCCGGTGAGAGCCGGCCCGATGCCGCGGCGCTCCAACTCCTGGATGGTGGCCGGGTCGCTGAAGACGGTGTGAATTTCGCGGTTGAGCAGCGCGATCACCTCGGGCGGCGTGCCACCGGGCGCGACCAGCATCTGCCACGACGCCGACGCGAACCCCGGCACCGTCTCCGCCACCGCCGGCACATCCGGCGCCGCCGGACTCCGTTTCGCCGTGCTCACAGCGATGCCGCGCAAGCGGCCCTGCTGGATCATCGGCAACGTCGAGGTCGTGTCGCCGAACAACACCTGAATATGGCCCGCGATCAGGTCGTTCATCGCCGGCGGCGTCGCCTTGTAGGGCACATGGGTCATCTTGATATCGGCGAGATTTTCCAGGAGCTCGGTGCTCAGATGGTGCATCGACCCCGGCCCGCCCGAGCCGTAATTGAGGCTGTTCGGCTTCGCCTTTGCCGCGGCGATCAAGTCGGCGACCGATTTGATCGGCGAGTCGGGCCTGACCACCAGGAAAAAGGGCGACGACGACAGCAACGCGACCGGCACGAGATCCTTGAGCGGCTCGTAGGGCAGCTTCTTGTGCATCGAGACGTTGATGGCCATCGTCGAACTGGTGGCCTGCATCAGCGTGTAGCCATCCGCGGGCGCGCGCACCACCGTCATAGCCGCGAGCGTCGTTCCCGCGCCGGGCCGGTTCTCGATGACGAACGGCTTGCCGAGCTTTTCCTCGAGTTTCTGCGCAACCAATCGCGCCAGCAGGTCCGAGCCGCCGCCCGCGGAGAACGGCACCATGATCGTCACCGGCCGCGACGGATAGGTTTCGGCGCGCACAGGCAAGGCTCCGAGCGCCATGACGGCGCTCAGCATCAACAGACTCATCCGTCCCATCGGCTTACTCCCTCCCTGCGTTTCCTTCCCGGCATGACCCGCCTTGAGCGGCGGTGTTCTATGACGCGATCAAGCCTGCTGTTCGGCGCCGATCATGGAGCTTAGCATCCGGCGGACCTGAAGCTGTGCGGCATCGGCGGTGATGTGGACAAGGCCGTCGAGTTCGCCCTGCGTCCGGTTGGTCTGCACCGCCTCGAGGAAATCGACATCTTCGAGGAAGGTCGTACGTGAACCCTCGTACAGCAGCTTCGACATGTCGGGATCGTTAAGGCTGAAGTTGCGCGCAAAGCAGAACATGTAATGGCTGGTGTGCTCGGTCTCCGGCGTCACCAGGTGGTTGGCCCAGATCGAAATGCCCTGGCTGCGATCGCCCTGCGGCGCGCCGGTCCCGGCCTTGGCGCAGCCGACGTCGATATAGACGATGCCCGGCGGCTGCCAGGTGACATGCTGCCAACGATCCACGTTGGTGGTGAAGTTGCCGGCCTTGGCGAACAGCGGCGGCGGCACGAAATCCAGCATCCAGCGACCGACGCGCACGCCGTTCGGCAACCGCTCGGTCTTGGTCGGCGTCGTCGCCTCGCGCGGGTCGCCCGACAGCGTGTTCCTGTGGACATAGGCGACATGGGTGAGGTCGAGCAGGTTGTCGAGGATGAACTGATAATTCGACTTCACATGCAGGCGGCCCGGCGTGATCGCCCATTTTGAATCGGAGAGCCAAGGCAGGTCAGGAACTTTCGCGGGATCGGCCTTGGCCGGATCGCCCATCCAGATCCAGATCACATTGTTCTTTTCAATGATGGGGTAGCTTCGCACCTTCGCGCCGGCCGGCACCTGCGCCTGCCCCGGCACCTTCACGCACTGCCCGTCCACGTCGAATTCAAAGCCGTGATAGCCGCAAGCCAGATACCCGCCGGAGACTTGGCCCATTGAGAGCGGCGCGGCGCGGTGGCAGCAGCAATCCTCCAGCGCGCCGACCTGTCCGCCCGCGCCGCGGAACAACACCACCTTATCGTTGAGAAACGTCTTGCCGATGGGCTTATCGGTCAATTCGTGGGACCAGAGCGCGGAATACCACCCGTTGCGCAAGAACATCGAGACACTCCCTGGAAACATTCCAAGACGATGTTAACGCGGCAACGGATGCTCTTCCAGATAGCGGCGATACTCTGGCTCCACGTCGATCCGCAGGGTAGCGAGCAGCCTCACCACGGCGTTGTAGAAGCTGATGGTTACGGTGAGATCGACGACCTTCTCCCGGCCGAGCGCCTGTTCCAGCGCCGCAAACGTCTCGTCGGACATGGCGAGGCCATCGGTCATTTCGCGCGCCGCCCGCAGCACCGTCCTCGCCAGCGGGTCGAGGGCGGTCGGTTGCCCCGTCGTCTCGGCCCCGATGGCACGGATATCGTCGTCGGTCAGGCCGAAATCGCGGCCGATCTTGACGTGGTGCGACCACTCGTAAGGCGATCTTGCCAAGTAACCGATCTGCAGGATCGCAAGCTCGCGCAGCTTCGGATCGAGTTTGCTGCCGAAACGGATGAAGGTGGCGATGTCCTTCACCGCACGCGCCGCACCCGGGCTGTTCGCCAGCGCGCGATGCAGCGCGATCGGACGCTCCAGGATGTCGCGGTCCTCGGGCGCAAGATCGGACGAATCGAGATAGGGAACGCGCGCCATAAGCCTTGTCACTCCTTGCCTTCTTGTCCGGGCCGCACCGGCGTTTCCGGAAGCAGGCCGCGCTGCTGGCGTTTCAGCGTCTCGCGGCCGGTTTCCTCCCAATCGCCCGCCGTGGTGCGGCGCGCGTAGGTTTCCCAGGTGTCGGTCCAATCGTCGAGCGTATAGCCATGCCACGGCGATTGCGCGTTGAGCATAGGCAGGCCCAGCTCCTCCCAGAGCGCGCGGGCGTGCTCCATGTACGGCTTGGTCGGTAGCGCGAGCGGCGGCATCGGCCGCTTGCGGGTGGCATCGACGAGAAGACCGGAATCGGTCTTGTTGCCGGCATATTGCGCGCCCTGCACGCCGCCGCGATGAGGCACGATGTGCATGTCATCGACCGGATTGCAGCGGTAGGCGAGCGACCACAACACCGCGTCCATGCTCGACGGGTCGATGTCCTCGCTCACGGCGATGACGATCTTGCCGCAGTTCGATTGCAGCGTCGAAGCGCCGTTCAGGCCTCGCCACACCTCGGTGCGTGGCGTCCCGGCGGCGAATTGCAGGAAGATCACCGGCCGCAAGTTGGTCAGCCGCTCATGCATCACCACGCGGCGGATGCCTTTCACGCCGAGCTGCGTCTTCAGGTGCGCCAGGAACAGCGGCTCGTAAGCCACCTTCTTGATGACGCTCGACTCGCTCGGCGTCACCTGGCTGATGATCTGAGCGAACACCGGCTTTTTCTTATGCGTGATCGCCGTGACCTGCATCGGCATGTTGAAGGCTTCGAGCGCGACGTAGCCGTTGCTCTCGCCGAACGGCGCCTCGGGCTCCAACACCTCCGGGTCGATCAGCCCCTCGACCACGATTTCCGCGTCCGCCGGCACGTCGAGATCGACGGTGCGACAGCGCACCATGCGGACCGGCGCACCGAGCGCCCCGCCCGCCACCGCCATCTCATCGACATCGACGGCAAGTTTCTGCGGCCCGGTGAACATCACGATCGGCCCCGCGCCGACCACCACCGCAATCGGCATCTTCTCCTTGCGGTCGCGATATTTCAGCCAATGAATGAAGCCGCCGGCGCCGGTCGCCTCGCGCGCCACCATGCGCACCGCCATGCGGTCGGCAGCCTTGAGGCCGACGCGATAGGTGCCGTAGTTGAGCACGCCGCTCTCGGGATCGCGGGTGACGCAGAGCGTCGCGGTAAGGTAGGGCGCGGCGTCAAAGCCGGGCGTGGACACCGGCACCGGCAAAGCCTTCAGCCCCTCGGTCCGCAGCGCGTCGCCGGTGATGACGACCTCCTGGCACGGCGCGGGGCCGTCGGTCTTCACAGGCGGGATCGGGTGCGCCAGCGCCTGCATCCAGGCCTCGCCGATCTCCTCGACCGGGCGGCCCATGCCCAGCGAATAGATCGCGGGCGATGACGCCAGCGCGCCGACCACCACCGGCATATCGTACTTGCGGCCTTTCGAATCCGTCACGTTGGTGAACAGGAACGCGCGGCGCTGATCCTCCGGTAGGCCGCCGAGGAATTGCCAGCGCACCAGCGGGCTCAACTCCGTATCCTTGTTCACCGGGCGGTCGATGCGCACCAGAAGCCCCGCCGCGTCGAGGTCGGCGATGTGCTGTTGTAGATCGAGACGCGGGCCCTTTGCTTGGGTGGCGCGGTCGGTCCGGGCGGTCGGCTTGTCGAGCATGGAGATCAACCTCGTTCGTTTCGGTGTTGACCGTAGCACGCCCGGCTTTCAAGCTGGAACGAAAACGGCAGACGGCAAGCGCCGCAAACAACATTGCGAGGAAACGTGACCGACCGCAAAGACGATCCTGCTTTCATTTATTTCCCGACCAACTACCGCTGGTCGATGGGGCTGCTGCTATGTCTCTCGGCGGGCCCCTGGGGTGGCGCCGAGATCGACGAGATCAATCGCGTCGGCCGCGCGCTGCGTGAGAAGCTGGGCGACGACAACGCCTGGTTCGAGGAATGGGCGCGCATGGGCGATATCGTGGAGGCGCGCGGCCGCGAAGCGGAACGCAAGGGCCACACGCTCACCGCCGCCACCTGCCTGATGCGCGCGGCTCACTATTACCAGATCGGCGAACGCTTCCTGCAGCATGGGCCGCGCTCGCCTGCCATCTACAAGAAAGCCGTGAAGGCCTTTGCCGACGGCGCGGCGATGCTCAAGCGTCCACGCATCGAATCGGTGGAGGTGCCCTACGGCGACACGACGCTGCCGGCGCTGTTCGTGCATCCGGCTTCCGAGGTGGCCGGCAACAAGCCCGCTCCGGCGATGGTGTTCTTCGACGGCTTCGACATCACCAAGGAAATCCAATACTTCAAGGGCATCCCCGATCTTGTGGCGCGCGGCATCGGCTGCCTTATCGTCGATGGGCCGGGCAACGGCGAGAGCGTGCGCTTTCGCAATCTGCCGTTGATCGCGGAGACGGAAAAATATGCCACCGCCGCCTATGACTATCTCGCCGCGCGCAAGGAGGTCGACCCCAAGCGCATCGGCGTGATGGCGATCTCGCTCGGCGGCTATTACGCGCCGCGCGCGGCTTCGCTCGAGCCTCGTTTTGCCTGCTGCATCGCCTGGGGCGCGCAGTGGGATTATTACGAGACATGGCGACGGCGCTTCGAGTTGCTGGACTCAGGCAAGCTGCCGTCATTGTCGGTTCCGCCCGAGCACCTGATGTGGATTTTCGGCGTGAAAAGCCGCGACGAGGCGATGAAGAAACTCGAGGGTTTCCGCCTCGACGGCATCGTGCAGAAGATGCGCTGCCCGTTCCTGTTGGTGCATGGCGAAGGCGACCAGCAGATTCCACTGTCGATCGCGGAACAGTGCTTCGCGGCGGTCGGCTCCGAGAATAAGACGCTGAAGGTGTTCACCCGCGAGGAAGGCGGTTTCCATCATTGCCAGAATGACAATGTCACGCTGGGCACGAACTACATGTGGGACTGGGCGGCCGATGTGCTGAAGCCGGGCACTTAATGCTTCAATGAAAATTGCGGCCCTTCGGCATCACCTTGGCGGTGTGCTGTGCCGCCGCCAGTTCTTCCACTGCATGGCCCTCTTTCAACAGGGTGACCAGCGCATCGCCCGCGCGCGGGTGGCGCTGGCGCAGCATGGCAAGCTGTTCGACCTTGCGGATCGGAACGGCGTCGCCTGTTGAAAGGCGCGCCAGCAAGAATGTCAGGTCCTCGAAACGTTCGGCGACGATGTGGATGACGCCCTTCTCGTTCTGCAGCACACCGCTGACGCTGATCATCCGCGCGCCCATCACCACGGGGCGGTATTCCTCGAACTTGCGTGGCCAAACGATGGTGTTGGCGATCCCGGTCTCGTCTTCCAATGTCATGAAAATGGCATTGCCGTTGCCCGGCCGCTGCCGCACCAGCACGAGCCCGCCGATGGTGACCCGCCGCCCTGTCGTCATTTCCGGCAGCCGCTCGTGGCGGACAATGCCGCGCGCATCGAGATCGGCGCGCAGGAACGATACCGGATGCGCCTTCAGCGACAGGTGCAGGTGACGATAGTCCTCGACCACCTGCTGCCCCGGCGGCATCGGCGGCAGGTTGGCATCGGGTTCCAACTCCGGCATCGCCGCATGCGCGAACAGCGGCAGGTCGTCCTTGTCGCCGGACCGGCGCAGCGCCTTCACCGCCCAAAGGGCATCGCGCCGGCTCAAGCCCAGCCCATTGAAGGCATCGGCGTGCGCCAGCTTCTCCAGCGCCCTCGGGGGCAGGCGCGTGCGCAGCCAAAGATCGCGCACGGAATCGAACCCCGCGCCGCGCACCCTCTCGATGGTCCTGCCCCACTCTTCGGCAAAGCCGTCGATCTGGCGGAAGCCGAGACGAAGCGCGCGACTAGTCAGAATATCATTCTGCATCGAAGCATGGCGCGGATGCAGATGCCCTTGCCCCGCTGGGCTTTCTTCCAGCGAGCAATCCCAGCCGGAGGCGTTGATGTCGACGGGGCGCACCTCGACGCCGTGGTCCTGCGCATCGCGCACGAGTTGCGCGGTGGCGTAGAAGCCCATCGGCTGGCTGTTGAGCAGCGCCGCCGCGAACACATCGGGGTAATGACACTTGATCCAGGCCGAGGCGTAGACGAGCAGCGCGAAGCTCGCCGCATGACTTTCCGGGAAGCCATATTCGCCAAAGCCTTCGATCTGCTTGAAACAATCCTCCGCGAATTTCTGCGGATAGCCGCGTTTATACATGCCTTCGACGAAGCGCTTCCTGAAAAGCCTGACCTCGCCGGTGCGCTTGAAGGTCGCCATCGAGCGGCGCAGCTTGCTCGCCTCGGCCGGAGAGAAGCCCGCGCAGTCGATGGCGATCTGCATCGCCTGCTCCTGAAACAAAGGAACGCCGAGCGTCCGCTCAAGAATGTTCTTGAGCTCGTCCTTGCAGCCGAACTCGGGTTTGGGGGAGTGATATTCGACCGGCTCCAGCTTTTCCTTCCGGCGCAGATAAGGGTGCACCATGTTGCCCTGGATCGGACCGGGCCGCACGATCGCCACCTCGATCACCAGATCGTAGAAATTTTCCGGCTTGAGGCGCGGCAGCATCGACATCTGCGCCCGGCTCTCCACCTGGAACACACCGATGGAATCGGCGCGCGACAGCATGGCGTAAACCGCTTGATCATTTCCCGGAATGCTCGCGAGCGTATGCTCGATGCCGTAATGACGCTTGAGCAGATCGAGCCCGCGACGCAGGCACGACAGCATGCCAAGGCCGAGAATATCGACCTTGAGGATACCGAGCGTATCGAGATCGTCCTTGTCCCACTCGATCACCGTGCGTTTGTCCATTGCGGCGTTCTCGATCGGCACGGTTTCGTCGAGGCGCGTTTCGGAGATAACGAAGCCGCCGACATGCTGGGACAGGTGGCGCGGGAATTCCTTGAGTTCCTCCGCCAAGGTCAGCACCTGATTGAGTCTCGGGTCGGAGGCGTCAAGTCCCACGCGCGCCGCCTGTTCTTCCGTCACGCCTTCCTTCGACGAGCCCCAGATCGTCGAGGTGAGCGCATCGAGCGTGTCCTTGGACAGGCCGAACACCTTGCCGATGTCGCGGATCGCGCTGCGGCTGCGATAGGAGATCACGGTTGCCGTCATGCCGGCGTGCCAGCGCTTATAATGGTCGTAAATGTGCTGGATGACCTCCTCGCGCCGCTCATGCTCGAAATCGACGTCGATGTCCGGCGGCTCATGACGCTCGGTGGACATGAAACGCTCGAACATCAGTTTCGTCGTTTTCGGATTCACCGCCGTAATGCCGAGGCAATAACAAACGGCGGAATTGGCGGCCGAGCCACGGCCCTGGCATAGAATGCCCTCCCGTTCGGCGTACTTCACGATGTCATGAACCGTCAGGAAGTATGGAGCGCCATTCAACTGTTCGATGACGGCCAGCTCTTTCGCGAGCGTATCCCGGATATCCAATGGCACGCCCTGCGGATAGCGGCGCTTCGCGCCCTCCATCGTCAGGGCGACCAGCGCCTCCTGCGCTGTTTCATATCCGCGACGAAATTCACTGGGGTAAGCAGGCTTAAGGTCATCCAAGGAAAAACGGCATCGCTTAAGAAAGCGCGTGGTCTGACCGATGGCCTTCGGCGCCTCGCGGAACAACCGCGCCATTTCGTCAACCGGCTTCAAGTGCCGCTCGGCGTTGGCTTCGAGAAGGGTGCCGGCCTCCTCCAGCGTGCGATGTTCGCGGATGCAGGTGACCACATCCTGTAGCGCGCGCCGCTCCGGCGCATGATAGAGCACGTCGTTGACCGCGATCAGCGGCACCAGAGCGCTGCCGGCCACCTCGCCGAGTTTCGCCAGCCGTCGCCGGTCGTCGCCGCGATACAGCAGGCTTGCCGCCAGCCACACCGAGCGGCGAGGCGACCTCTCCTGAAGGCGGCGAAGAACCCGGATCAGCGCATCGGCATTGATGCGACGCGGCGGCATGACGATGGAGTTCAGTCCCTCGCATTCCTGCAGCAGATCCGGCAAGCCCAGGATGCAGTCGCCCTTATTTGCGCGGCCCTTGCCGACAGTCAGCAGGCGCGTGAGACGTCCCCAGGCCTCGCGATCCTCCGGATAGACGAGAATGTCGGGCGATCCGTCGCTGAACACGAGGCGCGCACCCACCGCAAGCTTGAAGCCGATAAGCTTCGCCATCGCATGCGCGCGCACGACACCCGCGACCGAGTTGCGATCCGCAATCCCGATGCCGACAAGGCCAAGCTCTTTGGCGCGCACGACCAGTTCTTCGGCTCTCGACGCGCCGCGAAGGAATGAAAAGTTGCTGGTCGCGGCAAGCTCGGCATACGCCAACATCGTCGAGACTCACACAAACAGGCCATGCAGGAACCAGCGTGGATACGAAGTCTCGCGGCCGTAGAGTCCTTCGCGATAAAGCCACGCCCGCATGCCGTCACAGCTTTCGACCCGGAAGTAATCGCGCGTGAACGCACGACCGCCGCGGTCATTGCGCCACCATTCCGCGGCAATGCGCTCGGGCCCTTCGGCTCGCAGGATCTGATGTCGAACCCGCCGCCAGGAAAACCGCACCGGCGGCCCGTCCGGCACCTCGGCCGTGGCATCGACGGGCTCCGGCGGCTCGAGCAGGCGTAGGGGGCGGGTGGGAGACAAGGAATCTTGCGTGAGACCGTCGCTCTCTTCGATCTTGTGGGCGCGCGGTAAAAGCGGCGCATGCGCGGGCACCGCCATCACGGCATTCTCCGGGATGTGCGTATCGCGCGGCCGCAGGCGCGTGACATTGCGCAGCCCGAACCGCGCCCCGAGCCGGTCGATCAGGTGCGCCAATTCCTCGGCATGGTCGCCGCCCGCGAGCCCGGTCTGCGCCGGATCGCAGCGTTCGCTCACCAGCGCGGCGAGCCGCACCATGTCGTAGCCGAAGCCCGGATCGCAGGCGTCACCCAGCGCCGCGAGTCGCTCCTCGAACAGTTTGCGTACACGCGGCGGATCGCGTAGCGGCGCGCCAGTACCGATCTCGAGACGATGCACCGCACCGTCGGCGCGGAACAGCGCCAATTGAAACAGCCGGCCGCCTTCCCCGCGCCGCTCCAGAACCTCGGATAAGCGAAACGCCAGTTGCTCGATGGTGCCGAGCACATCGGCCTCGCGACCGACCGGCTCGGCGAAGCGCTGCTCGGCCATTGCAGCCGGCATCGGCAGGCGCGGCGCGATCGGCTCTTCGGCGCGACCGAGCGCCTGATCGAGACGATGCAGCAGACCTTCGCCAAACCGCGCGGCAAACGGTGCGCGCGGACGCGAAGCAAGATCGGCAACGCGGACAAGGCCGGCGGTCCTCAAATCCGCGACCACTTCGGCCTCGACGCGCAGCGCCGCAATCGGCAGCGGCAATACGGCAGCTTCCGTCTCGCCGCGAGGAACGATGTCGCAAACACCGTCATTCCGGGACGTGCGCCTTGGGCGCGCGTCCGGAATGACGGGGGAAAGGCCGGACGCATATCCATACCGCGCCACGCCCCAAGCGCAGCCGACCGTATCCGCCACGGCGACCCGCGCGCGAAGGCCGCCCCGCCAAAGCCGCGCGACGAGATCGCGGGCAAGCTTCGCTTCGCCGCCGAACAGATGCGCACAGCCGGTGATGTCGAACACAAGCCCATCCGGCGGATCGAGTCCGACCAACGGCGTGTAGCGGTCGCACCACTCGGCCACCGCTTCCAGCAAGCGGCGGTCGGCCTCGGCGTCGGCCTCGAACACCGGCAGCGACGGATACATGGCGCGCGCATCGGCGAGCGGCATCCCGAGCCGCAGCCGCATGCGCGCCGCCGTATCGTTCAGCGCCACGATGCGTTGAGCCGAGCGGATCGACTCGACGACGACTGCCGGCGGCCTCTCAGCCGGCGTTGGCCAGCGGCGTTCGATCCGGTCGGTCGAAAGCCGCCGCAGCCACAGCGAGAGATACCGCCGGTCGGAAAGCACACGCATGATGATCCCACTCGATGAACCACCGGCCGGACGGGCCCCGCCGGTTTTTACGCAAAGACACATCGAAACACGCGCGGCCGAGGCCACCGTAGGCATCGGGCCGACTCGGCGCCGCAGCGACCGTCCAACGGGTCGCCGCCGCACACGGCGCGGCGAGGATCCGATGACGGACGAGCAGACCGAGGCCCGCATTCTCGCGCGCGGCCAGCGTAAGCCGGCGCGTTGCGGTCAGCCCGGCCGCTTCGCCCTCGCCGCTCAACTCGGCGACGACCCCGGCCAGCGCCCGGCAGCGCAGGCCTTCTTCCATCGCCCAGAGCACATCGGTCGCACGCGACACGCGCAGCATCAGCAGCCGCGCCGATGCCAGTCCGAACTGGTCGAGGCCCGGACCGTAAGGGCCGCCGCCCTCGCCCATCGCAAAGCCGGTCGCGATCCACAGCACCTCGCCATCCATCCTTGCGGCGCGGGCCGCCAGCGCCAGGGCGAAGCCGCTCGCCGCCGCCAGATGCGCCGGCGCAACCGGCGCAAACTCATGCAGCATTCCGAAAGCGAGGCCGCCGCCGAGCACGGCGTCAATCGGCGCGCCGAGGCTGACCCGGCGCTCCCGGTCTGGCAGCCGAGGCACCAAGCTTGGATCAATCCCGGCCAACGTCTCCCGGAGACGATGGAGCGTGGCCGCGGACGCAGCCGTGCCCATAGCAATCCTCTAGCATGTTCATGTTTTGTTCTAATGGATTCCCGATCGGCAGAGGGAAGTCAAGCACCCTTCATGGATCGGAACTTCTTCAAACAAATGAGGAGGTTGGGAAATAATCCCAGGACGGAAAAGATATACCCCGCGAGGAACTAACATTCATTCAACGCATTTTAGCATTTGACATATAAACAGGCGGAAGCCTGCGGGACGTTGCCAGAAAATCATGCCGGTTTCCGAATTCCTTCGCCGCCAAGCCGAAAACTGCCTGCGCACCGCACGGGGATGCTTCGATCTCGCGAGCGCCGAGCGCATGCGCATCATGGCCGCCGAGTTCGCTGCGAAGGCGGCGGAAATCGAAGCGGAACGCGACACCCAGCAGCTCCCTCCCCATCTGATCGCGCGCCATTCGACAGCCTCGCAAAAAAACGACCGCTGATTGTCGCGGACACGATCTTTTCCAACGATCGTCGCCGCAACGTCGCGCCGCGCCGGAATTGGGTTGAATTCGCAGAGCGCGCATTGAATCTTAGCCGCATGAACACCATCCTCACGCGGCTGTCCGCCGAGCTCATCCAAAAATACGAAACCGAAGGCTTCTGGGGACGCGACACGATTTACGCCCTGGTGCGCGGCCACGCGCAACGGACGCCGGATGCCTTCGCGGTGCGCGACCGGTTTCGCCGCGTCACCTATCGGCAGTTGCTGGAGGCGGCCGACGCCTTCGCCGCCGATCTCGCCGGACGCGGCGTCCGCGCCGGCCAGCGCGTCGGCGTGTGGCTGCCGAGCCGGATCGAAAGCGTGGTGGCGCTGCTTGCCTGCTCAAAAAGCGGCGCCGTCTGCTGCCCCTCGCTGCATCGCGACCACACCATCGGCGACGTCGCGGAACTGATGACACGCACGCGCTGCGTCGCCTTCATCTGGCAGAACGGCTACGGCGCCGACGCCGACAAGCGCGACCTGATCGAGGCGCTGAAGGCGGTGCCGACGCTGCGGCACATCTATCGGCTTGAACCGCAGATCGACGCGGCGACGCCCATCGTCCCGCCGTCGGATGTGGCGACCGCATCCAAAACCGAGGTTGAGATCAAAAGCGATCCCAACCGGATCGTCTATCTGGCGTTCACCTCCGGCACCACCGGCCGGCCCAAGGGCGTGATGCATTCCGACAACACGCTCTTGGCGAACGCGCTTCAGCTCGCCAAAGACTGGAATGTCGACCATCGGTCCGTCGTCTTCACGCTGAGCCCGCTCAGCCACAACCTCGGCTTCGGCGCGCAGGTGATGGCGCTGGCGGTGGGCGGCGAACTGGTCATCAACGACCTGCCGCGCGGCTCGAGCCTTGCCGACCGCATCCTGGAAACCGACACCAGCTTCCTGGTCGGCGTGCCGCCGAACGCCATCGACCTGCTCGGCGAAATGCAGCGGCGTGGACTGAAAGGGCTCGGAAGACTGACGGGCTTCCGCATCTCCGGCTCCGCGGTGCCAAGCGAAGCAGTGGCGGGGCTTCTGGCGCAGGGCATCACGCCGCAGACCGGCTACGGCATGACCGAAAGCTGCTCACACCAATACACGCTGCCGAATGACGACCCCAAACGCATCATCGAAACCTCGGGCAAGACCTGCCCCGGCTACGAGTTGCGCATTTTCAAGGCCGACGACCCGGACACCGAAGCCGCCCCCGGCGAGGTCGGCCAGATGGGCGGCCGCGGCGCGAGCCTGATGCTCGGCTATTTCGACGACCAGGCCGCGACGGAAGACGCTTTCAACAAGAGCGGCTGGTTCATGACCGGCGACCTCGGTTCGATCGACGCGGAGGGCTATCTGCGCATCGCCGGCCGCAGCAAGGACATCATCATCCGCGGCGGCCACAACATCCATCCCGCCCATATCGAGGAACTGGCGACACGCCATCCCGCCGTGCAGCGCGCCGCCGCCGTTCCGGTGAAAGACGCAAGGCTGGGCGAGAAGGTCTGCCTCGTGGTGGCGTTCCGCAAAGGCCAATCGGCACCGCCGGACGAGTTGCTGGCGCATCTCGACGCCGCCGGCCTGTCGAAGTTCGATATGCCGGAGTATTTCATCCGCCTCGATGAAATCCCGCTGACGCCCAACGGCAAGATGCTCAAGCGCGCCATCGTCGATTGGATCAAGGAAGGCAAGATCGTACCCGAGCCGATCCGCTTCGAGGCCAAACGAGCCAGCGCATGACACGCGCCAGCGCGTAGAACGACAAAACCCGACCGTCGCCATGGCGCACGCAGCGCAAGGCGACGGACCTCTGACTCGCTGATGGAGAACAACCGCATGCGCGCCGTCGTCGTCCGTGAATTCGGAGGCATCGAGAACGCCAAGCTCGAAGATATGCCCAAGCCGACGCCAAAGGCCGGCGAGGTGCTGCTTGAGGTGCACGCCGTCTCGGTCAATTTCGTCGATCTGGTGATGATGAGCGGCACCTACCAGTTCAAGCCGTCGCTGCCGTTCATTCCCGGCAAGCTGCCGGTGGGCGTCGTCGCCGCGGTCGGCGACGGCGTGAAGAACTTCAAGCCCGGCGACCGCGCGCTGCTGATGGCGGAATCCGGCAGCTATGCCGAATTCACCGCGATGCCGGAAAACCAATGCGTAAAGCTGCCGCCGTCATTGCCGTTCATCGAAGCGGCGTCGATGGCGCTGGTCTACGATACCGCCTACTTCGCCCTGAAGGATCGCGGCCGCATCCAGCCCGGCGAAACGGTGCTGGTCCTGGGCGCCACCGGCGGCGTCGGCCTTGCCGCGATCCAGCTTGCCAAGGCGATGGGTGGGCGCGTATTCGCCGCCGTCGCCAGCAAGGACAAGGAAGACATCGTGCGTGCCGCCGGGGCGGACGCCATCATCGACCTGTCCGTGCCCGACCTGCGCGAGAGCCTGCGCCAGCAGGTGTTCGCCCTCACCGACAAAAAGGGCGTGGACATCATCGTCGATATGCTCGGCGGCGACATCTTCGATGCCGCGGTGCGCTCGCTTGCCTGGTGCGGCCGGCTGATCGTGATCGGCTTCGCCTCGGGCCGCATCCCATCTTTGAAAATGAATTATGTGCTGGTGAAGAACATCGAGATCAGCGGCATGCAGGTGAGCGATTACCGCAAAAAGCGGCCCGCCGACATGCAGGCGGCATTCGCCGATATCTATCGGCTCCACGGCGAGGGCAAGCTGAAGCCGCTACCGACCAAGACCTATCCCATCGAGCGGTTCAGCGAGGCCCTGCACGACATCAAGGACCGCAAGGTGCGTGGCCGCATCGTCATGACCTTGAAGGGCTGAATACGCTCCCGGACCCGCCTCTCGCGCAATCGTTAGAGTTTGAACGATTGCTGCAACGCAGAAACAATGTCTCCCGGTTAACGTGGCGACAGGGGCTACCAGGCGGGTGCCAGATGAAGCGGTTTTTCTTCGACGTGTCGTCCTGCGACCATACGCATTACGACTATCAGGGCCGGGACTTCGCGCGGCAGGAACAGGCCGAGGAATTGGCCGAACTGATCGCACTCGACCTGCAATGCAGCGACAACGGCGGGTGGGCAGGTTCGCAGGTGCAGGTCCGCAATATCGGCGGAACCTGCCTGTTCTCCATTCCGATCGGTGAGGCGGAACTCATCGCCGCCTGAGGCTTCTCCGCCAAGGCTTGGGCGTTAAAGGCTTGGGCGTTCGAGGCTTTGGCGTCGTCAGAACCCCGGCAGCCGCGGCGGCTCGCTGTCGAGCCGCACGCCTTCCAGCTCCAGAAGCTTGCGCTTGGTCGCCGCGCCGCCGTGCGCGGAAAAACCGCCGAGCTTGCCGCCCGCCGCAAGCACGCGATGGCAGGGAATAACGATCGGCACCGGGTTTCGTCCCATCGCCTCGCCGACATCGCGCGCGCCTTGCCATTCGGTTTCGCCGATGGTGCGCGCCAGTTCGCCGTAGGTCGTGGTCGCGCCAAAGGGAATGGTACGCAACACGGCATAAATCCGCCGGCGCAGATCGTCGATGCCTTCAAGATCGACCGCGACGGCGGAGAAGTCGATCTTCTCCCCCGCGAGATAGCGCCGGATATCCTCGATGAGGCTCCGCACCCAATCCGGCGGCAGCGTCGCTCCCTTGCTGCGGACTCGCGCGGCAAGCCGGCGCTCTGTCGTTACGCCATCGCGCTCCGGCAACTGCACGCCGACAAGGCCGCGCCCATTCCACGCCACCGCGCAAGAACCGAGCGCCGTCTCGAACAGATGATGGTGGACCTCAAGCTGCCGATTCATGCCGCAAACTTAAGCCTGCGACCTGGCGCGTGCCACCCGATTTCCGCATCCCTTGTGCGGGGCCGTTACATCATCGGCCAATACGGTGGCACGCCGTAATAATCGTAGATATCGCGGCCGCGCGCGCTGTCCCATTTCCACTCCTCGCCGGTGGCGTAATGCGGCGCGTTCTTGAGTTGCTCGTCGCTCAGATTGACTTCGTAGCCGCCGAGTTTTTCGTTGAAGGTGAGCCGCTGCCACGGAATTGGGTAATGGTCCTCGCCCATACCGAGAAAGCCGCCGAAGCCCATGACCGCATACGCAGCCTGGCCGCTGACCTTGTCGATCATCACCCGCTCGATCTCGCCGATCTTCTTGCCGTCCGAACGATAGACATTGGTGCCTTCGACGCGGTCGCTGCCGATCAGGTCGTGGCGGCCATGCTCCGACGAGGTCGTTGTGCCCGAACGATCCACGGACATGCTCATTGTGGTATCCTTTCGCGATGGAGTGGCTTCTCCGAGCAAACGCCCCAAGCCACATGCCGGTTCCGCCGAACCAGCGAAGGACCCGTGCCCGCTAGGTCTTCCGGCTCCGCTCTTGCGCCAGCGCCCACACGCGCTGAGGCGACAGCGGCAGCACGCACGGCTCGACGCCGAGCGCGTTGGCGACCGCGTTGGCGATCACACCGCCGACCGGAATGATGCCCCCCTCGCCCGCGCCCTTGGCGCCGAGCGGATTGTGCGGCGCGGGCTTCTCCTCCAACGCATGCGCGCGGATTGCCGGGAAGTCACTGGCCGTCGGCAGCAGATAATCGGCAAGCGAACCCGCGAGAAACTGACCATCGGAATCGTAGGCGAGGTTTTCAAGGAGAGCGCCGCCAAGCCCCTGCACGATGGCGCCGACCGTCTGACCGTGCAGCGTCAGCGGATTGATGATGCGGCCGACGTCCTCCACCGCCATGTAGTCAAGGAGCGCCACATGGCCGGTGCGCGGATCGACCGCCACATGGGCGGCATGGGCGCCGTAGCTATAGGTGCGATTCTTGCTGGCGTAGGTGCCTTCCGCGGCGATGCCGTCGGCGGCCAAGGACGCAAGCGAGAGGCTGGCGCGATTTGGCCCGACCGCATGGTCGCCGTCGATCGTAACGTCCTCGGGCTGACATTGCAGGCGCTTCGCGGCGGCGGCGCGGATCGCATCCTTGAGGAACCCCGCCGCCTGCACGATGGCTGATCCGCCCATCACGATGGAGCGCGAACTGTACGAGCCATAGCCCTGCTTCAGATAGGTCGTGGAGCCGTGCAGCACGCGGTTGATCCGTGCCATCGGCATGTCGAGCGCATCGGCGGCAATCTGTGCCAGCACCGTCTCGACGCCCTGCCCGACCGACGACGAGCCGACGTAGAGCGACACCGTGCCATCGTTCTCCAGCACCATCCGCACGTTTTCGCGCGGGCCGGAGCCGCCGCCTTCGAGATAGCAGCCAACCGCGATGCCGTGCCGGCGGCCGTCGATCAGCCTGCCTTGCAGCTTTTCCTTCTCCGCCCAGCCGAAATCGCGCAGGCAGCGGTCCAGCGTTTGCTGGTAATCGCCGGTGTCGGTCGCACCACCCTGGTCAAGCGGCTGGATCGTCGGCAACGCCCACGGCATTTCATGCTCGGCGACAAGGTTGCGCCGACGAAAGGCGACGCGGTCGATGCCGAGATCGTTCGCCGCCATATCGAACAACCGCTCGCGGAAGAAATCCGCTTCAAAACGACCCGGCCCGCGATAGGTGCCGGACGGCGTCTTGTTGCTGAGCAGAAGCGCCATGTCGAAATGGATGTTCGGCACACGATAGGGGCCGGACAGAACCTGCGCGGTGTTGCGCGCGGCGGTGACGCCGTTGGTGCGGATATACGCGCCGAGATCGGCCGCGCCGTGGCCTCGGAGACCGCGGATCGTGCCGTCGCGGTCGCAGGCGATTTCGAGTTCGCATTCCGCGTCTCGGGCGTGGTTCGACGCGATCAGGTGCTCGCGGCGATCCTCCACCCACTTCACCGGGCGATTGAGGGTCTTCGCCGCAAACGGAATCAGGAAATCCTCGGGATAGAATTCGCCGCGCACGCCGAAGCCGCCGCCGACATCGGCCTCGATCATGGTGATCGCGTCCTCGGCCAATCCCATGTGCTTGGCGAGGATGCGGCGGTTATGGAACGGCACCTTGCAAGCGCCGGCCACCGTCAGATGCCCGCGCGCCTCGTCCCATTCCGCCAAAAGTCCGCGCGTCTCCATCATCACCGCGGTGAAACGTTGCACCTCGAAACGCTCGCGGCGAACATAAGGTGCATCGCGGAATGCCGCTTCGGCGTCGCCCAGCCGCGCCTTGAGCGTGAGCAGGAGATTGCTGCCGGTCTGCTCGAACAACAGGCTTGTGTTGGCTCGCGCGGCGGCGCGATCCGCCACCGCGGGCAAGGCTTCGATATCGACGGCAACGGCGTCGAGCGCGTCCTCGGCCTGCGCCTGCGTATCGGCCACCACCACCGCCAGCGGCTCACCGACGTAGCGTACTTTCTCTGTGGCAATCACCGGCTGCTGAAAGGGCTTCAGTTCCTCCAACAACTCCTGCCGCATGGTGATGACCGGCACGCCGCCCAGCACGCGCACGACATCGGCCGCGGTGATGACGGCGCGCACGCCGGGCAGCGCCAGCGCGGCTTTGCCATCGACGGAACGGATGCGACCATGCGCAACCGAGCTTCTCAGGATCGTCGCATGCAGCGCGTTCGGGCTCGGCACGTCATCGACGTATTGCCCGCGCCCGCGCAGGAAGCGCAAATCCTCCAGCCGCTCGATGGGACTGCCGATCGGCCGATTTGAGGTGACACCGTGATCCATGATTCATCGCGCCGCCCACACCGGCATTCGTCTTGCGGTCGCCCCGCCCGTGAACTCAAGAGTAAAGCGCCCGGCGACCGGCACAAGGCCGGCCGCCCGGCTTTCGTCGATACGACGGCTACTCGATCTTGACGCCGGCGGCTTTCACCACCTCGGCCCATTTCGCCCGCTCGGCGCGCGTGAAGGCAACAAACGCATCGGGCGTCTCCGACAGAGCGGAATCGGCGCCGACGTCGAGCAGCGCCTTCTTCACCTCCGGCAGATTCCAGATGCGCTTGGCCTCGGCCGCGATCCTGTCGACGATGGGCGTCGGCACCCCCGCCGTCGTGAACAGGCCCTACCACGCCACGGCCTCGTAGCCTTTCACCGTTTCGCCGATGGCCGGAACGTCCGGCGCCGTCGCCACGCGGTTCGGCGTCGAGACGCCGAGCGCGCGCACCGTGCCCTGCTTGGCGTGCGGCCACACGGTGGTCATGCTGTCGATGGCGAGGTCGATATTGCCGCCGAGCATGCTGTTCACCACATCGCCCGTCGATTTGTAGGGGATGTGGGTCATCTTCGTGCCGATCGCCTTCTCAAACATCACCACCGACAGGTGCGAGGATGTGCCGACGCCGGACGAGCCGTAATTCACCTTGCCTTCGTTCTTCTTCAGGTACGCGATCAGGTCCGGCACGTTCTTCACGTCAAGCTTGGGGTTGACGATGAGAAGGTTGGGAAAACTGACGAGCTGCGTGACCGGCCGGATATCCTTGTCCACGTCGAACGGCAGCTTGGCGTAGAGCGCGGCGTTGACCGCAATCGAGCTGACGGTGCCGAGCAGCAGCGTGTAGCCGTCGGGCGCGGCCTTGGCCACGTAGTTGGTGCCGATGCTGCCGCCGGCGCCGGGCCGGTTCTCGACCACAACGGTCTGCTTGAACGCCGCCTGCATATGGGTGGCGAGAATACGCGCCAGCAGATCGGCCGAGCCGCCGGCGCCGAACGGCACAACGATGGTGATCTGCTTCGCGGGCCAGTCTTTCGCTTGAACTTGGGTTTGCGTCTGAGCTTGAGCAGGAACTGCCAGACCGATGGTCGCCGCCATCAGAACCGGAGAGAACATTCGCATCCGAACCTCCCGTCGCTGGAGACTTGCAACGGAATTATGGGCATGTTCGCGCACGGGAGACAACGGTTCGTCATCGAAGCGACGAACGCGCTGCTCACCCGCCTGCCGCCCGAACAGAGCGCTGCCGCGCACGAAGGCACGATGGCCGTGCCGCGCAGAATAAAATCGAAGGCGATGTTAAATCCGCGGGATGTTGGCGTCGGCGATGACCTTGGTCCACTTCACGATGTCGTCCGCCACGCGCTTTTTGTAACCCTCGGGCGTGGTGGGCTTTACGTCGGCGCCGAGCGCGCGCAACCGTGCGATCGCCTCCGGTTCCGCCAGCAGCGCCTTGACCTCGGCGTTGACCCGTTCGACGAAATCCTTGGGCAATCCGGGCGGGCCGGCAAGCCCGAGCCATCCCGTCACCGAATAGCCCGGCAGGCCGCTTTCGGCCACCGTCGGCACATCGGGCAGCGCGAAGAAGCGCGACGGCCCCGTGACCGCGAGCGCCCGCACCTTCTTCTCGCGCAACAACGTGAGCAGGAATTGCGGCGTATCCATCTGAAAATCGACGCGGCCGGCGATGAGATCGGTGATGCCCTGCGGCGAGCCGCGATAGGGCACATGCTGGATCTTCACCTTGCCCATCGAAGACAGCAACTCGAGCGCCAGATGCATGCCGGTGCCGTTTCCGGCCGTCGCGCAGGTGAGCTTGCCGGGCTCGGCCTGCGCCGACTTGAGCACATCGGCGACGGTCTTGGCCGGATGATCGAGCGACGTCACCAGGATGAAGGGATTTTCCGTCAGCATGCTGATGAAGGTGAAGTCATCGACCGCGTTATAAGGCAGCCGCTTGTAGAGCGCGGGCGACACGGCGTGACCACTTGGTAAAGCGGCGAGGGTCAGGCCATCGGGCGCGGCACGCGCCACGGCCGCCGCCGCGGTGGTGCCGCCGGCGCCGGGCCGCGGCTCGACCACGAACGGCTGCCCGAGCCGCCGGCTCAGCCCGTCGGCGACCAGGCGCGCGGTAATGTCCACATTGGCCCCTGGCGTAAAGCCGTGGATCAAGGTGATCGGCCGTGCCGATTGCGCGCGCACCGGATGAGCCGCCCCGACCGATAAGGCTGAAAGCCCGGCCAGCGCCGAGCGGCGGGTGATTGTCGTCGCCATGATGTCCGTCTCCGATCGTTGGTCCGGCCGCGGCTGCTCCGCGCCGTTTATCGCCCGAGCCTTATTGCGGCGCGGTTTCCACGCGATAGTTGCCCTCGCGCATGATCCGCGCGCCGGACTCGGTCAACTCGTCGATCCGCTTGCGCAACACATCGGCCGGGAACGTCAACTTGCCGTCACGCTTGCGAACCTCGCCGTCGATGATGACGGTATCGACGTTTCCGGCGCCGGCGATCTCCACGATCGAATAGATCGGGTCGTGGACCGGCACCATGTTCACGTCGTTGGCTCGCAGCATGACGATATCGGCCTTCTTGCCGGGCGTGAGCGTGCCGATCTGCGAATCCAGGCGGAACGCGCGGGCGTTGTTGACCGTGGCCCATTCCAGCGCTTCGCGCGAACGCACCGGAATCGTCTGGTAGGGCGAGTTGCTGCGCAGCGCGTTGTTGCGCACTTCCTTGCCGCGCGCGAACAGCAGCGCCGCCTGCATCTCGCGGAACATCTGCCCGGTGCAGAACAGTTCGACGTCGATGCCGAGCGACGGCAATCCGCCGACCTCGCGGAACGCCGCGACCATCGTGTCGCCGATGTGATGATGCAACTCCACCAGCGCGGTCGAAGTCAGCGACGCGCCGCTGTCCACCACGACCCGCAGGTCGCCATAGCTGAAGCTCGTGCCGTGAACGAGATTGTGGTCGGGACCGAGCAAGCCGGCCTTGGCCATGCGGGCATAGCCGTCGGGCACCAGCGAGGCCTCACGCCGCAGCGTGTGCGACGAGGAGATGAGGCCGAACTCACGCGCGAGCCGGATGTCCTTCTCGACCACCTCCCAGGTGCTCCAGGCGGGGCCGAGGATCGCCATCGCCAGCGTCACCCGGCTGTCGTCGCTGGCGAGACGGCCCTTGCGCAAGGCTTCGATGCGGTCGCGCGGATGCGGCACCTGCGAAAACGGCGTGCCCTCGGTCTGGCTCAAGGGCTTGGCGGTGCCGTGAGCGAACACGGCGCGAATGCCGCTATCCACCAGGCCATCGACCGCGCGCTCGGCCATCTCCAGCGAGGTGATGTTGTGGCACCAATCGACCAGCGTGGTCACGCCGGCGTCGATCTGCGCCAGCGAACCGACAAGGTTGGCGACGTAATTGTCCTCCGCCTTGTAGAGCGGCGCGAGCTTGCCGTGGATGTGCTTGAAGTAGTCCGCCGACATCCACTCCGAGCCGATCCCGCGCAGCGCAGTTTCCCAGGTGTGCATGTGGGCGTTGATAAGACCCGGCATCACGATCTTGTCGGATGCGTCGATGATCTCGTCAGCCGCGGCGTTGAGATTGCGGCCGACCGCCTCGATGCGGTTGCCGCTGTAAAGCAGCTCCGCGCTCCTGAAGTCACCGATCGCCGGATCGAGCGTGACCAGCCAACCGCAGCGAACCAGCGTGCGCTTCATCGTACCCCCCAACCGCCAACCGGGAACAAACCCATACCCCACCGTCGCAAACGGCGGACCGTTTCATTGTCGCAACCGCCGAACCGTCGAGCAACACGATCCGGCGACGCTCCTCACGCGGCCGGTTTCATTACCGCCGGGGCGCGCAGAGTGCACGCTCAGGTGGCGGCCTCGACCACCACCTCGGGAAACTCGTGCAGGCGATCGCCGGGACCGTTGCCGCCGATGATGTAATTGTCGCACAACCAGTTGAGATAGCCGCCGTGGTCGTAGGTCGGATGAACGACGATGTTCATATCCTTCGCGATCGTCCAGGGCTCGTCGCTGCGGATCAGCGGCCGCTCCACCAGATCGTAACCCTGGCCGTGACAATAGAGCCGCGCCTCCTCGGGCCGGCCGTTCTTGCGCATGAAGGCGTTGAACGCCTCCCAAATGTCCTTGCACGGCGTGCCCGGCTTCAAGAGGTCGAGCGTCAGCTTGCGCGATTCCTTGCAGAACTCCAGCTCGTCCTGCATCTGCTGGGGCACCTTCACGCCGACCACGCATGAGCGGCCCAACTCGGTGTACATGCCGCCGGGCCCGGAATCCTCGACCAGCAGCGCGACCTGATCGCCCTTCTGGATGGTGCGGTTCTGCATGTGGCGCTGGCCAAACTTGGCCGGTTGCCCGAGCGGCATCGAGGCGCAAAGATAGATGCCGTTCTCGCTGCCATGGATCTGGCTGTAGTGCTGGGCGATGGCGGCCACCTCGGTGTCGCGCATGCCGGGGACGACAGCGTCGAACGCCGCCTTCATCGCGCCGTCCTGCATCAGGGCTGCGCGGCGGATCAACTCCAGCTCCTCGGCGCTTTTGATGACCTTGATGCGGTCCACCATTTCGCTGGCATCGACGAAGCGCGCGGTCGAAAACCGCTTCATGATGAAATCGCCCATCGCAAACGACATCTGATAGATGCCGACGAAGCCGATGGTGGCGCGGGCGTAGGGCGCAAGCGCCTTGGCGGCAAGCTCGGGGTCGTAGGTCTGCGTGTAGTGCGCCGACTCGTAGCTCGGCGTCGTCAGCAGCCGCTTGACGCCGCGCCAGATGTTGGCAGGCGGACGGGCATCGCCGCCGAACGGCCCCTGCGTCACCACGGTCATCTCGTCGTCAGCGGGGAACACAACGGTTTGGGGATAGCCGTTGGTGGCGGGCATATCGGTGAAATACTTCACATAGCCGCCCATGTGGTCGTTGTTGTTCTGCATCAGCAGAACGTCCACGCCCTCGCGCTTCATTGCGGCGCGGACGGCGGACCAGCGCCGCTCAAGCTCCGCGGTCGAGATCGGCGTCTGCAGCCGTTCGCTCAACGTCGGCCCGGCCATCGTTAACCCTCCCTTAATTTTTCGCGCTCGCGTGGTTAATGTATTAACACCTTGATGCCGCAAAACAAATTCGTGACGACAAAAGGCAGGGACAGTTTCCAGGCAGGGTTTCCGCAGTCCGGCCACCGTCAAATCGCCTTTTTGTATTAATGATATACGACACAGGCCGTTCTGGAGTGTCGTCGCTCGCATGGAAGCCATTCTCGTTAAGGTGTTCGCCACGGCCCTCGCACTGAGCCTGGTCATGACCCGACCGGACGCCGTGAAGACAGAGTTCGATGCAACGCAGGACAAGGCCGAGGTCACGCGCATCCTGGGCGACGGCTGCGACCACATCCGCAAGGCCTTCGACATCGAGAACATCGACCTCGATGGCCTGATCGCCACGGCCATGACCGACAAGAGCGCCACCGAAGGCGAGGTCGCGGGCTTCAAGGGCATCAAATTCGACGATCTGCTGCTGGCCTACCGACAGTTCTGCAAGCACGAGAAGATCGACCGCGAGGTCGTCGATATCGGCGAGGTGATCGAGTTCTACAATCGCGCCGCCGCGGACCTGCCCGACCACAACCGGCTCAAGGGCCTCAAACTACCGGGCATGACGACCGTGCTCGACGACAAGGGCGCGAAATTCGCCGAGCTGTTCGAGCCCGACAGCCGGCGGCACTGGGTGCCGCTCACAGCCATCCCGGACTTCGTGCAGAAGGCCTTCGTCGCCGCCGAGGACAAGCGCTTCTTCGAGCATCACGGCGTAGACGAACGCAGCGTGATCCGCGCCTTCATGAACACCATGACGGGCGACGGCCGACAGGGCGGCTCGACCATCACCCAGCAGGTGGCGAAGAACCTTCTGGTCGGCGACAGCATCACCTTCGAGCGCAAGATCCGCGAGGTGATCATCGCCAACCGCATCGAGAAGGTGCTGAGCAAGCAGGAAATCCTCGAGATCTATCTCAACTCGATCTACCTCGGCCGCTCGTCGTGGGGCGTCGAGCTGGCCGCGGAGGCTTACTTCGGCAAGCCGGTCAAGGACGTTTCGCTGGTCCAGGGCGCGTTCCTCGCGGGCCTCACCAAGGGGCCGGCCTATTTCAACCCGGACCGCCACCGCGAACGTGCGCAAGGCCGGCTGGAATATGTCCTCGGGCGCATGAAGGAAGACGGCGCGATCACCGAAGCGCAGATGAAGGAGGCCGAGGCCGACCGGCTGAACTTCATCGCCACGACGCGGGTCCGCCGCAACACCGGCTTCCACCTGGTGGACGAGGTCGGGCGCGAGGCGCGCGCGATCGCCGGCATCCCGAGCCTCACCGCGCATTCCTATCTGGTGCGATCGACCATCCGGCCCGATCTGCAGCGCGCCACCGAAGCGGCGCTGCAGGAAGGCTTGTCGCAGTACGAGCGCGGCGCCGGCCGCGTCGAGTTCCGCGGCCCCGAGGCCAACCTCGCCGAGGCGATCAAGAAGCTCGAGGCCGATCCCAAGCAGGCCGAATCCGGCAAGCCGGCTTGGCAGACGGCGCTCGAAAACGTGCGGCTGCCGCTCTACGACGTGCATTGGGCGTCCGCGGTCGTGGTCCAACGGGGCCGCGCCAAGAACGGCGGCGAATTTTTCCAGGTCGGCTTGAAGGACGGCCGCATCCTGCCGCTGTCGATGGGCGGGGCGCGGATGCGCACACGGCTTGCGCTTCACGATGTCGTCTACGTCCACGTCACCGAGACGACCGGCAAGTCGGGCAAGCAGAGCACGCGCGTCGAGCTGCGCGCGCGGCCGAGCGTGCAGGGCGTCGCCCTGGTGCTGGAGAACAAGACCGGCCGCGTGCTGGCGATGGTCGGTTCGTTCTCCTATCCGCTGAGCCAGCTCAACCGCGCCACCCAGGCGCGACGCCAGCCCGGCTCCGCGCTCAAGCCCGTGACGTATCTCGCGGCCCTCAACAGCGGCCTGCAGCCCAACACGCTGGTGCGCGACGCGCCTCTCACCTATCCGCCGATCGGCGGCGTCACCCGCTACACCCGCGCCACCGACTACTGGTCGCCGCGCAACTACGACGGCGGCTACACCGGCACGATGACGCTGCGGCGGGCGCTGGAGCTGTCGAAGAATCTGGTGACGGCGCGCCTGCTGAACGGCGGCGTCACCGACGATCCGGCGGAAAGCCTCGACGCCGTGTGCAGCCTCGCGGTCGCGGCCCACGTCTATCCCCAATGCGTGCGCTTCTATCCCTTCGTGCTCGGCGCCCAGCCCGTGCGCCCGATCGACCTCGCCGGCTTCTACGCTGCTATCGCCAATCAGGGCGGACGTCCGACGCCGCATGTCATCGAGTCGATCAGCCTGGATGGACGCGAGGTCTACAAAGCCAGGGAATCGCTCGAGCGGCTTCCGGTCGATCCGGCCGCCGTGTTCCAGCTTCGCACTCTGCTGCAAGGCGTGGTGGCGCGCGGCACCGCCTACCGGCTGAACGCGCTGTCATCCTTCATCGGCGGCAAGACCGGCACCAGCGACGACTTCAACGACGCCTGGTTCATGGGGTTCGATAACGACGTCACCATCGCGGTCTGGGTCGGCTACGACAACGCCAAGGGCAAGCGCACGCTCGGCCACGGCCAGACCGGCGCGCGCGCGGCCCTGCCGATCTTCCACCAGGTCTTGCAGGCCGTGTGGAAGGACTACGCGCCGCAGACGCCGTTGCCCGGCCCGATCCCGGAGGCCGCACGGCATCTCGTGGCGCTGCCGATCGACGTGCGCACCGGAGAGCGCCTCGACGAGCGCAGCCGCAACGCCTTCATGGAGTATTTCCGCACCGATGACACCGGCGAAGTGGACGACGCCCGCTACAAGCTGGTGTCGCGTTCGCAGGAGTACGAGGTCGATCAGGAGCCGGAGCCCGCTTACGAGTCGCGCGGCCCGTTCGGATTCTTCCCGCCACCGCCGCCGTTCTTCCAGGGCTTCTTCGGCGGCCCGGCCACGCCGCAGCGCGATTACGAAGGCCGGCCGGTCTATCGACAGCGATCGGACGTGCCGCCGCCGCCCGACTACCGCCGCCGTCCGATGCCGCCGCCGCAACAGCAGCCCGAGCCGCGCGGCTTCTGGAATCGCGGCCCGTTCGGGTTCTAGCTTCGCGGCGCACCGCTATCGCGGGCGCGCCCGATCGCGCGAGGCCATTGATTTCTCCCGGATGAGGTGTTGGTCTAGCGGCACTCCCGCCGCCCGCCCATTCCATCCGGGGACATCATGAGCCGCCTCAAGCTGTCGGTCGCGACCACCGACTACGATCACTTTCGCGATTTCCGTCTCGGCACCGTGCAGGCCGAAGGCATCGACACCACCTGGTCGATGCTCGGCCATCACGAAATTTTCGCGCGCTTCACCTTCAACCGTGAATGGGACGCGGCCGAATTGTCGTTCGCCAAGTTCACCGCCCAGGTGACGCGGGAGAACCCCGACATCATCGGGCTTCCGGTGGTCTGCTCGCGGCTGTTCCGCTTCTCGTCGTTCTACGTCAACAAGAAGAGCAAGATCAAAACCGCCAAGGACCTCAAGGGCCGCACGATCGGCTCGCCGGAATGGGCCCATACCGCCGCAGTGTACATGCGCGGCTGGCTCGGCGACGAACACGGCGTCGGGCTCAAGGATGTGCATTGGGTTCAGGCCGGCGCGAACGAAGCCGGGCGGATCGAGAAGGTCGAGTTGAACCTGCCCGAAGGCGTCAAGCTCACCCGCGTTGCGGACAAGTCGCTCAGCCAGATGCTGGCCGCAGGCGAGATCGACTGCGCCTTGATCGCGCGGCCGCCGGATTGCTTCCGCCAAGGCCATCCCGACATCGAGCGCCTGTTTCCCGACTTCTGGGCGATGGAGGAGGCCTATTATCAACGCACCAAGGTGTGGCCGATCATGCACATGATCGCGCTGCAACGGCGCGTGCTCGACGAAAATCCCTGGGTGGCGCGCAATCTCTACAACGCCTTCCTCGCCTCCAAGAACCGCAGCATCGAACGCCTGATGGACCCGGCGGTGTCGCGCTATCCGGTGGCATGGCTGCCGACCTACATGCGCAAGATGGCGGACCAGTTCGGCGGCGATACATTCCCTTACGGCATTGAGGAAAATCGGCCGACCTTCGAGCAATTCCTGCGTTACACCCACGAGCAGGGCATCGCCCACCGGCGGGTCGCGCCCGAGGAGATTTTCCCGAAAGGGATCATGACCTCGGTCCGGGTCTAGACGCTTCCCGCCAGCGCGGCGCGGTCAATGCCACCGCGCTTGAAAAGCCCGTGCTCCGGCGCGATTTTGCGGGCATACTGCATCGCCCGGCCGGCGCTTCATCCGCGCCGCACGACAAGGAGACTGTCATGCCCCGTCACCCGTCGTTCGTCCCGCACGGCGTCATCCCGGCCGTCCTGCTGCCGTTCCATGACGACCTCTCGATCGACGAGGCGAGCTTCCGCGGCCATCTGCGTGACGTCACGTCGGCCGAAGGCTTGTCGGCGGTCACCATCAACGCCCATTCGACCGAGGTCGCATCCTGCACCTTCGACGAGCAGCAGCGCGTGCTCGATATCGCCGGCAGCGAGATCGGCGACAAATATCCGATCGTCAACGGCATCTGGGCCGACGGTTCTCTCGAGGCCGCGCGCCTTGCCAGGATGGCGACCGCGGGCGGCGCCTCCGCGCTGCTGGTGTTCCCGCCGGCTCCTTTCACGCTCGGCCAGAACACGGCGATGGCGCTTGAGCACTTCAAGCGCATCGCCGACGCCACCGACCTGCCGCTGATCGCGTTCCAATATCCGCTCGCCACCGGCCAGGGCTACCCGAACGAGACGATTCTCAAGATGATCGAGGACATTCCCTCGCTCAAGGCGATCAAGGACTGGGCCGGCACGCCGCAACAGCACGAGTGGCATGTGCGCACGCTGCAAAACCTGTCGCGGCCGTTCAATGTGCTGTCCACGCAAAGCTCGTGGCTGATGGCCTCGCTCACGTTCGGCTGCAAGGGCCTGCTTTCGGGCAGCGGCAGCGTCATCGCCGACCTGCAGGCCAAGCTGTTCCGCGCGGTGCAAGCCGGCGACCTCAAGGCGGCGCAGGCGCTCAACGACCGCATCTATCCGCTCGCCAGCGTGTTCTATGCGCCGCCCTGGGTCGATATGCACAACCGCATGAAGGAGGCGCTGGTGCTGATGGGCAAGCTGCCGCGCGCCGTGGTGCGCCCGCCGCTGGTCAAGATCGAGCGCGCCGAGATCGAGCGCATCCGCAAGGCGCTGACCGAAGCCAAGCTGTTGCCGGCGGCCAGCGCCAAGGCGGCGTAGCTTCAACCATTCGGAGTTTGCGTGCCGGCCATCGGCATGCGGACATCACCAGACAGATCATGCCTGCAAACGACCGTTTCCTCCTGGCCGCCGTCATGGGTTGGCCGATCTCGCAATCGCGCTCGCCGGCGCTGCACAATTACTGGATCGCACAGCACGGACTGGCGGGCTCCTATGTGCCGCTGGCGATTCCACCGGAGCGCCTCGAAGGCGCGTTGCGCGCGCTGCCGGCGCTGAACTTTTCCGGCTGCAACCTGACGATCCCGCTGAAGCAGGACGCGCTGCGCATCGTCGATGAGGTTGACATCACCGCGAAGACCATCGGCGCGATTTCCTGTGTCGTGGTGCGGCCGGACGGCTCGCTCGCCGGCTCCAACAACGACTGGTACGGCTTCGTTCACAACATCCTCGAACTTGCGCCCGATTGGCGCGCCGATGCCGGCCCCGCCGTGGTGATCGGTGCGGGCGGCGGCGCGCGCGCCGTGATCTACGGACTGATGCAGCGCGGCGCGAGGGAGATTCGGCTCTGCAATCGCACCGTGGCGCGCGCACAACGGCTCGCCGACGAATTCGGCGGGCCGGTCACCGTGGTGCCGTGGTCCGAGCGCCACGACGCGCTGGACGGCGCCGCCACGCTGGTCAACGCCACGAGCCAGGGCATGATCGGCCAGCCGCCGCTCGACCTCGCCCTCGACCGGCTGCCGGCATCCGCGCTGGTCAACGACATCGTCTACATCCCGCGCGAGACGCCGTTGATCGTCGCGGCGCGCGCCCGCGGCAACCGAGCCGTAACCGGGCTCGGCATGCTGCTGCACCAGGGCGTGCCGGCCTGGAAGCTCTGGTTCGGAATCGAACCCAAGGTGACCGCGCAATTGCGCGCGGCGATCGAGGCGACGCTATAGCGCGGCGCTATCGCTCGACGCGGTCAAGATTCCGGGTCATGCGAACGAGAAGGCGACGAAGGCGAGCAAGCTCCGCCTCCGTGATCCCCTCGACGCCCTGATCGTTGACACCCTGCGAAACCTGCAACAGGCGGTCGCGAAGCCGGCGCGATTTCGCCGTCAGGTAGACCTTGGTGACGCGCTTGTCCGTCGCGCTGCGCTTGCGGCGCACGAGCCCCACCTTCTCCATGCCGCGCAACGCGATCACCGTGGTCGGTTCCATCATGCCGACACGCGCGCTCAGTTCGCGCTGCGACAGGCCGTCCTCCGCCCATAGCACGCGCAGGAAATACCATTGGCCGCGGGTCACGCCGTGCGGCGCGATGCGCTTTTCCAGGAGGCGCTGGAACGCGCGGTTGGCGTCGCGCACCAGATAACCGATGCTGCCGCCGAGCGAAAAATCGACCGCCTGTCCGTTCGCGCCCGCATCGCCGCCGTTCGCTTTTCGCCGCATTGCCATGCGATGGTGGCTCCCTGCCCGCGTTGACAGCCGCGAGCCCATGCCAATAATACTTAGAAACCTATGCAATGCCATCCGGTTTCCGCCGCCATCTCTCGATATGGCGCGCACCCGGAATAAAAGCCCCGGTCAACTCTGGCCCCGATCCACAGGAGCGTCACGCGATGCAAAAGGCCGTCCGCAACGACAAGATGAACGTGGTGGAGCGCCCAACCAGTTTGCGCGACACACTGGAATGGCTCAAGGCGCAGGGCGATCTGATCGAAACCGACAAGACGGTCGATCCCGACCTGCAGCTCACCGGCTTGCAGAAACACCTCGATGGCGCTTGCCCGATCCTGTTCAACAACGTCAAAGGCAAGCCGAACCACCGCCTGCTCACCAACCTGTTCGGCGACATGAACGTCATCAACAAGATGTTCGGCTGGAGCGATGACACCGACCGCACGCGCAAGCTCGCCCACGCGCTGTCGCACCCGCTCAAGCCGGTCGAGATCGCCCAGGCCGACGCGCCGTGCCAGGAGGTGGTGATCGAGAACCCGAAGGACGTCAACGAATTCATGGTGCCGATCCGGCATACGACGTACGAGCCGGAACTGACGGTCGGCTCGGGAATTCGCTGCGTCACCGGCGAGCATTTCGACGGCGGTTCCGACCTCGGCTACAACCGCATGAACTTCCGCTGGGGCAACGTCGGCACGTTCCAAATCTCGCCCGGCTCGCACATGTGGCAGGTGGTCAACAAGTACTACAAGGAAGACCAGCCTGTGCCGATCACCATGTGCTTCGGCGTGCCGCCGTCCTGCACGCTGCTCGCCGGCGCGGGCTTCGGCTACGCGATCATGCCGCAGGGCTGCGACGAAATCGGCATCGCCGGCGCGGTGCAGGGCTCGCCGGTCCGCCTCGTCAAGGCGCGCACCGTCGATGCGATGGCGCTGGCCGATGCCGAAATCGTGCTGGAAGGCTACGTCAACCCGAAGGACCGCCGCTTCGAGACGAAGGAGGCGGAGGATTCCGGCGTGCAGGGCCGCCACCACTTCCATCCGGAATGGGCGGGCTACATGGGCAAATCCTACAAGGCGCCGACCTTCCACGTCACCGCGGTGACGATGCGCAAGCCCGCGAGCAAGCCGATCGTGTTCGCGCTCGGCGTCCACATGCTCGACGACCACAACATCGACACCACGGTGCGCGAAGCCACGATCTTTGAACTGTGCAACCGGCTGCAGCCGGGCATCGTGCAGGATGTGGTGATCCCGTATTCGATGACCGATTGGGGCGGCTGCATCATCCAGGTCAAGAAGCGCCACCAGATCGACGAGGGCTGGCAGCGCAACTTCCTCGGCGCGGCGCTGTCGTGCTCGCAGGGCATGCGGCTCGCCATCGCCGTGAGCGAGGACGTCGATCCCTACTCGATGGACGATGTGATGTGGGCGCTGACCACCCGCGTCAACCCGCAGACGGACATCCTCAACCCGATCCCCGGCGGCCGCGGCCAGACCTTCATGCCGGCCGAGCGCATGACCGCGGGCGGTCAGCAATGGACGGCGTCCAACACCCGGTTCGAGGGCGGACTTGGCATCGATGCCACCGTGCCGTTCGGCTACGAGAGCGACTTCCTGCGCCCGGTCTATCCGATCGACAAGGTGAAGCCCGAGGACTTCTTCACCCAGAAGGACATCGAGAACGCCAAATCGCGCATGGTCGGGTGGGTCAACTCGCTGGCCCGCACCGGACGCTAATCGCCTTCGCCCATTCGACGCCGGCTTCGAGGCACGCCTCGAGGCCGGCGTTTTTGCGCCTGCGGCAAACCGCCGACCCGTCGATGGAACTTTGCCTCGCCCGTTCAGTTAACTTGCACCGGGCAAGGGTCGTCTTAATGGCAAGAAAGCGAGCCAGGGCCGCACGCTCCAACAGCTCAACACGAAGGCGGCTCTACGAAAGCGAGCGACGATTCCGACTCCTGGTCGAAGGGGTGATCGACTATGCCATCTATATGGTGGATGGCGATGGCATCGTCACCAACTGGAATGCGGGCGCGGAGCGCATCGTCGGCTATAGCGCCGACGAGATCATCGGCCATCCCTCCAGTGTATTTTTCACCGACGGCGACCGCAAAGCCGGCCGGCCGGCTCAGCTCCTGGATACGGCGCGGCGCGATGGAAGACTCGCGACCGAGGACTGGCAGGTGCGCAAGGACGGAACGCGCTTCCTCGCCACCATCGTCATCAATCCGATTTATGAAGACGGCACCCTGATCGGCTTCGCCCAGATCATTCGCGACATCACCGAGCAACAGAAGGCGCACAGCGCGCTGCAGGACAGCGAGCGGCATTTTCGGCTGCTCGTAAACGGCGTCACCGATTATGCCGTTTTCATGCTCGATCCCGATGGCTATGTGTCGAGCTGGAACGCGGGCGGCCGGCGGATCAAGGGCTATTCCGCAGGCGAGATCATCGGCCGTCACTTCTCGTGCTTTTACACCGACGCCGACCGGGCGACGGGTCGCCCGGCACGGGCCCTGGCCATCGCGCAAAACACCGGCCGCTACGAAGAGGAAGGCTGGCGCGTCCGCAAGGACGGATCGTTCTTTTGGGCAAGCGTGGTGATCGACGCGATCCGTGACGACGACGGCGTGCTCATCGGTTTTGCCAAGATCACTCGCGACATCACCGAGCGCCGCAACGCGCAGATGAACCTGGAGAAAGTTCAGAAGCAGCTCGCCGAGTCGCAGAAGATGGACGCACTCGGGCAACTGACCGGCGGCGTCGCGCACGACTTCAACAATCTTCTCATGGTCGTGTCCGGCCACATCCACCATTTGAAGGAAATTGCCGCGCACGATCCCAAGGCGGCGCGAGCCGTGCACGCGATCGAGGTGGCTGCGCAGCGCGGCGCCGCACTGACCCGCCAGTTGCTGACATTTTCGCGACGCCAGCGCGTCAACCCGGAGGCGATTGGCGTCCGCCAGCATATCACCTCGATCCGCGAGGTGTTGACGAGCGGCCTCGGCGGTTCGATCAGCCTGGCGTTCGACTTTGCCGCCGACGTGTGGCCAGTGACCGTCGACGTCGGTGAATTCGAGATCGCGCTGGTCAATCTCGTCATCAATGCCCGCGACGCCATGCCGGACGGCGGCGCGGTGACGGTCCGTGCCAACAACATCACCATGCACGATGACGCCATTCTTCCGCCGGGCGACTACGTCGCCGTCGCCGTCGAGGATACCGGCGTCGGCATTCCAGCCGACGTCATCGCCCATGTATTCGATCCATTCTTCACCACGAAAGCGGTGGGCAAAGGCACCGGCCTCGGGCTTTCGCAGGTGCACGGCTTCGCGCACCAAGCCGGCGGAACCGTGACGATCGACAGCGAGCTTGGCAAAGGCACGACATTCACGATGTACCTGCCGCGCGCGGCGATCGGCACCTCTCGCACTGACGCCGGCGCCATCGAGGCGGCGAAGACTCCGACCGGCACGGTGCTGCTGGTCGAGGACAACCCCGACGTGGCCAGCGCCAGCGCCGGCCTTCTCGAACAGTTGGGCTATTACGTTCGGTGGGCGCCCAACGCCGAAACCGCGCTGCAGGAAATCGAGAACAACAGCATCGACCTGGTGTTCAGCGACATCGTGATGCCAGGCCGGCTCGACGGGCTCGGGCTGGCGCATACCATCAAGCAGAAATACCCCTTTCTGCCGATCCTGCTGGCCACAGGCTATAGCGAGGCCGCCCGCAACGCGCACACCGATTTCTCCATTCTGCGCAAGCCGTACCAGATGCAGGAACTGAGCCGCGCGCTGGCCCGGTTGATTCACGGTTGATCGAGATGGTCGAGCCCGCGTTTGAATCCGACCGAACGTCTCAGCGCGGCGTCTCTCGCCGCCACCGCTCCACCAGCGCCTTGCGATCGAGCTTGCCGCGCTCGGTCTTGGGCAATTCATCGCTCAGGACGATGCGCTTGGGAGCCTTGAACGCCGGCAGCGTGGCGGCGCAGCGATTGAGGATGTCGGCGGCACCAAGCCCGCAGCCCGGTCGCAGCACGACATAGGCCACCACCTCCTCGCCGTAGAGCGCGTCGGGCACGCCCACGGTCGCGACCTCGACCACTTCGGGCTGGCCCATCAGCACAGCGTCGATCTCCATCGGCGAAATGTTCACGCCGCCGCGGATGATAAGGTCTTTCGCCCGGCCGGTCAGGTGCAGATAGCCGTCGTCGTCGAGGAATCCCAGATCGCCGGTCTTCATCCGCCCGCGACAATCGACGCGGATTGCGCCGTCATCGCCGAGCGTACGGTAGGGATTGTCGTCCAATCCGCCCAGTTCGACCGCGCCGGTTTCGCCGACTTTCAGCGAGCGCCCATCGCCATCCACAATCGTCAGCCCGTGGTAGCCGTGCGGCCGCCCGACGGTGCCGAGACGCCGCTTCTCGCCCGGCTGTGCGGCGATCCAGCCGACCTCGCTACAGCCATAGCCTTGAGCCACGCGGAGACCGAAGCGCGCCTCGAACCGGCGCCACTCCTCGACCAGAAGCGGCGCCGAACTCGACGTCATAAAACGCAGCGTCGGGACATCGGATGCATCGGGCAGCGGGTCGCCGTTGAGCAGAATGCCGATGGTGGTGGGGTTGCCCGCAGCCACAGTCGCGCGATGGCGACGGATATGCTCGAAGAACCGGCTGCGCGAGAATTTGCGCCCAAGGATGAGGGTTGCGCCGCGCACCAGCACCGGCATGGCGCTGAACGTCTGCGCCGAGCACCAGTTGAAGGAGCGGAAGTCGTAGACCCGGTCCTGCGCCGTCACGCCGAAGCCGTCCGCCGTCGGGCCGGCGTTGGCGAGAAGCTCGCGATAGCTCAGCACCACGCCTTTCGGCCGCGCGCTGGTGCCGGACGTAAAGAGAATGACGGCGCTATCGTCGTCGCGGGTCAGCCCGGCGACGGCGTCCGAAGGTTCGCAGCGGCTCACCTGGGCAAAGAAGCCGTCGCCGCGTCGATCGTCCCATGCACCGAGCGGCAGGCACGGTGCATCGGCGGCCGCGAGAACGTCGTCGAGGCCGAGTCCCTCCTCGCAGAGGATGAGGCGCGGCCGAAGCAGGGGAACGATATTGTCGAGCTGGTTGCGGTTCATCTCGACGTGCACGGTGCAGACCGTCGCGCCGTAAGCCATCACGCCGAAATAGATTGCCAGGTGCTCGATGGAATTGCCGGACAGGAGCGCCACGCGGTCCGCGGCGCCGATCCCGCGGCGGTGCAGATAGGCCGCCATGCGGCGCGTCAGATCGCGCAACTGGCCGTAGCTGATGGTGCGGCCGTCGTCGGCCGAGACGATGAACGCCTTGTCGGGATCGTGCGCCGCGGCGCGGTCGATCCATTGGCGCAGCCCGTATGCCCCGGCCCGACCCTGCAACGAACACCTCCGCCCGCTATTATACTTCGGCATCTAAGCAATCGCGCAAGGCTCTTGCTCCGGGGCATGCCGCAGGAGCGGCTTCTTACGCCCCCTCGCCGTGCTATAAGGGCCGTTCGCAAGGAACCGTTCGTCATGGCAGGCAATATCAACCCTAACCCGTTCACCACGCGCCCGGAGATCGAGGGCACATTCGGCGTCGTCACCTCGACCCACTGGATCGCGACCGCGGTCGGCATGGGCATCCTCGAGCGTGGCGGCAACGCCTTCGACGCCGCGGCCGCCACCGCCTTCACGCTGCAGGTGGTCGAGCCGCATCTGAACGGGCCCGGCGGCGACGTTCCGGTGCTGGTCTATGACGTGCGCAAGGGCAAGCCGGAGTTGCTATGCGGCCAAGGGCCTGCCCCCGCCGGCGCCACCATTGCGCATTACAAGAGCGAGGGGCTCGACATGGTGCCCGGCACCGGCCTGCTCGCGACCTGCATCCCCGGCATGTTCGACACCTGGATGATGATGCTGCGCGACTACGGCACGATGAAGCCGGCCGACGTGCTGACGCCCGCGATTTCCTATGCGCTTCACGGCCACCCGTTGGTCGAGCGCGCCAACGCCACCATCAAGACCGTGGAATCGTTGTTCAAGGAGCATTGGCCGACGTCGGCGGCGGTCTATCTGCCGGGCGGCAAGGTGCCGGAAACCGGCTCGCTGTTCACCAACCCGACACTGGCCGCGACCTACGCGCGCGTCGTCAAGGAAGCCGAGAGCGCGGGCGGCGACCGCGTCGCCCAAATCGAGAAAGCGCGCAAGGTCTGGTCGCAAGGTTTCGTTGCCGAGGCTATCGACCGCTTCTGCCGCACGCAGGCCGTGATGGACGTCAGCGGCCAGCCGCACAAGGGCGTGCTGACCGGGCAGGACATGGCGACATGGCAGGCGACGGTCGAAGCGCCGATCACCTACGATTATGGCCGCTACACCGTGTGCAAAGCGCCGTGGAGCCAGGGGCCGGTGATGCTGCAGCAACTCGCGCTGCTGAAAGGCTTCGACCTCGACGGCGCCGACGTGGTGGGCGCGGACTTCATCCATCTCGTGGTGGAGTGCTCCAAGCTTGCCTATGCCGACCGCGAGAAATTCTACGGCGACCCGAAGTTCGTCAAAGTGCCGTTCGACACGCTGCTGTCGGAGGCCTACAACGCCGAGCGCCGCAAACTCGTGTCCGACAAGGCTTCGCTGGAATTGCGCCCCGGCTCCGTCGAAGGCTTCGGCGCCGTCGTCACGCTCAAGCAAGGCGCCAAGCTCATCGCCGGCATGGGGGCGGGCGAGCCGACGGTCGGCCGCATGGGCGAAGTCGTCGGCGACACCGTGCACTTCGATATCGTCGACAAGGACGGCAACATGGTCAGCTCGACGCCGTCGGGCGGCTGGCTGCAGTCCTCGCCGGTGATCCCGGAGCTCGGTTTCTGTCTCGGCACCCGCGCCCAGATGTTCTGGCTCGAGGAAGGCCATCCGGCTTCGCTGGCACCTGGCAAACGGCCGCGCACCACGCTGTCGCCGACCTTGGCGCTGCGCGACGGCGAGGCGTATCTCGCCTGGGGCTCGCCCGGCGGCGATCAACAGGACCAATGGACCACGCAGTTCTTCCTGCGCCATGTCCACGCCGGCATGAACTTGCAGGAGGCGATCGACGCACCGGCCTGGCATTCGGAGCACTTCCCGATTTCGTTCTGGCCGCGCACCGCGCGCCCGGGCGCGCTACAGATCGAAAGCCGCGCTCCCAAACAGACACGCGACGAGTTGGCGCGGCGTGGACACCTCGTCGAGGTCGAGCCGGAATGGTCGGAGGGCCGCCTCACCGCCGCCTCGAAGGTGGGACCGCGCCGCCGTGCCGCGGCCAACCCGCGCGGGATGCAAGGCTACGCCGCCGGCCGGTAACGCCCCGGACACACCGACAAGACACGCGACAGCAAACCAACCGCCTCCTTTGGCAGCAAAGGGGGCGGTTTCATATCGGCGTGGAACATCCAGACAACGAACAAGGGAATGTCTCGAAACACTTGCTGATCCCGCCAATCCCGGATTGACTAAGCAAAAACGCCGGTAGGGAGATAACGAGTGGGCGCGAACAGTCCCATTATCATTGCCGACAACGCCTCCAAGCTGTTCCTCGACGGCACGGTGGTGGCCTTCCGCCAACTGTCCCTGGAAGTCCGACGCGACGAGATCCTGTGCATCGTCGGGCCGAGCGGCTGCGGCAAGACCACGTTCCTGCGTTGCATCGCGGGCCTGACCGAGATCAACACCGGCCGGCTTCTGGTCCACGACAAGCCCGTGAACGGGCCGCCCGACGGCGTGGCGATGGTGTTCCAGCATTTCGGCCTGCTGCCCTGGAAAACCGTTTACGACAACGCCGCGTTCGGCCTGGCGATGGCGGGCGCCACGGCCTCCGTCATCAAGGAGCGGGTGGCGCATTACCTCGAACTGGCGGGGCTCGCGGGCTTCGAGCGCCACTATCCCTACCAACTCTCCGGCGGCATGCAGCAGCGCGTCGGCCTGGTGCGGGCGCTGGCCATGAACCCGTCCGTGCTGCTGATGGACGAGCCCTTCGCCGCGCTTGACGCGCAAACCCGCGAAATCCTGCAAGAGGAATTGCTGCAACTCATGGAGCGGCCGGAGGAACGCAAGACGATGGTGTTCATCACTCACTCCATCGACGAGGCGATCCTGCTCGGCGACCGCATCGCCGTCATGAGCGCGCGCCCCGGCCGCATCAAGGAAATGCTCGACGTGCCCTTCGGCCATCCGCGCGACGGCAACGCGCTGCGCGCCGATCCACGCTTCGCCGAATTGCGCGCGCATATCTGGAGTCAACTCCACACCGCCCGCCCGCAACGCAATCGCGCATCTCGGGAGGTTGCATGAGCGCCACCGATCACGCCAGCCCCATCGTCGGCGATACGGACCAAGGAGTCGCCGACGACCAGGCACGCGCCGAACGCGCCGCAGCCGCCCGCCGAAGGCGGACCGGACTGCAGAACCTCGGCATCCGGCTGGCTTCGCTGACAATCTTCCTGGTGCTTTGGGAGATCGCCGGCGCGAGCGTCGATCCGGCCTTGTTCACCACGCCCTCCAAGGTCGCGGTGGCCGCCGTCGATATGATCGGCAGCGGCGAATTGTGGGAAGGACTCTGGCCGAGCCTTGTCGTGCTGGTGATGGGGCTGACGCTTGCCATCATCTTCGGCACGGTGCTCGGCCTTGCGCTGGCGCGCTTCCGCGTGCTCGACGTCGGGCTGACGGTCTACATCACGTTCCTTTATTCGATCCCGTCGGTCGCGCTGGTGCCTTTGATCGTGCTGTGGGCCGGATACGAGACGACCGCGAAGGTCATCATCCTGTTCATGTTCGCGTTCTTCCCGATGGTCATCAACACCTATCAGGGCGTGAAGGCCGTCGATACCAAGCTGCTCGAGGTCGGGCGCGCGTTCCGCTGCTCGGAGCGGCAGCTCTGGGCCAACATCGTGCTGCCCGGCTCGCTGCCGTTCATCGTCACCGGCATCCGCCTCGCCGTCGGCCGCGGCATGATCGGCATGGTGCTCGCCGACCTCTACACCGCCATCTCCGGTATCGGATACCTGATCGTGCGCACCGCGAGCACGTTCCAAGTCGACAAGATGTTCGTACCGATCGTGACGCTCGGCCTTCTCGGCGTGCTGCTGACCGCGCTGTTGCGCATGGTCGAGGTGCGTGTCGCGCCCTGGACCGCGGCCGGATCGGAGGACTAGGTTCGCCGCAGACCGCCGCCGGCCAAAAACGCAGACCGCGCGGCCCGCGCCCTAACCGCTCAACAACAATTCACGGGGAGAAACGACCATGTCGATGCGATACGCGATAACACCTGTTCTGGCGCTCGCCGGGATCATGACCGTCAGCGCCGCATCGGCGCAGACCGCGCCGAATTGCCCGACCATGCGCAAGATCAACGTCGGCGTCTCGGTCGCCCCGCCGAACGTCGTCCATACTCCGCCTTACGTGGCGAAGGCGCTGGGCTACTTCGCCAAGCGCTGCATCGACGCCAACATCATCCAGTTCGAGGGCGGCCAGTCGCAGACCTCCGCCGTGGCCGCCGCGCAGGGCACCGCGATGGTGAGCACCAGCAACGTCTCCATCGGCCGCGGGCTGAAGGTGCAGCAGATCTGGGGACTCGCCCCGCGCATGCCCCAGGCCTACACGGTGCCGGGCGACATCAAGACGGCCGCCGACCTCAAGGGCAAGCGGCTGTCGGCGACCGGCGGCGGCGTCGGCAGCTTCAACTGGCGAATGGGCCGCGCCGTGCTCAAATCGGCCGGGCTCGATGTCAGCGATGCGCAGTTCATCCCCGCCCCGACGGCCGGCCGCTTGCCGGGCCTGATCGCCGGCCAGATCGACGGCGTGGCGCTGCATCCCGAGGACGTCTATCTCGCCAAGAAGCAGAAGCCGAGCCTGCACGTCCTGGTGCAGCTCGTCGATCTGCAGCCGCTCTACATGTTCAATGCCTACGGCATCTCGACCGAGCGCATCGAAAAGGATCGCGCACTGCTGCGCGACACCATCGCCGCGATGATCGAAGCCAACCGCACCATCTACCGCGAGAAGGACAAGGTGATCCCCATCATGGTGGAGGCGACCAAGAAGCCGAAGGAGGCGGTCGAATACGCCTGGGAGGTCGAGACGAAGAATTGCGTCTGGTCGGTGAACACCGGCTTCAGCAAGGAACGCTCGCAATGGTCGATCGACGAGGCGGTGGCCAACGGCGATATCGACCCCGCCAAGAAGCCAACCATCGAGCAGGTCGCCAACACCAAGCTTGCCGAGGAGGCCGTGGAAGCGGCCGGCGGCCGCGTCACCATCGGCAAGTGCACGGAGTAGCATCATGAACGAACAGCCGCGCCGGCCGCTCGGGCCGCAGCCCTGGGAGATCGTCCGCACCAAGCTCGACCAGTCGCTGCCGTTCGCCAACATGCGCGACACGCCCTATTACCGCGACTGCGTCTGGGAGCAGTTCTCGGCGGCGGAATACAAGCGCCGCTACGACGCGCTGCGCGCCAAGATGCGCGAGCACAAGCTCGACGCCATCGTGGTGCCGGGCGGGCCGAGCCACTGGAGCTTCGGCGCCGGCATGACCTGGCTGACCGGGCATTGGGAATGGCACGCGCTGTGCTGCTACGTGCTGGTGCCGCTCGATGGCGAGCCGACCATGATCTATTCGATGGGCGGCACGCACGCGGAAGCCGTGCGGCGGCAGGTGGAGGTCGCGATCAAGGACGTGCGCCACAGCCGCAACGGCCAATACGCGCAAGTGATGGTCGAGCGGCTGCGCGAACTCAAGATCGAGCGCGGCCGCGTCGGGCTGATGGAGATCGACCCGCGCCACGGCGACTATCTGCCGGTGAACCAATACAACACCTTGCGCAAGGAACTCCCCGACGTCGAGCTGGTGTTCACCAAGAACTTCCTGCACGACCTCGTGGTGATCCACTCGGCCGAGGAGTTGGACTGCGTGCGCAAGGCCGGCGTGCTGTGCCAGCGCGCGATGGAAGCGATGGTGGCCCGCGCCAAGCCCGGCGTGAAAGAATACGAGCTGAAGGCCGCGGCCGCCTCCGCCATCATGGACGGCGGCGGCGACATCGACTTCCTCATCATCGGCTCGACGCCGATGGACAACCCGGCGCTGGTGTTCGGCAATCCCCGCCCCTCCGCCCGCGTGCTGAAGACGGGCGACATCGTCAACATGGAGCTTGCCGCCGGCTATCGCGGCTACACCGCGCAGATCGGCTCGCCGATCACGCTCGGCCCGCCGACCGAGATGGTGCGCAAGTTCTGGGAGGAGATCACGCTTCCCGGCTACAACAAGATCGTCGCCGAGATGCTGCCCGGCAAGAACGCCAAGGCGATGCAGGACGCCAGTCGATTCTTCCGCGACAACGGCGTGCAGTCGCGGCCGACGCAATGCCACGGCATCGACATCGTCACCGACAACCCGCACATCACGGCCGACCATATCAACGGCGTCGAGAGCGACATGGTGCTCAAGCCGGGCATGATTATCATGGCGGAACCGAACCCGATCACGGCCGACGGACTGTTCGGCATCTTCCTCGGCCACACGTTCATCATCACCGACACCGGCCGCGAGGTGGTGGACAACTTCCCGCTGGAGATCGCGGTCGCGGGATAGCTCGCGCGCCCGACAACGAAGACCTGGAACGGGCCGGCCGAGCGCACGACGCTCCCGGCCCGTCGCGCTCGTCGTATCGGCGGAAATACCGGCCGCGAAACCCTCGCCCCTTTCCGGCTTAACCGCGCATTAAGGCTTTGCGCGCCTCCATCCTGGCGCATGTCTCCCACCGACGCGGATCCGCAGACAGACCCGGCGGCGCGCCCGGGCCTGTTCGCGCGCGCGAAGGCCCGGTTGGCCAGCGACCACGACACCACGCAGCGCGTCGCCGGCATGGCCTTCGTCATCCGCGTGGCCGCCGCCGGCGTCGTCTTCCTTTCGCAGATCGTACTCGCCCGCTGGATGGGCGGCGCCGAGTTCGGCATCTACGTTTCGGTCTGGACGTGGCTCTTGCTGGCGGGCGACACCGTTCATCTCGGCCTGCCGCTGACCGCGCAACGCTTCATCCCCGAATACACCCACCGCAACGATTTCGACACGCTGCGCGGCTTCCTGATCGGCAGCCGCTGGCTGACCTTCGCACTGGCGAGCGCCTTCGCTCTCGCCGGCGTTGCCGCCATTTTCGTACTGCGACCGTGGCTCGACCCGAAAACCGTGCTGCCGTTCTATCTCGCCTGCATATCGCTGCCGTTCTACGCGCTGGCGCTGATGTGCGACGGGCTGGCGCGGTCCTACGATTGGATCGGGCTCGCCATCGCGCCGCATTCGCTGCTGCGGCCCATCGTGCTGTTCGCGCTGATGGCGCTGGCGTACGTCACGGGCTACCCGATCGACGCCACCACCACCATGATCGCGCTTGCGGCGGCGATCTGGAGCACGGCGCTGCTCCAACTCGTCGTGCTCGACCGGCGGCTGCGGCGCGTCGTGCCGCGCGGGCCGCGCGCCTACGCCATCCGCCGCTGGTTCTCGGTGTCGCTGCCGATCATCGTGATGTGGGCGTTCTACACGGCGCTGGCCTATGCCGACGTGCTGGTGCTGCAGCAGTTCCGCCCGCCGGCGGAAGTCGCGCATTACTACGCCGCGTTGAAAACGCTGCTGCTGGTTGGGTTCATCCATTTCTCGGTTTCGGCGGCGGTGGCGCACCAGTTCACCGCGCTTCATGTCGCCGGCGACCGCAGCGCGCTTGCCGCCTTTGTCGCCAAGTCGGTGCGCTGGACGTTCTGGCCGTCGCTTGCGGCCACGCTGGTCATGCTGGCGGTCGGCAAGCCGCTGCTGTGGCTGTTCGGGCCGGACTTCGTCGCCGGCTATCCGTTCATGTTCGTCCTCGCGCTTGGATTGATGGCGCGCGCGGCGGTCGGCCCGGCCGAGCGGCTCGTGAACATGCTGGGCGAGCAGCGCATCTGCGCGGTGGTCTACGCCGTGGCCTTCGCGCTCAACGTCGGCGCCTGCATCGCGCTCGCGCCGCGCTACGGCGGCATGGGCGCGGCCTGCGCCACGGCATCGGCGATGGTGCTGGAATCGGCGCTGCTTTATGTCGTCGCACGCCGCAAACTGCATCTGCGCATGCTGATCTGGCGGCCGGGCGCGGAACGCGCCGCCGGATAGCGTTCAGCGGCCCAGCCGCCGCAACAGCGGTCCGAGCAAGGCGCGCACCTTTTCCGCCACATCCCACAGCGTCGGCGTCTGCTTGATCCGGTGCTTGATGCGTCCGATCGCTTGGGCTCGAAGCGCCGCGGGAACGCCCCGCAGCGTCGCCGCCGAAACATGGTCGAGCAGCGTCAGCCGGTCGTCGCACCATTCCTGCTTGTAGCGCTCGTCGCCGATGGTGAAATCGAACACCCCGCAGCCACGCTCGATCGCATAGCGCAGCAGTTCGTGCATGTGCGCCGCGCCCGGTCCGAAGCGAGACACCTCGCCGCCGTCGTAACTCGCCAGGACGTGATAATAACTGCCGCGGAAAATCAGCCCCAGATTGACGGCGGCCGGCGTCGTGCCGACATCGAGACGGCTGATGTGAACGAGATCGCGCAGCGCCGGCTCCGTCGCGAGCGCGTCGTAGAACGCACGATGGCCGGGTCGCGCGAAGATGTTGGCGACGCCCATCGCCGCCAGCGCCTTCGACTTCTGCTCAACCAGCGTCGCCAGCGTCGCGGCGATGTCCGCACCCTGCGGATTGACAAACCGCACCTCGCCGAACTCCGCCAGCCGCTTGCGCTTGGTGCGGTCGCGCCGGCGCGTGGAGGACGAGCGTTTGGCCGCGTAGAACTGCTCCCAATCGCCCGTGAGGCGGGTGAGATATGCGCCGTTCGGATTGGGTAGCACGCCAAGCCCGATGAACGGATTGGGCTGCGCGCCAACCATCGGCTGCATCTTGTCGAGATCGACAACATCGAACCGCATGCCGGGCCTGCGGCGGACGGCTTCCAGCACGTCGCGCCAAAGCCTCGCGAAGCGAGCCGCATCCACCCGCCCGGAGAAATCCGGTGCCAGCAGCGGACCGTTGTAATCGCACAACTCGGCGCCAAGCCACGTCAGCCGCCGAACCCAGCCGCCCGCCGTAACCGCCAGGGGAAACAAGAACAGAGGTTCTCCGTCCTCGCCGCGGCCGATCACGATGGCCGGCGTCACGCCCTTGAGGCTGCCGATATGGCGCTGCCAGGTCGAAAGCCAATCGAAGCTCTGAAAGACGGTGCAGTCCGCAATCCGCTCGAACGCGCGCCAATCCCGCTCGATCGCGGCAAGGTCGTCGTGGACGGAACAGCGGATCGTACAGGGCGGCTCGGTCGCAGGCCGAGCATCCGTGACCGCCGTATCGACGGCTGTCGCGCCGACCGTTCCAACCGGCCCGTCGAAACTGACTTGCATTGCCTGCGACATCTGGGTTTATCGGCCTGGATTTGGCCGTCGGACACACCACCGAGGACCAAGGCGGCACCTTAACACTGCCAGCATTGCGACAGCTTTCTATTCTTGGTCAATCAGGCGTTAACCTAAACATCCGCATCCCGATACCTCGGACTCAACATTCTCTTTTCTCGTGACGCCCGGACACGGCTGGCGCGCGATTAACGTTAAATGTCCGTTGCCCACGCTCGGCCTTTGGTCAGATCGCGTAACGGCTTATGAAACCACAGCGCGTAAAACGGCGGTCATGAGCGATATCCCGGCCTATCGAACCGACGACATCCCTGCGGCCACGATTTTTGCCGCGGGTGCGCCGCACGCGAAGCCTGCGATCGCGATCGAGATTGCCGACGCGGCATCTCTCCCCAATCTGCACGCGGCCTGGACCGACCTGCTGTCGCGCGCCGACACGCAAAACGTCTTCATGGACCCGTCGCTCCTCGCCGCCGCAGCCGCGGCCGATCCGGGCGGACAACAGCACGCGCTGCTGGCGTGGAAAACGATCGAAGGCGCCAGACAGCTTGTCGGTCTATGGGGTTTTGCCGTCGGTCGACCGCGCTGGTCGGTGCTGCCGATCCGTGTCCTGGCCGCTCCGGCTTACAGCCACGGCTATCTCGCGACACCCGTGATCGACCGCGACCACCTCGATGAAACCATCGAGGCGATGCTCGATGCCATCGCCGCGGCGCGGGAACTGCCGAAGATCCTGGCGCTCGACACGCTCGCCGCGGACGGTGCGACTCACGAAGCGTTGATGCGGGTGCTGGCCCGTCGCGGCACCGCGCCGCGCGTGTTCGAGCATATGCATCGGCCGCGATTGGCGTCCGATCTGGACGGCAAGGCTTACCTGGAAAAGGCCGTATCGAGTTCGACACGCAAGAAGCTGCGCCAGTATCGCCGCAGGCTGGCGGAAAAAGGTGCCGTGACCTCCACGATCGTCACCGAGCCCGAGGCGATCCGGCGCGCCGTGGACTGGTTCCTCGACATCGAGGCGTCGGGATGGAAGGGCCGCAACGGCACGGCGCTCAAGTGCAACGACGCAGAGGCCGCGTTCATGCGCGGTGCGATGGCCGCGCTGGCCGAGCGCGGCAACGCCGCCATTCATGTCATTTCGGTCGATGCAAAGCCGGTCAGCATGCAAATCGTGGCGCGCGCGGGCGATGTCGCCTTCACCTGGAAAACGGCCTACGACGAATCCTATCGGGATTACTCGCCGGGCATGCTGCTGCTCGAAGACTACACGGCGGCCTTCCTGGGCGACCGATCCATCGCCTTCGTCGATTCGTGTTCGTTCGACGACAGCGGCTTCATGTCGGCCTGGACCGAGCGTCGGCCCGTGGCGAACGTCTGGATCGACGCCAGGCGGGGCGGCTCCGCCACGTTTCGGATCCTGAGCGGCTTGCAGTTGATCTATCGCAACGTGCGAAACACAGCCAAGGGCGCCTATCACGCCTGGCAGAAGTCTTGGCAGAAGTCGAACTGGCTGCGGCCGCGCAAGCGATAACGGAGAAAGCCGATGCGGCATACCGATGTTGTCATTGCCGGCGGCGGCCTTGCCGGATCGTTGGCGGCGGCCATGCTCGGCCGCGCCGGAACCGACGCCGTGCTGGTCGATCCGCATCCGACCTATCCATCCGATTTCCGCTGCGAGAAGCTCGACGGCACGCAAATGCGGAGGCTCGGACTGACCGGCCTCAGCGACGCCGTGGTGCGCGCCTCGACCGCCGACATCGAATTCTGGGAGGTCCGTTTCGGCCGCCTCGTCGATAAACGGCCGGGGGACCAGCGCGGCATTCTCTACGACACGCTGGTCAACACCATTCGCTCACAAATCCCCGAGCGCACGGCGATCGTCCATGCCAAGGTGACCGGCATCTCCACCGGCCCGGAACGGCAGACCGTCCAGTTGTCGAACGGCGAGGAGATTTCCGCGCGGCTCGTCATCCTGGCGACGGGGCTCAATCCGGGCGTGCGCGAGAAGCTCGGCATCGAGCGCAACGTCATCAGCGCCGGCCACTCCGTTTCCATCGGCTTCGACGTCAAGCCGCTCGACCGGCCCGCTTTTCCGTTTTCGTCGCTGACCTATTTCGCCGACAAGCCGTCGGACCGGATGGCCTACATCACGCTGTTCCCGATCGGCTCGACCATGCGTGCCAATCTTTTCGGCTATCGCGACCTGCACGACCCCTGGCTGAAGCAATTGCGCGACGCGCCGCAGGCGACGCTTTACGCCATGTGGCCACGCTTGCGCCGGCTGATGGGCGACTTCGCGGTGACGGACTTCATCAAGATCCGTCCGGTCGATCTCTATGTCACCAGGGGCTATCGGCAGGACGGCATCGTTCTGGTCGGCGATGCCTTCTCGACCTCCTGCCCGGCCGCCGGCACCGGCGCCCGCAAGGTGCTGGTTGATGTCGAGCGGCTCTGCAACGTGCACGTTCCGGCGTGGCTCGCCACGCCGGGCATGGGCGAAGCGAAAATCGCATCGTTCTACGAAGACCCGATCAAACGCGACTGCGACACGCGCTCCGCCGCCAAGGCGTTCCAGCTTCGCTCGTTCTCGACCGATCCGGCATGGACCTGGACGGCGATGCGCTGGGCGAAGTTCGCGCTGCAATCGGGCCGCGGCGCGCTGCGGCGGTTCACCGCCACGCGCAGGCCGCCGGCCGGCCCGCTCGGCAACGCATCGGCGGACAACAGTCCAACCTTGACGCGAAGCGGACTGGCGCAAACCACCTCCGCGCACAAATAGCGCGCCGCACGTTCATCCTTCTCCTTTCGCGCTCTTCCCTTGCCGGCTCCCGCGGCCGATACTGGCGCGGCCGCCGACGCGGCGTGGAACACAATTCAAGGATCGAGCGAGGATGGGAGCAAAGCACTTCGGCGCGCGGATCACACGGCTTGAGGACCCCGCGCTGCTGACGGGTCAGGGGCGATTTGTCGATGACGTGAACTTGCCGGGGGTCCTGCACGCGGCCTTCCTGCGCAGCCCCCACGCCCATGCCCGCATCCGCTCGATCGACACCACGGCCGCACGCGCGATTCCCGGCGTCCACTCCGTCTTTACGGCGGCGGATATGCCCTCGCGTGTCGCCACAACGCAGATCCCGATGCTGGTGCCCAATCCGGCGATCCGCACGCCGCGCACGCAGATCGCGCTGGCCCGCGACGAAGTCTGCTACGTCGGCCAGACCATCGCGGTGGTGGTGGCCGACACCCGCTACCTCGCCGAGGACGCGGCCGCGGCCATCGAGGTCGACTACGAGCCGCTGCCGGCGGTGAGCGACGCGCGCGACGCGGTGCAACCCGACGCGCCGCCGGTCCACAGCGATCTTACGGCGAACATCGCCGCCGTCGTGCCGATGAGCTACGGCGACGTGGACGCCGCGTTCAAGAGCGCGCCGCATGTGTTCGAGGAGGAGATGCATCTGCATCGCGGCGCGGCGATGACGCTCGAAGGCCGCGCCGTGCTGGCGAGCCACGATCCCGTCACCGATGTCCTCACCGTCTGGTCCTCGACGCAGACGCCCCATCTGTGCCGCAGCTCGATCGCCGACATGCTGGAGCGCAGCCTCGAATCCATCCGCGTGATCGCGCCGTTCGTCGGCGGCGGCTTCGGCACCAAGGCGCCGTTCTATCCCGAGGAGGCGGTGATCCCCGCGGTCGCGATGAAGCTCGGCCGCCCGGTGAAGTGGCAGGAGGATCGCCGCGAGCACTTCCTCGCCTCGACGCAAGAGCGCGACCAGTACTGGACCGCGGCGATCGCGGTGGACGACCAGGGCAAGATCCTCGGCCTGCGCGCCACCATGCTGCACGACACCGGCGCCTATCTGCCGTGGGGCATCATCGTGCCCTTCATCGCCTCGACCACGCTGCCCGGCCCTTATCTCGTCCCCGCGTTCCGGATCGAGAGCACGGTGGCGCTGACCAACCGCGTGCCGACCACCGTGGTGCGCGGCGCGGGCCGCCCGCAGGCGGTGTTCGCGATGGAGCGGCTGCTCGACCGCGTGGCGCGCGAACTCGGCATCGACCGCGCCGAGGTGCGCGCCCGCAACACCATCCAGCCGGAGCAGATGCCCTACGCGCCGGGGCTGATCTTCCGCGACGGCAAGCCGATGGTCTACACCAGCGGCGATTTTCCCAAGAGCCAGCGGCGCGCCATCGAGCTTGCCGATTACGCCGGCTTCCGCGCGCGCCAGGCCAAGGCCCGCGAGGAAGGCCGCTACATCGGCATCGGCATCGGCAATTATGTCGAAGGCACGGGGCTTGGCCCGTTCGAGGGCGTCACCATCCGTGTGCTGCCGAGCGGCAAGGTGGCGGTTTCGACCGGCGCGACGACGCAGGGCCAGGGCACCCGCACCACGCTGTCGCAAATCGTCGCCGACCGCGTCGGCTGTTCGCTCGAAGACGTGGTGATGACGGTGGGCGACACCGGCGCGTTCCCGCAGGGCATCGGCGCCTTCGCCAGCCGCCAGGCGATCAACGCCGGCTCGTCGGCGATGATCGCCGGCGACAACGTGCGCAAGCAGATCGCCGCAGCGGCCGCCCGCGCGCTCAACGTGAGCGAGGACGACATCGACATCGAGGACGGCAAGGCCATCGCCCGCACCGGCAATCGCCAAAGCATCGGTTTCGGCGAGTTGGCGCGGCTGGCGCAGGGCATGCCGGGCTTCTCGTTCGCGCCCGGACAAACGCCCGGCCTCGAACACACCGCCTATTTCACGCCGCCGCAAGCGTCCTATTGCAACGGCACGCATGTGGTCGAGGTCGAGGTCGATCCGATGACCGGCGGCGTCGCGCTATTGAATTACACGGTCGCCCACGACAGCGGCAACGTCATCAACCCGATGATCGTCGATGGCCAGGTGCAGGGCGGCGTCGCCCACGGCATCGGCAATGCGCTGTTCGAATGGATGAAGTACGACGACGGCGCGCAGCCGCTCACCACCACGTTCCAGGATTACCTGCTGCCGGCATCCTGCGACGTGCCCGGCGCGCATATCGAGCACGTCGAGACGCCGAATCCGCTCAATCCGCTGGGCGTGAAGGGCGCGGGCGAAGGCGGCACGATCCCCGCGCCGGCCGCCATCGTCGCAGCCATCGAGGATGCGCTGTCGCCGTTTAACGTACGCTTTGCCGATATGCCGCTCACGCCCGAGCGCGTGGTCACGGCGCTGCGCTCGGCCGGAGCCTACGAAAAGCTCACCGCGGCATGAATACCGCCGCCAACTCCAACGACAGGACGTCGGACCAGTCGCCGTTCTGGCGGTTCTCCATCCGATTCTATACGGTGCCGGGCGTCGCCCCGGCCTGCATCGAGTTGCAGGACCGCGCCGGGGTGGACGTGAATGTCCTGTTCTTCCTGTTGTGGAATGCAACGCAGCGCCGCGCGCTGTCGGAGCAGGATGTCGCCGCGGTCGAGCGCGCCATCGGCCCGTGGCGGGACGGGATGGTGGTGCCGCTGCGCGGGGTGCGCCGCGCCCTCAAGACGCCGCCGCAGGCGTTCAGCGCCGAAGCCGCCGAAAGCCTGCGCAACCGGGTCAAATCGGTGGAGCTTGAGGCCGAGCGGCTGCAGCAGGAGGCGCTCTATCGCCTCGCGCAATCCAGCCCGCTCGGCCGCGACGCCGCAAGCCCCATCGAGGCCGCGCGCGCGAGCGTCGCGAGCTACCAATCCTTGCTCCAACCGATGCCGCCCGCTGCAATCGAGGCGGTGCTTTCGGCCTTTGCGGCATTCGACGCCGCCCCCGCCGACAGGGCATGATCCGCCTTCGCGAAAATCCCGCTCCCCCTCCTGCGGATCATGCGCTAAGGGAATGCCGCCGATGAAAGAGATCGACGAATGACGACAAAAACCCCGCGCCGGCTGGTGGTCGGCATCTCCGGCGCGTCCGGCACCATTTACGGCATCCGGTTGCTGGAAACGCTGAAGAAGACCGATATCGAGACGCATCTGGTCATGAGCAAGTCGGCCGAGATGACGCTGGTCTATGAAACCGATTACAAGCCGAAAGACATCAAGGCGCTGGCTTCGGTGGTGCATCCGGCGGCCGATATCGGCGCGTCGATCTCGTCGGGCTCGTTCCCGACGATGGGCATGGTCATCGTGCCCTGCTCGATCCGCACCATGAGCGAAATCGCGACCGGCGTGACCAGTTCGCTGGTGTCGCGGGCCGCCGACGTCGTGCTCAAGGAGAAGCGCCGGCTGGTGCTCGCGGTCCGCGAGACGCCGCTGCATGGCGGCCACTTGCGCACGCTGGTGACGCTCTCCGACATGGGCGCGGTGATCGCGCCGGTCGTGCCGGCGTTCTACAACAAGCCGAAGACGATCGACGACATCATCAACCACACCGTGGGCCGCTTGCTCGACCTGTTCGGGGTCGAAACCAAGACCGTAAAACGCTGGCAAGGCGGCCCGGCGGAGGAGTAGCAACTCCGCCTCTCTCGGCCTCATCCCGAGAGCATTGCGAAGCAATGCGTCTTGAAGGATGGGCCGCCTCGATCCTTCGAGACGCGGCCCGCGGCTGTCCCTCAGGATGAGGCGGATCGGATTTGTACATAGGAGCGGAGAAAGAACACATGGATCAGAAAACCTACGACATCGGCATGAAGATGCGCCGCAAGGTGGCGGGCGACGCTTATGTCGACAAGGCGATGGCCAATCTCGACGACTTCAACCGCGACTTCCAGCGCATCGTCACGCAATACTGCTGGGGCGAAGCTTGGGGCGACGACACGCTGCCGCCGCGCGAACGCTCGATCCTCAATCTCGGCATGATCGCCTCGCTCGGCCGCATGGAGGAGTTCCAGACCCATATCCGCGGCGCGCTGAACAACGGCATGACGCCGAACGAAATCCGCGCGGTGCTGATCCAGATCGCCGTTTATTGCGGCATTCCTTGCGGCGTCGATTGCTTCCGCCATGCCAAGCCGATTATCGAAGCCTGGCAGAAGGAAAAGAAGTAACGACGATTCGTACTCCAGGTCGGCACCGGGTCGCGAGACGACGCGGTGCCGACCTGAAAACCCAGACTTGGAAACCCGGTTGCTGTACTCTGTCCGGGAAGCCCGGAGCGGCGGGGCGGTTCTCTCCCTCGCGCACGCCATCTGCGGGACATGCACGCTGCAAGGCCATGACAATGCTCGATCAGCCCGCCAAACACTCGTCCCCCGCGGCCGCCCAGGGGCCCGCGCTCGATTTTCAGGAGCACCTGAAGGCGCTGGAGGCTGCCGGCCTTCTGATTCGCATCGACCGGCCGATCGACAAGGACACCGAGCTGCATCCCCTGGTGCGCTGGCAGTTCCAGGGCGGCCTGCCGGAAGAAAGGCGGCGCGCGTTCCTGTTCACCAATGTCGTCGATAGCAGCGGCAAGACATACGACATGCCGGTCGTTGTCGGCGCGCTGTCGGCGAACCCGGATATTTACGCCCTCGGCATGGGCAAGGTCGTGGAGGACATCGGCAAGGCTTGGATCGACGCCGTGGCGCACCCGATTCCGCCGGCGCCAACCAACGCGCCTGCGCCGTGCCAGGAGGTCGTCATCAAGGGCGACGACCTGCGCAAGCCGAACGGCGGGCTCAAGCTTTTGCCGGTGCCGATCTCGACACCGGGCTTCGACGCCGCGCCCTACTTCACCGCCACGCTCTGCGTCACCAAGGACCCGGAGAGCGGGATCCAGAACATGGGCACCTATCGTGCCGGCCTTAAAGCCACCGACCGGCTCGGCGTGCGCATGGCCTCCCGCATCGGCGGCGCCGGCGGCTATCAACACTGGCTCAAGCACCGCAAGCTCAAGACGCCGATGCCGATCGCCATCGTCAACGGCTGCGCGCCCGTGGTGGCCTTCACCGGCCCGCAAAAGCTCGCCATCGACATGGACGAGATGGGGGTGGCCGGCGCGCTCGCCGGCAAGCCGATCCGCACGGTGAAATGCGTCACCGTCGATCTTGAGGTGCCGGCCGACGCGGAAATCGTCATCGAAGGGCTGATCGACCCCGAACTGCTCGAGCCCGAGGGCCCGTTCGGCGAGAGCCACGGCTACATCGCGCTCGAAGACTTCAACATGTCGATGCAGGTCACCGCGATCACGCACAAGAAGAAGCCGGTGTTCGTCTCGATCATCAGCCAGGTGACGCCGAGCGAATCGAGCGTCATCAAGAAGGTGGCCTACGAGCCGATGTTCCTGTCGCACTTGCGCGATCAGCTCGGCATCAAGGGCATCCGCGGCGTGTCGCTGCATGAACCGCTGTCGAATGTGCGGCCGGTGATCTTCCTGAAGTTCGCGCAAGGCGCGCCGCGCACCGAGGTCTGGCGCGGCCTGCACGGCGCTTCGGGTCTGCGCGCCGACTGCGGCAAGATCGTCGTCGCCGTCAGCGAGGACATCGACCCGACCAACACCGACGCCGTGTTCTGGTCGATGGCCTATCGCGCCAACCCGGTCGAGGACGTGCATGTGGTGCCGCATCGTGCCGGCGGCCACGGCCCCAAGGCCGGGCGCCGCAGCAACGATTCCTCGATGCTGATCGACGCCACGCTGAAGCAGCCGTTCCCGCCCCTGGCGCTGCCGACGCGCGAATACATGGACCGCGCGCGGAAAATCTGGGACGAATTGTCCTTGCCGGCGCTCACGCCGCAGCCGCCGTGGCACGGCTACACCCTCGGCGACTGGAACGACACCTGGGAAACCTACGCCAAGCGCGCCGTCACCGGCGGCTGGGAGCAGAGCGGCCGGGAGACATTCGCGCAAAAGCGCGGCGGGCTCACGCCCGAAACCCCCGTGCGCGATGCCGACAAGGCGAAAAACGGCGGCGGCCACTAAAAACATCGACCCCCGGCGCACGGCACAGGCCCGATGCACCGGACTGCCGCGTGGATGCTGCATCGCGGCATAGAGATCCGCCGCCCATCGTATACCGAACGATGCAGTCGCTCGACGAAGGAGCGGCGGCGCCTGATGATGCGCGCACCGCGACGATCCGCGCTGTTCCGCGCGGCGGTGCGCGAGAACCGCCGCGCCAGCCTCGTGATGGGCTCTTTCAACTTGGCTTGATCGCCGCGGAATTAGCTCCGATCGCGGTTGTTGATTAGAATCAATCCAACTACAGTTTGTGTATCGAGGTTTTGGCTTCGACTTTCGTGGGCGGCGCCGTCAGCGCAGCCGATGCAAACCCTGACGAGGGAGATGAAAGAAATGGTGCGTCTCAATATCAACGGCAAAGATCATGAGATCGACGTCGAACCGGACACGCCGCTGTTGTGGGCAATTCGCGAGAACGTTGGTCTGACCGGCACCAAGTATGGCTGCGGTATCGCCCAGTGCGGCGCCTGCACCGTGCATATCGACGGTGTTGCGACGCGCTCCTGCTCGTTCCCGGTGAGCGGCGCAGTCGGCACCAAGATCGTCACCATCGAAGGGATCGCCGAGAACGGCATTCTGCATAAAGTGCAGAAGGCTTGGCTCGAACACGACGTCCCCCAGTGCGGCTACTGTCAGTCCGGCCAGATCATGGCCGCGGTCGAGCTGCTCAAGAACAAGCCCAAGCCCACCGACGAAGACATCGATCGCGAGATCACCAATATCTGTCGCTGCGGCACCTTCCAACAAATTCGCGCGGCCATTCATGCCGCGGCGAACGCCTGAACGGGAGGTCGCGATGAACTTCGTTCCGAAAATGAATCGCCGCTCGTTCGTCATCGGCGCCGCCGCGGCCGGCGGCGGCCTCGCCCTCAACGTGCCGTTCGGCATGGACGCCGCGCAGGCGGAGACGGGAGCCGCCGAACAGGGCATCTGGGTTTCGGTCAAGCCCGATGACACCGTCGGCATCCGCATCGTTCGCGCCGAAATGGGCCAGGGCTCTCAGACCGGGCTCGCCCAGCTCATCGCCGAGGAGTTGGACTGCGACTGGTCCAAGGTCGTCGCCGAATACCCATCCCCGGTGGAGAACCTGAAGCGCAAGCGGGCGTGGGGCAACTACAACTCCAGCGGCAGCCGCGCCATCCGCGAATCGCAGCAGTACGTCCGCGAGGGCGGAGCGGCGGCGCGCATGATGCTGATCCAGGCCGCCGCCAACGAGTGGAAGGTGCCGGCGAGCGAGTGTACCGCCGCCAACAGCATCATCACCCACGGCCCGTCGGGTCGCAAAGTCAGCTACGGCAAGGTGGCGGAGGCGGCGGCGAAACTGCCGGTGCCCGAAAAGCCGAAGCTCAAGGACCCGAAGGACTGGAAGATCGCCGGCAAGCCGCTGAAGCGGCTCGACACCGCGGACAAGCTGACCGGCAAGCAGATGTATTCCATCGACGTCAAAGTGCCGGGAATGCTCTGCGCCGCGATCAAGGATTGTCCGGTGTTCGGCGGCAAGCTGAAGGGCTTCGACGCCAGCAAGGTCACGGGCATGAAGGGCGTGAAGAAGGTGGTGAAGGTGAACGACAAGGCCGTGGCCGTCGTCGCCGACACCTGGTGGCACGCCAAGAAGGCGCTTGAGGCGCTGCCGATCGAATGGGACCTCGGTGAAAATGCGAAGGTTTCCTCCGAATCCATCGCCAAGTGGCTTGAAGAAGGCCTGACTGCCGAGACCAAGCTCGTCGGCAACAAGGCGGGCGACGTGCAGTCCGCCATCGCCGGCGCGGCCAAGAAGGTCGAGGCCGTCTACTCCTGGCCCTACCAGAACCATGCGTGCCTGGAGCCGATGAATGCCACCGTGCTCTACACGCCCGACAAGTGCGAGGTCTGGACCAGCACCCAGAACGGCGAGGCGGCGCTTGCGGCGGCGATGGAAGCCTCCGGCCTTCCGCCCGACAAGCACGTCATCCACCGGCTGCTGCTGGGCACCGGATTCGGCCGGCGCACCCGCAACGAGTACGTCACCGAGGCGGTGAACATCGCCAAGCAGATGCCGGGCACGCCGATCAAGCTGCTCAAGTCCCGCGAAGAGGACATGACCAACGGCGTCTACCATCCGGTGACGCAGTGCAGGATGGTCGGCGCGCTGGACAAGGACAACAACCTGGTCGGCCTGCACATGCGCATCTCCGGCCAGTCGATCCTGGCCTATGCCCGGCCGGCGGCGATGAAGGACGGCGTCGATCCGGCCCAGTTCCAGGGCCTCAACCCCGGCGGCCACGAGGGCGTGTTCGGTTATGAGATTCCCAATCTCCTGATCGACCACTCGATGCGCAACCCGCATATCCCGCCGTGGTTCTGGCGGGGCGTGAACAACAACCAGAATGCCCTCTATCTGGAATGCTTCATCGACGAGATGGCGCACGCGGCCGGTCAAGACCCGCTCGCGTTCCGCCGCAAGATGATGGCCAAGCATCCCAAGCATCTGGCCGTTCTCAACGCCGTCGCCGAGCGGGTCGGCTGGGACAAACCTGCACCGAAGGGCATCTTTCGGGGGCTCGCCCAGCACATGGGCTACGGCAGCTACGTGGCCGCGGCGGCGGAAATCTCGGTTTCGGACGGCGGCAAGAAGATCAAGATGCATCGCATCGTCGCCGCCACGGATCCGGGACACGCGGTCAATCCGGCACAGATCGAACGGCAGATCGCCGGTTCGTTCGTGTACGGCTTGTCTGCACTGTTCCACGGCGGCATCACGGTGAAGGATGGCGCCATCGTCGAGACGAACTTCGACACCTTCGGCTCGCTCCGCATGGCGGAGATGCCGCATGTGGAGTCGATCGTCATGCCGAGCGGCGGCTTCTGGGGCGGCGTCGGCGAGCCGACGATCTTCGTCGCGGCGCCCGCCGTCATGAACGCCTACTTCAGGGCGACCGGCAAGCGAATCCGGACGTTCCCGCTGAAGGACCATAACGTCGAGACGGCGTAACGCCTGCGGAGCGGCGGCTTCCGAGCGAGGCCGCCGCTCTTTTATACGGACGACCTCCGCCGGTTCGGGCCCCACGCGGCTACGAGATCGCCGGAGAGACACGCACTGAGGTCGCATCGGGTTCCGGCCGGCATATTTGAGCATGCGCCGCGAATGAGCAGCCGATAGAGTGCGGAACGGAATCGGAAATGCCCGGAGCCCGCGTTCATCGCCGCCATGTTCTGACGTCGTCGGCTGCAGCCCTTGCGGCGGCGGTGCTTCCCGCGCCGCTTCTGGCTCAAGGCGCGGGCGCGCCCGTTGTCATCATCGGCGGCGGGTTCGGCGGCGCAAGCTGCGCACGCGCCTTGCGCAAAGCCGATCCACGCATCGCGGTCACCCTGGTCGAAGCCAACCCCACCTACATCGCGCCGCCGCAGAGCAACGCGGTGATCGCCGGCCTGACCGACCTGTCCCACCAGCAGTTCGGCTATGACGGCTTGAAACGCGCCGGTATCGCCGTCGAGATTTCCGCTGCCGTTGCCGTCGATCCGACCAAGCGCATCGTCACGCTGGCGAACGGTAAAGCACTCCCCTACGAGCGGCTGGTGGTGTCGCCGGGAATCGATTTCCGCGCCGGCGCGATCCAAGGCTACGACCAGGCGGCCATGAAGGTCATGCCGCCCGCGTTCAACGACGGCGGCGAAGTCATGCTGCTGCGCCGCCAGCTCGAAGCGATGGCCGACGGCGGCACAGTGGTCATCGCCTCGCCGGTCAATCCGGCGCGCTGCCCGCCCGCGCCCTACGAACGCGCGAGCCTGATCGCGCACTATCTCAAGGCCAAGAAGCCGCGCTCCAAGGTGATCGTGATCGACGCCAAGGACAGCTTCACCATGCAGAAGCTGTTCGAAGCCGCATGGCAGGAGCTTTATCCCGGCCTCATCGAATGGGTATCGCTGTCCAACGGCGGCGCGCTGTCGTCGGTCGATGCTGCGACCAAAACGCTTTCGACTGACTTCGACACCTACAAGGCTGCGGTCGCCAGTATCATCCCGCCGCAGAAGGCCGGCCGCGCCGCCGAGCTCGCGGGCGTCGCCGACCGCACCGGCTGGTGCCCGGTCGATCCCGTCACGTTCGCCTCGAAGCTGCAGCCGAACATCCATGTCATCGGCGATGCCGCCATCGCCGGCGCCATGCCGCGCTCCGCATCGGCCGCGCATTCGCAAGGTCGCATTTGCGCCGCAGCCATCGCAGCTCAACTCGCCGGCCGGGCCGTGACGGCGCCGACGCTGACCAGTTCGTGCTACAGCCTGATCGCGCCCGACTACGCGATCTCCCAACGCGGCACCTATCGGCCGGAGAACGATCAGTATGCCGAGGCCGAAGGCGGCCCGGTCATCAGCGCGCAGGACGCGCCACGCGCCACCCGCCAGGCCGAAGCCAAGGAGGCGGACGCCTGGTTCCGCATGATCACCGCCGAGGTGTTCGCATGACGGCGCGTGCGGCTCTCGCCCTTGCCGCGACGGTGCTGTTCGCGACGCCCGGCGCGGCGCAGAGCGCGCTGGTGCCCTACACCGTCGTCGATGACGCCATTCCGAAATCGCTGACCGGCGTACCGGGCGACGCAACGCAAGGCCGCGCCGTCGTGGTCAAGCGCGAGAACACTTGTCTGCTCTGCCATTCCGGCCCGTTCCCCGAGCAGCGGTTTCAGGGCGATCTGGCGCCGAACCTGCGAGGCGCCGGCTCGCGCTGGTCCGAAGGCGAACTGCGGCTGCGGCTGGTGGACGCCACGCGCCTTAATCCCGCGACCATCATGCCACCATTCTATCGGATCGACGGATTAAACCACGTCGCGCAGAGTTTTCGCGGCAAGCCGGTGCTCACCGCGCAGCAAATCGAGGACGTGGTGGCGTATCTCAAGACGCTGAAGGATTAGGCCGATGCCCGAACCCTCACCCATCAAACCGACGCGCGCCGCTTCGCGCGCGCGAGGCCCATCCGGGCAAAGCCGCCGCGGCTTTCTTGCGGCGACGGCCGGCGCGGGACTGGCTTTTGTCGTGCGGCCGGCGAAGGCCACACCGACCTCGATGGCGGTGGCGATCCGCAACGTGGTCGGCGACGCCAAGCCGCAGCAGGGCAAGGTCAAGCTCAACCTGCCGCCGCTGGTGGAGAACGGCAACACCGTCGCCGTCGGCGTATCCGTCGAAAGCCCGATGACGCCGGAGAACCACGTCAAGGCAATCCACCTCTTCGCCGACAAGAACCCGCTGCCGAACGTCATCAGCGCCACGTTCGGCCCGCGCGCCGGCAAGGCCGAGGTTTCCACGCGCATGCGCCTTGCCGATACGCAAACGGTCGTCGCGATTTGCGAGATGTCGGACGGCTCGTTCTGGTCCGACAGCGTCGATGTCGTCATCACGTTCGGCGCCTGCCTGGAGGACTAGCGATGGCCGCCCGCACCCTTATCAACGTTCCGAAGAAGGCCAAGCGCGGTGAGATCATCACCATCAAGACGCTGATCTCGCATCCGATGGAGACAGGCTTTCGCCACAACACGATGGGCTTGCCACTGCCCCGCGACATCATCACGTCGTTCGTCTGCACCTACAACGGCGACGAGATTTTCCGTGCGGCGCTGCATCCGGCCATCGCCGCCAATCCGTTCATCACCTTCCACACCGTGGCGACGGAAAGCGGAAAGATCGCGTTCCGGTGGACCGGCGACAACGGCTTCGCCGCCGAGGCCACGGCGGACATTACGGTCGAATGAGCAAGGCCGTTCTGCATTCCGTGTTGATGCTGGCGCTCTGTATCGCCGGATGGTCGGCCGCCGCCCCGCCGGCCACGGCCGGCGACATCCCGCAAAACGAGCGCCGCTCCGGCTATGCCGACATGAGCCCCGATAACAAAGCCATGCAAGACGACGACACCAGCAATCCGGGCATGCTGGCGGTGCTGGACGGCGAGGCGCTGTGGAACGCCAAGACGGGCGCGGCGAACCGCTCCTGCGCCGATTGTCACGGCGATGCCAACACCAGCATGAAGGGCGTCGCGGCGCGCTATCCGTCGTTCGAGCCCTCGCTCGGCCGGCCGGTCGATCTCAGCCAGCGCATCAACATCTGCCGGGCGCAGCATCAGCGCGCCACGCCCCTCGCTTACGAAAGCAAGGACATCCTGGCGTTGATGACCTACGTCGCGACGCAATCGCGTGGCGAGCCGATCGCGCCATCCGACGATCCGAGGTTGAAGCCGTTCATCGAGAAAGGGCGTGCGCTGTTCACGCAGCGCATGGGCCAACTCAACCTATCGTGCAGTCAGTGTCATGATGACAACTGGGGCAAGAACATCGCCGGCAATGTCATGCCGCAAGCGCATCCCACGGGCTATCCGATCTACCGTTTGGAATGGCAGGGCATCGGATCGTTGCAACGCCGGCTGCGCAACTGCATGATCGGGGTGCGCGCGGAGACTTTTGCATATGGCGCGCCGGAGTATGTGGAAATGGAGCTTTACTTGATGCAGCGTGCGCGTGGCATGACGATCGAAACCCCGGCGGTGCGGCCATGAGCAGCGCAGCAGCCAGCAAGCTTCGCGGCTACGTTTCGCTCGCCGGCGACCTGCGCTCCGGCAAGACCACGCCGCGTGCCTACCTCGACGAAACGTTGCAGCGGATCGCCGCGCTCGATCCGACCATCGGCGCGTTCGTCACGCTGAACAAGGACGGCGCCATCAAGGCCGCGGACGCCTCGACCGCGCGTTGGAAGGCGGGGAAGCCGCTGTCGCCGGTGGACGGCATGCCGGTCGCCGTGAAGGACATCATCGAAACCGCCGACATGCCGACGGGCCAGGGCTCGCCGATGTGGGAGGGCACGGTGACGCGCCGCGACGCCGCAAGCGTCCATGCGCTGCGCGAGGCCGGCGCGGTCATCATCGGCAAGACCACCACGACCGAGTTTGCCGCCACCCATCCGTATCACAAGACGCAGAACCCGTATGACGGCACCCGCACGCCGGGCGGTTCGTCGAGCGGTTCGGCGGCCGCGGTGGGCTCCGGCATGGTGCCGGTCGGTCTTGGCACCCAGGTCGTCGGCTCGATCCTGCGCCCGGCGAGTTTCTGCGGCGCGGTCGGCTACAAGCCGAGCTACGGCGCGATCAATCGCAGCGGCTCCTACGATCACCTCAGCCAGAGCGCCCACGGCGGCATCGCGGCGACGCTCGCCGACATCTGGGCGACGCTGCGCGCCATCGCCGACCGCGCGGGCGGGGATCCGGGCCATGTCGGCCTTACCGGCGACGTGGACTTCGGCAAGCGCGCCAAGCCTGCCCGTTTCGCCGTGCTGGAAACCGGCGGCTGGGGCGTGACCAGCGAAGGCGCGCGCAAGGCGTTCGAAGCGGCCCGTGAGAAGCTCGCCAAGGCCGGCATCGAGCTGAAAAGCCGGCGCGACGACGCCGACATCGAGGCGGCCGAGCGTGCCATGAAGGACGCCCAACCCCTGTCGCTCGCCATCAACGCGTGGGAAGGCCGCTGGCCGCTCAACACCTACGCGGACCTCGACGCCAACAAGCTGAGCGAGGGCGCGCGGGGACGTCTCAAGCAATCCGAGACGATGACGCAGAAGGACTTTGCCGGGCTTCTGGCGCAGCGCAAGGCGGCGCGCGACGCCTTCGCCAAGGTCACGGGCCGCTACGATGCCTGCGTCACGCTTGGCGCCTGCGGCGCGGCGCCGGTCGGACTCGGGTCCACCGGCAATACCGCGATGAACGTCGCGGCCTCGCTGCTCGGCTGCCCCGCCATCACGATCCCGCTGCTCGAGGACGAAAACATGCCGCTCGGCCTGCAATTGCTCGGCGGCACGGATCGCGACGTCGAGTTGATGACGATTGCGGCCTGGGTCGCAGGCGATGCGTTCGGCCGCAACGACCTCGTCGGATCGACCGGCTGATCGCGCGCCAAGCCCTGAAAACGACAATGGCCGGGCTCCAAGCCCGGCCATTCTCTTTGCAAAGATATTGGCGGCTTACGCCTTCCACAAATCGCTGAACTGCGTCGTCACCACATCCTCGTACTGGCCGACGCCCTTGGTCAGCCCGACGGTCTGCACGAATTTGCACATATCGTCGAACGTGCCTTTGGAAATCGTCGGGTCGTAGTACGGCAGGTCGCGCTCGATAAGCTTGGCGATCAGACTCGCCTCGAACGCGGGGAACCACTTCTCGCCGATCTTGGTGGCGCGGTTCGGGTCGGCCTTCAGCGCCTTCTGCGCCTTGACCAACGCACGCACCGCGGCGGCAGCCTTGCCGGGCGTCTTCTCCACGAGGTCGGCGCGGGTCGCCAGCACGCCGAAGGTATAACCACGCAGGCTTGCGGGGCCGTCGCCGCGACGCGCGTCGAGCACCATCGTGCCGCTGCCGCGCTCCACCGCGACCTGGGCACCCATGCCGTTGGCCCAGTAGCCGTCGATCTTGCCTTCCTCCATTGCCTTGGCGGCGTTGACGCCAAACGACACGCCGGCCGGATTGGCCGGCATCGGCGGCGGTGCGATCTGCACGTTGTCGCGCTTGGGGTCGATGCCGTATTCCTTCAGCATCTCGATCAGGCCGATGTCGATCATCGGTGCGGCGCCGATCCGACGGCCCTTCACGGCGCTGACGTCGCCGCGCTTGACGTTGAGGTCGGAGCGCATGACCAGGAACCAGTAGGTGTGCTGGGCCAGCGCGCCGAGGAACTTCACGCCCTTCCACTCCGGGAACGCGGATGGCGCCGAATGCGACGAACCGCCGACGAAATCGGCCCGGCCGTCGCGCAGCGCCTCATAACACTTGTCCACCGGGAAGATCAGCTCCAACTCGGCGTCGATGCCTTCTTCCTTGAAGCAGCCCAACTCCACCGCGGCGATGGCGGGGAAATACGAGTTGGAGACAAGATCGGGAATGACGACTTTCATTGATGGATTCCTTGCTGTTTGCAGACGGCATCCTCTCCCGGCCTCATGCTGAGGAGCGTCGCCAAGCGGCGCGTCTCGAAGCGTGAGGCCGCCCCCATCCTTCGAGGCGCCGCCTTTGGCGGCTCCTCAGGATGAGACGGAGAGAGGCCCAGAAACTATCCCTCGTCCGGCAACTGCACGATCCGATAGCTGTGCGTGAGCTTGCGGCCGAGCACCGGATCCTCCAGCTCCATATCGAAGGAGCCGGAGTACGACATCGCGCCATGCACGGCAAATGTCCCGCAGAACATCGCCGTCGCGGGCGCAAGCGTATCGCCGCCGGTGTAGAGCTTGATGAGCTCCTCGGGCGGCCGCATGTTGGTGACCGGCCCTTCCTGGTAAAGTCGCCGCCCGTTGCCGTCCGGCACGAACGACCGAAGCACCAGCTTGTCCCAGTGCGGCTTCACTTCGTCGTAGCGCCAGAGCTGCGCACCGACCGGCTTAGCGCACATCTGCTTCGACAAGGTGACGCCGATGGTTTCCGCCTTGCGATCGGTGTGGTCGGAACCGATGCCGAGCCACAGCGCCCCGTCAAGCGCGTAAAGCACGTACTCGACCTCGCCGCTCGACTTGTCCGCCATCACCTCGATGGAATCAGCCGTCGTCAGAAGCGTGTGTGCAACGCGGTAGAAAATCGGAACGCTCTTGGGCCGCTTCACGCCGATGGCTTCGAGTTCCTTGATATGCGCTTCCAACGCCTCGACGTTGCGTCCTGTCCAGCCGGCGATCACAAGATTTTTGATCGCTGCGACCTCAAGCTTCCTTTCACTCGGCACGATGCCTCCGTTATAAACAAGCGCCCGAAAAACGGGCAGCCGCCGATGTCTGATCTTAAGTTTTTGACATTACACGCTAAATCTTCAATCTTAAAGCAGACATTTGGTATCAGGCGGATCGTTGTCTAGGGGGAATAAAGAATGTCGGTAGAGGCCATCGGCTCGCCTGTCCGGGCGGGCCCGCGCGCACGGCTCCGGCTCGAGCATTTTGTCATGGGCGGAGCCGTCCTCTGCCTGGTCGTGCTCGTCGTGTTGCCTGTTCTTTCGCTGCTGTTCGGTAGTTTCCGCGGCGAGCAGGGCCTCAGCTTCGAGAATTTCAGCGAAGTCGTCAGCGGGCGATTGTACGTCTCAGCGCTGAAGAATTCGCTTGTGCTCGGCGCTTGGACCGGCCTGTTCAGCCTGGTCATCGGCGTCTCGCTGGCCTGGGCGGTGAGCCGCACCGACGTGCCGTTCAAGCCGCTGATCCAGCTTACCGCGAGCCTGTCCTACCTCTCGCCGCCGTTTCTGACTGCCATCGCGTTTGTCTATCTGTTCAGCCCCAACGCGGGCCTCATCAACGTCCTGCTGCGGGATGTGCTCGACCTGCCGTTCCTGACGTTCAACGTGTTTTCCATGCCGGGCCTCGTGCTCGTCACGGTGATGCACACGTTCCCGTTCGTCTTCCTGCTGGCGTCCAGCGCGCTGCTCTCGGTCGATGCCTCCTACGAGGAGGCTGCGCAAATCCTCGGCGCGAGCAAGATCCGCACCGCGCTGACGATCACCGCGCCGCTGGTGGCGCCGGCGATCCTGTCGGGCACGCTGCTGGCCTTCGTCAACGCCATCGCGCTGTTCGGCTCGCAGGCCATCCTCGGCCTGCCGGGCCGCATCGTGACGCTCCCGACCCGCATCTACGCGCTGTTCGATTATCCGCCGGAATACGGGCTTGCCTCGGCGCTGTCGCTTCTGTTCATCGTCATCACCGTTGTCGCGCTCTATCTGCAGCGCGCGTTCCTGGCGCGGCGTTCCTATGTCACGCTCGCCGGCAAAGGCGCCCGGCCGCAGCTTATGTCGCTCGGGCCGATCCGCTGGGCGGTGTTCGGCTTCGTCGTCCTGACGTTCATCGTCGCGATCGTCCTGCCCTACTCCACGCTGCTCGCGGTTTCGTTCTCGAAATCGTGGGGCCTGGACTTCTGGAAGGGACTGACCTTCGCCAACTACAAGTTCATCCTGTTCGAATACAACGTCACCCAGCGCGCCATTCTGAACAGCCTGGGGCTCGCCACGGTGGCCGCCACCATCGCCGTGCTGCTGGGTGCGATCATCAGTTGGATCGACGTCCGCACCAAGATTCCCGGACGCAAGCTGCTCGACTATGCCGCGCTGATCCCGCTCGGCCTGCCGGGCATCGTCGTGGCGGTGGCGTTGATCCAGTTCTGGCTGGCGATGCCGCTCGCGCTCTACGGCACGCTGACCATCCTGCTGCTCGCTTATGTCGGCCGCTATGTGCCGCTCGGCGTGCGCGCCGCCAATTCGTCGCTGCGCCAAGTCGATCCGTCGCTGGAGGAAAGCGCGCAAATCCTCGGCGCCTCTTGGATGACCACGATGCGCGAGGTGACGCTACCGCTGATCCGGCCGGGCCTGTTCGCGGGCTGGCTCCTGGTGTTCGTGCCGGTCGTCCAGGAGCTGTCGGCGTCGATCCTGCTGTTTTCGTCCAGCTCGATCACGCTCGCGGTCGCCGTCTACAACCTCTATGAAACCGGTTATATCGAGCCTGTGGCGGCACTCGCGATCATCAACATGATCATTATCGGCGTGGCGATCCTGATCGCCAACAAACTCGGCGGCGGACGCATCGCGAGCCGCTCTGGAGCGGGGGAAGGAACGGCACCGTAATGGCTAGTATCGCGATCCAAGGTCTGACCAAGACATTCGCCGCGGACGACAAAACGGCGGCCGCGGTGTCCGACCTCAATCTCGAGATCAAGGACAACCAGTTCGTCACGCTGCTGGGGCCGAGCGGTTGCGGCAAGACCACGACGCTGCGGATGATCGCCGGCTACATCACGCCGGATTCAGGCACCATCCACATCAACGGCCGTCTGCTCTCCTCGCCCGGCAACGTCGTGCCGCCCGACCAACGCGGCATGGGCATGGTGTTCCAGAACTACGCCGTCTGGCCGCACAAGACCGTTTACGAGAACGTCGTGTTCGGTCTCAAGATCCGCAAAGCGCCCGCCGCCGAGGCCAAGAAAAAGGTTGCCGACGCGCTGGCGCTGGTCAACCTCGGGGGACTGGAGAAACGCTATCCGGGCGAACTCTCCGGCGGCCAGCAGCAGCGCGTGGCGCTCGCCCGCAGCCTGGTCGTCGAGCCGGAAATCCTGCTGCTCGACGAGCCGCTGTCGAACCTCGACGCCAAGCTGCGCGAACACATGCGCACGGAATTGAAGCAGCTTCAGCGCCGCACCGGCATCACCTTCGTCTACGTCACCCATGACCAGGCCGAGGCGCTGGCGCTGTCGGACCAGGTGGCGGTCATTCACGGCGGCAAGCTGCAGCATTACGGCACGCCCTATGACGTCTATTCCAAGCCGGCGAACCGCATCGTCGCCGACTTCATGGGGCTGGTGAATCTCGTTCCCGCCAAGGTCGCCGAGGTCCGCAACGGCAAGGGCACCATCGAGGCCGCCGGCGGGTTGAAGCTCGAAGTGCCGCTGCCGGAAGGCACCGCGGCCGGCCACGGTGTCGAGGTCGCGATCCGCCCGGAAAACGTTCACCTCGATCCCGCCGGAACCGGCCCGCGCGCGACGGTGACCGAGCGCACCTTCCTTGGGAACATCAGCGAATACTATGTGAGCCTCGACTCCGGCCCGACCCTTCGGGTACAGACCCATCCGGCACAGATCCTTGTGGTCGGCGATAAAGTCGCCATCGCGATCGACGCCGCGCAATGCAGCGTTTTCCGCACCAATCCATAGGGAGTAGACCGATGACCCACGCTGGCGTGACCGCGGGCCAGATCAAAGGACAGGAACACTGGACCCAGAAGGGCGACGCCAAGCTGTTCCTATGGGAAAAGCGCGCGCCGGGCGGTGCGAAGAACGGCACCATCCTGTTCGTGCACGGCTCGTCGATGGCTTCGCAGCCGACCTTCGATTTGCAGGTGCCCGGCCGGCCCGGCTCGTCGGCGATGGACTATTTCGCCGAGCGTGGCTTCGACACGTGGTGCATGGACATGGAGGGCTATGGCCGTTCCACCAAGGACCGCGGCTCCGACGCCAGAATCGCCGAAGGCGCCGACGATCTCGAGGCCGGAAGCGATTACATCTTCAAAACCCGCAACCACGCCGGCCCGCTGCTGGTGTACGGGATTTCCTCGGGCGCGCTGCGCGCCGCGCTGTTCGCCCAGCGTCACCCCAACCGGGTGAAGCGGCTGGCGCTCGACGCTCACGTCTGGACCGGCGAAGGCAGCCCGACGCTGGCCGAACGCCGCAAGAAGCTGCCGGAGTACCTCAAGACCAAGCGGCGGCCGATCAACCGCGCCTTCGTGCGTTCGATCTTCGAACGCGACCATCCCGGCACGGCCGATGACAACGTGATCGAGGCCTTCGCCGACGCCATTCTCGCGCTCGACGATTCGATCCCGAACGGCACCTACATCGACATGTGCAATCATCTGCCCGTGGTCGATCCCACCAAGATCAAGGTGCCGACCATCATCATGCGCGGCGAGTACGACGGCATCGCGAGCTTCCAGGACCTGCTGAAGTTCTTCGAGGCGCTGCCGAACCCGGACAAGCAGTTCGCCGTCATGCCGGGCATCGCCCACGCCTCGCTGCAGCAGAAGAACTACATGATCATGCTGCACATCCTGCACAGCTTCTTCTCGCAACCGGACCCGATTTACTCGACCTACAAGCCGTAAACGCGAATGCGACCGTCGCCGCGCCGCCACGATGCGGCGTGGCGATGGCCCGACCAAGGATGCCCGCGCATCCCACCGGCCAGACCAATCGGCCATCGCTTCAAAAAGCAGTTGGAGGACACCATGCTCAAGCGCAGAGATTTCATGATCGGCGCGGCCTCGCTCGCCGTCGCGGGCCCGTCCGTGAGTACGGCCTGGGCGCAGGACAGCGCCGACGTCGCCAAGGCCAAGGCGGAAGGCAAGGTGGTCTGGTACACCTCGACGCCGGTTCCCCAGGGCCAGAAGATCGTCAACCTGTTCGAGAAGGAGTACGGCATCAAGGTGGAGATGTTCCGCTCCGGCGGCTCCGCGGTGCTGCGGCGCTTCCAGCAGGAGGCCGACGCCGGCCGCATCGCCGCCGACGTGATGACAACCTCCGATCCGGCCGCCGCCGCCCTGTTGACCACCAAGGGGCTGTTCGTCCCGTTCAAGCCGAAGAACTTCGACAAGATCCCCGACGCCGCGAAGGACAAGGACGGCAACTATATCGCCCAGCGGCTCAACATGATGACGATCTACATCCGCCAGGACAAAGTGTCCGCGGCGGACGAGCCCAAGACCTGGAACGACCTCGTCAATCCCAAGTACAGGGGCAAAATGGTGATGACCGACCCGTCGTTCACCGCGCTGCAGGTCTCGGTGGTCGGCATGATGTCCAAGGAACGCGGCTGGGGCTTCTATGAGAAGCTGCGGGCCAACGACATCATGGTGGTGCAGAGCAACCAGCAGGTGTCGGACATGCTCAAGCGCGGCGAGCGCGACATCGCCGTCGGTGCGCTTGACTCCTACGCGGCCGAGGAGCGCAAGGCGGGCCATCCGATGAAGACGCTTTATCCGTCGGACGGCGTGTTCGTCATCCCCTCGCCCACCTCGGTCATCAAGGGCGGACCCAATCCGAACGCCGCCAAGCTGTTCGCGGAGTTCATGATCACCGACGCGGTGCAGAAAATCTTCCCGGACGACGGCGGTTTTGCCGCGCGCAGCGACATCGCGGCTCCGGCAGGCTCGCCGGCGCTGTCGAGCATCAAAATCCTTCCGGTGGATTACGCCTACATCCAGAAGGAATCCTCACGCATCAAGAAGAAGTTCAATGAGATCCTGCAGTAAAGAGCCTCGCGCTCCGGCGTAATTTCGTGACTGCGCAGCGCCCCTCCCCCACGGAGGGGCGCTTTTTTTGGCAGCCTTTTCTTTATGACGTCGCCGGGCGGCGGATGCGCAATGTCTCGTCCAGCGCCTGCACCGGCCCGCGGCCGCCGAGCTTGCGGTGCAGCCGGTCGAGCAGCAGATAGATCACCGGCGTCGTATAGAGCGTCAGGACCTGCGAGACGATCAAGCCGCCGACGATGGTCATGCCGAGCGGACGCCGGAGCTCCGAGCCCGGCCCGGTCGCAATGATCAGCGGCACCGCGCCGAGCATGGCCGCAAGCGTCGTCATCATGATCGGCCGGAAGCGGGCGAGACAGGCCTCGCGAATCGCCTGCGCCGGCGCGAGCCCGCCCTGTCGCTCGGCGGACAGCGCGAAGTCCACCATCATGATGCCGTTCTTTTTGACGATGCCGATCAGGAGGATGATGCCGATGAAGGCGATCACCGTCAGTTCGGCGCGAAAGAGCTGCAACGCCAGCAGCGCGCCAAGACCGGCCGAGGGCAGCGTCGAAATGATCGTCAGCGGATGCGCCAGGCTTTCGTACAGCACGCCGAGGATGATGTAGATCGCGAGCAGCGCCGCCAGGATCACCAGCGGCTGCGTTCCGATGGAGCGTTGATAAACCTTGGCATCTCCCGCGAACTCGGTGTGCAGCGTATCGGGGAGGTGCAACTCCGCCACCGCCTTCTCGATCGCCGCCGAGGCCGCTTCGAGCGTCACATTGGGCGCAAGGCTGTAGCTGATGGTCACGGCCGGAAACTGGCCCTGGTGATTGATGACGAGCGGCGCCAGGGTCTTCTCCATACGCGCCACGCTCGACAGCGGCACCTGCGTACTGCCGCCCCCGGCCACGTAAACCTGGGCCAAGTCGGACGGATCGCGCTGGAATTGCGGATCGACCTCGAGAATCACGCGATACTGATTGCGGTCCGAATAGATCGTCGAGATTTGCCGCTGCGAGAAGGCGTTGTTGAGGGCGTTGTCGATATCCTGGATGCGCACGCCGAGTCGCGCGGCAGCCTGGCGGTCGATGACGACATTGACCTGCAGGCCGTTCTGCTCGCGGTCGGTGTTGACATCGACCAGTTCCGGCAACCCCTGCACCTTGCTCACCACGCGCGGCACCAGCTCGAGCAATTCGTTCAAGTCCGGGTCCCAGAGCGTGAACTGATACGACGCATTGGATTGCCGGCCGCCGGCGCGGATATCCTGCGCGGGCACCATGAAAACCCGCATTCCCCCCACATCGAGGAGCTTGGGCCGCAGACGGTTGATGACCTGCTGCGAACTGACATAGCCGCGCTCCGCCGGCGGCTTCAGGCTGATGAACAATCGGCCGTTGTTGACCGAGGCGTTGAACGACGAGCCGCCCACCGACGAGCCGACATAGGCTACCGCCGGATCCGACAAGACGATCCGGGTCGCCCGCTGCTGCAAATCCTTCATGGCCTCGAACGAAATGTCGGGCGCGGCGCGCGCGCCGCCGAAGATCAGCCCGGTGTCGTCCTGCGGGAAGAAACCCTTCGGTGTCTTGATGTAGAGGCCGACCGTCAGCGCGATGGTGAGGATGAACACCAGCAGCGTCAGAATGCGATGCCGCAAGACGACATCGAGGCTGTTCGCATAGACGGCTACGCCGCGCGACAGCACCCGCTCCACCGTACGGTCGAGCCAGGTCGCATTTGGGCTCGGCGCGGTCTTGACGAAATGCGCGCAGATCATCGGCGTCAGCGACAGCGACACCACCGTGGAGATCGCGATGGCGAACGTCAGCGTCATCGAGAATTCGTTGAAAAGCCGGCCGACCACGCCGCCCATGAACAACAGCGGCGTGAAGGCGGCGACCAGCGAAATGCTGATCGACAGCACGGTGAACCCGATCTGGCGCGCGCCCTCGACGGTCGCGCGCAGCGGCGTCATGCCCTTTTCCAGGTTGCGGAAGACGTTCTCGATCACGACGATGGCGTCGTCGACGACAAAGCCGACCGACACCGCCAGCGCCATCAGCGAAATGTTGTCGATGGAGAAGCCGGCGCCCCACATCGCCGCGCATGTGCCCGACAGCGCCAGCGGCACGGTGACGCCGGCCGCGATCGTCGCCGCCATCCGCCGCAGGAACAGGAACACCACCAGCATGACGAGCGCGATCGTGGCGGTGAGCGTGAGCTGCATGTCCAGCACGCTGGCGCGAATGGTGGTGGTGCGGTCGGACAGCACCGAAATGTCCATGTCGGCCGGAATCCAGCGCCGCAGCTCCGGCAGCATGGCATAGATGCGGTCCACCGTGTCGATCACGTTGGCGTCGGCCTGCTTGGTGATGACCAGCAGCACCGAGGGCTGGAGATTGAACCAGGCGGCTGAGCGGCTGTTGCGCACGCCCTCCTCGATCTTGGCGATGCCGCCGAGCCGGACCACGGTGCCGTTCGCCGCCTTCACCACCAGGTTCTCGTAGTCGCGCGGCGTCTGCAGTTGGGCGTTGCTGCCGATGGTGCGCGCGAGATTGGGCCCGTCGAACGTGCCGAGCGGACTTGCCGAATTGGCGTTCGACACCGCCGCGCGGATGTCCTCCATGTTGACGCCCATCGACGCGATGGCGATGGGATTGACGCGGATGCGGATCGCGGGCTGCTCGGCGCCGTTGACCGTCACCTCGGCCACGCCGTCCACCTGCGACAGCCGCTGCGCGATCACGCTGTCGGCAACGTCGTACATCTCGCTCGCGAGCATGGTCTTGGAGGTCAGCGCCAGGATGAGGACCGGGGACGCCGCCGGATTGACCTTGCGCATGGTCGGCAGCGTCGGCAGATCGCCGGGCAGATCGGTCAGCGCGGCGTTGAGCGCCGCCTGAACGTCGCGCGCGGCGCCGTCGATGTCGCGGTTGAGGTCGAACTGGATGGTGATATTGGTGGTGCCGAGCGAACTGGTCGAGGTCAGGTCGGTCACGCCGGGAATGGCGCCGAGCCGTCGCTCGAGCGGTGCGGCGACGGTCGCCGACATGATGTTCGGGTCGGCGCCGGGGCGGCTCGCCGAAACACGGATGGTGGGAAATTCCACCGTCGGCATGCTCGCGACCGGCAGCGCGTTGTAGGCGACCGCGCCGATCAGGAACAGACCGACCGCCAGCAGCGCGGTCCCGATGGGGCGGCGGATGAACGGATAGGAGAAGTTCATGGCCGTCACTCCGCGGCGGCGCGCGGCGACTCTCTGTCAGACCGCGACACCGGCGCGACGAACGGCTGCGGCCGGCTGAACCGCTGCCGCAGCCGCTCCATCAGCAGGTAGATCACCGGCGTGGTGTAAAGCGTCAGCAACTGGCTCAGCAGAAGGCCCCCGATGATGGTGATGCCGAGCGGATTGCGCAGCTCCGAGCCGGTGCCGCTCTCCACCGCGAGCGGAATGGCGCCAAACAGCGCCGCCAGCGTCGTCATCATGATCGGACGGAAACGCAGCAGCGAGGCCTGCACGATGGAATCGCGCGGCGACATGCCCTGTCCGCGCTCGGCCTCGAGCGCGAAGTCGATCATCATGATCGCGTTTTTCTTCACGATGCCCATCAGCAGCACGATGCCGATCAGCGCGATCACCGAAAGATCGTGGCCGAGCAGCATCAGCGCCAGCAGCGCGCCGACGCCGGCCGAGGGCAGCGTGGACAGGATGGTGAGCGGATGGATGAAGCTCTCGTACAGCACGCCGAGCACGATGTAGATCGTCACCGCCGCGGCGAGGATCAGCCATGGCTGGCCCGCCAGCGACTTGGCGAACTCCGCGGCGTCACCGGAATAGGAGCCCGTCACCGACGACGGCATCTGGATCGACCGCTCCGCCCCGCGGATCGCGGCCACGGCATCGCTCAGAGCCGCATCCTGCGCCAGATTGAAGCTGATGGTGACCGCCGGGAACTGCTCTTGGTGCGCGATCGAGAGCGGCGCCGACGTGTAGTGGAAGTTGGCGAAGGTGGACAGCGGCACCTGGGTGTTGCCGGTGACGGTGTTCGGCGTCGCCGACGTGTTGGTGTTGGTCGATCCCGTGGCGGTGTTGCCGACGGTCGCCACCGTGCCGGTGCTGGTGTTCGAGCCGGTGACGTAGAGCTTGGAAAGCGCGCTCGGGTCCTGCTGGTAGCGCGGCTGCGCCTCCAGGATCACGCGATACTGGGTGGCCTGCGAATAGATCGTCGAAATCTGGCGCTGGCCGAAAGCGTCGTTGAGCGTGTCGTTGACCGATTGCATCGACACGCCGAGGCGGCCGGCCTTCTCGCGGTCCACATCGACCTGCATGCGCAGGCCGCCCTCCTGCGCCTCCGAGGCGACCTCGCGCAGGCGGGGGTCCTTGCGCATTTCGTCGGCAAGCTTGTCCGACCATGCGATCACCTCGTCGGCGTCGGTGCCGACCAGCGTGTATTGATACTGCGCCCGGCTTTCGCGCGTGCTGATCTGGATGTCTTGGACCGGCTGGAAATACACCGTGATGCCGGGGATCGGCGCCACCGCGTCCTTCATCCGCGCGACGATTTGCTCGACCGAAGCCCGGCGCTCCTCGCGCGGGCGCAAGGTGATGGCGACCCGGCCGGCATTGGGCGTCGGGTTCATCCGGCTGACGCCGAGGATGGAAACGACGCCGACCACGTCCGGGTCTTTCTTGATCGCGGCCTCGACCTGACCTTGCAGCCGCTGCATCTGGCTGAACGACACCTCGGTGCCCGCCTCCGACACGGCAAAGATCAGGCCGGTGTCCTGCGGCGGCAGGAAGCCCTTCGGCATGACGACATAAAGCCAGACCGTGGCGACCAGCGTCAGGAACGTCACCAGCAGCGTGAGGCCCTGGTGACGCAGCACCCATTCCAGGCTGCGGCCGTATCGGTCCACCGTGCGGTCAAGGAGCCGGTTGAAGAAACGGCTTACCGCATTGCCGGCGCGCGCCGGCCGATGCCGCAGAATGCGGCTGCACATCATCGGCGTCAGCGTCAGCGACACGATGGCCGACACCACCACGGCGATGGTCAGCGTGAGCGCGAATTCGCGGAACATGCGGCCGACCAGGCCGGTCATGAACAACAGCGGGATGAACACCGCGATCAGCGACATCGTCAGCGAGATCACGGTGAAGCCGATCTCGCGCGCCCCGCGCAGCGCCGCGTCGAGCGGCGATTCGCCCTCCTCGATGTGGCGGACGATGTTCTCGATCATGACGATGGCGTCGTCGACGACGAAGCCGGTGCCGATGGTCAGCGCCATCAGCGACAGGTTGTCGAGCGAGAACCCGCAGAACCACATCACGCCGAATGTCGCGATCAGCGACAGCGGCAACGCGACGCCGGCGATGATCGTGGCGCGAACGGTGCGCAGGAACAGCAGGACCACCAGCACCACCAGCGCGACGCTGAGCACCAGCGTAAACTGGACATCGTGGATCGAGGCCCGGATCGTCGTGGTGCGGTCGTTGACGATGGTGAGATCGACGCCGACCGGCATGGAGCGCTGCAGGCGCGGCAGTTGCGCCTTCACGCGCTCGACCGTGTCGATGACGTTGGCGCCCGGCTGGCGCTGCACGTCGATAACGACGGCCGGCGTGCCCTGATACCAGGCGCCGACCTTATCGTTCTCCAGGCCGTCGACCACGGTGGCAAGATCGGTCAGCAGCACCGGCGCGCCGTTGCGATAAGCCACCACCAACGAGCGGTAGGAATCCGCGCCGATCAACTGATCGTTCGCAGCGATGGTGTAGGACTGATGCGCGCCGTCGAGCGCGCCCTTCGGGCCCGATACGTTGGCGCCGACAATGGCCTGGCGGACATCCTCGAGGCCGATGCCGTAGGCGGCGAGCCGCGACAGATCGGCCTGGATGCGCACCGCCGGCCGGATGCCGCCTTGCACCGAAACCCGGCCGACTCCGGCCACCTCGGCGAGCCGGCCTGCTATCAGCGTGTCGGCGAGGTCGCTCAGCTCGCGCAAGGCGATGGTCTTGGAGGTCAGCGCCAGGGTGATGATCGGCGCGTCCGCCGGATTGACCTTGGAATAGGTCGGCGGATAGGGCAGCCCGCGCGGCAGCGTCGAACCCGCGGCGTTGATCGCCGCCTGCACGTCCTGCGCCGCGCCGTCGATGTCGCGGCCGAGATCGAACTGCAGCGTCACCTGGCTGATGCCGAACGAACTCGACGACGTCATCAGCGACAATGAAGGAATCTGCCCGAACTGGCGCTCCAGCGGCGCCGTCACCAGCGACGCGATCGTATCGGGGCTCGCCCCCGGCAACTGGGTCGTGACCTGGATGGTGGGGAAATCGACCTGCGGCAACGATGAAATCGGCAGCCACCAGTAACCAAGCCAGCCGCCCAACATGATGGCGACCGACAGCAGAGAGGTTGCAATCGGACGCCGGATGAAGGGCGTGGAGACGCTCATCGCGGCGCGTCCGGCCCCGATCCCGACGTCTGGCTTGGGGTCGCCTCCGATCGCTGCTCGCGCCGAGCCCCCCGCCCGTTCGGCCGCCGCCGCTCGCGCTGGGCTTCCGCCGGTCCTGCCGTCGCTGGCGGCGGCACGGCTTCGGCGTTGGTCACCGTCACCTTCGCACCGGACTTGAGCCGCGCGAAGCCCGTGGTCACCACGCGCTCGTCGGCTTCCAGCCCCTTGGTCACCACCGCCTGCAACTCGTCCTGTTGCGCGACGGTCACCAAACGCACCGCCACGGTGTTGTCCGGCTGCACCACATAGACGAACGTGCCGCTCGGACCGCGCTGCACCGCAGCCGTCGGCGCCACCACCACGTTGTCCAGCGTGTTGATCAAGAGCCGGACGTTGACGAAACCGCCGGGCCAAAGCTGCATGTCGCTATTGGGAAACTCGGCCTTGAGCTTGATCGTGCCGGTGGTCTGATCGACCTGGTTGTCGACCACCTTGAGCTCACCGCTTTCCACCACGGTCTTGTTGTCGGGGCCGAAGGCATCCACCTTCAAAGGCCCTTGGGCGAAGGCGCGATTGACTTCACCAAGTTGCTGCTGCGGCAGCGTGAACAGCAGCGAGATCGGCTGAAGCTGGGTGATGACGACGATGCCCGTGGTGTCGGATGCGCGGATGATGTTGCCTTGATCGACCAGCCGGATGCCGGTGCGTCCGGCAATCGGCGCCGTGATGGTGGTGTATCCGAGAACCGCCTTGGCGTTGTCGATCACAGCCTGATCGAGCTTCACCTGCGCCTCGAGCTGCGCGACCGTGGCCTTCTGCGTGTCGTATTGCTGATGCGCGATGGAGTTGGTCGAGGCCAACTTGGCGTAGCGGTCGAGGTCGAGCCGCGCGTTGGTGAGCAGCGCCTCGTCCTGAGCCTTCTTCGCCACCGCCTGGTCGTAAGCGGCCTGGTAGGTCGTCGGGTCGATCTGCGCCAGCACGAAGCCCTGTTCGACCTGCTGGCCCTCGGTGTAATTGACACTCAACAGCCGGCCATCGACCTGCGCGCGCACCGTCACGGTGTTCAGCGCCCGAACGGTGCCGACGCCGTCGAGATAGACCGGCACATCGGCGCGCTTGGTCAAGGCGCCGATCACCGGCACCGGCCCGTCGTCACGGAAATTGCGGCTGTTCCGGGTCTGCTGCGTACGGTCCAACGGCCACCAAATGGCGGCAGCCGCCCCGATGACACCAAGGGCCACAATGGCCGCCACCACCGATCGCGCTCTGATTGCCATCTCCAGCCAGCCAAATCACACTGTTTCGATAAATAACGGCGCGTTCGGCAAAATCACAGTACGTTACGGAGATTTCATCGGCATCCCTAATTTGAGAGGCATTCTTAAAAGCGCCCTTACAGCCTCAATCCTGAGGCCCAATCTGGGGGCGTAAGGCCGGTCCAACACCGGACTTAGACCGCCCAGCGGATCAAGCGGGGCCGCGCCGCTTGCGCCAGTTCCGGGATTTAGGGGGTGGGCGCGCCCTCGCCGGCGTCGGCGCGCCGGCCGCGGGTCCGGGATCTGGCCGGCTCATCGGCAGGGGGCTTCTGCCAGCCTCCGCCCAGCGCCCGGAACAAGGCGACCACCGCCTGCAGCCGGTCGAGCCGTGCCTGAACCAAGGTATCCTGAGCCTGGAATAGCGTCTGCTGGGTGTTGAGCAGGGTCACCAGATCGATGGTGCCCTCCCGCAGCCTTGTCTCGGAAATCTCAAACGCCCTGCGGGAGCTGGCCACCACGTCGCGCTGCAGCCGCTCGCGCCGGGCGGTCTGCTGCACGGCGATCAAAGCCTGCTCGACATCGGAGAAGCCATTGACGATGGCCTTGCGATAGAGCTGGAGCAATTCGTCCTGACGGCCCTTCTGGAGGTCGAGTTGGCCTTGCAGGCGCGCGCCATCGAAGATCGGCTGCGTCAGCCCTGCGGCCAGGTTGAAGAACGCCGATTCCGGCCGCAGAAGCGCCTTGAGAACGGCGCTCTGGTATCCCCCCTCGCCCGTCAACTGGATGCTGGGAAGGAAGGCGGCGCGGGCGGCGTAGACATTGGCGTTGGCCGAGGCAAGCAAGGCCTCGGCCTCGCGGATATCGGGCCGCTGCGCGATCAGGTCGGACGGCATCCCCGGCGTCACCGGAGGCACCGCGATTCGATTCATGCTGCCGGAGCGAATGTTGACGGTTTCCGGCGTGCGGCCGAGCAGGACCGCGAGCACCGCGATGGTCTGCCGCAGCGTCTGTTCAAGCGGCGGGATCGACGCACGCTGGATATTGACCAGGCTTTCCTGCTGGGCGACATCGAGGGCGGACGCCGTGCCGACATCGGTGCGCTGCTTGATCAGATTGTAGACGCGCGTCGCGGCGGCGAGGTTATCGCGCGCGATGCGCAGCCGGTCATAAGCCGCAAGAACCTGGAAATAGGAATTGGCCACGCTTGCCACGGTGGTCAGCGCGACCACCTCGCGGTCGAACCGGCTGGCGATGGCCGTCTCTTCAGCCGCGCGCTGCGTGGCGCGGTTCTTGCCCCAGAAGTCGATTTCGTAGGTCACGCTCAACGACGCGCTCAAGTTGGTGTGCTCGGAGCGACCGATGGAATCGCTGGTGCCTGTGCTCTTCGAGTTGCGCGAACGCGATGCGCTGCCGTTCAGATCGACGGCGGGAAGCAGGGCCGCGCCGGCGATGCGCGCCTGGGCATCCGCCTGGACGATCCGGGCCACGGCCGCCGCGACATCGAAGTTGCTGGTCAGCGATTCCTCGATCAGGTCCGTCAGTTCCTTGGACCGGAAACCGCGCCACCACACCACCGAGGGAAGGGCCGCATCGGCATTGCGGGGGGCGTAACGATAGCTGTTCGGGATTCCGATCGCCGCCGGAACGACATCGTCCGTCAGGAAACAACCGCCCAGCGGCAGCGCCAGGACGACGGCCGTAGCTGTCGCCGCGATCCGCCCGAGGCGGCGCGACAACCCCGAACGCTGCGACTGCAATGCGCGCATACCGACCGCTCAATTCCACAGAAGCGAACCGCGACGACAAGGCATAGCCGCGCGGGGAATGGAAAAATGTTAGCAATCCGCGGCCGTGCGGCCCAACGGAAATAACCGCGAGCGGCGCAATAGTGTGAAAGCGTTGTGGATATGTCACGCCATGCGGCGACGGCCGATCTCGGACCGCCGCCGCATGCATCGAATCGACGACAATGGAACAAGCGAATCGGCAACAACGCCGATCGTTGGAGCGGTTCTTATTTTGGCTTGTAGACGATGTCGATCAGGCCGGAGACGTCCTTGGGCGTTTTCGGCGACGTTACGAATTTGTAATCCAGCGCATCCTTGAGCGAGCGCTCGAGGTCGCGAATCTCACCGAGTTGCATGGCCGACTTCGGATAGAACTCGTCCACCGCCTTTTTCGCGATGTCGCGGCTGACCTTCATGTTCTTGGCGAAAATGTCGATGGCCTGCGGATTGGTGTAGGCCCAGTCGATCGACTTGTGCACCACCTCCATGAACTTGGCGATGGTGGCGCGCTTGGTCTTGAGCGAATTGACGTTGGCGAGGTTGACGCGGATGGTCTGGTTGAGAAGGTCGGTCGCCTCACGCGCGCGGGCCACGATGCGAATCTTGCCGTCCTGCACATCCTTCAGGGCAAACGGCACCACCGACCAGCCGATGTCGATCTGCCCGGTCATGGTCTGGGTGTAGGTCGAGGGCACGCCGCCGGTCGGCGTCGGCTTGGCCTTCGAGCCGGCCTGCTTCAACAGGGTCAACAGGATCAGGTTCGACGACGAACCGGGCGACGAAAACGCGATGGTCTTGCCGTCGGCGTCCTTCAGCGTCTTGATCGGGCTATCGGACTTGACCCACCAGAACAGCTCATGGGCGCCGGTCATCTCGGCCGAGATGATGCGATAGGGCGTGGCATCGCCACCCTTCACGTAGGCGCCGATGGCGCCGAGGATGCCGTTCGACATGGCGACATCGACGCTGCCCGAGGCCACGGTGGCGATCGTCTGCGCGCCGCCCTCGGTGTAGAATACCTCGACTTCGAGGCCAGCCTGTTTGAAGAAACCGGCGGCCTCGCCGAACTCGACCCAGGAGCTGTCCCAGAACCCCTTTTGCGGAATCGCGACCTTGAGCTTCTCGACGGCAAACGCTGAGCTTATCGGAGCGGCCAATGTCGCAAGCGCGACTAGGGCAGCAGCCGCCATCATTGATTTTTTCATTCGCATTCCTCCCTCGACGGCGTTGGGTGCAATGGCGCCGTTTCGGCGGGAATATTGACTCTCCTCGCCGTCCCAGACAATTGCCAAGGCCCCGTCAAGGTTGCGGCTATTTCTCGTCGACGATCCGCGTCCGCAGCACGCCGATGCCGGAAATCTCCACCTCCAGCATGTCGCCGGGCTTCATCCAGAGCGGCGGCTTGCGGCTGTGACCGACGCCTTCCGGCGTGCCGGTCGCGATGATGTCGCCTGGATGAAGCATGGTGAAATCGGAACAGAAGCTGACGATCTGCCGGCACGAATAGATCAGCTTGTCAGTGCCTGAATGCTGCACCTGCACACCGTTCAGGCGCGTGGTCAGCGTCAGGCGACCGGGATCGGGGATTTCATCGGCGGTGACGATCCAGGGGCCGAGCGGCCCTGTGCCGGGCCAGTTCTTGCCCGACGTCACCGAAAACTTTTGATAGTCGCGCATGCTGCCATCGACAAAGATGGTGTAGCCGGCGACATGATCGAGCGCGCGCTCCATCGGGATATGGCGGCCGCCCTTGCCGATCACCATCGCAAGTTCGCCCTCGAAATCGAAATGATCCGAGAGCCGCGGGCGGATCATCTCGCCTTCGTGCGCCACCAAGGTGTCGGCGAAGCGAATGAACATGCTCGGCTGCTTGGGCAGCTCGCGCCCGATCTCAGCGGCATGGGATCGGTAGTTGACCCCGGCGCAAAGGATCTTACGCGGATCGGGGATCGCGGGCAGCAAGCGGATATCGGCGAGCGCATGGTCCGGCTTGGCGGCGGACGCCGCCTTGCGCATCGCGTCGAGCGCGCCGGCGGCCAGAGCCTCGCGCAGCGAGCCGTGCCCCGTCATGGTCACGACGCCATCGCCGACCACCGCGCCGTAGCATTCCTTGCCGCCAGCAACATAGCTCGCCAGTTTCATCTCAATTCCTCCGCCATGCGATCTCGGATCGCCCCTCTCACAACCGGGAGAACATTGCGAGGGCCCGCTGTATCGGACCTGTATTCAGGCTATACAAGCCGGTCGCCATCGGCATCCCGTTCCTTCATTGCAGCGCAACGGGGATGACCGCGACGGCGTCTTGATGGAGCCTTCCGACGATGTCCGACCTTCCGCTCACGCTCGCCATCGGCGACTACCTCCACACCCGCGAACTCGCGGCCGGCCGGATCAAGCCGGAGGGGATCGACCTGCGCGTGCTCAATCATCCGTTCGAGTTGATCGCCTATCGCTTCCTGTCGTCGCAGGAATGGGAAATCTCGGAGTTCTCGTTGGCCACCTATTGCACGATGGCCGCGCGCGGCAACGCCCCGATGATCGCGCTGCCGATCTTTCCCTCGCGGGTGTTCCGGCACGGCTCGATCTATGTGACCGCCGACTCGAAGGTCAAAAGCCCCGCTGACCTCAAGGGCCGGCGCGTCGGGATCCCGCAATGGACGCAGACCGCCGTGACTTATGTGCGCGGCTGGCTGCAGCACGACGTCGGCGTGCCGCTGACGTCGATCGATTGGATTCAGGCCGGCGTCAACGACCGCGGCCGCAAGGAAATGGCGAAGTTCACGTTGCCGCCCGGCATCCGCCTCACCCCCGTTGCCGACAAGAGCCTGAACGAACTGCTGCTCGCCGGCGAGATCGACGCGCTCATCAGCGCCCGCCCACCCGACGTTTTCCTGAACGGCAAGCACGGCGTGAAGCGTCTCGTTCCCGACTATCGCGAACAGGAGCGGGCTTATTTCCAGAAGACCGGCATCTTCCCGATCATGCATGTCGTCGTCGTGCGCCGCGAAACCTACGAGGCAAACCGCTGGATCGCGCGCAACATCCTCGAAGCCTTCGAGAAAGCCAAGCGCGCCTGCCTGCCCGCACTCTACCAGGGGCAGATTTCCTTTGTGCCGACAGCCTGGAGCAACGATCACATCGAGGAAACCAACCAGCTCCTGTTCCCCGATGGCGATCCGTGGCCCTACGGCGTCGAGCGGAACCGCAAGACGCTCGAACCGTTCCTCGCATTCTGCCACGAACAAGGCCTGACCGAGCGCAAGGTCGCCGTCGAGGAAATGTTCGCCAAGGAGACGCTCACCGAATTGAAGATCTAGGGGGCCGGGCAGCGGGCCGCCCTTCTCCGCTTCGTCGATCCAGGTGAGTCCCTAATCCAGGTGAATCCCTGCGTCCTTGATGATCTTGATCCACTTGTCGTAGTCGGCCTTGACGACGGCATTGATCTTGTCCGCGGGCACGTCCATCAGTTCGCCGCCGACACTCGCGAGCCGCGGCTTCATTTCGGGGCCGGCCTCGGCGATGTGCTTGCGCAAGAGCGCAATGACTGACGGCGGCGTTTTGGCCGGCGCGAAAATCCCGATCCACGAATCGATCTCGAGACCCGGCACACCGGATTCGGTCATGGTCGGCAGGTCGGGCGCTCCAGGATTGCGGTTCTTGGCCAGGATCGCGATGCCTCGCGCCTGCCCCGATTTGACGTAAGGCAGCGCCGCCGGCGTGGAATCGAGGAACAGATCGACCCGTCCGGACAGCACGTCGGGGTATGCCAGCGACGAGCCGCGATACGGCACCTCCAGGAACTTCGTTCCCGTGATCGCCTGAAACGCCGCGCCGAGCACATGCTGGCCGGTGCCGATGCCGGCGTTCGCGAGCTTGATCGTGCCGGGCTTGGCCTTGGCGGCGGCGACGATCTCCTGCGCCGTCTTGTAGGGCAGGTTATTGGAGCCGACGAGCGTGTAGGAGATATTCAGAATGAGCGCGACCGGGACAAGATCGTTCAACGGATCGTAGGGCAGGCTTTTATAAAGCCCGGCATTGAACACGACGTTGCTCAAACCGCCGACCAGCAGCGTATAGCCGTCCGGCGGCGCGGCGACCGCGGCCTTGGTACCGACGATGGTGCCGCCGCCTGGACGGTTCTCCACGACGAACGATTGATTGAGCCGCTTGCTGAGCTGATCGGCGACCAACCGTCCCAGGATGTCGTAGCTGCCGGACGGGCCGATGGGTACGATGATCTTCACCGGATGGGCCGGATAATCCTGCGCGCGAGCAGGAATCGAGCCGGACAACGCCAGCGCGAACATTCCGGCCACGAGCAGGCTACGGCGGACGATCATGAAACTCTCCCAATGCAATTGATTTGCCGAAGCCCGAACCGTTCAATGGGCGCCCGCATCGTATGCAATACGCGGTCAAGCGCAAAGCACGTTCTCCGAACGGTGGAACGGATCGCGACCCTGGAGTAGACCTCAAAACAGAAAAGCAATCCTTCGGAGGATGACGTCATGGCGCTCGCACTCTATCACAACGACATGTCGAGCTGCGCGCAGAAGGTGCGCCTGGTGCTCGCGGAAAAGGGCCTTGAGTGGGAGAGCCGCCATCTCGATCTGCGCGCCGGCGAGCACCAGAAGGAATGGTACATCAAGCTCAATCCACGCGCCGTGGTGCCGACATTGATCGACGGCGACCTCGCCGTTCCGGAATCCAACGTCATCAACGAATATCTTGACGAGCGCTTTCCCGAGCGGCCGCTCAAGCCGGACGATCCGTTCGGTCGCGCCAAGATGCGGCTGTGGACCAAGCAGCTTGACGAGGGCGTCCATGACGCCGGCATTGCCATCCTGAGCTTCGGCGTCGCCTTCCGCCACCAGTATCTGTCGCGCGGCGAGGCCGGAAAGCAAATGCTCGAGAGCATCCCCGATCCGATCAAGCGCGAGCGGCGGCGCGACGTCATCGAGAAAGGCTTGGACTCGCCGTTCTTCCACATCGCGATCCAGCGGCTGCTCACGCTCTATCGCGACATGGACAACGCGCTCGCCCAGCACGCGTGGCTAGCGGGCGACCGCTACAGCATCGCCGATGCGGCGTTCACGCCCTACATCGTGCGGCTGGAACACCTCGACGTCATGGGCCTGCTCGACCCGACGCCTCGGACCGCCGACTGGTATCGCCGGATCAAGGCGCGGCCGAGCTTCCAGGACGCCATCGTCAACTGGGAAAATGCGGGTTACCTTGACCTGATGAAGCGCCGCGGGCACGAGGACTGGCCCAAGATCAAGCAGATCATGGAGAATAGCGCCCAGGCGACAGGCGCCGGCGCTTGACGCGGCGCGCCGGCCCGGAAATCGGGCCTTTTTAAGCGTTGCCCACCGCGGCGCCCCTACCGTCACCGCAATTCACAGGGGCCACGCACGATTGCGTGTGCTCACGGAACGGTAACTCCTACGACGCATTGCTGCCCCAGCATGATGGCCTGCGACGGGATACCGCAATCACAGGCCTGACCGGTGGACCCGTCCGTGCAACCAACCCGGCTGGGCCGAAAGCCGGTCGATGGAAAGGGTGCAGGAGTCGAGGATGGACGGACCGACCAACAGAAGCCGTTACTATGTGGTTTACGACGGCGCCTGGAAAATTCAATGCGATGGCGAGAACTCGGAGCCCTACGAGCGCCGCAACGATGCATTCCGGGACGCGGTAGCGCTGGCCCATCTCGACAGCCGCAACGGTCGCGAGGCCGATGTCGTCGTGCAGTGCGAAGACGATCGGTTCCAGCCTAAATGGGCCTCCTCGCGCGACCCCTATCCGCCGCCGCTGGTCCCGGAGTCCTGAGCGCCGTTCCGATAACCCCATCCTCCGATACCGGGCGGAGGCTTTTTTCCCCAGCGGCGGGATGGGCTTTGATCCTAGGCTGCGTCGCGGATAGCAATCCTGAGCCGCTTCAACGCATGGACGAAACAGGGCTGGCGCGAAAGCGGCGAACCATTAATATGTTCCGCGACGCAATGGGGCGCACGCCATGATACCGGAAACGCAGACGACGACCGCCGGGTACAAGCGTGAGGTAACGGCTTCTCCTCGAATCCTGATCGTCGAAGACGAATTGCTGGTCGCCTGGCATCTCGAATCGCTGTCACGCGAACACAACCTCGAGGTCTGCGGCCTGGTGCCCGACGGCATCGGCGCGATCGAGCAGGCTTCCGATCTGGATGTCGATCTGATCCTGATGGATATCCGCCTTGCCGGCCGGATGGACGGCATCGAGGCGGCGCAGCGCATTCGCGAGCAGCGCGATACCCCGATCATCTTCATCACCGCGCATGGCGATCCCACCACGCGCGCGCACATCCATCGCCTGCTGCCGGACGCGCCGGTGCTCGCGAAGCCGATCTCGTCCGATCAGCTTCGCGATGCGATCAACACAGCGCTCGGTGCCTGCGATTAGAATCCTCGTTTTGACGCGTGTTCTTCACGCGAACCGATATCCGCTTCGCTCGAAAACGCTTTAACCCGCATCACGCCACGGCCGTCGGCGCCAACGCCTCGATGTCGGTTGCGACGTCGATGATGGCGGGGCGGTTGGCGGCAAGCGCCTGGGCCAACGCCGCGGGAAACGCCGACGGGTGTTCGACGCGGATGCCGAGCGCGCCCATGTCCTCCGCGATGCGCGCGAAATTCATCTTGTTGAAGGTCCAAAGCTCGCGGCCGCGCTCGGTCTGCGTGCCGCCATAGGCGCGGTCGAAACCACGCTTGCTCTGGTTGCCGCCGCCGTTGTTGTTGACCACGGTAACCGCGTTGATCTTCCAGCGCACGGCCGTCTCGATTTCGCCGATGTGGTACCAGAAGCCGGCGTCCCCGGTGAACGTCACCACCGGGCGCTCCGGCACGCCGCATTTCGCACCGAGCCCGGCGGGAAACGCCCAGCCGAGATGGCCGGCACTGCGGATATAGCTCTGGTTCGGGCTTTTCAGATCGTACATGCCGCCCATCCACATGCCGGCGTGGCCGGTATCGACCACCACGATGGCATCGTCGGGCACATGCTTGGACAACTCGTGGCAGATGCGCGCCGGATGGATGGGCGCCGCGTCGGACTCCAGCATCGGCTTGTACTTGGCGTACCAGTCGCTGCGGAGTTGCTGCGCCTGAGCGACCCAGGCCTTCCGCTTGCCCGCGGTCGTCCTGTCGGCGGCGGCAAGCATCTTCTGCAGCGTTACCTTGGCGTCGCCGTTGACGCCGGCCTGCAGCGGATAGTTCAAGCCGAGCGCCTGCGGGTTGATGTCGATCTGGATCGCCGGCGTGCCGATCTTCGGCACCGCCCAGAAATGCGTGGTCATGCCACCGGTCTCGGTGCCGATGAAACACACCAAGTCGGCGGCGTTGACGGCGAGGTTGGCGCTTTCGCGCGAGTAGCTGCCGACGACGCCGAGCGACAGCGGATGGTTGCCCGGAATCGAGTCCTTGCCGTTGAGCGACGTCACCACCGGAATCTGCAATGCCTCGGCCAGCGCCACGAGGTCGCGCTGCGCGCCGGAGGCCCGCACGCCGCCGCCGGCGACGATCACCGGGCGCTGCGCCTCCTGCAACACCTTGAGCGCGGCCAGCACGCTCGCCTGATCGGGCTCCGGGCGGAACGGCGGCACGCGCGCGAATTGCGGTTCGACCAGCGGCTCCATCTCCGCTTCGTCGGCATCCAACTGGCCCTCGTTGCCGCGAAACTGCAGATGCACCGGCCCCGGCGTGCCGGTGGTCGCGGCGCGGAAAGCGGCGCGCACCATGTCGGGAAAACGCGCCACGTCATCGACGGTGGCGTTGAGCTTGGTCACCGGCTCGAACGCCGGAACGTCATCGACCTCCTGATAGACTTTGCGAAACTTCGTCTTGGGATCGCGGCCGCCGGTGAACGCGATCACCGGCGAATGCGCCAGCCATGCATCGCGCAAGCCGGCGGCGAGATTGAGCGCGCCGATCACTTGAGCCATGCAGATGCCGGGCTTGCCCGACGCGCGCGCGTACCCGTCCGCCATATAGGCCGCCGATTTCTCACCGTGAACGTGGAGCCGCTTGATGTCGGTGCGGGTCTCCATCACGGCGAACGTCTTGCGCAGCACCGCCGGCACATGAAACACATGCGTCACGCCATAGCCCTTGAGCATGTCGGCCATGCATTCCGCACCCGACATCTTCCGATTATGTCCCAGCATCCATCGCTCCGATGATCATCAACATTCCGGTTCCGCGCAGCCGGAGAACGGCCGCGCACGTCGGAAACCATCCAGACATACCGGCTTCACCGGCCGGAGTCAGCTATCGCGGCCGATAAATTCCGCTACGATCCGCGCCAAGACCTTACATCAAGACCTTACATGAAGACCTCGCATCAGCCCCTGCACCGGAGCGTCGCCGCATGAAGACCTCGACCGACCGCATCCTCACCACCCACACCGGCAGCTTGCCGCGCCCCACTCCGCTGCGCGACGTTCTGCTCGCGCGGGAACGGGGCGAGGCGATCGACCCTGCGGCGTTCGAGGCCGCAACGGCTGACGCGGTCGATGAAGTCGTGGCGCAGCAGGCTGCGGCCGGCATCGACATCGTCAGCGACGGCGAGATGAGCAAACCGTCCTACGCCACCTACATCCGCCACCGCGTCGAGGGCATCGCACCTGATCCCCGCGCCGCCGAAAAGGGCCGCGACATCATGATCGGCAACGATCTCCTGGCGCATCCCGATTTTGCCAACCGGCGGCGGAATTTCTCCGATTCGCCCTTTCCCGGCTGCGTCGGGCCGCTGAAGTACAAGGACCGCAACGCCATCGACCGCGACCTCGCGCACCTCGCGGCAGCGGTCGCGAAATCGAAACCCGCCGACGTGTTCATGACCGCGCCTTCGCCCGGCATCCTGACGCGGTTCGTCGTCAACCTGCACTATCCGAACGAGGATGCCTACGTCGCGGCCCTCGCCGACGTGATGAAGACCGAATATCGCGCCATCGTCGAAGCCGGCTTCGTGCTGCAGATCGACTGCCCCGATCTCGGATCCTGCCGCAACAACCAGTACCGCGACCTGACCGACGACGAATTCCGCAAGATCGCCGCGCGCAACATCGAGGCGCTGAACGCGGCGACCGAGGGACTGCCCGGCGACCGCATGCGCCTGCACATCTGCTGGGGCAATTACGAAGGCCCGCACAATTTCGACCTGCCGCTCGTCAAGATCATCGACATCGCCTTCAAGGCGCGGCCGCAGGCCATCAGCATCGAGGCCGCCAACCCGCGCCATGAGCACGAGTGGGAAGACCTCAAGGCGGTCAAAATCCCGGACGACAAGATTCTGATTCCGGGCGCGATCGATTCCACCACGAACTTCGTCGAGCATCCGAAGCTGGTTGCGCAGCGAATCGGCCGCTATGCCGATATCGTCGGCCGCGAACGGGTCATCGCCGGCGTCGATTGCGGCTTCGGCACCGCCGTGCGCACCGACCCCATCGTCGCCGACAGCATCGTCTGGGCGAAGCTGCGTGCATTGAGCGAAGGCGCGGCCATCGCAAGTCAGCGTTTGTGGGGATCGAGAGCCGCATGAAGCTCGGATTCAAAAGCCTGCTTGTTGTCGTCGCCAGTGCGGCGCTGATGTTCGTTCCGCCGGTGGAGCGCGCAGACGCCGCCGTGCAGCAGCAAGTCAGCCCTGCGAAGGCGCAACGCCCCGTCCATCGTCATGCCACCAAGCGAAGCTCGCGGGGTTACGGCTTCCTGCCCGGATACCGGCCGCAGCTTCCCAACTCCGTTCCGCTTTATCCCTCGGCCAGGACTCGCTCGGCCGCGGCCCGCGCGGCCATGAGCGACGATTACGAGATGCGCTACTGGTATCGCGGCCAATATCTCTACGGATGGGGGCGGCCGCGTTTCTATCGCGGCCGGTGGAACGGCGGCGGCTTCGGGCCGTGCTGGACCACGACGCCGATCGGCATGATGTGGACCTGCGGACGCTGAGCTTTCTTGCTTTACGCAAGCGTTGCCATGCGCGGCGGCGTAAAGGCCGCGACCGGCGCAAGCGGCCCCGTCCAACGCTCGATCTCCACGAGCGCCGTGACCGAGCTTGGCCCCTGGCCGAGTTTTGACGTGCCCTCGTCGCGCGTCAGCACATTCGGATTGCCGTGCACGCACAGCGCTTGGTCGCCGTCGTCGGCCGGATCGTACCAGGCCCCGCAGGAGAGCCTCACCACGCCGGCGTTGACGGTGTCGCTGACGATGGCTCCGGCGAGACACGCGCCGCGGCCGTTGTGAACGCGCACCACATCGCCGTCGCGTATGCCGCGCGCGCGGGCATCGGCGGGATTGATGGTGATCGCCTCACGGCCCGCAACCTTGCCGCCGACGCTGACAGGGCCGCAATCCATCTGGCTGTGCAGGCGGTCGCGCGGCTGGCTCGAGATCAGATGCAGCGGATAGGCTTTCGCCTGCGGCCCGCCGAGCCACTCCCAGGGCTCCATCCAGGTGGCGTGCGGCGGGCAGTCGTCGTAACCGAACCCCGCGATCTTTTCCGAGTAAAGCTCGATCTTGCCGGATGGCGTGCGCAGCTTGTTCTTCTCGGGATCGGCGCGGAATTCGCCGAATAGCACGTATTCTTCGGCGGTTGCGGGTATCTCCAGGTATCCGGTTTCCCAGAACGTATCGAAATCGGGGATCGCGGCCGCGTTGGCGCCTGCGCCGCGGCGCATCTGTTCGTAAAGATGCCGCAGCCAGGCGGCCTCGTCGCGCCCCTGCGTGAACGTCTCGGCAAAGCCAAGGCGCTCGGCAAGCCCGCTGAAAATATCGAAGTCGTTGCGCGCGGCCCCGACGGGGTCGACCGCCTTCTGCATGGCGATGATGAATCGGTCGCGCCGCGCGCCGCCGATGTCGTTACGCTCCAGCGACGTCGTTGCCGGCAGCACGATATCGGCATGGCGTGCCGTCGCCGTCCACCACGGTTCGTGCACCACGACGGTGTCGGGCTTCTGCCAGGCGCGGCGCAGCTTGTTGATGTCCTGATGATGATGGAACGGGTTGCCTCCGGCCCAATACACCAGCCGGATGTCGGGATAGACGCCGCGCTTGCCGTTGAAGTCATACGGCTCGCCGGAATGCAGCAGGCAATCGGCGATGCGCGCCGCCGGAATGGTGACGTTGAGCGGGTTCTTGATGGCGTCGAGCGCCGGCGCGGCAAATGCCATCGGCGCCTCGGCGAGCCCCGCGCCCGAGCCGTAACCGAAACCGAAGCCGCCGCCCGGCAGCCCGATCTGCCCAAGCGCGGCGGCGAGCAGGATCACGCCCCAATAGGGCTGCTCACCGTGGTGTGCGCGCTGCAGCGACCACGACGCGGACACCATCGTGCGCCCTGCGGCCATGCGCCGCGCCAATGCCCGGATCGTTTCCGCCGGCACGTCGGTAATCGCAGCAGCCCAATCGGCATCCTTGGGCTGCCCGTCGGTCTGGCCCATCAGGTACGGCAGCACCCGGTCGAAGCCGGTGCAGTGGGTGGCGAGGAACGCCCGGTCGTGCAGCCCCTCGCTCACCAGTGTGTGCGTGAGCGCCAGCAGCATCGCGGTGTCGGTGTTTGGCCGGATCGGAATCCATTCCGGGCGAACGGTGTCCGGTCCGTCCTCGCGGATCGGGCTCACGTTGATCACCTCGACGCCCGCGCGCGCCAGTTCTTCGAGCCAGGGGCCGGTGGAGTGCGCGGCACAGCCGCCGAGCGTCACCTGGGCATTCTTCGGGTTGGCGCCGCCGAACAACACCATCAGGCGGCTGTGCCGCGCGATGGACGACCATGACGTCAGCGGACCCGCGACCGCCTGCGGCGTCCCGAGGACATGCGGCAGGAACGCCAGCGCCGCGCCGAAACTGTAGTTCGTGACTTGATCGACATAACCACCGGACGCGGCGAGAAAGCGATGGAGCTGGCCGCGTGCAACATGAAAAACGCCCGCCGACGACCAGCCCTGCGAACCGCCCATGATAGCCGCGTTGCCATGCTCGCGCCGCACCCGGCCGATCTCGCCCGCGACAAGGTCGAGCGCCTTGTCCCATGACACCGGCACGAACGGCTCCCGGCCCCGACCCTCGCCATGTCCCGGACCGTTCTTCAGCCAGCCTTCGCGCACCATCGGCTCGGCGACGCGCGCCTCGGAATACACCGCCTCCGGGATCGCCTCGATCAAGTGAGAAGGATCGGGGTCGCGTTCGAAGGGACGCACGCCCACAATTCGCCCGCCCTCCACTTCGGCAAGGAAGGCGCCCCAATGGGAATGATTGCGGATCAGATTCATGGTGCGGCCTGTTTCAATTCCGCCGGGACATTTCCGTCCGAAATCCCAAACGACGGCAAAGCATGTCGAGCATAGCCGACGTCGGCGCCCACGGAAATCGTGGAATGAGCAAGGGCCGTCGCCCACGAAGCCAGGGGACGATACCGATGGGAATATCCCACCGGCAGTGTTCCGTATCGACGACGAAAGCATCGCGCACGAACATCGGCGACGTGCAACGTCGCAGCGCCTTGGTTCGCTGCAGCGTTTCCGTTATCGTATCCGCATCAGCCTGATCATGCAGCCGGGGTTTGAGGATGGTCTATGACGTTCTGATCGTCGGTTACGGACCAACAGGAATGCTTGCCGCGACCCTGCTCGGCCGCGCAGGCCATCGCGTCGGCGTGTTCGAGCGCCACAAGTCGCTTTACAATCTGCCGCGCGTCGGCATCGTTCACGACGATGTGCTGCGCATGTTCCAGGAGGTTGGATGCATCGACCGCATCTGGCCTTCGACCTACTTCCTGCCGGTCTACGAACTTGCCAAGCATGGCAAGGTGCTGCTGTCGAGCGATGTCGCACCGAACGCCACCCATGGCTGGCCGGAATATATTTCGATTTATCAGCCGGCGTTCGAGGCGGAGCTCGACGTGCTCGCCAAGGCGCAGCCGACCGTGGATGTCTTCCAAGGGCAGCGAGTTGTCGCCATCGATCAGAACGCCGAGCGTGTCGAGATCGAAGTTGAAGACGAAAGCGGCGCGCGACGCCGCGTGCAGGGCCGTTATCTGATCGGCGCCGACGGCGGCAACAGCTTCGTGCGCGAAACGCTTGGCATCCAGTACGAGAACCTCGGCTTCGATCAGGACTGGCTGGTGATCGACGCCAAGATCAAGCACGAGCGCGCCGATATGCCGGCCATGCGCCAGTTGTGCGAACCCGAACAACCGGGCGTTACGCTGCGCATGGGACCTCATCACCGCCGATGGTCGTTCATGATCTTTCCGGGCGAATCGCCGGAAGATGCGGTCAAGCCGGAGAGCGTCTGGCGGCGGCTCAACCGGCCCGAAGGCGGCACGGCGGACGAGTTCGAACTGGTCCGCGTGGCGTCCTATAAATTCCAGTCGCTGTTCGCCGAGCGCTGGCGCGACGGCCGCATTTTCCTTGCCGGCGATTCCGCGCACCAGATGCCGCCGTTCCTGGCGCAGGGCCTGTGCTCGGGCTTCCGCGATGCGCACAATCTCGCCTGGAAGCTCGACCTGGTTCTCAAGGGCAAGGCACAGCCTGCGTTCCTCGATACCTACATGGCCGAGCGCGGTCCCAACGCGCGAGCCACCATCGTCGAAAGCATGCGTGTCGGGCTCCACGTCAACGAGCGCGACCCGGAAAAGGTGGCGCGGCGCGACGCCGAGCTGATGGCGTTGCAGGCGGAAAAGGACCGCACGAAAGGACAGAAGCAATTGATCGCGTTCCGCGTGCCGGGATTCGAATCGGGCTTCGTCGCGCAAACGCGCGACGGCGTCCACGGCGCAGGCGATGCGCTGGTCCAGGGCCGCGTGCGACACAACGGCAAGGAGGATCGCTTCGACGACCTGGCCGGCCGCGGCTTCATGATCATCGCGCGCGACGGCGATCCCGCGTCGGCGATGTCGCGCGACGACCTCGACTACTGGACGTCGCTCGGCGGCCGCAGCGTCCGCATCGGCCAAGGATCGACGAATGGCGACTTCTTTGTCGATGTCGAAGGCCGGTACGGACAGCTCATGGACGAGTACGGCTGCAACGTCATCGTCAAGCGCCCGGATTATTACATTTTCGGCGCTTGCCCGAGCGTCGCCGGGCTCCCCGCGCTGATGGCGGACCTGCGCCACCAGTTGCAGGCGTAAGCGGCCGCTTGGCGCGGCCGCTTTTCCTTTGGCCTACTTGATCGCAAGCGGATTAACCGGCGAGCCGACCGCTCCGGTAATGGGGATGGCGGGCGCGACGAACAAGAACTCGTAGGTCTTGTCCGCCGCGCAATCGTCCGCCAGTTCCTTGAGCTGGAAAATCTCGCCCATCGTCATCCCCATGATCGGGATGGTGATCCAGTGCCAGGGCTGGTTGATGCCCTCCTCGCTTTCGTTGGGGCGCACCTCGCAACCCCAAGTATCGCTGGCGAGCGCCGCGAGCTCCGTGCGCTTGATCCATTCCAGCGTCTCGAAAGCAAAGCCCGGCGCGTCACCGCCCGGATAGCCATCCCAGCTTCCAACCCGTTGGCACCGCTCCATCTGTCCGGTGCGAACGATGACGTAATCGCCGCGCTTGACCGCAACGCCCTGTTTCTTCGCGGCGTCGTCGAGATCGGCGCAGGTGATGCCGTAGCCGTCCTCCAGGCAATCGACGCCCTTGGACCGCGCCACGTCGAGCAGCACGCCCCGACCCACCATCTTGTTCTTGGTCTTCTCGATGCCGCACTTCTGCGCGCCGGCCGAGGTGACCTCGCGGCAGTCGTAGCCGTTCCACATATAGTTCTCATAGAAGACGTGGCCGAGCCCGTCCCATTGCGTACCGCACTGCAGCGGCATGGTCACCATGTCGTCGGCGGCGCGGATGCCGCGCTTATCCAACACGCCTGAGTAGGCATCCGTGCCGGTGCGCAACATGGTGTGGATCGGATTGGTGCGCCCCATCGCCGGATACTTGCTTTTGGCACCCTGCGGCCCGGTGTGATCGAAATTGAGCGCGAGCGAAATCACCTTGCCCTTCTTCACCAGCCGGGTCGCCGCGACGATATCCTCAGCCGTGGTGTAGTTGAGCGTCCCGATCTCGTCGTTCGGACCCCATTTGCCCCAGTTCTTGTACTTCTCCGCGGCATCGCGAAGGTCCTGACGGGTATACTTTTTGGCCATAACGTTCCTCTGCTTGCAGGGGTACTTCAAAACGATCGGACGGGTGCGGCTGCGGGACCGACGTTTTCAGGCTGCCGGCCGCGCCCCCGCGATGTTAGCATCATGGGTGCCATCGGACCACGGACTGCTGTCCGGGCTGAAAACTGGGGGGTCATCGTGAAATCCTGTTTGAACCGCGTTCTCGCTGCCGCGGCGTGCGTCGGCGCACTGTCATTGGCGTCCAACGTCGGGGCGCAGCCGCAAAACTATCCGGCGCATCCTGTGCGCTTCATCGTCCCGTTCTCGCCGGCCGGTCCGACCGACGTGTTCGCCCGGCTGCTTGCGGAGAAGCTCACCACCAAGCTGGGCCAGAAGTTCTATGTCGAGAACCAGGCCGGCGCCGGCGGCAACCTCGGCATGGGCAACGCCGCGCGCGCGGCTGCCGACGGTTATTCGGTCGTGTTCGTCTCGACCAGCTTCATCGTCAATCCAAGTCTGTTCGCCAAGATTCCGTACGATCCGTACAAGGATTTCGCGCCGGTCACGCTCGCCGCGATCTCGCCGAACCTGCTCAGCATCAACCCGTCGATCCCGGCTCACACCGTCAAGGAGTTGGTGACCTTCCTCAAGGCCAACCCCGGCAAGTACAGCTTCGGTTCGGCGGGGCTCGGCACCACGCCGCATCTGTCGGGCGAATTGTTCCGCCTGTCGCAAGGCGTCGATCTGGTGCACGCGCCGTTCGGCGGCTCGGCCCCCGCGATCCAATCCGCCATCGCCGGCCACACGCCGATCGCCTTCACCGTCATCACGCCCGCCGTGCCGCAGGTGAAGGCCGGCACCCTGCGCGCGCTCGCCGTCACCACCGGCAAACGTTCGCCGGCGCTCCCCGATGTGCCGACGCTCGCCGAGGCCGGTCTGCCGAATCAGGAAGCCGACACCATGCAAGGCATCCTGGTGCCCGCCGGAACACCCCGGCCGATCATCGACTTGTTGCGGCGCGAGATTGTTGCCGTGATGGAGCTGCCGGACGTCAAGCAAAAGCTGGTCGCGCTTGGCTTCGAAACCGTGGCCAGCACGCCCGAGGAGTTTTCTGAGCGTATCCGCGTCGAAATTCCGAAGTGGGCCAAGGTCATTCGCGACGCTAAGATCAAGACCCAGTAACGAGGGAACGATATCCAATAAAGCGATAAGGAGGAGGAAACGCTCATGAGAACGATCTTAACCACAATCGTCATCGGCGCGACGGTGCTGATGTCCGGTACGGCGTTTGGCCAGCAGTACCCGAACAAGCCGGTCAAGGTCATCGTTCCGTTCGCCGCCGGTGGCGTGACCGATATCGCAACGCGCTTGATTGCGCAGAAACTGACCGAGCGCCTCAATCAGCAATTCTATGTCGAGAACGTGCCGGGCGCGGGCGGCAACATCGGCATGGGCCAGGCGGCCCACTCGCCCGGCGACGGCTATACGATCCTGTTCTCGTCATCGAGCGCCGTGGTGAATCCGAGCCTCTACACCAAGATGCCCTTCGACATGGAGAAGGACTTGGTGCCGATCACCAAGGCCGGCGGCTCACCCAATTCCTGGCTGGTCAATCCGAGCTTCCCGGCCAAGGACATGAAAGAGCTTGTCGAGATGTTCAAGAAAGAACCCGGCAAGTACAGTGTCGGATCGCCGGGCACGGGCACCACGCCCTCGCTGTCGATCGAGATGCTCAAGCACGACCTCAAGGTCAACTTCGTGACCGTGCCGTTCGCCGGCGGCGGTCCGATGACGCAGTCGCTGCTGGGCAACCACGTTCCCATCGGCTGCGGCGCCATCGGCAACTCGGTGTCCGTGATCAAGGACGGCAAGATCCGCGCGCTCGGTCTCACCGCCAAGAAGCGGCTGGAGACGCTGCCCGACGTGCCGACGCTCGACGAACTCGGCATCAAGGACCAGGAGGCCGAGACCATGACCGGCGTGTTTGCCCCGGCCGGCACGCCGAAGGCCGTGGTGGACCTCCTGCAAAAGGAAATCTCCACCATCGTCAAAATGCCCGACATCAAAAAGCGTCTACTGGACTACGGCATCGTGGCCGAGGGCGACTCGACGGCGGAATTCACGGCCTATGTGAAATCCGAAATCGCCAAATGGAAGCGGGTGATCGAGGCGGCGAAGATTCCAAGAATCTGACCGGCCGTCCGCAGCAGCGGGCGGTTCTCCATCGCCAACCAACCCTGCGGGCGCACGTTGCGCCCGCAGCTTTTCGCGCCGAGCGCGCCTCCCTTTCGTGAACCGGTCCCATGCGCATCGTCGATATTCGCGAAACCGCGATCCCGCTGAAATCGGCGCTGCGCAACTCCGGCTTCGACTTCTCGGAAATGACCACGTCGGTCGTCGCCGTCATCACCGATGCGATGCACGGCGGCCGGCCCGTCACCGGCTTCGCCTTCAACTCAACCGGACGCTACGCTTGCGGCGCGCAGATGCGCGCGCGATTCATCCCGCGCCTGCTGAAGGCGCCGCCCGAGACGCTGCTCGACGCCAGCGGCGACAACCTCGATCCGGCGAAAGCCCTCGCCGTCATGATGCGCAACGAGAAGTCCGGCGGCCACAGCGAGCGCTCGGTCGGCATCGGCACCATCGAAGTCGCGATCTGGGATGCCGTCGCCAAGATCGAGGACAAGCCGCTGCATCGCGTGCTGGCCGAACGCTACAACGCCGGCAAGACCGCGGAGCGGGTGTTCTGTTACGTCGGCGGCGGCTGGTATGCGCCTGGCAAGACGATGCAGGACCTGGAAGACGAGATGCGCCGCCATCTCGACGCCGGCTACACCATGCTGAAGATGAAGGTGGGCGGCGCGCCGCTGGCCGAGGATTGCGCGCGCGTCGAGGCGATCAAGCGGTTGATCGGCTCGCGCGGCACATTGGCCGTCGATGCCAATTCCAAGTTCGGCCGCGACGAGGCGCTGGCCTATGCCGAGGCGCTCGCGCCCTACGGGCTGCGCTGGTTCGAGGAGCCATGCGATCCGCTCGACTTCGCGACGCTCGCCGAGGTCTCCGCCGCCTATGACGGTGCGCTCTCGACCGGGGAGAACCTATTCTCCACGCAGGACGTGGAAAATCTGGTGCGGTTTGGCGGGCTCAAGGCCGCGCGCGGCGACGTCATCCAGGTCGATCCGCCGCAAGCCTACGGCATCGTGCAATACGCGCGCACCCTCGACATGCTGGCCCAACATGGCTGGCCGCGCTCGGGCCTGTTCCCACACGGCGGCAACCAGATGTCGCTGCACATCGCCGGCGGCTTCGGGCTCGGTGGGGCCGAATCCTACCCCGGCGTGTTCGGCCCATTCGCCGGCTTCGCCGACGATGCGCGATTGGAGAACGGTTTCCTCAAGCTGCCCGACCGTCCCGGAATAGGCTTCGAGGCCCAGAACGCACTCTATGCCATCATGCGCGACCTCGCCGCGTAGACGCCGCGCGCGGAACCTTGCTACGCTCGACAAGGGATGCCGCAATGACCGAGCGCAAATCCAAACGCAGACAGCGGACGCCGGGGCCGGTCTTGACGACCGCCCGTGCCGATGCGCACGGGGACGGGGCGATAACGGACGTGGCATCGCCCTAACAGCAATCGAGCCAGCATGGACAGTCAGCCGCAGATCGCTGTCGAGAACGTGGCCCATGTCTACCGGCCGCCGCGCGGAAGGCCGGTGCTGGCACTCGAAGATATTTCGCTGGAGGTCCGGCCGCGCGAGTTCCTGGCTCTGCTCGGTCCCTCCGGCTGCGGCAAATCGACGTTGCTTTACCTGATCGGCGGCTTCCTGCCGGTGGAACGCGGAGCGATCAAGGTCAACGGACAGATCGTCAAAGCGCCGGGCCCCGACCGCGGCATCGTGTTCCAGCACTTCGCGCTGTTCCCGTGGAAGACGGTCCGCGACAACATCCTCTACGGCCTCGAGCGCCAGGGAATGCCGCGCGCGGAGCGCGAGGCACGCGCGCAATCCTTCATCGACCTCGTCGGACTCAATGGCTTCGAGGACAGCTACCCGTCGCAGCTTTCCGGCGGCATGAAGCAGCGCACCGCGCTCGCCCGCACGCTCGCCTTCGATCCCAGCATCCTGTTGATGGATGAGCCGTTCGGCGCACTCGACGCGCAGACGCGCTATCTCATGCAGTCAGAATTGCTGCGCATCTGGCAGCGCACGCCCAAGACCGTCATCTTCGTCACCCACGACGTGCAGGAGGCGGTCTATCTCGCCGACCGCGTCGCGGTGATGTCGTCGCGGCCGGGCCGCATCAAGACCATCGTCGAGACGAAGTTCGACAAGAACGATCCCGCCGTCTTCAAAAGCCAGACCTTTGTCGAGAAGGTCGATGAGCTGTGGAACCTGGTCCGCGAGGAAGCGATCAAGGCGGAGAGGCGAGCGCCGTGAAAGTCGCCGTCCGCTATCTGCCGCTCGTGCTTCTGGCGATCGCGTGGGAGGTCGTCTCTCGCCTCGAGCTTGTATCGTCTTCGGCGCTGCCGCCGCTCAGCGAAGTCGTGACAAGCTGGATCGACCTGCTCAAGACCGGAGAACTCGTCAACAACACCGGCGCCTCGCTCTATCGCGCCGCGGCCGGATTGTTCCTCGCCGTCACCGTGGGCGGCGCGCTCGGCATCTTCATGGCCTGGTCGAAGCCGGTGAACATCCTTTTGAATCCGCTGGTCGAGATTTTCTATCCGCTGCCGAAATCGGCGCTGATCCCCGTCACCGTGATCTGGCTCGGCTTCGGCAACGGCTCGAAAATCCTGCTGATCTTTCTCGGCTGCATGATCCCGGTCACCATCGGCGCCTTCAACGGCGCGCGCTCCAGCGAGCAGACGCTGGTGTGGTCGGCGCGCAGCATGGGCGCCAATCGGTTGCGGATGCTGTGGGACGTGGTGCTGCCGAGCGCGTTGCCCGAGTTGCTCAACGGCATCCGCACGGCGCTGGCGCTGTCGTTCATCCTGCTGGTCAGTTCGGAGCTGATCGTGGCGCGCGAGGGGCTCGGCTACCTGATCGGCTTCCTCGGCGCCAACGGCTCCTACGACGCGATGTATGCGGTCGTGATGACCGTGGCCTTCCTCGGCTTCGCCGCCGACCGGGTGTATCAAATGATGATGAACCGGATGCTACAATGGCGCGAACAGACGTAGCCATCGCGGAGCGGGCGGCGGTTCCGGACGCGCCAGCACGTTCGCTGGCGCGGACGCTGCTGTGGGGCTTCGCGCACATCTTTTCGATTCTCGCGCTGATCGTGGCATGGGAGGGCTTGGCGCGCAGCGGCTTGTTCACGCCCTTCATGCTGCCCTCGCTCAGCTCCGTCCTCGCGCGCATCGGCGCCGATGCCGTGACCGGCGACCTGTTCATCAACACCGGACTCACCGTCTATCGCGCTATGGTCGGTTTCTTCATCTGCGCCGTCGGCGGCGTGCTGATCGGCTTTGCCATGTCGCGCAGCGCCATCGCCAACTGGTTCTTCGATCCGATCGTGTCGATCGGCTTTCCGATGCCCAAGATCGCGTTCCTGCCGGTGGTGATCCTCTGGCTCGGCGTCTACGACGTGTCGAAGATCACCATGATCGTCATCGACGCGATCTTCCCGGTGATCGCCGCCACCGCGATTGCAATCCGCGGCGTGGAGCGCGAGCTGATCTGGTCGGCGCGCAACATGGGCGCGAGCGACCGCGAATTGATGTGGCAGATCGTGCTGCCCGCGGCGTTGCCGCAAATCCTCACCGGCCTGCAGGTCGCGCTGCCGCTGTCGCTGATCGTCGCCGTGGTGGCGGAAATGCTAATGGGCGGCTACGGCCTCGGCGGCGCGATGATGACCGCATCGCGCTTTGCCGACTCGACCGGCGTGTTCGCCGGCATCGTCGAAATCGCCATCGTCGGTTACGTCATCATCCGGGCCATGACGATGTTGCGCCGGAGGCTCTTGATCTGGCACCAGGAGGTCAACGAGCCGACCACGGCCTAGCCGCGACGATGTCGGCATGGCCGCGCCGATCGTTACAAGCGAACCGATTTTGAGGTCTGCGCGCCTATCGAACGCCCACGTTGCCCATCGGGGCATTTTCGATTCCGTTATCGCGAGAAACGGTGACGCAGGCGGACGAAACGGCTTGCGCCGGATCGCGGAGAGCCACTAGCATAGTTATGGGGTGACAACACAGCGCCGGGCGTCGCGTGACGCTTCGCGCTTCAGCGCGCGTTGCACGCTGATCTTACAAAACGCCCATTGAAGGCGTGTTTAGGGAGAGACCCCATGAAGCCCCGAATCCTCACAGCACCGTTCGACCGTCGAACGCTGATCAAGACCGGCGCAGCGCTCGGCGCCTCGACGTTGTTCTCGCCGCCCATCCTCACCTACGCCCAAGGCGAAACGCCGATCAAGATCGGCATGCACGATCCGCTGACCGGCACCTATGCGGCCGAAGGCGACAGCGAAGCACGCGGCGCCAAAATGGCGTTGGCCGAAGTCAATGCCAAGGGCGGCATCCTCGGCCGCAAGGTCGAATTGGTGATCGAAGACGAAGGCGCCAACGCCGGCATCGCCGCGCAGAAGGCGCACAAGCTGATCGAGCAGGACAAGGTGTCGTTCTTGATGGGCGCCGTTTCCTCGGCAACCGCGCTCTCGGTCAATCAGGTCGCGCACGAAAAGGGCGTGATCTACATGGTGACGGGCGGCCACACCGATCCGGTGACCGGAACGCAGTGCCATTGGACGACGTTCCGCATCTGCACCACCACATACATGCTGGCGGCGGGACTTGCGGGAACGCTGTACAAGAAATTCGGCGGCAAGTGGTACTTCATCACGCCGGACTACGCCTTCGGCCACACCCTGCAGGAATCCTACGCCAAGCTCCTGAAGGACATGGGTGGCATGGTGCTGGGCAATTCGCTGTCGCCGCTCGGCACCACGGACTTCTCGTCCTATCTCATCAAGGCGCAGCAGGCGAAACCGGATGTGCTGATCGTCCTGGTGGACGGACAGGATCTGGTGAACTGCATGAAGCAGGCCGCGCAGTTCGGCCTGATGAAGAAATTCCCGATCGGCGGCGGTTTGAGCGAGCTTGAAGTGCTCCGCGCGCTGCCGAAGGAAGCCAAGCAAGGCTGGTGGACGCTCGAGTGGTGGTGGGATCAGCCGAACACGCCGCACGTCAAGGAGTGGGTCGCGGCTTATCAGAAAGCCCACACCGACGGCACGTATCCGAGCGCGCGCACCTGGTTCGGCTACGCCGGCCTGCACGCACTGGCGATGGGCGCCGCGCAGGCGAAGTCCGTCGAGTCAGCCAAGGTGGCAAAGGCGCTCGAAGGGTTAGAACTGCCGCCTGAAATCAAGCTGCAGCCGAACAAGGTCTACTTCCGACCGAGCGATCATCAGTTGATGTCGAGCGAATTCCCCGGCGAAATCCTTGCCGACGGCACCTATCCGAAACTGTTCAAGGTGGCGGACATCGTTGCCGGCGACAAAATCGCGCTCAAGGATACCGGCTGCAAGCTCGACTATCCTGTTTGACATCCAAGAACCGCTTCAACACGCCGATGCCGCGCCGCCCTCCTCGTGGGACGGCGCGGTGCAGCGCACCGACCAGCGATCGAGCGGGCGACCCCGATGGAGCTTCTGCTTTTCAATGCCTTCAATGGCCTGATCCAGGGTGTGTTCTATGCGCTGATGGCTCTCGGCTTGGCGCTGATCCTCAGCCTGAACTCCGTGATCAACATGGCGCACGGCGGCTTCCTGGTGATCGGCGCCTATCTCGCCTACACCCTCCAGCCTTATCTCGGCTTCTGGGGCGCGCTGATCGCCGGTCCCGTTCTCGCCGGCGGCATCGGCCTGATCGTCGAACGCGTCCTGATCCGGCCGATCTACAGCCGCGCCGATCCGCTCTACAGCCTGCTTCTCACATTCGGCCTGGCGCTGATCATCGAGGACCTGACCCGCACCATTTGGGGGCCGCAGGGACTGCCGCTTGAGATCCCCGACGTCATCAATTCTCCGGTGAGCACCGAATATTTCTTCATCACCGGGTATCGGCTGTTCGTCGTCGGCATCACCGCGGCGGCGGCCATCGGCCTCTATCTGCTGATGCGCTACACGCTGCTCGGCATTCGCATTCGCGCCGGCACGCGCGACCTCGAAACCACGTCGGCGCTCGGCGTCAACATCTACAAGCTCCGCGCGCTGAACTTCGGATTCGGCTGCATGTTCGCCGGGCTGTCCGGCGTGCTGGCCGCCGGCGTCCTTGGCCTGACGCCGCCGATGGGCAGCAGCCTGCTGATGCCGAGCTTCGTCGCCATCATCATCGGCGGCGTCGGCAGCCTGTTCGGCGCGGTGCTGGGCGGCCTCATCATCGGATTGGCGGCGGGCATCACCACCACGTACTACCCGGCGGCCAGCGAAGCGGTGATCTATCTGATGATGCTGGTGGTGCTGGTCGTCAGACCGCGGGGACTGTTTGGCGAAGAGGGGCTGTTCGAATGACGCGCGTGTTCGCGATAGGGGCGATGTGGCTCGCTCTTGTCGGGTTGCCGTGGTGGCTGCCGCTGATCGGCGGCTACACCGCGCTCGGCTCCAAGGTCCTGATCTACGCCATCGCGACGATGGGGCTGAACATCGTGCTTGGCTTCACCGGCGGCCTCTCCTTCGGGCAAGCCGCCTATTTCGGCCTCGGCGCCTACGGCGCCGGCATGACATTGAAGTACCTCGCCGCAAGCACGCCGCTTGCGATCCTCATCGGCACCTTGGCGGGCGGCATCGCCGCGACGCTGCTGGGCCCCTTGGTGATGCGGCGGCGCGGCATCTATTTCGCCATGATCACCATCGCCATCGGCCAGTTGTTCTATTTCGTCATGGTGCGTTGGAACGAGGTGACCGGCGGCGAGGACGGCCTCGCCGGGTTCAGCCGTCAGGACATCCACCTCGGCAGCCTCACCGTCCCGCTGACAGCGACGAACTTCTATTACCTGGTGCTGCTGTGCTTCACGGCGGCGGTCGCGGTGATGTGGGCGCTGCTTCAGTCGCCGCTCGGCCACACCTGGGTCGCCATCCGCGAAAACCGCAGACGGATGGAATTCCTCGGCATTCGCGTCGAGCGTTACGTCTGGGCCGCGTTCGCCATCGCCGGCTTCATTACCGCGCTGGCAGGATCGCTGAATGCGCTGCTGTTCAACTTCGCCTCGCCCCAGGACCTGCACTGGATCCTGTCCGGCAATTTCGTGATCATGATCGTGCTGGGCGGCATGCGGAGCTTCTTCGGTCCGCTGCTCGGCGTCATCATCTTTGTCGTCGCGCAGGACTATCTGTCGAGCGTGACGGGAAACTGGATGACCTTCATCGGCCTCATCTTCGTTCTCATCGTGTTGCTATGCCCGAAGGGCGTGCTTGGCATCTTCAGCCGCCGTACGGAGGCCGCATGATCGCCGCAACGCTGCAAAAGCCGGCCGGGGCATCCGTCGCGCCGACACCGCGGGCGGCGGACGGCACGTTTCTGCGCATGGAAAACGTCTCCCGCCACTTCGGTACGCTGAAGGCTGTGGACGGCGTCAGCTTCGAGATGCGGGCCGGCGAATTGCGCGCCGTCATCGGCCCGAACGGCGCAGGCAAGACCACCTTCTTCAATTTGATCAGCGGGCTCCTGCCGCCGACCTTCGGCCGGGTGCTGTTCGAAGGCGAGGACATCACCCGGCAAGCAATTGTCGATCGTGTCTCCAGGGGCATCGTCCGCACGTTCCAGATCACCGAGATCCTCCCCGATCTCAGCGTCTTCGAGAACATCCGCGTCGGCGTCGAAACCGCCGCCGGGCTGAACGCCAAGCCTTGGATCGGCGGGAGCGAGCGTACCGCCATCAATCGCCGGGTCGACGAACTGCTCGAGATCGTCAACCTCACCGGCAAAAGCAACCGCACGGTCGGCGAACTGGCGCACGGCGACCAGCGCGTCGTCGAGGTGGCGATGGCGCTGAGCCTGAAGCCGCGCCTGCTGCTGCTCGACGAGCCGACAGCCGGCATGGGCGACAGCGAAACCGATCACATGGTCGAGCTGGTGCGCCGGCTGCACCGGGACCAGGGCACGAGCATCCTGTTCATCGAGCACGACATGGACATCGTGTTCGGCATCGCGCAGCGCATCACCGTTCTCGATCAGGGGCGCGTGCTGGCGGAGGGCACGCCAGATGTAATCTCGTCGGACCCGAAGGTACGGTCCGCCTACCTGGGGTCGATCGAATGACCACCGTCCTGCGCGCCGACAGCATCCACTCCTTCTACGGCAAGAGTCACATCCTGCATGGCATCTCGCTCGAGGTGAACGAAGGCGAGATCGTCGCGGTGCTGGGCCGCAACGGCGCCGGCAAAACCACGACGGTCCGCAGCCTGATCGGGTTGACGCCGCCGCGGCAGGGCACCTGCAAAATCTTCGGCCATGATACGACGCGCTGGCCCGCCCATCGGATCGCGGCGCTCGGCGTCGGCTACGTGCCCGAAGGCCGCAAGATTTTCGGCAGCCTGACCGTTTTGGAAAACCTGAAGGTGCCGCAAGCCCGCCCCGGACGCTGGGACCTGGCGCGGGTGCTCGAGCTTTTCCCACGTCTCGCCGAGCGCAAGTCGCAATTGGGACGGCAGCTTTCCGGCGGCGAGCAGGAAATGCTGTCGATCGCCCGGCCGCTGTTGCTGAACCCGCGGATCATGCTGCTCGACGAGCCCTCGCAGGGGCTCGCTCCCCTCATCGTGCGCGAGGTGATGCAGGTGGTGCGGCGTATGCGGGACGAAGGGTTGTCCGTTCTCCTGATCGAGCAAAATGCACCGCTGTCGCTGTCGATTGCCGACCGCGCTTATATCCTCGACGACGGCAAGGTGGTTTACGCGGGGCCGGCCGCGGAGCTCGCCAGGGACACCGAACTCGTCAACAAGCTTGCCGGCGCCGGCCATAAAGCGGCGAAAGCCTCGTAGGCCGCGCACGCCCGGCTTGCCTCGCGCGTCATCAGGACAGCCCGACGCAGCCTCCCCGCCGCTTGCCCTCGCCACTTGCCACGCCCCACCTGCCGGTGATCTACTTTTCGGCAATCATAAAAGCTTCAAGGGAGGAATGAATGCGCTCGATGAAACTGGTGCTGGCCGCACTGGCGGCCTCCGTCGCGCTCGGGTCAGGCCCCGCGCGAAGCGCAGACCCGGTCAAGATCAGAATGGCCTGGGTCGCCCCGGTGTCCAACTGGGCTTCCATCGTGCTGGAGAAAAAAGACCTCGCCAAGCACATGGGCAAATCCTACACGCTGGAATCGCTGCGCTTCGCCGGTACGCCGCCGATGATCACCGCAATCGCGGCCGGCGAATTGGAAGTGGCGAACCTCGCCTACTCCACGTTCCCGCTCGCGGTGCAGAATGCCAGGCTGGACGATCTGCGCGTCATCGCCGACGAATTCCAGGACGGCGTCGAAGGCTACGCCAGCAACCAATGGGCTGTGCTGAAGGGCAGCCCGATCAAGAAGGTCGAAGACCTCAAGGGCAAGGTGATCGCCACCAACGCCGCGGGGAGCGCGGTGGACATCGCCGCCCGCGCCATGCTGCGCAAGCACGGCCTCGAAGACAAGCGCGACTACACCATCGTCGAAGCGCCGTTCCCAACCATGAAGGCGATGCTATCGGAGAAGAAGGTCGATCTCGCGCCTTTCGTGCTGCCATTCAACTTCGACCCGCAATACCAGCAGATCGCGCAGCCGATGTTTTCCAGCCGGGACGCCATCGGCGTCTCGCAATTCGTCGTCTGGGCGGCGCGCAAGTCCTTCATCGACAAGAACCGCGCCGCGATGGTCGATTTCATGGAGGACATGCTGCGGATCGAGCGCTGGTTTCTCGACCCCAAGAACCACGCGGAAGTAACCCGTATCGCCGCCAAGATGATGAAGACCACGCCGGAGCGGTTCGACTGGCTCTTCACCAAAAAGGACTACTATCGGAACCCGGACATGCTGCCCGACCTCAAGGCGCTGCAGTCCAATATCGACCTGACGCAGCAGCTCGGGTTCATCAAGGCCAAGCTCGACGTGAGCCAGTACACCGACCTGAGCCTTGCCAAGGAAGCGGCGCAACGCCTGAAGTGAGCGTAGCGCCATCCGGGCGAATGGATCACAATGCAGCCCCGGCGACGCCCGTCGCCGGGGCTTTCTGCTGCGCACGAGCTCAAACCAACAATCGCGGGACCGAACGATCCATGTCGCGTTTGCTGATCCTTTTGACGCTGCCGCCCGATGTCATCGAGCAATACCGGCTGCGGCTGAGCCGTACCTTTCCCGAGCTTCGGATCGCGGTTGCCGCGACCGCCGAAAGCGGGGCCTCGCAGCTTGCCTACGCCGACATCCTGATCACGTTCGGCCAGGCGATGAAAAACCTGAAACTCGGCCTTGAATCCGCGCGCAACCTGAAATGGGTGCAGGCGCTCGGCACCGGCCTCGACGGCATCACCGACCAGCCGGCTCTCGGGGCAGACGTCACAGTCACCAGCATGAACGGCATTCACGGCGCGCCGGTTTCGGAGGCCGCGCTCGGCGCGATGCTGGCGCTATCGCGCGACACGCCCCGCGCCGTTCGTTTGCAGGACCGGCGGCAGTGGCAACGCTGGCCGGCGAAGCTCCTGCACGGCAAGACCGTCGGCATCCTCGGCATCGGCGTGATCGCGGAGGCGCTCGCGCCCAAGTGCAAGGCGATGGGCATGACGGTCATCGGCATGACGTCGTCGCCGCGCGAGGTCGCGGGTTTCGACCGCATCCATGCGAGCGGCGAATTGCTCCGCGTGCTGCCCGAATGCGATTATTTCGTGCTCTTGAGCCCCTACTCGGAGGCCACGCATCACCTGATCGATGCCAAGGTATTCGCGGCGATGAAACCCACGAGCTATTTCATCAATGTCGCGCGCGGCGGCGTGGTGCACGAGGCCGCGCTCGTCGAGGCGCTGCGCGCGGGCCGGATCGCGGGAGCCGGCCTCGACGTGTTCGAGGAGGAGCCGCTGCGGCCGGATCACCCGCTCTGGTCGTTCGAGAACGTCATCATCACCACCCACCAGGGCGGTTTCTGCGACACCTATGTCGATCTCGTCATGCCGGTCGTCGAGCACAACATGCGTTGCTTCCTCAAGGGCGATCTTGCAAGCATGATGAATGTCGCGCGGCCGGCCGCACGCGGCCCGCTTCAACACGAGGTTTGATGGCATGGCCGACGAGACACCGAAGTTTCCGCCGATCCGCCGCGTCGTGACCGGGCACGATGCCAACAACGTCGCCAAGGTGCTGATCGACGCGCCCGCGACCAACGTCAAGAATCCGAAATCGGAAGCGCGATCCACCCTGATGTGGATCACCGACAAAAACCCGGCGGATATCGGCGTTGGCGAGGCCATCGAGGACATGGGCGCGCGCGTCGTCGGTACGCCGCCGCCTCCGAACGGTACGCGGTTCTGCGTGATCGACTTTCCGCCAGGCAACCATCCGCACATGCATCGCACGGAGACAATCGACTACGTGATTGTCCTCGACGGCGAGATCGAGATGGACATGGACGAGTCCACGGTCAAGCTGAAGGCCGGCGATATCATGGTCCAGCGCGGCACCAATCACGCCTGGGCCAACCGCAGCAACAAGCCGGCGCGCGTCGCCTTCGTGCTGGTCGATGCGCAGCCGCTCGGCATCGGCAAGCCCGTGCTCGGCACGGCCAATGCGAGTTGAACGGAGCTTCATCGGCACAGGGAGATCGCAATGTCGGCTTTCCGAATGCTCACCCGAAGCGCCTGGTTTTTTTAGCGTTTATCGTCGCGTGCGGACCGACGAACGCCCAGACCTATCCGGACGGACAGGTTCGCATCATCGTGCCAACTTCGCCCGGCGGCGTCACCGACACGATGGCGCGCATCGTCGCGCAACGGCTGTCGGAATCGCTCGGCCAGACCGTGATCGTGGACAACCGCCCCGGCGGCAACGGCTCCATCGGCGCGGTGGCCGTGGCGCACGCGCCGCCTGACGGGCTGACGCTGCTGGTCACGTCGGATGCCACCATCACCGCCAACCCCTCGCTGTTCAAGCTGCCTTACAGCGCCAAGGACTTCACGCCGATCGCCGTGCTCTGTCGCGGCACGCCGATGCTGGTGGTGAACGCCGCCGTGCCAGCCCACAGTGTCAGCGAGTTGATCGCGCTGGCGAAGGCCAAGCCTGGAGCGCTCAACTACGGCTCCTATGGCGTCGGCACCTACGCGCACCTCAGCATGGAAGACTTCAAGAAACGCACCGGCACCGACATCGTGCACATCCCCTATCGCGGCGCGACGCCGGCCGCGCAGGCGCTGCTGGCGGGCGACGTATCCATGCTGCTTCTCAATCTCAGCAGCATCGAGGCGCATGAGAAAACCGGCAAGGTGCGAATTCTCGCTTCGGCCGGGACGACGCGGGCGCAAGCGAGGCCGGATCTGCCGACGATCGCTGAAGCCGGCGTGCCGGGCTTCGCCACCTCGGTTTGGTTCGCATTGTTCGGGCCGGCGAACCTGCCGCCGGACCTCACCGCGAAAATCCACGCCGATGTCAGCAGGGTTTTGGACCTGCCACAGACCAAGGAGTTCTTCGCCAAGAACAGCTTCGAGCGGGTCGCGCTGTCGCCCGCGGACTTCGTCAAGCTGGTGGAACACGACACCGGGCACTGGAGCGCCTTGATCAAGGCGGTCGGCGTCAAGGTCAACTGAGGCCGGCGGAGGAACCGGCGCCGCATTGTCGCGACGGGCCGCGTTGCCTTGCGCCAGGCCTTACCGCATGGCTAGATCGCGCCGCAAGGAGGCATCATGGCAAGACCCAAAGGCCAGCTTCGGCTCGGCGCGTTCTTCAATCCGACCGGCCACCATGTCGCGTCGTGGCGGCACCCCGACGCGCAGGCGGATGCCGGCATCAACTTCCAGCACTATGCCGAGATCGCGCAGACCGCCGAACGCGGCAAGTTCGATATGGTGTTCCTCGCGGACGCCAATTGCGTGCGCGATGCGAAAATGGAGGCGCTGTCGCGCTCGGCACAGTACATCGCCAACTTCGAGCCGATCACGCTGATCGCAGCCCTTGCCGCCGTCACCAGCCGCATCGGCCTCACCTGCACCGCAAGCACGAGCTATAACGAGCCGTATCACATTGCCCGCAAGTTCGCCTCGCTCGACCACATCAGCAACGGCCGCGCGGGATGGAACCTCGTCACGTCCGGTTCGCCGGGCGAAGCGCTCAACTTCAACCGCGATGCCCATTACGGCCATGCCGAGCGCTATCAGCGCGCCAACGAGTTTGCCGAAGTGGTGACCGCATTGTGGGATAGCTGGGACGACGATGCCTTTATGCGCGACAAGGCAAGCGGCCGGTTCTTCGACCCCGAGAAGCTGCACACGCTCAACCACAAGGGTCAACACTTCAAGGTCAAGGGCCCGCTTAACATCCCGCGGCCGCCGCAGGGCCATCCGGTGATCGTGCAGGCCGGCACCTCCGAGGACGGCATGGACGTGGCCGCGCGCTTCGCCGAGGTGATCTTCTCGGCGCACGTCTCGATGGAGTCGTGCCAGCAATACTTCCGCGAGATCAAGACGCGCGCCGCCGACAAGTTCGGCCGCAACCCGGACCATCTGAAGGTGATGCCGGGCCTCTCGGTTTTTGTCGGCCGCACCGAAGAGGAAGCCAACGAGAAGTACGAATTTCAGAATTCGCTGATGCACCCGGTCGTGGCGCGCGAGATCCTCTCCACGGTGCTGGGCGGCGTCGATCTTTCGCCGTACCCGTTCGACGGTCCGCTGCCCGACAACCTGCCGATCGCGACGAGCCAAAGCACAGCGCAATCGGTCATCGACCGGGCGAAGAAGAACAACATGACTCTTCAGGAACTGGCGCTGTCGGTGGCGGGGGCCCGCGCCAAGATGGTCGTCAGGGGCACGCCGAAGCAGATCGCGGACCACATGGAGCAATGGTACGTCGAGGAGGCCGCCGACGGCTTCAACGTCATGCCGCCGCACCTGCCGGGCGGGCTCAACGATTTCGTCGAGCTTGTGATTCCCGAGTTGCAGCGCCGCGGCCTGTTCCGCACCGAATACACCGGCCGCACACTGCGCGACCATCTCGGCCTGCCGCGCCCGGCGAGCCGATACGCCTCGCGCGGCAACGAGGCGGCGGAGTAACGGGCAACCGATCATGACCGACGCGCCGCTCGTCGTGCCGGCCCTCGCCGGTGCCTATCAGGCGCTGGCGCCCTTAGCCGAGGCGCTGCTGCGGTTCGCCGTCGGCGCGGCGCTGGTGCCGCATGGCCTGCGCATGTGCCTTGGCTATTTCAAAGGCACCGGCGCGCCGATCAGCAGTGTGCCGGCTGTTGCCGAAATGTATGACCGCAAAGGTTACCGGCCGGGCTGGTTCTGGGCCGCGGGCACGGTGTTCACGCAATTCGTCGCCGCGCCGCTGCTCGCGGTCGGGCTGTTCACCCGGCCGATGGCGCTGCTGGTGTTCCTGCTCATGGCGCTGTCGGCCTACGACCACGCCAAATATGACGGATATTTCTGGAACAGGATGGGCTTCGAATACCCCGCCCTATGGGCCATCGGCGCGCTTTATTTTGTCGTCAACGGCGGCGGGGCGATCTCGTTCGACCGCCTGCTGCTCGGGTTCGAGTTCTGAAAAGACCCGCCCGCCCCGACATCTCTCCATCACTTTTCCGCGATAACGGCGACCACTTCCATCTCGATCAGGAAATCCGGGTGCGACAGCCGGCGCACCTCGACAGCGGTGCTGGTCGAAAGGTTGTCGCCGCCATGCGCCATGTGCACGTCCACATTCTTGAAATAAGCGTCGATGTCGGTGGTAAAGATCTGCCGCTTGACCACATCGGCCATGCTGGCGCCGGCCGCGGCCAACGCCGTCTTGATGTTTTCAAGCACCTGGCGGATTTGCGCCGCCATATCACCCTTGCCGACGATCTCACCCGCGGCATTGCGCGACAAAATCCCGGAAACAAAGACAAGCTTGCCCGGCACGACAGTGACCACCGGGGCATAAAGCAGGTGCCCTTGGACGACCCGCTTGGGCAGGCCCGGCGGAAACACGTTCTCACGCTCAACCATGATTCACTCCGTTCGGGCCTTCGCGCCCCGTCCTTGCCGTAATCGTAAACACGCCGCCGTGCAGCACAAAAATAAAGCATCCCGAAATACCACACAGCGTTGAACCTCTAACCAGCCCGTAACCACATACGTTTAGTTTCCTGCCGAGCCTGCCTCCGGGGGGCCAGGAACTATTCCGCGCGCTATCGAGTTAAATCGCCGAATTTGAAGGAATCCTTTGATGCGCAACCTCCTCCTCGCCACGTCGGCTGCCGCGCTGGTCTTGACCCTAGCGGGAGGCGCTTTCGCCGACCCCGATCAACAGTCCCCCGCCGGCACGAACGTGGTTGCGCCCAACACGGCTGAGCCGTCGCCGGCTGCGGGCCGGGCAGACATGAAGGCGCCGGACACACCGCCCGCCGCCACCGATCAGGGCAAACCGGCCGATCAGGCGACGTCTCCCGATCGGGCAAACGCCTCCCAACAGCCGCAGCAGGCCAAGGAGCAGCAGACCCAGGAACTGGCGAAGCCGGCGCTCTCCCCCGCCGATGCGGCGGTTGCGGCGCAACTCAAGGACCTGGTCGAGAACAAGCTGTCTCAATTCGTGCCACGCGAATCGGACCGCGCTGGAATCCTGGCCTTCTATCGCGACCGCGACTTCGCTCCGCTCTGGCTCGCGGATGCCAAGCCGCTGCCGCGAGTCAAGCAGGCAGAGGATTTCCTGCGCAACGTCGCGGCCGATGGGCTCGACCCCGCCGACTACGCCACGCCGCGTTTTGACGATGTCGATCCGACCAAGCTCGCCGGGAGCGAACTGGCGCTGACGAATGCGGTCGTCACCTTCTCGCGCCATGCCAGCATCGGCCGGGTGGCGTTCTCCCGCGTCAGCGGCGCAATCTATTTCGACCAGAAAGCGCCCGATCCGGCCAAGGTGCTCGCAAGCCTCGCCGACAACGGCGACGTCCGCGCGACGCTGGATTCGTTCAACCCGCAGTCGCCCGCCTACAAGGCGCTCAAGGCCGAACTGGCCGCGGCGCGGGCTGGCACCGCCGCAGAACCGGAGGTCGCCTCCGACGTTCCGGCGAAAAAGGGCTCGCGTCACGCCGCCAACACCAAGAGCGCGGAAGCCCGTTCGCAAGGCGCGAAGGTCGATACCCTGATCGCCAACATGGAACGCTGGCGCTGGATGCCGCACGATCTCGGTGCGGCCTACGTGATGGTGAACATCCCCGACTACACGCTGAAGGTCGTCCAGAACGGCAAGACCGTGTGGCACACCAAGATCGTCGTCGGTAAGGTCGGCACCCACGCCACGCCGCTGATGACCGAGACGATGAAATTCATCACGGTCAATCCGACCTGGAACGTGCCGCCTTCGATCATCCGCAACGAATACCTGCCCGCGCTGGCGCGCGACCCGGACGCGCTGGCCCGCATCGGCCTGCGCGTCAGTCACAACGCCGACGGCTCGATCCGCATCTACCAGCCGCCGAGCGAGCGCAACGCGCTGGGCCGCATCCGCTTCAATTTTCCCAACCGCTTCCTGGTGTATCAACACGACACGCCGGACAAGAACCTGTTCGACAAGACCACGCGCGCCTACAGCCACGGCTGCATGCGCGTGCAGAACCCGGACAGGTATGCCGAGGTGCTGCTGAACGTCTCACAGCCGGAGGATCGTTACACCGCGCAGCGGATTCGTTCGATGTACGGCTCCTCGGAGCGCACCATCAACTTCAAGAAGCCGATCCCGGTCTATCTCAGCTATCAGACCGCCTTCGTCGATGACGCCGGCAAGGTGCAGTACCGCGCGGACATCTACGGGCTCGACAAGACGATCACCAACATCCTGCGCGGCGACCGGCGCGTGGCCGATATTCCGATGCGGCGCAGCTACAGCTCCAGCAGCAAGCCGGTCATGGCGTCCTCGGCCCGCACGCCGCGGCGCGACCGCGACTACGAATACAGCGGCGGGGGATTCCAGCCCTTCGGCTGGTTCGGCCCGCAGCCGAATTGGCGAAGCGCCTACCAGCCGCGCGATCGCTTCGGCATCTGGTGATTGGCGATTTCTTCAAACAATGGGCCGCCGGCTTCGGTCGGCGGCCTTTCGTTTTTCCGCCTTGCCGCACCTAAAGTCCTTCGCTCTTTAGCGGAATCGGTATTCATCGTGCGCGGACTCGATCCGCGCGTATCCATCTCTTTGCAAAAAAGAGTGCATCGCCGGATGATGGGCGAGCGAAGCCGCACCGTCCTCCCAACGGCTATGCCTGGCAGCGATATCACGAACCGCGCCCGTCGGAACCTCAGACGCTCTAATTGCGGCTGGCGCGACCGAGCAGCGCATTGGCACCGATGGCAATGACGAACAACATCGCCAACACCGCATACATCCGCGGCATGTCGAAGGTGTTGTAGGAGTCGATGATGAGGAAGCCGACGCCTTTGTTCGACAGCTTGGTTTCGGCAAGTAGCGTACCGATCAAGGCCACGCCCATGCCGATCCGCACGCCGTTGACGATCGGCTCGCGCATGGCCGGCAGATAGACCTTCCGCACCATCTGCGAGGTGCTGAGACGGAAGCTTCGGCCGACTCGGACCAGCACAGGGTCGATCTCGCGCATGCCGGCCGCGACGTTCAGCGCGATGGGGAAAAAGCAGGACAGAGTGCCCATCGCAACCTTGGATTCCGGTCCGACACCGAACCACATGATCATGACCGGGAAGAACACGATCTTCGGCGTCGGGCCGAGATAATAGAGATACCGCTCGAACGCCTGACCGAGAAACGGATTGCCTCCGAGCAGAAGGCCGACGATCAGGCCGGACAGTCCGCCGATCACCATCGCGGCCGCGACCTCCGCAATGGTCACATACAGATGCCAATAGAACGAGGGCACGAGAAATTCGTGGGTGAAACGGACGCTGCCGAAGCCGACATCGACCGGCCATTTCAGGTCGGCATGCGTCAAGAGCTCGAAAATCGCGCCGCCGATCACGGTGATCGACGGCACCACATCCCGCAGCAGCAGGCCGGAGGCCGCCACCGCCTCCCAGACCACGAGCAGCGACACGATGATGGCGATGCGGAGCCGCATGACCGGACCGGGCCACCAGCCGATCGCCGCCGTCGGTCGCGTCAGGTGCCCGGCCTCAGCCATCGCTCGATCCGTTCGGTGCCGATGAAGAACAGGACGCTGACGAGAACCACGAAACAGATCGCCGCATAGGTCCCCGGCAGGTCGTAACGCTCCGCCAGTTCATTGACGAGTTGGCCGAGGCCACCGAAGTTGATGAGGAACTCGACGCCGACGATGTTGATGAGCGCATAGATCATGCCGAGCCGGACGCCGACGAAGATCGTCGGCAGGGCGGCGGGAAACAGGATCTTCCAGTAAAGCTGCGAGGGCGTGAGCCGGAAGCTGCGCCCGACATTGACCAGCGCCGGCCGCGTGCCGGACAGCCCTTCGAGCGTTTTCAGGATCACGGGCGGCAGCGCCGAGACGAAGGCGATCATGATGATTGTCCAGACGCTACGGCCGAAGATCACCAGGAACAGCGGGTACATCAGCACCAGCGGCGCCGAGGCGAGCGCGGCCACCCATGTCTCGGTCGCAAGCCGCACGATCCTGCGCCGATGCAGCAGCACGCCGAGCGCGATCCCGGCCACCGTCAGCATCACGCTCGCGGTCAACGCTTCGCCCGCGGTCAACAGGAAGCGCGGCACCACCCGCTCCTCGAGCACGATCCGCTCGAAGCTGAACAGCACATCGGAGGGGCGCGGCACGATGAACGCATTGATGGCGCCCATCACGACCAGGATTTCGACGAGCACGAGAACCGCGACAAGGCAGAGAACCCCGAACGCCACCGGAAGGGCACGCACCCAGAACGGCGGGCGATGCGATGTCATCCGCCATGCCCTCCGGCGCGCACCATGCGCGCCTCGTCGTCCTTGAGGCCGCGGCTCGCCTCCTCCCGCAGATCGTTCCAGATTTGTGCGACGTAGCGGCCGAAGTCGTCGCTGCCGACGATTTCCGAGCTGCGCGGACGCGGCAGCTTGATTTCCACCATGCGCTTGAGCTTGCCCGGCCGGTAAGTCATCACCAGGATGCGGTCCGAGAGCTGCACCGCCTCGGTCAGGTTGTGGGTGATGAGCAGCGTCGTCTGCTGCAGCTCCTGCTGAATTTGCAGCACCTTGTCGCCGAGCAAAAGCCGCGTCTGCTCGTCGAGCGCGGCGAACGGTTCATCCATCAGCAGGATTTTCGGTTCGGAGGCGAGCGTGCGCGCCATCGACACCCGCTGGCGCATGCCGCCCGACAGCTCGGAAGGATAACGCCGCTCGAAGCCGCTGAGGCCCACGAGCTCGACGAAATGACGGGCCTTGTCGAGACGCTCGGCCTTGCCGACGCCGGCGATCTCCAGCGGGAAGGCCACGTTGTCGATCACCGTGCGCCAGGGGAAGGTCGATTCCTCCTGGAAGATCATGCCGATTGAGGCATGCGGGCCGCGGATCGTCTCGCCGCCGACGCTTACGCGGCCGCTATAGCCGTCCATCAGACCGCCGATGATATTGAACAGTGTGGACTTGCCGCAGCCGGACGGACCAATGACCGAAAGGAATTCGCCCGGCGCGACCGTGAACGACACATCGTCCACGGCGACGAGAACACCGTCTTGCGTCTCGAAACGCTTGACGATGTTCTCGACAACCAGGATGGGATCGGCGGCAGCCATCGCGCTCACCGCCGGTTGCCGTCAGGTGCCGCGGTCGGCTTTGCCGCGGGCAATGGCCGCCGCGGTTGCCGGGCTGTAGCCGCCGAGGATGCGGGCATCGACCACGGCGACGCCGCCGGCTTCGACCACCGCGATGGCCTCCTTGAGCGCCTTCTCCAACTCACCGGCATTCCAGCACGGGCCGAAGCCCTTCGCGCCCTGGCCGCGCGCGACGGTGGCAATATCGATGTCGGGATCGCCGATGCGCTGGCCGATCCACTTGTTGTCGACAGGGCGATTACGGGCAACAGCGACACGCTCCTGGTGAACCTCGTCATTGTAGAATGAGCGATTGTTGGCCACCACGAAAAGCATCGGGATGCGGTAATGCACCGCGGTCCACACCGCCGTGCAGCCCATCATGAAATCGCCGTCGCCGCAAACCGCGATCGGCATGCGGCCTGTGCCCTTCAGCGCCAGCGCCGCTCCGACCGAGATGCCCGGCCCACCGCCAACGCCGCCGCCGCCGTCCGATCCGACAAAGTCGAGCGGATGACGGAACGGCCAGAACTCGCCGTGCCATGACAGCGAAACGTGCGTCAGGCAGACGGTGCGGTCGCCGACCGCATGGCGCAGCACGTTGGCCATGTCGGCCGCCGCCATCTCGCCGTCGGGCGCGGGCTTGGGCTTCAGCGGATGCGGACGGGCCGCGTGCGGCCGCTTCGGCTTGGCGTTCGGACCGATGGCGGCGAGCAGGGCAGCCACCGTCGCGTCGGTGTCGGCCGGAATGAACAGATCGACCGGAGGCAGGCCCTCATAGTCCATGCTCCAGCCGTTGTGCAGATTCTGATCGAGCGAAACCTGGATCACCGTCGCCGACGGCGCGCCGCCGATGGCTTTGAACGTGCCGGCGAGATCGACCCAATCGAGGCTCAGGATCACGTCGGCATCCTTCACCGCCGCGATCAGATCGTCGGTGGCGAAGGTCGCCGGCCAGCCGATGTGCAGCGGGTGGTCGGTCGGGAACGCCGCGCCGATCTTCAGATTGGTGGCGACGCGGCCGTCGATCGCCTCGGCGAACTGCACGCGCCGGTTCCAATCGTCGATATTGCGCGACACGCGGCCGGCGAGGATCAGCGGCTTCTTGGCGTTGATGAGGATTTCCGCCGCCTTTTTCACCGCGTCGGCGGACGGCCCCTGCGTCACCGGCGGCATGTAACGCTTGGCGTCGATGGGCGGCAGCGGAGAAGCGAGCTTGCCTTCCTGCACCTCGGCGTCGAGGTTGATGTAGGTCGGGCCGCACGGCGTCGTGTTCGCCATCCAATAGGCGCGCAGCACCGACTCGCGGGCGGCGCCCGCCGAAGCCGGCTGATCGTCCCATTTGGTGAAGTTGCGAACGATGGCGCCCTGGTCGGCGGAGGTGTGAATCCAGTCGATCCACGGCCGCCGCTTCATCGCATCCACCGGGCCGGTCGCGCCGAGAATGAGGATCGGCATGCGGTCGCACCAGGCATTGAAGATCGCCATCGTGGCGTGGAACAGGCCGACGTTGGAGTGCACCGCCGCGGCCATCGCCTTGCCGGTCACCTTGGCGTAGCCGTGCGCGATGGCGACCGCCGCTTCCTCGTGCAGGCACAGGATCATCTGCGGCTGCTCGTTGCCCAGGAAGTTCACGATGCTGTCGTGCAGGCCGCGGTAGCTCGCACCGGGATTGAGCGCGATATAGGGAATCTCCAGCGCGCTCAGGGTTTCGGCGACGACGTCGCTGCCGAACGCCGGCGCGTTCGCCCCGTAGGGAATCGACAGCCGCTCGACCTTATGGATATCGGGGTCTCTGGCAGCAGGATTGGATTTAGGCGCCATCGTGCTCTGGTCCTCGGGTCAGGCCGGCTATCCGTGTACGGGCGCCGGTCTTGGAGACGGAGCACGCTTGTGGACGCGGCGAAAGGCCCGAAAAAAGACCATAGGGCGCATCGACTGTCAAAAGGCATTTTAAGCATCGCCCGCATCGCGGCCATGCCGAAACAACGCCGGGCCGCTTTCGTCTTATGCCGCGCGAACGCGGTTGAAGAAGTTGGCGACCTTGGCCTCGAGTTCGCGCGCCTGGAGCGACAGCCGCTCGGTCCAGCCGCCGACCTCGCCGATGGCTTCGGCGACGTGGCCCGTCGCCTGTTCGATTGACTTGATTTCGTCGGAGGCACGCGCGGTGTTGCCGGCCGCGACCTGGATGCTGCTCGCGATTTCGCGCGTGGTCGCACCCTGCTGATCGACCGCGGCGGCAATCGAGGTCGAAACGCTGGTCAATTCGTGAATGGTGCGCCCGATCGAGCCGATCTCGTTCACTGCGCCCTTGGTCGCCTCCTGGATGGCGGCGACCTGCTGGGAAATTTCCTCGGTCGCGCGCGAGGTCTGGTTGGCCAACGCCTTGACCTCGGCGGCAACCACGGCGAAGCCCTTGCCGGCCTCGCCGGCGCGCGCCGCCTCGATGGTGGCGTTCAGCGCCAGCAGGTTGGTTTGCGCGGCGATCTTGGAAATGAGATCGACGACCGAGCCGATGCGTTCGGCCGCTTCGTCGAGCGAACGGATGGTGCGGTTGGTGCGTTCCGTGTCGGCAACGGCCGAACGGGCCATTTCCATGCCGCGCGCGGCCTGCTGGCCGATCTCCTGGATGGAGCTCGAAAGCTCCTCGGTGGCCGCGACCGTAAGATCGACGCTCTGGCTGGTTTCCCCCGACGCGGTAGAGGCCGACGCCATCCGGCGCAGCGTATCCTCGGTCACGCGCTGCACCGTGGACGAGGTCGCGGAGAGCGACCCGGTCGCCTCCTTCAATGCGCTGATAACGCCACCGATGGCGCCGTCGAACTCGCCGATGGCCTCGTCGATGCGCTGCCGCCGCGTCGAGGCCGCGGTCTTCACGCGCTGGAGATAGAAGGTCGACGTGGTGGCGAGATCGAAGAACACCGCTTGCGCCAGCACATCCATCCGCCTGGCCAGCACGAGCGAGGAAAAGCGGTGCTTGCGTTGTAAAAGGCCGATCGCCGTCCGCACCACGGCGGCCGCCGAATTGATGCGCGCGCGGCCCTCGAAGCCCAGCCTCGTCTCCTCGTCGATGGTGTTGCGGCAAACCTCCAGGTATCGCGCGCCGAACTCGGCCTTCAGCAATTCCTGGTATTGCGCGATTTCGATGCGCCGGAATTCGCCCGAATACCGCTTGTAGACGTCTGCGACCTGGTTCAGCCGCGCGGCGCCCGCGATCACCTCGTCGAGAGCCTGGCCAATGCAGGGTTCGAGCACAGGAGCCAGTTCGCACAGCACCTGTCGCGCCCGATCGTCGATCATGTAATTGGCAAGCCGGGCGCTCAGCTCCGGGGCAACCTGCGGCAAGGTCATTGACGAAACCGTTTATTGACCATGAGATCCGCACATATACGGCTTGAATGGTTGTCTGAGCCTTAATGGGCTTGGCGGCTGGGGCTTTGTTGCGGCGCACAATCCGCCGGCCCGCCACTCCCCGCAACCACGCCTTTCAAGCATGACCCGCCGCCGACGGGCGGTTGCCGATGATGTCCGGGCCGCATAGGCTTGCCTCGGGAGCTCTCGCAACGGACCTCCCAAGGACCGGCCGAGGCCGGCGGTGGCGTGGGGCGGGTCGCGTATCGTGACAGTGTCTTCACAGGACCGGATCCGAGAACTGACGCAGCGCATGCTGCGCAAGACGTTTTACGCGGTGCTGTCCAAAGGCAATGCCTCGGCCGAGCAGATCGGCGCGCTGCTGCCGCAGCATCTCGAATACATGATCGACCTCGAACGCCGCGGCTTCGTGTTTGCCTCCGGTCCGCTTTCGGTCGCACCCGGCCAACCAGCCGGCGACGGCCTCACCATCCTGCGGGCCGCCAGCGCCGACGAAGCGCGGGACATCGCAGCCGCCGATCCGTTTGTCGTCAACAAGCTGCGCACCTTCGAGGTGCGCGAGTGGACCCTCATGGAAGGGTCAATCGGCATCACGTTGAAGTTCTCCGATCGCTCATCGGAGTTGACCTAACGCGACAGCCCACAAACCAATAATCGAGGGACGGAAACGACCGTGGAAACCATCGGTGTCATCGGCGTCGGCAAGATCGGCCTGCCCATCGCGGAAAACCTGATCAAGAGCGGCTATCGCGTTCTCGGCTACCGCCGCCACTCGCTGGCCGATTTCGAGAAGCTCGGCGGGATCGTCGCCAAATCCCCCGCCGAGATCGGCGCGCAGTGCAATGTGGTGCTGTCCTGCGTGCCCACGGCCGAGGCGATGGACGAGGTGGTGAACGGGCCGCAAGGCCTGATTCATTCGGCGCGGCCGGGCCAGATCGTCGTCGAACTGGGTTCTCATTCCGTCCCGGACAAGGAGAAGCAGGTCGCGCCGCTCGCCGCCAAAGGCGCGGCCTATCTCGACGGCGAGGTCAGCGGCACGCCGGGCATGGTTTCCGCGCGCAAGGCCGTCATTTATCTCGGCGGCGACGCTGCGGCCTGCAAGACGGTCGAGCCCGCGATCAAAGGCTTCGCCGATATGTGCCTCTACTTCGGCCCGTTCGGCGCGGCGAGCAAGGTCAAGCTCGTCAACAACCTGCTCGTCGCCATCAACATCGCCGCCACCGCCGAGGCGATGGCGCTCGGCCTCAAGGCCGGTGTGGATGTCGATCTGATGATCAAGGCCATCGCCAACGGCAGCGGCGGCTCGACCCAGTTCGGCATCCGCGCACCCTGGATGGCGCAACGCAAGTTCCAACCGGTGCAAGGCGCGGCGAGCCAATTGTTCCACTATTTCGACCTGATCGGCGACTGGGCCGATGCCACCGGCACCGCGACCCCGCTGCTCGACCGCGCCATCGAGGTTTATCGCCGATGCGTCGATATGGGGCTCGGCGACACGCACGACGTCGCCGTGATGGTCGATGTCATCAATTCCATGCCACGTCAAAAAAACTGACAAACAAGGAGCTGCCCATGATCGGGGTCAAGAAAATCGCCCACGCCACCTACGAAACGCCGGACCTCGATCGGCAGATCGAATACTACACCGACATCCTGGGACTGACGCAGGTGTCGCGCGAGAAGGACGCCGCCTATCTGGCCTCGACCCTCGATCATCATTCCGTGGTGCTGCGAAAGGGCGACCACAGTCAATGCACGCGGCTCGGCTTCCAGATCGGGACCGACGACGATCTCGACGCCTTCGAGAAACAAACCGCGGCGCACGGCATCAAGACGCAACGCAAGAGAGACGCCGAGCCGTCCATCGCCGACATGGTGACCTTCGACGATCCGAAGGGCACGACGATGGAGGTGTTCAAGCGCGGCGAATTCGCCCATCAGAAATTCCCCTCCAAGGGCATCGTGCCGCACAAGCTCGGCCATGTCGCCTTCTTCGTCAAAGACCCGAAGAAGACCACCGACTTCTATTGCAACGTGCTCGGCTTCCGCGTCTCGGACTGGATGGGCGATTTCTTCTCGTTCCTGCGCTGCGGCACCGACCACCACACCATCAACCTGATGAGAGACGAGCATGACCGGCACTTCCACACCGCGTTCGAGTTGCGCGACTGGGGCCACATGCTCACCGCCTGCGACTATCTCAGCCTCAACGGCTACAAGCTGTTGTGGGGACCCGGCCGCCACGGCATCGGGCACAACCTGTTCGCCTACCACCGCGCGCCGAACGGCCTGATCACCGAACTGTTCGCACAGCTCGACCAGATGAACGAGGCGCTCGGCTATTTCGAGCCGCGTCCCTGGCACCGCGAGCAACCGCAACGGCCGAAGGTGTGGACGCCCGATCCGAACGCCTCGAACTATTGGGGCATCATGCCGACCGAGGAAATGCGCAAATAGGGCGCGACGGAACTGCGCCCAACTCAAAAAGACCGCCGAATTTGAGGAGAACTGGATCGGACACGAACCTTGCTGCAACGAAGGCGGCGCGCAACGACGCGCCGCCGCACCGGGAGGAGAAGCGACAATGGCTACGCCAAGGATGAAATGGGCGGTGCACGGGATGCTCGCGCCGCTGGCGGCGGTGCTGCTCTGGTTCGCGGGAGCGCCGGCGAATGCCGCCGACCCTATCAAGGTCGGCGTCGGGTTGGCCTTGACCGGCGCGGGCGCGCCGGCCGGCAAGATGCTGCTCGCCGCCATCGAGCTGTGGCGCGACGACATCAACGCCAAGGGCGGATTGCTCGGGCGGCCGGTCGAGGTCATCCACTACGACGACCAGAGCGCGCCGTCGAACGTGCCTGGCCTCTACACCAAGCTGATTTCCGTCGACAAGGTCGATCTGCTGCTCGGGCCTTACGCCACCAACTTCACGGCGCCGGCCATGCCGACGATCATCCAGAACAAGAAGATGACGATCAGCTTCACCGCGATCGGCATCAACCGCGAATACAAGTATCCGAAATACTTCTCGATGGTGCCGGTCGGCCCCGACGGCGTGCGCGCCTTCTCCAAAGGCTTCTTCGAGCTGGCGGCAGCGCAGAATCCGAAGCCGCAAACCGTGGCGATCCTCGCCGCCGATGCCGAATTCGCCCGCGGCGCCGCCGACGGCGCCAAGGAGGAGATGAAGAAGCACGGCTTCAAGCTGGTCTACGACCAGAGCTATCCGCCGAGCACCACGGATTTCTCGGCGGTGGTGCGCGCCGTGCAGGCCGCCAACGCCGATATCGTGTTCGTCGGCGCCTATCCGCCGGACAATGTCGGCATCGTGCGCGCAGCGAACGAGGTCGGGCTGAAGCCCAAGATGTTCGGCGGCGCCATGATCGGCATGCTCATCACGCCGATCAAGGTACAACTCGGCCCGCTGACCAACGGCCTGATCATCGGCGAGAGCTTCGTCCCCTCGCCCAAGCTGCAGTTCGCCGGCCTGACCGAACTGATGACGCGCTATCAGGCCGAAGCGCCGAAGCTGAAGACCGACCCGCTCGGCTACGGTTTCGTGCCGTTCGGCTATGCCGCGGGCCAGGTTCTTGCCCAGGCCGTGACCGAAACCAGGAGCCTCGACCACGACAAGCTCGCCGCCTACATGCACGGCCACAGCTTCAAGACCGTGGTCGGCGAGATTTCCTTTGCCGCCGACGGCGAATGGGCGAAACCGCGCCAACTGATGACGCAATTCCAGCACGTCGAGCCCAACAACCTCGATCAGTTCAAGACTGGCGCGAAACAGCCGATCCTGTGGCCGCCCGAATTCAAGAGCGGCGACATGATCTATCCTTACGAAAAAGCGCGGCAGAAATAGCCGTGCGATGCTCTCAAAGACGCTCGGCGACGCGTGGCAAAGCTCGCGTTACCGCAATCGCGCGAATCGCACCGACCAAATTAAAGGGCGAATGCGTGGATGTTCTCGCAATCGTCCCGCTTCGTTCGCAAAGAACGAATCGCGTGCGATTCGCGGCCGATTCCCGCTCGGAAATTTTGTGTTAACGCGGCCGCTCGAATCGCGCACCGCGCGTTAAAGCGCATGTGCCGCGATGTTCACGCAAACATCTCGTTTCGTTCTTGCCGAACGAATCGGGTTCCGATTCGCAAGCCGGTCGCGGCTGGAAATTTTTCGTTAAAGCGGATCGCGTTGCGGAACGCTTGCCGGCGTGCCGCGGTTTCAATCGCTTCCGCTCACGCTCCCTTCACCATCGACGGCGCACGATTCGTCGCCGGCAGATACTCCGGCCGCATGTCGGTGGTCTTCGCCTTGTCCTGGATCGGCGGACGCGGCAGCTTCGCCACGCCCGGCTCCATGACGAAGGTGTAGTCGAGCGAGAACCACGGGTCTTTCACCCCCGGCGCGGGCGGCGTCTCGTTCTCGTGGCGCACGTAGTCCCCGAGCAGCCGCTTGGTCACGCCGAACTGCACGTCGGTCTCGATATTCGGATCGTCAGGCAGGTAGACCTGCGAGATGTGCGTCTTGAAGCCTTGCTTGTAGATCAGGAAGTGCAGGTGCGCCGGCCGCATGTTGTGGCGGCCCTGCGCGCGCAGGAGAGCGCCGACCGGCCCGGTGATCGGTATCGGATAGCCTGCGGGCTTGATGCTGCGGAACGCGAAGTGGCCGTCCGCATCGGTGGTGAACTTGCCGCGCAGGTTCATGTCGGCCTGGGTCGGGTCTTGATTCTCATAGAGCCCTTCGGTGGACGATTGCCAGACATCGACCTCGGCATCGGCGACGGGCTTGCCGTCGCGATCCTTGGCCCAGATGTTGACGAACAGCTCCGGTCCCGGCGTCGGCGAGCGCACGATCGAGCCGCCGCTCTCGGTCCGCGGCGAATCCAGACGCCAGAACGGACCGAGCAGGTTCGCCGTCGTCTCGGTTGCGCCGTTCTGGCCGTTGTTGAGCAGGCACACCAGCGTTGAAACGCCAAGCGAGCCGGACATCAGCACCGCCTCGTTATGCGAAGCATTGGAGGCTTGGCCGATGGCGTTGATGTATGCGCAGGCCTGGTGGAATTCCTCCTCCGTCAGCCGCGCCTCGCGAATGAAGGCGTGCAGATGCTTGACCAGCGCGGTCATCACCTCGCGAAACCGGGGATTGGGCGCACGCGCGATCTCGCTCAGAACCGCTTCCGTCACCGAATCCGGGCCGTCGATGATCATGGGTCGTCCTCTCGGCTATCGCCTGCTACACTCTCGACTCGAATTGATAGGCGTGCGCGACCGGCCGCTCAATCCCCCCGCCGGCGCCCACCCCCGAAATGCCGCGAGCTGTCTCATGCCACCCCACCGCATCGACACCCATCATCACCCTTATCCGCCGGTCTATATCAAGAAGACGGGCGATGCCCTCAAGCACACGGCGCATGCGTTCTATGACCGGCTGATGGCCTGGCACCCGACACAGGCCATCGAGACGATGGACAAGAACGGCATCGCCGTTTCGGTGCTGTCGGTCGGCACACCGAGCGTCTGGCTCGGCGACGCGCAGGCGTCGCGCGTCTTCGCACGCGAGGTCAACGAGGCCGCCGCCAAGATGCAGCAGGACCATAAGGGCCGCTTCGGCCATTTCGCGGCGCTGCCGCTGCCGGACACCGACGGCAGCCTGCAAGAGATCGAATATGCGTTCGACGAACTTGGGGCCGACGGCATCGCGCTGACCACCAATTATCTCGACAAGTATCCGGGCGATCCGGCCTTCGCGCCGGTGTTCGACGAGCTCGACCGCCGCAAGGCCGTGGTCTATTTCCACCCGACCGCGGCAAGCTTCGCCTTCAACGTCATCCCGGACATCCCGCCGCCGACACTCGAACTTCCGTTCGATACGACGCGCGCCATCGTTAGCCTGTTGTTCGGCGGCACGTTCCACCGCTGCCCCAACATCAAGTGGATTTTCTCGCACGGCGGCGGCGCGCTCGCCATGATCGCAAGCCGCCTCGCGGGGTTGGCCAAGAACCGGCCCGAGCTCAACGCCCGCGTTCCGAACGGCGTGATGCAGGAACTCGGCAAGCTCTACGTCGATGTCATCGGCGTCACCACGCCCGGCGCCATGCGCGCCGTGCTGGACATCGTGCCGCTCTCGCACCTTTTGTTCGGCAGCGACTATCCGTTCTGGGCGCCGGAGATCACCATCAAGGGGCTCGCCGGGCTGAAGCTTTCGGCGTCCGATCTCGCCGCGATCGAGCGCGACAATGCGCTGGCGCTGCTGCCGAATCTGCCGCGGCCATGAAGCCGCGGCCGGATGTTCTGTGCCGCCGCTACAGATCGACCAAGACGTCGTTGCCCTCGACCTTGCACGGGTAGGTCTTGACCGGCGTATAGGCCGGCGCCGATACGGCCTCGCCGGTTTTGACGTTGAACAAGGCTTGGTGGATCGGGCACTCGATGCAGTCGCCGTCGAGATAGCCTTCGGACAACCGGGCAAAGGCGTGCGTGCAGATATTATGCGTGGCGTAGGCGGTTTCATCGACCCAATAGAGCGCGATCTCCTCGCTGCCGATATCAACCCCGATCACGCCCTTGTCTTTGAGGTCCGACAGCTCCGCTGCCTTCGTCCAGGCCATCCTTTTCATTCCCTTCTTTCACAATCGCAGTCACTGCGGCAAAGCCGCCCGATATGATCGGCAACGCCCAGCCTTTCGACATGACGGCGCCCGCAAGCAAGACACCGCGACGCGCTATCCCTCCTGCATGGCGACGTCGCGCGTCTGTCTTATCTTTGGAAACACGATGAGGACAAGCAATCCGACGGCGGCGACCAGGAACACCGCGCTCAACGGCTGCGACACGAAGGTGGTGGGGTCGCCGTCGGAGAGCCGCATGGCGCGGCGCAGGTACTCCTCCATCATCTGCCCGAGGATGAAGCCCAACGCCAGCGGCGCGGGCTCGCAATTTAGCTTCTTGAAGATATAGCCCAGCACCGAGAAGGCGGCGAGGCAATACAACTCGAACGTGCTGTTGCTGACGGCGAAGCTGCCGATGCAGCAGATCACCAGGATCGAGGGGAACAGCAGCCGATAGGGAACGTGAAGCATGCGCACCCACAAGCCGATCAACGGCATGTTGAGCACAACCAGCATAAGGTTGCCGATCCACATGCTGGCGATCAGGCCCCAGAACAGCTCCGGCCGGTCGGTCATGACTTGAGGACCCGGAACTATGCCACGCACCATCAGCGCGCCGAGGATGAGCGCCAGGGTCGGGTTTCCGGGAATGCCGAGCGTGAGCAGCGGAATGAAGGAGGTCTGCGCACCGGCGTTGTTGGCGGATTCGGGCGCTGCGACGCCACGGATCTCGCCCTTGCCGAAAGCCTCGGGGTGGGCCGAGATCCGCTTTTCCAGCGCGTAAGCGCCAAACGACGCCAGCAGCGCGCCGCCGCCCGGCAGGACGCCGAGCAGCGAGCCGAGCCCGGTGCCGCGGGCGATGGCGCCGAGACACTCGGTGAATTCGTTCCATGTCGGCAGCGCCCGAGAGACCTTCTTGACCACCACATCGCGCGGCGTCTTATCGCCCAGGTTGTCGATCACGTCGCAGACGCCGAACAGTCCCATCGCGAGCGACACGAAGCTGATTCCATCGGACAACTCCGGCACGCCGAAGGTGAAACGTTCCGTCCCGGAATTGACGTCCGTTCCGACGATGCCGAGCACCAGTCCGAGCAGCATCATGCCGACCGCGTTGAGCAGCGAGCCGTTCGCCAGCACGATGGCCGTGACCAGGCCGAGCGTCATCAGCGAGAAATACTCCGCCGCCTGGAAATGCAGCGCGATGTTGGCGAGCGGCGGCGCGAACAAGGCGATGATGATGGTGGAGACGCAGCCGGCGATAAAAGAGCCGATGGCTGCGATGCCCAGCGCCGCGCCGGCGCGGCCCTGCCGCGCCATCTGGTGACCGTCGAGCGCGGTGACGATGGCGGACGCCTCGCCCGGCATGTTGATCAGGATCGCCGTCGTCGATCCGCCGTACTGCGCACCGTAGTAAATGCCGGCCAGCATGATGATCGACGACGTCGGATCGACCGTCATGCTGAGCGGCATCAGCATCGCAACCGTTGCGACCGGACCCAGACCCGGCAACACGCCGACGAGCGTGCCGAGCAGCACGCCGACGAAGCAATAGAACAGGCTCGCCGGCGCCACCGCGACCGAGAAGCCCAATCCGAGGGAGGAGAACAGATCCATGACTCAGAACGCCGGCCACAACGGCAATGTCACGCCGAGCCCATAGACGAAGCCGACCGCGGCAACGACGACCATGCCGAGCGCGAGCAGCGCAACCTCGCCCGGCCGCGCGCCTTTCGTCGCAAGCGATGTCAGTCCCACCACGATCGCGGTCGCGATCACGATGCCGAGCGTTCGCACCGTCAACCCGAAGAACAGGATGCTGCCGATCACAAAGATCAGCGGACGCCATTCAAGCCCCTCGACCGCGCCTTCAGGCCGCAGACTCGCAAGCGCCATGCGCACGATGCCAAGCAACGCCAGCAAGCCGCCAACCACCGCGGGAAAGTAGCCGGCCCCCATGTCCGCGGCCGTGCCGATCGGATAGCGCTGCGCGAGCACCATGAAGAACACGCCGCAGCAGAGGAACAGAACGCCCGCCCAGAACCCCCGCTCCCGCACCGCCGTCCGCAGAGTTGCCACGATCTCTCTCCCCGCGGAAGGCCCGATGGCGGACAGCCGCAACCGCTATTGCGATTTCGCGTTGATAGTCTGGAGGATCTTCTTGTTCGTCTCAATTTCCGATTTGATCTGCTGCTCGAACTGCGACACCGTCACCGCCGTTCCCGGAGCCGCGCCCAGCGCCTCCAGTTGCTTGACCACCTCCGGGTCGGCAAGCACCTTGCGGCAATCGGCCTCGATCTTTTTCAACACCGCGTCCGGCGTCTTTTCGGGCGCGAACACGGCGGTCCACATGCCGATCTGGAAGCCGGAGAACCCTTGCTCCGCGATCGTCGGATAGTTGAGATAGGGCGGTATGCGGGTCGCGGACGCCACGCCCAGCACCTTGATCTTGCCGGCATTCACCAGCGACATCGCCGGTCCCAACACCAGCATGCCGACGTTGGTTTCGCCCGAAGCGACGGCGACCGCCGCCGGCGCGCCGCCCTTATAAGGGATGTGCTTGAGCTTGATGTTGGCCGCGCGCGAAAATGTTTCGCCCGCGAGCTGGTTGATCGAGCCGACGCCGGCGCTGGAGTAGCTGACGTGGCCCGGATGCGCCTTCGCCTCCGACACCAGGTCGGCAACGGACTGGATCGGACCCGTGGGCTGGCCGACCAGCGCCATCGGACTCGACGACACCAGCAGCACCGGCTTGAGCTGACCTTCGAAATACTTCGGCGAGGTCGCTGTCTGATAGCCGATCACCGTAACCTCGGGGCTGCTCACCATCGCCAGCGTGTAGCCATCAGGCGTCGCGCGCGCGGCAATGCCGTTGCCGATCGCGCCGGTGGCCCCCGGACGGTTGTCGATCAGGACCTGCTGGCCCCACATCTCGGTCAGCTTGCTTGCCAGCAGCCGGCCTACGACGTCGACGATGCCGCCCGGCGCCCAGCCGACGACCATCGTCACAGGCTTATTCGGAAAAGCCGCCGGCTGCGCCGATGCGGCGCCGACGGAAAGGAAGAATGCGCAAAGAGCAGCGATCGCGATCTGCATAACACGCTCCTTCTTAGGGCCGAGGACGGCGGTCCTCGCCGACGGATTCATTTCCGGGAGACGCTTGCGCCCCTATACGGGAAAGTGTTCACGCCACGACGCCTTCAGCGGCATCATGCCTTCTCCAGCGCGCAGCGCGCCGTAATCGACCGGCTTCGCCAAGCCGATCGGCCGTTCGCCGGTGTTGGCGAACTTGCGCACCGAGTCCAGCATCAGCCGCCGCAGCCGCACGATAGCGACGTCGCTTGTGCCGAGGTTTTCCTTGGTACGATTGGCAATCGGCCCCATGCTCTCCTGCACCATCGCATCCTCGATCTGAACGCCGGTGACGCCGGAGAACGATTCGCCCGCCTGCATGCGCTCGCGGTCCTGCAGCCAGTTGTTCTCGCGATTGCGGAACATCCGGAAATCATTGTCGAGATCGACGCCGACCCTGAGCCCGGACCACGCGAGGTGGCGCTTCTTCTCGGCTTCGCTGATCGGCTCGTTGAGCTTGGCCTGGAAGAAAAAGAGCATGGTGTGCTCGTCGTCCATCGGCACGAAGGCCTGGCAACTGCTCCATCCGCTCGGGGCCGGGAAGATGCCGTAGATCGGCGCGACGAATAGCGTCACGCGCACATAGGCGGTGGTGTCGGGATCGACCAGCGGCTTGCGGATCGCCGCATAACGGAAGCCGTAAGGCGTGACCTCCGCATCGAGTCGCGGATGGCCGTCGTTGGACGGACGCATTACGGTGGTAACCGTCTTGTTGTCGTCGTAATTCGACTGCGCGACGCCGGCGGTCGGCTTGAACGTATCGGAGTGCAGGAAGTTGCTGTGGGCGGAATCGATCACGCCCTCGATCGCCTGCAGCCAGTTGGCGTTGATGATGAACTTCAGCACCACGCGCTGGTCGTCGGGCAGGCTGGTGAAATGGAAGTTCATCGGCGGCGGCTCTTGGTCCGCCGGGCCCATATAGGCCCAGATCACGCCGCCGGCCTCGTGGGTGCGGTAGGCAATGGCGCGCACGCGGTCGGTGTAGCCGTGCTCCGGCGCCTCCGCCGGCATATCGACGACGCGGCCGGTCACGTCCACCTTGAGCCCATGATAGAGACAGCGCAGTCCGCATTCCTCGTTCCGGCCGATCACGAGCGAGGCCGCACGATGCGGACAGAATTCGTCGAGCAGGCCGACCCGTCCCTTGGTGTCGCGGAACACGATCAGGTCTTCGCCCAGAAGGCGCACGCGCTTGGGCGCCCCGTCGGGCACCACCTCGTCACTCATCGCGGCAGGAATCCAATATTGCCGCATCATCTTGCCCATCGGCGTCTGCTGGCCGACGCGGCACAGCATTTCGTTGTCTTCGTGCGACAGCATTTTTCTACTCCCTCTTCGGGGCCGGTGTTGAGCCCAGCCTTAAGCCGTTATGTCATGTTGAGTGCTTCGGTGCGTTCGACGTCGGCGAAAATCTCTTGGTGCTCCGTGCACGCTTGAGCGAGCCTGCGACCGCGCGCACCTGTTGCCCGAGCAGGCTCTGAAACTTCTGGCCGAGCTTGCGCTCGAGCGTGGCCAGCGCGATCGCCTGCTGGACGTAGCTTTTGGCGATTTCAACGATCAGCCGGTGGCGCGTGCGGACCACGCTGGTCGCCTCATCGCGCGAGGTCACCTCGCCGGCCAGGACCTCGGTCTGGTCGGCGATGGCGGCGAACCAGCGCACTGACTTGTCCGGCAGCATCGCGAGCCGGTGGATATCGCCGACGCAAAGCCCGCACTCCTTCTCGCAGGCCGCGAGGCAAAGCGTGGTGATCTCGACGCCGCGATCGCACGCCGCGCGCATATCGTTGGCGACGAATCCCGCTTCCGGCGGGCACACGGCGACCATCAGCGTATTCTGCGCCGAGCGGCCGATGGCGCGGGCCTGGTCGATAAGCGCCTTATAGCCGCGGGTGTTCCAGACATATTCGAGGTCGGCCGGTTCGCTCAGGCTCTGCAGCTCCTTGCGCGCGCCGGTGAGGATGTCGGCATGCTCGGACCCGAGTCGGTCCATCAGTTCGGCGGGAGGCACCGGACTGAACTTCGTCGAGTTCGGCCCCTCGATCCGCATCACCGCGCGGCGCTCCTCCAGGCGGTTGAGCGCCGCATAGGCATTCGCAGCCGGAATCTTGGCGGCCTTGGCCAGCTCGTAGCCCGTCAACGGGCTCTTCTTGACCAGCTCCACATAGGCGCGGGCCTCGTGCTCCGAGAAGCCGAGCGACATCAGTCGCATCACAAGCGTAGTAGCCATAGCTACTAATGATGCATGGATTGAGAACGATTGCAATCGACCTGCGGTTTTGCCGTAGCGGCCCGCGGCCGCAACCGCGCCGTTCAGCTTCCCGCCGCGGGGCACTCCGGACAAGCGCGCTATCCGCGCACCCTGCAACTCGTGGTCACGGCCAGCCCGACCGCAAAACAACTGCATATCCGGGCCCTTACGGCTGCAGCGGGGGACTCGTCCCGCGCGCGCGCGGCCTGTAGGTTGGTTGCAGCGACATCGAAGACTTGAAGGAGCAGAGAATGGGACAAGCGCCTGATACTCCGCGCGCGGGGGTTGCGATGCCGGCGGGAATGCCGAAGCTCGAGGAGGTGCTGCTGCAAAGCGAGAACATGCCCTGGCGGGCCAAGTCGCTGCCCGGCGTGCACGAGAAGATGCTGTACCGCGACGAACAATCCGGCGCGTCGATCGCGCTGATCAAGTTCGACAAGGGCGCGAGCATCCCGCAGCCGCACCTGCATGCCTCCAATCAATTCATGTTCTGTCTCAAGGGCCGCTACGAATACACCGCGACCGGCGTGACGCTCACGGCGGGCTCGTTCTACTGGAACCCGAAGGGCAACGTGCACGGCCCGACCCTCGCCCACGAGGAAACCGTCGTGGTCGAAATCTACGACGGGCCGCACTATCCGCAGCGCCCCGACTGGTATTCGAACGACGAGGACGCCCGCTGATGCCGGCGACGCCCGCGCCGCGACCCGCCCCGCCGGCCTATGACGCGGCCCGCGTGGAAGCCGCGGCCGCGCTGATCCTCACCAAGCTCGGCAGCAAGCCCGAGGACGCGGCCACCGTGGCGCAGGACCTGGTCGCCGCCGACCGGGAGGGCATCGCCTCGCACGGCGTCATGCTGCTGCCGATGTATGCCGATCGCATTCTGAAGGGTTCGGTGTCGCTGCGAAGCGAAGGGACTGTCGTCAGCGACCGCGGCGCCGCGATCGTTCTCGACGCCGAAAACGCGCTCGGGCAACTGACAGCGCGTCAGGCGGTCAAGCTTGCCGTCGCCCGCGCACGCGAACTCGGCATGGCATCGGTTGCCGTACGCAACGCCTTCCACTTCGGCACCGCCGGCCGTTATGCACGGCTGATGGCGGAACAGGGCTGCGTCGGCATCGTCATGTCGAACACGCGTCCGCTGATGCCCGCGACCGGCGGCGCGGAGCCGTTGATCGGCAACAATCCGTTGGCGATTGCCCTGCCGAGCGCCGGCGACTTCCCCGTTGAAGTCGATATGGCGATGAGCGCGACCGCGATGGGTAAGATCCGGCTCGCGGCCGCCGCCGGCAAAAGCATCCCGGATGACTGGGCCATCGACGCCAGCGGGAATCCGACGACGGACCCGCTCGCTGCGATCAAAGGTATGCTGTTGCCGGCATCCGGGCCGAAGGGCTTCGGCCTCGCGTTCGCGATCGACCTTTTATGCGGCGGCCTGTCCGATGGCGCGGTGGGCGCCGAGGTGCGGCCGCTTTACGGTGACGCCGCCGATCCATACCGCTGCAGTCATTTCTTCCTGGCGATCGACGCGCAGCACTTTCCGCCCGGCGATCGCTTTGCCCAGCGCGTCAACGAGCAGGCCCAACGGGTGAGCGGTTCCAAGAAAGCGCCGGGCGTCGCCCGTGTCTATGCGCCGGGGGAATTGGCGTTTGCCGCGCGCGCGGCAAGCGGCTCCGTCGTGCGGCTTGCGCCGGAAACCGTGCAGAGGCTGATCGGCACCGCCCGGCGCGCCGGGATCGACGACGCAGACAACCTGTTTACCGAAAAGGCCGACGCTCTACCGTGACGGAAGTCCAGCCGCAGGGCGGCGGATTCACGCGGCCGGCACCGTCATCACGAGCACCATTCGCTTCCGCGTGGCTCCAACGCTCTCGGAATAGAGGAGCACTAACGTTGCAAGCACAACATTGCGCATCGCGTTTATTTTCAGGAGCGCTCTTGCGCTGTTGCAGTCAGTCGTTGCGATGTTAGAATGTTATTCTACGCGTTTATCTCATCGCCCGATGCATGATCGCAGATTCGTCATCCGTCGGGTTCCCGACCATTCGAGCGATCTGGATACCTTGTCTCTATTGCCCCTGATGCTATCGCCGCGAACAAATTTCGCCCAGTTTAGGAGGGCGCTTCGCGCGTGACGCCATTGCTCGACCCGCACAACATCATCGTCGATCTTCGCTGCCTGCAGGATCCGGATTATGCGCGCCGCGGCGTGGGCCGCCACGCGCTTAACCTGCTAAGGTATGGGGCGTCGCGTGGCGGTTTGCGGCTGATCGGGCTGGTGGACGACACGCTGCCACCTGTCGAAACGGAGGTCCGTGACCTCTTTCAGGTGATCGTCTCCAACGCTTACGCCGGAATCCAAGCCGCGACGGCGGAATCTCCCGCACTTTCCCGGAGGGGCTGCTTCCTATCGCTATCACCGATGACGCACGATCCTCTGTGGACGTCGCGGCTGATGGCCGACAAGACGTGGCTGCGCGTATCCGTTGTCTACGACTTCATTCCCCGACGGAAACCGGAACGCTACTTGCCCACCGACGCGGCCCGGCTGCGCTATGCCATCGGGCTTTGCTGGCTGGGGCGATCCGATCTCTTTGCGTCTATCTCGCGGGCCACCGGCAAAGATCTACAGGCTATTACTAGAATACCCAGCAGAGATGTCGTCGTCACCGGATGTTCCATCGACCCCGTGTTCGAACGGATACACTCGACCGCATCTCACCACCCGCCTCGACACGTGTTGATGGTCGGCGGAGCCGATCCTCGCAAAAACCCGGAAACGTTGGTGCGCGCCCATGCGCGCGCGGCGTCCCTGCAAGAGGCCGGCGTCCCTCTCGTCATCGCCGGCAACTACGATGCGGCTGCGGCCCGCGCCTTTCGTAACCTTGCGACGAAATCCGGTGGCCGGCCTGACCTTGTTGAAGTCCCTGGCCACCTCGATGACGCGGCGCTGCTCGATCTGTATGCACGGGCGGCAGTGATGGTCTGCCCCTCGCACGACGAGGGCTTTTCGATCCCGATTGTCGAAGCTATGGCTGCGGGCATACCCAGCGTCGCCTCCGACATCCCGGCACATCAAGAATTGGTGGAGGACCCCGCGCTCCGTTTCGCGGCGGACGATGATACGGCGCTTTCATCGTTGCTGGATCGCATCGTGACCGATCCTGCTTGGCGGCAGGAGGTCGCAACCCGGCAGAAGACGGCCTGGCCGCGCTTCCGTGCGGAGGAGGTTGGGCGCCGCTTCTGGGATTCGGTGCTGGAGCGTTTGCCATCTCGAGCACCGGCACCGCGGCGGGGTCACCGGCCGCGCGTCGCCCTGCTGTCTCCCGTCGCCCCCGATCGATCAGGCGTCGCGGACTACACCGTGCGGACCTGCCGCGAACTCGGCCGGCTCGTCGATCTGCATGTTTTCACGCTCACGGAAGATGCCTTGCCGCTCGAAGGCGTGGCTGCGCAAAGCCCGCTCAGCGCCTTGCCGCATCTGATGCCGAGCTTCGATCGCGTGGTGAGTGTGGTCGGCAATTCGCATTTTCATTTGCGCATTTTCGAATTGCTGCAGCGCTATGGCGCGGCATGCATCGCCCATGATGCGCGCATGCTCGGTTTCTATCGGGTTCTCCTGGGATTGAATCGAACGCTTGCGGTGGCGTCGAAGGAATTGCAGCGGCCTGTCGGCGAGGCGGAGCTGAACGGCTGGCTGGCCGACGAAGGCACGACGAAGGCGTTGCTCCTGGGCGAGATCGCCGCGGCGGCGTCACCGATGATCGTCCATTCCGCCATCACGGCCCGCGAGGTTCTGGAGCGCCACGGTGTTGCGGCACGACATGTGCCCTTCAGCATCTATCGCCCCTGGCAGCCGATGGATCTCACTCCGGCGAAGCGGGCTGCAGCGCGGAGCCGGCTAGGCCTGGGCGAAGCCGATATCGCGATCGCCACGTTCGGCCAAGTGGATCGGACCAAGGGACCTGAGGAATGCATCTGGGCGCTCGATATGCTGCGCGGCTGGGGCATTCCCGCCAGCCTTTATTTCGTGGGCCCGGAGGATCGGTCGGATCGTGGAAGGGCATTGCACGCGCTGGCGAGGGAGCTTGGCATAGCCGACAACGTGCGCTTTATGCCCGGCGACTACTTGTCGGAGCAGACCTATCGCGACTATCTGATTGCCGCAGATCTCGGCATTCAGTTGCGAACCTACGGGCTCGGCGGGCTTTCCGGTGCCGTGCTCGACTGCGCAGCGGTGGGTCTCCCGACCGTTGCCAATTTTTCGTTGGCCGAAGCGGTCGGCGTTCCGTCCTATATCCGCTCCATTCCGGATGCCCTCAGTCCCGTGCTCCTGGCCGAGGCGCTCGCCGGATTGCTCGAAGACGGTTTGTCGGCCAAGCGCCCTGAAGCGGAGCGGAGCGCTTTTTCGGAGAGCCGCAGTATGCGCCGGTACGCCGTGTCACTCTGCGAGGCGCTGTCCCTGGAGGTTTCCGGAAGCACCACCCGTCAGAAATCTTCAACGTACTTCGCGCGCAGATAGAGTTTATTATCTCGCGAGGCCAGTAGCATTTCCTGCCCTCGATTCAAGCCGTGCTCGAAAAATAAAGATTCGCTGCCACCGTCCAGAGAAACCGCCGGGGTGGAAATCCGGCAAGAACAAATGAGAGAGCGCGTGCCGATCATCGTCGATTGCACGGAATTGTACCAGAACCCCGTGCGCAGCGGAATTCAACGTGTCGTCCGGGAGATGCTGCGGTATTGGCCGGAAGGTGGGCCAGAGATTGAAATGGCCTGGTTCAACGGAAACGACCTTTGCCGCATACCGGACGAAGCACATGCCATCCTGGCCGATAGAGCCCCAGGAATCGCAGACCTGCCGCTCCAAGAAGTAAGAGCACGGCTGCGAGGCCTACGAGCCACAAGGTGGGCATTGCCGTCGGACGCGCCCGTTTTCATCCCCGAAATGTTTTATGACCGCGATCGGGCTTTTTTCCACCGCACCCGCGCGGCTCGTGCGCCCCTCGCCATGCTGGCCTTCGACTTCCTACCGTTCCTTCAACCGGATCTCTTCAACATCCGAAAAGGCGGCGACCGAATGGGTTATCTCGTCGCGCTGCGAGCGGCGAGCGCTGTCGCACATATAAGCGAGCAGACGCGGCAGAATTATATCAACCGGCTGATGCGCCATACAAACCCAGCGCCTGGGCCCGTACTCCAACTCGGTGCCGATGGCCTGATGATGGACCAGCAACAATGGAGTTCAACTCGAAAAACGTTTGTGGCTTTAGGCACGCTCGATGGCAGAAAAAACCAGCACCTGATTTTGGAAGCCTTCACCGGCCTTTGGCGTGGTGGGAGGGACATCCCGCTTGTCATTATCGGCAACCCGCTGCCCCACATAAATAGGGAGCCCTATCTCACTGCGCTGAAGGAGTATCCACGGCAGTTCAAATGGCTTCAGGATGCCACGGATGCTCAAATACGTGCCGAACTCGCTGATGCTCGCGCGACGATCTACGCGTCCACGGCCGAAGGCTACGGTCTGCCGCCGGTCGAAAGCCTCTGCATCGGCATCCCAACGATCGCGAACGCACAAATCCCCAGCCTGGAGATGATCGCGCCCGATGGACAGTGGCGCCTCTCCAAGGTGACTGCCCAAGACATTCGCGAGGCTGTCGTCGCGATCACAGATGATATGACTGCGGCACAACTCTGGGCAGCGGCGGCGCAGCTTAAGCTGCAGACTTGGCGCAGATTTGGAGAACAGACAGCGGCTTGGATAGCGGAGTTCGCCCGTTAGGCGTTACCATCCAAAAGGACCACAACGAGAACAGAGTCCAGTTATGAACGTGGGCAGATAGGGAGCAACGTCACGCGGGCTTGATGCTACAGATATTTGAAGCATTACCGCTGCAACTTATCGGTAGGTCAATATCGTCCTGTAAGGACAACGTCCCCGTCGAGGATAGGCCAGAATTCAACGGGTAGATTGGCGGCTGGGGAGAACCCGCCCGCTCCCCAACGAGACGCGAGTCAGGCTTACCGAGTGGTTGAATGGATACGCGCTGCCATCACGAATTGCCCAATCCGGGCCCCTCGCTAAGGCGTCTTGATTGGCTCAGGCAGACAGACCAAATCCTCCCACCCCTTGCCCTTCGCCAACCGATCGTGCAGCGACGGCCAGTCCGGGAGCAACGTCAAACTGCCATCCGCTTCGAGCGCATGGATCGTTGCAAAGCGCGCCGCAAGCTCGCGGTACAGCGCATCGGGCTCATGCCCGAAATACGCAGCGGCCGCCGCCGGATTGTATTCTACCAGCAGGATCGGACGCAGCCGGCGTAAGGTTTCGTCGGCCCCGCGCAGGACATCCGCCTCGGCCCCTTCGACATCCATCTTGATGAGGTCGAGGCGAGGCAGCGGCCGGTCCTTGACCCAGTCATCGAGACGCATGGCCGTCACCTGCGCCAGCCGCATGTGCAAAACCGTATCCGCAATCGCATTCGGATCGACGACGGCGCGCAGCCGCTCCTCCGTCATCGCGGCATCCATCGTGCCCTGGCTCACAAAGGAGCAGCCGGCCAATTCATCGGCGCCACCGACAGTCGCGACCCCGGAACGGTCTCCGAGCGCGATCTGCAGGGGTTCGATAAGCGCCTTTGGCAGCGGCAGATGGGTTATGTTGCGTGCCAGCAAGGCGTAATTGACGGGGTCGGGCTCGAACGCCATGACCCGGCCGTCACTGGCGAGGCAGGCCAACGACAAGGTATGAGCGCCCAGGTTGGCTCCAATATCCATGCAAACCCAATCAGGCTGCACGATCGACTCGAAATAATGCCGTACATGCGGCTCCCAGTCGCCGTTGTTGGCGCGCAAGGCCGCGCCGAGACTCAGATCGGCTGCACCCACTTCAATATCGGCGCGTCTGTCATGAGGAAGGCGAAGCGCGATCGAAGATGAGGCCGGCTCAGCCGAGTCAGAAGACATGTTAGCTTCCGCCGACCGATCCAACGGTCTCATCGCCAGAGTCAGCATTGCCTCCTCCACGGCGCTGACCAGGTGTCTGAACTCAGCGGCTGTCGTCGTTGCGATGCGATCGTCGATGCTCCCCAGCCGGTCGCGCACCGCTCTCATCGCAGCCCATGTTTGATTGCTTATAAATGGGCGTAGGCGTAAGGCGAGCGGCCTCGCCACCGGAGGCACAAAGCGATAGACGCGGCGCGCGATGCGCATCATTACGCCACGGGAAGGCGAGGCGCCCACGGGTTGCCGTGCACGCGCCGCCGCGAGGCTCGCTTCGGCGGCGCGGCTCTTCGCTTCAGCCTGCGCCAGTTGCTCGTGAGCCTTCTCCAACGCCACGACTGAACTATAGGCGACGACATTGTCGAGGACGTTCACCGGGATCGCGAAATGATGCGAGAGATGCGGCCACTCCTCTTCCGGGACGTAGAAACAATTGATCCCGTCGAAATAGGCCCTCACATAGCCCGCCTCGAGCAAAACCGGCTCCCACGTGTCGTTGACAAGCACATGGCTCCACGGCAGCGTCGCCTCCAAAATCAGCACACGCGGACGAAGCTTGCGCCAGTCGGTCGATTTTACGATCGCCGCCTCGGAGCCCTCGGCGTCGATCTTGATGAAATCAATAGGACGGCCGTTGCCGTGACGAGCGACGATGGCTTCCAACGTATCGCAAGGCACCGATACACCGGCCCCGTCTGAGACGACGCGCGACAATCCGCGATCCGCCGAATCCTCCGCGAAGGTCACCTCGCCCTTCCGGTCGAACACCGCCATGCGCAGGTTGATGTCACGCGGTCGTTGCGCCGCGAGCAACTCGAAGAAGCTGCTGGGTTCCAGGTTGATGCCGCTCCAGCCACGATCATAGAACAGCTTCGTCACCGAACCATCGACCGGATGGGCGGCCCCGATGTCGATGTAGAACCCCATGTTCTGCCCACCGAAAATGCGGTTGAGCAAAACATCTTCGTTGTTTTGCGCGTAGGATATGAGCGCCATGAAGTGATCTTTCCTAACTAGCTGCTCAAATTCGGCTTGAAGCAGAATCGTATTTCTTTTGGGGGGAATATTCGATCATATGGCAGGTTTCCGATGAGCCATTTCAGGCACCCTAACGGCCAGTCTCAAGCCGGGAGCATTGACGTCAGATTATAGCCGGCCGGCGCCGATGCGAGCTTGAAGCCGAACCTCCCGACCCCGCGCAGTGTTGACACCGCAAGTCCCCAATCGTCTCCACCAACTCACCAAGGCATAAATCACAACCGGGGCTGCATGAGAACCCTGAAGCCAGCAGGCCTTCAGGCAGACGGCCGCTACACAATCTCGATTTCAGGAAACGGGAAGATCATGCGCCCGCCCCGGGCCAGGAATTCGGCTTCGCGCTGGATGATCCCTTCCTTGAAGTGCCAGGGCAGAACCAGGAAATAGTCGGGCTTCATGGCCCGCGCCTCGGCCTCGGCGATAATCGGGATATTGGTCCCGGGCGCAAAAGCGCCGAACTTGTCGGGATTGACCTCGGCGATGGCGCGGACCTCGGATGTCGTTACGCCGCAGAACTGCAGTACGACGTTACCCTTTGTCGAGGCGCCGTAACCCAGGACGGTCTTGCCGTCGCCGGCCAACGTACGCAGCAGCCGCATCAAATTGGCGCGATGTTCGAACACGCGCGCCTCGAAATCGCGATAGGGCCGGGGCGTGTCGAGCCCCATCCGGTCTTCCTGCTCCAGCAGCCAGTTGATCACGGCTTCGGCGCCCCGGCGAGGGTCGCTCTCCCTGACCGCCGTGACGGCAAAACTACCGCCGTTGATCGCATTCATCTTCACGTCGACGGGGCGCATGCCCGCGGCCGCCAGAATGCGCTTCACGACACCGAGCGAGTAGTATTCCAGGTGTTCGTGGCAAACCGTGTCGTATGATGTGAGCCGCAACATCGACGGCATGTAGCTCTGCTCGAAATGCCAGACGCCGCCCGGCGCCAGCACTTGCTCGACTTGACGGGCAAACGCGATCGGATCCTCGAGGTCGTAAAACATGGCGATCGAGGTGACGATCTTGGCCGGCTTTCCGCCGGCTGCAAAGTAATCGCGAGCGGAGAAGAAGTCGGGAACCAACGTGATGCCGTCGGTATAGTATTGGCCGAACTTGCGGCCTGTCGGATCCATCCCGGTTCGATGGAGGCCGCCGACTGAATACGCCTTGAGCGAGGTCGCGTCATTGCTCCCGATGTCGAGCACGGAATCGCCGGGCTCCAATCCGACGAGACGCTGGAGTTCCTGGATTTTCTGGGTGAGATGTCGAACCATGCTTTGGTTCAAGCCGGAGCGATAACCATAATTGTCGCCGTACATCTCGCCGAGATCGTAGGAGTGCGCGAGTTGCAGCAGCCCCGATTCCGGGCACCACACCAGCCGTAGCGGCCCAGTGGTGATGGGGGCGGATGGGTCTTTTGGAAAGACGCCGGTCAGCGCCTGATGCCCCAAGTCCAGCACGGGAATGAGATTCTTGCCGCCGCCGATGCGGCAGCTTTCAATCGCAGTGTAATTATTCATCACCCTGTTTAGCCTCGTATGATGCTTCCGTATCATCGACGGTACAGCGGAGAGGTCAACCCGAACGCCGATTTCCTATGCACCCGTCGTATAGCGCGATTTCAGACTTTCGCGCCCACAACTCGGGCCCTAACCCATTCGCCAGAAGCGCGCCGCGTGACAGATTCGATCCCCAATGTCTCTGAGTCGCGAAGCATGTCCCGCCCGGGCTTCGGCCGGTTGGCCAAAAGGCGCTTTGTCCGCTTTCGCTACTGATTGATTTCAGGCTCGACAAGCCTGGCGAGATTGCGCAGTGATTCTTGCCAGCCGAGGTAGCACGCCTCCACCGGAATGGCGTCGGGGATGCCCTCCTGCACGATGCTCACCTCTGTGCCGACGGAAACCGCCTTGAGCGTCACCGTCACCTGCATCTCGCCGGGCAGATTGGGATCGTCGAATTTGTCCGTGTAGCGCAAACGCTCACCGGGCACGAGCTCCAGATATTTTCCGCCGAAAGAATGCCCCGCGCCCGTCGTGAAGTTGCGGAACGACATCCTGAAGGTGCCGCCCACATTCGCGTCGAGGTGATGAACGGTACACGTAAAACCATTGGGCGGAAGCCACTTCGCCAACGCGTCCGCTTCGATGAAGGCGCGATAGACCTTAACGGGCTTCGTGGCAAAGAGACGGTGCAACCGAACGGTGCCGGGCATGATTGAACCTCCTGAATGAACACTCCGACAACGCGACGGATCAAAGCCTTCTCTTTCTCGCTTCGCTCCTTGAGCGACAGGCAAACGCACAGGCCCACCCTATCCAGCCCCATGTTTTCCGTAACACTCTGGCGATGGTGTGGCCAAGCGCTCTACCCTTCCGTTGGCATAAGGCTGACGACATCCGCGACATGAGGAGCAGTGGCCGATACACAATGCCTGACATCGCAGATGGATGCTTCGATTGACCGCCGAGACGACACGACGGCGTCACAAAACTTATTGCAACAGTCATCGGCCGCGATGTCCGGTTGGCTATAGCAAAAGCACCCGAGAACGGTGCGCAACGTGAGCACGCACCGGGCACTTGCTTGAGGCCAGATTGGGAGCCGCTCTGCCCACCGAGAAAGGTAAAAGAATAATCTCGATGGCTTAACTCAAGGCGTGGCGGAGAGGGAGGGATTCGAACCCCCGATACGGTTGCCCGTATGCCGCATTTCGAGTGCGGTGCATTCAACCACTCTGCCACCTCTCCGGTCGTGACGCAGCGCAGAACGGCGCGGTCTGTCTATCGAAAGCACGGCCCGTAAACAAGAGCGGGCCGCATCCCTTCGGGGCCGGCGTCACCGGCGGCCCGCGCCGCGTCTACTGCGTGCCGGCTATGCCGGCCTCCCGCGCCACCTTGCCCCAGCGGTCGATCTCGGATTTCACGAACGTCCGCATCTCGGCGATCGAGGGCGTGTTCATCGGCTGCAGGCCGAGCTTGGCGATTTGCTCGCGGGTCTGCGGCGCGGCGAGCGTCGACTGGAACGCACCGTGCAGGCGATCCACGATCGGTTGCGGGATTTTTGAGGGGCCAACCACCATGAACCAAGCCGCCGCGTCATAGCCCTTCACGCCGGACTCATCGAGGGTCGGCACGTTCGGCAGCGTACCGATTCGCTTGCTCGGCGTCACGGCCAACGCCCGCACCTTGCCGCCCGCGATCATGCCCGCCACCGGCGGCACGTCGACGAACACGAGATTGATGTGTCCCGCCAGCACGTCGCTCGCCGCCGGCAGGCTGCCCTTGTAGGGAACATGGGTCATCTTGATGCCGGTCATGCTGGCGAACAGCTCGGCGAACAGATGATGCGGCGAGCCCGGCCCGCCGGAACCGAAGGTGAGCTTGCCGGGGTTGGCCTTGGCGTAGGCGATGAGTTCGCTCACCGATTTGACCGGCAGGTCGTTGTTGACCACCAGCACGAACGGGCTCTGCGCCACCATCGCCAGCGGCACGAAATCGGTCACCGGATTGTAGGGCAGCGCCTTGTGCACGGTGACGTTGATGGCGATCGGGGCCGGCGTCGCCATCAGCATGGTGTAGCCGTCGGGCGCCGACTTCGCGACGTAGGTCGAGCCGATCACGGTGCCCGCGCCGGGCTTGCTCTCGACCACGACCGGCTTGCCGAGCCGCTCCTCCAGCCCCTGCCCCAGGATGCGGGCCATGATCTCGGTGGAGCCGCCGGTGGTGAAGGGCACCACGATGGTCATCGGATGGGTCGGAAAATCCTGCGCCTGCGCGATCCCGGTTGGCGCAGTCGCCAGCCAGCCGGCCAGCATCGCCCCGGCCAAAATGGAGTGTCCCCCACGGCGTCCCCTCGCTGTCATCCTTGGCGTCCTCCGTTGTCCGGGCGTCCCATGCAGGGTGCCCTTTTAAGCTTGTTGTCGTCAGCCCTTTCCGGCGGGTGGGCCGGAGAGGACGGCAACCCTAACCGACCCGCGCCCCGGCCGTCAGCACCCGGCCCACCGGGCCTGCGTGTGAGGGCGGCTTTGCCCCCGATCCCGGCCGCGACGCCGGTGGCGGCGCATCCACGATGCCCCGCGATCTGTTGACAGTTTTGCCCCCGGCCGCCATAAGCTTGCCTGTGGCGCGGGCCGGATCACGGTCCGCGCGCTTCGTTACGGCACCAAGCGCCTGTAACCACTTCACAATCCGACTGGAAAAAGCCGGCCCGGACCCCTCCGAGCGCCGGGATGAACGCGGGAAAAACGATGTTCGCAGTCATTAAAGCCGGTGGCAAGCAATACCGGGTCGTGGAGGACCAGCTCCTCCAGGTCGAAGGCGTCAAAGGCGAGCCGGGCGAAATCGTCCAGATCGCTGACGTCCTGATGTTGGGCGGCGATACGCCTCAGCTCGGCACACCGACCATCGAAGGTGCCAGCGTCGCCGTCGAGATCGTCGGGCACGGCCGTGGGCCGAAGGTCATCGCCTTCAAGAAGCGCCGCCGCAAGAATTCGCGCCGCAAGCGCGGGCACCGGCAGGACTTCGTGCTGATCCGGATTTCGGAAATCCTGACGGGCGGCGCCAAGCCGACCAAGGGTGCCAAGCCGAAGGCCAAGGCCAAGCCGAAGAGCAAGGCGAAGGCCGAGCCGGCAGCCGAGCAGGACAGCGCCGCTTAAGCGGATTCTCCTGCGCGGGCGAGAGATCGGGACGATTGACGGGCCGCGGCGCATCTTTGTTGCGCCGTCCGGCTCGAGATCGCAACCGTCCATCAATATTTGTGGGGTGATTCCGTTACGGAATCAGGGTAAAAGACCAGCGAGTTTAGGAACAGCGTCATGGCTCACAAAAAAGCAGGCGGATCTTCGCGCAACGGACGCGACTCGGCGGCGCAGCGGCTTGGCATCAAGTCGTTCGGCGGCCAGAGCGTGATTCCGGGCAATATTCTCGCTCGCCAGCGCGGCACGAAGTGGCATCCCGGCCAGAACGTCGGCATTGGCAAGGATCACACCCTGTTCGCCCTGACCGCTGGCCGCGTGCAGTTCAACACCAAAGCCAAGGGCCGCGTGTTCGTATCCGTCCTTCCGATGACGGAGGCCGCGGCCGAATAAACGGTGGAACCATAGTGGGGTCCGCCGGCATCAGTCCAAACCGGCGGAGCTCCTGGGGGCTCTTGAAGGGGGAGACGGGTGCCGTCTCCCCCTTCAACTTTTTCGAGCAGCCAACTCCAAGCAGCCCAGAGGAGCACTCGCTATGACCTTGCAGCAAATACCTTCGGAGTCTTTCCGCGAAAGAAGCACGCCGGTCCTCAAGACCGAGCGGCTGGTGATGCGCGCGCCGCGCCTTGGGGACGTTAAAACCATCGCCATGCTGGCCAACGACCGCCGCATTGCCGAGAACACGGCGCGCATTCCCCATCCGTATCGTCTTGCCGACGCCGAGGACTTCGTCGCCACGGCCAACTTCGGCAACGAAGCCATTTTCGCGATCACGCTCCGCAAGGGCACCAAGAAGGACGGCACCGTGAAGGACGAGGTGATCGGCGCCTGCGGCTTCACGCAGATCGACCGCCATCCGCCCGAGGTCGGCTACTGGCTCGGCGTCGAGCACTGGGGCCGCGGTTACGCCACCGAGGCCGTGCGCGCCATGATCGACCACATCTTCACCGACCTGGATTGCGAGGCCATCCAGTCGACCGCGCGCGTCACCAACCCGGCCTCGCGCCGCGTGCTGGAGAAATGCGGCTTCCAGTGGACCGGCGCCGGCCTGCTGCGTATCCGCGCCATCTCGAGCTCCGCGCCGGTTGATCGCTTCCGCCTCGACCGCGGACTCTGGGCCTCGCTGAAGAGTTGGGGCCAGACGCAGTACGCCGCGGCTTGACCGCTTCAGCGTCCGACCGGCTCGCGCCCTCGATCCGCAAGGATCGGGGGCACTTGTTTATGACCTTTCCAGCGGCTGCGGGCTCACGCGGCCACCAGCACACACCTTGCTCGCAGTAGTCCGGCGCGCGGCTGCCGGCGTTCGCACTTGCACACACCACAGGCCGCCACGCGCGGGACGTGTCGCGCCGGGGCGCGCATCCGTGCGCTGATTGACAGAGCGCCGCGCGGGCCGTTCAGTCCGAGGCGTCGCCGGTTTGGCGGCGGGGCGAGAGGACGGCCAACATGAGCTTGCGCAGATTGGCGATCATCGGGGCAGGCGGCATCGCGGACGTCGTGGCCACCACGCTCGCCAACGGATTGCGGATGCCGCTGCAACACGCATCGATCCTCATCCCGGCGCAATTCGCCGACCAGGCGCAAGCCTTGCTGGATCGGGCCGGCGACAAGCTTGCAGCGTCCCGCGCCGTGCGCACCGATCTTGCGGCCCTTCTCGCCGACAGGCCAGACGCGGTGGCGGAATGCGCGTCTCACGTCGCGGTGCGCGACTATGGCCCCGCCATCCTGGAGAGCGGCTGCGACCTCGTGGTGATCTCCATCGGTTCGCTGTCCGACGATGGGCTGCGCACCCGTCTCGAACAGGCCGCGGCGAAAGGCGGCAGCCGCCTGGTGCTGCCGGCCGGCGCCATCGGCGGCATCGACGCGCTGGTGGCGGCACGGCTCTCCGGTCTGGAGTCGGTCGTCTACACCGGGCGCAAGCCCCCGAAGGCTTGGCGCGGCACGCCCGCCGAAACGCTGCTCGATCTCGATGCGCTGAAGGAAGCCACGGTGTTCTTCGAAGGCCACGCCCGCAAAGCGGCCCAGGATTATCCGTTCAACGCCAATGTCGCCGCGACGCTGGCGCTTGCCGGCATCGGCTTCGAACAAACGCAAGTGCGCCTGATCGCCGATCCCGGCGTTACCCGCAACGTTCATGAATTTATCGTCCGCTCCGCTTGCGGCGATTTCACCATGAAGCTCGAAGGCCGCCCCTCTCCCGCCAATCCGAAGACATCGCTGATGGCGGGCTACAGCATGGCGCGCGAATTGCTCAACCGCGCCGGCACGGTTGTCATCTGAGATTACCGCTTAATCCGAGTGGAGACATTCGGATCGCCAAAGGTTCCATTCATTCGCTGCGGCTCACGGACGCAACGACGGTATAGGCACGCTGTTGACTCCGCGCGCGCCCGGAGCGAGCATTTGACCGTGGTGCGCAGGTTGCCGAGGCGACCTGCAAACAACGTAAACCCGATCATGGAGGATGGGATGACTCCACCGGGCCAGAACCGCCGCACAGCGTCAACGCTGACGTCCGGACGATGACGTAGCGGCCAAGACACGAGCGACACACCGGGAGCCGTTTAGCGGGCCGCATCAGCGAGGCATGGCCCCTTACCGCTCCCGGACGTGTTTTCCCCGCCATTCCGTCCGAGCGCCCCCGAGGGGTTCCAGCCGTCGCCATCATACCGCCCATGGCCATGCGCGGGGTGACTGGCGCATTCCCCGATTTTGCGGAATCATACTCTCTAACGGTGCAATCGTGGTGATTTCTTCCTCGATTGAGCCACTAGGGAGAACGGCATGGCATACGAGCTCAAACAGTTCATCGCCGATTGTCGCGATATCCTGGGCCGCGATCCCGGCCCGGCCGGCCGCGAACAGGTGCGCGCCAATCTCGAGCGGCTGCTCAACAACAAGGATTTCGTCGAGGAATATTGCGGCGACGATGTCCCGCGGGGGCTGAACGTGCTCTACGAGGATCCGAAGCTGAAGTTCCAGGTGCTGGCGCACATCAACGACAAGGCGCGCGTGTCGCCGCCGCACGACCACGGCGAGTCGTGGGCGATCTACGGCCAGGCCAAGCTCTGGACCGACATGATCGAATGGAAGCGCGAGGACGACGGCTCCAATCCGAAGTTCGCCAAGCTCGCGCCGGCAAAGAAATATCGGCTCAACCCAGGCCAGGCCGGTATCTACCAGGACGGTGCGATCCACTCGATCGACTATCCCGACAAGTCGCGCTTCGTGCGCGTCACCGGCACCAACCTCGACAACATCAACCGCATCCGCGTCGACCTGAAAACCGGCGAGGTGCATCAGATGACGCCGCAACAGGCCACATAAGACGACTCACGCCTAGCCGCAGGCACGGCGTTTCCCTTGAAGGATACGCAACGATACGCGCTTCGCCCGCTCGCGGCCGGGCGAAGCGACGGCTTTCATGATAAGGCCGCGGCGCTCACGGCCCATCGCGGTCGAGAACAAAGGTCCCCTGCACGATGCTCCGCCTGATCGCCGCCATTGTGCTCACCCTTTCCGGCTTAGGCGCCGTGCAGGCGGATGTTGAAATCCCGACCCGCGACGTTCCGAACGCCCGCGATCACGCGTTGACCAAGAGCTATCAAGGCTCGCTCATCGTGAGCGACGAGCGTCAGACTTATACGGACTTCAAGGCTCCCCTCTCGAATCTTGAACTGATCGACGACGACAGCCGCAAGATCGACGCGCGGCGGCCGTACGCGGCCGGCGTCGGCATGGTGGCCCCCGCCGCCAACAACGACACCGACGAGGGCCGCGCCAAGAAGCGCCGGGTCGAAGTCCTCAAGCTGAACTGAATCGGCCCGCGCCTATGACCGACCCAACCGCCCGCCCCGTCGATCCGCATCGCCTCAAGGCCATGCTGCTCGACGGCGGCGAACTGGCGCCGATCGACCTGCGCGAGGAATTGGTCTTCTCGCGCAATCATCTGTTGTGGGCGCGCTCGGTGCCGCTGAGCCGCCTCGAGCTTCGCTTCGCGCGCCTCGTGCCGCGCCGCGATACGCGGATCGTCTTGTGCGACGACAACGACGGGCTGGTCGAACGCGCGGCGCGCATCCTGGCCGGGGCCGGCTATACCGATGTGTCGTTTCTCGAAGGCGGCGTACCGGGCTGGGAGAAGGCGGGGCTGGAATTGTTTTCCGGCGTCAATGTGCCGAGCAAGGCGTTCGGCGAGCACATCGAGCACGCGAGCGGAACGCCGAGCATTCCACCCGAGGAGTTGAACCGGCTGATCGAAAGCGCTGCCGACATGGTCGTGGTCGATAGCCGGCCGTTCGACGAATTCCAGCGCATGTCGATCCCGACCGCGACCAACGTGCCGGGCGCGGAGCTGGTGCTGCGCATCCGCGATCTCGCCCCCTCCCCCGAGACGCTGGTGGTGGTGAACTGCGCCGGCCGCACGCGGAGCATCATCGGTGCGCAATCGCTGATCGACGCCGGGCTGCCGAACAAGGTTGTGGCGCTACGCAACGGCACGATGGGCTTTGCGCTCGCGGGCTTCGCCCCGGACAAGGGCAAGACGAAACGTTACGGAACGCTGTCGGCGGAAGCACTCGATTGGGCCAAGGCCGCCGCGGAGCGGGTGGCGCAGCGTTTCGGCATCCCGCGCATCGACCAGGCCGCATTGGAGCGGCTTCGCGCCGACACGACGCGCACGCTCTATCTGTTCGACGTGCGCGATCCGACGGAATACGCCACCGGTCACGTCGCAGGCGCGCAAAACGCACCGGGCGGGCAACTGGTGCAGGCCACCGATCAATATGTCGGCACGCTCGGCGCACGCCTCGTCCTGGTGGACGACCGGGAGGTGCGCGCGGTGATGACGGCCTCATGGCTGAAGCAGATGGGTTGGCGCGAGGTTTACGTGCTGGCGGCGGGCGGCACCGAGACGGTGCAGCCGGCCGCGCCGATGCTGGGTGCGAAGCCGCCAGCCGAGCGCGCCGTCGACGCCAAGATGCTGTCGGCGTTGCTGGCCGAAGGCCGCGCCACCGTGATCGACCTGTCGCGGAGCCCTGCCTACCGCAACGGCCATATCCCCGGCGCGTGGTTTGCCATCCGCAGCCGGCTCGCCGGGGCGCTGTCCAAGATCGCGATCCAGGGCGAATTGGTGCTGACCTCCGAGGACGGTGTGCTGGCGGGACTCGCTGTCCGCGAAAGCCCGGTCCCGGCGCGTTTTCTGCAAGGCGGCAATGCCGCCTGGATCGCCGCGGGCTTGCCGCTTTCGGATGAGCCGCGCATGGCCGACGAGCCGCTGGACTACTGGCCCAAGCCCTATGAGCGCGCCGGCGACACCAAGGGCGCGATGAACGAATACCTCGCCTGGGAGGTCGATCTCCTGCCGCGCATCGCCCGCGACGGCACCGCGCGGTTCACGCCATAACGGCAGCGCTATCCGCCGGCGCCCGTCGCCGCTTCGATCTCCGTTGCAAACTTCTGCAATTCGCGAGCGTCGATATCGCTGATCGCGACGAAGCGCAGACCTTGCGCGGACCAGCGTCTGACGTTGAATCCTTGCACTGTCCGGTGGCCGGCGACACCCGGCTCGATATCGGCCGCTTGCGCGACGAACAGATTGATGATGTGCGCCTGGCGGCGATACACGATCGCGGCAACGGCCTTGCCGCGAATGTAGTCGAGCCGGCCACCGACCAGGGTGAAGCCCTGACCGGCAAGGTTCACCACTGGCGGCGCAACGGCGAGCTTGCCGTTGAACCATGGCCTCACCGTGTGTTGATCGTTCGACGGCACGTCGGTCAGACGGCCTGCCTGCAACGAGCGCAGGTGCGCGGACACCACCTCGTCGAGGATTTGCTCCTCCTGGCCGGCCCGTTGCAGGACAAACGCGAGGCCGGCCGCCGCCGCGGCCGACAACACGCCGCCGAACGCGAAGCCCTTGAGCAGCAGGCGGCGCGACGGCGCGTCCGCAACAGGCGCCGGTATCCGGGGTGTCGGACCGGCCGGTGCCGGAATGGCCGTCGCGATGCGGTTATGCAGCGCGGGCGGCGCGCCAAATCCAAGCGCCGTGCCGGACATCGCCCGGCCGATCTCGCGGAATTGCCGAAGATCCGCCGCACAACGCGAGCAGATCGCCACATGCGCCTCGACCGCGCGCGCGTTTCCGGCATCGAGCTCGCCGTCGAGCAGCGCGTGCAGCGCAGCGGACTGTCGATGATGGCGAGGCGTTGTTCACCGCGCTTGACCGCCACATTGGCGACACCGAGCATCGAGCGAAGCTTGCCCTCGGCCACCTTCATCGGCCCGGGCGACGGCGCCGCTCCTGGTGCGGGCTGCGGAAACGCGGTCGAACGCGCCGTGTGGAAGACGACATTGCCCTCGACCTTTTGCATCACCTGATGAATGTGCCCGTTGAGCACGGTGACGGAGCCGAAACGCTTGACCAGTTCAAGCGCCCGCGCGCCGTCGTCGGTACCCCAGCCCCAGGTCTCGTAGATCACCCACAATGGGACATGCGCGAACAGAACCACGGGCGTCGAGGCCGTGCGATCTCGAAGATCGTCCGCCAGCCACTTCAGCTGATCCTCGCCGAAACGGCCCATGCCTGCGCCCGCGAGATTCATCACATTGACCAGGCCGACGAAGTGCACGCCGCCGGCATCGAAACTGTACCAGCCGTCGCCCTTCGCCTCGCGTCCATAGCGTTCGCGATAGAGTTTCACGTCCGGGTCGATGATGTCGTGCTCGCCAGGCACATAGCGAACGTCAAGCCGCGCCTCCGAAATGATCTTGTCTGCGTCGTCGAATTCAGACGGCTTCGATAGATGCGTGATGTCGCCGGTGTGGATCATGAACGCGGGCTTCGCCGGGAGCGCGTTGATCAAGCCGCTTGCCTCCTCCAGCGTGCCTTTGACGTTGGGATTGACGGGCTTGTCGAAACCGATATGGCTGTCGCTGATCTGCAGGAACGTGAAGCCGCGCGGCTCTTCCGCCATCGCCTGATCAACCAGGCCGAGAGAGCGCGGTACGCCGCCCGCAACCGTCCAGAGCAGGCCGGTGCCCGCCCAGGTCATGCATTCGAGAACCTTGCGCCGGGTTGTTCCGTTGCCGCCATCCTGCGTGGTCATGATCCGCCTCCTTTGCAGCACGAGCGCTGCGGAGACTCGATCGGACCGCGGCCCGATTTATTCCCGGCCGCCCGCCGAATCCGGGGCGTCGGACAAAATCGTTGCGATGTCAGATATTTACTGTAGAACGGCGCGCCGCCGGCCAAACCCACGGCCGTCCAGACCGATGACGCGGCGGCCCCATGCGTCTATGTTCAGCCCATGAAATTCCTCGACGAGGCCAAGGTCTACATTCGCTCCGGCGACGGCGGAAATGGCTGCGTCGCGTTCCGGCGCGAAAAGTTCATCGAGTTTGGCGGACCGAGCGGAGGCAATGGCGGTCGCGGCGGCGATGTCGTGATCGAGGCGGTGGAGGGGCTCAACACCCTGATCGACTACCGCTACCAGCAGCACTTCAAAGCGCGGCCCGGCACGCCCGGCATGGGCAAGGACCGCCACGGCGCCAACGCCGACGACATCGTGCTGAGGGTGCCGGCCGGCACGCAGGTGTTCGACGACGACAAGGAAACCCTGATCGCCGATCTGACGGAAGCCGGCCAGCGCGCGGTGCTGGCGCGCGGCGGCAACGGCGGCTTCGGCAACGCGCACTTCAAGTCGGCGACCAACCGCGCGCCGCGCAACGCCAACCCCGGTCAGCCGGGCGAGGAGCGCTGGATCTGGCTGCGGCTCAAGCTGATCGCGGACGCCGGCCTCGTCGGCCTGCCCAACGCCGGCAAATCGACCTTCCTTGCCGCGGTCAGCGCGGCGAAGCCCAAGATCGCCGACTATCCCTTCACCACGCTCGCGCCGCAGCTCGGCGTGGTCGGCAGCGACGGCCGTGAGTTCGTGCTGGCCGACATTCCGGGGCTGATCGAGGGCGCGCACGAAGGCTCGGGGCTGGGCGACCGCTTCCTCGGCCACATCGAGCGCTGCCGCGTGGTGCTGCATCTGGTGGACGGCACCGGCGAGCACGCCGGCAAGGACTACAAGACCGTGCGGGCCGAGCTCGAGGCCTACGGCCACGGCCTCGCCGACAAGCCGGAGATCGTGGCGCTCACCAAGATCGACGCCATGACCGACGAGGCGATCAAGCAGCAGGCGGCCCGCCTGAAGCGCGCCTGCAAGAAGACGCCGTTGCTGTTGTCGGCGCATTCCCGCAAGGGCGTCGCGGAGGCCCTGCGCGCCCTGCAAAAGGTCATCGACGACGCCGGCGGCTCGGCCACGGCCCGCCGCCGGGCCGAAGCGCCGGCGTGGCAGCCGTAGCTGTTTCGTTCCACCTGGTTTGACCGATCCGGCCATGACGGCCGAAAGCTCCGCGTGGTAGGACAAACCGTCCTAGCGCCGACTGACGATCCATGCCGCCCAAAACCTCCACACCAAAAGCCCCCGCCCTCGCCGACTTCCGCCGCATCGTGGTCAAGGTCGGCTCGTCGCTGCTCGTCGACGCCAAGGCGGGCCGGCTAAAGGAAGCGTGGCTCGCCTCGCTCGCCGCCGACATCGCCCGCCTGCACAAAGGCAAGCGCGACATCATCGTGGTGTCGTCGGGCTCGATCGCGCTCGGCCGTTCGGTGCTGAAGCTGCCGCGAGGCCAACTCAAGCTCGAAGACAGTCAGGCCGCCGCCGCCGTCGGCCAGATCGCGCTGGCCCGCACCTGGGCCGAAGTCATGGGCAAGCACGGCATCACCGCCGGCCAGATCCTGGTCACGCTCACCGACACCGAGGAGCGCCGCCATTACCTCAACGCGCGCTCAACCATCGGCAAGCTGCTGACGTGGGGCGCGATTCCCGTCATCAACGAGAACGACACGGTCGCGACATCGGAAATCCGCTACGGCGACAACGACCGGCTCGCCGCGCGCGTCGCCACCATGACCAGCGCCGATCTTCTGGTGCTGCTTTCCGACATTGACGGACTCTACGACGCGCCGCCTCATCTCAATCCCAAGGCGAAGCACATCCCCCTGGTGCCGCACATCACCGCCGCCATCGAAGCGATGGCGGGCGATCCCGCCTCCGATCACGCCAAGGGCGGCATGCGCACCAAGATCGAAGCCGGCAAGATCGCCACCACCGGCGGCACCCACATGGTGATCGCTTCGGGTCACATCGAGAACCCGCTCAAGGCCATCGAGAACGGTGCGCGCGCGACGTGGTTCCTGACAGCAGGAAACCCCGTCACCTCGCGCAAGAAATGGATCGCGGGCTCGCTCGAGCCCAAAGGCACGCTGACGATCGACGCCGGCGCCGCCGCAGCCCTCCGGCGCGGCAAGAGCCTGCTGCCGGCCGGCGTCACCCGCATCGACGGGCATTTCGGCCGCGGCGATGCGGTTCTCATCCGTGGACCCGACGGCGCGGAGATCGGACGCGGCCTCGTCGCCTATGACGCCGCCGATGCGGTCAAGATCGTGCGCAAGTCGTCGAGCGACATCAAGCTGATCCTCGGCATCGAGGGTCGTGCCGAAATGGTGCACCGTGACGACATGGTGCTCGGCAGCGCGTGAGACGCTCACTCTCCTCATCGGCGATGAGGCGCACTCCTAACTGCACGAAGCACAGCCTCACGCGATGCGCGCAGGATGCAGCTACTTCACAGCGAAGTGCGATAAGTTGACGCGCGTTTATATGACATGCGGCAATGCAGCGCGTTGCCGAGCGCGCGTTCCATACCGTTCAGTCTTGTTGCGTCGCTGGCGCACAATGCAAATGCAACAGGGCTGAGGAGGGGGAACCCCATGAAGAAGACGATTACCACTTTAACTGCGGCCGCATTTTTGGGCGTGGCCACACTCGCGCCGATGCCGGCCTCTGCCTTCATCGTAATTCCGTTCTTCGTCCCGGCGCTGCTGGCGAAGCAGGATCACAACTTCAAGGCGCAAAATCCGTATGCGGCCAAGAAGGTCGTGAAGCGTTCGCATCATCACGCGAAGAAGAAGTAAGAACGATCTTACGAATCGGCCGCCCGCAATCGTCAATGCGTGGCGGACGAGGGTCCGACAATCGCGCGATCCCATTGCGCGATCGACTTTCGGGGGGCCACGCGCCCCCCGATTTTTTTGCTGCCGCCAACTGCTGCGGTGGCTTGCACTGCGGTGGCTTGCCACACGCGCCGCGCTGACGCGCGGCAAAGCAACACATTGTCGTTGTGCGCGCGATTGTCTTCACTGCGGTCGATCAATACGGCCACCGCGATGCGGTGCCCAAGCTCGATTTGGGAAAAGAAGAACAACAATCCAGAGCTCGCGTTCGACATCTGTGCGATCTGCGAGGCGTCTTTACCGACGCTAATCCCCAGCAGTCTTCGGGGGGCATTCATGCCCCCCGCTTTTTTTCGCTCATGCCTCACCGAGGCCCGGAACCGGCGCGAGGCCCATGCGTTAGATAAGCGCGACGTGACACGATCGAGGATGAAGGCGACCGACGGTCGCCCGGAAGAACCCGGCTCTCATGAGGCCGGGTTTTCCGCGTCGGGGCCTGCCGTTCACCGCACGGGAAAATCAAAGTAGCTGTGCGGATAGGGCTCGCGGCGCAAGGTAAAATGCCACCATTCCTTATCGTAGGGCGCGAAGCCGCGCCGCCGCATCGCTTGCGCCAGCAGCATGCGGTTCGCCCGTGCCTCGGTGCCGACCTGTCTGTCCGAAGGCCACGAGCGTGGGCTGAAGAAATCGAATGGCGTCCCCATGTCGAGCGCCGCACCGTCGCCACGGCGCACCAGGGTTAGATCGACTGTCGAACCGCGCGAATGGCCGGATCGCGAGGCGATGTAGCCGTCGCGAAACAACGTGTTCTTCTCGACGTGCGGATAGAATTCCGCCTTCATCCGCGTATCGCCGAGGTTACGGGCCAGCGCACGAAATGCGCCACCGCCCGCGTCGGCCGGTAACAATCGTAGACCTTCAGCGCCAAGCCCCTGGCTTCGAGATCGCTCGCAACCAGCGCCAAGGCTTCTGCCGCCGGCCGTGTGAGATAACAGATCGGCTTATCATAACCGTCGATCGGGACGCCGACGAAGTTGTGCGCGGTGGCGTAGCGCGCCTCGACGATCAAGCCCGGCACGACGCCGGCGACATCCACGAACATATCGGGCCGTCGCTGGTCGCGAGCATCGACAGCCGTCAGCGAGGCAATTGTCAGCATGAGCGTCAGGATCAACCGCCGAATCATAAGCCCATAGCAGACCGGTTTGCGGCCGCGAGCGCCAGCCGGACACTCTGCAATCTCAGTTATAGGACTATAATCTTATCTATCCGGGGAGGGGCCCGGAGGCCCTATGCGCCCCCTTAGAATGGCGGCCCTGGAGCAAGGGCGCCCGCAAGCTCGTGCGCGGCGGGCATGGCCGGGCCGCGTGAGCCGCGCTCGCAAACATGATAGAGCTTCCCGAAATACAGGGATCGAGCATAAGTAGGCGTCATGACCACGCCCCTCAAAATCACGGAACCCACGGCCGACATCGCCGCGGTGATGCACGACATCGGCGCTGGCGCGAAGGCTGCGGCGCGTGTTCTGGCGCTCGCCTCGACGGCACAGAAAGACCGGGCGCTGGCCGCAATGGCCGCGGCGATCCGCGCCGGCAAGGCCGACATCATCGCGGCCAACGCGGAGGACGTGGCCGCGGGCAAGGCCGCGAATTTGTCTCACGCCGCCCTTGACCGGCTGGCGCTGAACGATGCCCGCATCGAAGCGATGGCCGACGGCCTCGACGTGGTGCGCGACCTTGCCGATCCGGTCGGTCAGGTCACCGAATCCTGGACCCGTCCCAACGGCATGACCATCGAGCGCGTGAGAGTGCCGCTCGGCGTGGTCGGCGTCATCTACGAGAGCCGCCCGAACGTCACCGCCGATGCCGGCGCCCTGGCGCTGAAGGCCGGCAACGCCGTCATTCTGCGCGGCGGCTCCGACAGCCACCGCTCGTCGCGTGCGATTCATGCGGCGCTGATCAAAGGCCTTCGCGAGGCCGGCCTGCCCGAAGCCGCGATCTCGCTGGTGCCGACCCGCGACCGCGCGGCGGTCGGGCTCATGCTGCAAGGTCTCGACGGCGACATCGATGTCATCGTGCCGCGCGGCGGCAAGAGCTTGGTCGCGCGCGTGCAGCAAGAGGCGCGGGTGCCGGTGTTCGCGCATCTGGAGGGCGTCTGCCATGTCTACGTGGACAAGGCGGCAGCACTCGACATGGCGAAAAGCATCGTGATGAACGCCAAGATGCGCCGCACCGGCGTCTGCGGCGCGGCGGAAACGTTGCTGGTCGATCGCGCCGCAGCCCCGACGCACCTGAAGCCGCTGGTGGACATGCTGCTCGCAGCCGGCTGCGAAGTGCGGGGCGACGCCGCCGTGCAGAAGGCCGATGCGCGCGTAAAACCCGCGACCGACGAAGACTGGTCCACCGAATATCTCGACAAGGTCATCACCGCCGGCGTCGTCGATGGCGTCGATGCCGCCATCGACCATATCGAACGCTACGGCTCTCACCACACCGACGCCATCGTGACGGCGGATTTGCGCACGGCGGAAAAATTCCTCAACGAGGTCGATTCCGCCATCGTGCTGCACAACGCCTCGACGCAGTTCGCCGACGGCGGCGAGTTCGGTTTCGGCGCCGAGATCGGCATCGCCACGGGCAAGATGCACGCGCGCGGTCCGGTGGGTGTCGAGCAGCTCACCAGCTTCAAGTACCGGGTGCGTGGCTCGGGGCAGATCCGGCCGTGAGACGCAACGAGCACCAGCGTATCGCGCTCGTCGTCTTATCGGCGAGCGCGGACAAGCGAACGACGCAAGCCGGGTGAAGGGCGCCAACGATGTTGCGTAGAACGGACCCTCCGCCCGACGCCTTGCTTTGCGCGGAACCATCCTCTTCCGCGAAAAAAGACGACCCGGCCGACTCCCTGCACAAGTCCCCGGCCAAGCCTAGGATAAAATCCCGCCTGGTTCTCCCGCCGCACGCGCCCGGCCTGCGCATCGGCCTGTTCGGCGGCACCTTCGATCCGCCCCATGAAGCCCACCTCGCCGCGAGCCTGCTGGCCATGAAGCGGCTGAAGCTCGACCGCGTGTGGTGGCTGGTGACACCCGGCAATCCGTTGAAAGACACGCGCCACCTGCAACCGCTCGAAAGCCGCATCGCCTCGGCACGGCGGCTGGCCCATCATCCGCGCGTCGACGTCACGGGTCTCGAAGCTGTCATCAACACGCGCTACACCCACGACACGCTGGCCTATCTGGTGCGGCGCTGTCCGGGCGTGCATTTCGTCTGGATCATGGGCGCCGACAACCTGCGGAGCTTCTACCGCTGGCAAAACTGGCGCGGCATCGCAAACCTGCTGCCCATCGCGGTGGTCGATCGCATGGGATCGAGCCTTTACGCGACCGGCGGCCGCGCCGCCCAGGCGCTGGCGCGCTACCGGCTGCCGGAGCGCTCGGCGGTGACGCTCGCCGACCGCAAACCGCCGGCCTGGGTTTACCTCCACGGCCTCAAGTCGCCGCTGTCATCGACCGCTCTGCGGGCGGCGCGAAAGCGCGGCGACGTCTCCTGACCGGTTCGGGCGGGACCGAATTCCACTCCGGCCTCCTCCAATGCGCAGTTGAAACCGCACAGGGGGCGTGCCTATCTTAAGTTCGTCTTTGCGAGTCGTGGCCCCGGCGAATCCGGGGCGTGAGCGGCAACGAGAGGAAGAGACGCCCCTGTCCCCCATCGCAGCTCCTCGGGCCAGAGCCCGTCGTGTGCCCGAACCTGTCTCCAAAGGTCCCAACGCCCAGGAGACACTCCGCGTGATCCTCGAACGCCTGGACGATATGAAGGCCGAGGATACAACCACCATCGATCTCGCCGGTAAGACATCCATCGCCGACGCCATGATCGTCACCAGCGGGCGGTCCAACCGTCACGTCGTGTCGATCGCGGACAGCGCCGTCGAAGGTCTGGAAAAAGCCGGCGTGAAAGGCATTCGCGTCGAAGGCAAACGCAACGGCGACTGGGTGCTGATCGACGCCGGCGACGTCATCGTTCACGTCTTCCGTCCGGAAGTGCGCGCGTTCTACGATCTCGAAAAGATGTGGGCGGGCACACGCGGCCGTAAGACAGGCTGACCGTTGCCATGCGGCTGGTGGTGGCGGCCATCGGCCGGCTGAAGGACGGTCCCGAGCGCGAGTTGGTCGAGCGCTATCGCAAGCGCGCGGACCAGACCGGACGGCGCATCGGCTTCCGCGGCGCCGAGGTCGTGGAGATCCGAGAAAGCCGCGCGCAGGAGATCGGCAAGCGCATGGCCGAGGAGGCGGAGGCGATCGCCGCTGCGATCCCCGAACGTGCGACGACCATCGCTCTCGACGAGCACGGCGAATCCATCGGCAGCGCCAAGCTGGCGTCGCGGCTCGGCCGCTGGCGCGACGAGGGCCGGCCCGCCGTGGTGTTCATCGTCGGCGGCGACGACGGGCTCGCCCCAAGCCTTCGCGACAAGGCGGACATGCGGCTGGCATTCGGCGCCGCCACCTGGCCGCATCCGCTTGTCCGCGCGATGCTGCTCGAACAGCTCTACCGCGCCGTCAGCATCCTCGCCGGACATCCGTACCATCGGGCGTGATGTTGCTTTCGCGCGACCACGGCGTTACCAGCGCGTCATGAGCGCCCCTCGCCGCATGGCCGATTCGCGGTTCGCGCGCACGATCGCGCTGGCGGTTCTCCTCGGCTTCGGACAAGGCGTGGTGGTTTCCACCGCCGGCCGCGCCCAGACAGCGCCTGAGGCGCTCAGCCAGCACAACCAGGCGCTCGAAGCAGTCCGCGCCGAACAGAAGAAAGCCGCCGAGGTCGAATCCAAACTGAGACGCGAGATCGACACGATCGGCGAGGACCGGCGCAAGCTCAACCGCGCCCTGATCGATTCCGCCGCCCATCTGCGCGACACGGAAAACCGGATCGCGGAAACCGAGAATCGGCTGGAACCGCTCGACGACAGCGAACGTGCGCTGCGCCAATCGCTCCAAGCCCGGCGGGCCGTCATCGCCGAGGTGCTGGCGGCGTTGCAGCGGATCGGCGTTCATCCGCCGCCCGCGATCATGGTCCGGCCGGAGGACGCGCTACGCTCGGTCCGCACCGCCATCATGCTCGGTGCGGTGGTGCCGGAGATGCGCGCGCGGGCGGAAACGCTTGCCGCCGATCTCGGCGACCTGCTTCGACTGCGCAAGGAGATCGCGGCGGAAAAGGAACGGCTGACGCGCGATGTCGCCGCGCAGAACGAGGAGCGGCGAAGGATCGGCCTCTTGATCGAGGAGCGGCAGAAACAGCAGGCGGAAACGGAAAAGGCGCTGGCCGCGGAACGGCAGACCTCGCTGGCGCTGGCCCGTCAGGCCGACAATCTCAAAGATTTGATCGGAAAGGTCGAGCGGGAACTCGACAGCGCCAACCGCGCCGCGCGCGCGGCCGCCCGCGCCGACGAGGAGAAGGCCAACAGAGAGAAAGCCAAGGATGAGGCTAAGGACAACAACAAGGGTGGGCGGGTCGATCTCGCGGCGTTAAACGATCCCGGCCGGCTCGCGCCGGCCATCGCTTTCGCCGCGGCCCACGGCCGGTTGCCCCTGCCGGTGAGCGGCACGGCGATCCGCCGGTTCGGCACCCCCGACGGCATCGGGGGCACCGAAAAGGGCTTGTCCATCGCCACCCGCCCCACCGCCCAGGTGACGGCCCCCTGCGACGCGTGGATTGTCTATGCCGGCCCCTTCCGCAATTACGGCCAAGTCTTGATCCTTAATGCCGGCGGCGGATATCATGTGATACTCGCCGGGATGGAACGGATAACAGTCAATGTTGGCCAGTTCGTGCTGACTGGGGAACCTGTGGCGACGATGGGGAACGGTTCGCAAGGCGCGGTCAATCTGGCGTCGAACCCCGACAAGCCGGTGCTCTATATCGAATTTCGTAAAGACGGTTCCCCTGTCGATCCCAGCCCGTGGTGGGCGGCAAGCAAAAGCGAAAAGGCTCGCGGATGATGCGCAAGACAATTCTGATCCTGCTGGGAGCAGCCTCGGGCGTCGCCCTGACGCTGCTGGCGACGCAGCCGCCTGTGGTATCGGTCGGGTTCGGGACCAGTGCCAAAGCGGCGGCGGCGGATACTTATCGACAGCTCAATTTGTTCGGTGACGTGTTCGAGCGCGTTCGCGCCGACTACGTCGAGAAGCCGGACGACACCAAGCTGATCGAATCCGCGATCAACGGCATGCTGTCGGGGCTTGATCCGCATTCGAGCTACATGGAGCCCAAGGCGTTCCGCGACATGCAGGTGCAGACCCGTGGCGAGTTCGGCGGGCTCGGCATCGAAGTGACGATGGAGGACGGCCTCATCAAGGTCGTGGCGCCGATCGACGACACGCCGGCGGCCAAGGCCGGGGTGATGGCAAACGACATCATCACCAAGCTCGATGACGAACAGGTGCAGGGCCTGACCCTGAACCAGGCGGTCGAGAAGATGCGCGGCCCGGTGAACACCAAGATCAAGCTCACCATCATGCGCAAGGGCCAGGACAAGCCGGTCGAGGTGTCCATTACCCGCGATATCATTCGCGTGCGCGCGGTGCGCTCGCGGCCGGAGGATGACGTCGGCTACATCCGCGTCACCCAGTTCAACGAGCAGACCACCGAGAACCTCCGCAAGTCGATCACCGATCTGCAGTCGCAGATTCCCGCCGACAAGCTGAAAGGCTTCATTGTCGATCTGCGCAACAATCCGGGGGGATTGCTCGATCAGGCGATCTCAGTGTCGGATACGTTCCTCGAGCGCGGCGAGATCGTTTCGACGCGCGGACGCAATGCCGAGGAGACGCAACGCTTCAGCGCCCGCCCCGGCGACTTGACCAAGGGCAAGCCGGTCATCGTGCTGATCAACGGCGGCTCGGCCTCCGCTTCGGAGATCGTCGCCGGCGCGTTGCAGGACCATCGGCGGGCCACGCTGCTCGGCACCCGCTCGTTCGGCAAGGGCTCGGTGCAGACCATCATCCCGCTCGGCGCCGGCAACGGCGCCCTGCGGCTGACCACGGCCCGCTACTTCACGCCGTCCGGCAAGTCGATCCAGGCGCAAGGCATCAAGCCGGACATCGAGGTGCTGCAGGACGTGCCCGAGGATTTGAAGGCGCGCACCGACACCAAGGGTGAGTCGTCGCTGCGCGGCCACCTCAAGGCCGAAGGCACCGAGCAGACCGGGTCGCAGTCCTATGTCCCACCGGACCCCAAGGACGACAAGGCGCTGAAGATGGCGCTCGACCTGATGCGCGGCACGGTGACCAACGCCGCGTTCCCGCCGAATCCGAAGCGGGCCTCGAACCAGTAGCCGGCGCGCGCCCGACGCGCGCGACACGGGGCGGCCCAGTGGCCGCCCCGTTTGCTTTGGGGGGCCGAAAACCCGCATGGCTCCTGGCGTTTTACGGTAAACGGAGAGTTAAGGATCGCGCCGCTATCGTCCTTCCATGATTCGCGAAGGATGCGGCCGTGGCGGACGATGACCTGAGCGCCCCGCTCGCTCGGAAAAAACCCAAACGCAAACGGATGGCGCCGCCGGTCAGCGCGTCGCAGGCCCTGGCGGGTGCGCTGGCGCTGTTCGTCGGCACCTGGGTGGTGTGGGCCCTGGTGGCCAACAATCCGCTCGGCGGCGAACCAGTCGCCGTGGTCGCAACGAATCTCGCCGCGGACGCGCCTGGCTCGGCAACCGCCAAGCCGACCGGCCCGGTCGCCGTCGTCGTCGCCGACCGCGCGGGGCAAACCGCACGCCGCTATGACGGACCGGATGGCACGGCCGCCACGCCTCCGGCTGCGCAAGCCGACACCGGGTCGGCATCGGGACCGAACACCGTCACCATCATCGACGGCAGCACCGGAAAGCGGCAGGTCGTCGCCCTGCCGTCGTCCCCGGACGCACGCGCGCCCGTCGAGCAACGCGCGCTGGAGCGCTCAAGCTACGGCGCAATTCCGCGCATCGCGCCGGACGGCGCACGGCCCGCTGAAATCTACGGCCGCCGCGTAGACATCCCGGCGGCAAGGAAGAACAATCCGCGCATCACCATCATCGTCGGCGGGCTCGGCATCAGTGCGAACTTGACCCAACAAGCGATCAAAAGCCTGCCGGCGCCGATCGCCTTTGCGTTCTCACCTTACGGGGCGGACCTCGAACGGACGGTGACGCAGGCGCGGGCCGAAGGCCACGAGGCGCTGCTCCAAGTGCCGATGGAGCCGCTCGATTTCCCCGACAACGATCCCGGCCCCCACGCGCTGTTGACCTCGCTGAGCGCGCCGCAAAACCTCGACCGGCTGCATTGGCTGATGAGCCGCTTCCAAGGCTACGTCGGCATCGTCAACACAATGGGCGCACGTTTCACCGCATCCGCACCGGCACTGACGCCGGTGCTAAACGACATCGCCGCGCGCGGGTTGATTTATATCGACAACGGCTCATCGGCAAAGAGCCTCGCCGGCCAGATCGCCGGCGCCGGCGGCCTGCCGTTCGCGCGCGCCGATGTCGTGCTCGATGCCATGCCGGCAGCCGCACAGATCGACGCAGCCCTGGCGCGGCTGGAGACGCTGGCGCGCGAGCGCGGCGCCGCGGTCGGCATCGCCTCGGCGCTACCGGCCTCGGTCGAACGGATCGCGCAATGGGCCAAGGCTGCAGAGGCCCGCGGCTTCGTGCTGGTGCCGGTTACCGCTGCCGCGATCAAGCCAAAGTCGAGCTGACGAGATCAGGTCAAGCCGGCCCCCGTGTCAGGCTGAGCCGCCAAAGCAAGTTGACCGGCGCGCGCGCCGCAGCATCTTGACGGCTCCGGCCCGGCGGTGCACCCGTGCCGCGAGCGGGCGCGCCCACTCACCGCAACACACGGAACCGACATGCCACGCTATGAGGATCTTCCCTATCGGCCCTGCGCCGGCCTCTGTGTCATCAACCGCAAGGGCCTGGTGTTCATCGGACGGCGGGCGAGCGGCCCCGAACACATCGACGAGACCCACGTCTGGCAGATGCCGCAAGGCGGCATCGACGAAGGCGAAAAGCCCTATCCGGCGGCGCTGCGCGAATTGTACGAGGAAACCAGCATCCGCTCGATCGAACGGCTCGGGGCGATCGATGATTGGCTGACTTACGACATCCCGCCCGCAATCGCCAAAAATGCCTGGAAGGGTCGCTACCGCGGCCAGAAGCAGAAATGGTATGCGCTGCGCTTCACCGGCAACGACAGCGAAATCAATGTCAAAAACCCCGGCGACGGGCATAAGCCCGAGTTCATCGACTGGCGCTGGGAGCCGATGAAAAATCTGCCGGACCTGGTCATTCCGTTCAAACGGCAGATCTATGCCGAAGTGGTTCGCAACTTCAGCAGGTTCACAGAAGCATCGCGTTGACACGCGGACTTGCATGATCGCGCTTGCCGGCGACTGTCTCTGCTTGTCATCGCCAGCGGTTTCGGTTCCAGCAGGACAACACGGATCGCCCCCCCTGGAGCGAGCCAGGTTCAGCGCGCCTCGCATGAATGGTCCACCGTGTCGTTAAGGAGCCAACGGCGGCAGGCGGCCGTGCGCCTCCCTGGACCGAAATGCAATTCGCACGCCGGCATGCCCGCGTTTAAGCCAGCATTCGAGACTGGGATCATCTCGGAAAAACAAAATCCCTCGGGTCAACCCGAGGGATCGTCTCCAAACCAGCCGCTCGCCGCCTGCCGATTCGCAGGCGAGCAAGACGATCAATGCATCGCGGTGCCCTGCAGGCCAGCGTCCAGCGCCTTGTATTGGTCAAGTTTGGTAATGGCGCGATCAAGCTCGGAGCCCTGGGCCATCTCCTTGATGCCCTGCTCCATCTTGGCGATCTGCCTTTGCAGCACGGCGCGGTCGAGGTCCTCGAGCGAAGTCGCGACATCGGCAAGAACCGTGAGCCCGTTCGGCCCGACCTCGGCAAAGCCGCCCAGCACCACGAGCTTGGTCGCTTGGCTGCCTGCATAGACAGTCATCACGCCGGGGCGCAGCAGCGCGATCAGCGGCGCATGCCCCGCCAGCACGCCGAAGTCGCCCTCGGCCCCCGGCACATCGACCTGATCGACCTCGCCGGAAAACGCGATCTTCTCAGGCGAGACAAGCTCGAAGTGGAACGTGGCCATGTTCTAACCGTCCTTCTCCGCCGTCACCCGCGGGCTTGACCGCGGGTCCATCACCATTCCAGAGATTCTTTTCGATAGATCGCCGGGTCAGCCCGGCGATGACGCCGAATATGCTGCTCCTTACGCCGCCTCGGCCGCGAGCTTCTTGCCCTTCTCGACCGCCTCTTCGATGGTGCCGACCATGTAGAAGGCCGCCTCCGGCAGGTGGTCGTACTTGCCCTCGACCAGCCCCTTGAAGCCCTTGATGGTGTCTTGCAGATCGACAAGCTTACCCGGCGAGCCGGTGAACACCTCGGCGACGTGGAACGGCTGCGACAGGAAGCGCTCGATCTTGCGGGCGCGCGCCACCGTCAGCTTGTCCTCTTCCGACAGCTCGTCCATGCCGAGAATGGCGATGATGTCCTGCAGTGCCTTGTAGCGCTGCAACACTTGCTGCACCTGGCGCGCGACCGCGTAGTGCTCCTCGCCGACGATCAGCGGCGACAGCATGCGCGAGGTCGAGTCGAGCGGGTCCACCGCCGGATAGATGCCCTTCGCCGCGATATCGCGCGACAGCACCGTGGTGGCGTCCAAGTGCGCGAACGAGGTCGCCGGCGCCGGGTCGGTCAAGTCGTCGGCCGGAACGTAAATGGCCTGCACCGACGTGATCGAGCCCTTGGTCGTGGTGGTGATGCGTTCCTGCAGCGCGCCCATGTCGGTGGCGAGCGTCGGCTGATAGCCCACCGCCGAAGGAATACGGCCGAGCAGCGCCGACACTTCCGAGCCGGCCTGGGTAAAGCGGAAGATGTTATCGACGAAGAACAACACGTCCTGGCCCTGGTCGCGGAAGTGCTCCGCGACGGTCAGGCCGGAAAGGCCGACGCGCGCGCGAGCGCCCGGCGGCTCGTTCATCTGGCCGTACACCAGCGCGCATTTGGAGCCCTCGATCGAACCCTTGCGCGGATCCTTGTTCACGCCGGACTCGATCATCTCGTGATAGAGGTCGTTGCCTTCGCGGGTCCGCTCGCCCACCCCGGCGAACACCGAATAACCGCCGTGCGCCTTGGCAACGTTGTTGATCAGTTCCATGATCAGCACGGTCTTGCCGACGCCGGCACCGCCGAACAGGCCGATCTTGCCGCCCTTGGCGTAAGGGGCAAGTAGATCGACGACCTTAATGCCGGTGATGAGGATTTCCGCCTCGGTCGATTGATCGGTGTAGGCCGGCGCCTCCTGGTGGATCGCGCGCAACGCGTCGCTCTTGACCGGGCCCGCCTCATCGACCGGATCGCCGATGACGTTGATGATGCGGCCGAGCAGGCCGGCGCCGACCGGAACCGAGATCGGCGCGCCGGTATCGACGCACTCCTGGCCGCGGACCAGACCTTCGGACGTGTCCATCGCCACGGTGCGGACGGTGTTCTCGCCCAAATGTTGCGCCACTTCGAGAACCAGACGCTGGTCACCGTTCTTGGTTTCGAGCGCGTTCAAGATCGCCGGAAGGTGATCCTCGAACTGCACGTCGACGACGGCGCCGATGACCTGCGTGATCTTTCCGACTGCGTTGGGGGTCGCCATGCAAACTTCTCCTTCGGACCTCTGGCGCTCAGACAACGGTCAACGTGACCGGCACGTTACCGCGCGTGGCGCGCGAATAGGGGCAAATCTTGTGGGCATCCTCGACCAACGCCTGGACCTTGGCCTTGTCGGCGCCGGGGATGGACACCTTCAGCTCCGCCTTCAGGCTGAAGCTGACGTCATCCTTGTCGATCGTCACCGCGCAGGTGACGCGCGCGTCCTGGCCATCGAGACCATGCTTCTTGGCAAGCACCACGATCGCCTGGCCAAAGCATGACGACCAGCCGAGCGCGAAAAGCTGTTCGGGATTATGGCCCTCTCCGGAGCCACCCATCTCCTTGGGCAGCGCCATCGCAAGCCCGAGCCCGCCGTTGTCGAGGATGGCGCGGCCGTTGCGGCCGCCTTTCGTCGTCGCTGTCGTCGTGTAGGCCATGCTCGCCCCCGTCACAGCGCCTCGGCGCCGGAGATGATCTCGATCAACTCCTTGGTGATCATCGCCTGGCGCGTGCGGTTATAGGTGATCGTCTGCTTGCGGATCATCTCGCCGGCGTTGCGCGTGGCGTTGTCCATCGCCGACATGCGCGCGCCTTGCTCCGACGCCGCGTTTTCCAAAAGGGCGCGGAACACCTGCACCGCAATGTTGCGCGGCAAAAGCTCGGTCAGGATGTCGATCTCATCCGGCTCGTATTCGTACACGGCCGACGACCCGTTGCCGCCGTTCGCCTTGGCGTCGAACGTCGGCGGAATGATCTGCAGCGCGGTCGGAATCTGCGTGACCACCGAACGGAACCGCGAGAAGAACAGCGTGGCGACGTCGAACTCGCCCTTCTCGTAGAGCTCCTGAATCTTCTTGCTGACCCGCTCCGCGTGCTCGAAACCGAGCGCCTTCACGCGCAGCTCGATCACCTCGAGAATCTGTGACGAATATTGCCGGCGGAGCTGATCGGCGCCCTTGCGGCCAACGCAGAGGATCTTCACGGTCTTGCCGGCGGCGGCAAGCGCGTTGATCTTCTCGCGCGCGAGCCGGACGATCGACGAGTTGAACGCGCCGCACAGGCCGCGCTCGGCGGTGCAAACCACCAGCAGGTGGACCTGGTCGGAGCCGGTGCCGGCGAGGAGCTTGGGCGCCGAGTTGATGTCGGCAACCGTCGCGGCGATGTTGCCCAGCACCTTCTCCATGCGCTCGGCATAGGGGCGCGCGGCTTCCGCCGCGGCCTGGGCGCGACGCAGCTTCGACGCCGCGACCATCTGCATCGCCTTGGTGATCTTCTGCGTCGCCTTGGTGGCGGCGATGCGGACCCGCATGTCCTTAAGTGAAGCCATGTGACGTCTTTGTCTCTTTCCTCGTCATGCCCGCCTTTGTGCCGGGCACCACGTCTTTCCTTCACATGTCACACCGTCAAGGCGTGGACCGCCGGGGCGAGCCCGACATGACCGCAATTCTAGGCAAAGGTCTTGGCGTAGGCGTCGACCACGCCCTTGAGCTTGGCGGCGGTCGCATCCGACAGGTCGCCCGACTTGCGGATGTCCTCAAGGACATCGGCGTTCTTGCTGCGCACCAGCGTCAGCAGGCCGTCCTCGAAGGCGCGCACCCGGTTGACCGGGATCGGGTCGAGATAGCCGTTGACGCCGGCGTAGATCACGACGACCTGCTCTTCCATCTTCAACGGCGAGAACTGCGGCTGCTTGAGCAGCTCGGTCAACCGCGAACCGCGGTTGAGCAAGCGCTGCGTGGTGGCGTCGAGGTCGGAACCGAACTGGGCGAAGGCCGCCATCTCGCGGTACTGCGCCAGCTCGCCCTTGATGCGGCCGGCAACCTTCTTCATCGCCTTGGTCTGCGCCGAGGAGCCCACGCGCGACACCGAGAGGCCGACGTTCACCGCCGGACGGATGCCCTGGTAGAACAGGTCCGTCTCCAGGAAGATCTGACCGTCGGTGATGGAAATCACGTTGGTCGGAATGTAGGCCGACACGTCGTTCGCCTGGGTCTCGATCACCGGCAGCGCGGTCAGCGAGCCAGCCCCCGAGGCATCGCCCATCTTGGCGGCGCGCTCGAGCAAGCGCGAGTGCAGGTAGAACACGTCGCCCGGATAGGCCTCGCGGCCCGGCGGGCGGCGCAGCAGGAGCGACATCTGGCGGTAGGCGACGGCCTGCTTCGACAGATCGTCGTAAATGATCACGGCATGCATGGCGTTGTCGCGGAAGTACTCGCCCATGGTGCAGCCGGCGAACGGCGCCAGGAACTGCATCGGCGCCGGGTCCGAGGCGGTCGCGGCGACGACGATCGAATATTCGAGCGCGCCCTGCTCCTCGAGCACCTTCACGAACTGCGCAACGGTGGAGCGCTTCTGACCGACCGCGACATAGACGCAGTAGAGCTTGATCTTCTCGTCCGGCTGCGCGTTGAGCGGCTTCTGGTTGAGAATGGTGTCGAGCGCGATTGCGGTCTTGCCGGTCTGGCGGTCGCCGATGATGAGCTCGCGCTGGCCGCGGCCGATGGGGATCAGCGCGTCTACCGCCTTGAGGCCGGTGGCCATCGGCTCGTGCACCGATTTACGCGGAATGATGCCCGGCGCCTTGACGTCCACGCGGGCGCGCTTCTCGGCCTTGATCGGGCCCTTGCCGTCGATCGGATTGCCGAGCGCGTCGACCACGCGGCCGAGCAGCCCCTTGCCGACCGGCACGTCCACGATGGCGCGGGTGCGCTTGACGGTCTGGCCTTCCTTGATCTCGCGGTCAGCGCCGAAAATCACGATACCGACGTTGTCGGTTTCGAGGTTCAGCGCCATGCCGCGGGTGCCGTTCTCGAACTCGACCATCTCGCCGGCCTGGACGTTGTCCAGCCCGTACACGCGGGCGATGCCGTCACCGACCGACAGCACCTGGCCGACCTCGGTGACTTCCGCCTCCTGGCCGAAATTCTTGATCTGGTCCTTCAGGATCGCGGTGATCTCTGCGGCGCGGATATCCATCAGCCTGCCTCTTTCATCGCATGCTTGATCGCATTGAGCTTGGTGCGGAGCGAACTATCGACCATGCGGGAGCCGAGCTTGACGACAAGCCCGCCGATGATCGCCGGATCGATCTTGACGTTAAGGTCGATCTCTTTTTCGCCCGTAATAGCCTTGAGCGCGCTCTTGAGCGCGTCGAGATGCGCGTCCGAAAGCTTCTCGGCGGCGACCACCTGGGCGCTGACCTCGCCCTTCCAGCGCGCCACCAGCTTGCGGAAATCGCGGATCATGTCGCCGACCGCGAACAGCCGCCGGTTGGACGTCACATACAGGAGGAAATTGGCAGCCAGGCCGCCGATGCCGGCCTTGGCGAGAACAGCAGCCAGCGCCTGGCCCGTTTCGTCGGCGCCGAACACCGGGCTCCGAACCAGGCGGCGCAAATCCGCGCTGTCCGCGATCATGCCTTCGAATTTATCGAGGTCCGCCTTGACGGCGTCCACGGATCTGCTCTCGAGCGCCAGCTCGAACAGCGCGCGCGCATAGCGTCCCGCCATGCCGGATACGGTCGGATCGTCGCCTGCCACGTCCACCAGCTCTTAACGTCAAATCCGAGGGCTTCCGCACCGACCTGGAAGGCTCAGCGCAAACCCTTGGACTTCAAGGGAATTTAGGGATCATGGGGGTCGTCGCCGAACCCCGCGAAACGTGCGCGGTTCCGTAACATAGCCGCCGCTGTGGTGCAACATTCCTTCGCCAAAACCCGCCACCCAACTGGGTTTTCGGCCGTTGGCCTTTCGGACGAGGCGGCCCGCAAAGTGGGCTCGAGTCCAACCCGCACCGTGACCGGGACGAAGCTTTTGCGAGCATTGACATTTTTGCTCCACCGCGCCGGGGAGGATTCCGATAGCCGCGCCTTCGCCCAACGGAACTTCGCGCCGCGCGCCCGATCGACTTTCAAGCATCCACCGCAAACGCTGCCACCCGGAGCAGCGCGCCAACCCGCAGGGCCATGTCACGGGCCGCAGGGGACCAATGCGTTTCCGGGGCATACCCGTGTGGCGGTTTCGCGTAGGGTGCGGCGCGAATCCAAGAAAAGATCAAGAAGAGGATCCTGCATCGGGTCCGAGGCCATCCCGCACGATGAATCGCCCTCCCGCTCCAAACGTCATGCCGAGCGCTGTCCCAAACGCCGGCTCGGTCGCCTTGCCGCTTATCCCGATCCTGATCCTGCTGTGGCTCGCCGGCACCGCGATCCGTATTCCATTGCTGGTTGTGCCGCCGGTCGTCCCGCTCATTCACGACGACCTGCACATGAGCGAAACGCAAGTCGGGCTGCTGATCGGCTTGCCGCTCGTCATGTTCGCCATTGCCGCCATCCCCGGCTCGCTGCTCATCGCGCGCCTCGGGGTGCTCCGGGTCGCGACTGTCGGCCTCGCAACCACCGCGCTCGCCGCCGCAGCCCGCAGCCTGGCCGGCGACGTGTGGACGCTTTATGCCGCGACCGCGCTGATGGGCTTCGGCGTCGCCATCGTGCAGCCGGCGCTGCCGACGCTCGCCCGCATCTGGACACCGACGCGCATCTGGCTCGCCTCCGCCGTCTACACCAACGGCATGTTGATCGGTGCAACCGTCGGGTCGGCGCTGACCATCCCCTACGTGCTGCCGCTGGTCGATAACGGCTGGCGTCCCGCCATCGTCGCCTGGGCCGTGCCGGGATTTTTGGTGGCGCTGCTTTATGCCGTCGCCGCGCCACGACCGAAAACCGCCAACCCCGCCGGCATGCCGCAACGCTGGTGGCCGGATTGGCGCGACCCGCTGATCTGGCTGCTCGGCGGCACGCTCGGCACCAACAACGGACTGTTCTTCGCCGCCAACGCCTTCGTCCCCGACTATCTCACCAGTCTCGGCCGCGGCGATCTGATCGGCGCCGCGCTCGGGTGGCTCAACGGCGCGCAACTCATGGCGTCCTGCATCCTGTTGCTGATGGCGGAGCGCATCCAGCGCACGGTGTGGCCGTTTGCGATCTTTGGACCGCTGACGGTGGTGGGGCTGTTCGGCGTCGTGCTCGGCCAGGGCCTCTGGATCGTCGCATCGACAGCCCTGGTGGGGTTCGCCGCTGCCGTCACCTTCGTCGTCACCTTCGGGCTGCCGGCGATCTTGAGCCCACCCGATGACGTGCATCGCATGGCCGGCGGCATGTTCGCCATCAGCTATGCCATTGCCGTCATCGTGCCCGTGATCTGCGGCGCGGTCTGGGATATCACCGGCGTGCCGTGGACCGCCTTCATTCCGGTCGGATTGTGCGGCCTTTGCCTGACGGTGTTCGGAACGATGTTGAGTCTGCGGAGCGCGCACCAGCAATGAGAGCCGACATGGCGTGGCTGATCCTGTTCGTGGCGGGGTTGTTCGAAGTCGGATGGGCCATCGGCCTGAAATACACCGACGGCTTCACCAGGCTCGTGCCTTCCGTGCTCACGGCGATCGCGATGGCGGTCAGCGTCATCCTGCTCGGCCTGTCGCTCAAGACGCTCCCGGTCGGGACCGCCTATGCGGTGTGGACCGGCGTCGGCGCGGTGGGGACCGCGCTGCTCGGCATCTACCTGTTCGGCGATCCGGCAACCGCGGCACGCCTGGCCTCCATCGGCCTGATTGTCGCCGGCATCGTCGGATTGAAGCTCGTGACCTGAGCCGCGGCGCTATCGTCCCATGTTCCTTTCAGGTGAAGCGTGACCTTGAAGCCCGGACTGAGCAACGCCGCCACCGCCAAGCTGCTGTTGCTGGCGCTGAGCTTCTGTTGGGGGCTGAGCTGGGCCGCCATGCGTATCGCGCTCGACGAGGTGTCGCCGTGGACGCTCCGCGTCCTCGGCTACGGCATCGGCGCCGTCACGCTGCTGGCGCTGATGCGCGCGCAAGGCCGAACCCTCGCCATTCCTTACGGCCGCGCCTGGCTGCATGTCGGCGCGGCTGCCCTGTTCAACGTCATCGCCTTCGGCCTGGCCGGCACCTTCGCGCAACTGCTCGCGAGCACATCGCGCGTCATCATCATCAATTATTCGATGCCGATCTGGGGCAGCCTGATGGCGTTCTTCGTCCTGGGCGAGCGCATCGGTGTTCGCTCCGCCATCGGGTTGGTGCTCTGCGTCATCGGGCTGACCGTCCTGGTCTATCCCGTGCTCGGTGAATCGCTGAACGAACCCATCGGCCTGCTGCTGGCCTTCATCTGCTCGCTGAGCTGGGGCGCCGGCACCATCTATATGAAATGGGCGCGCATCCAGGGCGACCTGATGGCGATCACGCTCTGGCAGGTGGTGCTCGGCATGATCGTGTTCGCCGCGGGCTTCCTGATCTTCCAAGGCGCGCCGACCATCGAGCCGCTGCAATGGCGCACCTGGGGCGGGCTCCTGTTCACCGGCATCTTCGGCACCGGCCTCGCCTTCTTCATCTGGTTCAACATCATCGGCCGGCTTTCGACCGCGGCGGCTTCGCTCGGCGCATTGCTCAATCCGGTCGTCGGCGTGATCGGCGCGGTGATCCTGCTCGGCGACAGGCCGACCGTTTCCGACATTACCGGCTTCGCGCTGATCTTCAGCGCCGCTGCCTGCGTGCTGATCCCCGAGCGCCGCAAGCCGCTGCGTGCTGTTTAAGCCGCGCAATTAAAAGAAGCTCTGCGGATCGACATCCACCTCGAGCTTGAGCGTGCCCTTGGTCTTGGGCGCGGCGGCGAGCCATTCGCGCAGATAAGCCGACAGGTCGAATGCGCGCGGCGACTGCACCAGCAAGCGGAAGCGATAGCGCCCGCGCACCACCGCAAGCGGCGCTTCGGCGGGGCCGAGGACGCGCACTTCGTTGTCACGCGGCGCGAGGCTTGCGATCCGCCGCGCGTACGATTCCGTTTCATGCTTGTCGCCGCCGGACACCAGAAGGCTCGCCAGGCGACCAAACGGCGGATAGTGCGCCTGTTCGCGCACCGCGATCTCCGCCGAGTAGAACGCCTCGCGGTCCTGCGCGATCAGTGCGCGCATTACCGGATGCTCGGGCTGATGGGTCTGTAGATAGCCAAAACCGCGCCCCTGCTCCCGGCCGGCGCGCCCGACCACCTGATGCAGAAGCTGGAACGTGCGCTCGGCGGCGCGCGGATCGCCGTTCGCAAGGCCGAGATCGGCATCGACGATGCCGACGAGGTTGAGCTTGGGAAAATGATGGCCCTTGGCGACAAGCTGCGTGCCGATGATGATATCGAAGCGGCCCTGCGCCACATCATCCAGTTCTTGTCGCAACCGCTCCATCGTATCGACGAGATCGCTGGAGAGAACCAGAATGCGCGCGCCGGGAAACAACTCGGCGGCCTCCTGCTCCAGCCGCTCGACGCCCGGACCAACCGCAACGAACGTGCCCTTGGCGTGGCACTTCGGGCATTCCTCCGGCGGCGGCATGGAATAGCCGCAGTGGTGACACACCAATCTTCGCTTGAAGCGATGATCGACCAGCCAGGCATCGCAGTTCGGACACGCCATACGGTGACCGCAGGCGTTGCACAGCGTCAGCGGCGCAAAGCCGCGGCGGTTGAGGAACAACAGCGCCTGCTCGCCGCGCTCGATGGCGATCTTCACCGCCTCGGCAAGGCGCGGCGCGACGTAGCGGCCCCGCCCTGGTCCCTCGCGCCGCAGGTCGATGGCTTCGACCGACGGCAGATGCGCGCCGCCGAACCGTTCGGGCAGGTGCACGTGCGCATAGCGGCCGCGCCGCGCGTTGACTTCGCTTTCGACCGAAGGCGTCGCCGACGCCAGCACGATGGGAATCTTGATCTCGCGCGCTCGCACCACCGCCATGTCGCGGGCGTGATAGCGCACGCCCTCCTCTTGCTTATAAGCGGGGTCGTGCTCCTCATCGACCACGATCAGGCCGAGGTCCGCATACGGCAGGAACAGCGCCGAGCGCGCGCCGACCACGACCGACACCTCTCCGGCCGCAACCGCCGACCAGGTTCGCGCGCGCTTGCGCGGCGCGATCTCGGAATGCCATTCCGCCGGCCGCACGCCAAATCGCTCGGCAAACCGGTCGAGGAACTGTGCCGTCAGCGCGATCTCCGGCATCAGGATCAACACCTGCCGGCCGCGCCGCACCGCTTCGGCCACCGCCTCGAAATAAACTTCGGTCTTGCCCGATCCGGTCACGCCGTCGACCAGCGCGACCGCGAAGCCGCTTCGCTCCACCATGCCGCGCAGCGTGTCGGCGGCCATGCGCTGCGCGTCGGAGAATTCCGGAACGCGATGGTCTGGATCGGGCTTGCGCGCCACCGGCTCCGGCGGCAGCACCAGCGTCTCAAGCGTCCCCTCGTCGATCAGCCCGTCGATCACGCCAGCCGAGACACCAGCGTCGTGCGCGGCCTCGCCCTTGCTGCGCGCCAGCCCGTCGGACAGCAATTGCATCACCCGCGCGCGCGCCGCGGTCATGCGTTGCGGCGGCGGCCCGGCGAGACGGACGCCAACCTTCTCGCGCGCCGGGCCAAGGTCGCCCATGCGCAAGCACATCCGCAGCACCATGCCGCGCGGGCTCAGCGTATAGCCCGACACCCAATCGACGAAGCGCCGCAGTTCCGCGCGCAGCGGCGAATGGTCGAACTTGCCCGCGACCTCCTTCATGCGGTTGTGCAGGCCGGGCTTGACGGTCACATCGTCGGCCCAGACCACGCCCATCACCTCGCGTGCGCCGAGCGGCACCGCGACAATGTCTCCGGGCTTGAGCTCAAGCTCGCGCGGCACCCGATACGAATAGGTGTGATCGAGCGCGACCGGCACCAGGACATCGACGAACGGGGTGGCCATGCGGCAGCTTTGGACGATTCCGGGGGCTTAAGGAAGAGTGAAGGAAGGCCGTGAGATAGAGGGTGCCGTGCCCCGCGCAAGACAAGGAGATTCCGAGCCGAACCTGATCGCCGCCACCCCGGAGGTCGCGGCGCAGGTGGTGCGCTGGCTCGAGCACCTCGGCGCCGAGCGCCGCATGTCGGCCAAGACGCTCGACGCCTACGAGCGGGACGCGCGGCAATTCCTGACGTTCATGGCCGAGCACCTCGGCGGCGCGCCGACGCTGGCCGATCTTGCCGCGCTCGCGCCGCAGGATGTCCGCGCCTTTATGGCGGCGCGGCGGGCGAGCGGCATCGGCAGCCGCTCGCTGATGCGGGCGCTGGCCGGCGTCCGCTCCTTCGCCCGGTTCCTGGAGCGCAACGGCCGAGGCAAGGTCGGGGCGCTGGCCGCCGTGCGCGCGCCGAAGGTGCCCAAGACCCTTCCCAAGCCACTCACGGTGATCGCCGCCAAGCAGGTGTCCGACGCCGACACCCGCGCCGGCGAGGAACGCGAACCCTGGATCCTGGCGCGCGACGCCGCCGTGCTGGCGCTGCTTTACGGCTCGGGCCTTCGCATTTCCGAGGCGCTGGGACTGAAGCGCGGCGACGTGCCGGCTCCGGGGAAAGCGGCCCAAGTTGCCACGGTGACCGTGACCGGCAAGGGCAACAAGCAGCGCATGGTGCCGGTCCTGCCGCAGGTCACCCAGGCGATCGCGGACTATATCGCGCTCTGCCCCTACGACCTTCCCGCCGACGGCGCGCTGTTTCTCGGCGCACGCGGCAAGCCGCTCTCGCCGCGTATCATTCAACTTGCGATGGAACGGCTGCGCGGGGCGCTCGGCCTGCCCGACACCGCCACGCCGCACGCCTTGCGGCATTCCTTTGCCACGCATCTCCTGGCACGCGGCGGCGATCTGCGCGCCATCCAGGAGCTGCTGGGCCATGCGTCGCTGGCCACGACGCAGATTTACACGGCTGTTGATACCGACCGTTTGCTCGACGCCTACCGCAGCGCCCATCCCCGCGCGTGATAAATTGCCGTCAACGGACACCAAAGTCCGGCTGATGGGGATGCGACATGAGTCACGGAACGCACGCGGTTCAGCACGAGGTCGAGCACGAGGTTCAGCACCACGACCACGTCGGCCACGACGACAAGACCAAGACGACCAACAAGCGGGTCGCACTGCTGATCGCCGTATTGGCGCTGTTCCTAGCGTTCTCCGAAACGATGGGCAAAGGTGCGCAGACCAGCGCGCTCAACGAACAGATCGAAGCGTCGAACCTCTGGAACTTCTTCCAGGCCAAGGCGATCCGGCGCACCGCGACGCTCATCGCCGCCGAGCAGATGACGGTCGATCTCGCCGCGACCACCGATGAGAATCTCAAGGCGGCCAAGCGCAAGCAGATCGACGAATGGAACAAGGCGGCGGCGCGCTACCGTTCGGAGCCGGAGGCTGCCGGCGGCAAGGGCGAAGGCACGACGGAGTTGGCGCGCCGCGCCATCGAGCAGCAACATCGCCGCGACAACTGGCTCGCCAAGTACCACCATTACGAGATGGCGTCGGCCGCCTTCCAGATCGCCATCGTGCTGGCGTCGGCAACCGTCATCACCGGAATCCTGACCCTGACGTATCTCGCCGGCGGCTTGGGTCTGATCGGGCTCGGCTTCATGGCCGTGGGACTGTTCGCACCCCACGCCATTCATCTGCTGTAGAGTCCCACAAGAAACGGCGGCGGCCCGGCGCCGCCGCAGCATCACATGTGGATCGCGCGCTTGTCCACGGCGAGCGCGGCTTCCTTGACCGCCTCGGGCAGGGTCGGGTGCGCGTGACAGGTGCGCGCGATGTCCTCGGCGGCCGCGCCGAACTCCATCGCAACCGCGGCCTCCGCGATCATGTTGCCGGCGTCGCTGCCGACGATATGAACGCCGAGCACGCGGTCGGTCTTCGCGTCGGCCAGGATTTTCACGAAGCCGTCGGTCTGCTGATTGGCCTTGGCGCGGCCGTTGGCGGTGAACGGAAACTTGCCGACGTTGTAGGCCGTACCCGCCGCCTTCAGCTCCTCCTCGCCCTTGCCGACCGCGGCGATCTCCGGGAACGTGTAGACCACCGCCGGAATGACATCGTAGTTCACATGGCCGGCGCGGCCCGCGAGGATTTCGGCCACCGCCATGCCCTCGTCCTCGGCCTTGTGCGCCAGCATCGGTCCCGCGATCACATCGCCGATGGCATAAATGCCCTTCACGTTGGTGGCGTAATGCGCATCGACCGCGACACGGCCGCGCTCGTCCTTTTTCACCCCGACTTCGTCGAGTCCCAAGCCATCCGTGTACGGTACGCGCCCGGTCGCGACCAGGATCACGTCGGCCTCGATCGTCTCGGCCGCGCCGCCCTTGGCGGGCTCGACCTTGGCCTTGAGCGTCGAGCCCGACGAATCGACGCCCGTCACCTTCGATCCGAGCTTGAACGCGATGCCCTGCTTCTCCAGCAGGCGCTGCGACTGGCGGCCGACCTCGGCATCCATGCCCGGCAGGATACGGTCGAGGAATTCGACCACCGTGACCTTGGAGCCGAGCCGCCGCCACACCGAGCCAAGCTCGAGCCCGATCACGCCCGCGCCGATCACCAGCAAACGTCCCGGCACCTTCGGCAGCGCGATGGCCTGATCCGACGTCACGACGCGCTTGCCGTCGATGTCGATGCCGCGGAGCTTGGCCACATCCGACCCCGTGGCGATAACGATGTTCTTGGTTTCCAGCGTCTGTGTCTTGCCGTCCGCGCCCTTGACCTCGACCTTGCCCGGCGCGGCGATGCGGCCGACACCGCGCACGGAGTCGATCTTGTTCTTCTTCAAGAGAAAATCGACGCCCTTGACGTTGCCGTCAACCGCCTCGTCCTTGAACTTCAACAGCGTGGGAAGATCGAGCTTTGGCGTGCCGATGCCGATGCCCATCTTGGCGAAGCTGTGGCCTGCCTCCTCGAACATTTCGGAGGCGTGCAGCAGCGCCTTGGACGGGATGCAACCGACATTGAGACAGGTGCCGCCGTGGGTGGCGCGCTTCTCCACCACCGCAACCTTCATGCCGAGCTGCGCCGCGCGAATGGCGCAGACGTAACCGCCGGGGCCGGTACCGATAACAACGAGATCGTATGAGCTAGACATTCTTCCGTTCACCCGGAGTTTGGAATACATGCGAGGGTGCAGCCTGGATGGTAACCGCTGGCCGCGAATTAACCGTGAGGATTTGTTTGATGTGAGAATCAAATAAATCCAAACCCACTTCTTTTGCCGCTTCTTTTAATAATTCGATTAGCTTTTCGGTATTTTTGGAATCGATACGAAATGCATCGTATCGACGCATAATTTCCTTGTTTCCAGAAAAATAGACAGTGAAAAGCGCCATTGCTGTATTGAATGCATGAACATCAATAGCGCTAGCGCCATAGTGTTCTGCAAGAACATATCTGGACCCTAACAGCTGATAGATTATCTCCACCTTCCCTTTTCTGATTTGATCAATCTCCAGATTCTTGTTTTGCTTGCGGTAAATATAGATCGTCGTGAAAGCAGTCAGTCCGCCCGAAAAGATACCGCCAATGAATCCGAGAATAGCCCCTAGATGCTCCGGATTCATAACGGGCCCTCCTTTTAAAGATCCAGCACGAGCCGCGCCGGGTCTTCCAGCAGATCCTTGACACGCACGAGGAAGGTCACGGCCTCGCGGCCATCGACGATGCGGTGATCGTAGGACAGCGCCAGATACATCATCGGCCGCACTTCGATCTTGCCGGCGACGACCATCGGCCGTTCCTGAATCTTGTGCATGCCGAGAATGCCCGACTGCGGCGCGTTCAGGATCGGCGTGGACATCAGCGAGCCGTAGACGCCGCCGTTGGAAATGGTGAACGTGCCGCCCTGCATCTCCTCGATCTTCAGCGCGCCGTCGCGAGCCCGCTTGCCGAAATCGGAAATGTTCTTCTCAATCTCGGCGAGCGACTTCTGATCGCAATCGCGCACCACCGGAACGACAAGACCCTTCTCGGTCCCGACCGCGACGCCGACGTGATAATAATTCTTGTAGATCAGATCGGCGCCGTCGATCTCGGCGTTGACCGCCGGGATGTCCTTCAACGCCTGCACGCAGGCGCGCACGAAGAAGCCCATGAAGCCGAGCTTGACGCCGTGGCGCTTCTCGAACTGATCCTTGTATTGATTGCGCAGCGTCATCACCGCGCCCATATCGACCTCGTTGAAGGTCGTGAGCATGGCGGCGGTGTTCTGCGCCTCCTTCAAGCGCCGGGCGATGGTCTGGCGCAGCCGCGTCATCTTCACGCGCTCCTCGCGCGCCGCATCGTCGGCGGGCGACGGCGCACGCATCTGCATCGCCGCGGCCGGCTGCGCGACCGGCGTCGGCGAGGCCGCCGCCCGCTCGATCGCCGCCAGCATATCGCCCTTGGTGACGCGGCCGTCCTTGCCGGTGCCGGGCACGGTTGAAGGGTCGGTGCCGCTCTCGGCGGCGAGCCGACGCACCGAAGGCGCAACCGGCGCATCGCCGGACGGCGCGGCGGCGGGCGCAGCCTTCGCCGGCTCAGCCGCCTTGGCGGCAGGCGCCGCGGCCGCGGACTTCGTCGCGGGCGCGCCGGCGCCTTCCTTGATCGCGCCGAGCAGTGCGCCGACCGCAACCGTCTCGCCATCCTTGACGGCGATATCGCTCAGCACGCCGGCGGCGGGAGCCGGCACCTCGATCGTCACCTTATCGGTTTCAAGCTCGACCAGCGGCTCGTCCACGGCGACGGCGTCGCCGGGCTTCTTGAACCACTTGCCGATGGTCGCCTCGGTGACCGATTCGCCGAGGGTGGGTACGCGGATTTCAGCCATGACAAATTCCTTGATCTCTCCGCGTCATGGCCAGGCTTGTCCCCGGCCATCCACGCTTTGCTGACAAAGTAAGGCGTGGATGTCCGCGACGAGCGCGGCATGACGGCTGCAAAAATTACCCCAGAGCGTCCTCGAGCAGTTGCTTCAACTGCGCCTGGTGCTTCGACATCTGACCGACCGCGGTCGCCGCCGCGGCAGGACGGGTGGCGTAGCGCGGACGGCGCGTCTTGGCCTCGACCTGGTTCAACACCCATTCAAGGTAATGCTCGGCGAAGTGCCATGCACCCATGTTGCGCGGCTCCTCCTGGCACCAGACGACATCGGCTTGCTTGAAGCGCGACAGCTCGGTGACCAGCGCCTTGGTCGGGAACGGATAGAGCTGTTCGACACGCAGCAGATAGATGTCGTTGATGCCGCGCTTCTCGCGCTCCTCGTAAAGGTCGTAATAGACCTTGCCGGTGCAGAGCACGACGCGGCGAATCTTGTCGTCGGCGACGAGCTTGATCTTCTCGTTCGGCAGGAACTGCGCGTCGTCCCACAACACGCGGTGGAACGACGAACCCGCCGTCATCTCGTCGAGCCGCGACACGGCGCGCTTGTGGCGCAGCAGCGACTTCGGCGTCATCAGGATCAGTGGCTTGCGGATCTCCCGCTTCAACTGCCGGCGCAGGATGTGGAAGTAGTTGGCCGGCGTCGAGCAGTTCGCCACCTGCATGTTGTCCTCGGCGCACATCTGCAGGAAGCGCTCAAGCCGCGCCGAGGAGTGCTCCGGCCCCTGCCCCTCGTAGCCGTGCGGCAGCAGGCAGACAAGACCGGACATGCGCAGCCACTTGCGCTCGCTCGACGAGATGAACTGGTCGAACAGCACCTGCGCGCCGTTGGCGAAGTCGCCGAACTGCGCTTCCCATAACGTCAGCGCGTTCGGTTCGGAGAGCGAGTAGCCATACTCAAAACCGAGCACGGCCTCCTCCGAGAGCATCGAGTTGATGACCTCGTAGCGCGCCTGCTTGTCGGACAGATGGTTGAACGGCGTGTGCCGGTCCTCGTTCTCCTGGTCGATCAGCACCGAATGGCGCTGCGAGAACGTACCGCGCTCGGAGTCCTGACCCGACAGCCGCACGGGGTGGCCTTCGAGCAGCAGCGAGCAGAACGCCAGCGCCTCGGCCGTGGCCCAGTCGATGCCCTGCCCCGTCTCGATCGACTTGGCGCGGGCGTCGAGGAACCGCTGGATGGTGCGATGGACGTGGAAGCCCTCCGGCACCGCGGTGATCTTCCTGCCGATGTCCTTGAGCGTTTCGACGGCGACGCCGGTGTTGCCGCGGCGCGAGTCGTCGCCGGCATCCGCCGGCTTCATGCCGGACCAGCGGCCGTCGAGCCAGTCGGCGGTGTTGGGCTTGTAGCTCTGGCTCGCCTCCAGCTCCACGTCGAGCCGGGCGCGCCAATCCGCGCGCATCTTCTCGACCTCGCCGTCGGTGACGACGTTCTCGCTCACCAGGCGCTTGGCGTAGATGTCGAGCGTGGTCGGATGCGAGCGGATCGCCTTGTACATCAAAGGCTGGGTGAACGCCGGCTCGTCGCCCTCGTTGTGGCCGAAGCGGCGATAGCAGAACATGTCCACCACCACCGGCTTCTGGAACTGCTGGCGGAATTCGGTCGCGACCTTGGCGGCAAACACCACCGCCTCCGGATCGTCGCCGTTGGCGTGGAAGATCGGCGCATCGATCATCTTCGCCACGTCCGACGGATAGGGCGAGGAGCGCGAGAACCGCGGATAGGTGGTGAAGCCGATCTGGTTGTTGACGATGAAGTGGACCGAGCCGCCGGTGCGGTGGCCGCGCAGACCGGACAGGCCGAAGCACTCGGCGATCACGCCCTGGCCCGCGAACGAAGCATCGCCCGAAATCAGGAGCGGCATCACCATCGTGCGGTTGTCGGGGGTGGCGCCGCGCTGGTCCTGCTTGGCGCGCGTCTTGCCGAGCACCACCGGGTTGACGATCTCGAGGTGCGACGGGTTGGCGGTGAGCGACAGATGCACCCGGTTGCCGTCGAACTCGCGGTCCGACGAGGCGCCGAGGTGATACTTCACGTCGCCGGAGCCTTCGACGTCATCGGGCGACGACGAACCGCCCTTGAACTCGTGGAAGATCGCGCGGTGCGGCTTGCCCATCACCTGCGCCAGCACGTTGAGCCGGCCGCGGTGCGCCATGCCGATGGCGATCTCCTGGACGCCGAGCGCGCCGCCGCGCTTGATGATCTGCTCCAGCGCCGGGATCATCGATTCGCCGCCGTCCAAGCCGAACCGCTTGGTGCCGGTGAACTTCAGATCGCAGAACTTCTCGAAGCCCTCGGCCTCGACCAGCTTGTTGAGGATGGCGCGCTTGCCCTCACGGGTGAAGGTGATCTCCTTGTCGCGGCCCTCGATACGCTCCTGGATCCAGGCCTTCTGCACCGGGTCGGAAATGTGCAGGAACTCGACGCCGAGCGTCTGGCAGTAGGTGCGGCGCAAGATGGCGATGATCTCGCGCAGGCTCGCGAACTCGAGCCCCAGCACGTTGTCGAGGAAGATCTTGCGATCGACATCCGCCTCGGTGAAGCCGTAGGAGCGGAAATCGAGTTCCTCCTCGTTCTTCTCCGGCTCCAGCGCCAGCGGGTCGAGCTTGGCGTGGAAGTGGCCGCGCGCCCGGTAGGCGCGGATCAGCATCAGCGCGCGGATGGAATCGCGGGTGGCGCGCTGGACGTGCTCGGGCGAAACCTCGACGCCCTTGCCCTGGGCCTTGCCCTTCACCTTGTCGGCGAGCGCGCGCTCGACGCCAGCCCAGTCGCCGGTCAGCGCCGCGAGCAGTTCGCCCCCGGCATGGACCAGAGCCGGCCGCTGCCACGACGGACCGCCGGCGCTCTTGATGACGTCGGCGCGGTCGTCCTTCAGGCTCTCGAAGAACGTGCGCCACTCGGCATCGACCGACCCTGGGTCGGTTTCGTAGCGGGACTGGAGTTGTTCGACGTAGGCGGCGTTGCCGCCGTAAAGAAAGGACGTGCGGGCGAAAGCCGCATTCGCATCTTGGCGAGACATATCTGGATTCCTCTACGGAGCACCTGCCCCGGGCAGGAGGCGCATAGGCAAGTGAACCCGCGACCCCCGGGTCTTCTATGCCCCAGATTTATGGCTTCGCAAAGACTGCAAAAGAGCTAAAAAATGAATCAGGATTTCAAAAGCTCAACCAGGGTCCGGCCGATCCGGGCCGGCGACGGCGAAACCCTGATACCGGCCGATTCCATGGCCGCGATTTTCGACTCGGCATCGCCCTTGCCGCCGGCGATGATCGCACCCGCGTGGCCCATGCGGCGGCCGGGAGGGGCGGTGCGGCCGGCGATGAAGCCGACCATCGGCTTCTTGCGCCCGCGCTTGGCCTCGTCCTTGAGGAACTGTGCGGCGTCCTCCTCCGACGAGCCGCCGATCTCGCCGATCATGACGATGGCCTCGGTGGCCTTGTCGGCGAGGAACATCTCCAGCCCGTCGATAAAATCCATGCCCTTGACCGGATCGCCGCCGATGCCGAGCGCCGTGGTCTGGCCGAGCCCTTCCCGCGTGGTCTGGAACACTGCCTCATAGGTCAGCGTGCCCGAGCGGGACACGATACCGACCTTGCCGGGCTTGAAGATCGAAGCCGGCATGATGCCGATCTTGCATTCGCCGGCGGTCATCACGCCCGGGCAGTTCGGCCCGATCAGGCGCGACTTGGAGCCCGAGAGCGCGCGCTTCACCTTGACCATGTCGGCCACCGGGATGCCCTCGGTGATGCAGACGATGAGCGGAATCTCGGCGTCGATCGCCTCGGCGATGGCGTCGGCCGCGCCCGGCGGCGGCACATAGATCACGCTGGCGTCGCAGCCGGTCTTTTCCTTCGCCTCGGCCACGGTGTCGAACACCGGCAGGCCGAGATGCGTCGAGCCGCCTTTGCCGGGCGAGGTGCCGCCGACCATCTTGGTGCCGTAGGCGATGGCCTGCTCGGAGTGAAAGGTGCCGTTCTTGCCGGTAAAACCCTGGCAGATGACCTTGGTGTTCTTGCTGACGAGAATGGGCATCAGGCGGCCTTTTTCACAGCGGCGACGATCTTCTGCGCGGCATCGTCGAGGTCGTCGCCCGACGTGACGTTGAGGCCGGACTGGGCAATGATCTTCTTGCCGAGTTCGACGTTGGTGCCTTCGAGCCGCACCACCAGCGGCACCTTCAATCCGACATCCTTGACCGCCGCAACCACGCCCTCGGCGATCACGTCGCACTTCATGATGCCGCCGAAGATGTTGACCAGGATGCCCTTCACCTTGGGATCGGCAGTGATGATCTTGAACGCGGCGGCAACGCGCTCCTTGCTGGCGCTGCCGCCGACGTCGAGGAAGTTCGCGGGCTCCAGGCCGTAAAGCTTGATGATATCCATCGTCGCCATCGCAAGGCCGGCGCCGTTGACCATGCAGCCGATCGAGCCGTCGAGCGCGACGTAGTTCAGCTCGTACTTGGACGCCTCGATCTCCTTGGCGTCCTCTTCCGTCTCGTCGCGCAGCGCCGCCACATCGGGGTGGCGGAACAGCGCGTTATCGTCGAATCCGATCTTGGCATCGAGGCAGATCAGCCGGTTGTCCTTGGTGACGACCAGCGGATTGACCTCGAGCAGGCTCATGTCCTTCTCGGTGAACGCACGATAAAGCCCGGTGAGCAGCGGACTCATTTGCTTCTGCAGGTCGGCGTTCAACCCGAGCGCCTTGGCGATCCGGCGCACATGGTGCGGGCAAATGTTGGTCACCGGATCGACCGACACGGTGACGATCTTCTCCGGCGTGTCGTGCGCGACCTGCTCGATGTCCATGCCGCCTTCGGTCGACACCACGATGGCGACGCGCGAGGTCGCGCGATCGACCAGCATCGACAGGTAGAACTCCTTGTCGATGGCCGAGCCTTCCTCGATGTAGAGGCGGTTGACCTGCTTGCCGCGCGGTCCGGTCTGGTGCGTGACCAGCGTCGAGCCGAGCAGCCGCGTCGCCTCCTTCTTCACGTCATCGACGGACTTTACCACCTTGACGCCACCGGCCTTGCCGCGGCCGCCGGCATGGATCTGCGCCTTGACCACCCAGACCGGGCCGCCGAGATCGCCGGCCGCCTTCACCGCTTCATCGACGCCGAACGCGGGAATGCCTTTGGGTACCGGCACGCCAAATTCGCGTAAGACGGCTTTGGCCTGATATTCGTGGATGTTCATGGGATGGTCCGGAATGTTGAGGCGTCATGCCCCGCGAAAGCGGGGCATGAGGTCGTCAGCGGATAGGACAGGTGCACGACGTAAGCCAACGTCGATCTCCAGCAAATCCAGGATCGCCGGCCCGCCTTCGCGAGCGACGACGATAACCGAATTACTTCTTCCCTAGATCCGGCGCGATCTTCTGACAGGCATCGACCAACCCCTTCACGGCGGCGGCCGACTTCTCGAACTCGCTGCGCTCGGCGCCGGTGAGCTCAAGCTCGACCACACGCTCCACGCCCTTGGCGCCGATCACCACCGGCACGCCGACATAGAGGTTCTTGATGCCGTACTCGCCGTTGAGGTGCGCAGCGCAGGGCAGCACGCGCTTCTTGTCGAGCAGATAGCTCTCCGCCATCGCGATCGCCGAAGAGGCCGGTGCGTAGAACGCCGAGCCGGTCTTGAGCAGGTTGACGATCTCGGCGCCGCCGTTGCGGGTGCGGTTGAAAATCTCATCGACGCGAGCCTGCGTGGTCCAGCCCATCTTGATCAGGTCGGGCAGCGGGATACCGGCGACGGTGGAATAACGCGCCATCGGCACCATCGTGTCGCCGTGGCCGCCGAGCACGAAGGCGCTGACGTCCTCGACCGAAACGTTGAACTCGTCGGCCAGGAAGTAGCGAAGCCGCGCCGAGTCGAGCACGCCGGCCATGCCGACGACCATGTTCTTCGGCAGGCCGCAGGCCTTCTGCAACGCCCACACCATCGCATCGAGCGGGTTGGTGATGCAGATCACGAAAGCGTTCGGCGCGTACTTCTTCAGGCCGGCGCCGACCTGATCCATGACCTTGAGGTTGATGCCGAGCAGATCGTCGCGGCTCATGCCGGGCTTGCGCGGCACGCCGGCGGTGACGATGCAGACGTCCGCGCCTTCCATCGCCTCATAGGCGTTGGCGCCCACGATCTTGGCGTCGAAGCCTTCGACCGGCGACGATTCGACCAGGTCGAGCGACTTGCCCTGCGGGACCCCTTCCGCGATGTCGAACAGCACGACATCGCCCAATTGCTTCAGACCGATAAGGTGAGCGAGCGTGCCGCCGATTTGGCCCGCGCCGATCAACGCAATCTTTTTACGCGCCATGTGATGAATGTCCTCGGAGGACGGCTGAAAACCGCCGTTGGCTGCGGTCATTAGACCTTTCGAGAATGTCGTTCAAGTCGCCATTGGTCGCGAATCTTACGATCCGCCGTCGCCGGCGGGCTGCGGATGCGCGGGTGCGGGCTTCGATTGGCGCAGGCTGTGGGCTTTTTCCCGCATCGTCTGCACCACGACGTAAAGCACGGGGATCAGGAACACTCCAAGCGCCGAGGCCGCGATCATACCGCCGAACACCGACGTGGAGACGCCGCGCCGGCTCAACATCCCCGCGCCGGTCGCAATCACCAGTGGCACGAGGCCGGCGATAAAGGCAAAGCTTGTCATCATCACCGCGCGGAAGCGTTCGCGGGCGCCCTCCACCGCCGCTTCGCGGATCGGCATCCCCTCCTCGCGGCGCATCTTGGCAAACTCGACGATAAGGATGCCGTTCTTGGCGGCGAGCGCAATCAAAACAACAACTCCGATCTGAGCATAGAGATTGTTGTCGAGGCCGAAGACGTTCAGCGCCACCATCGCGCCGAACAAGGCGACCGCAACCGACAGCAGCACGGAGATCGGGATGGTCCAGCTCTCGTAGAGCGCCACCAGGAAGAGATAGGCGAACAGCACGGCGAGCCCCAGGATCAGCGTGGTCTTGCCGGCGGCCTCCTTTTCCTGCAGCGCGGTGCCGGTCCATTCGAAGCCATAGCCGGTGGGCAGCGTGGTCGCGGCCAGCCGCTCCATCGCCGCCAGCGCTTCGCCGGTCGAGCGGCCCGGCGCCGGCCCGCCGTTCAACGTGACGCTGCGATAATTGTTGTAGCGCACGATCGACTGCGGCCCGAGCACCAGCCGCACGCTGGCGAAGGCGCGGATCGGCACCATATCGCCGTTCCGGTTGCGCACGTTGATCTTGTAGATGTCGTCCACGCGGGCGCGCTCGGCGGCCTCACCCTGGATATTGACCTGCCAGGTGCGTCCAAACAGGTTGAAGTCGTTGACGTAGTACCCGCCAAGCACGGATTGCAGCGCGTTGAACACGTCGGCGACGTTGACGCCGAGCGTCTGCACCTTCTCGCGGTCGAGATCGAGATAGAGTTGCGGCGTGCTGGCGCTATAGGTCGTGAACACGCGGCTCAGCACCGGGTCCTGGTTTGCGGCGAACACCATGCCGCGCGCGACCGCGGCAATCTCCGCCGGTTCCGCGCCGCCAAGGCTTTGCAACTGGAACTCGAAGCCCGAGCCGGTGCCAAGCCCAATGATCGGCGGCAGGTTGTAGGCAAAGACGACAGCTTCCCGGATGCCCTGGAATTCGCGGAAGAGTTGCCCGATGATGCCGTTCACCGACAGCGCCACGGTCTTGCGCTCGGCAAACGGCTTCAGCGTCAGCACCAGCAGCGCGCCGTTCGACTTGGCCAAGCCGTCGATCATGCTGTAGCCGACCACCGATGTCACATGATCGACGCCCGGCGTGTTGCGGGCGATCTCCTCGACGCGCTTGGTCACGGCATCGGTCCGCCCGACCGAAGCGCCTTCGGGCAATTGGACCTCGGCAAAGATCGCGCCCTGGTCTTCGGAGGGCAGGAAGCCGCTCGGCGTCGTCTTGAACAGCCACCCGGCTCCCGCCCCGAACAACACCAGCGCGATGAGGCCGAACAGCGTCAGCCGCACCAATTTGCCCACCGCGAAAGCGTAGCCGTCGCGCGCCTTGTCGATGCCGCGCAGCACGGCGCCGAGAATGCCGCGCCTGGGGCCGTGGCTTCGCGACAGCAGCACGGCGCAGAGCGCCGGCGACAGCGTCAGCGCATTGATCGCCGAGATCACCATCGACACCGATACGGCCACGGCGAATTGCCGGAACAACTGCCCGGAAATGCCGGGGATGAACGCCACCGGCACGAACACCGACAACAGCACCAGCGTGATCGCGACGATCGGCGCGGTGATTTCCGCCATCGCCCGCCGCGCGGCCTCCGCGGGCGAGATGGCAGGATCCTTTTCCATGTGCGCCTCGACCGCCTCGACGACGACGATGGCGTCATCCACCACGATGCCGATGGCGAGCACCAGCGCCAAGAGCGACACGGTGTTGGCCGAGAATCCGACCGCGAGCATCACCGCGAAGGTGCCGATCAGGGCAACCGGCACCGCGATCAAGGGGATCAACGTGGCGCGGAAGCTGCCGAGGAACAGGAACACGACAAGGACAACGAGGACGAAGGCCTCGATCAGCGTATGCACCACCTCTTCCATGCTTTGCTTGACGAAGAGCGTGGTGTCGTAGGTGATCTTGTAGTCGAGGCCCTCAGGAAAGCTTTTCTTGAGATCGTCGAGCGTGGCGCGGACAAGGTCCGCGCTTTCGATCGCGTTGCCGCCCGGTGTCTGGTAGATGCCGATGATAACGCCCGGCGCGCCGTCGAGACGGCCGATCTGCTCCAGGCTCGCAGCGCCCAGCTCCACGCGCGCCACATCGCGCACACGCACGAACGAGCCGTCCGGGTTGGCGCGCACCACGATGGCGCCGAACTCATCCACCGTCGTCAACCGGCCCTTGGTCTGGATGTTGAGCTGGAACTGCTGATCGGGCAGCGCCGGCCGCGCGCCGATGCGCCCGACGGCGGCCTGCACGTTCTGCGCCTTGATCGCGGTAATGAGATCGTTCGGCGTCAGGCCGAAGCTCGTCAGCTTGGCGGTGTCGAGCCAGACCCGCATGCTGTAGTCGGCCGGCGTCAGGTTCTGCGCATCGCCCACGCCCTTGAGGCGCTTGAGGCGGTCCACCACGTTGATGGTGGCGTAATTGCTGAGATAGAGCTGGTCGTAGCGCCCATCCGGCGACGTCAGGGTCACGATCTGCAGGATCGCCGAGGACTTCTTGGTGATGCTGACGCCGGTGGCCTTGACCTCGGCCGGAAGCTGCGGTTCGGCAAGCCCGACACGGTTCTGCACCTTGACCATGTTGAGGTCGGGATCGGAACCGACCGCGAAGGTCACTGTAAGCGTGTAGCTGCCGTCGCTGCCGCTGGTCGATTTCATGTAGAGCATGTTCTCGACACCGACGACGCGCGACTCGATCGGCTGCGCCACCGTCGCCTCGACCACCGCCGAGCCCGCGCCCGGATAGCGCGCCGAAACCTGCGTCTGCGGCGGCACGATGTCGGGAAACTGCGCGATCGGAATTTGCGTAAGCGCGATCAAGCCGGCGAGCGTGATGACGATGGAGATCACCACCGCCAGCCGCGGACGGTCGATGAAGAGGCCCGACAGCATCGCTTACGCCCCCGGCTTGATTTCGGTCGGCTGGACGACCTGACCGGGGCGGACCTTCTGGATGCCTTCGGTGATGACCGCTTCGCCCCCCGACAGTCCTTTCAGAACCGCCATGTTCGTGCCGATCACGTTGCCTGTCTCGACGCGGCGCACCTCCACCTTGTTGTCCTTGCCGACCACGAGGACGAAGGAGCCGGACTGATCGACCTGGAACGCCTGCTGGGGCACCTGCAGCACGCTCTCCCCTTTGCCGGTCTCGACGACGACATTCACAAGCTGGCCGTCCACCAGGATGCGATCGGGATTGGGGAAGCTTGCGCGCACCAGCACCGTGTCGGTGCCCTGATTGACGGTCACGTCGAGGAAGTTGAGCCTGCCCGGATGCGCGTAGCGGCTGCCGTCGGCAAGCTGCACGTAGATCACATAAGCGTCGGCCGACGTTCCGTTCCGGCTCTTACGCACCTCCAGCATCTCGCGCTGCGTGACCGGGAACGTCACGTAGACCGGGTCCTGGCTCACGATCATGGCCAGAGTGCCGCTCGACGGCCCGACGAAATTGCCGACCGAGATGTTGGCGCGGCCGATGCGTCCGGCCGAAGGCGCCTTGATGTCGGTGTAGCTCAGTTGCAGCTCGGCCTTTTCCAGCGCGGCCTTTTGCGCCAGCAGATTGCCGCGCGCCTCGCCCTGCTTGGCGGTGACCTCATCCAGCCGCGCCTGCGCGCCCACGTTACGCCGCACAAGCTCCGTCTGGCGGTCGACCTCGATATCGGCAAGCTTCAGCGTCGCCTCGGCCGTGGCGATGGCGGCGCGAGCCTGATCGACCGCAGCCTGGTAGAGGCCTTTTTCGATGACGAACAGCAGGTCGCCTTCCTTGACGTTGGCGCCTTCCGTGAACAGCCGCTTCTCCAGGAAGCCATCGACCCGCGCCCGCAGATCGACCTTCGAAATCGCCTCGACGCGTCCCGTGAACGAAGACGTCGGCTTTAACTCGGTCACCGTTGCCTTGACGACGGTCACGGCGGGCGGCGGCGCGGCGGCCTGGGACCGGCCCTGCTGATTTTTGCCGCAGCCGGCGAGCGCCAGTGCGACGGCCAGCAAAGCGATGGATGACCCTCCGAGCCGGCGCCCGTCCATGGAAGCCCTTTCGAGGAAAGAAGCTAGCAATTGCAACAAATACGAAAAGCCGCTCCGGCGGTATCATGCCAGCTTGCCGCCCCGGTTCAACCGGCAAAGACGGGTTCAGGTTTCCACGATCCCTTCGCTCGAGCCGCTGGCGGTGGAATCGCGACGCCCATGCGGCAGCGCGAGATAAGGCTCGGAGCGCATCTCGATCAATCGCGAGGCCGTGCGCTTGAACTCCGACGCCTCGTAGCCGTCGCTCGCCCGATAGAGGGCATCGGGCTCCGCCTCGGCCGAGGCGATCAGCTTCACCGAGTGGTCGTAGAGCGTGTCGATCAGGATGATGAACCGCTTGGCGGCGTTGCGCTGGTCGTAGCCCATCACCGGAATGCGATCGACGATCAGGGTATGGAACTCGTGGGCGATGCGAAGGTAATCGGCGGCCGCCAGCGGCTGCTCGCACAGATCGCGGAAGAAGAAGCGCGCCACCCCCATCGCCGCGCGCGGCACGCGGAGCTTGCGGCCCTTGACCGACAACTCCTGCGGTACGCCGCTCGCGCTTCCGACCAGCCGCCGCCACGCCCGATCGAGCGCGTCGGTCGCCGCGTCATCCGCCGGCACATACCAGACCTTCTGCCCGGCAAGCTTTTCGAGCCGGAAATCGGTGCGCGCGGCGAGCCGAAGCACCTGCATGTGTTGCTGGATCATGGCGATGAACGGCAGGAACAACGAGCGATTGAGCCCATCCTTGTAAAGCTCGCCCGGCTCGACGTTGGATGTCGCCACCACCACCACATCCAGCTCGAACAGCCGCGCGAACAGCCGGCCGAGGATCATGGCGTCGGCAATGTCGGTGACGTGGAATTCGTCGAAGCACAGCAACCAGCTCTCTTCGGCGATCTCGCCCGCGGCAAGCCGGATGGCGTCGTCGCCCGCGATCTCGCCGTCCTTGAGCTTCTGGCGGAATACGCGGACCCGTTCGTGGACGTCCGCCATGAATTCGTGGAAGTGGGACCGGCGCTTGCGGACGATGGGGCTCGCCTCGAAGAACAGATCCATCAGCATGGTCTTGCCGCGGCCGACCTCACCGTAGACGTAGAGTCCCCGGACCGGCTCCCGGTGGCCGTTGCGGCCGAACAACCAGCCGCCGGGCCGCGCGCGGCGCGCCGAGCGATGCGTGGCCAACCGCTGCTCCAGCGCCGTAAACGCGCCGAGCAATTGCTCCTGCGCGGGGTCGCGCTCGAGCTTCTTGGCGTTCACCAGGGCGTCGTATGATTCGAGCGTGGACATGGAGGGCTGTGCGGCGGCGGAAGGGGCGGCGGAGGCACCTCCGAATAGGGCCTGCCGCGGCCGCGAGCAAGCGGCACCCGCTTGCCCATCGCCCGTTCCGCATCGCGTCAATAATTCCATAAGATCAATGACTTGCTGCGCATCATGAAAATCGGCGCCTGCCGCCTTGCTTATGCTGCGATGCAATATTAAATGCTTGTCGCCTCGGGTCATGGTCCGTGCGGCCGAGCTTGGGGCACGGCGAAGCCCGGCCACGGGCGGAACCGGCAAGAAGCAAAAAAACGAATCGGGTTTGGAACTGCTCAGGGGTCCTTGAGGCGATCAACGTCCGGAGGCCCAAATGCAAGACTCCCTCGCCGAAGGCTCCGTCATCCGCAAGCTGTGGCTGGGCGAAGCCGCCCGCTACCGCGACCACCTGCTCCGCCTGGACGCGGAAAGCCGCCACGGTCGCTTCGGGGGCGGCGTTTCGGACGACTTCATCCGCGACTACGTCGATCGAACCTTCGGCCTGAGCGCCGCCATCCATGGCTTTTTCGCCGACGGCGTGCTGCGCGGCGCAGCCGAATTGCGACCGCTCGGCCCCGGCTTCGGTCACGATGCCGAGGTTGCCATCAGCATCGAAGCGCCCTGGCAGAGCCACGGGATCGGCTCGGCGCTGCTCGACCGCACGCTGCTCGTCGCCCGCAACCGTGGCATTCGCACGCTGCACATGGCCTGCCTCGCCAGCAACCGCCGGATGCGGGACCTGGCGCGCAAATTCTCCGCCGAGCTGAGCTTCGATTTCGGCAGCGTGGTCGGCGATTTGGCGGCCGCCCAGCCGACGCCGCTTTCGGTGCTGCGCGAACTGATGGCCGACAACCACGGCTTCGCCACCGCCATGCTCGACGTGCAATCGCGGCTGTGGAAATCGCCGCTGCGAGCGCAAAGCGCGCGCTGAGGACGCCTACGCCGCCAGCGGGTAGGCCGCCTCGACCACATAGGGACCGCCGCCGATCGAGGCGCGCGACGAGAACAGCACGAAGCGCGACACCGCAAACGGCATCGACCGATAGCCGCCGCGCGCGGTGAGATAGTCCGCGACCTCCCAGCTCGACGAATCGCGCAACCGCGCCAGCGTGACATGCGGCGTGTATTTGCGCCCTTCGGGCTCAAGCCCGACGCGCTGCATCAGCCGCTCGTGCTCGGCGTGAAGCTCCATCACCGACTGCGACGGCGCGACCGAGGCCACCACCGCGCGCGGCTTGCGGCCGCCGAACGACAACAGTCCGTCCACCCGCAGCTCGAAGTCCCTGCGCCTCACGTTGCCCAGGAGCCACGCGATCTCCTGCGCCAGATCGTCATCCACGTCGCCGATGAAACGCAGCGTCAGGTGATAATTTTCCGGGTCGATCCACCGCGCCCCCGGCAGCCCGCCACGCAGCATTGAAAGCGATTGTCCCAAGGCAGCCGGTATTTCCAAGCCCGTAAACAGCCGCGGCATTGCTCGACTCTCGACGTTCAGGTCCCATTCGACCGTGTGGAAGCAAACCCGTTACCCGGCACGCCGGGGCAAGATCGTTTCCGAACGGCCGAACCTCGTTCGCCGGAATCACCCGATCAGCGAATCACGAACCGGATGGCTCCGCAATCCGGCACGTACGGTGCTCCCCTGACAATAATATGTCGGCGACGATCCGCCGCCGCGACTCGCCCGGCTTGCGTCGATGGCACGTCAGGATTTGGGCCGCGGCTTGGCCTTCACCCGCGCGATCAACTCCTCCATCTTGGGCATGATGCGCTCCACGATCACGCCAACGCCCGCGGCCGTCGGATGCAGACCGTCGCTCTGGTTGAGCTTGGGATCTGTCACAATGCCTTCAAGGAAGAACGGATAGAGGATCAGCCCGTTCGCCGCCGCAAGCTCCGGGTAGATCGCATCGAACGCGCGCGCGTAGTCGGGACCGAGATTGCGCTGCGCCTGCATGCCGCACAACAGAACTTCGATGTTGCGCGCCTTCAACCGCCGAACGATGTCCTCCAGCGCCTTGCGTGTGACCTTCGGATCGACGCCGCGCAGCATGTCGTTGGCGCCGAGTTCGACGATCACCGCGTCGGTCCCCTCCGGCACCGACCAGTCGAGCCGCGCAAGCCCGCCGCTTGCGGTGTCGCCCGACACACCGGCATTGGCGACCGTAACCGCGAGGCCCTTCTCGTTGAGCGCCTTTTCGAGCTGCGAAGGAAATGCGGCACTTGCCGGAAGCTGATAGCCGGCAGTCAGCGAATCGCCCAGCGCCACGATCTTGATCGTATCGCCGGCGGCTGCCGCACCGCCCCAGCCGATAAGCACGAGTCCGATCAGCGCCAGCGCGAAACCTGGTGCGAGCCGCTGGACGTCGCCCCGGCGCTTCCCATATGAGCCGGGCGCGCCCCACCAGGATCGGCCCCACCAGCACACGCCGGCGACAATCCTCATGAACGACATGTCTCTTGCGCCAACTTCGGCTGTGTCAGGTCCGGCCATTGCGCTCTCCGGCGTCAATCTCTCGCTCGGCCGCGGCGCGGCCAGGGTTCATATCCTCAAGGATATCGACCTGCATATAGGACGCGGCGAGGCGGTCGGCCTGGTCGGGCCGTCCGGCTCCGGGAAAACCACCCTGTTGATGGTGCTCGCCGGCCTCGAACAGGCCGACACCGGCTCCATTGTCGTGGCCGGCACCGACTTCCGCCAACTCGACGAGGACGAGCTGGCGCGCTTCCGCGGGCGCAACGTCGGCATCGTGTTCCAATCGTTCCATCTCATCCCGACCATGACGGCGCTGGAGAATGTCGCGGTGCCGCTCGAACTGGCGGGCGACTCCGATCCTTTCCGCCGCGCGGCGGAGGAGCTTGGCAAGGTCGGCCTTGCCGAGCGGCTGCATCACTATCCGGCGCAATTGTCCGGCGGCGAGCAGCAGCGCGTGGCGCTGGCGCGTGCACTCGCACCCAATCCGTCGATCCTGGTGGCCGACGAGCCGACAGGCAATCTCGACGAAGCAACCGGGCGCCAGGTGATCGACCTCTTGTTCGCCGGCCACGTCGAGCGCGGCACCACGCTGATCCTCGTCACCCACGACAATGCGCTGGCGCAACGCTGTGGCCGCGTGGTGAGGCTGCGTTCGGGCCGCATCGAGAGCGTTGCAAGGACCGCGCACGCATGAGCGTCGCCGCCAACGTTACCGAGGCACGCGCAGCGCCGCTGGCATTCCGCCTTGCGCTGCGCGAATTGCGCGCGGGCCTCAAAGGCTTCCGCATTTTCATCACCTGCATCGCGCTCGGCGTGATGGCCATTGCCGGGGTGGGCTCGTTCTCGCGCAGCCTGACCGACGGCCTTGCCCGCGAAGGCCGCACGATCCTGGGCGGCGACATCGGATTCTCGCTGACCCATCGCGAAGCCAGCGCCGACGAGGCGCGCTTCCTGCGATCCCAGGGCGCGGTTTCGACCTCGGCCACGTTGCGCACGATGGCGAGCACCGCCGACGGCCGCCGCGCCTTGATCGAGATGAAGGCCGTCGATAGCGCCTATCCGCTCTACGGTTCGGTGATGCTTTCGCCCGATGTGCCGCTCGCGCGCGCGCTGGCGCCGCGCAACGGGGTCTTCGGCGCCGCCGTCGATGCCACGCTGCTGACCAGGCTCGACCTCAAGGTCGGGGCGCGCCTGCGCATCGGCACTGCGATGTTCGAGATTGCCGCCGTTGTTGCCAGCGAGCCGGACAAACTCGCCAACGGCATCGCCTTCGGCCCGCGCGTCATCGTCAGCGAGGAGGCGCTGCGCGCCACCGGGCTGCTGATCCCTGGCAGCTTGGTGCGCTGGCATTATCGCCTACGTTTGACGGACGGCAGCGACACCGCGGTCCGCACCGTATCCGCCGCTGCGGCGGCACGGCAACCCGACGCCGGCTGGCAAATCCGCACACGCGACAACGCCTCGCCGTCGCTGGAGCGCAATATCGAGCACTTCACCCAGTTCCTGACGCTGGTCGGTCTCGCCTCGCTGCTAGTCGGCGGCGTCGGCGTCGCCAACGCCGTCAAGAGCCACATCGACCGCCGCCGCGATTCGATCGCCACGCTCAAGGCCTTGGGGGCGACCGGCCGTCAGGTGTTCGCGATCTATCTGGCCCAGGTGCTGCTGCTCGCGGCATTCGGCTCCATCATCGGCGTGGTGCTCGGCGCGATCCTGCCGTTCGCCATTGCCGCGGCCTTCGCCACCATCCTGCCGTTGCCGATCGCGCCCGCGTTGCAGCCGGCCGAACTGGCGCTGGCGTTCGGCTATGGACTGCTGACATCGCTGGCATTCGCGCTCTGGCCGCTCGGTCACGCCCACGACATTCCGGTGTCGGCGTTGTTTCGCGATGCCGTCGCCGTCGAGCGGCGCTGGCCGCGGCGGCGCTATGTCGTCGTGTCCGCGCTCGTGGTCGCGGCGCTCGCCGCCATCGCCGTTGCGATGTCCTACGACCGGCGGATCGCCGCGATCTTCGTCGCGGCGGCGGCGGCCGTGTTCGTCGCATTGCAGATCATCGCCATTTTGCTGATGGCGATTGCGCGGCGGCTGCCTCATCCACGCGCGACCGCATTGCGGCTTGCCATCGCCAACATGCACCGGCCCGGCGCCCTGACGCCGACCGTCGTGCTGTCGCTGGGCCTGGGTCTTGCGCTCCTCGTCACCGTTGTGGAGATTGACGGCAACCTGCGCCGGCAGTTCGAGGCGGCGCTGCCCGACAAGGCGCCGTCGTTCTATTTCATCGACCTGCAATCCACCGAGGCCGAGCGATTCGACGCCTTCATCCACAAACAGGCTCCTGATGCGACACTGCAGCGCGTGCCCATGCTGCGCGGCCGGATCGTCTCCGCGGGCGGCATCAAGGCCGAGGACCTCAAGCCCGACCCCGACGCCGCATGGGTGCTGCAAAGCGACCGCGGCATCACCTATGCCGCCGAGGTGCCACGCGGCTCGCGCGTCATCGAAGGACAATGGTGGAAGCCCGATTATCGCGGCCCGCCGCTGGTGTCGCTCGAAAGCAAGATCGCGCGCGGTCTGAAGCTCAAGGTCGGCGATCCCATCGTCATCAACGTGCTCGGCCGCAACATCGAGGCGCGGATCGCCAACCTGCGCGCCGTGCACTGGGAGACGCTCGGCATCAATTTCGTCCTGGTGTTCTCGCCGAGCGCCTTCGCCGGCGCGCCGCACACCGACATTGCGACGCTCGCCTATCCGGGCGGCGGCACGCCCGCGCAGGAAAGTGCCCTGCTCCAGGCGGTCGGCCAAGCCTTCCCCGCGGTCACGACGGTGCGGGTGAAGGACGCCATCGAGGCGGTCGGCGGCATCGTCCGCAACCTGGTGCTGGCGGTGCGCGGCGCGAGCCTGATCGCGCTCCTCGCCGCGATGCTGGTTCTGGGCGGGGCGCTCGCCGCCGGTCACCGCGACCGCGTGTACGACGCCGTCGTTCTCAAGACGCTGGGCGCGACGCGGGGGCGGCTCATCGGCGCCTACGCCCTCGAATACCTCCTCCTCGGCACGGCCACGGCGCTGTTCGGCGTCGCCGCCGGCTCGATCGCGGCGTGGCAGGTCGTCACGCGGGTGATGAATCTCGCCTTCGTGTGGCTGCCGGGCCCCGCATTGGCTGCGGCATTTAGCGCCGTTCTCGTTACGGTGGCGCTCGGGCTGGTCGGTACATTTGCCGCGCTCGGCCATAAGCCCGCGACGGTGCTCAGGAATCTGTAGGTCTTGCGACAAACGGTCGCGTAAACGTTCAAACTTTCAGTGGCTTAGCCGCGACACACGGCTTGCGGACCGGCGTGATATACATAGCTGCATCCCGGCCGCGCGCTTCAAGTCCGTTCCGCGCGCCGGTATCACCACCAAGAACGGACCAAGCAGTTCGACAACCATGGGGGTTTCGACGATGTCGGACTACGAACACAACTCCGCCGCTACCGCACGATTCGGCCCGGCGGTCGGGCGCGCCGGCTCTGTCGCGGTCGACGAAGGCCTGCGCGCGTACATGCTGCGCATCTACAACTACATGGTGCTCGGCCTCGCCATCACCGGCGTGGCGGCGCTTGGCACTTACTTGCTCTCGGTCACCGCCGATCCGAACCTGGCGGCGCTGAAGCTGCGCGACGGGCTGATGCTGACCGCGCTCGGCAAGGCTTTGTTCGTCAGCCCGCTGAAGTGGGCGGTCATCTTCGCGCCGCTCGCGCTGGTGTTCCTGCTGAGCTTCGGCCTCGAGCGGATGCGGCCTGCGACCGCGCAGATCGTATTCTGGATCTTTGCGGCGCTGATGGGCGTTTCGCTCGCCTCGATCTTCATGGTGTTCACCCACACCTCGATCGTGCGGGTGTTCTTCATCACCGCGGCGTCGTTCGGGGCACTCAGCCTGTGGGGCTACACCACCCAGCGCGACCTCAGCGGCATGGGCTCGTTCCTGCTGATGGGCCTGTTCGGCGTCATCCTGGCGAGCCTCGTCAACCTGTTCATGGCAAGCTCGGCGCTGCAGTTCGCCATCTCGGTCGTGGGCGTGCTGGTGTTCGCCGGCCTGACCGCCTGGGACACCCAGCGGCTAAAGAGCGAGTACCTCTACGGCGCGATGGAGGGAGAGACAGCAGAGCGCAGCGCCATCATCGGCGCGCTGTCGCTCTATCTGAACTTCGTCAACCTGTTCACGCTGCTCCTGCAGTTGCTGGGCCAGCGCGACGAGTAGTGGCGAGCGATCTCGCCCCAATGACGTCGAAGTGACGTCGAAGCGATCCAAGCAACCGCCCAACGACGAAACCGGACCCCGGCTGGCCACCAGCCGGGGTTTTTCTCGCTTTTGCGGCCGTCCCCCTGCGCGTCGGGAACCAGCATAAACATTCGTTAATGGCCGCCGCCTATCTGGCGAAGGATCGAACGGTGCACTAGATTCGAGCCACGTGGATTGCCGCCAAACGGCAAGGCCAGAGCCCCGGCTCCGTCCGGGACCATAGAGGGAAGAGTTGCGATGTCGGACTTCGATCGGAACATAGCGGCCCGCGGCGGCTTCGCTGACCGGGCGGCCGCGATCGATGCGGGGCTGCGCGCCTATATGCTCCGCGTCTACAACTATATGGCCGCGGCCGTGGCACTCACCGGCGTGACGGCATGGGCGACCTTCAACGCTGCCGTCGTCGCCGATGCATCGGGCCGCCTGAGCCTGACCCCGTTCGGCCAAGCCATCTACGGTGGTCCAGTACAGATCGTTCTGCTGCTCGGCACGCTGGGACTGGTGTTCTTCATCAGCTTCCGCATCCAGCGGCTGCAGTACTCCACGGCGCTGGCGCTGTTCATGCTCTACGCCGGCCTGCTGGGCGTTGTGCTGTCGTCGATTTTCCTGGCTTACACCGGCGCGTCGGTCACTCGTGTGTTCTTCATCTCCGCGGCGGCGTTCGGCGCGCTGAGCCTCTACGGCTACACGACGCAGCGCGACCTGTCGGCGATGGGCTCGTTCATGATCATGGGCCTGTTCGGCATCATCATCGCGAGCCTGGTCAATCTGTTCCTGAAATCGTCCGGGCTCGACTGGGCGATCTCGATCATCGGCGTCGGCGTGTTCGCGGGCCTGACCGCCTGGGATACGCAGAAGATCAAGGAGGTCTACGACTCGCGCGATGACGCCAACACCGTCGGCCGCAAGGTTGTGATGGGCGCGCTGTCGCTTTACCTCGACTTCATCAACCTGTTCCTGATGCTGCTGCGCCTGATGGGCGACCGCCGCTAGGCGCATCCGCCAGTCTTCTACAGAACGCCCCGGCCCTCTCGCCGGGGCGTTTTCTTTTGTGCTTTGATGGCTCCCCATGTCTGGGAGAGCTCCCACGTCAGCGATAGATAGCTCTCAATATCCGCGATAACTCCATGTCTGCCCTTGCCATCCGCCCTGTCCGACCCGCCGATATCCCCGCCATCACCCGCATCTACGCTCACGCGGTCCGGCACGGCACCGCCTCCTTCGAGCTGGAGCCACCCGACGAGGCCGAGATGACACGGCGCATGCAAGTGCTCGTCGGCGGCGGCTTTCCCTATCTTGTCGCGGAGATCGAAAGCACCCCGCTTGGCTACGCTTATGCCGGCGCGTATCGGCCGCGGCGGGCCTATCGGTTCAGCGTCGAGGATTCGATCTATGTCGACCCCGCCGCTCACCGGAGGGGTGTCGGCCGGGCGCTGCTGACACGATTGATCGAGGAAGCGGAACGACGCGGCTTCCGCCAGATGATCGCGGTGATCGGCGACTCCAACCAGGCACCCTCGATTGAGTTGCACCGGGCGCTTGGCTTCCGATTGATCGGCACGATCGAGAATGTCGGCTTCAAGTTCGACCGCTGGCTGGACACGGTGCTGATGCAGCGCCCGCTCGGCCCGGCGACAGACACGAGCCCGGAACCCTAGAGTCCTTCACCGTTTGATGGAAACGGTGAAGGACTTGAGGTCGCTGTTTAAACGGGTTTTCTTCACGCGAACCGGGATCCACTTCGCTCGAAAACGCTCCAGCCGCCGCATTGGCCGGATGCCATCCCGCGGTCCAGCGCACCGCCGACGGCTCGACTCAGACCTTAACGAGGCGCAGTCCCTTGTCGAACACGCGCAGCACGCGGTCGAGTTCATGCCCCCGGCGCAGGATCAGGCCTGTCGCCGACACCACGCTGTAAACGCCTTGGCGGCGCGCCAGCCGGGGGTCTTTTTCGATGCGATAGATCGGAACCTCGGACGAACGCCGAAACACCGAAAACACCGCGCGGTCCTTGAGAAAATCGATGGCGTAATCCCGCCATTCGCCGGCGGCCACCATGCGGCCGTACAGACCAAGCAGCCGATTGAGTTCGCGACGGTCGAAGATGACACGGCTGCCAGAGGCCACCGGACCGCCGAAGCCCCCGTATATCTCGCTTGGTTCGGTTTCGCCGAAAGCCATATCGGCGCCCCTCCTGTTGCGCTGTCATGATCGCCCCGCTCATCGGTAACGGCAAGAGCCTGCAGGTGACAATTGGCCTCCGGGCGGACCTGAAAGCGACCGTTTGATCGCCGCATATGACGGCTGCGCTTCTAGGCCGTTTGCACTTTCAAGCCCGCCCGCATGGGAGTCCGCAGCCCGCCATCGGCGCAACGACCGGCCATCACGGCTTTGTTAGTAAAATCATATTGCTGCCCGATTTCGGACAGGCCCCTGACAACCTGCCGAGTAGGATCACAACAGTTGCCTCAGGCCCGGTCCCGTAGGGCACCGGATTCCTCAGCCCCCCAGCCCCCCGGGGCTCGAAAGGACCGGGCCGGTTGTTTTCGCATACGGTTCAATCCCCCAACGCTCCAAGGCCGGCTTCATCGCCGGCCTTTTTTATCGCCGGCTCTCATCCAATGGCGTGCCGCCACCGTGGCGCTGGACGGCAGAGCCGCCCATGACATCGGGATAGGCATCCGCAAGGGGACAGGCATCCGCAAGCGCCCGCACTGACGGGTTCGCCTCTCGGGCCGCAATAAAATCCGAGTTCGCTATTGGATCGGAATTTGCGCCGCGCCAAGGATCAGCTTGGGAGCGCTGGAGACGCCGCTCTGCACCATCACGGCGGCCGAATCGATGGCGCCGTTCTGAAAATCCTTCACCGACACGTCGAACGTCTCCGCCTTGCCGCTCCAGTCACCGACCTTGATCCAGCGGCGCACGACGTTGGTGTAGGTAAAGGTGTGGCCGGTGTTCTCGCCGCGCTCGATCGTGACGTGAACGGACTTCGTGATCGGGCACAGCCAGACTTCGGCTTGGACCGTACCGATCCGATCGGGCGCGTCCGGCACCTTGATCGTGAGCATGTCGCCGGACTGCGTCATCGTCACCGGTACGGTCAACGACGAACGCTGTTCCTGCGTCTGCCCGATGGCGCGCTCGATGGCGGCCTTGTCGCTGCCGAGTGCATGCATCACGCCGTCAATCACCGCTTGCGGCGTATAAACCTGCCGATCGCCACGCGCCTTGGCGTAGGCGCGCTGACGCATGGAATGCCCATGAAGCGCGAGCGTGTCCTTCCAGCCGAGATAATCCCAGTAATCGACGGCAAGGCTCAGCGCGATCACCGACGGATCGCGCGAATATTCGGCGATCAGCTTGTCGGCCGGTGGACAGGATGAACATCCCTGGCTGGTGAACAGCTCGATCACCGCGCGCGGCTCGGCATGCGCGGGCCGGCCCAGGAAGACGGCGAGACAGGCCAATGCAAACGACGAGATGACCCGGAGACGAACCATGGTGATTGTCCTTACCACCGCCGCCCCCCAGGCTGCCGTCCGCCTGCCTGTCATAGTCAGATAAATCCCCGGCCGCCACTCACTTCACGGTGAGTTGGCGGCCGGGGACGTGTCGCGGTTGTCAGGCTGCAAGGTGCCGCAGGACGTACTGCAGGATGCCGCCGTTCTTGAAGTACTCAAGCTCGTCGTAGGTATCGATGCGGCAGATCAACGGCACGCGCTTGAGGCCGCCATCGTCCGCGACGATTTCCGCCATCAGCCGTTGCCGCGGCTTGAGATCGTTGTGCAGCCCACGGATCGTGACCTGCTCGTTGCCCTTGAGCCCGAGCGACTGCCAGGACGTGCCTTCCTCGAAGCACAGAGGGACCACGCCCATGCCGATCAGGTTCGAACGATGGATGCGCTCGAACGACTGCGTGATGACCGCGCGCACGCCCAGCAACACGGTTCCCTTCGCCGCCCAGTCGCGCGAGGAGCCGGTGCCGTACTCCTTGTTGGCGAAGATCACGAGCGGCACGCCCTCGGTCTTGTACTTCATGGCCGCGTCGTACATCGTCATCTTCTGCTTGGACGGATAGTGGATCGTCACACCGCCTTCGACGCCCGGAACCATCTGGTTCTTGATGCGGATGTTGGCGAAGGTGCCCCGCATCATCACCTGGTGGTTGCCGCGGCGCGTGCCGTACTGGTTGAAATCCTTCGGCCGCACCTGATGGTCGCGCAGATACTCGCCCGCCGGGCTTTCTTCCTTGATCGATCCCGCCGGCGAGATGTGGTCGGTCGTGATCGAATCCAGGAACAGCCCGATGATGCGCGCATCGACGATGTCCTCGATGGGGCGCTGCTTCTTCTCCATGCCGTCGAAATACGGCGGGTTCTGCACGTAGGTCGAGCGGTCGTCCCAGGCATAGGTCAGCCCGCCCTTGACCGCGATCTTGCCCCACGCGGCGTCGCCCTTGAAGACATTGGCGTATTTCTTGGCGAACACCTGCTTGGTGATGCACTTGCGGATCACCGCGTTGATCTCGCGGCTGGTCGGCCAGATGTCCTTGAGGAAGACCTTGTTGCCCTTCTTGTCGACGCCGAGCGGCTGCTTGGCGACATCGACATACATCGAGCCCGCGATCGCATAGGCAACGACCAGCGGCGGCGACGCCAGATAGTTGGCGCGCACGTCGGCGTTGACGCGGCCCTCGAAGTTGCGGTTGCCGGACAGCACGGCCGCGGCGACCAGATCGTTCTTGTTGATCGCCTCGGAGATTTCCTCCGGCAGCGGCCCCGAGTTGCCGATGCAGGTGGTGCAGCCGAAGCCGACCAAGTTGAAGCCGAGCGCGTCGAGATCCTTCTGCAGGCCGGACTTCTCGAAGTAGTCCGCCACCACCTGCGAGCCCGGCGCAAGCGAGGTCTTGACCCAGGGCTTGACCTTCAGGCCCTTGGCGACCGCCTTCCTGGCGAGGAGGCCGGCGGCGACCATCACGCTCGGATTCGAGGTGTTGGTGCATGAGGTGATGGCGGCGATCACCACGTCGCCGTGGCCGAGATCGTGCTCGCGGCCGGCAACCGGGGCGCGCTTGTGCAGCTCGGACGCCTTGCCGAACTCCTTGTCCATCGACGTGGTGAAGCCGTTCTTGGCATCCTTGAGAGCGACGCGGTCCTGCGGCCGCTTCGGCCCGGCCATCGACGGCTCGATCGTGGCGAGGTCGAGCTTGAGCACGTCGGTGAAGATCGGGTCCGGCGTATTCTTGGTGCGGTACATGCCCTGCGCCTTGGCGTAGGCCGCCACCAATTCGACGCGCGCCGCCGCCCGATTGGTGTCGGTGAGGTACTCGAGCGTGTCGTCGTCGATCGGGAAGAAGCCGCAGGTCGCGCCGTATTCAGGCGCCATGTTGCCGATGGTGGCGCGGTCGGCGATGGTCAGGCCGGCAAGGCCGGGGCCGAAGAACTCGACGAACTTGCCGACAACGCCGCGCTTGCGCAGCATCTGCGTGACGGTGAGCACGAGGTCGGTCGCCGTCATGCCTTCCTTGAGCTTGCCGGTGAGCTTGACGCCGATCACCTCGGGCAGAACCATCGAGTAGGGCTGGCCGAGCATCGCGGCTTCCGCCTCGATGCCGCCGACGCCCCAGCCGAGCACCGACAGGCCGTTGACCATCGTGGTGTGGGAGTCCGTCCCGACCAGCGTGTCGGGATAAGCGACCTCCATCTTCTGCTCTTTGCCGTCGACCTTGACGACGCCGGGCGCCGTCCACACGGTCTGCGACAGGTATTCGAGGTTGACCTGGTGGCAGATGCCGGTGCCGGGCGGCACGACGCGGAAGTTCTCGAACGACTGCTGCGCCCACTTCAGGAATTTGTAGCGTTCCTGGTTCTGCTTGTACTCTTCCTCGACGTTCTTCTTGAACGAGTCCGCGTGGCCGAAGAAATTCACCGCGACGGAGTGGTCGATGACGAGATCGACCGGCACCAGCGGGTTGATCTTCTTGGGATCGCCGCCCAGGCTTTCCATCGCGTCGCGCATCGCGGCGAGATCGACCACGGCCGGCACGCCGGTGAAATCCTGCATCAGCACACGCGCCGGACGGAAGGGCAGATCTCTGGTGGACGTCTTGTCCTTGAGCCACGCGGCAAACGCCTGGATATCTTCGCGCGTGACGGTCTTGCCGTCTTCGTTGCGCAGCATGTTCTCCAGCAGCACCTTCAGCGAGAACGGCAGGCGCGAGATGCCCTTGAGGCCGTTCTTTTCGGCGGCGGGCAGGCTGTAATAGGCATAGGTCTTGCTACCGACCTTCAGGGTCTTGCAGCATTTGAAACTATCGAGCGATGTCATGTTTTTCGGATTCCATCCCAGACGCAGGGGCATCCGGCCGCCCCGGCCTAAACTATTGTGGGGCGGACGTTTTCGCCCCCAGTCACAGGGCGGGGGAGCAGTTCGTCCAGCGCCGTGCGGCCAACGGGCTTATAAGGTCTTTTTCGGCTCTCTGCTAGACAGACAAGAATAGCTCAAGGGTAAGGGGACTGCGTTGCGGGCATACCAGGACTGCCGGGCACCTTCCGGCGCGCGGGCGACGGCGATGCAGCTTGAGGCAAGCGGCCTTTGCTGCATCCGCGGCGGCCGCACAGTGTTCTCCGGGCTCGATTTCGCGCTGTCTTCCGGCGAAGCATTGCTGGTGACCGGCCGCAACGGCGCCGGCAAATCGTCCCTGCTGCGCACCGTCGCTGGCCTCGTTCGCATCGCCGCCGGCCGGCTGACTCTCGCTGGGGGCCAAGCCGACAAGACCATTTCCGAGCAGGCGCACTACCTCGGGCATCGGGACGCGCTGAAACCGTCCCTGACTGTCACCGAAAACCTGGCCTTCTGGGCATGTTATCTCGGCGGCGCCGGGCCATTGGCCGAGGCGCTCGCCGCGGTCGGCCTCGCCGCCCTCGGCGATCTGCCGGCGGCCTACCTCTCGGCCGGCCAGCGCCGGCGGCTGTCGCTCGCCAGGCTTATAGCCGTGCATCGGCCGATCTGGCTCCTGGACGAGCCGAGCGCCGCCCTCGACAGCGAAGCCCAGGAGACGCTGGCGGACCTGATGCGGTCCCACCTTGGAGCCGGCGGACTGATCCTCGCCGCCACGCACGGACCGATCGGCCTCGACGCGCCGAAGGAGCTGCGGCTTGGAGCGCCCGCATGAAGGCGCTTGCCGCGCTGTTCGTCCGCGATCTGCGGCTTGCCGTGCGCGTCGGCGGCGGCGGCGGTATCGGGGTGCTGTTCTTCCTGACCGTCGTGGTGCTGATGCCGTTCGCGGTCGGGCCCGATCTCGCCCTCCTCGGCCGCATCGGACCCGCGATTCTTTGGCTGGGCGCGCTGCTGGCAAGCCTGCTCACGCTCGACCGCCTGCTGGCCGCCGATCTCGAGGATGGCTCGCTCGACCTCATCATGATGAGCGAAACGCCGCTCGAACTCGCCATCGCCGCCAAGGCGCTGGCGCATTGGCTGGTCACCGGCCTGCCGCTCGCCGTGGCGGCGCCGCTGCTCGGCTTGTTCATGAACCTCGACGGTCGCGCCGGCGCGGCGGTGGCGCTGACGCTGCTGGTCGGAACCCCGGCGCTGACCTTCATCGGGCTGATCGGGGCGGCGCTGTCGGTGACGCTGCGGCGCGGCGGGCTTCTGCTTGCCGTGCTGGTGCTGCCGCTCACCGTGCCGGTGCTGATTTTCGGCGTCGCCGCCTCCAACGCCGCCATTGTCGGACCGCTGCCGTTCGGAACCCCGTTCACGATCCTGTGTGCGCTGACACTGGTCAGCCTCGTGGTGGGGACATTTGCCGCCGTCGCCGCCTTGCGGCAAGGAATGGAATGAGGCGATGGCTTGTTTCGGCCGCAGCGTATCCGCACATTGCGGGCAAAAGTGACCTTCGGCGGCAATAAACTTCGGTAGTTGCAGATGGCCCTGATCGACCTCGCCAACCCTTCCCGGTTTCTTTCGCTCGCCGAGCGCGTGCTGCCCTGGCTGATCGGCGTCACCGTCATCGCCTTCGCCGTCGGACTGCAGCAAATCGCCGGCGCGCCGGACGACTACCAGCAGGGTGCCACGGTGAAGATCATGTTCATCCATGTGCCGTCGGCCTGGCTCGGCATGTTCGGCTGGTCGCTGATGAGCGTCGCGGCGCTGGGCACGCTGGTGTGGCGGCATCCGCTGGCCGACGTCAGCGCCAAGGCCGCGGCGCCCATCGGCGCGGCCTTCACCTTCCTCTGTCTCGTCACCGGGTCGTTGTGGGGCCGGCCGATGTGGGGCACCTACTGGGTGTGGGACGCCCGCCTCACCTCGGTGCTGGTGATGTTCCTGATGTATCTCGGCGTGATCGCGCTGTGGCGCACGGTCGAGGACCCCGCGCGCGCCGCGCGCGCGGCCGCCGTGCTCACGCTGGTCGGCGCGGTGAACCTACCGATCATCAAGTTTTCGGTCGATTGGTGGAACACGCTGCACCAGCCGGCGTCGGTGATGCGGCTTGGCGGTTCGACCATCGATCCGAGCATCCTCATTCCGCTGCTGGTGATGGCAGCGGCGTTCACACTCTTGTTCGTCACGCTTCTGATCGCCGCCATGCGCAACGAAATCCTGCGCCGGCGCGTGCGCACGCTGATGCTGATACAAGCGCAGGCCGCGCCGGGGAACGCATCATGATGCCCGATCTCGGTTCGCACGCCGATTTCATCATCGCCGCTTATGCGGTCGCCGCGCTGGTGGTCGGGCTGCTGATCGCGTGGGTCGTGCTTGACCATCGCGCGCAGAAGCGCCGCCTGGCCAATCTCGAAGCGCGCGGCGTCACGCGCCGCTCCGACCGCGCCATCGAGAGAACCGCATGAGCGCCGGCCTGGATCGATCCGTTCCGGTGAAGCGGCGACGGCTCATCGTCCTGCTGCCGCTCGCCGTCTTCCTGGCGCTCGCGGCCTTGTTCCTCTACCGGCTCGGCGCCGGCGATCCGTCGAGCCTGCCATCGGCGCTGATCGGCCGGCCGGTGCCCGATACACCACTGCCGCCGGTCGAGGGGCTGGTGCGCGAGGGCATCGCGGTGCCCGGCATCGCTCCCGCCGACTTCAGCGGCGCTGTTTCTCTGGTCAACGTCTGGGCCTCATGGTGCGTGCCGTGCCACGACGAAGCGCCGCTTCTGATGAAGCTTGCAGACGACAAGCGCATCCGCATCCTCGGCATCAACTACAAGGACCGGGCGGACAACGCGCGCCGCTTCATCGGGCGATACGGCAATCCGTTCGCCGCGGTCGGGGCCGATGCGAACGGCCGCGCCGCGATCGACTGGGGCGTCTACGGCGTACCGGAGACGTTCGTGGTCGGCCGCGACGGCCGCATCGCCTATAAGCTGATCGGACCGATCACGGCCGAGAACATCGAATCGACGCTGAGGCCGCAGCTTGAGAAGGCCCTCGCGGCAAGCGACACGTCGCCGACCCGATAAAGCCGCGGCAGCGCCACAAAGCGCCATAATTCCGCACCGTAATCCGACCCGTTGTAGACGTTTGATCAGGTTCGAGCCGCAACGTCTCGCGCGGCGTGCGTGTCATGCGGCAGTGCATGCGCAACAGCGCAGGGGAGAACCACCCCATGAGCATTTTCGGCAGCATTCGATCCGCGATCTTCCCCACCGGCGCAAAAGTCGCACCACCGGCGGAAACACCCCAACGCTCACCGAAAGACACCGTGGCAAAGCGAGCGCCGGGTAAAACGCCAAGCTACGGCGCCCTCGACCCGGCCGACAGCGACGAGGACCGATGGGCGCCAAAATCCGGCGCTGCAAAATCGGGCAAAGTCCCAGACGATTTGCAGTAGAGCGTTTTCGAGCGAAGTGGATACCGGTTCGCGTGAAGAAAACGCGTTTAAACAACGACCTAGAGTCCTTCACCGTTTCCATCAAACGGTAAAGGACTCTAGCCGCGACGGCGGGAGCGCAATCGGTTTGACCCTTGCCGGGAAGGCGACGAGCCGTCCCCACGATAGGAATTGCGCCACAATTGCCCGCCGTAATTCGACCGTTCGTCCGATCAACCGCGGCGCGGTGCGCTGCAAGCGATCATTCTCATTGAATTGTCACTGTGGGAGCGAGCCATGAGCATTTTCGGAAACATCATGTCGGCCATCTTCGGTCCCAGCGCCTCTGCCGCGCCGCCAGCGGCCGCGGCGGCAGGCTCCGCGGCCGGAGGCGCCGCCCCAGCCGGAGCGCCGATGTCGAACGTGGACGTGGAGGCGGTGCTCACCAAGCTCGCCGCGGCGTCGAAAGAGAAGCTCGACTGGCGCAGGTCGATCGTGGATTTGATGAAGCTGCTCAAGCTCGACAGCAGCTTCACGGCCCGCAAGGAACTGGCCAAGGAGCTTGGCTACACCGGCGACACCAACGACTCGGCATCCATGAACATTTGGCTGCACAAGCAGGTGATGGCGAAGCTCGCCGCCAACGGCGGCAAGGTTCCGGCCGACCTTCAATAAGGGATCGGAATTCCGGCGCGTTTGCACGGGCATCGCGCCGGAATTCTCCGAACTCGGACTGGCCGCGGCGTGAGCCGCTGCCCCGATCCTACGATTGGGCCTCGTCCTTCGGGCTGGCGTCGTACTTCATCAGCAGCGGATATTGCAGGGCCGCGAAGATAAACGTCAGCGGCATCACGCCGAACACCTTGAACGCCACCCAGGTGTCGGTCGATTGCGTGCGCCAGACGATTTCATTGAGCACGGCGAGCGCAAGAAAGAACAGCCCCCAGCGGACGGTAAGGCGATGCCAGCCCTCCGCGGTCAGGTTGAACATCTGATCGAACACCGTTGCCAAGAGCGGCTTGCGAAAGACCAGCCCGCCGAACAACGTGCCGGCGAACAACAGATAGATGATCGTCGGCTTCAGCTTGATGAACGTTTCGTTCTGCAGGACGAGCGTCGCGCCGCCGAACACGACGACGACAATCGCCGAAACTACCGCCATGACCGGGAGCCTGCGCGTCAGCGCGTAGGAAATCGCCAAGGCCACGACGATCGCGACCATGAACACGGCGGTCGCGACGAAAATCCCGGAGCGCTCGCCGGTCGCCACCGCTTCGGGGATGAGCGGAGCGATCCACGGCTCGAACAGCGCGGGCTTGGCATTGGCGAAGAAGAACAGGAGCAGCGGGCCGAGATCGAGCGCAAGCTTGAGCAGCGGGTGGAGTTGCGGCCGTTCGTTCATGCTTACCTCTGATGCTCCGGCGCTGACCGGGCCTGCTCGTCAAGACCCGCGATCGCCTTGCCGAAATCCTCCGCCGCGAACGGCGCGAGATCGTCAACGCCCTCGCCGACGCCGATGAAGTGGGTCGGCAGCTTGAACTTCTCGGCGATGGCGACGAGGATGCCGCCGCGCGCCGTGCCGTCAAGCTTGGTCATCACCAGTCCGGTGACGCCCGCCGACTTGCCGAACGCTTCAACTTGCGACAGCGCGTTCTGCCCCACCGTCGCATCGAGAACGAGCAGCACGGCGTGCGGCGCGGAAGCGTCGAGCTTCTTCATCACCCGCACCATCTTTTCCAATTCGCTCATCAGCTCGGCGCGGTTCTGCAGTCGTCCGGCGGTGTCGACGATCAGCACATCGGCGCCGTCGGCGCGGGCGGCGCTCAAGGCATCGAAGGCAAGGCCCGCGGAATCCGCGCCCGGCGTGCTCGCCACCACGCGCGAGCCGGTCCGCTCGCCCCAGATCTTCAACTGGTCGATCGCGGCGGCGCGGAATGTATCGCCCGCGGCAAGCACCACCTTGCGGCCTTCGGCGACAAATTTCGACGCAAGCTTGCCGATGGTCGTGGTCTTGCCCGAACCGTTGACGCCCACCACCAGGACGACGAACGGCCGCGCCTCGCCGATCTCCAGGGGCTTCGCCACCGGCTCCAGGATTTTCGTCACCTCGGCGGCCACCACGGACTTCAGCTCGTCGGCTGTGATCGATTGGCTGTAGCGGCCCTGGCTGACGATCGAGGTGACGCGATGCGCGAGCGCGACGCCGAGATCGGCGCGGATCAGCGCCTCCTCGATATCGTCAAGCTTTGCGGCATCGAGCGGCCCCTTGGTCACCAGATCGGAGATGGCGGTTCCGAGCGCCGACGATGTGCGCTTGAGGCCGCCGGCGAGCCGGCGCCACCAGCTTACCTTTGCCGGCGCGTCCGTATTGTTGGTGCTGTCATTCATGCCAGCCGACGTGATACCCGTTCCTTCATGACACCGGAAGAGATGGGAAGCCGCCTGCTCTATCGCGACGGGCTGATGCTGATTATCGACAAACCGGCGGGCGTTGCGGTGCATCGCGGACCGAAAGGCGGCCCGAGCCTCGAGGATTCGTTCGACGCGCTGCGGTTCGGCCTGCCGCGGCTGCCGGCGCTGGCGCACCGGCTCGACAAGGAAACCTCCGGCTGCCTCGTCCTCGGGCGGCACCGCAAGGCGCTGGCCGATCTCAGCCTGCTGTTCCGCAACGGCAAGGTGGACAAGACCTATTGGGCGGTCGTCGAAGGCGGCCCCGAAGCTCCCGAGGGCCGGATCGACCTGCCGCTCGGCCGCCTCGACGACAAGATCGGCTGGTGGATGAAGCACGATCCCGACGGGCTGCCGTCATCGACCGTCTGGACGGTGATGGGGCGTGCCGAGGGACTGACGTGGCTCGCGCTGAAGCCGCTGACCGGGCGGACGCATCAGTTGCGCGTGCATTGCGCCACGATGGGATTCCCGATCCTCGGCGACGATATCTATGGATCGCAGGCGCAACAACGCCGCGCGCGAAAGGAAAGCCTCGTGCATCGCGACGGCCCGCGCCTGCATCTGCACGCCCGCGAGATTGCGGTGCCGCTCTACAAGAACAAGCCGCCGATCAGGACTTTTGCGCCGGTGCCGGCGCACATGATCGAGCGGCTGAAAGCGTGCGGATGGGCCGACGAGCCCGAGGGGCTTGCCGCGCGGTAACGTCCCTCCGCTTTCGTGTCGAGGAGGCCGCGCACGGCCGTCTCGACGCATCAGGCCGCGCCAACGCGCGCACCGCTGCCGAGCCGCGGCGGAGCCGCTCAGGAGTGCAGCTTGCGTGCGAACCGTTGCGCCGGACGGCGCTGCGACTCGGCCATCGCGTCCTCCTCGAACAGCTCGGCGAGCTTCTCGGTCATGGCGCCGCCCAGCTCCTCGGCATCGACGATCGTCACCGCGCGCCGATAGTAGCGCGTGACATCGTGGCCGATGCCGATGGCGATCAGCTCGACCGGCGAGCGCGTCTCGATGTCCTCGATGATCCAGCGCAGGTGCCGTTCGAGGTAATTGCCCGGATTGACCGACAGCGTCGAGTCGTCGACCGGCGCGCCGTCGGAAATCATCATCAGGATCTTGCGCTGCTCGGGGCGCGCAAGAAGACGCTTGTGCGCCCAATCCAGCGCCTCACCGTCGATGTTCTCCTTGAGCAGGCCCTCGCGCATCATCAGCCCGAGGTTCTTGCGCGCGCGCCGCCACGGCGCGTCGGCGGACTTGTAGATGATGTGGCGCAAGTCGTTCAGCCGGCCGGGATTGGCCGGCTTGCCGGCGGCGAGCCAGTTCTCGCGCGATTGCCCGCCCTTCCAGGCGCGCGTGGTGAAGCCCAGGATTTCCACCTTGACGCCGCAACGCTCCAGCGTGCGCGCCAGGATATCGGCGCAGGTCGCGGCCACCGTGATCGGGCGGCCGCGCATCGAGCCGGAGTTGTCGAGCAGCAGCGTCACCACCGTGTCGCGGAAGTTGGTGTCCTTCTCCTGCTTGAACGACAGCGCGTGCAGCGGGTCGATGATGATGCGCGGCAGCCGGGCCGGATCGAGCATGCCCTCTTCCAGGTCGAAGTCCCAGGCGCGATTCTGCTGCGCCATCAGGCGGCGCTGCAGCCGGTTGGCGAGCCGCGCGACGACGCCTTGCAGATGCGAAAGCTGCTTGTCGAGATAGCCGCGCAGGCGGTCGAGCTCCTCCGGCTCGCACAAATCTTCGGCCGACACCGTCTCGTCGAAGCGCATGGTGAAGGGCTTGTAGTCCGGCCCGTGCGGCTCGTTGCGGCCGTTGCGCGGCCGCCACGGCTCGGCAGCGGTTTCGGACTCGCCCATTTCCGAGTCGTCGGCCATGTCGGAGGCGGGCGAATCCACGGCCTCGTCGGTGGTTTCCGCCGCGTCGGCGGATGCCTCAGCATCCTCCGCGCTCATCTTCTCCATGTCCTCGGACTCGGCGGCGTCGCCCTGCTCGCCGTTCTCGTCCTTGCGGCGGTCCTGGTCGCCCTGCTCGCCCTCCTCCTCTTCGTCGGAGGTGGTGCGGTCGTCGCCCATGTCGAGCGAGTCCAGGAGATCGTGAACGGCGTCGCCGAACTTGCGCTGGTCCTCGAGCAGGCGCTCGAGCTTGTCGAGGCCGCGGCCGGCGCGGTCCTCGATGAACGGCCGCCACAGATCGACCAGCTTCTTGGCGGCCGGCGGCGGCGCAAGCCCGGTCAACCGCTCGCGCACCATCATGGCGACGGCCTCCTCGATCGGCGCGTCGGCGCGATCGCTGATCTCGTCGAACTTGCCGCGATGGAAGCGGTCGTCGATCATCGCGGTGAGATTGTTCTTCACACCGACCATGCGGCGCGAGCCGATGGCCTCGACGCGGGCCTGCTCGACGGCGTCGAACACCGCGCGCGCCTGCTGGCTCGCCGGCGACAGCCGCCGATGCACCGCCGGATCGTGACAAGCGATCTTGAGCGCGATGGCGTCGGCGTTGCCGCGCACGATCGCCGCCTCCAGGCGCGTCAGCTTGCGCGCCGGCTCGGGCAGCCGCGCCTTGCCACCGATCAGCCCCGGCCGCTCGGCGGCGAAGGCCACCTCGAGATCGGACTTCTTGGCGATCGCCCGCAGGCAGCTCGTCACCGCCCGCTTGAACGGCTCGGCCGGCGATTCCTTCTGCTGCGCCTTCGGTTTCTGGTTTGAGGACATGGGGATGATTTTTAAGGGATAGCCCCTCTGTTGTCATTCCGGGCCGGCGCAGAGCGCCGAACCCGGAATCCGGATGCGCATTCAGCATCCGGGACTGGATTCCGGGTTCCGGCCATCGGCCGGTCCCGGAATGACGGCATCAGCTCAGCGCGACGTTGACCGAGCTTTCAGGCAGCTCCTGGCCGAAGCAACGCTGATAGAACTCCGCCACGATCGGCCGTTCGAGCTCGTCGCACTTGTTGACGAAGGTGACGCGGAACGCGAAGCCGACATCCTTGAAGATATCGGCGTTCTCGGCCCAGGTGATAACCGTACGCGGGCTCATCACCGTGGAGAGGTCGCCGTTCATGAAGGCATTGCGCGTGAGATCGGCGACACGGACCATCTTGTTGACGATGTCGCGGCCATCCTCGGTCTGATAGTGCTTGGCCTTCGCCAGAACGATCTCGACCTCGTTGTCGTGCGGCAGATAGTTCAGGGTCGTGACGATGTTCCAGCGGTCCATCTGCGCCTGGTTGATCTGCTGCGTGCCATGATAGAGGCCCGAGGTGTCGCCGAGCCCGATGGTGTTGGCGGTCGCAAACAGCCGGAACGCCGGATGCGGCTTGATGACCCGGCTCTGGTCGAGCAGCGTCAGCCGGCCCGACGATTCCAGCACGCGCTGGATCACGAACATCACGTCCGGCCGGCCGGCATCGTACTCGTCGAAGCACAGCGCGACGTTGTTTTGATACGCCCACGGCAGGATGCCGTCGCGGAATTCGGTGATCTGCTTGCCGTCCTTGATGACGATGGCGTCCTTGCCGATCAGGTCGATACGGCTGATGTGGCTGTCGAGGTTGACGCGCACGCAGGGCCAGTTCAGCCGCGCCGCGACCTGCTCGATGTGGGTGGACTTTCCGGTGCCGTGATAGCCGGAAACGATGACGCGGCGGTTGTGGGCGAAGCCCGCGAGGATCGCCAGCGTGGTCGCCCGGTCAAAGCGGTAATCGGGATCGGTGTCGGGGACGTAATCGTCGCCCTTGGAATAAGCCGGCACCTCCATGTCGCTTTCGATGCCGAAGACCTGCCGGACCGACACCTTCATATCGGGCAGGCCGGGTGAATTCTCTGCTGCAGTCGCCATTGCTACTCCGTGGCCCCGGGGAACGGCGCGGGGCCGCGATATGTGCCGGGCTTCGAGCTTGGGATAGAGGTCAACTTAGCAGACGGGGGAAACCCGCGAAAGCGGGCTGAAGCATAGCTAAGTTGCTGCAATTCCAGATAGGTAGTCGAAACGCTCGCGCCAACGGGGGCGAAGTTTTAATTCACCAGCACCGCCCCGTCGCAGCGAATCCCCGGAACCCAGACGTCGGCCTGCCCAAGGCCGACGCCCAGGCTTGCCAGCACATCGGCCAAAAGACGGTCGATCGGAGCGGTCGCGCCGCCCAGGATGGCGGCCACCTGCCCCGTCAACGCCTGCGGCACGCCAAGCCCCAGGCCCAGGATACTGGCATCGAGTCGCAGGTCGCCAAGCAGACCGGCCGTGAGCGACGACGTGAAATCCTGTGTGCCGACCGTCTTGCGCGTCTGCTGCCGGATATCGTCGTAACTGAACGTCACCGGCTGCGGCGACAGGTTGGAAATCGTCGCATGGGCCCGGCCGGTGACCTTGAGCAATGGCGTATCGACCAGCGAGGCGGCGCCGGGATGAGGCGCGGTGCTGAAGTTTTCAAACTCCGCGCGGGACACATTGCCGATCCAGGCATCGACCACGCCCGGACGTACGCCGAGCGTCACCGCCGAGGACGCAACATCGGGAAAACCGCAGCTCACCGCATCGAGCGTCGCCGTGCCCGCGGCGATCTCCACATAGATCGGAACGTTGATCGCCGCGACCGCGCCGCTGCCGCCCACCTTCACGTTCAGCAACAGCCGTGTCTGCGCGGTGTGAACCGTGGCGCCGGGGCCGCCGACCGCGACCCAGCTCGACGTGACCGGCCGCTCGCCGACGGCAAGCTTGAGCGAGGCACCGAGAAGACCCGGCAGGTTGACGTCGAGCGCGGCCTCGACCTGGTGCTGCCCGCTCGCCGCCTGCGCCGTGGCCATCAGCAAATCGAGCGCGGAGGCCGTGACAGCGACTTTGGGTCTTTCGCCCACTTGCAGCTTGGCGTAGGGGCCGGCGTCGAACAGCGAGCCCAACCGGATCTCATCGGAAGGATGGCCGAGCGCGCCGGCGATGTCGCCGAGCGCCAGAACAGCGGGGCTGTTGCCATGCGCGCCACGAGCAACGTCGGTCACGGCGGCGAGCACAGTGCCAAGCTCGACGTTGGAGTCGAGCAGCGAATCGTAGGTCGGCCCTTGCACCGCGACGCGCGTCGCCACCGCGTTGAGCAGGTCGATCATGTCGATGTCGGTCGAGAGCAGCGCGTTGTAATCCATGGTCGAGAGCGACAACCCGCCTCCGAGCAGGCTACCCAGCACCCGGTTCAGGATGCCGCCCTCGACCTTCAACAGCCGCGAGCCGATGGCCATTTCGGCGAACGCGGCCTGGCTCGCCACCGCCGATGTCCGAATGGTGAAATCGCTCAAGCCCGTCAGCACCCGCCCGAAGAACAACTCGGATCGCGTTTGCAAGGTCACGCGCGCGGCATTGGCGGCAGCGGCGCCCGACAGCTTGAAACGTTTGGCCGGCGTCAACGTCGGATCGGGCGTGTAAATGCCCAGCTCGACATTAACCGCCGTATCGGCCGTGTAATTGTTGCTGCGGACGGTCGCTCTCGCCGCATCGAACGCATGAGCGAGGTCGCTGACCGCCGCCAGCGCGGCAAGGTCGGCCGTGCTCTGCGCCTTGCGGCGGTCGGTGAACACCATGCCGAGATCGACGCCGAGCGCGCCGAATCCCATCACGACGGTAAGCAGAAAAGCCGACAGCACAGCGACGTTGCCGCCCCTGTCATGCACAAAGCGGCGAACGGACATTTTCCAGGCGTGCGCCAGACGAACGGAGATGCGCATCAGTATCCGCCCTTCTGAATGGAGGCCGAACGCACAATCGTCGAAGGCGGAGCCGGGACGAAGCTCGGCAGGCTGAAGACGAACATGTCGGAGGCGTCGTAGCGCAGCGTGATCGAGAAGTTGCGGGTCGTGGGATCGGTGGAGGCCTGCGTCACCGTCAGGCGATCCATCTCGATCAACGGATAGAAAGAGGCATTCGCCGCGATGTTGTCGGTTGCGAGCGTCAGGCGCTCGCTGTCGCTCAGGCCGCCGATGGCCGCGCGCGTCGCCTCGGCGGCCAGCTGCTGAACCCCGTGGACGACGGCGAGATAGGCGCCGAACGAAACGATGCCGAACAGCAGCATCAGGAAGATCGGAAATACGATCGCGAACTCAATAGCCGCCGTGGCCTTACGGCAGGCGATCAAGCGAATGCAATCGAAAGCATGGACGACCATGCCGCAAAGCTAGGCGGCGGCGTCTTGCCCATCGGTGAAGGAAAAGCCAACACCGGCGAATGAGCGATTGACCGGCATGATCCATCGAAATCGATGGGCCATGAATCGTATTCATGGCGAGGTGGATTTATGGCGAGGTGGATTTATGGCGAGGTGGATTTATGGCGAGGCGGAGTGACGATGGAGCTGCCGTTGCCCGTTCGAGCGCGGCAATCGTGCCGATGCATGACCGGGATTCGACGCAAGCCTGGCATCGGACCGATCCGTCGCCGGCGGCCGCGCAACCTGCTCCAGTGCACGCAGCAACGGCGTGGCGGCGGCCGGATCGAAGCCCGAACGCAGACAGAGTCCGCCGCGCACCGGCGGGATCGCCGGCAGAAAGTATTCGCGTGCCGGCTGGACAGCATCGGACACCGCGCGCGCCGGCAGCAGCATGTAGCCGAGCGCGGCCTGCGCCGCGGCGAGGCGGGCGTTGTAGTCCGCACCGGCAAACGCCACGACATAATGCACGCCGGCCCGCTCCAACGCGCCGAGCGCGATCCGGTCGGTGTTGCTGTCCGGCCAACTGATGTAGGGGATCGGCGCGCCGGGGCTCACATGCAGGTCAGGCGAGCGCACCCAGACGATCGGTTCGTCCCATGCGACCGCCAGTCTCGCCGCCGGCGGCGCGCTCACCAACAGCGCGATATCGAGATACCCGTTGTCGAGCTGCCTCATCAGGTCCGCGGATGCGGCGCATTGCAACCGGACTTGCGCATTCCCGAGCGCGACGGTGCAGGCCTTGAGTGCATCGGGCAGCATGAAGCGCGCGAACGAAACCGGCAGTCCGAGCCGGATCAGGCGCGAGGCCGAGTGCGCGCCCGACAGCAGGACGAGTTGCGCATTCATATCCAGGATGCGGCGAGCGTAGCGGTCGATGGTGCGTCCGCGCTCGGTCAGGGTCAGACCGCCGCCAGACTTGGCGAACACGTCGCCACCGACGCGCTGCTGCAACCGCTTGACCTGGGCGCTGATGGCTGACTGCGTCAGACCCAGCCGCTCCCCGGCCTTGGTGAAGCTGCCGGCATCCACGATGGCGACCACGGCGCGCAACAGTTCGATCGGCAGATAGTCGAGGTCGTATTTGCGGTCCATGACCTCCCGCTTACGAAAAAGGACGTCGCCAACGTCGCTTGAACGCGGACCCGAGGATAGGTGAGTCGTCTCGGTTATGCAAGATTGATATATCCGATTCGGACAACCGTAAGCGCCACAAGGTCGTGGAAGTCCGCCCGGACGCCATCATTTCGACAGGTCGCGCGATTTTCACATAGACGGCGGCGGCGCGCCTTCGGGGCACGCGCGCAGGGAGGCCTTTATGACTGAGCTTGATGGCAGGCGCCGCATCGGCGTTTCCCGCCCCATTGCAGCATGACCGCAACACCCCGCAACACCACGCCGATTGCCATCGCCGGCGGCGGCATCGGCGGGCTGGCCTGCGCGCTGGCGCTGGCGCGCCACGGCTTTCAGTCGATCGTGCTGGAGCAGGCCGCCGAGTTCGGCGAGGCCGGCGTCGGCCTTCAGGTCGCGCCGAACGCGCTCGCCGTGCTCGATGCGCTCGGCGTCGGTGAAGCCGCGAAGAAGCATGCGCTGCTGATCGAGCGCATGGTGATGATGGACGCGGTGACCGGGGCCGAGGTCGCCAACATCCCCTGCGGGGAGGGCTTCGTCGAGCGGTTCGGCAACCCTTACGCCGTGGCGCACCGCGCGGACATCCACGGCGCATTGCTTCAAGCATGCCGCGCGCACCCCGACCTGATCGTGCTTCGCAACGATTGCCGGGTGGTGGACTTCGCCATCGAGGAACCCGGCGTCTCGATTGCATTGCGGCACGGCGAATGCGTCGTGGCGCAAGGCTTGGTCGGCGCCGACGGCATCTATTCCAACGTGCGAAAGCGCATCGTCTGCGACGGCGACCCGGTGCCCGCGGGCGCGATCATCTATCGCGCCACGATCCCGGCCGCCGAGATGCCGAAAGACCTGCAGCATCCCTACCCGATCTTCTGGGCCGGGCCGGGCTGGCATGTCATCTATTACCCGGTGCGCGACGGCTCGATGTTCAACTTCGGCGGCACGGTGGTGACACCGCACACCTGGCTCAACGACGCCGAGGGGGTGTCGCCGCATCACGTCCTGCCGCAGTTTACCGGCGGCTGCGCGACGCCGATGCGGGTGCTGCGCATTCCCAAGCACTTCCGCCGCTATGTCATCCGCCACCGCGAGCCGATCGAGAACTGGAGCATGGGTCCGGCGACGCTCGTCGGCGACGCCGCGCATCCGATGGTGCAATACATCGCCCAGGGCGCGGCGATGGCGCTCGAGGATGCGATCTGTCTGGCCGGCGCGGTGGACGAGCACGACGGCGACCTCGCCAAGGCGTTCCAGCGCTACCAGGACAGCCGCATCGTTCGCGCCGCGCGCGTGCAGCTTTCATCGTTGATGATGGATCGCATCAACCACGCCAAGGGCGTGGAGCGGCGGGTGCGCAATTCGCTGTTCGAGGGCCGCACGACGGAGGAGTTCTACGACCGTCTCGCCTGGCTCTATACACCGCCGCCCTATGTGAAGTGACCGACGCGGGACGACTGGCCTCAGCACGCGCCGGTGGACTTCAGGTAGTTGTAAGCTTGAATGATCTCGCGCAGCTTGTCCTCGGTGGCGCGGTCGCCGCCGTTGGCGTCGGGGTGATGGCGCTTCACCAATAGCTTGAACTTCGCCTTGATCTCCGCCTTGTCGGCGCCAACCTCCAGCCCCAACTCGTGCAGCGCCTTGCGCTCGGCGTTGCGCACCGCGCGCGGCGGCTCGACGCGCTCCGCTCGCGCCCGCGCCTCCGCGCCGCGCGCACCGAACTCACGGAACACGTTGAACGGATCGTGCGGCGTCTGCGGACCGAAGGCCGAACTCGGATCCTTGCCGGTTCCCATCTTCCAGGTCGGGCGATGGCCGGTGATCGCATCCTTCTGATACTTGAGGACGGCATCCTCGCTCATGCCGGAGAAGTAATTGTACGAGGCGTTGTACTCGCGCACATGATCGAGACAGAACCGCCAGTACTCGTTTTCGCGGCTGCGCCCCTTGGGGGCGCGATGGGTCGCCGCGTTGGCGCAGCCCTTCCACTCGCAACGCGGCGCATCGGTCCGAGCCCGGCGATCCTCGCTCGGCTTGACGCGAATGCGATCGAACAATGGTGAATCGAATTTCATGACCGATCATTATGCGAAAGCGAACAGGGCGCCTTCAAGTCCCGACGCGGTGTTTTTACAGAAAGCGCGGCGGTTCCGCTATCGCCGGCATGATGCCGGCGGCGGTTGACGGAAACGCCGCGCTCGCTTACCGGAAAGCCATGACGATGAAATCCGCGATTGTCGAGAAGCTCGCGGCGGCCTTCGCGCCGCAGAGCCTGGATGTGATCGACGAATCGCATCGTCACGAGGGCCACGCCGGCCACCGCCCCGGCGGCCAGACGCACTTCCGCGTTCATATCGTATCCGAGGCGTTCCGCGGAAAGAGCCGGGTCGAGCGCCACCGCATGGTGAACCAGGCGCTGGCGCACGAACTGGCGTCGGGCGTCCACGCGCTCGCGATCGAGGCCAGCGCCCCCGGCGAAGGCCGTTCGTGACCGCATCGCCGATGCCGCGATCGCGACGGGCCATCCGGCCGACCGAGCAAGAGCGGCAGCCTGAGAGCATCATCCCGAAAAGTAGAAACCGGCTTTCGGACAATCATGCTCAATCAAAAGGATAAGCTCAGAGTCTGATTCAACGCCGTTGAATCGGACTCTAGCCGGCGCGCAGCCCCGCCATCCGGCCGAGCGGCATGATCCGCAGCGCCATGATGCGGTTGCGCTGCTTGCGCATGACGCTGAAGCGGAAGCCGTGGAAGGTGAAGCTCTGGCCCACATCGGGGATCGAGCGCGCCTCGTGGATCACCAGGCCGGCGATGGTGGTGGCCTCCTCGTCCGGCAGGTTCCAGTCCATCGCACGGTTGAGGTCGCGGATCGGCACCGAGCCATCGACATTGACCGAGCCATCGGGCTGCGGGCGCACGCCCGGCACCGGCACGTCGTGCTCGTCGGAAATATCGCCGACGATCTCCTCGAGAATGTCTTCCAGCGTCACCAGCCCCTCGACCTCGCCGTATTCGTCAACCACGAGGGCGAAGTGCGTCTTGCGGCGGCGGAACGCCTTGAGCTGTTCGGACAGCGCACGAATGTCGGGAACGAACCACGGCGGCAGCGCGATCGCGACGACGTCGATCCGGTCCGGGCGGCCCTCGGCCTCGTGCAACGCGCGCAGGAGGTCCTTGGCATGCAGGATGCCGATGATGTTCTCCGGCGTCCCCCGCCACAGGGGAATGCGGGTGAACTGCGCCCCGAGCGCCGTGTCCACGATTTTGTCAGGCGGATCGTCGGCGTTGATGGTCAGCATCTCGGTGCGGTGGACCATGACATCGGACACAGTCAGCTCGCGCAGGTCGAGCAAGCCGCCCATCATGTCGCGGTCGAGCTTCTCCACGCCGCCCTCGCGGTGCATGAGATCGACCGTGCCGCGAATTTCCTCGTGCGGCGGCAGGATCGACGGATTCTGGCCGACCCGAATCCCGAACGGGCGCAACATCCACCGCACCACCCATTCGATCGCGGCCAACACCGGGCCGAAAATCCTGACCACCCAGGTCACCGGCCGGCCAACCAGCAGCGCGATCCGTTCCGGCGAACTGATGGCCGCGGTCTTCGGCAGCACCTCGGCGAACACGATCACCACGATGCTCATGACGACGGTTGCGTATAAAACGCCGACATCCCCGAACCAGGCCAGCAGCAGCCCGGTGGTCAGCGTCGAAGCGCCGATATTGGCGACGTTGTTGCCGAGCAGGAGCGCCCCGATCATCCGCTCGCGGGTTTCGAGCAAGCGCAGCACGATGGCGGCGCGCCGGTTGCCCTGGTTCTGCATCCGCGTCAGTCGCGCGCGCGAGGCCGCGGTGAGCGAGGTTTCACCGGCGGAAAAGAACGCCGAGAGCAGCAGGCTCACCAGGACGATCAACAGGGAGAGCCAGGTTTCCATCGCTATCGCGCAGAAAGTTTTTCGGCGAGGAACGCGCGGACCTCATCGGCGACAACGTCGCGCGTAACAAAGGCCTGGCCGATGCCGCGGACCAGGATGAACGTGAGCTGGCCGCGTTTGACCTTCTTGTCCTGCGATATGAGATCCATCATGGAATCGAGCGTGGGCCAATTGCCCCCCGGCACCGCTTTGACATGGGTCGGCAGGCCGACCGCCGCAAGGTGGGCGATGACGCGGTCGGCATCGGCCTTGGCGATCAGGCCGCGCCCGGCGGAGAACTCGAACGCCATCGCCATGCCGAGCCCCACCGCCTCGCCGTGGAACAGCCGGTCGGAAAAGCCGGCAGCCGCCTCGAAGGCATGGCCGAAGGTGTGACCCAAGTTCAGCAGCATACGGTCGCCGGTCTCGCGCTCGTCGCGGGCCACGATCGCGGCCTTGGCGCGGCAGCTTACGGCAATGGCGTGCTCGCGCGCGGGGCCGCCGGCGAACACCTCGCGCCAGTTGGCGTCGAGCCATTCGAAGAACGCGGCATCGCCGAGCAGGCCGTATTTCACCGTCTCGGCGTAGCCGGCACGGAACTGCCGCTCCGGCAGCGTGTCGAGCAACGCCGTATCCGCCACCACCAGGATCGGCTGGTAGAACGCACCGATCAGGTTCTTGCCGTGGCTCGAATTGATCGCGGTCTTGCCGCCGACCGACGAATCGACCTGCGCCAAGAGCGTCGTCGGCACCTGCACGTAATCGACGCCGCGCCGCACCACCGAGGCAACGAAGCCGCCGAGGTCGCCGACCACGCCGCCGCCCAATGCCACGACGAGATCGCCGCGCTCGATCCGCGCCGCGAGCAGGTCGTCGCAGACGCGCTCGAAGAAACGGAAGCTCTTGCTGCTCTCGCCGGCCGGCACCTTGACGGTGGACGCCGCGATGCCGGCGGCCGCAAGCGACGCTTCCGCCGCCGCGAGATGATGCCGCGCCACGGTTTCGTCGGTGACGATGGCGGCCTTGCAGCCGGGGCGAAGCCTGGCGATCCGCTCGCCGAGCGTTGTCAGCAGGCCGCGACCGATGGCGATGTCGTAAGCGCGGTCGCCAAGCGCGACGTTGACGGTGATTGGCTCGCTTGTTCGCAACGGCGCGGTCATGGTGCGACGGCTCCCGTGCCGCGGTCGCCGGCCGGCAACAACCGGCCGCGCAAACCCTCGACGATCTCGTCGACGATGGTGTCGTGCGGCACCTCGCGCGATTCCACCGTGAGATCGGCCTCGGCATAGACCGGATAGCGTTCGTCGATCAGCCGCCGCAGCGTCGCCGTCGGGTCGCCGCCCTTCAGCAACGGCCGATCCGTGCGCCGCTTGATGCGCCGCGCCAGCACGTCGACGCTCGCGCGCAGCCAGACCGACACGCCGCTCAAGCGAATCGCTGCCCGCGTCTCCGCGTTCATGAACGCGCCGCCGCCGGTGGCGAGCACCTGCGGACCGCCCTCCAGCAGCCGGGCGATCACGCGCGCTTCGCCGGCGCGGAAATACGGCTCGCCGTGATTGGAAAAAATCTCAGGAATGCTCATTCCGGCCGCTTTCTCGATTTCAGTGTCGGCATCGACGAAAGGAAGGCCGAGCCGGCCCGCGAGCCTTCGCCCGACCGACGACTTGCCGGCCCCCATCATGCCCACCAGCACCACCGAACGAGCGCCCAGGGCCGCAACCAAGCCCGCAACGGACTCGGCGGCGGCGCCGTCGTGGCCGGCGTTAGGGGTGGCGACATCGGACATGGTATACTTGTATCGAAAACCCGCGATGGCATAAACCGTGCCCTGAAAAGGTAAATGCCGCCGAACCGGCGGGCGGGCGCGTGGAAAGCGCGGAGCGCAAGATACGGAGCGCAAAAGAGCGCCATGCCCAGCTTGTTCCGCTTCCTGGTGATCGTTGGCCTGCTCGGCGGGCTCGCTTATGCGGGGATTTTCTCGCTTGCGGAACTTGTCGAGCCCCAGCCCCGGCAGATGACGGTGACCATCTCGCCCGACAAGATGCTCAAGAACCACTGAGGCGGCACACCGTCGCATGGCCGGCCGGGCAAACCCAAACGACGAAACCTTGATCGCGCTGTTCCTCGACATGCTTGCGGCCGAGCGCGGCGCGAGCACCAACACGCTTGAGGCGTATCGGCGCGACCTGACGGACTTCTCCGACGACCTGTCCGAAATAAAGCGCAGCATCGCGACGGCCGACACCGATACGCTGCGCCAACATCTGAGCCGGCTCGCCAAGCGGGGGCTTGCAACCACCACGGTGGCGCGGCGGCTTTCCGCCATCCGCCAGCTTTATCGCTTTCTCTATGCCGAGGGTCATCGCGGCGATGACCCGGCCGCCGTGATCGAAGGGCCCAAACGCGGCCGCAGCCTGCCCAAGGTGCTGAGCATCAAGCAGGTGGACGACCTGTTGGCCCAGGCCCACGCCGGCTTGAACGCCAAGACGCAGACCGAGCGGCTTCGCGCCGGCCGCCTCGCCTGCCTTCTGGAGTTGCTCTATGCCACCGGCTTGCGCGTCTCCGAACTCGTCGCGTTGCCAATAACCGCGGCGCGGCGCGACCAGCGCATGCTGGTGGTGCGCGGCAAGGGCGGACGCGAGCGCCTGGTGCCGCTTAACGATGCCGCGCGTCGGGCAATGGCCGACTACCTCGCCCTGCGCGACAAAGCCAAGGCGGACACAGCCTCTGCGGATAAATCCAAATCAACTCCGCCCAAAACATCGTCCAAATGGCTGTTCCCGTCGTTTGGCGAGAGCGGCCATTTGAGCCGCCAGCACTTCGCCCGCGAGTTGAAGTCGCTCGCGGCCGCGGCCGGGCTGAAGCCCTCGCAGGTCAGCCCCCATGTGCTGCGCCACGCCTTCGCCAGCCACCTGCTGCAGAATGGCGCCGACCTGCGCGTGGTCCAAACCCTGCTCGGCCACGCCGACATCTCGACCACCCAGATTTATACGCACGTCCTGGAGGAACGGCTGAAAAGCCTGGTGCGCGACCTGCATCCACTCACCGAGAAGTCATGAACAGTTGACGCGGTGCGGCCCCGCGGGCAGTTTGCCCCCCGATTTAACCACCGTCATAGAAACGATAATCCCCGCCGATGCGCAGCTATCTCGACTTTGAAAAACCGGTCGCCGAATTGGAGGCCAAGGTCGAGGAACTCCGCGCCATGCAGGCGGCGGGCAACGCCGCCGACATCGCCGAGGATATCGGCCGGCTGGAGCAAAAGGCCCGACAGGCCCTCAAGGACCTCTATGCGGCGCTGACGCCCTGGCAGAAAACGCAAGTGGCGCGCCACCCGCAGCGACCGCACTGCCTCGACTATATCGCCGCGCTCATCACCGACTTCATGCCCTTTGCCGGCGACCGCAGGTTCGCCGAGGACGAGGCCATCGTCGGCGGTTTCGGCCGCTTCCGCGGCGAGAGCATCTGCGTCATCGGCCAGGAAAAGGGCAACACCACCGAGAGCCGGCTCAAGCACAACTTCGGCATGGCGCGCCCGGAAGGCTATCGCAAGGCGGTCCGGCTGATGGAAATGGCCGACCGCTTCGACATTCCGGTGCTGGCGCTGGTGGACACCGCCGGCGCCTATCCCGGCATCGACGCCGAGGAGCGCGGCCAGGCCGAGGCCATCGCCCGCTGCACGGAAGCCTGCCTCAACCTCAGCGTGCCCAATGTCGCGGTGATCCTGGGCGAAGGCGGCTCCGGCGGCGCGGTCGCCATCGCCACCGCCAGCCGCGTGCTCATGATGGAACACGCCATTTATAGTGTGATCTCGCCCGAAGGCGCGGCCTCGATCCTGTGGCGCGATACCACCAAGGCGCAGGACGCCGCGACCAATATGAAGATCACCGCGGCCGATCTCAGCCAGTTCGGCATCATCGACGGCATCATCCAGGAGCCCGTGGGGGGGGCCCATCGCGACCCGGACGCAGCCATCGCGGCGGCCGGCGAGGCCGTGGCGGCGGCGTTCGCCGAGCTCAAAAGCCTCGGCCGCGAGGCGGTCCGGCGCAGCCGCCGCGACAAGTTCCTCGCCATCGGGCGCGGACTGGAATAAGCCGGTTATCCCCTCCGGGTTCGGCTTCCGGTCCGGTTCAGAATCCCGTTTTTCCCGCTATCTCCTCGCCCGGCCACAATTTTACCCTCCATTCATCGGAACGTGTTGTTACAAGGCTTGAGGTTTCCGGCCGGGGTTCTTGCGGGTCCACCCCTTTGGGGCTAACGATTCGCGACGATGGCTCGGGGGACTGCCTGCCGTCTGGGGAGTTTTCGTTGAACCGACGCCCGCCCGTTCGCGCACTCGCTCGCGCGCTGATTGCGACGGCCGCGTTGACCGCCGCAGTTGCGCTGTCCGGCTGCAACACCGACGGCACGTTGCCGCTCAATGAGCGCGCGTCGCGGCCGCTTTCCGAAAAAATGGTGGCGGATATCGCGTCCAAGAACATGGACAAGGATTCGCCGATCCTGATCCGCCTGTTCAAGGAAGAGTCGGAGCTCGAGGTCTGGAAGAAGGACCGCACCGGCCGGTTCGCCCTGCTCAAGACCTATCCGATCTGCCGCTGGTCCGGCGAGCTTGGTCCCAAAATCAAGGAAGGCGATCGTCAAGCGCCCGAGGGCTTCTACACCATCACGCCGGGTCAGATGAATCCGAACTCGGCATACTATCTGTCGTTCGACCTCGGCTATCCCAACGCCTTCGATCGCGCCCACGGCCGCACCGGCTCGCAACTCATGGTGCATGGCGATTGCTCGTCGCGCGGCTGCTATTCGATGACCGACGAGCAAATCGCGGAAATCTACGCACTCGGCCGCGACGCATTCTTCGGCGGCCAGCGGTCGTTCCAGGTGCAGGCCTATCCGTTCCGCATGACGCCGAAGAACTTCGCGCGGCATCGCAACAATCCGAACGTGGCGTTCTGGAAAATGCTCAAGCAGGGCAACGACCACTTCGAGGTCACGCACCTCGAGCCCAAGGTCAATGTCTGCGAGAAGCGCTACGTGTTCGACGCGCAGAACCCGAGCGACCCGTCGAAGCCGCTGTCGTTCAACGCCAGCGCCAAGTGCCCGGCCTTCGAAGTGCCCGACGAGATCGCGAACGCCGTCAAGGAAAAGACCCGCGCGGACGAGGTCCAGATCGCCGCGTTGAGCGGCAGCACGCCGCTCGCCCCGATCCGCACCAACGCGGACGGCGGCATGAACAAGGTGTTCGTCGCCGCGGTCAAGAACAACCAGATCGGCGTCGCGCCGCAGGAATTCGTGCTCGGCGGCAAGTCGGTGCCGGGGACCATCCCCGCTCACGTCCGTCCGCCGCGCATCCCCGAACTCGCCGATGCGCCCGTTGTGGCGGGCGCCGCGCCGACACCCTCCCCGACCGGCGAAGTGCCACCCCCGCAGATGGCCAGCGCCGATCCTCAGCCGGCGGCATCGTCCGGCGGCAGCCTGTTCAGCAGCCTGTTCTCATCGGGCAAAACGGCGGACAAGCCCGCCGAGAAAACCGCCGAAAAGAACAGCAGCAATCCGCTCGACCGCATGGCCCGGCTGATCGGGCTGCGCGGTAACGATTCAAAAACCAAGCCGGCGGAAAAAGCACCGGCCGCGAGGCCGTCGAAGCCCGCGGCGGCCAAAGCCAAGTCCACTCGCTCGGCCGCGGCCAAACCGGCGGACCACAAGGCGTCCGCCCGCCCCCCGGAAGCCGCGCGCGACAAGGCGCCCGAGCCTGAGAGCCGCGCCGCCACCACCGCGCCGCAGACGGTGTGGCCCACGCCGCCCGCCCCTCGGCCGTCGCAGCCCCCGGCCAGTACCGCCATGAACGGCGGGACTGGCGGCTCCGCCTCGGCCGCAACGAGCGGCAGCTTCGATAACCGCTGGTCGGCGTTCCGCTAGACTCAAGGCGCGGATTTCTCTTTCATTCCATCAAGACCAATGTGCCGCGTTGACAGGGTGCCTCTCGCAACGGCATCTGGCGCGCGTCCGATGACTTGCGGAGAATCCATGAAAACGATCCTCGCCGTACTCGCCGGCATCGCCGCCGCCACGCTCCTGCCGCAACAGGCGTCCGCGGATGATTACCCGAACCGAACCGTCCGCATCATTGAGCCTTATTCCGCTGGTGGCGCGCCGGATGTCCTGCTGCGCCTGGTGGCGCAAAAGCTCACGGAAAAGTGGAAGCAACCCGTCGTGGTCGAGAACCGGCCGGGCGGCAATACGCTGATCGGCACCACCGCCGTCACCAAGAGCGATCCGGACGGCTATACGCTACTGCTCACCGCCGACCAGACCTTCATCCTCAATCCTTTGCTCTATGCCAAGCTGCCGTATTCGATGAAGGAGCTGGAGCCGATCGTCCTGATGGCGTCGATTCCGCACATGTTGGCGGTCGCCAACAAGGTTCCGGTCACCAATGTGAAGGAGCTGATCGCGCTCGCCAAGTCCAAGCCGGGCACGCTGATGTACGGTTCGACCGGCCCGGCGAGCATCCAGCGCCTCGCCGCGGAATACTTCGCGGGCATCGCCGGCATCAAGCTCGTTCATGTCCCCTACAAAGGCGCCCCCGAGACCACAACGGCGGTGCTGACCGGCGAAATCGACATGACGATCAACGGCATGTCGAACATCCTGCCTCACATCAAGAGCAAGGGCCTCAAGGCGCTGGCGATCTCGACCGAGAAGCGCAATCCGCTGACGCCGGACATCCCGACGATGCAGGAGGCCGGCGTGCCCGGTTACGTCTCCAAGGGCGCGTTCGGATTGCTGGCGCCGGCCGGGACGCCATCGGCCGTCAAGCAGAAGGTCGCCAAGGACGTGGGTGAAATCCTGACTCAGCCCGACGTGGTGGACGCGCTCGGCAAGCTCAGCTTCGTGGTCGATAACTTCGGCCCCGCGGACTTCGAGAAGATGATCTCGACCGAAACGATCAAGTGGGGCGAAGTGGTCAAGCGGCTGAATATCAAGATCGAATAGCGACGCGACGCTCACGCCGTGCTCAACAAAAAGGCCGGGCTTGCGCCCGGCCTTTTCGATTCTCGGTTCAGGTCGATCCGTGCTGGGCCGCCAATCTTCTATCCGACCGGCGTGAGCACGCGCTCCGGCTGGCTGCCGGCCGTGCGCGCCGCCTTGCGGGCAAGCTTGATCGGCGAATAGACCGGATCGAGGTTGAACAGGCGCTGCGCATTACCGCCCAGGATGTTGCGCTTGGCCTGCTCGCCGAGGAACGGCAGATCGTAGATCGTCGATGGCAGGTCCATATCCCAATGCGGATAGTCCGACGAATAGAGCAGCTGGCTCTCCGCATTGATCATCTTGAACGTCAGTTCGAGCGCCTCGCGGTTGTCGACCATCTCCATCGGCTGCGAGGTGTAGAACATTTCGCGCATGTATTCGCTCGGCTTGCGCTTGAGCAGGCCGCAATCGGACGTGCGCATCATGAATTCGTTGTCGAGACGCTGCATCAAGAACGGGATCCAGGCGAGCCCGCTTTCGATCCAGATCGTCTTGAGCTTCGGGAATCGCTCCGGCATGCCGTTGGTGACCCAATTGGTCATGTGCAGCATGTTGCACCAGGAGAAGCCGAGTGCGTGCACGCCGATGAAGCGATTGCAAAGCTGCAGGCTCTGGTCGGTCCAGGTGAAGGCCGCGTGGAAGCCGAGCGGCAGGTTACGCTCCTGCAGCGCGTGATAGGTCTTCATATAGGCGTTGTCGTAATTCGCCCTGTAGTGGGTCGAAGTCACCATGAAGCCGATGACGCCCTTGCGGCTCGCGAACTCGTTGACGATGGCATAGCTCGCCTCGGGATCGTGGAACGGCAGGTAGAGCATCGACTTGATGCGCGGATCCTTGTCCAGGATGTTGTCGCAAAGCCAGCGGTTGTAGGCTTTGGCCAGCGCGATCTCGACCTGGTGGCGCGGGCAATTCGACAGGTTGAGCATGGGCGTCGGGAACATGATGGCCATATCGACGCCCATCGGGTCCATCCAGCGGCGCATCAGCGTGATGTCGCGATGCGGCTCGGGCGGAACCTTCTCGGTCTTGCGCAGCGGATAACGGGTGATGCGGCCGCCCAGTTCCTGATACGAGCCGCTCTCCGAAGTGATGCCGCCGCGCGAAGCGCCCTGGAACAGCGCCTCATGGCGGATCACCGGGTCTTCGATATAGGCGGAGATTTCCTTGAACGCCTCCGTTTCGTAATGGTGCGAGTCGACATCGACGATCAGGAAATCCTCGTAATGCCGCTGGATCGATTGCTCGTCGGCGTTGCGCAGCAACGTGCGCGTATCGAATTCCTCGTTCGCCAGGTCGCGGAAGGTCTGTGCCTGATTTTGCATGATCTGTTTCGCTTATCTGTTGTCGCTGGGCGTCGGTGTGATGCGGCCGATGCCCGACATCGCGTGCCACGCGCCAAGCTCGAAGACTTCGAGCCCGACGCTTTCGAGAAGTGCGGTGCAGCCGATCGCCACATCGGTGACGGTCACGCCGCTGTTGCGGCCGAAGGGCCGGGGCGCATTGCCCATCTGCGCCTTGGCGGCGTAGAGCCGCACCAGCGCACCAAGCGCCTGTCCCATCGAATCGTCGGGTATGCTGTCGAGCCGGTCGTGCTCGATCGCTTCGGCGCAGGCCGCGGCGAGATCGCTCGCCAGCGCCGCGAACTGTGGATTGGCCTCGTCAGACCGTGACATAGATTTCGCCGCCGCGCTCGACGACCGGGAATTTCCGCAGCCGCTGGCGCTTGTCGATGACGTGGCAGCCGTCCTTCAGATGAAATTCCCAGCCATGCCACGGGCAAACGATGTGCATGTCGTTCTCGTCGAAGGTCATGCCGAGGTGCACGCCCTTCTCACCGATGTTTTCCGCCACCTGCGGCAGCTTGAGGCCCTCGCACGCCGGGCCGCCCTGATGAGGGCACTGGTTCTGGTAGGCGAAGTATTCGCCCTTGTGGAAGATCACACCGATCTCGATCGCTCCGGCCTTCAGAAGCCGGGTGCCGCCTTCGGCGATCTCACCCTTTTTGCACACAAGAATGTCGGCCACGCACACTGTCTCCCTAGTTTGGAAGATATCTTATTATAAGATATCTTATGATTGGTCAATCGACCGAAACCGCGTAAGTCATGCCGAGCCTCGATTCGACTTTGCAGGAGCGAAACTTGAACGCACGACGGCCCGCCCCGCCGCGCGAGGAGCGCCTGATCCCCGGCCGCAACGTGCCGGGCGTCGGCCTCGGCGTCCTGTTGCGGACCGCCGACATGATCTTCAACCGGACATTCCGCGACGAGCTGGCGCGTCACAATCTGACGTTCAGCCAGTTCCAGCACCTGTGGAATCTGTTCGACGACGAGGTTCTGTCTCAGGTTGAACTGTCGCGCCGCATCGGCATCGAGACGGCTTCCTCCACCGCCGTGATCGATCAGTTGGAGAAGCGCGGCCTGATCCGGCGCGAGCGCGATCCACACGACCGCCGCCGAATCAACGTTTCCTTGAGCCCCGCCGGACGCGCTCTGGAAAAGCCGCTCACGGACAGTGCCGCGGCGGTCAATGCGTTGGCGCGCAAGGATCTTTCAAAGAAGGAGATCGACCTGCTCTTCAGCATCGTGGAGCGGATCGTGCGGAACCTGCGCGGCGCCAAGGCTGCCGGAGGAGCCGCAATCCATCGTGATCGCGCGGCGGCTCTGAAGCCTGCCGGCCACCAAAAGCGGACGACGTGAAACGGGTCGCGGCCGCCGGCCTCAGCAGCCCGCCTCCCGATAAAGATTGAACGCGCTCAGGATCGGCTTGTCGCTGTAGGAGAACAGCACCGCCTCACCGCCCGCGCTGGCGTGTTCGTGCGGCACCCATGACGGCACGACGAACGTATCGCCCTCCTCCCAATCGAACCGCTCGCCGCCGATCACGCTGAAACCACCGCCCTCCGCTACGTGATAAACGGTGCTCGACGTGTGTCGGTGCGCCTTGGTGTGCTCGTTCTTCCGCAGCAGTTGAAGACAGGCCGACATGGTCGGCAGCGTCGGGCCGCCGGTCACCGGGTTGATGTACTCGAGCAGGATGCCGTCGTAGGGGCTGCCGGCATCCTCCCTCAAGTCATGCAGGGTTTGCCGCGCGCTCTCCCATCGGTAGTTCAGGATCGGCGTGTTCGCCTGACCGGCGTCCTGCCAGGCCGGCCGCAGGTTGCGCGCCCATCGCCGGTGCGAATCCTCGCTCGGCTTGGTGACCGGCTGCACGTCGCCATCGCCGTATTCCTCGAAGAAGTTGGCGTCCAGCATGTTCACGAACGGAATATCCAGACCGTCGAGCCAGATCATCGGCGACGACGATTCGTTGCCGTGGTCGTGCCAGCACCAGTTCGGCGTGGTGACGTAGTCGCCCTTCTTCATGGTGGTGCGCTCGCCGTTGACTGTGGTGTAGGCCCCGTCGCCCTCGATGATGAAACGCTGAGCCGCCGGCGTGTGCCGATGGCTATCCGCCGTCTCGCCGGGAAGGATGAGCTGGATGCCTGCGTACATGTGGCCAACCGTGCGGAGCGAGCGCACCGTATGAGCGGGGTTGATCAACATCAGAACGCGGCGCTCGGCCTCCTGCGGCGTCACGAGATCGCCCGCGCGCAGGATCTGCCGGCGCACCGTCTTCCATTTCCAGATGAAGGGCTTGCTTTCGACGCGAGGTTCTTTCTGCGCAACGCTGGAGAGCGCATTCCACAACGCCTCCATCCCCTCGTTTCTCAGCTCGCCGTAGAAGGCGGTCCGTTGCGCGACCAGCTCGTTGGAAAGAGGCGCCGCTGCATCGCTTGCGTTCATTGCAGTCACTCCCGATCGGGCTTCTATTTGAATCTCGTGGCCGCGGGCGATCGATCGCGGCATCACGCCGCGCGCACCGCGACCTTCATGGCGCCGATGCCCTCGACCGTTGCTTCGATGACGTCGCCGGGCACCACCGGGCCGACGCCCTCCGGCGTTCCCGTCAGCAGCACGTCGCCCGGCATCAGCGTGTAGAAGGACGAGGCCCACGAAATGAGCTTCGGGATATCGAAGATCAGTTCGCGCGTGTTGGACGACTGACGCGCCTCGCCGTTGACCGTAAGCGAGAGATCGAGGTTTGCCGGATCGGCAATCTCGTCGGCCGTCACCATCCAGGGTCCGAGCACGGTGTAGGAATCGACGGACTTGCGCAGGCTGCGATCCTCGGGACCGCGCACCGTCATGTCGAGGCCGATGCAATAAGCGGCGATGTGGCCGAGCGCCTCATCCCGCGACACGCGGTCGGCGGGCTTGCCGATCACGACACCGAGCTCCACCTCGTGATCGTTGCGCCGGTCGCCGTGCCGGATCGCGATCCCTTCGGAAGGCCCGACGACCGAGCTGGTCGCCTTCAGGAACAAGCCGGCCTGCTCGATGGTGGCGATCTGCTTTTGATAGTGGATGCCGGGATCGACGCGCGCCTCGTCGATATGCTTCTTGTAGTTGACGGGGGCCGCGACGATCTTACCAGGATTCGCCACCGGGCTGAGGAACGCAAGATCGCGGATCGGAACGGCCGGCGCGGACTTCGCCGCAGCAAGCAACCGCGGACGCAGCCGTTCCAGGTTCGCGATCAGCGGATCCGCCTTCGGCAGCGGGTAGCGGTGGGCGGGCAACACATCGAGAGCGGCCGTCACGTCCCGCACGATATCGCCCTCGACCAGACCCAGACGATCGTCTCCAAACCGGCATAGGCGCATGGCGCTCTGTTATCCCTTGTCATTGGCGGAGCACGGCAAGCCCATCGGCGCAGAGGTGCGGCTTGCCGCGCGCCCCGATTACCGCCGCGGCATGTTCGGGCTATTTCGCGTTCGAACCGATGCCCGCTTGCTTCACGATCTCGCCGTATCGCTTGTAATCGTCACGCACGATCTGGGCGGCGCGCTCTTGAGAGACGGCCCTCGCCGTGACACCGATCGCGGTCAGGCGGGTCTTCACCTTGGGAAGATTCAGCACGCTCACGATCTCGCGATTCAGCCGCGTGAGAATATCCGGCGGCAGACCGCTCGGTCCGAACATCATGAACCAGGCATCAAGCTCGGCACCCTTGACCCCCGCCTCCTGATACGTCGGAACGTTCGGCAGCAACGACGAACGTTGGACGTCGGCGACGGCAAGCGGCACGAGCTTGCCCTGATTGATCATTTCGCCCATGACGCCGCCCGGCGTCCCGAACATGAGATTGACCGTCCCGGCAACGACGTCGGTCGTGGCCCCCGCCAACCCCTTGTAAGGAATGTGCGTGAGCTTCACGCCCGCCGCGCGTTGGAACAGTTCACCGGCCAGATGCAGCGCCGATCCGGTGCCGCCACTCGCATAGGTCATCCCCGGCGAACGGCGGGCCAGCGCGAGAAAGTCCTGAATGGTTTTCACGCCGAGTCCCGGATTGGCCAGCAGCACGATCGGCGTCGCCGCCATCTCGGCCACGGGCACGAGATCGTTGACGACATCCACCGCACCGGAGGAGCCCTTGGGCAGCATGTGCGGCGCAATCATGAGACTGTTCGGGGAAACCATCAGCGTGTAGCCGTCCGGCGCCGACTTGGCGACCTGCCCGGCCGCAATCGTGCTGCTGGCGCCGGAGCGATTCTCGACGACGATGGGCTGGCCCAGCCGCGGGCTGAGTTCCTCGGCGACGACGCGCGCCAGGATATCGGTGGCCGCGCCGGGCAACGCCGATACGATCACCTTGATGGGATGCGACGGATATTGCGCCGCCGCCGATTGCGACATCGCGGCAACGGCGAGCAGCGCCAGGATCGATCGAATGATCGCTCGGACTTTCATCGTTTAACCCTCCCGCTTTCTGTTATCGAGACGTCGCCACAGCGCGTTCGGCCCCCTCCGACCGGCGCGCGTTCACGACGATTCGCTTTGGACAAACCACTCCGCTGGAAGCTCCCGTCCGACTTTTTTCTGGCGAGCCCGCTCAAGGAGGACGGAGCCGAGAGCGGAATATCCGGTGCCGGGCCCGAAGGAGGCATAGCCACCCAACAGGGTGATGTCCTCGGGCGACGTGCGGCCGGGATGACGGCCGACAACGATGTCCGGCAGCGTGGCGAGACGCGCCGGATTGACCTTGCGGTCGCGATTCTGGAACCACGGGCCGTGCATCGGGTGCTTGGCGGGGACGTGGAGCGTCGTCGATTCGCCCGACTGCAGGATGATCAGCGAGGCCCGCTCGCGGGCGACGTCATCCATCTCCGTCGCGCGCACCGAGCTGACATGCTGGCCGGGCTGCATCCACTCGCCGGGGAACACCGGCTGCAGCGACGTCGTCGTCGCGGCAACGATATCGGAGCCTTCGACCACCGCGCGCGGATTGTCATAGGCAACCACCTCGACATCGAGCTCCTTGGACATTTCCGCGGCAAACCGCTCGCGGTTGGCCGGCGTGGGGCTGAACACCTTGACGAGATTCAAGCGACGCACGAGCGCGATGGCGCTCAATTGCTCGCGCGCCTGCTGGCCGGATCCGAGCAAGCCGACGACGCGGGCCTCCTCGCGCGCGAGATACTTCGCCGCGATGCCGTGCGCGGCGCCGGCCCGCATGACCTGAATTCGCGAGTCGTGAATGATTCCCACGAGATCGAGCTTCTGCATATCGAACAGCAGAACGAGGCCGACGTAGTTGCCGCCAGTGGCGAGCGGCAGCGGGTCGAGGCGGCGCACGGAGCCGTCGCTGAACTCCCGCATCATGTTCGAGGTCACACGAACCGCCGCGAGGCCGACGCCCGGCAGCGCCGCGTCACAAGTCTTGAGCAGGTAGTGGCGGTCGGGCTCCGGCTGCGGCACGATGAGATCAGAACGCACGCGGGTGATGGCCTCGCCGTTACCCAGCTCCACGAACGCCTTTTCCATCGCCGACATGCAATCGGGCATCGACAGCAGGCTCGTGACCTCGTCGTTGGTCAGCAGCAGCGGCATCGTGCGCCTCCGCAGTCTCGTTCGGCGCCAATCGAAGCGTGCATGATCATTTCTGCCCCTGCGTCACCGGGTCCAATCCGAAAGCCTGCACCACCTCTCCCCGCGCGCTGGGGCCGGCGCGCTCGAGCACGCGCTGGTGGACGCTGCGGTTGATCCAGAGTTCGCGCCAGGTTTCGGCATAGACACGCCGCGTGCGAAGCCCTTCCGCGAGCCACTTCTCGGCACGCAACAGATGATCGAGGACCATCTCGAGTTCGTCGGCCACCAGCCAGGACGACTTGTGGACGACGAGCCCCTCCTTGTTGATCACCCAGACGGGGCTCGGCCGCAGGCCATAGAGATGGTGCGCGGTACCCTCGAGCGAATCGACCAGAACCGGAAACGCGACGTTTTCCAGCCGCTGCAAATCGCGCGCATGCGACAGCTTCTGCTCGAGGCTGCGATGCGCCGGATAGTTCTCCGCCGGATGCCCCTCGCGCACATAGATGATCAGGAACTGGATGTCGTTATCGCGGAATTTGCCATGAAGCCGGTTGAGATCGACGATGTCGTTGATGAAAATCGGCGCGGTGATCGAGCCGAACTCGAACACGACATTCTTCTTGCCGCGAAAATCGCTGAGACGAACGGGACGCCCTTCCAGGTCGCTGACAACGACATCCGGCGCCATGTCGCCGACATGCAGCCCCGGCTGGAAATCCAGGTTCGCCATGTCCTGGATGTGGTTGTATTCCTCGCGGCTGTAATGCGGGCGGTTATAACTCGCCGTCGCGTTTGCTGGTTCGGTCATGGCGCGCCTCTCCTCACGCGGCCGGCGTGACCTGCCGGATGAACGACGCGAACGCGGCAAGCTGTTGCTTGATCAGGCCGCGCGACACCTCGTCCGTCAGATGGCCCTGCGTTTCGTCGAACTTGCCTTTCGCCGCGGCGATCATGATCTCGGGCCGGTTGAAGACGAAGGCCTCGAGGAACACCAGCGTCTGCCGAAGGTGATATTGCGCGCGCGCACCGCCCAATATCCCCTGCGACGCCGATTGCAGCGCCACCGCCTTGGACTTGAACGGCTGGTCCGGCAGGCGCGACACCCAGTCGATGGCGTTCTTCAGCACGCCGGGAACCGAATAATTGTATTCGGGCGTGACGATGATGACGCCGTCGGCCGCGCGGATCGCGTCGCCGAGCGCCGTCGCCGCATCCGGGATCTTCCTCGCCTGAACGTCGGCGTTGTAGTGAGGGATCGGTTCGATCGGGGGCGACGCCTTGATCTGCATCCCTTCCGGGGCGAGCAGCGGCAGGGTCCGGGCCACCATCGCATTGTACGATTCAGCCCTGAGGCTCCCGCAAACGGTCACGATCTTGAGCAACGGCGATCTCCTTGGTTGAAAATGTCAGGCGTGTCGGGCCCGGCCGGTGGTGGAGACGAGGGTGGGCCTCGTCACCTCGGGGGCCGAATGCGTGTTTCCGCGGCAAGCGATGATCCGCGAGCCGGCGCCGCGAACCGTGTCGATCAGCTCCAGGCAATTCGCCGGCAAGGCATCGCCGCGCCACGCGACATGTCCGTCCGGACGAACGAGCACGAGCGGCTTTTCGTAGAGCTGCGCGACCTTCTCGTTGACGATGTGATGGATCTCGAGCGGCACCCGCCGGAGCCTGGCCGCCTCCTCCAGCGGGCCGGTATCGACATCCTCGAACCGCACCAGCACGAAGCCGCCACCGAACAAGTCGATGGTGGAGAGTTCGGTTCGCAGCCAGAAGTGCGGCGCCCGCGCGCCGGGATAGGTTGTCGGCCTGTAGCCGTGAGTATCATCCACCGGACGCGGCGTGCCGTCGGGAACCACGATCGGCGAGGGATCGTAAATATAGCCGAGATGCACGCCGGGCGGCTGCCACGCCTTGAGGTTTTCGCGCACCAGGCGTTCGCCGACCTCGCGGCGCGCCTGGTAACCGGCTTCGGTCGGCGCCTCGATATCGGGATGGTTGGATCGATTCATCAACCGGCCGTAGTTCAGCAACGAAACTTCGGTGGCGCGGCTCGAGGCCGGCCGGCGCTCGCATTCGTAGCTGTCGAGCAGCGCTTGCCCGCCCCAGCCCTTCAGCACCGCGGCAAGCTTCCAGCTCAAATCGAACGAGTCCTGCAGGCCGGTGTTCATTCCGAGCCCGCCGTTCGGCGGATGCGCATGGCAGGCATCACCGGCGAGGAAAACCCGGCCGTCCATGAAGCGGTCGGCGATGGTCATCTTCCGCACCCACGAAATCTTGTCCTCGAGGATGTAGAACACGGGGCGGCCGAAACACCGCCGCACCATCGCATCGACGTCGATCTTGTTCACGCTGTCCTGATCGAGACCAAGGATCTGCAGCCGATACAGATCCTTGCCGTCGATCATCGTCAGGAACGACCAGGTTCCTTCGGGGCCGACAAAGACGTAGCGAAGCGCCTGCTTGGTGTGGTGCAACGACAGGAAGTCGGGGATCCGCAGATACACGTTCACCGTGAGATCGACCTGCTTGCGGCCGCGCAGTTGAATGCCGAGCAGTTCCCGCGTCGTGCTGTCGCTGCCGTCGCAACCGACGAGATAGGCGGCGCGGATCTTCTGCCGCCTGCCCGTCTTGCGGCACCGCACCGTGGCAAGCACGGCGTCCGCATCCTGAACGAACGTCTCCAGCTCCGTCTCGTATCGCAACTGGTTGACGGCGAACGACCGCGCGCATTTCTGCAGGATCGGGTCGAACCAGGTTTGCGGGCACGGCCTCGCCCGCTCCGGGCTGTATTCCGAGGAAAAGCGGCTGTTCAGCGATCCGCTTCTGACGCGGCCGATCTCGTAACCTTCGAGGCCGGTCACGAACACCGTGTCGAGATTATAGTGGCCGGGAAAACCCCAATTGCGCACCTCCTCAGCGATCCCGAGCCGGCGGCAGAACTCCATCGTGCGGGCGCCGACCTCCAGCATCCGGGCCGAGGCGAGCTTGTCCGGCCGCCGCTCGATCAGAAGGGTATCGACGCCGCGCCGCCCAAGATCGGCCGCAAGAGCAAGACCGATCGGCCCCCCTCCCACGATGAGAACCGACGTCGACGTTTCCGCAAGTTCGGCTGGTTCGGCCATCGATACACCTGTCGCAAAACGCTCTACTAGTCCGCTCGCCGCATCCCCGGACAGGCCGGACAAGCGTCTGCGGGCCCATCTCCAAGCAGCGAAAAGCATGGTGGTGACGCTAAGCCGGCCAAACCGGCGTGACTATCCGGTGGCTGCAATCGCTATCCGAAGACTGCACGAGATTCGACCCATTCCGGCAAATCGCGACGACGTGCATTGCACTTGCTTAAAATGCGCGTTCCGCGGGCGCTTCCGGGATTCTCGCTCCGATGCTAAAATGCATTGCTTTCAACCACTGCCGCGGGTTCCGCCGCATGGTTGAGGAAACGGGTGGTGGAAGTGACAACCGACACGCAAGGTCTGCCACGCAGAGCCGGCGCCCACCCGGGCAACACGCCGTTACATTATCAATTTCAATGCCGCCATCCGCGTGAGGCGGAAGACGTCATCGGCCGTTTTTTCGAGCCGCGGTTCGAATTGTCCGTTGCCGATGCGTCGCAATTCCATTTCAGCCTCGACCATCATCCTTGCGGTGCCGGCGTCTCGATCAGCCGACTGGCCTTCCAGTCGGAGGTCACCGTGCACATCGAGAAGGTCGAGGAGTTCATGGTGCAGATGCCGCTGGCGGGACGAAACGACGTCGTCCTCGACGGGTCGAGCCGGCTGTCGCTTTCAAAACAGACGTTTTCCGTCATCAATCCCGGCCGCTCGGTGTGGCAACGCCGGTCGCAGAACTGCGAGATGGTGCTGGTGCGCTTTGCCGAGAGCAACATCGGGCAATGCCTCGACGCGCAACTGGGCGATCTGGGGATCGCCGCGCGGCCGTCCAAGCCGCTCGAATTCGCGCCGCAGATGAACATGCGCGAGGCGGGCGGCGCGGCCTTGTCGCGTCTGATCTCTTTCCTCCTGGGCGAGCTTCGGCGGAACGACACGATCCTTTGCTCGCCGCTAGCGTCGTCGCAAGCGGGCAACCTGTTGATGTCGACGCTGCTGATGAATCAGCAGCACAATTATGCCGACTTGCTATACCGCCCGATCCAGGACATGCCGCCGCGCTTCATGCGCGATGCCAAGGAATGGCTGCACGGCAACGCGCATCGCGCCATCACGATCGACGATCTGGCGCGGACGCTGAACGTCAGCACACGGTCCATCTACGCGGCGTTCCGCCGCTATCTCAATCAAAGCCCGATGGACTACCTGAAGGACGTCCGCCTCGGAAAGGTGCGTGAGCAACTGCTCGCCGCCGAAAGCGAGACCCAAGTTACGTCCGTCGCAATGGACTGGGGCTTTACCCACCTGGGGAATTTCTCGCATGATTATCGCATGAAGTTCGGCGAGCTTCCGTCCCAGACGCTCCGCACCGCGCGGCGGCGGCTTTAGAAGTTTCTCTCTTTAGCTTCGCGTCATCGAAATTCGTCATGCGCGGACTTGATCCGCGCATCCATCGTTTCCTGAAAAAGAAGCGACTGCGGCATTACGCAAGCAGAGCGCGATGGCGATCGCTCCGTGGTTGTCATCATACGCGAAACAAAAACGCCGGCTTACGCCGGCGTTTCGTTTCTCGGGCTTTCAAGCCGGTTCAGGCGTAGCGGCCGTGGCAGTGCTTGTACTTCTTGCCCGAGCCGCACGGGCAGACCTCGTTGCGGCCCACCTTCCCCCAGGTCGTCGGATCGCTGGCGTTGCGTTCGGCCGCAGGCTTGGGCGTGATACCGGCGCGCGCCAAGGTCTCCGCGCCGGCCGCGGCCAGCGCCAGCTCATCTTCGCCGGTGTCGGGATTGACGTGGGAAATCTGCATCGGCGGCAGATCCGGCACCGTCTCGGGCTGCTGCTGCACCACCTCGACGCGCATCAGCTGGGCGGTCACCGCTTCGCGCAGACCCTGGCTTAAGTTCTCAAACAGGCTGAACGCCTCAGCCTTGTACTCGTTGAGCGGATCGCGCTGGCCATAACCGCGCAGGCCGATCACCTGCCGCAGGTGCTCCAGCATCAACAGATGCTCGCGCCACAGGTGATCGAGCGTCTGCAACAGGATCGACTTCTCGACGTAGCGCATCACGTCGGGGCCCCATTGGGCGACCTTCGCGGCCATCCACTCGTCGGCGCGCCGGGTGATGCGCTCGCGCACCTCCTCGTCGGCGATGCCTTCTTCTTTCGCCCAATCCGCGACGGGAAGATCGAGCGTCAGGACCTCGCGCACCGCCTTGTCGAGGCCCTCGATGTCCCATTGCTCGGGGTAGACGTTCTCCGGGATATGCTTGGCGACCAGATCTTCGATTACCGCGTGGCGCATGTCGTTCACGACTTCGGCGGTCACCGCGTCCGACATCCATTCGACGCGCTGGTCGAAGATGACCTTGCGCTGGTCGTTCATCACGTTGTCGTACTTGAGGATGTTCTTGCGGATATCGAAGTTGCGCGCCTCGACCTTCTGCTGCGCCTTCTCAAGGGCCTTGTTGATCCAAGGATGAACGATGGCCTCGTTCTCCTTCAAGCCGAGCTTGGTCAGCATGCCGTCGAGCTTGTCGGAGCCGAAGATGCGCATCAGGTCGTCGTCGAGCGACAGGAAGAACTTGGAGCGGCCGGGGTCGCCCTGGCGGCCGGAACGGCCGCGAAGCTGATTGTCGATGCGCCGGCTCTCGTGGCGCTCGGTGCCGAGCACGAACAGGCCGCCGGCGGCAAGCGCCTTCTCCTTGAGCCGCTCCACCTGCGCCTTGATGTCGGCTATCGCCTTCTCGCGCTCGGGGCCTTCGGGAAGATGCTTCAGCTCTTCCGCGACGCGCATGTCGGCGTTGCCGCCGAGCTGAATATCGGTGCCGCGGCCGGCCATGTTGGTGGCGATGGTGATCGCGCCCGGAACGCCGGCCTGCGAAACGATGTAGGCCTCCTGCTCGTGGTAGCGGGCGTTGAGGATGGCGAACACCTTCTTCTTGGTGCTGCCTTCGTCGCCCGAATAGAGCGCCGCGAAGGCGTGGGGATCGGAGAAGTCGTGCTGCTCCCATCCCTGCTGGCGCATCAGCTCGGCCAGTTGTTCCGACTTCTCGATCGAGGTGGTGCCGACCAGGACCGGCTGGCCCTTCATCTTGCACTCTTCGATCAACGTGATGATGGCGCGGTATTTCTCGGCCGCCGTTCGATAAACCTCGTCGTCCTGGTCGTCGCGGATCATCGGGCGGTTGGTCGGAACCTCGACGACGTCGAGGTTGTAGATGTCCATGAACTCTTCCGCTTCGGTCAGCGCCGTGCCGGTCATGCCGGCGAGCTTGTCGTACATGCGGAAGTAGTTCTGGAAGGTGATCGAGGCGAGCGTCTGGTTTTCCGGCTGGATCGGCTGATGCTCCTTGGCCTCGAGCGCCTGGTGCAATCCTTCGGAATAGCGGCGCCCGGGCATCATGCGGCCGGTGAACTCGTCAATGATGACGACCTCGCCGTTGCGCACGATATAATCCTTGTCGCGCTGAAACAGCGTGTGCGCTCGCAACGCCTGGTTGATGTGGTGAACGGTCGAGACGTTTTCGACGTCGTAGAGCGAGTCGCCTTTGACGAGATCGTCGGCGCGCAGCAACTGCTCGAGCTTCTCCATGCCCCCTTCGGTCAGCGCCACGGTGCGCTGCTTCTCGTCAACCTCGTAGTCGCTCTTGTCGAGCCTGGGGATGTAGGAATCGATGGTGTTGTAGAAGTCCGAACGGTCATCGAGCGGGCCCGAGATGATGAGCGGCGTGCGCGCCTCGTCGATCAGGATGGAGTCCACCTCGTCGACGATGGCGAAGGCATGGCCGCGCTGGACCATGTCTTCCACGCGATACTTCATGTTGTCGCGCAGGTAATCGAAGCCATACTCGTTGTTGGTGCCGTAGGTGATGTCGCAGGCATAGGCGGCCTTGCGCTGCTCGTCGTCGAGGCCGTGAATGATGATGCCGGTGGTGAGTCCAAGGAAACTGTAAATCTGGTTCATCCATCCGGCGTCGCGCGAGGCGAGGTAGTCGTTCACGGTAACGACGTGAACGCCCTTGCCGGCGAGCGCGTTGAGGTAGACCGCAAGCGTCGCCACGAGGGTCTTGCCCTCGCCGGTTTTCATCTCGGCGATCTGCCCCTCGTGCAGGATCATGCCGCCGATGAGCTGCACGTCGAAGTGGCGTTGACCGATGGTCCGCTTGGCCGCCTCGCGCACCGTCGCGAAGGCCGGCACCAGGATGTCGTCGAGCGACTTGCCCTCCGCGAGCTCCTTTTTGAACACTTGCGTGCGCGCGGCGAGCTCCTCGTTGGAGAGCTTCACCAACTCGGGCTCGAGGGCGTTAATCGCATTGACCCGCGGCTGATACTTGCGGACGCGACGATCGTTGGAGGAACCGAACAGCTTTCGGGCGACGGCGCCGAGCATTGCGGGTCAAATCCTTGCCTATGGCAAGCCGCCGATGCGGCCATCCATTCGGGAAATGCGGCACTTCTCGGGCGATTGCAATGGGATAGCCAACATCGAGCTGCGCCGCGGGTCGGTCGAGACATAGGAGGGGGTCCAGGCCTTGTCAATCAGCGCGCTTCGGCACCCGGCATCCCACAAACCGCCGCATTGACGGCCCACGTTACCGCCTCTGGAAGGCTCGTTCCGGCGTTGCCAAGGCAGGCCGATTGCGCGACAAGTTGCCGCCCGCCGCCCTTCACAACACGTTCCATAGCCCGGACGACCCTTAAAGCGCGCCGCCCCAACCATCATAGGATTGCCATGACCATTCAGATCGAGGCCCTTTCGCCGCCGCCGGAAACCCGCCCGTGGACCCCGGCCCGGCGTGGCGGACTGCTCGCCTTCGCGGCGGCGCTGGCCCTGCTGCTGCCGGGTGCGCCGGCAGGAGCGCAAGGCACGCAGAGCGACCCCGTGGTGGCTAAGGTCAACGGCGTCGAGGTTCACGAGAGCGATTTGGCGATGGCCGAGGAGGACATGGGCCAGAACGCCCAGGCCATGACCGGCGACGCCAAGCGCGATTACCTGTTGCAATACCTCTCCGACGTGATCCTGGCGGCCAAGGCGGCGGAAACCAAAAAGGTGGCCGACCAGCAGGAATTCAAGAACCGGCTCGCGTTCCTGCGCAACAAGCTCCTGATGGAGACGCTGCTGCAACAGGAGGGCAAGGCCGCGGTGACGCCCGCCGCGATGAAGTCGGTTTACGACGAGGCCGCAAAACAGATGGGCCAGGAGCAGGAGGTGCGCGCGCGGCACATCCTGGTGCCGACCGAGGACGAGGCCAAGGCGATCCTCGCCGAGATCAAGAAAGGCACGGACTTCGCGGAACTCGCCAAGCAGAAGTCGAAGGATCCGGGGGCTGCGGCCGAGGGCGGCGACCTCGGCTATTTTACCAAGGCGCAGATGGTGCCGGAGTTCGCCGAAGTGGCGTTCAAACTGGACAAGGGTCAGGTGTCCGACCCGGTCAAGACGCAGTTCGGCTGGCACATCATCAAGGTCGAGGACAAGCGCAACAAGCCGATTCCGAGCTTCGACGAGGTGAAGGACCAGGTTTCCACCTATGTCGAGCGCAAGGCGCAGGCCGAGTACATCGCCAACCTGCGCAAAGACGCCAAGATCGAGCGGCTGGATAAGAAGTAGCAGGCAAGGACCGAGGCGGGCCTGCTGCAGCGGCGCGGTATCGCCCGATAAGCTCGCCTTCCATCGCTTTTAGCTTTTGCGGGCCGGGATCCCGGCCCGCTTCGTTTGCCGGCTTTTCAAGCCCGTTCCAGGCTCTGGCTTATCCGTGGCCAAGCCCCGACGGCGCCACAGACGACGGCTGCAGCTTTGCATTTCTCAGCGTGCGCATATTGGTTGCTTTCGCAACCGGGAGCGGGCAGATTCCCACTTAAGAACCGGACTAATCCGGCTTCGAGCGTTTGAGGACAATGGCCCAACGGACCGTCCGGCCGGGCCCGCAACGAGAGTCTAGAAACCGTATGGCTGAGAAATTCGTCGCAAAAGCTTCGGAATTTCCCGACGGCGACCGCCGTATCGTCTTCGTCGGCGATCAGGAGATCGGCGTGTTCCGCCATGAGGGGCAGTTTTACGCCTACAGCAATTTCTGCCTCCACCAGGGCGGGCCGGCCTGCGAGGGTCTGACCATTGCCGCGGTCGAGGAACGGCTTCGCCCCGACAAGACCTCGCAAGGACTCTACTTTTCCGAAACCGAAATGCACTTCGTCTGCCCGTGGCACGGGATGGAATACGACATGAAGACGGGCGAGTGCGTGGCCGACCGCAAGATGAAGCTGCGGAAGTATCAGGTCCTGCAAAAAGGGGACGAGATTTATGTCGTCGCCTAAGGGCGCGACGGCCAAGAGCCGCCGCCCCGCCGCCGCACAAGCCAAATCCCGCTCCGGCGCGAAAGCGGCCGCGGGCAAGGCGCGCACCAAAGCCGCGAAACCTGTTGCGGCTGCGGTCAAGGCTGAGAGCGACAACGGCCTTTCCTCGGAGGCGATCCGCCTCGCCGGCGAGATCGAACGCGCCTTCGCCAAGCGCGACGATGCGATCTCGATGGAGGCGATGCAGACGCTGATGGGCGCGCTGTGCCGCGTCTACTCCGCGCAGGTCGAGAACGGGGCGAAGTTCACGCCGATCGCGGAAGGGCAGGTCGTCAGCCCGACCGGCGTCATGGTGACGGCGAGCGGACTGCTGCGGGCCGCCAACCTCGCGGTGTTCGAGCTTGGAATGTGGCAGAGCTGGACGGGACGCTAACGCCCCGCCTTGCGATGACGAGAACGGCGCCAAAAGCAGGTGCGCCAAAAGCAGATGCCAGGAGAAACGTCATGGATCTGATTGCCGATCGCGGACGCCGCGTCACGGTCGAGGAATTGAACACCAGCCGCCTGCTGGCGCACGCCCGCAAACAGGCGGTGCAGCGCAAGCTCGACGACATGCTGATCGTCGATGTCGACGCACACCACTACGAAAACGAGCACTTCGGCGAAATCCTGCCGTTCATGGAGAACGACGTGTTCCGCCAGCTCGCCATGTCAACCCGCGCCAAGTCGCGCGCCACCTTCACGCCGCTCACCATCGGCTATCAGGACGTGGGCGGGCGTGTGACGCGCTATCCGCTGCGCTCGACGGAAAAGACGCCGGAGGGCACGTTCCGCGACGTGGAGTTGGGCCACCGCTGGATGGACGCGATGAGCGTCGATTACTCCTGTTTGTTCCCGACCGGCATGCTCTCGATCGGCCTGCACCCGCAGACCGAAATGGAGGTCCAGCTCTGCTGGGCCTACAACCGCTGGCTCACCGAGAAGGTGCTGCCGGAATCCGGCGGGCGGTTCTATTCGATGCTGACGCTGCCGTTCTCGGACCCCGAGGAATCCCTGCGCCAGGTGGAGGCGTTCGGCGACCGCAAGCATGTCGGCGGCTTCATGATCACCACGGTGCGCAACAACCTGGCGGTGAACGACAACCGCTACATGAAGGTCTATCGCGCCATCGAGGAGCGCGGCCTGGTGCTGTCGTTCCACTCCGGCCCGAACTGGGGCGAGCCGATCTTCAAAAGCTGCAACCGCTTCCTGGTGGCGCACGCGCTGGGCTTTAGCTGGTACAACATCGTCAACCTGTCGAACTGGGTCATCAACGGCCTGTGCGAGCGATTCCCGAAGCTGCCGGTGATCTGGATCGAATCCGGCCTCGCCTGGGTGCCGTTCCTGATGCAGAAGCTCGACCACGAGTACATGCTGCGGCCGTCGGAGGCTCCGCTCCTGAAGAAGAAGCCGTCGGACTACATGCGCGACATGTACTACTCGTCGCAGCCGATGGAGATCCAGGACATGGGCGCGCTGGAGTGCACGTTCCGCATGATGAACGCGGAGACGCAGCTTATGTACTCCTCCGACTATCCGCATTGGGACTTCGACCTGCCGTCGACGATCTACGATCTGCCGTTCCTGTCGGAAAAGGCCAAGCACAACATCCTCGGCGGCACCGCGGCGCGGCTGTTCAAATTGCCGCCGCGCAACGACAAGCAGAAAGACAACCTCAAGAAGTTCGGCAATCTCACCGCCGCGGCCTGACCTTCGGCCGCGAGCCGAAACGGACCTTTGATCGGCGGCGCCGTGTTGTCCACGGCGCCGCCGACCGTTTATGCTCTCGGAAAAGGAAGGCCGGCTGCCAAGCCCGGCCCCATGTCGGGAGGATCCTCGGTGGGAACCGTTGTCGCAGCGTTCGGCATGCCGCACTCCCCGCACCTGCCCGAACAGATGCGCAAGGAGCCGTCGCACCACGCGGCCGCGCTCTATCGCCGGATTTCAGAGGCCATCGACGCGGCGCGCCCCGATGTGCTGGTGATGTTCGACTGCGATCATTTCAGCACCATGTTCCTCGACAACCTCCCGGTGTTCACCGTCGGCGTGGGCGAGCGCACGGCCGGTCCCAATGACATGACGGTGATGCCGCGCTACGAGATGCCGATGCACGCCGCGCTCGCGGCGCACCTGCGCGCGCACGGCATCGGCGCGGATTTCGACCTCGGCCTCCTGCAGGATTTCGAGGTGGATCATTCGATCGCCGTCCCGCTGCACTTCACCACGCCGCGGATGCAGATCCCCATCGTGCCGGTGTTCATGAACTGCTTCGTGCCGCCGTTGCCCTCTGCGCGGCGCTGCTACGCGCTCGGCCAGGCCTTCCGCGCGGCCGTTGAAGCGTTCCCGCAGCCGCTGCGCGTCGCGGCGGTGGCGAGCGGCAGCTTCACCTTGGAGATCGGCGGGCCGAAGGTCGCCGTGGGCCGCCGCCAGGGCGTTCCCGATCCGGCCTGGCTGCATGAAGCCTCGGGCTACATCCGCGAGGGCGAGGTCGAGCGGCTGCTCGCGGCCGCCACCACCGCGCGGATGCTGAAAGCGGGCAACGTCGCCGGCGAGCTTCTCACCTGGATCGCGACCTGGGGCATGATCGGCGGCGGCAAGCCGGATTGGATCCACCTCGATCCGCCCGCCGGCGAGGTCTACAGCATCTGGAGCGGCGCGCGATCATGAGCGTCTATCAGGTCAACAAGCTTTGCCACCGCATGCTGCGCGATCTCGAGTTCCGCGCCGCCATGAAGAACGACACCGCGGCGGCCATTGCCGCCTATGACGTCACCGATGATGAAAAGCGCGCGCTGGTCGCGGGCGACGTGGCGCGCCTCTTCGAAATGGGCGTGCATCCGTTCCTGTTGAGCTTCATGACCCGCTACGAGATTTCAGGGCTGACCACCGAGGTCTACAGCGAGCGCATCCGCGCCGCCCGCGATCCGCGCGACGGTGCCTGAAGCGCGCTCGGCTCCGGTGCCGGAATACCGCACCGTATCATCCTCGGCATAACTGCCCGGTGCTCACACGGCTGTGATGCCGACGCGACAATCCGCCTGCTGAAGAATCATATTGCGTCGCACTAAATGAACCGACGTTCATCGTGTCGGGTTCAAATGTCACCGCTTTTCCGAGCGTAACGCTCAAGCCCAACGCTCTTGCAGGTGCGAACACAGCCGTGTGGATCGCACAGCCCTAATTCTCGCCCTCCTCAAGACGAAGGATGATTGATTCATGCCTCCGGCCCCTCTGGCGTTGCGATCCGTCATCGGCGTTGTTTTCTGCGGCTGGGCGTTGTCCGGCTGCTCCGATGCCGCGACGACGGCATCCGCTGAATCGAAGCCGGTTCCACAACAGGTCAGCGTGGTGACCGTGCAACCATCGCCGCTGCCGGTGATCCGCGAGCTGCCAGGCCGCATCGCGCCGACCCGCATTGCCGAAGTCCGCGCCCGCGTGACGGGCATCGTCGTCAGCCGCAACTTCGAGCAAGGCTCCGACGTCGATCTGGGCGACGTGCTCTACCGGCTGGACTCCGAGCCGTTCGAGATCGAGCTCAAGGCCGCCGAGGCGGCGCTGGCCAAGGCCGAGGCGGTGCTCAAACAGGCCACGCAGAACGCGCGGCGGATGGAGGCGCTTGCGCCGAGCCGCGCCGTCGCGCAATCCCAGGTCGATATCGCGGTGGCCGAGCTGCATCAGGCGCAAGCCGATGTCGCCGCGCGCAAGGCCGACGTCGCCCGCGCGCGCGTCAACCTCGACCATACCGTGATCCGAGCGCCGATCAGCGGCCGGATCGGTCGTGCCCTCGTCACCGAGGGGGCGCTGGTCGGCCAGGGCGATTTCACCCATGTCGCCACCATCCAACGGCTCGATCCGATCTACGCTGACTTCACCCAATCCGTCGCCGAGTTGAACCAGCTTCGCCGCGACTTCGAAAATGGCGAGTTGGATCACGTTTCTCCCGGCGGAGCCAAGGTGCGGCTGATCCTCGACAACGGCGAGGTCTATCCGTTCCACGGCAAGCTTCTGTTCTCCGACACCACGGTCGATCCCAGCACCGGCCAGGTGACGCTGCGCGGCGAGTTTCCCAACCCGAAGCACGAGTTGCTGCCGGGCATGTATGTCCGCGTCCAGATCGAACAGGGCATCGATCCCGATGCGCTTGCGGTGCCGCAACAAGCGGTGCGGCGCGACGATGCGGGGGCGAGCGAATTGTTCGTGGTCCGCGACGACAACCGCGCGGTCGTACGCCAGGTTCGACTTGGGCGCGTGGTGCACGACCGCTGGATGGTGCTCGAAGGCCTCAAGCCCGGCGACCGCGTGATCGTCGATGGCTTCCAGAAGTTCGTCGCCGGCGACCGTGTCGATCCGCGGCCGTGGACAGCCTCCCAGCGCACGGCGAGCGGCGACGAAAGCGTCACCACCCGCTAGAGGCCTTCACCGTTTCCATGAGCGGTGAGGACTCCAGGAGCCCGTTTCGACGCGCTTTCCCCACGCGAACCGATCCCCACTTCGCTCGAAAACGCCCCAACGGGATAACCGATGCCAGCGTTCTTCATTGATCGGCCCATCTTTGCCTGGGTCGTGGCGCTTCTGATCTGCCTCGGCGGAACGCTGTCGATTCCGTTCCTGGCGGTCGAGCAATATCCGATCGTCGCTCCACCCTCGATCTCGATCAGCACCAGCTATCCCGGCTCGTCGCCGGAAAATCTCTACAACAGCGTCACCCGGCTGATTGAAGAAGAACTGAACGGCGCCAACGGTATCCTCAACTTCGAATCCACCAGCGACTCGCTCGGCCAGGTCGAAATCACCGCCAATTTCGTACCCGGCACCAGCACGGAATCCGCGTCCGTCGACGTGCAGAACCGCATCAAGCGCGTCGAGGCGCGCTTGCCTCCGGCCGTGCTGCGGCAGGGAATCCTGATCGAAGAGGCGTCGAGCGATGTGCTCCAGATCATCACGGCGGAATCGACCGACGGCAGCCTCGACGAGGTCGGCCTCGGGGATTTCCTGGTGCGCAACGTCATCGGTGAAATCCGCCGCATCCCCGGTGTCGGCCGCGCCAACCTCTATTCCAGCGAGCGGGCGCTGCGCATCTGGATCGACCCGGCCAAGCTGGTCGGTTTCGATCTAACCGCCGACGATGTCACCAAGGCAATCGAGGCCCAGAACGCTCAGGTCGCCTCGGGCAGCGTCGGTGTCGAGCCGGGCCGTCCCAACCAGCAAATCTCCGCGATGGTGCTGGTGAAGGGCCAGTTCGACAATCCCCAGGACTTTGGCTCCATCGTGCTGCGCGCCAACGCCGACGGCTCGACGGTACGGCTGCGCGACGTGGCGCGTATCGAAGTCGGCGGCATGAGCTACCAGTTCACCACCCGTCTCAACGGCCGCACCAGCGCGGGCCTGACAGTCCTGCTGCAGCCCGGCGCCAACGCACTCGCCACCGCCACCGCCGTCCGCGCCAAGATGGCCGAGCTGTCGAAGTTCTTCCCGGCGAACATCAAGTACGACATCCCCTACGACATCACCCCCGTCGTCAAAGCCTCGATCACCAAGGTGCTGACCACGCTCGGCGAGGCCGTGGTGCTGGTATTCCTGGTGATGCTGCTGTTCCTGCAGAACGTCCGCTACACGCTGATTCCCACCATCGTCGTGCCGGTGGCGCTGCTCGGAACCTGCGCGGCGCTGGAACTGGTCGGGCTCAGCATCAACATGTTGACGCTGTTCGGCATGGTGCTCGCCATCGGCATCCTGGTGGACGACGCCATTGTCGTGGTCGAGAACGTCGAGCGCATCATGTCCGAGGAGGGGCTGGAGCCGAAGGCCGCCACACGCAAGGCCATGACGCAGATCACCGGCGCCATCGTCGGCATCACGCTGGTGCTGATGTCGGTGTTCGTCCCGATGGCCTTCTTTCCGGGCTCGGTCGGCATCATCTATCGCCAGTTCTCCGTCACCATGATCGCGGCCATCGGCTTCTCGGCGCTGATGGCGCTATCGCTGACACCGGCTTTGTGCGCGACCATCCTGAAACCCGTCGCGGCGGGCCATCATCATGCCGCGCGCGGCGTGTTCGGCTGGTTCAATCGCAAGATGGAACGGGCCAAGGACGGCTACGGCGGCTTGGTCCACTGGGCGATCCTGCGCGCCGGGCGGTTGATGCTGGTCTACGCCATTCTGGTCGCGGGCGTCGGCTTCGCCTTGATGCGCATGCCGGGCGGATTCTTGCCGGTCGACGACCAGGGCTTCTTCACCGCCGACGTGCAGGCCCCGCCGGAAGCCTCGTTCCCCCGCACGATGGAGGCGGTCAAGGAGGTCGAGGACTACCTGATCCAGCGCCGCGGCGTTGACACGGTGACGTTTCTGACCGGCTATAGCTTCCCCGGCCAGGGCCAGAACGCAGCACAAGCGTTCGTTACGCTCAAGGATTGGGCGGACCGCGGCGAAGCCGACACCGTGTCTCAGATCGTCGATGGCGTGAACGCGCATTTCTCCCAGATGCGCGATGCCAAGGTCACCGCGCTCGAGCCACCACCGATCGACAACCTCGGCAACTCCAGCGGCTTCAGCTTCCGCCTGCAGGATCGCGGCCAGCGCGGCTATACCGAGCTGATGCGCGCGAAGGATCAGCTTCTCGCCGCGGCGGCCAAGAGCCCGGTGCTCCAGGGCGTCTACGTGGAAGGACTGCCGCCCGCGCCGCAGATCGAGCTGATCATCGACCGCGAGAAGGCGGCGGCGTTCGGCATCACCTTCCAGGCGATCAACGACACCATCTCCACCAACCTCGGCTCGGCCTACGTCAACGACTTCCCCAATCGCGGCCGCATGCAGCGCGTCATCGTCCAGGCCGACGGCCCCTCGCGCATGCAGCCCGACGAAATCCTGACCTACAACGTCCGCAATGCGCAAGGAAAGCTCGTGCCGCTGTCGTCCTTCGCCACGGTGCGCTGGAGCGTCGGCCCCTCCCAGATCGTCGGCTTCAATTACTATCCGTCGGTGCGCATATCCGGCGAGGCCAAGCCCGGCTACACCAGCGGCGACGCCATCCGCGAAATGGAGCGCCTCGCCGCACAGCTTCCGCGCGGCTTCGGCTATGATTGGACCGGCCAATCGTTGCAGGAAAAGCTCGCAGGCTCGCAAGCGCCCCTGCTGCTGGCGCTGTCGATCCTGCTGGTGTTCCTGGTCCTTGCCGCACTCTACGAAAGCTGGGCGATCCCGCTCGCGGTGCTGCTCACGGTGCCGCTCGGTGCATTGGGCGCGGTGGCGGCGGCGAGCCTGCGCGGGCTGCCGAACGACGTCTATTTCACCGTCGCGCTGATTACGATCATCGGCCTTGCCGCCAAGGACGGTATCCTCATCATCGAGTTCGCCAAGGCGCTCCATGACGAAGGCAAGTCGCTGAAGGACGCCACCATCGAGGCGTGCCGGATGCGCTTCCGGCCGATCCTGATGACGGGCCTCGCCTTCATCTGCGGCGTCGCGCCGATGGTGATCGCGCACGGCGCCAGCGCCAAGAGCCAACAGGCGCTTGGCACCAGCGTGATGGGCGGCATGATCGCCGTGGTCGTCCTCGCGCTGCTGATGGTGCCGGTGTTCTTCGTCGCGGTGCGGCGAATGTTCTCGCGGCGCGTCCGGAATAACGAAATGGCGGACGAAGCAAGCACGGCGGACGACGCCGCGCCGGTGGATTCCGGCGCGCGTTAGCGCGTTTTCGAGCGAAGTGGATACCGGTTCGCGTGAAGAAAACGCGTTTAAACAACGACCGAGAGTCCTTCACCGTTTCCATCAAACGGTGAAGGACTCTCGAGCGTTTTCGTCTTACTTGTCCAAATGCCCGTGAAAGAAATCGACTGTGAGCGTCAGGGCGCGGTCGGCCTCCGGCTTTGAATAGGTCAGGCCGCCGTGGCGGGCAAAGGCATGGTCGGCGCCCGGATATTTGTGAATCGTCACCAGCGGATTGGGCGACAGGCGGCGCTCCAACAGGGCATTGACCTCAGCCTGCACCCAGCGATCTTTCATCGCCATGTGCAGCATGAACGGGCGGTGGAGGTTCTTCACCTCCTTGATCCGATGCTCGATATAAGTGCCGTAATAGGCGACCGCGCAGTCGATGTCGGTACGGCAACACATCAGATAGCAAAGCTTGCCGCCGAGGCAGTAGCCGACCGCGCCGACCTTGCCGTTGCATTCCGGGATCGCGCACAGGTAGCGCCACGTATCCTCCATGTCGCGCACGCCGAGGTCGTAATCGAACTCGTAATAGAGGTCGAACGCCTTCTGCACATGGTCGGGATTGCTGTCCGACAGCTCGACGCCGGGCTCCTGCCGCCAGAACAGATCCGGCACGAGGCAAACGAAGCCGGCCTCCGCGAACTCGCGGGCGTGATAGCGCATGGTGTCGTTGACGCCCCAGATTTCCATGATGGCGATAATGGCGCCGACCGGCGCCTTGTCCGGGTAGGCGACGTACGCGCCCATCTCCCCGTCGCGAAGTTTCACCTTGATGTTTTCAGTTCGCATCTACGTCTCCTCGATGCCATATCTCTCCGCCCTCATCCTGAGGAGGCGCGTAGCGCCGTCTCGAAGGATCGAGGGCGGCCCCATCCTTCGAGATGCTGCGTTTCGCGCGGCTCCCAGGATGAGGCCGGGAAAGGTCAAAGCCTCAACAATTTCCGCGCGTTTCCTCCGAAGATCGCATCCTTCTCCGCTTGCGATATCTCGAGCGCGTTAACAGCCGCGATGGTGCTTCGCATCAGGCCTCGCCCCCCTTCCGAATCGAACGGCGCATCGGTCGCGAACAGACAGTGCCCGGTCCCGAAAAACGCATGCCCACAGCGCGTCGGCGCGATCTCGCCAAGCGCGGTGTCGGCATAGAGCATCTTGAAATAGTCAAGCGGCCGCCGCTTCAGCCCGGCCTGCTCAGCCGCCGGATTGCGATCCGGGGCGCCAAAGAAAATCTGCTGAAAGCCGAGCTTTATCTTGCTCGGGAAATACGGGATCATGCCGCCCATGTGATGGCTGACGATCTTGAGATTCGGCAACTCGTCGAAAATTCCCGAATAGATCAACCGCGTCATGCAGGCGGTCGTCTCGTAGGGCCAGCCGAAGCTGAACCAGATCTCGTTCTGCGATTCCGTTTCGCTGGCGTAATCGGAAAATTGTGCGCTGCGCATCGGGTGCACCCAGACCGGCAGATCGTGTGTCGCCATCCGCTGGAACACCGGCCGGAACTCGGGCGCCGATAGCGGCTTGCCGGCCACGTTGGTGAACACCTGCACGCCGCGCGCGCCCAGATCCTTCACCGCGCGGTCGGCCTCGCGCACCGATGCCTCAACGTCGTTCATCGGCAACGAGGCGATAAAGGCAGGGAAGCGGTCCGGATGCTTCCGGCAAATCTCGGCCAGCGCATCGTTGGCGAAACGCACCAACTCGGCCGTACCCGATGCCGAGCCGATCAGCTCCGGCGGCGGATTGGCGAGCGACAGCACATGCTGCGTGCCCGGAAACTCATCCATCAGCGCACGGCGCGCATCGACATCCCACAACGTCTTGAGCCGAGGGAACGCAGCGAGGACCGGATGGCCGGGAATCAAGTCGCCCAGGCGATCGAGATACGCCTTGGGCATGAAGTGGTTGAAAATGTCGATCATCATGCGACGCCCGATCCAACGCTTGCCGTTTTCGCAAGAGGAAGCGGCGAGCTTCGCAGACGGCGACGCCCGATGTCCAGGGTACTCGGGATGAAGTCGACGATGCGGGCGGGCGGCGCGGCCAGCCGTTCAGACGCCGAGGTGGCGGTGCAGCAGATCGGGCTGTTCGCGAACCGTCTCCGACGTGAGCGATTCGACGATATGGCCGTTGTTGATGATGTAGACGCGATCGGCAAGGCTCATGGCCGCGGAGATGTTCTGCTCCACCACGACGATGGTCTGGCCGGCCTCGGCGAGCTTGCGACAGGTGGCGAGCAGGTCGCGCACGATGATCGGCGCCAATCCCTCGAACGGCTCATCCAGCAACACGATCTTGGGTTCACGCACCAGCGCGCGGGCGATCGCCAGCATCTGCTGCTCGCCGCCGGAAAGATCCGTGCCCCGGCTGCCGCGCCGCTCCTTGAGCCGCGGAAACATTTCATAGACGCGATCGAGCGGCCAACGCTTCGGCGCGGTCAGGCCGGCGAGGATCAGGTTTTCCTCGACGTTGAGGCTGCCGAAAATGCGCCGATCCTCGTGGACAAGCTGCATTCCCGCCTGCGCGATGACATGGCTCTTGCGTCCGGCGATATCGACGCCATCGAACACCACCTTGCCGGTACGCGGCGTCACCACGCCCATCAGGCTTTTCAGCGTGGTGCTCTTGCCCGCGCCGTTTCTCCCCAGCAGCGCCACCACTTCGTTGCGCTCGACATGCATCGACACATCGAACAGGATGTGGGAGTCGCCGTAATACGAATTCAGTCCGCTGACCTCGAGCAAGCTCATTGTTCGTGCACTCCGCCGAGGTAGGCCTCCTGCACCGCCGCGCTGCCCTTGATTTCCTTGGGGGTGCCTTCCGCCAGGATCCGCCCTTCCTGCAACACGGTCACCCGCTCGACCAGCTCGAACAGCGAATCCATGTCGTGGTCGATGATGATCATGGTGCGGCCCTGGCTGATGGACTTGAGCAGGCTGACCGTCTCCACGCGCTCGCGCGGGCTCATGCCGGCGAGCGGCTCGTCCAGCAACAGAAGGCTCGGGGAAGTGGCGAGCGCAAGACCGATCTCGAGCCGCCGCTTCTCGCCGTAGGCCAGCGCGGACACCGGCGTATCGGCGCGCGCGGCGAGCCCGACAAGCTCGAGCGTGTGGCCGACCTGCTCGGCCAAGCCCGGAATGGCCGCCGTCCGGCGGAACAGGTCGAGCCGGAACTTGCCGCGCCGCTCGGCGAGCGCCGCGATGGTCAGGTTTTCGCGCACGGTCAAGCGCGTGAAAAGCTGATTGACCTGATAGCTCTTGGTCAGGCCGAGCTGAGCCACGTCGGTGACGCTCATGCCGGTGATGTCGCGGCCCTCGAACACGATCTTGCCCGCGGTCGGCGGCACTTCGCAGGTCAGCATCTTGAAGAACGTCGACTTGCCGGCGCCGTTCGGCCCGATGATGCCGCGCAGCTCGCCGTGGTTCACAGTGAAGTCGATATCGCTGTTGGCGATCACGCCGCCGTAGCGCTTGCTGAGGCCCGTGGCCTGCAGGATGGGGCCGGACACGCGATCGGTCGGGCGACGAAGCGCCGGCATCGGCGCGGCGGACAGCACATTCGCGATTGCCGCCGAATCTTTTCCATCGTCAGCCGTGGTGTCGCCGGCCAGCTCGGCGTCCTCGGTGCGCTTGCCCGTGAGATAAGCATGGAGATCGACGATGCCGCCGATAATGCCGCGGCGCAGGAAGCAGACCAGTAGCACGAACACCAGTCCGAGCACCAGCTTCCAGGCGGCGCCGAGCCCGAGCGCGGCTTGCAGGAAGTCCTGCAGGAACAGCCACACCGCGGCGCCCAGCAGGGGGCCGAACAGCGTGCCGGTGCCGCCGATGGCGGTCTGCATGATGAGTTGCCCCGACGTGTCGAACATGAACGCATCGGGCGGCATGAATGCTTGCATCACGCCGAGCAGACCGCCGGCAAAGCCCGCGTAGGCCGCCGCGATCACGAACGCCGTGAGCTTGTAGCCGTGAATGTTGTGGCCGACGGCGGCGGCTCGCAAAGGATTGTCCCGGATCGCGCTCAATACTGCGCCGACCGGCGAGCGCACGATGCGAAGCGCAATGACGATGCCGACGAAATAGCAAAACGCGAGGAAAATATAGAGCGACCAGCCCGTGGTGAAGTGATAGGCGAAGAAGCCGAGGTCGATGCTCGGCGTCGGTACACCCGGCAGGCCATTCTCGCCGCCGGTCCATTCCGCCAGCGGATTGAACTCGACGAAGAAGAACACCTCGGCGATCGCCACGGTGATCATGGCGAAATAGATGCCAGTGCGCCGCAACGCGATCAGGCCGACGAGGTAGCCGACCACGGCTGCAGCGATCATGCCGATGATGAGCGCGGTCACGACATGCGGAAAGCCGGCGCGCGTCAGCAGATAAGCGGCGACGAAGCCGCCGGTGCCGTAGAACGCCGACTGCCCGAACGACAGCAGGCCCGTGTAACCGAACAAGATATCGAAGCCGATGCCGAACAGGCCCCACACCAGGATACGGTTCACGGTGTTGGGAGCGAAGCCGAGATGCGGCAACACCAGCGGCGCGGCGATCAAGCCGATGGCCGTCAGCGTTTCGACAAGGAAGGGGCGTTGTCTATGCATCAGGGGACCGCGCTTATCCGCGGCTCTGCGCGCCGAGCAGGCCGTGCGGCCGCAGCAGCAGAACCAGCGTCATCGCCGCAAACAGCATGACGTAGGCATATCCGGGGTTGATCATCGAGGTGATGCTGATGATCTCGCCGGCGATCAGGCCGCCCAGGATCGCGCCGGGGAACGAGCCGACACCGCCGATGACGACCACAACGAAGGTCTGCACCAGGATCGCCTCGCCCATATCGGGCGTCAACGACACCACCGGGGCGTTGACGATGCCGGCAAAGCCCGCCGCCATGGCGCCGATGCCGAACACGATCATGAACACCCGGTAGACGTTGATGCCGAGCGAGCCGACCATCGTCGAGTCCTCGATGCCGGCGCGTACGATCATGCCGATACGCGTGCGATAGAGCACGAGGAACAGCGCCAGGAGCGCCACCGCAATGATGCCGACCAGCGCCAGCCGATAGGTCGGGTAGAACATGAATCCGAGCGAGGTGATGCCGCTCAGCATTTTCGGCGCCGGCACCGTCAGCGACAGGCTGCCGAAGAAGAAGCGCACGATTTCCACGAGACAGATGGCGATGCCGAACGTGACCAGGAGTTGGTCCTCGTCGGGTCGGCCATAGAAATGGCGGATGATGATACGCTCCATCGCCACGCCGGCCACCATCACGAACAGCGATCCGGCGATCACGGCAAGGACGAAGGAATCCGTATAGCTGTAGGCGACATAGCCGGCATAGCCGCCGAGCATGAACATGGCGCCGTGCGCCAGGTTCAGCACACCGAGCGTGCCGTAGATGATGGTCAGCCCGGAGGAGATCAGCGCCAACAGCGCGCCGAGCACCAATCCGTTGAACATCTGCGAAACGAGATTCGCCCAGTTGATCACAATCGGCCCCGCGTGAAATCGTCCGCGCGACGCAGCAGACACCTGTGCGCCACAACCGGTCGCGCCGCTATCGAACGGCGACGCGATTCGTTATCGAGCAATTCAGGCCGGCACGCGATACGACATTGGTATCGCATGCCGGCCGAAGATCGCGTTTGCGATCAGGTGTAATCGCCGAGCTTGCAGCCGAAGGCGTCGGGCTTGTGCATCAGGCCGGCGCCGGGGACAATCTCGACGACGTCGTACCAGTCTTCCTTGTTCTTCATGTCTTTCTTGGCCTTGCCCTTGACGATGATCACCGGGCGGACGCACTGGTGATCTTCGGGGCGATAGTGCACGTCGCCCATCAGCGAGGGGATCGTCTCACCCTTTTCCCAGTTCTTGATAACGTCGGGCGGATAGAAGCTGCCGGTTTCTTCGACCATGCGCGCCCAGTGCACGATGCCGACATAAGCGTTTTCCGCGCCCCATTCCGGCTTGTAGCCATACTTCTTGCTAAAGGCGTCGTTGAACATCTTGGACAGCGGATACTTGTCCTCAATGGTCCACCAGTATTCGGTGGCGGCGTAGACACCCTCCATCAAGCCGCCGGTCTCGCGCGCCAGGAACGGAATCTGGTAAGGCACCACAAGCTTCATCTTGTCGAGCACGCCGAATTGCTTGGCCTGCTGGATCGACAACACCGCGTCGTGGCCCCAGTTGACGTTGATCAGAAGATCGGCGCCGGAGTTCGCGATGTTGAGCAGATAAGAAGAGTAGTCCGGCGCGCCGAGCGGCGACACCTGGTTGGTCACCGTGGTCCAGCCCGCGCTCGCGGTCATGTCCTGCATCGACTTGGTGACGGTGTGACCATAGGTGTAGTCCGGCGTCATGTAGGCGACTTTTTTATTCTTACCGAACTCCTTGACGATCACCGGCGCGATCGCCGCCGCGGCCGTCTGGCCGAAGAAGCACTGGCGGAAGCCGTAGCGGACGCAGTCTTTGCCGGTGGTGTCGTTCGAGCCGGAAATCTGCGCGATATAGAGCACCTTCTCGCGCTGCGCGAGCTTGTTGAGCGCCACCGCAACCGCGGACGAGGTGGAGCCGGTCATCAACACGATCTTGTTCTCGGTGATGAAGCGCTGCTGCGCTTGCACGGCCTGGTTCGGCTTAGCGGCGGAGTCGGCGACGACGAGCTTCACCTCTTTGCCGAGCACGCCTTTCTTGATCTTCGGTGCAAGCTTCTTGACGAGCTCGTGGCCTTCGTTGATGTGCGCGGCGGCAAGCTCCGCACCCTTAAGCTCGTCTTCGCCCTGCACCGCATAGGTTCCGGTGCGCGGAACGGCAACGCCAATGGTGACCGCGCTGCCCGAGGAACCGGCCGGCCATGTGCCGATCGGGGCATGGTCCGCCGCCCAGGCGCTGTCGAGGCCCCAAACGGCGGGGGCTGCAACCGAAAATGCGCCAACGCCGGCGCCCGTTGCGACCGCTTGCCGCAGCAGTGTGCGGCGCGAAAAGGCTGTCTCCAAAGGCGATTTGCTGCGTGTCACGTCATCCTCCCATTCATGACCGTCTCTGGGAGGCGAGTGTGACCGTCTTTAGTAGGGCTCGCCTTGTTCGCAATTATTGATGCAGATTAACAACGCGGGCGACCTGACCTGGATAGACGAGACATGCACGGGCTCATCCACGCAGTCCAAAAGCCGACGTGCGACGATCCTTTCGTTACCCGCCTCGGCAGCTATATCGATCTCGCTCCCGCCGATCTCAACAGCCTACACGCCCTGATCGAAAGCGAGCAAACGGTCAAGAAGCGCCGCGACTTGGTCGTGGACGGCTACGAATTCTGCAAACTGTGCTTCGTCAAGGACGGCTTCGCCGCACGCTACAAGCTGCTACGGAACGGCAAGCGGCAGATCATCAATGTCGTGATGCCGGGGGACGTGATTGGCCTGCCCGGCAGCTTCCTCGAGCGCGCAAGCTTCTCGGTGATCGCGCTTACCGACATGACGCTGCAGGTTTGCACGCTCGATGACTTTATCGGGCTATGCTACCGGCGGCCAAAGTTCGGCGTGGCGCTAAGCTGGCTCGCCGTCCAGGAGGCAACCACATGCGCCGAGCACGTCATCAGCATCGGCCGGCGCACCTCGCTCGAGCGGCTGGCGCATTTCCTGCTCGAAGTTCATGCGCGGCTGGCGCTGGTAGAGCACGCGACCGCGTCGGGCTTCGATCTGCCGTTTTCGCAGGAGGTGATGAGCGACGCGCTGGGCTTAAGCGTCCCCCACCTCAATCGCATGCTAGCGAAGCTTCGCGCCGAAGGCATGATCGCCATCAATGAGCGGCACGTCACCTTCACCGATATCAAGAGCATGGAAATGCTGGCGCATTTCCAACCGCTTAACCTGACGCGCGCGCCGGTGCCCCCTCAGGAAGAACGGCTCGGCTATCGAGGCTGATGCGGCTGTGCTGTTGCGACCGCGTCTCAGCGTGGGTCGATCGGCGTCAACGGCGGGCAGCGGGCCTCGATGGCCGCGCCCGCACCCAGGCATAAATCCTCGCGGAAGCGCGAGGCGACAAGCTGCACGCCGACCGGCACGCCGTCGACCAGACCCGTCGGCACCGCCAGGCCCGGCAAGCCCAGTGTCGAGATCGCCAGCATCGGGTGGTGTGCCGTCATCATATGCGCCACCGCCTCGTCGCCGCGCTGATCGTAGTCCGCCGGCCACGCCCGTTCGCAGGCCACCGGCATCAGCAGCAAGGGATAGCGCTCGAAGAACAGCATCCATTCGCGCAGGATGGATGCACGGCGGGCAAACGCCTTGATATAACCGTCGTAGTCGAGCTCCGAGGCATAGGCCATCGTCGAGGCGCGGGCGCGCCGCAACTCATCATCGCCCAGGCGGTCGATGGCGCTCGTGGTCGAGGAGCGTTCCTCGCTACGCACCAGCGTAAAGAACAGACGCGCCGCCTCCTCGAAATGCGGCGGCGCGGCGCGCTCCACGCGATAGCCGGCCTCCTCCAGCCATCCGGCCGCGGTCCGCAGCGCCTCCGCAACCGCCGGCTCTATCGCGACGCCCGGACATTCGTCGAACAGCGCCACCGCGACCGGCTCCCGTGATGGCTCGAGGCCGCTTGCCACCGGGGCGTACCACGGATCGCGCGGATCGCGCGCCGCCATCGCGGCAAAGCCAAGTTGCAGATCGCGAATCGACCGCGCCAACGGGCCCTGCGTGTGGGTGAGCTGCGTGGTCATCGACATTTCATCGGGCGTCGTCGCGTCGTAGGTCGGGATGCGTCCGAGCGTCGGCCGCAGCCCCACGATGCCGCAGGCGTAGGCGGGGTAACGCACGGAGCCGGCGCGATCATTGCCGTGGCCGAGCGGCCCAACGCCGGTCGCAACCGCCGCGGCCGCGCCCCCGCTGGAGCCGCCCGGCGTGCGCATGGCATCCCACGGATTGAGAGTGCGACCATAAAGGGCGCTGGCGGTGAAGAAGCGCGCGCTGAACGGCGGCACGTTGGTGCGGCCGATCACGATGGCGCCGGCCTTACGCCAATTGGCCACCGGCGGGCTATCGTCCTTGGCGACCCGATCCTTGAACGCCACGACGCCATTGGTTGTCGGGCGCCCGGCCACATCGACATTGATCTTGATGGTGACTGGGACACCGTGCAGCGGACCCAGCGTCTCGCCGCGAGCCACGGCCTGATCGGCGCGATCGGCGGCGACAAGCGCGTCCTCCGCCATCACATCGACCACGGCATTGATGCGGGGATTGATCGCGTCAAGCCGGGCAAGACAGCTTGCCACCGCCTCGCGGCTCGAAACCTGCCGCGCGCGGATAGCCTCGGCAAGATCGCACGCCTGCCAGCGCCACAGTTCGTCCGTCATGGAAGCCCGTCCAATCCTGTCCTTGAAAACGACAGGCCGGCGACCACCGGCGCCGGCCCGCCTCGCCTCATGGGAATCGCGTCAATTGCCGAACGGCTTCTCGCGCGCCAGGCGCTCGCGCGCCTCCTTGACGATGGAGAGGTCGAACAACTGGTCTTCCGTGACCTTCTTCTCGACGTAGTGGAAGTCCTTGCCGCTCCAGAAGTCCTGCATCTGCATGATCTCCTTGACCGGCGGCACGCCGTCCTCGTTGATGTAGCTCCAGTGCGGCGCGATGGCCTTGATCAGCTCGGGCTTGTTCAGCGCCGTGTTCTTCGCCAGGATTTCAAGGACATCCGGATGCTTGTCGGGCGCCGCGGCGGCGGCGTTGAACTCCTTGACGGCGTGCAGATAAGCCATCGCCCAACGGACGGCGACATCGCGCTTGTCCTTCAGGAAGCCCTTGCGGATGGCGAAGGTCGCAAGCGACATGCCGGGGGCAACCACGTCTCCGGTCGCGACCATCGGTCCCCATTTGTTGTTCTGCGCGAAGAAGCCGAACTGATACGCAAGGTCGGTGACATCGACCTGCTTCTGCCCGAGCATCTTCATCAGGTCAGGTTGCGGAACGTTGACGACCCATTGCACGTCCTTGGCCGGATTGAGCCCGACCTTCGCAAGCCCCAGCGCCACGTTGTATTGATTGATGCTGCCGACAACGGCAACGCCAACGCGCTTGCCCTTCAGCTTGGCGAAGTCGGCCGCGGATTTGACGCCTTCGTCATACAGCGCCTGCGAGACGTTGGTCACCGTATAGGCGAAGCCTGGGCGGTTGTTGCCGCGGTCGAGGAAGACCAGGAGCGGCGCGCCCTTGGCCACGCTGTTGAACAGGCCGGCCGCGGCGGTCATGCCGGCGATATCGAGCTCGCCGGATACAATGGAGGGGACGGCGAGCGAGCCGTCCATCAGCTCACGGTGCTGAATCTCGATGTTGAGTTTCTTGAAGTAGCCCTTCTCACGCGCGATCAGGTAACCGCCCGCGGATACGAACGGGCCGTCGCTGACGCGCACCACGTCCGCCGCATAAGCGGCCCCGTGGGGCGCGGCGGAAAAACATGCGAGCGCCAGTGCGGCGCCAAGCATCAGACGAACCTTCATTGCAACCTCCCTGCCGATGAATGACATCGGACCGCGCGTCGTGGCATCGCGGCGCCGATCCGTTTCGCCGTCGCAAGCGACCGCGGAGCACGTTCCCTAGCGGTTTCCCTGGTCGATCCACGGCGCGATCTTGCGGTCGCTCCATTGCTGCAGCTTGATAATGACGGCCCCCATCACCGCCAGGACCACCAGCGCGGCAAAAACCCGCTCCGTCTCCATAACCTGCCCAGCCGAGATCAACAGATAGCCCATGCCGCTCTGACTCGACCCGCCGATCATTTCGGCCGCCACGATCAGGATGATTGCAACGCCCATGCCAAGCTGCAAGCCGTTCAGGATGCTCGGCATGGCCGCCGGCACCACCACCTGGAATTGAATCTGCCGCGTGTTGGCGCCCAAATCCTGCGCCGCCTTGATGAGCCCGCGGTCGACCTGACGGATGCCGACGTAGGTGCTCATCACGATGGGGAAAAAGGCGGTGATGGCGCTGATCACGATGCGGTAGGATTCGCCGGTGCCGAGCCAAATGATGAGCAGCGGGATCAGCGAAATCTTCGGCAGCGGATAGAGCGTGGCGATCCAGATGTCGGCGACCCGCGCCACGATCCGCGACATGCCCATCAGCAGGCCGAGCGCAATGCCGGCGACGGCGGCAACGAAGAAGCCCGCGAAGATTCGCAGCAGCGTGACGCCGAGGTGATACTCCATGCTGCCGTCCGCAATCATGCGCCACAGATAGACAGCAATCGACGACGGTGCCGGCAGGAAGATCGGCGCGATCCCACGCCAGCGAACGATCACCTCCCACAAGACGACGACCAGGACGATGCTCAGGCTCGGGAGCACGCTCTCCACGAAACGCGCGCTCTGTTTCGATGACTGTTTCATGACTGCGCCGACACCGTGGCCGCCTGCTGCGCCATTGTCGCAGACACTTCTTCGCGGATGAGATGGAACGCGCGGTCGAACAATTGCCCGAACTCCTTGGAGTTGATCATTTCGAGCGAGCGGGGCCGCGGCAGATTGATCGGGATCACCTCCTTGATCCGGCCCGGACGCGCCGTCACCACCACCACCTCGTCACCGAGCAGGATCGCCTCCTCGATGGCATGGGTGACAAACAGCACGGTCTTGCGCGTCTCGTCGAAAATCCGGAGCAACTCCTCCTGCATGACGATCTTGGTCTGCGCGTCGAGAGCGGCAAAAGGTTCGTCCATCAACAGGATCGGACGCTCCATGATGAGGGCGCGGGCCAGCGCAACGCGCTGGCGCATGCCGCCGGACAACTGGCCCGGCCGATGATGCTCGAAGCCGCGCAAGCCCACCGAAGCCAGAAGCTCGCTGGCGCGCCGATAGCGCTGCTCGCGCGACACGCCGGCCATCTCCAGGCCGAAAGCGACATTGTCGATCACGTTGCGCCAGGGAAACAGGTTAAGGTTCTGCCACATCATGACGGAGTCGGCGCCAAGCGGCCGCCGCGTCTGCGGCTCTCCGGGCGGATGAATGCGCACGGTGCCCTGCGTGGCGGGTTCGAGCCCGCCGACGATCTGGATCAAGGTGCTCTTGCCGCAGCCGCTCGGCCCGAGCAGGCAGGAAAAGCGGCCGGATCGGAAGTGATGGGTGAACCGTTCGAGGGCGACGACCTGGGTTGGAGCTTCGCCCCACACCTGCGTCACGTCTTCAACAACAACATCCATGCGGGCCACCTCCGTCAGGCAATCTATGAGCAAAAGCCGGCCCGCGCCTTGGGCGATCGGTCACAGGTATCGCTTCCTTTCATAGGGGCCGCGTGTTCGGCAACCGAAAAGGTGGGCCGCAACGTCGCGGGGTTACAACTTCGAGTTAGGATGAAAGAATGCTATCGACTTTGCGGCGAAGCCGCACGATGCGTGCAATCGAGCGAGGGCCAGGCAGCCGGCCACCGCACGGCCCGGCTGATTTGGCCGACCAGGCCAATTAAGCATTGCACAAAAAACGGGCATTGGGATATTCCCACGCGGTCAGCGGATATCCCGTCGAGGGAACGACCCCGCCCGTGCCGCTGCCCCTAATCGCCGCCGTTGCCGTAAGCCGCCATCGACGATGACTTTGACTCTTGCTGGCTTCAAAAAGAAAGAACGGAAAAATCAATGCTCGATGAGAAACTGGAACCGATTTTCGCGGATGTCCTGCGCCGCAATCCCGGAGAGGACGAGTTTCACCAGGCGGTCCGCGAGGTGCTCGAAAGCCTGGGCGCCGTCATCGCCAAACACCCGCACTATGCCGATGCCGCGCTGATCGAGCGCATCTGCGAGCCCGAGCGTCAGATCATTTTCCGCGTGCCGTGGATCGACGACGCCGGCAACGTCCGTATCAACCGCGGCTTCCGCGTCCAGTTCAACTCGGCGCTCGGCCCCTACAAGGGCGGCCTGCGCTTCCATCCGAGCGTCTACCTCGGCACCATCAAATTCCTCGGCTTCGAGCAGACCTTCAAGAACGCGCTGACCGGCATGCCGATCGGCGGCGGCAAGGGCGGTTCGGACTTCGACCCCAAGGGCCGCAGCGAGCGCGAGATCATGCGCTTCTGCCAGTCCTTCATGCTCGAACTGCACCGCCACCTCGGCGAATACACCGACGTGCCTGCCGGTGACATCGGCGTCGGCCAGCGCGAGATCGGCTACATGTTCGGCCAGTACAAGCGCATCACCAACCGTTACGAGTCCGGCGTCCTCACCGGCAAGGGCCTGACCTGGGGCGGCTCGCGCGTGCGCACGGAGGCGACCGGCTACGGCGCATCGTATTTCGTCGAGCGGATGCTCGCCACCCGCAAGCAAGGCTTCGACGGCAAGAAGGTGCTGGTGTCGGGCGCCGGCAATGTCGCCATCTACACGATGGAAAAGGTCGCGGAGTTCGGCGGCAAGGTGATCGCCTGTTCGGACTCCAACGGCTACGTGCTGGACGAGAAGGGCATCGACCTCGACCTCCTGAAGGAGATCAAGGAAAAGCGCCGCGGCCGCATCTCCGACTACGCCAAGGCACGCGGCAGCGACACCAAGTACATCGCCGGCGGACGCATCTGGGAGGTGCCGACCGATATCGCGATGCCGTCAGCCACGCAGAACGAACTGACCGGAGCCGACGCCGCCAAGTTGATCAAGAACGGCGTGATCGCGGTGGGCGAAGGCGCCAACATGCCGTGCACGCCTGAGGCCGTGCATGCGTTCCTTCAAGCCAAGGTGCTGTTCGGCCCCGGCAAGGCAACCAACGCCGGCGGCGTCGCCACCAGCGCACTCGAAATGCAGCAGAACGCCTCGCGCGATTCCTGGAGCTTCGAGGCGACGGAAGACCGGCTGGCCAACATCATGCACAACATCCACGACACCTGCGCCCAGACCGCCGAGGAATATGGCGCGCCCGGCAATTATGTGCTGGGCGCTAATGTCGCGGGCTTCATCCGCGTCGCCGAGGCGATGCAGGCGATGGGCGTGGTCTAAGCCGGACGGCTCAACCCACCGGCAATACGCGCCGGTGTTACTAGCGAGAAACGCGGCGGCCGAGCGATCGGCCGCCGCGTTTGTTTGACGGGACGCCGGCCGTCAGAGGCGCAAGCGTGGTTCATGCCCTCCTCTATCCCCCAGGCCGTTCCCAAGCCCACCCGGCTGCTGCCATACTGCGATTGGGCCGAACGAAGCCCGATCGACAGAACAATGGGAGGCTTGGCGTGCTCAAAGGACTGACAACGCTTGTCGCAGGATTGCTGACACTCGGCATCGGTACCGCTGCGGCGCAGACTTATCCCACGCACCCGGTTCGCGTGCTGGTCGGCTTTGCCGCCGGCAGCGGCCCCGATATCCAGGCTCGCACCATCGCCCAGCAACTCAGCACCAGTCTTGGCCAATCGTTCTACGTCGAGAACCGGCTGGGCGCGAACGGCACCATCGCGGCACGCGCCGTCGCGACATCGGACCCCGACGGATCGACGCTGCTGTCGACCAGCTCGTCGATTGCCTCGACGCCTTACATCTATAGCAAGCTCGGCTATGACACGATGAAGGACCTTCAGCCGGTCGCGACTATCGGAATCCTCGACGGCCTGTTGATGCTGGTGGATGCCAAGTCGCCGATCAAGACGGTTCAGCAATTCATCGAACACGCCAAGAAGGACCGTGTGCTTTACGGTTCGCCCGGAGTCGGCAACGGCCTGCACCTCGCCACCGAAATCTTCGCCCAGAAGGCCGGCATCAAGCTGCAGCATGTGCCTTACAAAGGCGCGTCCGAGGTAATGAACGCGCTGCTCGGCGGCAGCGTCGAGGTGATGTTCGTCACGCCGCCCTCCGTGATCGGCCTGCTCAAGGAAGGCCGCGTGCGTGCGCTGGCCTTCACCGGCAGCAAGCCGTTCCCGGAGTTCCCCAAGGTGCCGCTGATGAAGGATGTCCTCCCGAACTTCGAGCCGATCGGCTCGTGGGGCATCTTCTTCGCCCAAGGAAAGACACCGCGACCCATCGTCGAGAAACTCAACCGCGCCATCCGCGATGCGCTGCAAGCTCCGGCCGTGGCAAGCATCATGCAACGTGACGGTTACATGCCCGACAACCGCGACGTCGATCAGACCACCGCGTTCTTCGCCAGCGAGGTGAAGCGCACCGGCGAGGCGGTGAAACTCGCCGGTATTAAGCCAAACTGATCGGGCCCACTCGGTTCGCCGGCAATAGGGCGGCGATGCGGCCGCCCTGGAGTCGGCATCCGTTTCGCTCGAAGCGCCCTAGCCTTCGGCGCGAAGCGTCTTGCCGCCGACGGTCACCGGCTTCGCGGCCACGAGGACGAACGCGACCACCGCCGGCTCGTTGCTGCGATTCACCCAGTTGTGCACCGTGCCGCGCTGAACCAGAACGTCGCCGGCCTTCAGCGTGACGGTTTCGCCGTCCAGCTCCATATCGATGGTGCCGGACATCACCACGGCATAGTCCACGGAGTCGGTCCGATGCCGGCGCGGCGCAACGCCCGGCTCGTAGCGCACGACGCGAAACACCGTGCCGTTTTCCACCGTCGTGCCGGTCTTGCGCTGGCCAAAGTCCTCGTCGCCTTCGTTGTTCACCGGGAAGGTATCGCTCGACCACACCATGATCGACGATGAGCCCGGCCGGCGCGACGTGACGTTCTGGGCGATGTCGTCGATCTTCACCACGGCGCGGCCGGATGCATCGTGGCCCGTGACGACGCGGCGAAGTTTCAAGCTCATGGCGACCGATCCTTTCGATGTTGCGTTTCGGTCGCCATGAAGCCGGGTTCGGAAAAGACCGTCAAGACGGGCGGTGCTACGCCTTGACCTCGAACTCGCCGTTGATCTCGATGGCCTGGCCGCGCGGCAGGTTGACCTGCCCGACCGCCGAACGCGCATGGCAGCCGTACTCCGGGCCGAACAACTCCAGGAACAGGTCGGACGCGCCGTCGATCACCGCCGGCATGGCGGGAAAGTCGGGCGTGCAATTGACCATGCCGAACAACCTGATGACGCGCTGAATGCGGTCGAGCTCGCCCACCTCCTGCTTCAGGGTCGAGAGAATGGTCAGCGCCGCGACCCGCGCGGTCAACTTGCCCTCCTCCAGCGTCATGTCGGCGCCGAGCTTGCCGTTGGCACGGTAGGTCATGTCCGGGTGGTGCGCACCGTGTCCCGACACGAAGATGATGTTGCCGACGCGCACGCAGCCGCGGCGATTGGGACTCGGGAACTTGCGCGGGGCGGGCAACGTCAACCCCATGTTCTTCAGCTTGTCTTCGATAGCACCCATAATGCAGCTCTCCGGTTTCGATGTTGAGGAATGGAGCATGCGATCGCGCTTCGGAGCAGCCGCACGCGATGGCTGGACGATGGTGACGGCCGGTCAGACGTGGCGCCTCTGGCGGCAATGTCGCTCACGAACGACATCGTTTACGGATTCGCGGCATCCGGGGCATCGTTGATGGCGACGATGCGGCAACGCACGCCGCGCGAATCGACGGACCCGGAGATCGGGTCCCACGGGCCATCGTAGGTCATCGCCGCGTTGATGTTGACATCGAAGGCGCCAAGACCCGGCATCATGCTGCCCGGCCGCCACCAGCCCATGCCTGTGCTGACCACGCCCTCCGGCGTCGCATCGGTGACTTTGACCTGAGCCTTGCACGAACCGCGCGCGCCGGCCGTCTCGATCCGCACCCATTGCTCGTCGCTGACCGCCATCGCTCGTGCCGTGTCGGGGTGGATCAGCAGGCGGGGATTCGGCGAGATTTTCTTGGCCCAGGGTTGTTCGCGAAAGCGCGAGTGATGATAGGTCTTTTCACGGTCGCCGGTCAGCAGCGTCAGCGGAAAGTCGCGCTTGATTTCAGGATCGAGGCTGTCGCGCGCCGGCGGCACATAGTTCGGCAGCGGATCGACGCCAACGCTGGCGATGGCTTCCGAATAAAGCTCCACCTTGCCGGTGGGCGTGGGAAACCTCTCGAAGTTCTCCATCGTATAAGGATAGGTGGCGAATCCGTCGCGGCGCAGCGTCTCCAGCGTCACGCCGCTGTCGGCGAGCAGATATTCGATGAATTCGTCCTCGGTTTTCCAAGGCAGGAAATTCTGCGTGACCGCGCCGCGCGCCTCCATCTTCGCGAACAGCCCGCGCGCGATTTCGAGATCGTTGCGTGCCTCGCCCCGCGCCGGGATCGCCGCCTGCGTCATGGTGATGAGCGGGCCGCCCGGCTGCAGACGGATGTCGTCCTCCTCAAGCCCGGTGGTCTTGGGCACCACGATGTCGGCCAATTCCGCCGTCGGCGTCATCGTGTCGCTCGCCACCATCAGGAAATCGAGCGAGCGCAATGCCTCGACGGTTTTCGGCGTGTTGGGATAGGTGACGACGATGTTGGCGCCGCTCACGTACATCGCACGCACCGGGTAAGGCTTTCCGGTCAGAATCGCGTTGATCACCGATGGATTGTGACAGGCGGTCTGCCAACCGCGCGGGCCGGCCCACAGCGGATATTTGTCGGCGCCGATGGTCTGCTCCTCGATTTCGCGGGGCAGGCGGAATTTCGGGCTGTGCACGACCTGGAGATTGTCGAGAAAACCCTTCGGCTTCTTGACGCGGCGGTTGCCGCCGACGCGGTCGAGATTGCCGCTGATGCCGACGAGACAATGGAATGCCCGGAAGGTCTGCACGGCGGCACTGAAGGCATCGATGCCGTGGCCGCTGACGAAGGTCGAGGGCCCGTCCGCATAGATGCGCGTCGCGGCCACGATATCGGCGGCCGGAATGCCGGTGAGCTGTTCAGCCCGTTCCGGCGGGAATTCGCCGGCGCGCTCCCGCAGCTTGTCAAAGCCGTGGGTGTGATGCTCGACAAAGTCCCTGTCATAACGCCCCTCCGCGATCATGACGTGGATCATGGCGAGGCCCAGCGCCGCGTCGGTGCCGGGGCGCGGCCGCAGCCAGAGATCGGCGATGCCGACGACAGGGGTCTTCTTCGGATCGACGACGACGATCCTGCCGCCGCGCTTCTTCAAGCCTTTGAGCGCGATCCATTCGATCGGGTCGGCTTCATAGGAATTGCGGCCGACGACCAGCGCGCTGCGGGCGTGGTCGATATCCTCGCCACGGTTGATATCGAGGCCGGTGGCGCGGCTGCTGACGGCGCGACAACCGCCGCACAGATCCTGATTGATCATCCAATTCGGCGATCCGAGCGAGCGCAACAACATCACGACGGCGACGCCACGACCGACATTGGCGTTGTTGCAAGCGCCGACCAGCGATAGCGGGCCATAGGTTTCGCGCGTCGCCGCGAATCGCTCGGCGGCATGGTCGAGCGCCTCGTCCCAGGACACCCGCTCCCACTTGCCCTCGCCGCGTTCGCCGACACGACGCAGGGGATAGAGCAAGCGCTGATCCGAGTAGGTGAGGCCTGTCGGCCCCTTCAGGCCCTTGATGCAGAACGCGCCCTTGGACAGAGGGTGTGCCGGATTCGGCTTGACGTCCACGATCACGCCATCACGAACCGAAACCAGCGAGCCGCAATGCACGGAGCATTCGCTGCATGTGCTGGCGACGACCTTCGTCTCCCCTTTCGCTTCCTCTGGAGCAGACGCAACGCTGGCGTGTGAAACGTGGGCGTGTGTCATGGGCTCTCCCAAACCAATGTAACATATCTAGCTACATTGTATTTTTTTATGTATCGTATTATGAAACAACATCCCCGGCAAGGGCGCGCACCTGGCACCCGTCAACAAGAGGGATTTCCGACCGTACCTCGCCGGCTCAGCGCCGGCGCTCATCATCGCGCTCCGCCCCGGGCGCCCGCATCTCACTCGACCCGACACCATCGCCATCTCTTCCAGGGAGAATGACATGATTACGAGACGAGATTTCACGGCCGCCGCCCTTGCCGCCGGCGGCAGCCTGCTGACCCCCGCCGCAATGGCGCAAGACAAGGCGCAGGACAATTGGCCCGCGCGCCTGATCCGCTTTGTCGTTCCGTTTCCGCCGGGTGGCGCCAACGACGTGATCGGCCGTGTCATGGCCGACAAGCTCGCCAAGGCGCTCAGCGCGACCGTCGTGGTGGAGAACAAGCCCGGCGCCGGCGGCACCATCGGTGCGGCCGCGGTCGCCAAGTCCGACCCGGACGGCTACACGATCATGATCGGCTATATCGGCAATCTCGGCTATGCGCCGACGATCTACTCCAATTTGCCTTACGATCCGGCGACGAGTTTCGAGCCGGTGTCGCTGGTCGCCAAAGTGCCCAACATCCTGGTGGTGAACCCGAAGCTCCCGATCCACAGCGTCAAGGAGTTGATCGACTACACCAAGAAGAACCCCGGCAAGATGGCCTATAGCTCCGGTGGCAACGGCACTGCCGCCCATATCGGCATGGCCTATCTGTGCCACGCCGCCGGCCTGTCGATGGTGCATGTGCCCTATCGCGGCACGGCGCCTTCGGTCACCGATCTCATCGCCGGCCAGGTCCAGGTCACCATGACCGGATGGCCGGGCGCGGGGCCGTTCGTCAAATCGGGTCAGCTTCGCGCCATCGGCGTGTCGAGCTCGGTACGGGTGCCCTATGCACCCGACATTCCGACCATCGCCGAATCCGGTCTGCCGGGCTTCGAGGCCGTGCAATGGTATGGCATCGTGGCACCGGCCAAGACGCCGGCCCCGATCGTCGCGCGACTCAACAAGGAGATCGGCGGCATGCTGGATTCGCCGGAGCTCGGCAAGTACCTCACGAACGAGGGCGCGCTCGCGGAGAAATCGACGCCAGCGCAATTCACCGCCTTCATGAAGGCGGAAATCGAACGCTGGCGGAAGATCATCACCGAGTCCGGTATTCCCCGCGCCTCGTGATCTGTCTGAGCGGCAATGCGTTCAGGCGCGCGGCGCGGTCAGCGCCGCCGCCTCCGTCTGCAGCAAGCCGACCAGCATTGCGCGTCGGGGGCCGCTGAGGCGCGACTCCAGCGTCACGATGCTCATCGACATCGCCGCCGTGCTGTCTCTCGTCAGGGACAGCGGCACGGCGAGCGTCCGCGATTCGGCCACCACCACGCCGCGCGAATAGGCATAGCCTTGCCGTCGCGCCTCCTCGACAAAGCGGCGCACATCGTTGGCGGTGATGGAATAGCGCGCATACTCGGGCGCATTGCGCTCGATGACGCGCGACGCCTCCTCCGGCGGCAGGGCCGCAAGCACGGCAACGCTGGTGCCGCCGACGCCGAGCATGCGGCGCACACCGACCCGCATCACCAGGGACCGGACGGGAAACGTCCCCTGGTGCTCGCCGATGCAGATGCCCTCGTTGCCTGCGCGGCGCATGAGGAACACGGATTCCTCGCTCGCCTCCGAAATCCGCTTCATCGCCGCCGCGATCCGGCCTGGCGCGAACTGCTGGGCGGCCCGAAAGCCGAGAAACCAGGTTTCAAAACCCAGCCGGTAAGACAGGTCCGGGCCTTGCTCGACATAGCCGAGCGCTGTCAGCGTGCGCAGCAAGCGGTGCGCGGTGACGCGATGGATGCCCATGCGCTCGCAGATGTCAGGCACGCGCGCGCCGCTATCGGGACGCTCCGCAAGGAACTGCAACAGGCCGAAAACACGGCTCAGATAGGGCAGTTTCTCGTCCTTTTGGGCGTGAGAGCTGTCCGGCTTCGGCGGCATACCAGGCTCCGTGCGCGATCGCGGCGCGTTCATTGCGCGGCAATATAGCGTGTCCGCCGATTCTGGGCAGCGCACCGCGACTCGCCGAGCGCAACCGCCCGAAAGTCGCGACCCGATTGGGCCCTGCCGACAGCCCGGCGGCCATTCAAAAAACTCGGCCGCGGCAGGAACCATCTTTCGCCCCGCCGTTTGACGTTGATGTTTCCACGGGGGACCGGACCACGGCCGGGCGTCGCCGCCGACAAGCAGCGCCCCGGTTTTCCGGTCATGAAATGCAACAGCCGTCCCACGCTCGCTCGTTGTCGTCCCATCGCCGAGAAGCAGGCGAATTGCGTGCGGCGATCCTTCATCAACTGACCTATGCATGCAGCACGACGCCCCAGGCAGCCGGCCCTTACGATTGGTACCTCGCGACCGTTCTCGCAGTCCGGGGCCGTATCGTCGATTGCTGGCTGCAATCGCGCCAGAAGGCGGAACGGCAACGCAGCAAGCGAGTCTATTATCTTTCCATCGAGTATCTGATCGGCCGCCTGCTGTTCGATTCGCTCATCAACCTGCGGCTGCTCGAACCCGCGCGGGAGGCGCTTGCCGGCCTCGGCGTCGATCTCGACAATCTTCGCAAGCTCGAACCCGATGCCGCGCTCGGCAATGGCGGGCTGGGCCGCCTCGCCGCCTGCTACATGGATAGCATGGCGGCGCTGTCCATCCCGGCATTCGGTTACGGCATCCGCTACGAGCACGGCCTGTTCTTGCAGCAGATCAAGGATGGCTGGCAGCACGAACAACCCGAACGCTGGCTCGATTTCGGCAACCCGTGGGAGTTCGCGCGCCACGAGGCGGAATATTCGATCTGCTTCGGCGGCAACGTCGAATATCTCGGCGACGAAGCCGACGGCACGGCGCGAGGCCTGTGGTATCCGGCGGAGCGCATCCTTGCCGTCGCGCACGATACACCCATCGCCGGCTGGCGCGGCCGCCACGTCAACACGCTGCGGCTATGGTCGGCTCGCGCGACGACGCCAGTGCAGCTTGCCGCCTTCAACACCGGCGATGTCGTCGGCGCGACCGCAAGCCGCGCCCAGGCCGAGGCAATCTCTCGCGTGCTCTATCCGAGCGACGAGACAGCCGCGGGGCAGGAGTTGCGGTTCCGACAAGAGTATTTCTTCACCTCGGCCTCGCTTCAGGACATCGTCCGGAGACACCTGCAGACGTTCGACAACCTGGAGACGCTGCCCGAACATGCAGCGGTGCAGTTGAACGATACGCATCCGGCCATTGCCGTGGCCGAGTTGATGCGCATCCTGATCGACGAGCACGAATTCCCCTGGCGCAAGGCGTGGCGGATCACCAAGGCGACGCTGAGCTATACCAACCACACGCTCTTGCCCGAGGCGCTCGAAAGCTGGCCGGTGTCGCTGATCAACCGCTTGCTGCCGCGGCACATGCAGATCATCTATCTGATCAACAAGCTGCACCTCGACGAAGCCGTGGAGAAAGGCTTCACCGATCTCGACCTTTTGGCGTCCGTCTCGCTGATCCAGGAGGGCTACGAAAAGCGCGTCCGCATGGGTCATCTGGCCTTTGTCGGCAGCCACAAGATCAACGGCGTTTCCGCGCTCCACACCGAACTGATGGCCCGCACCGTGTTCCGCGATCTCAATCGCGTCGCACCGGGGCGCATCGTCAACATGACGAACGGGATCAGTTTCCGGCGCTGGCTGCTCGAGGCCAACCCCGAACTGACCCGCTTGCTCACAGACGTGGTGGGCGAGCGCATCCTTGACGATTCGGACGCACTTGTCGCGCTGGAGCGCGCCGCCGACGATCCGGGTTTCGTCCAACGCTACGTCGCGACGCGGCACGGCAACAAGCAGGTTCTGGCATCGCGCATCCACGAATTGGTCGGGCTTGCCGTCGATCCCGCGGCGCTGTTCGACGTGCAAATCAAGCGCATCCACGAGTACAAGCGACAGCTTCTCAACATCCTGGAGACGATCGCGCTCTATCTGCAAATCCGGCTGGAGCCCGGGCGGGCATGGACCCCGCGCGTCAAGATTTTCGCCGGCAAGGCCGCCGCGAGTTATCACCGCGCCAAGCTGATCATCAAGCTCGCCAACGACGTCGGCAAACAGATCAACGCCGATCCCAAGATTCGCGGCCTGCTCAAGGTCGCGTTCCTGCCGAACTACAGCGTGAGCCTGGCGCAGGACATCATCCCCGGCGCCGACCTGTCGGAGCAGATTTCCACCGCCGGCATGGAAGCCTCCGGCACCGGCAACATGAAGCTGGCGCTGAACGGCGCGCTGACCATCGGCACGCTCGACGGCGCCAACATCGAGATCGGCGAGCGGGTCGGCGCCGAGAACGTCTTCATCTTCGGGCTCACCGCCGACGAGGTCGACAAGCGCCGCCAGGTCCGCATGTCCGGCCGGGACGCGACGGCCCGCTCGCCGCTGTTGTCGGAGGCGATCTCATGCCTGCGCATCGGCGCATTCTCGCCCGACGAACCGGATCGGTATCGCTCCCTCGTCGATGCGCTGCTCGACTACGATCCGTTCATGGTGGCCGTCGATTTCGATGCCTATTGGGAAATGCAGCGCAAGATCGACGATCTCTACAACAAGCCCGAATGGTGGCGCTCCGCCATCCTCAACACCGCGCGAATGGGCTGGTTCTCCTCGGATCGCGCCATCCGCGAATATGCGGAAAAGATATGGAATGTCAGCATTGATCCGGCTGGGTGACAGCCGTCTTGGAGTCACGCCCGGCCTTTGCGAGGATCGCCGCGATGCGGCGCAGCCGCTCGTCATCGCCGAAGTCCTCGAGCGCCAGCGGCCAGCGCCGCCGCCAGTTCGGATGCTGCTCCACCGTGCCGGGAATGTTGATCTGTTCGGCCATGCCGAGCACGTCCTCGATCGCGACCGACACCAGCCGCGCCGGCGTCGCGGCAAGAAACGAAACGACATCCTCGAAGCTTCCCGCGCGGCTGCCCGTTGCGGCCTCGAGCGCGGCAAGAAGCGCGTCGCGGCTGCGCCACCGCTCGTCGTCGCTCTCGCCTGGGTCCGTTCCGATCCGCCGTTTCATATTGAGATCGGAGCCACTTATCCAGCCCGCGAATGTCGGCAGGTCATGGGTGTTGAACGTCGCCACAGCAAGCGCGGGGTAGTTGTCCGGCATCCGGAATCCGCCGTCACCGTGACGCTCGAACAGCATCACCAGATAGGACCACACACCCCACGACGACAGCGCCTGGCGAAAGTTTTCCGGGACGGTGCCGAGGTCCTCGCCGACAAAGATGCAATTCCAGCGCCGGCTTTCCTCGGCGACCACTGCAAGCATCGCCGCAAACGGCATGCGCAGATACGCGCCGCCCCCAGGACCAAGCCCGTGCGGAATGACGAACAACCGCATCAGGCCAAGCACATGATCGATCCGTAGCGCACCGGCATACCGCATCGCCGCGCGCAGCATCTGCCGAAACGGCTCGAACGCATCCGCGACCAGACCGTGCGGGTTATAGGTGGTGAGGCCCCAGTCCTGGCCCGCGGGATTGAATCGGTCGGGCGGCGCGCCGACCGAAAGTCCGCGCAGCATTGCGCGCCGATCCATCCAGGCGTCCGCGCCGCCGGCATCGACGCCGATCGCGGTATCGAGGTAGAGCCCGATGGAAAGCCGCAACCGCTTGGCAACATCGCGGCACGCCGCAAGCTGCCGCTCTGCGTTCCATTGCAGATAAGCGTGGAAGCTCAGGGCATCGGGATCGTCCTGTTGCAACTGCTCGACCGCCGCATCCGCACATTGCCATCCGTCCGGCCATTGCCACCATGCGCCGGCGTAGCGGCCGCGCAGCGTCTCGAAGGCGGTGAAGGATTCGAGCGCGCGGCCGCGCTCGCGACGATAAGCCTCGAAATCCTGCCGCCGCGCCGCAGAACCCGACGCCGAAAACACGCCATAAGCGCTTTGCAACGCGGCAAGCTTCAGTCGCGCGACGGCAAGATAATCGACGAGATCGGTCCGGCGCAGTTCCTCGATCTCCGCCTCAAACGCATCCGCGCCGGCGAACTCCTCGACAGCCTCCACATCGATATAGAGCGGATTGAGAAACAGCCGGCTGTTCGGTGCATACGGGCTGCCGATCGCCGAGCGGTCATAGTACAGGGTGTGCAGCGGATTGAGCCCGATCCCCGCGCCGCCGACATCGGCCACGCGCTCAAGCAATACGGCGAGATCGGTGAAATCGCCATGCCCCCAATTCCGCCGCGAGCGGACCGCATAGAGTTGCACCGCCAACACCCAGGCTCGCCGGCCGTCGCCCTGATACGCCGTCTGTGGCTCGATGGGCTGAACGACGGCGGCAGGCGCAACGCCGGAGGCCGAGAGCGCCTCGATCACGCGACGCAGGGTTTCCGCGTCGGCGTCCCGGCGTCGGCCTTCGACATCGAAATATCCGGGCTCCACCGCCCACGCCGCCGCCTGCTCACGCCATTGCTCCAAATCCGACATCAGACGTCCGATAACCGGGTGCAGCGCGGCACTCCGGTGCGCATGCTCTTTAAGCGCAACCCGACCCAGCGCGTCGAGTTCCACCGGCAGGAACCAAGCCCCGCCCCTGCGGTTATCCAACCGCGCATAAATTTTCGTCGTCAAACGGTGCAAGCGAGTGCGAATGCCAACGACGGCCGCAAGCGGTCATCGCACGAATGTCGTGTCCGAATTTCCGGAACCGGCGGCTGGCGATCCGACAGGCCCGCGATTCCTGATCGAGGACATCTACCCGAGCATCGACGGCGGCCGCTATGCGATCAAGCGCATCGCCGGCGAGCCGGTCGACGTGTGGGCGGACCTGCTGCGCGAAGGCCACGACCAGTTGGCCGCGGAACTTCTGTGGCGCAAGGAAAGCGAGCGAGGCTGGCGGCGCGAGCCGATGCGGCTGCACAGCAACGACCGCTGGCACGGCCGCTTCACACCGCCCGAGCCCGGCCGCTACCTGTTCGAGGTCGAGGTCTGGACCGATCCCTACGCCACCTGGCGCCACGGCCTGATCGTCAAGCGCGACGCGGGCCAGGATATTGCGCTCGAAGCCCGCGAAGGTCGCGACATGCTCGCCGAGTTGTCGCCACGAACGGCGCAACACCGGCGGGTCATCGAGCAGGCGTGCCGCGCGTTCGATCAAACCGCCGACGTCAATCTTCTGCTGTCGCTAGACCTGGCCGATGCGGTCTCGGCGGCCGAAGTGCGCGGCGACGTGACGCGAAGCGTCTCCATTCCTTTGGTGGCGGATCGCATCCGGGCTCGCGCCGGCGCTTGGTACGAAATGGTGCCACGCAGCCAGGGCACGGTTCCCGGCCGGCACGGCACATTCGACGATTGCATCGCGCGCCTGCCCGACATTGCTGCGCTTGGTTTCGATGTCGTCTATCTCACGCCGATCCATCCCATCGGCCAGACCCACCGCAAGGGCCGCAACAATGCGCTGAAAGCGGAGCCCGGCGACCCCGGCAGCCCCTATGCCATCGGCAGCTCCGACGGCGGCCATGACGCCGTCCATCCCCAGCTCGGCACGCTCGACGACTTCCGCCGCTTCGTCGAAGCCTGCCGCGGCTCCGGTTTGGAGGTTGCGCTCGACTTCGCCATCCAGTGCTCGCCCGATCATCCGTGGGTGAAGCAGCATCCCGAATGGTTCAAGCGACGACCTGACGGCTCGATCCGCTACGCCGAGAACCCGCCGAAGAAGTATGAGGACATCGTCAATCCCGATCTCTATTGCGCCGACCGCATCGCGCTGTGGCAGGCACTGCGCGATGTCGTGCTGTTCTGGGTCGAGCAGGGCGTGCGCATCTTCCGCGTGGACAATCCGCACACCAAGCCGTTCCCGTTCTGGGAATGGCTGATCCGCGAGGTGCAGCAGCGCGACTCGAGCGTGCTGTTCCTGGCGGAAGCGTTCACGCGCCCCAAGATCATGAAGGGGCTGGCCAAGCTCGGCTTCACGCAGTCCTACACCTATTTCACCTGGCGCACGCATAAAGCGGAGTTCGAGCAATACTTAACCGAGCTCACGGGCTATCCGGAGCGCGACTATTATCGCCCGAATTTCTTCGTCAACACGCCGGACATCCTGCCGTTTCATTTACAGTCCGGCGAGCCATGGATGTTCAAGTCGCGCGTCGCGCTCGCCGCCCTGCTGTCGAGCAACTACGGCATCTACAACGGCTTCGAGCTGCTTGAGCATGAGCCGATCCCCGGCCGCGAGGAATATCTGAATTCGGAAAAATACGAGATCAAGGTCCGCGACTGGAACAAGCCCGGCAACATCAAGGATTACATCGCTCGGCTCAACCATATCCGGCGCAACAACGCTGCGCTTTTGCAAACGGCCGACCTGCGCTTCGCTCAAGTCGATGACGGCGAGGTCATCGGTTTCGTCAAGGAATCGATCAACCACGACAACGCGGTCGCCTGCGCCGTCGCCTTGAGCGGCGAGCGGCCACGGACGTTCTGGTTCCATTTCGGCGATATGACCATAGGACGGCAGGACAACCGCGCTTCGGTTCGCGCCATCGTCAACCTCGTCACCGGCGAACGCCACCTGATCGAGTGGGGCGGCGTCCGCCTCACCATCAACCCCCTCGACGATCCCGCGCTGTTGTTCCGTTGCGAGAGCGAGTGACGCCGTGAACGTAGCCTCGAGAATAGGTGTGCAATCGGAGGCCCAGGCCGACCTCTGGTACAAGGACGCCATCATTTACCAACTCCACGTCAAGGCCTTTGCCGACAGCAACAACGACGGCATCGGCGACTTCGCCGGCCTGACCGAGCACCTCGATTACCTTCAGGAACTCGGCGTCACCACGTTGTGGCTGCTGCCGTTCTATCCGAGCCCCGGCCAGGACGACGGCTATGACATTGCCGACTATCGCCGCATCAATCCCGACTTCGGCACGATGCGCGACTTCCGCCGCTTCATGAGCGAGGCGCAGCGCCGCGATCTGCGCGTCATCACCGAGCTTGTCATCAACCACACCTCGGACCAGCACCCCTGGTTCAAGCGCGCGCGGCGGAGCCGGCCCGGCACCGACGCGCGCAACTGGTATGTCTGGAGCAACAACGACCGGAAATATTCCGGCACCCGCATCATCTTCAGCGACACCGAGAAATCCAACTGGACCTGGGATGCCGAAGCCGGCGCCTTCTTCTGGCACCGCTTCTTCTCGCACCAGCCCGACCTCAATTACGCCAACCCGCGCGTGCTGTGGGCCATCGTCCAGGTCATGCGGCGCTGGCTCGACATGGGCGTGGACGGCTTCCGGCTCGACGCCATTCCGTACCTTTGCGAGCGCGAGGGCACCAACAACGAAAACCTTCCCGAGACACACGCGATCATCAAGGAAATCCGCCGCGAACTCGACGCCTACAGCCCCGGCAAGGTGCTGCTGGCCGAAGCCAATCAATGGCCGGAGGACGTCAGCGCCTATTTCGGCGACGGCGACGAATGCCAGATGGCCTATCACTTCCCGCTGATGCCGCGCATCTACATGGCCATCGCCCAGGAGGACCGCTTCCCGATCACCGACATCTTGCGGCAAACGCCGGAAATCCCGCCGAACTGCCAATGGGCGCTGTTCCTGCGCAACCACGACGAGCTGACGCTGGAAATGGTCACCGATGTCGAGCGCGACTACCTGTGGTCCACCTACGCCAACGATCCGCGCGCGCGCATCAACCTCGGCATCCGGCGGCGCCTCGCCTCGCTGATGGACAACGACCGCCGCAAGATCGAGTTGATGAACTCGCTGCTGTTCTCGTTTCCCGGCACGCCGACCATCTACTACGGCGACGAGATCGGCATGGGCGACAACATCTACCTCGGCGACCGCAACGGCGTGCGCACGCCCATGCAATGGACATCGGACCGCAACGGCGGCTTCTCCCGCTGCGATCCGGCGCGTCTCTATCTGCCCGTGATCATGGATCCCGTTTACGGCCATCAGTCGGTCAACGTCGAAGCACAACAACGAAGCCCATCGTCGCTGCTCAATTGGATGAAACGCATGATCGGCGTGCGGCGCTCAAGCCAGGCGTTCAGCCGCGGCACGTTGACCTTCCTGCGTCCGTCCAACCGCACCGTTCTCGCCTACGTGCGGCAATACGAAGACGACATCATCTTTTGCGTCGCGAACCTGTCACGCTCGGCGCAAGCCGCCGAGATCGACCTGAGCCCCTGGAACGGCCGATTGCCGGTCGAAATGCTGGGGCAAACGGCGTTCCCGCCGATCGGCGAACTGCCTTATCTCGTCACGCTGCCGCCCTACGGTTTCTTCTGGTTCCTGCTCGGGGAACAACAACAGCCCAAGGCCGAGGTGCGCATCAGCCACCGTGAATTCGCCACACTGGTGTGGACCGACAGTTGGAACTCGCTGCTGCAAGGGCGCGAACGCCGCGCCCTTGAGTCCGATGTGCTGCCGCAATTCCTTCTGGAACGGCGCTGGTTCGCCGAGAAGGCGCACGGGTTGCCGAAAACTTCGCTGCAATTCATCCTGCCGCTGGAGCAGAACGACCTGAACGCGGCGCTGGCGTTCGTCGATGCAGGCGACGAGCGCCACGGCATCGCGCGTTATCTTGTGCCGCTGAAGATCAAATGGACAAGGCTCGATCGCCGGCAGGCGCCCTCTCCCGACGCGGTGGCGGCGATCCGTCGCGGCGCGCGCGAGGGCACGTTGCTCGATGGCGCGAGCGACCGGGAGTTGATCGCGGCCGCGCTCAGCGCCATCCGTGACGGCGGCACCGTCGAACAGGGCGAGCGCCGCCTCGAATGCCGGCCGACCAGTGCATTTGGAGAGACGGCGGAGCCTGCGTTCGAGAAAGTCGATGTGCCCCAGCGCGAGCAATCCAACACCACGGCCATCGTCGATTCGACTTGCGTCGTGAAGTTGTTCCGCAAGGTCAATCCGGGCCTCCACCCCGAGGTCGAAATCGGCCGCTTTCTCGTCGAACATACCGACTTCAAGAATGCGCCGGCGCTACTCGGCTCCATCGAGCTGGTAGAGAACGGCACGCGAAGCGCGCTTGTGGTCGCGCATCGATTCATCGAGAATCAAGGCGATGCCTGGACGGTGACGGCGGCCTATCTCGGGCGTTTCATCGACGATCAGCGTGTCCTGTCCGCATCGCCTCCGGAGGAGAGCCCGGAGCTTGCCTCCTATCTGCAGCGGCTGCGGCAGATCGGTCGTCGCACCGGCGAGTTGCAAAGCGCCTTGGCAAGCCGACCCGATATCACCGATTTCGCGCCCGAGCCCGTCGGCACCGACGACATCGCCGCATGGACGGACCATCTGCTGACGCGCAGCGAGCGCGCCGTCGGCCTCCTGACGGAGGTCATGGCCAAGGCGCGCCAACGATTCGCCGACAATGAGCACGCGCTCGCCGCACGCCTGATCGACTCGCGCGACGCCATCGCGTCCTTGATCCGGCGCGCGCTACCATCGCGGATCGAAGCGATGAAGGCTCGCCATCATGGCGACTTCCATCTCGGGCAGGTGCTGGTGGCCAAGGACGACGCCTTCATCCTCGATTTCGAAGGCGAGCCCGGCCGCTCACTTGCCGAACGGCGGCAAAAGGCGCCGGCGGCACGCGACGTCGCCGGCATGATCCGATCGATCGACTATTCGACCGTGGCGGCGTTGGCGAATACGGTGAGCCTCACGCCGGAGGAGCACAATATCCTGCTTCCCAAGCTCGCGGTGTGGCGGGACCGGGCGACGGAGGCGTTCTGGGCCGCGTGCCGCCAAGCCAGCGACCCCGCGCTGTGGCCATCGGACCCGGCGCTGGCGCAAAGCCTTCTGGATTTCTTCCTGCTCGAAAAAGCCTTCTATGAAATGGAATACGAGCTGATGAACCGGCCGGCATGGCTGCACGTTCCCCTCGAAGGAGCGTGGCGCATCCTGACGCGACAGGGAGCGGTGCAGACATGATCTCCGCGGCGGCGCAGGCCATTATCGAGGGGCACCATCATGACCCGTTCAATTACCTCGGTTGGCACCACGAGGGCGCCGACGCCGTGGTGCGCGTGTTCCTGCCCGACGCCTCGCAGGTGCAGGTGGTCGACGATGCGGGCGGCGTCAGCGAACTGCCCCGCATCCATGACGCCGGCCTGTTTGCCGGGCCGGTGGTTGCGCGCGAACCGCGTTATCGCCTGCGCGCCCGTTATGGCGACAACGAGGTGGAGATGGAGGACGCTTATCGCTTTCCGCCGATCCTCTCCGATCTCGACCTGTATTTGCTCGGCGAAGGCACGCACTACGAACTTTACAATTGCCTGGGCGCACACCCGATGCAGATCGAAGGCATCGATGGCGTGGCGTTTGCCGTGTTCGCGCCGAACGCCCAACGCGTCAGCGTGGTCGGCGACTTCAATCTCTGGGACGGCCGGCGTCATGCCATGCGCGTGCGCGGCAACGGCTATTGGGAAATCTTCGTTCCGGGCGCGCGTGCCGGTGACAAATACAAGTACGAGATTCTCGCCGGCGACGGCCGGCTGCTGCCGCTCAAGTCCGATCCCGTCGCCTTCGCCGCCGAGATGCGTCCCGCCACAGCCTCCATCGTGGTCGATGCGGCACGGCTTCCCAAACCCATACACCTCGCGTGCGACGTCAACGCGCGCGACGCGCCGATCTCGATCTACGAGGTTCATCTCGGCTCGTGGCGACGCAAGCCGGACAACGATCACGCCTGGCTGACGTATCGCGAGCTTGCGGAGCAGTTGCCGGCCTACGCCGCCGATCTCGGCTTCACCCACATCGAGCTGTTGCCCATCTCCGAACATCCGTTCGACGGCTCATGGGGCTATCAACCGACCGGTCTGTTCGCCCCGACGAGCCGCTTCGGCCCGCCCGAAGACTTCGCTTATTTCGTGGACGCCTGCCATCGCGCCGGGCTTGGCGTGCTGCTGGATTGGGTGCCCGGCCATTTTCCCGACGATCCGCATGGCTTGGCGCAATTCGACGGCACCGCGCTCTACGAGCATGCCAATCCGATGCAGGGCCGCCATCGCGATTGGGACACGCTGATCTACAACTACGGCCGCACCGAAGTCGCGAACCTGCTCATTGCCAACGGTCTGTTCTGGCTTGACCGTTATGCCGCGGACGGGCTGCGCGTCGATGCCGTCGCCTCGATGCTCTATCTCGATTACAGCCGGGCGGAGGGGGAGTGGATTCCGAACCGCTACGGCGGCCGCGAGAACATCGACGCCATCGAGTTCCTTCGCCGCACCAGCACGCAAGCGTTCGGGCGCCACCCGCGCGCCACCACAATCGCCGAGGAATCCACCGCGTGGCCGATGGTGTCGAAGCCCGTGGACTGGGGCGGCTTGGGCTTCGGCTACAAGTGGAACATGGGATGGATGCACGACACCCTCGACTACATGTCGAAGGAGCCGATCCATCGCCGCCATCATCACGGCAACATCCTGTTTGGCCTGCACTACGCCTTTTCCGAGAACTTCATCCTGCCGCTGTCCCACGACGAGGTCGTGCACGGCAAACGCTCGATCCTCGGGCGCATGCCCGGCGATGACTGGCAGCGGTTCGCCAATCTGCGCGCCTACTACGGCTTCATGTTCGGTCATCCCGGCAAGAAGCTGATGTTCATGGGCTGCGACTTCGCGCACGACACCGAATGGAATCACGATCACAGTCTGCCGTGGCATCTGCTTGACCAGACGCCGCATCAGGGCGTGCAGCACCTCGTCCGCGATCTCAATCGGCTGTACCGCTCCACATCCGCCCTGCACGAGTTCGACTGCGACCCTGCCGGTTTCGAATGGCTGATCGCCGACGACGCCAACCAGAGCGTCTTCGCTTGGCTGCGCAAGGGCCGCGATCCGAAAGCGCGCTGCGTCATCGCCGTGAACTTCACGCCCGAGGTTCGGCGCGATTATCGCATCCGCGTGCCCTTCGCCGGAAACTGGCGCGAAGTGCTCAACACCGACGCGGCCGTCTACGGCGGCAGCAATACGGGAAACGCGGGGCTCGTGCGCGCGGTCGCCACCCCCGAAAGCGCGGAGGTGCACCTTGTCCTACCACCGCTTGCTGCCGTCTATCTCATTCCTGAAATCTGACCGCCGTTTCTCGGGCGGCGCGCCACACCCGCTGGGCGCCACATGGGACGGCCGCGGCACCAACTTCGCGCTGTTCTCCTCCAGCGCGGAAAAGGTCGAGCTATGCCTGTTCGACGATACAGGCCGCCACGAAACCGATCGCATCGTATTGCCCGAGCGCACCGACGATGTATGGCACGTCTATCTCCCCTACGCCGAGCCAGGGCAGCTTTATGGCTACCGCGTGCACGGCCCTTACGATCCCGAAGCGGGCTTCCGTTTCAACCCGCACAAGCTGTTGATCGACCCCTACAGCAAGCGCCTCGGCGGGCAATTCATCTGGAACGATGCTCATCTCGCCTACCGCGTCGGCAACCGGCGCGAGGATCTATCGTTCGACCGCCGCGACAACGCCCGCTCGATGTTCAAGTCCGTTGTCGTTGATCCCGCGCACACCTGGAGCGACGGCCGTCACCCCAACGTGCCCTGGGAAGACACGATCATCTACGAGGCGCACGTCAAAGGCCTGACGCAACAGCGCGACGACATCCCCAGTGAGTTGCGCGGCACCTATCGCGGCCTTGCCGCGCCGGCCATGATCGAGCACCTGCACAAGCTCGGCGTGACCGCGATCGAACTGCTGCCCGTCCACTCGTTCGTCGACGAGCGCCATCTGCTTGAACATGGCCTCACCAACTATTGGGGCTACAACACGCTGAGTTTTTTTGCTCCCGAGCAGCGCTACGCCGCCGACAACATCCAGACTGCGCTGCGCTCGACCGTGCTGGAGCTGCACAGCGCGGGAATCGAGGTTATCCTCGACGTGGTCTACAACCACACCGCCGAGGGCAATCATCTCGGCCCGACGCTGTGTTATCGCGGCATCGACAACGCGGCCTATTACTGGCTCGTCCCCGACGAGCCGCGCTACTATGAGAACTACACCGGCACCGGCAACGCGCTGCGGCTCACCCATCCGCGCGTGCTACAGATGGTGATGGATTCGCTGCGTTATTGGGTCGAGGCGTTCCACGTCGATGGCTTCCGCTTCGACCTGGCGAGTACGCTCGGCCGCACGCCGGCCTTCGATTCCCGCGCTGCATTCTTCGCCGCCGTCCAGCAGGACCCCATCCTGGCCAACACGAAGATGATCGCTGAACCGTGGGACATCGGCCTCGGCGGCTATCAGGTTGGCGGCTTTCCGCCCGGCTGGTCGGAATGGAACGACTCCTATCGCCGCACCATGCGACGCTATTGGCGGGGCGAAGGCGGGTTGCTCGGCGATCTGGCCGGCGCACTGACGGGCTCGGCGGCGCAATTCCGTCACGACGGCCGGGGCCCGCGGGCCAGCATCAATCACGTCGTCGTCCACGACGGATTCACGCTGGCCGACCTCGTCAGCTACGAGCACAAGCACAACGAGGCCAACGGCGAGGACAACCGTGACGGCTCCGACGACAACAACAGCCTCAATTGCGGCGTCGAGGGCCCGAGCGACGATCCAGCGATCCTGGAGCGCCGCCGGCTGCTGCGGCGCAATCAACTGGCCTCGCTGCTCCTCGCGCACGGCGTCCCGTTGCTGCTCGCCGGCGACGAAGCCGGCAACACGCAGAGCGGAAACAACAACGCCTATTGTCAGGACAACCCAATAGGCTGGGTGGACTGGTCCGGCCTGCGCAATGGCGACGACCTCAGCGAATTTGTCGGCGGCCTCGCGCGATTGCGGCAACGGTTCGCGCAGCTTCGCCCGCGGCATTGGCTGGAGGGGCGCAAGGCCGACGGCAGCCATGATGTGCTCTGGCTACGCCCGGATGCTGCCCCGATGAACGACGACGACTGGAAATTCCCCGAGGGGCGATTCCTCGCCTACGTGCTGGCCGCCGGCGAGGATGGCGGCGAACCTTTGTTCCTGGTGTTCAACGCCGCGGCCGAGCCGATCGAACTGACCATGCCGCCGTGGGGCGGTGTCACGCGGTGGTCGTGCGTGCTCGACACCGTGCGGAACACAGTGCGGGTCGAGAGCGGCACCGCGGAGCCGGGCGCACGGTGGACGGTGGCGGCGACATCCATCCTGGCTTTCGCGGGCCAGTCATGATTGCCTTTGGCTCTACAGGATGAGGAATGCTTCACTTCACGCAGAGGGCGGGAACTCTTTGCGCGCAGGACGTTTATCACAACGACGCGCGGGAACGCGCCCGCAATCACATCCAGAATCAGATTGGGCCGTGCGATGCAGAACGCAAACCCCGATCATCCCCCATCGCCTCAACGATCTGTCCGGCAGCGATGGCTGCCATCCCTGGAAAAGGCGCTGAAAAGCCGCATCGGCTGGGTCGATGAGATCATCACGCCGTTCGCCCGTCGCCGTCATAAGCTCAAGCCGCAGCGCAACACGCAGCGGCGGCCGGCTGCCTAGAGCGTTTTCGAGCGAAGTGGATACCGGTTCGCGTGAAGAAAACGCGTTTAAACAACGACCTAGAGTCCTTCACCGTTTTCATCAAACGGTGAGGGACTCTAGGACGTAAGCCCTTGCGGCGGACGCTTCCGTCGCGGCGTTGCGCCGCAGATCGCTTTTGACGCAGCGTAAACGATTCATCGTCGTCACCCGCTGCAACGCCAAAATTTGCACGCGGCGCTCGACCGCGCTGCAACCGCGAAGCACTGGAACCCACCAAAGCCCTCTGTAAGATGTGGCCCGCAACGGACCTCTCGCCGGTGCTCGAGGCAGGCCGGATACGAACCATCCCCGTCCTGACGAAGGTTTCCCGGCCCAGGAGGACTCCGCAACAATCCGCAATGCTCGTACAGAGCAAAGGAGACGGCGATGGGTGTGAAACGGTGGGTTGGGGTAGCGGCCGCGTGCTTGGCCATGATGGGGACATCGGTATCGGCCGGGCTTGCGCAGCAATGGCCGGCTCGCACCGTGAAGGTCGTGGTGCCTTACGGCGTCGGCGGCGTGACGGATATCATGGCGCGCCTCACCGCGGACCGGCTGGGCAAGCGTTTCAACCAGACGTTCGTCATCGAGAACAAGCTCGGAGCCGGCGGGTCCATCGGTGTCGATTACGCCATGCGTTCTCCACAGGACGGTTACACGCTTCTCTTTGTCGGCAGCACGCTGTTTACCGTTCTGCCGCTGGCGCGGGAGGTGAACTACGAGCCGCTGAAGGATCTCGTGCCCGTCAGCATCACCGGAACCAACGGGATGGTGTTCGTGGCCGGAAAGGATGCGCCTTACTCGACGCTGCGCGAGTTCATCGACTATGCACGCGCTCATCCCGGCGCGGTCACCTATTCCAGCGGCGGGCCGGCGACCAACAACCACCTGGCGATGGCTTATCTCGCCGGGCGCGAGAATCTCAAGATGGTTCACGTGCCGTTCGGCGGCGGGCAGGCGGCACTCACAGCCGTGCTGTCGAAGGCGGTCAACGTGCACTTCGGCAACTCGTCCGACCTTATCGAGCCGGTTAAGAGCGGCACGGTGAAGGCGCTCGCCGTCTCCTCGCGTGAACGCATGCCGCAACTGCCGAATGTGCCGACCGTTGCCGAAACCGTTCCGGGCTTCGAATACATCGCCTGGAACGGCTATGCGGTCACCGGCGGCGTGCCGAAGGAGGTGGGGAATCGACTGGCCGAGGCTTTGCAAGTGATCGCTCGCGATCCCGAGGTGATCAGCACCTTCACCAAGCTCGGCATCGAATCCGTCGGCACGACCCAGGAGCAGGCCATCGCCAGCGTCCGCAAGGACATGCCGATCTTCTCGCAGGTCGTCGATATGGCCGGCGTGCGCCGCAAGTAACGCCATAGCCGGCGCCCGTCCCAAGCGGCACCGGCAAAACGCCGCGCGGCGACGGAAAGACAGGACGATCTTTTAGAGAAGGGGTTACGCCATGCTTCGCTACCTTCTGATCCCGGCGGTCCTGCTGGCCGGCGCCGCCGTGGCGCAAGCCGACGACTTTCCGTCCCGCAACGTCACCATCGTGTCGCCGTATCAAGCCGGCGGCACGAGCGACATTATCGCCCGTATGCTTGCGCAAAAGCTGACCGAGCGATGGGGCAAGAGCGTCATCATCGAGAACCGGCCGGGCGCCAACGGCGGCATCGGCGTCACCGCCGTGACGCATTCGGCGCCCGACGGGCACACTTTACTGGCGGTCGCGTCGAGCGCACTGACGATCAACCCGATTTTCTATCCCAAGCTGCCCTATGACGTGGCCCGCGATCTCGCACCCGTCACACGCACCGGCATGGTATAGAACCACCCGCCGTCATGCGCGGACTTGATCCGCGCATCCATCTTTATCCGCGCATCGATTTTTTTGAAAAGGATGGATCACCGCGCCATAGGCGAGCGAAATGGGGGAGCGAAGCCGCGTCGTTCTCCGAGTGCTATGCCCTGCAATAACGCCGGATGGCGTTTCCGTTAAGAACCTATCGCCCCCCCCCCCTCGCCGATCATCCTACTCCATGTAGGAGCGGTCGATCTTGTCGATCACGCGAACCATCGCGGCGAAATCGCGGTCGCCGACCAGCTCGTTGCGATTGCCCGTGCGGTTCTCCGCCCAGCCCTGCGCCAGGATCGCGCGATCCTCCGGCGGCGGCTCGTAAACATTCTGGCCGGTGGACATCGCCGCGATTTGAATCTGGCACGAACGCTCCAGAAAATAATGCAGCAGATAGCATTCGGGAATGCTGCGGCCGGTCACCAGCGTGCCGTGATTCTGCATGAACATGACGCGCTTGTTGCCGAGATCGCGCACCAGGCGCGGGCACTCGTCCTCGTCATGCACCAGGCCCTCGTAACCGTGATAGGCGATCTGGTCATGGAAGCGCGTCGAGACCTGGGCGACGAACTTAAAGCCGCACTCCATCGTCGCGACCGCAGCGCCCGCGACAGTGTGCAGATGGATGGTCGCGTTGACATCGGGCCGCGCCTGCAACACGGAAGCATGGATCAGAAACCCGGCAGGGCTCGACGTATGTTCGGTTTCATAAACCAGGTTGCCGTCGAGGTCGTAGCAACACAGGTTCGATGCCGTCACCTCGGAAAACAACAGCGCGGTCGGCTTGATGAGGAAGTGGTTCTTCGCGTCCGGCACACGCGCGGTAAAATGGTTGTAGGTGAGATCCTCCAACCCTTGGTATGCAGCGATGCGATAGAGCTGCGCCAACTGGACGCGCGTCTCCCATTCAGCCATGCTGACGCGATGGCGCATGGATGGCGTTTGGGGGGACGGCATGGCAACGACCGGCATGGGATCACTCCTCTCGGCGATGCTTCAGGTTAGGCATGCCCCTGAAAAAAGACAATTGATCTCGACGACAGCGGCGCCACAACGCGCCGCAAGACTGCAAGCGCAGATTGCGAAGATCCTACGCCGGGTTGCCGTGGCGCTCGCCCTTCTCGCACCGGTCGCCACGCACGCCGACACCGTTGCCGATTTCTATCGCGATAAGACTGTTTCGATCACGGTGCCGGGAGGCCCAGGCGCGTCGCTCGCGCTCTATTGCCAACTTATCGCCGCCCATTGGAAGCGGCACATTCCAGGCAACCCGACACTGGTATGTCAGCATCGGCCCGGCGCCGGCGGCACGCTGGGCGCGGCCTATATGTACAACGTGGCGCCGCGCGACGGCTCGGCCATCGGCGAAATCCAATCGGCCTCGGTGCTGGCGCCCGCGCTGCGGAAGATGAACTTCGATGCCAAGCAATTCATCTGGCTCGGCTCGATGACGCCGGAGCCGAGCGTCATCGCAGTATGGCACAAGGCGCCGGCCACGACCGTCGACGGCGCCAAGCGCGTTGAAGTCCTGATGGGTTCGACCGGCACCTCGTCGGAAACCTACATCACGCCGACCTTGATGAATAAGCTCCTCGGAACGAAATTCCGCGTCGTGCAGGGCTACACCGCCGGCAACATCAATCTGGCGATGGAGCGCGGCGAAGTGCATGGCCGCTGGGCGCCATGGGCCAACTGGATCAGCGTTCATCCCGATTGGGTGCGCGACAAATGGATCGTCCCGCTGGTGCAGTACGGCACCAAGGTCGCGGAACTGCCCGACGTGCCCTATCTCAAGGACCTGGTGCCGACGGACGAAGGCAAACAAATGATCGGCTTCGTCGAATTGGCCTCGCAAGTCGGCAAGGGATTCTTCCTGCCGCCGGGCGTGCCGGCCGACCGGGTGGCGGCGCTGCGCGCCTCGTTCATGGCGACGATGAAGGACGAGGCCTTCCTGGCCGCCGCGGCAAAGGTCAACGCCGACATCAACCCGATCGCCGGCGAAGCCTTGCAGGAAACCGTCGGCCGGGCGCTGACAACACCGGAATCGGTGCTGGCCAAGATGCGCGACTATCTGGGCTACCAGAAGTAATAGATCTGTTTCTTGTGACGAACTGAAAGCGCGTGTCGGGACGACGGCGTGTGTCATCGCCAAGGCACGCGACCTGAATTCGCGCGACCCGGATCAATGCGCGAGCGGCATTCGGGGAACGGAGGCGCGGCTTCGGATTTCAACGCGGCTTGGTACGGCAACGGTCCTCGCAAGTGCCCACCCCGCTCCGCGATGTAAGGTTGCGGCTTAACGCTCGCTCCGAACCCTATCAGGGAGTTGTCCGATGCCCCTCGTTTACAGACCTGCCCGAGTTGAGGACTTGGCAACGGCGGACGCGCTGGTGGTTGCCAGCATCAACGATCTGACCGTCCGGCACGGCTTCGGCCCGATGGCGACGGCGAGCCCTCCCAACTTTCAACTGTTTTCGCTCAAGGACGATCCTGACGGGCTATGGGTCGCGGAGGACGACGGCGACATCTTGGGTTTCGCCTGGAGCTGGGTATGCGGAGACGTTTGGTTTCTCGCCCAGTTGTTCGTCGATCCGGCCCGGCAGGGTGGCGGCATCGGCAATGAATTGTTGAAACGGACCCTGGAACACGCCCGGAAATCAAAAGCGGTTCACAAGGCGCTTATTACATTCACCTTCAACCGTGTTTCGCAGGGCCTCTACATGCGGCACGGCCTCTTTCCCAAGATGCCGATTTACTTCTTCAGTGCGGCGCGCAAACGGGTCATGGAAACATTACCGAAGTCGCCGCTGCGGAGCATCGCCATCGACGACACCGCCGCGACCATGGAAAGGCTTGTCGAGATCGACTCCCGCGCCATAGGCACCTCGCGAGAGAAGCATCACCGCTACTTGCTCAGTGATCCGACGACCGCAGGGTTTCTGCTCTACGCCGGCAGCGATTGCGTCGGCTATGGCTATATCGGGTCCAACGGGCATATCGGACCTCTTGCGGTCATGCGGGCCGACATTCTTCGCGATGCCTTTACGGCTGCATTGACGCTGGCGGCGGATCGCTCCTCCGAGAAAATATCGGCGTTCCTGCCGGGCAGATGCGACAGCGCATTGAGTCTCGCGGTCAACCACGGGATGCGCATCACCTTCCCAATGCTCTTGATGGCATCGCCTGGCTATGGCGATTGGACGCAATACCTGCCGCGAAATCCGGGCTTCATGTGAGAGGATACCCGCCGGGGCTGGGATCCAGAGGTGCTGGTCCGCCCCCCGGACCTCCCGCCTCCCGAATGCGAGAGCGGTTCACGCCGACTCCCAGACCTTGGTATCCAACATTACGCCGGGAGCGATCAAGAATTGGCGCGCCCGAAAGGATTCGAACCTCTGACCCCCAGATTCGTAGTCTGGTGCTCTATCCAGCTGAGCTACGGGCGCCTGCCGTTCCGTATGGAACGTCCCGCGCGGGGCGGGACGGGGCTAGAGCTATCGTCTCCGCCCTCCATTGGCAAGTGGCTCGGCCAACGCCGGAATCCGCGGGGTTACGAGGCCCGCGCGCGCGCGTTGCGGCGGGAATCGAGCTCGACTGCCCGGTCCGGGATGGTCAGCCGGAAGGTCGCGCCGATGGTTCCCTCGACCAGCTTGATCTCGCCGCCGTGGGCGCGCACCAGTTCGGCGGCAATGACGAGGCCAAGCCCGGTTCCTCCGCTGCGCGCCGAGCTCTGAAACGGCTCGAACAGGTGCTCGCGCGCCTTGGCCGGGAAACCGGGTCCGGTGTCGGACACCTCGATCTCGACAATGGCCCCCTCGCGCCGCCCGGTGATACGCACTTGGTCGCGCGCGGGGTCGTTCGGCATGCGCGTCTCCAACGCCTGCACCGCGTTGCGGGTGAGATTGAGCAACACCCGGAGAAGCTGGTCCGGGTCCGCATCGACGATCAGCCCGCGCTCGATGGCGACCACCCAACCGATCCGGTTCTCCGACAGCGCCAGCGTCTCATGAACCTCGCCGACCAACGCCTCGACGGCAACCGGCTTGCGGTCCGGCGGCGGCTCCTGCACCCGTCCATACGACAATGTCGATTGGCAGAATGCGATGGCGCGTTCCAGCGAACGCATCAGCTTCGGCGCGAAGCGCTGCACCCTCGGGTCCGGCAGGCTGGTCAGCCCTTCGGAGAACAACTGGGCCGAGGTCAAGAGGTTACGCAGGTCGTGGTTGATCTTGGACACCGCAAGGCCGAGCGCCGCGAGCCTGCTCTTCTGCTGCAGCATCGACGCCAGATCGCGTTGCATTTCCGCAAGCTCGCGTTCGGCATAGCCGATCTCGTCCTGGCGCGGCGAGGCGATGATGACCCGCGACGGATTCTCCGGGTCGGCGCGAAACGACACGATGTTGGCGGTGATGCGCCGCATGGGCCGCACCAGCAGGTAATGCAGCGCGATGTATAGAAGCGTCGCGGTGATTCCCGAGATCAGCAGCGTCAGCAACATGATGGTGAGCGAGAACCGCAGCATCGCCCGGCGCAGCGGCGCCTCATCCAGCACAATCTCGAGGAAGTCCCCGCCCATCGGCGCCGGTCCGACGACACGCATCACGTCCTTGTCACCCCCCGCGAGCGTATCGAATGCATCGATCATGGCGCGGAACCAGGACACATCGCGCATATCGACATCGTGATGGATCGTCGGCGGCATGTCGGAGATCGCGAGCAGCCGCCGCCGCTGCCCCATTTTTACCGCAACGGTCCGTGCCCCGACACTCTGCAGGATCTGCCGTGCCAGGCTCTCGGGAACCATGCCGCTCGGCGCGGCGTCGAGTACCAGCGCCGCGGTGTGTGCGGCGGCAAGGCGGTCGTTCAACCAGTTGAGCCGGAAGTTCGCGATCGAGGGCGCATAAATCAGCACTTCGGCGATCATAACGAACAGGATGGTCAGGATCAGGAGCTTGCCCGACAGCCCCAAGCGGCCGAGGCAGAACCGCGTCCGCTCGGCCTTCGGTTCCTCAGCCGGTACGATGGCCGGTTCGGGCGGTTGCGTCATTGTGGCTCGCCAGTTCAGCCGCAGCATTCAGCTCCAAGCGCCTCGCCCGAGCATCAACCGTTCAGCCCGGGCATTATTCATCCGAGGCGGCGCAGCAGATTGAGCAAGCGCCGAGCCCAGGATGTCGGCAAACGTGGCGCGAAGAAGGTCGCCGCGGCGCGCTTGCCAATGTCCATATAGGTCGGATACGGCACGATCATATCGGCAAACGCCCGGACATCGAGTCCGTGGTTGAGGGCAAGCGCCCAAGCCACGATCTGCTCGCCAGCCGAGGCGCCGACGATGGTGGCACCCAGGATGACGCCCTTGGCGTCGGTTACCACCTTGATATGACCGAGAATTCGGCGCTCGGCCTGGGCGCGGTCGTTGTCGCGGTAGGGCCAGCGCAGCACTCGGATGGCGCCATGCTCCCGGCGCGCCTCGATGTCGGTCAGGCCGACGTGGGCCAGTTCCGGATCGGTGAAGGTCACCCGCGGCACCACGTCCAAGGCCCGATTGACCGGCAGCCAGAACATCAGATGCCGGACCAGCAGCGCCGCGTGGTGGTCGGCAACGTGGCTGAACCGCGGTGCGTCGATAACGTCGCCAACAGCGTAAACGCGCTTGTTGGTGGTGCCGAACCGCTTGTTGACGACAATGCCGCCCGGCTGGTGCTTGATGCGGGCAGCCTCGAGGCCAAGGCTCGCGACGTTCGGCTCGCGGCCCGCCGCGATCAGCAGGTCGGTGCCCTGAATGGTTTCCTCGGTATCACCGGAGAGCACGACCTCGACACGTTGCCGCAGCCGGCGCACCCGCTCGATACGCACCCCGTTACGGACGGTGACGCCTTCGCGTGCCAACGCATCGAGCACCACGGCGGCGCATTCTGCGTCTTCGCCTTGCAACGGCTCACCGGGATCGAGCACGGTGACCTCGGACCCCAGCCGGCGGAACGCCTGGGCCAGTTCAAGCCCAGCCGGCTCGCCACCGATGACGATCAGGTGCTTCGGGCGTTCCCGCACCTCGAACACGGTTTCATTGGTGAGATAGGCAGACTGCTCGATCCCCGCGATCTTTGGCACGATTGGCCGCGAACCGGTCGCAATAACGAAACGGCGCGCCCGAATTTCGAACGCGACGTCATCGGCCGGGCCGACGATGAGGGTGCGCGTATCGCGAAAGCGCGCCTCGCCTTCAATGACGCGGACGCCAAGCCCGGTCAGGCGCTCGCGCGAATCGTTGGCCGCGGCTGCACCGATCACGCGATGAATATGATCGTTGACCCGGTCGAACTCGACGCCGGGGCGCGACGATTCGATACCGAACGGTCCGCCGCCGCGCGCGGTTTCGGCGCGCCGCCCGGCTGCGATCATCGCCATCGAGGGTATGCCGCCGGCGTTGAGGCGGGTGCCGCCCATGCGCCCCTTTTCGACCAGGATCACCGGCGCACCGAGCGCGGCGACACCCATCGCCACCGCGAGCCCCGCGGCCCCCGCGCCGATGACGCAAATGTCGGTCTTGAGCTTCTCGGCCATGCCGATCCTTTCGGTTCCGCCGCGTCAACCCGGGCACAGGGAGCCGCGGCCACCCGGTGTCGCCAGGGAGGCGAGTTCGGCCGGAGAGGATGGCCTGGCCGGCTTCGACAGCCGCCAGATTCCCGCCCAATCCCGACATAGAGCCTGCGATCCAAAGCCAAGATCGGGCATCGTACCGGCCGTCGCTTGGAGGAAAGAGCGGTTGTGGGCAGGCATCGTGACCGCAGATTGTGCTGACCGGACCTCGGATCCGGGCTTGAAATCGGATTTTGGCAGGCCCATTCCCCGCCACCCTAGCAAAAAGGCGGCTGCGCGACGGGAGGTATACACGAACCGGGCGGGCCAAGGCCATCCGCCTGATTTGCGAGACAAATCGCGCCTGCCGCCGCCCGCGATCGCGTCGCATTGACGCCCAAGCCCTGCCTCCGTATAAGCCGCACGCGACGGCGAACGGAGATCAAGCTCGTGAAGCGGACCTATCAACCCAGCAAGCTGGTGCGTAAGCGCCGTCACGGATTTCGCGCGCGCCTCAAGACCACGGGAGGCCGCAAGGTGCTGGCCGCCCGTCGCGCACGCGGCCGTAAGCGGCTCAGCGCCTGATCCCGGCGCGGATGCCCGCGCCCAACCGGCGGCGGCTTCGGCAGCGCGCGGACTTCCTGGCGGCCGCGACCGGCGCAAAGGCTCCCGTGAGCGGATTTGTGCTGCAGGCGCGGGATCGGCGCGAGGATGGGCCAGTGCGTGTCGGATTCACCGTCTCCCGCAAGGTCGGTAACGCGGTCGAGCGCAACCGGGTGCGCCGGCGGCTGCGGGAGGTGGTGCGGCTTTCGCCGCCCGACCGGATGCGGCACGGTTTCGACTATGTTCTGATTGGGCGGCGCGCGGCGCTCGACCTGCCCTTCGGCCGGCTGACCGAGGATTTCGACCGCGCTCTTGCTCGTGTGCATGGCAAGAGCCCCGTCGCCACCCCACATGCGGGCGCGAGATAGAAGACCGGACATGACCGACCAGAAAAACACCATCCTCGCCATTGTTCTGTCCGCGCTCGTGCTGATCGCCTGGCAGTACTTCGTCGGCGTCCCGCAGATGGAGAAGCAGAAGCAAGAGGCACAGCTCAAGGCGCAGCAGCAGCAGACCCAGCAAACGCAAAAGCCTGTCGCGCAACCGGCACCGGGCGCGCAGCCCGGCGCACCGTCCGCACCCGGCCAGCCAGCCGCCACGCCCGCAACGCAGCGCCCGCGCGAGGCCGTGATCGCCGCCACCCCGCGGGTAACGATCGACACGCCGCGCCTGCACGGCTCGATCTCGCTGAAGGGCGCGCAGATCGACGACCTGGCACTGACGCAATACCACGAGACGGTGGACAAGAACTCGCCGCCGATCGTGCTGTTGGCGCCATCGGGAAGCCCCAATCCATTCTATGCCGAGTTCGGCTGGGTCGGCGGCGCGGGTGCAACGGTAAAACTGCCCGACAGCAACACGGTCTGGACGCAGCAGGGCTCCGGCGCACTGACGACGGACCGGCCGGTGACGTTGACCTACGACAACGGCGAAGGCCTGGAGTTCCGCCGCGTCATCACCGTCGACGACAAGTACCTGCTGACCGTCAAGGACGAGGTCGTCAACAAGGGTTCGGCGGCGGCAACCCTCTACCCGTTCGCGCTGATCCGGCGCGACGGCACGCCGCAGACACTCGGCTACTACATCCTGCACGAAGGCCTGATCGGCGTGATGGGCGATCAAGGCCTGCAGGAATTCACGTACAAGACCATCGAAGACAAAAAGAACGTGTCGTTCAAGGCGACCAACGCCTGGCTCGGCATCACCGACAAGTATTGGGCGGCGACGCTGCTCCCCGACACCACGGCGGCGATCCAGGCCCACTTCTCCTATACGCTCAACGGCACGCAGAAGAGCTACCAGACCGACTACCTCGGCGAGGCCAAGACCGTCGCGCCCGGATCTTCGATCGCGACCAGCAGCCGGCTGTTTGCCGGCGCCAAGGAGGTCGCCATCGTCGATGGCTACGAGAAGAGCCTCAACCTCAACCGCTTCGAGCTTCTGATCGACTGGGGCTGGTTCTACTTCGTCACCAAGCCGATGTTCTGGGCGATCGACTGGCTCTATCACCACGTCGGCAACTTCGGCATCGCCATCCTTCTCATCACCGTCCTGATCAAGGGCGTGTTCTTCCCGCTCGCCAACAAATCCTACGCCTCAATGGCGAAGATGAAGGCGGTGCAGCCGGAGATGATGGCGATCCGCGAGCGCTATGCTGACGACAAGATGAAGCAGCAGCAAGCGCTGATGGAGCTCTACAAGAAGGAGAAGATCAATCCTCTTGCGGGTTGCCTGCCGATCGTGATCCAGGTGCCGGTGTTCTTCGCGCTCTACAAGGTGCTGTTCATCAGCATCGAGATGCGGCACGCGCCGTTCTTCGGCTGGATCCATGATCTGTCCGCGCCGGACCCTACGAACATCTTCAACCTGTTCGGCCTGCTGCCGTTCGACCCGACCTTGCTTCCGGTCGTCGGCCACTTCCTGCATCTCGGCATCTGGCCGCTGATTATGGGCGTGACGATGTGGGCGCAGATGAAGCTCAACCCCGCGCCGCCCGATCCGACGCAAAAGATGATCTTCGACTGGATGCCGGTGATCTTCACCTTCATGCTGGCGTCGTTCTCGGCCGGCCTCGTTATCTACTGGGCGTGGAACAATACGCTGTCGGTGATCCAGCAGAGCATCATTATGCGCAAGAACGGCGCCAAGGTGGAGCTGTTCGACAACGTCAAGGCGCTGTTCGGCAAGAAGAAGGGCGCAGGGTAAACGCCGCGATGCTCGGGCAGCGCATACCGGCGCGCCCGAGAGAGCGCGGTTTCGCGAATCGCCTCAGAGCCAGCGGCGCGGCCCAGTGCCCGAATCCGAGACGGCGCGGTGCGCCACCACCCTGTTCCAGATAAAGAGAACGATCAGCGCACCGACGGTCGCGCCGATTAAGCCCGCGCCCTGATCGAGCCGATACCAGCCGATGGACTGGCCGATAAACGTGGCCACGAAGGCGCCGGCAATTCCAAGAACTGTCGTCAGAATGAAACCGGCGGGATTGTTGGGCCCCGGTGACAGAAACTTGGCAATGATGCCTGCGACGAAGCCGATCAAGATAATCCAGAGAATAGACATATCTGCACCTTCGTTGGCCGATCCCGAGCGGCTCCAACCGCCCGCCGTGCGACGGTGAACCGCCGCCGGCACCCCAACAGGGCGACAACAAAACTCCACATTCCGGCGCCGGTTCCATCGCGCGAGCCGATTTCACAGTTCGCCCGCCGCGTACCGCGCAAGACATTCGTCAAAGGTCGGAAATTCCCGCCGCCGACGCTGCGATGACGGAACTTTTGCCGCCCGACCTCACTTGGACCGCTCGGGGTGGGCAATTCCGAGATCCGTAGCGGCACAGTGGGAGCAAACGGCAATCGGGCCGCCGCTCCGCTCATACCGCCTCAGAATGGAGTGGAGGGTACGATGGGTCTTCTCGACGTTCTCAACGGTATGCAAAACGGCCCACGCGGCCAGCAAAGCCCCGCCGATACAAAATCGGGCGGCATGTCCCCGATCATGATGGCCATCCTGGGACTGCTGGCCTACAAGGCGATCAAGGGGATGGGCGGCTCCTCGACTGCCCCCGCGTCGCCCGCGCCAACCCCGACGCCCCTCCCCCGGGCCGACCAAGGCGGCGGCATCGGCGATCTATTGCGCAGCGCGCTCGGCGGTAATGCGGCCTCGGGCAGCCCCCGTCAGCCCGGCCAGGACCAGCCCAACAGCGGCAACCTTGGCGGACTTGGCGGCCTTCTGACCGGAGGGCTTGGCGGCCTGCTGGCCGGCGGCGCAGCCGGCAGCGTTTTGAGCGGCGGATTGGGCGATCTGCTCAAACAATTCAAGGATGCGGGCCAGCATGACGTGGCCAAGTCTTGGGTCGGGACCGGCGCCAACCAGGAGATCGCACCGGACGATCTGGCCAAGGCGCTGGGCTCCGAGCAAATCGATACGCTCATGGCTCACTCCGGGCTATCGCGCGACGAACTGCTGTCGGGCCTGAGTCAGTATCTGCCGCAAGTCGTCGACGAATTGACCCCCGACGGGCGGCTGCCGACCGAGCACGAGATTTCGCGAATGATCTGAAGGAGCGCCGGGCGCGAGCCGTGCCGATCGCATTGGATCGCGCCCCGGCCAACCAGCGGAGCAAGCGGGGCGGCGACCGATGACGCGAGGCGTTGCGTTTTGCCGAGCGTGCAAAGCCACCAGCAAAGGATGCCAGACATGATGACACGTTCTCTATCCGCCGCCACCGTCTCTCTTTTCGGCGCGGCCGCTCTTTTGGGCGCGGTCGCGCTCAGCGCCACTTCGGCTCAAGCCCTGACGATGCAGGAGTGCAGCGCCAAATATAAAGCGGCGCAAAGCGCCGGAACGCTGAAGGGAATGAAGTGGAACGACTTCCGCAAGGCGGAATGCGGCGCGAATGCTTCCGCTACGCCGGCTGCGACCGCCACGCAAAAGCCGGCCGTGGCACCCGCGGGCTCGGTGTCCACCGCAACCAAACCGGCAACGGCAGCCCCGCGCCCCACAGCAGCCGGCAACGCCGTCTTCCCGTCCACAATATCATCGAAGTATTCCTCCGAGTCCGCGGGCAAGGCGCGTATGCACACCTGCCTCGACCAGTACAATGCCAACAAGGCGAGCAACGCCAACGGCGGCATGAACTGGATTCAGAAGGGCGGCGGCTACTACAGCGAATGCAACAAGCGCCTGAAGGGTTGATGCGTTCAGCGCCCGATCACGCACACGGCAGCGGCCGGCTTTGACAGCCGGCCGTCTGTCCTGGCGCGCGGCATTGCGAGATGATGAAACCAGCCGCGATGAAATCAGGCCGGCGGCGTGCCCATGAAATCGCGCTTGCCGATCTCGACGCCGCACTGGCGAATGATGTCGTAGGCGGTGGTGGTGTGAAACCAAAAATTCGGCAGGCTGCTGCCGAGCAGCAGGCTCTGTCCGGTGAACTGCCGGGTGTTACCGTTCGGAAACGTAATGCTGATCTCCTTGCCCTCGGTGCCGTCAATCTCGCCGGGCTTCACGCTTTTCAAGAATTCGACGGTCTTGGCGATCCGCTCCTTCAACTGCGCGACGGTGGTTTCGTCGTTGGCGAACTTGGGAAGCTCCTTGCCGGCAAGCCGTCCAGCCGCGTTGGCGGCATGATCCGTCGCGGCGCGCACCTGCCGCGCCAGGTTGTACATGTCGGGCGCAAGCCGCATGGCGAGGAGGTCGGCCTCGTTGACCTTGCGTGCCGCGGCCCAGGCCGCCGCCTTGTCGAGCACCGTAGACAGGCCGTTAAGATGCTGCATAAACACCGGGATCGAAACGGTATACATGGAAATGGGCATGGGTTGCGGCCTCTCGTCGGATGACAATGCGATGGCGCAAGCCTAGACCCTTTCGCCGCCCTATAGAACGCCGAACGACACGCCTTCTTCACGTCCACCGATTCCCACTTCGCTTGAAAACGCTGTAGCGTGAGCCTCGTGAGCACCTCATCCTCATTTTCGTCGTCCGAGCGGGAAGCCGGCCGCCTGCTGTTTGCGCAGGAATGGCGCTTCGCCACCGCGGCCGGATCGCTCGAATCGCTGCCGAAGATGCGCGGCATCGAGATCGCCTTTGCCGGCCGTTCCAATGTCGGGAAATCGAGCCTCATCAACGCGCTGACCGGGCGCAACGCGCTGGCGCGCACCTCGAACACGCCCGGCCGCACCCAGGAGCTGATCTTCTTCGCCAGCGATCCGATGCTCACCTTGGTCGACATGCCAGGTTATGGCTATGCCGCCGCGCCCCGGCCGAAGGTGAAGGCGTGGACCCAATTGGTCCACGAATACCTGCGCGGCCGCGCCAACCTCGCCCGCGTCTATGTGCTGATCGACGCGCGGCACGGCCTGAAAGACGCCGATGCGCCGCCGCTCGATGCGCTCAGCGAAGCGGCGGTGAGCCATCAGATCGTCCTGACCAAGGCCGATCAGGTCAAGGCCCCCGAACTGACGGAACGGATCGCGGCGATCGAAGCGGCGCTCGCCAAGCGCCCGGCCGCGTTCCCGCACGTCCTGCCGACATCGTCGCGCGAGGGCACGGGCATCGCCGAGCTGCGCGCGGCGATCGCACGGCTCAAGGCCGAACGCAGTTGAGAAACGAGGCATCATGGTTTCCGCATTGCTGATCCTGGCCGGATTGATGGGTGCCGCCGGCGTCGTCCTCGCGGCGGCCAGTGCCCACGGCGCGCCGGGCTCCGGGCTCGACAGCGCGGGTTTCATGCTGCTGTTTCACGCCGTTGCCATCCTGGGCGGCGCGGCGCTCATGCACCAGGGGATGACATCGCGCACGGCGGGGCTGGTTGCGCTCTGCGGCTTCGTGCTCGGCGGCGTGCTGTTCGCGGGCGACGTGTCTGCCCGCGCCTTCCTCGGCCACCGGCTGTTTCCAATGGCCGCGCCGACCGGCGGCACGATTTTGATCGCAAGCTGGCTTGCCCTCGCGCTCGCTGCATTGCTGGCACGCTGAGCGCAATTGACCCTCGCCGCCCGCGCCAATGTCGGCTAGAAGGGCGGCGCTTCCCCTTTGCGAGATCGGACGATGAGCGACACCGACAAGACGAGCCCCCAGGAGGCTGCCCGCATCCTCTCCGAGGCGTTGCCGCACATGCAGCGCTACGACGAGGAAACCATCGTCATCAAGTATGGCGGGCACGCGATGGGCGACGAGAGCGTGGCGCGCTCGTTCGCGCGCGACATCGTCCTCCTGGAGCAAACCGCGATCAATCCGGTGGTGGTGCACGGCGGTGGCCCGCAGATCGAGGCCATGCTCAAGCGCGCCGGCGTGCAGTCGCAATTCGCCGGCGGACTTCGCATCACCGATGCCAAGACCCTCGAGATCGTCGAGATGGTCCTGGCCGGCTCGATCAACAAGCAGATCGTCGGCTTCATCAACGCCGCCGGCGGCAAGGCCATCGGCCTGTGCGGCAAGGACGGCAACATGGTGATGGCGCGCAAGGCGACGCGCCGCGTCATCGACCCGGATTCCAACATCGAGAAGGTGGTCGATCTCGGCTTCGTCGGCGAGCCCGACAAGGTGGACACCACGGTGCTCGACACCGTGCTCGGCCGCGAGCTGATCCCGGTGCTGGCGCCGGTTGCGGCCGCCGCCGACGGCGGCAGCTACAACGTCAACGCCGACACCTTCGCCGGCGCCATTGCCGGCGCGCTCAAGGCCAAACGCTTCCTGCTGCTCACCGATGTGCCGGGCGTACTCGACAAGTCGAAGCAGCTCATCAAGGAGATGTCGGCCGCCGACGTGCGCCGCCTGATCGCCGACGGCACCATCTCCGGCGGGATGATCCCCAAGGTCGAAACCTGCCTTTACGCGCTGGAAAAGGGCGTGGAGGGCGTCGTCATCCTCGACGGCCGGGTGCCGCATACGGTGCTGCTCGAGCTGTTCACCGATCACGGCGCCGGCACGCTGATCCACCGCTGACATGGAATCGCAATCCCGGCTGGCCGCCCTCGGCCCAGGCATCGCCGCCGCGACCTCGTTCGCGCTTTCCGATGTGTTCAGCAAGGTGGTGCTGAACGCCGGCTCCGACGTACTGACACTTTCCACCTTCCGCAGCGTGTTCAGCCTTGTCGTGCTTTGGGTCTGGCTGCAGCTTCGCCCGCCGCCGGTGCAGCACACGCCGCGACAGCGCTGGATCTCGCTCGGGATCGGCGTGCTGTTCGCCGGCATCGTGTTCGGTCTGTTCAAGGCGATCCAGCTCGTCGAAGTCTCCGTCTCCGTCCTGACCTATTTCATCTATCCGCTGTTCACCGGCATCGTCGGCGCGTGGATCGGCCTGGATCGGCTCGGCTGGCGCGGCGCCATCGCGGCCGTCGTCGCCTTCCTTGGCCTCGCGCTGATCGTCGGGGCGCATCCGGGAACCATTGCGCTCGGCGGACTGTCATTCGCGTTCGGCGCGGCGATCCTGCGCACGGCGGTGCTGCTCATCACCCGAGCGGCGTTGCAGGGCGCGGACGCGCTGCTCATCACCTGGTATTCCATCGTCTCGTCCACAGCCGTCTTCGTGGTCGCGTCGCTCGTGACCTGGAACTGGAACAACCCGCAAACCGCCTACGGCTGGTTCGCGCTGCTGGTGGTAAGCGTCATGGTCACCATCGCGGTGCTGACGCTGTTCATGTCGATCCACCGCATCGGGCCGTTCCGCAGCGCGCTGATCATGAACCTGGAGCCGCTGCTCGCCACCATCATCAGCGCGCCGCTCCTGGGCGAGATTATCACACCGCTACAGGCGCTCGGCGGCGCCGTCATGCTCGGCGCGCTGGTGGCGTTCCAGATGCGGCGCTAGCGAATGCGGCATCCGCCGCTGCATCCGACTCGCCATTGAAGCGGCGTCCGGAACGACAACGCCGGGGCACCGCAAGGCACCCCGGCGCGACCAAGATCCGGATCGGTATCAGGACTGCTGCGGCACGGCCGGGAGCGGCGCCTCCGGCGGCCTCACGATCGGCGCCTTGTGGCCCTGCAGCGGCAGCGGCTGGTCGCCCAGGATCGCCTCGGCGATGACCTTGCGCGCGGTGTCGAGGTTAACGCCGTGCAGCTTCCGCAGGTCCGAGGTGTCGGCGATGATCGCGTCGATGTCCTGCTTGATCTTCAACGTCTTGTAGTGGTCTTCCTGCTGCAGGCCCATGCTGGCGCCGACGATCTCCAGCACGTTGACGATCTTGAACGGCCAGTCGCGTTCGTGCGCGCAGAACTCGCGGTGGTCGGAGTGATAGACCGTGACCAGCGCATCGACGCCCGCGGCGCGCGCCGCTTCAAGCTCGCGAAGGTGCATGTCGCGCTTGAACGCCGGCAGCGTCGCGAGGTTGTTGCTCTGCAAGCCGATGGCCGGTACGTCGAGATGCACGACCTGAACGCCGGGCACGGCGAGCAGCAACTCCTCCGCCGCCTCCGCCACGCCGGGCACGCCCGGATGGCGATGCAGAGCGACCTTCATGGCGACGCGCTCGCGCAGGAACGGCCGAATATCTTCCATATGGCGGTGCAGGAAATGCATGAACGGCGTCATGTCGAACGGCTTTTCGCCGGTCGCGCGCTCGAACGTCGGCAGCATGTTCTCGGTGAACTGCACGAAGCAGCTCGGGCACCAGGCCAGCACCTCGCCGGTCTTCGACTGGGCAAGCTTGTTGATGGTGTTGCTGGCGAAGCGCGATGACGTCTCGGTGTCGCCGGTGCGCAACTGCACCACGCCGCAGCAATGGGACGGGCCGCCCATCACCTTATAGCTTGTGCCGATCACGTCCATGATGTCGAGGCACAAGAGCGCGATGTGCGGGGTCTTGAGCACGTTGCAGCCGGTGTAGAACACCACATCCGGCAACTCCGTGCTTTCCGGCTCGGGCTTGCTCGGCGGTTTCTGGCCGAGCCGCTCCAGGATGTCGCTCGTCAGTTGCAGCTTCGATAGCGTGCCGACGTTCTCGCTCACCTTGCGGAAGTTCTGCACGCCCTTCTTGCGGCGCTCTTGCGGATCGTTGGTACGCGCCATCGCGAGCCGCGCCATCGCCAACAGGAAGCGTGGGTTGACGCCGTAATCGCATGCCTTGATGCAGTCGCCGCTCAGCATGCAGACGTTGGCCCACTTCTCCGACGCCTCCGGCCCGCGGCCGAAACGCAGAATATCGAGCACGCCGGAAACGACCGCTTCCGGCTCGGTCTCGGCAAACCCGCCCGGCCCAACGGTCGGACAGGCCCGGACACAAGCGCCGCATTTGGTGCAAGCGTCGAGCATATCGTCGACGCGGCTCGCGAGAGCCTCTTCAAATCCAGTGGTTTCCATACAAGCAAAATACATCAAATCACGATCGGTTGCGAGTAGCCTTTCGTCGTTGGGAAGCCGCAAAAACCACGCGCGCTGCGTGCTGTTTGCGTCGCAGCACACTCCGTCGCAGCGCGGGCATCGAGTCGCGCATGCGCGATTGTCAGGAATGGCGTTCAGGAAACTCCGCAGGAATCTCCGCAGGAATCTTGGCGAGCTCGAATTCGAAGCTCGTCTGCAAATCCTCGACCTGCTCGCGCGACAGCCACATCGCGAACCAGCCGAGCCCCGGATGCTGCATCGCAAAACCCACCGCCGCGCGGTCGGGCGCGGCTCTCACGCTCCACAAGAGGTTGTCACCGTGGTGCAGCCGCGCCGGATCGTCCGGCGGCTCGGCGGGATGGATCGGCGTCATCCGCGCCCGCACCGCGGCAAGATCGCGAATCAACGCATCGACGGCATCCGCCGACAACTCCACCGATGAACCGTTGATCGCGCACGTCAGCCGCGTGCCATCGGACGCAAGCTGCAATTCGACCGGCTGCATGGAAAGACGCTCCGCTTCAACGCGATGTCGCGGCGTTCAAGACACCGCAACCTGGTGGCGCAATTCGACCTCACGGCCGCTCCGCGACGACTCGATGGCCGCGAGGCACACCTCGAGATTGGCAAGACCCCACCGACCGTCATGGATCGGCTTGGCGTGGCCAGCGATGGCGGCGGCGAATTCGTCCAACACCAGGTCGCGCGGGCTTCGGTCGGTCGGCACCGCGATCTCCTCGCGGCCCGCCTCCGAGTAGACATAAAGCCCGTCCGGCGATTGGCGGATGGCGCCGCGCTCGCAACTCACGAGCGTCAGGCCGAAGTGCGGCTGATGAGGTGCATTCGCGGGGATGGCGTTGACGGCGCGCTTGCGCTTGGCCGCAAGCTCCTCGGCCGGCGACAGGCCGGCGGACGCACGGCGCACCGGCGCGCGCTTCGAGGGCGGCTCGACGAAGCCCCATTCGCTGATGTCGGCCACCAATTCCATCGACGAGAAATAACCGTAACCGTTGTAGACGGCGGTCGCCGCCGCACCGTCCTGAAATTGCAGCGCGACGACATGGGCGCCGATGGAGCGCCGCGCCGGGTCCCAGTCGAACGTCGTGGCGCGCACGCTGCGCACCAGGCCGCCGCCGAGCAGGCGCACGATATCGAACTGGTGGGAGCCCTGCCGGAAGGTGACGCCGCCGCCCCGCGCCACATCCAATTCATCGGGACGGCGCGGGCGATAGATCCAGTCGGTGAAATTCCAGGTGTTGATCATGCGTACGCGGCCGAGCCGGCCGGACGCCACGATCTCGCGCGCTGCCTGGATTGGCCGGTCGTAGCTGTGCGAATGACCGACGAGAAGCACCACGCCCGCGCGCTCCGCATCGGCGACCATCGCCTGCCCTTGATCGAGCCGGATCGCCATCGGCTTCTCGGTCAGGACATGCTTCTTCGCGGCAAACGCCAACGCGGCGTGCTGCGGATGCATTTCCGTGGGCGTGGCGATGTAGACCGCGTCGATGTCGCCATCCGCCAGCATTGACGGCAGATCGCCGAAGCCCGGCACGCCGCATTGGCGGGCGACGGCCTCTCGCGTTTCCGCCACCGGCTCGGCGATGGCAGCAAGCTGAAACACATCGTGGCCGCGAATGGCCGGCAAAAACGCTCGCCCGGCGGCCCCGATACCCGCCACTCCGATTCGAATCGCATCCGCCATTCCGCCACGGCCCTCCTGCGCTGGCCACGCCAGCGGAGCCAGAGTAAACTCAACGCGGCAGCCTGAACAGGAGATCACGCCATGCTCACGGCGGAGCAAAACGAGTTGCTCACGCGCATCGGCCCCGGGACGCCGTGCGGCGCGATGATGCGCCGCTACTGGCATCCGATCGCGGCGGTATCCGAGCTCGACGGCCGGAAGTGGAACAAGCGTGTGCGGCTTCTCGGCGAAGACCTCGTGCTGTTCCGCGACAAGCAAGGCCGCATGGGTCTTATCACCGAACAATGCCCGCATCGCCGCGCCTCGCTCGCCTACGGCATCCCGACCGACGACGGCATCCGCTGCCCCTATCACGGCTGGGAGTTCGGCCATTCCGGCCAATGCCTTGCCCAGCCGAACGAGCCCGAGAAGAGCGCGTTCCGCCATAAGATCAAGACGCCGGCCTATGCGGTCGAGGAAATGGGCGGACTATACTGGGCCTACATGGGCCCCGGCGAGAGCAAGCCGCTCTTGCCGCGCATCGACGGCTTCGTGACCGACGGCACCATTCGCATGCTCGGGCGCACGCTCGTTCCCGCGAACTGGCTGCAGATCATGGAGAACTCGCTCGATCCGATCCACACCGAATGGCTGCACGGACACACTTACGAGTTCGTCAAGGAGCAGCAAGGCCAGGGCCATAAGGTCGCGATCAGCGCGCGCCACGAGAAGATCGCGTTCCGCGAATTCGAGCACGGCATCACCAAGCACCGTCTGCTCGCCGGCCACTCCGAAGATTCCGACGATTGGAAGGTCGGCCATCCGGTGGTGTTTCCCAACATTCTTTCGGTCGGCAACGGCGACGAAAATTCGCGCTATTATGCCTTCCAGATCCGCGTGCCGGTGGACGACACCCACACGCTGCATCTCTGGTACACCGCCTATGTACCGCCGAAGGGCGAGACGGTGCCGCAGCACCTGCTCGACAAGGTCCATGTCTACGACGTGCCGCTCTACGATGAGCACGGCGAGTTCATCATGGACAACATCGACGGCCAGGACCTGGCGATGTGGGTGACGCAAGGCGCCATCGCCGACCGCACCGTGGAAAATCTCGGCGCGAGCGACAACGGCGTTGCGCTGTATCGCCGCGTTCTTCGCCGCGAGATCAAGAAGGTCGAGGAGGGCGTGGACCCGATGTTCACCTTCCGCGACGCGGCGAAGAACCAGCGCATCGACCTGCCCAACGAGCGCAAGAAGCACCACAACAGCGAGGGCATCCGAAGCTGGATCATGCGGACGCACGCGGCCTATTCGCCGATCGCCGAGGATGTGATCCGCATTTTCGACAAGCACAAACCCGCGCCCACGCCGCTGCGCGCGGTGAGTTGAGGGCACGGGTATCATGGGCGACGTTTCATCAATCCCGGAGGCCATCCGGCTCGCTGCCGAGGAGCAAGGCCTTCATCGCGCGCTGACGATGTTCCCGGACCTGGTCAAGGCCGCGGCCGAGCGCGGCCGCCATCCGCTCGGCACGCATCGCGATTCATCGCCGCTGGCATCGCCCGCGCCGGTCTTTGATCCTGCCCGTTTCGACTCCTCACGCGCCGATTCTCACCGATGACCGATCTCGCTTATCTCTCCGTCGCCGAAGGCGCTGCGTTGCTGCGCGCCAAGAAGCTTTCGCCGGTGGAATGGACAAAGGCCCTGCTCGAGCGCATCGCGGCGGTCGATGCCCACTATAACGCTTTCCTCCTCGTCACCGCCGAACAGGCGCTGGCGCAGGCGAAAGTGGCCGAAGCCGAGATCGCCAAGGGCCAATGGCGCGGGCCAATGCACGGCGTCCCTTACGTAGCGAAGGACATCTTCGACGTTGCCGGCATGGCGACCACCTGCCACTCCAAGCTGCGCAAGGATCATCGCGCGGCGACCGACTCCTTTGTCGTCGGCAAGCTTCGCGCGGCCGGCGCGGTGCTGCTCGGCAAGGCCGCGTTGCACGAGTTCGCGACCGGCGGACCGGCGTTCGACCTGCCGTGGCCGCCGGCGCGCAACCCGTGGGACCGCGACCGGCATCCCGGCGGCTCGTCGAGCGGCTCGGGCGCGGCGCTCGCGGCAGGCCTGGCGCCGGCGGCGCTTGGTACCGACACCGGCGGCTCGGTGCGCAATCCCGCAACCTGTTGCGGCGTGATTGGCTTGAAGCCGACCTATGGCGCGGTCAGCCTCGGCGGCGTTTTCCCACTCACGTATTCGCTCGACCATGTCGGCCCGATGACCCGCACGGTCGAAGACAACGCCATCCTGTTCCACGCCATCGCCGGCCACGACCCGGCCGATGCGACCAGCGCCGCGCGGGCCACACCGGATTGCCTGACGGACTTGAAGGCGGGGCTGAAGGGTCTGCGCGTCGGACTGATCGAACACTTCTACAAAGAGGACGCCCCGGCCGATCCCGATCAAGTCCGCGCCATCGAGCAGGCGGTGGATGTGCTGCGCCGGCTCGGCGCCAGCGTGAAGACCATTCGGCTGTCGCCGCTGTCGCTGTGGACCGATTGCAACCGCACCATCCACCAAGCCGAGTCCTACACCATCCACGAGCGCGACGTGCGCGAACGCCCGGAGGACTTCGCCGATCTCACCCGCAAGCGGCTGTTGCCGGGCGCGTTCGTGTCAGCGGCGAAGTACATCAAAGCACAGCAATTGCGCGCCGCGCTCTGCCGCGAGTTCGCCGAAGCGATGCGCGATCTTGACGCCGTGGTGACGCTCTCGAGCCTGCTGCTGCCATGCAGGATCGACGATCCGGCGGCAATCGCAAAGACCTACGATCAGCAATGCCGGCTGGTGTTCAACGTCACCGGCACGCCGGCAATCTCGGTGCCGACCGGCCGCACGGCCGATGGCATCCCGCTCGCCATGCAGATCGCCGGCCGCGCCTTCGATGAGCCGATCGTCTATCGCGTCGCGCAGGCCTATTGCGAGGCAGCCCGAACGTGCATCGGCACCGATCCGAAGACGCAGCCCAAACTGGTTGCCGCAGTCCGGCCCGCCGCCGAGTAATACCGCGGGCTGGACACGCGCGGTCGCCATCCCGGATGATTGGCGGCCGCTCCACTCCTTGACAAACGCCCCTCCCACCGACCGACGAAAGGACATTATGACCACCGCGACTGCCACCGGCCCGACCATCTATCCGCGGCAGCGGATCGACTATTCCTCGCCGTTCACCCGCCCCGCGCTGAAGCTACCGGGCAAGGGCCGCCTTATCGTCTGGTCGGTGGTCAACATCGAGGAATGGGAGATCACGCGGCCGATGGCGCGCCAGCTTTCGCCCGCGCCGCAAGGCCAGAGCGCCATCCCCGACATGCCGAACTGGACCTGGTACGAATACGGCATGCGCGTCGGCTTCTGGCGCCTGATGCGCGCGTTGAAGAAGGCCAAGGTCAAGCCGACCATGTCGATCAACGCGCGGGTCTGCGAGGTCTACCCGGAGGTCACGGCTGCGGCGCGCGACGCCGGCTGGGAGTTCATGGCGCACTGCTACGTGCAGATGCCGATCCAGCAGATCGCCGACCGGCAGGCCGAGGTGATGCAGCAATCCATCGACATCATCCGCAAAGCGACCGGCAAGCCGCCGTCCGGCTGGCTCGGGCCGGGACGCGGGCAGATGTTCGATACGCCCGAGCACATCGCCAAGGCCGGGTTCTCATGGTTCGGAGACTGGGTGCTCGACGACCAACCGGTCTGGGTGCGGACCGCGAACGGACCGATCCTGTCGATTCCCTACAGCGCCGAGATCAACGACATCACCATGATGATCTCGCACCACCACGAATCCGACGTGCTGCTCACGCGCACCAAGGATGCGTTCGACCGGCTCTACCAGGAGAGCCGTGAATCCACGCGCGTCATGGCCATCGGCGTGCATCCTTACGTCAGCGGCCAATCGCATCGCATCAAGTACTACGAGCAGCTCTACGCCTACATCAACAAGCACCCCGGCGTGGTGCACTGGAACGGTCAGCAGATCCACGACTGGTATGTGAAGCAGGTGCCCAAACCGAAGGACGGAACGCTATGAGATCATCGCTGCTCGGGCTTGCCACTGCCGCCTTTGTTGCATCGTTGCTTGCGCCTGGGGCGGGCCACGCGCAAGGCGGCTACCCGAACAAGCCGGTGCGGCTGATCGTCGATTCGGCGGCCGGCAGCGCCAACGACGCCACCGCGCGCATCCTCGGCGACAAGCTCGGCAGCATCTGGGGCCAGCAGGTGCTGACCATCAACCAGCCGGGCGCGGGCGGCGCCATCTCGGCGCGCGTCGCCTCCCAATCGCCGGCCGACGGCTACACGCTCTACCTGCCCTCGACCTCGCCGTTCCTGGCGCTGCCTGGCGCATCCGGCGTCGCGCCCAACCTGCCGCTGGAGTTGCCGCGCGACTTCGCCTCGATCGGCTTCGTGCTGCAGCAGCCGCTGTTCATCGGCGCGTCGCACCATTCCAAGATCGGCAACATCGCCCAGCTCATCGCGATGGCGAAGGAGAAGCCGGGCGAGATCAGCTACGCCGCCACCGGCCGCGGCCGCCTCACCCACCTGACGATGGAGTTGCTGCAGGCCCGCGCCGGCATCAAGCTGCAGCTCGTGCCCTATGCCGGCGGCACGGCACAGGGCATGAACGACGTGCTGAGCGGACGCGTACCGCTCATCCTCGACGCCTATGCGGGCCTTGCCGCCGCGCTCAGGGGCAATCTCATCAAGGGACTCGCGGACACATCGCTTGAGCGGCTCCCCGGTTTCGAGGATTTGCCGACCGTCGCCGAAACCGTGCCTGACTTTTTCGTCGGAGCCTGGACCATCCTGGTGGCGCCGTCCGGGACATCGGACCCGATCGTGCGCAAGGTGAATGCCGACCTGTGGACGGCGCTCAACGACCCGGATGTGAAGACGAAGTTCCAGGCCAACGGCGCTTTCATCCGCGCCATGACGCCCGAGCAGGTCACTGCGTTCGTCCAGGAACAGCAGACGACATGGCGTCCGATCCTCGAGCAGGTCGCGCGGCAGAACCAGCAGAAGTGATGAAAGGAGACTGGCACGCTTCCACGGCGCGGAAACATCTCCTGTCATTCCGGGCGCCGCGCATCGGCGCGTTTACGCGGATCTTCGACGCGCTATAGCGGCGATCGGCATCCAGCAACAAGCACGGAGGCTGCCGCTGGATTCCGGGTCCGGCGCTGACGCGCCGGCCCGGAATGACGCGGCAGCAAGACGCGCGGCCGTACGCTTCTGCATGGCCAAGCGGAATACGGCGGCGCGCTTCAGACAGCCGGCTACGCCGCAGCCGACTTGCCGATTGCGGCGTTGACGCGCGGCATGACCTGCTCCGCCATGAGCTGCATCGAGCGCTTGGAGAGCGCCGGATCGGCCCAATCCATTCCGGCATAGACGACCTCGCCGAAGTCGCCGACCGTCTCGCGCAGCGCAAGAAGCTGATCCACCACCTTGTTGACGCTGCCGTGGATCAGGCAATTGTCGAGGACGTGGTCCAGCGTGATCTCGTCGTCCGGCTGGTCCTTGTACTGCTTGAACACGTAGAGGCGCTTGCCGCGCTTCATCTTGGTGTACATCTGCGACCAGTAGAACACGTAAGGGCTGTTGGCGCCGCTGCGTGCGTAGCTTTCGGCGGTCTTGTCGTCGTCGGCCACGCAGATCGTGCGCGCCACCCGCCAATCCGCCACCTTCGGCTCGACGCCGGCCTCGGCCTTGCCCTTGCAGTAGTTCTCCCAGTGCGAGCGCAGATGCTGCGACAGCAGGAAGTTGGCCGACAGCGGATGGAAGTCACGCTTGCCCATCAGCACGACGCCCGGCGAGTACGGCGCCACCACGGTGCCGACGATTTCCGGCCGCGGCGTCTGGTACGGCTTGGCGAGGTAGCCGACGCCGATTTCCAGCGCCTGCGTGCGCGCGGTCGAAACCTTATAGCGATTGTTGGGGAAATCGATGTCGTAGGGCGGCTCGCGCTCCCAGATCGCCAGGATCACGTCGATGGCTTCGGCGAAGATCTTGTTGCGATCCTGCTCCAGGATGCCGATGGCTTCGGCGTCGGAGGTCAGCGCGCCGGGGCTGACGCCGAAAATGAAGCGGCCTTCCGACATGTGGTCGAACATCGCCGCCTGCTGGGCAACGATCACCGGATGGACGTGCGACAGGTTGGTGGTGCCGGTGGCAAGCTTGATGGTCTTCGTCTCGGCGATCAGCGAAGCGTTGAACATCATGCTGTTGGTGATGTTCTCGGCCTTGTCGGTCAAATGCTCGCCCATGAACGCATCGTAGAAGCCGAGCTTGTCCGCCAGGATGACGGCCTGCCGGTCCTCTTGCAGCGTCTGCGCCCAATTCCGGTGCAAGGGATGCACCGGCATCGTGAAGTAACCCAGTCTCATTCGCTCTATGCCTCCACCATTCGAGGAAACGGCCCGCCCGGACGTGCGGGGAACGGCGCCCGTCGGCCCGGAATGAGCGCTGGGAGCGTCCCAACAGTCTGCTAAGCTCGGAACCTTGAACCGGCACCGGCCGCCTCCCTGCCCACTCTTAGCCGGTAATGGGGCCGGCCGCCATCCGAGAGCGTTCCGCATGAAAATCATACGATTTGCAAGCATCGCCGCCCTGTTCACATGGATGGCGGGTTCGCCCGCCTCCGCCGAGGACACATTGGTGCGGGTCAACACCTTCCCAACCGCTCGCTCGCTGCCGTTCTTCGTCGGCATCGAAAAGGGTTTCTTCGCCCGGCACGGCATCAAGCTCGGGCTGGAGTTTACGGAAAACTCCAAAAGCCAACGCGAGGGGCTGGCTGCGGGCAGGTTCGAGGTGGTCCATTCCGCGGTGGACAATGCGCTCGCCATGATCGAGGTCGCCAAGATCGACGTGGTGATCGTGTCCGGTGGCGACGGCGGAACCAACGAGTTCATCGTCGGAAAGGGGCTCAACACCTGGGCCGACGTCCGCGGCAAGTCGCTCGTGGTGGACGCACCGAACACCGCCTACGCCCTCCAAGGCAAGAAAATCCTGCTCAAGCAGGGCCTGAAGGTCGATGTCGATTACAAGCTCAATCCGGTCGGCAACGGCACGCACCGGCTGGAGGCGATGCTGAAGGGCGGCGACAACGCCGCCGCGATCATGAACCTGCCGTTCTCCGCGCAAGCCATCGAGGCCGGCATGAAAAGTCTCGGTCGCACCACCGATCTGCTCGGTCCCTATCAGGCCGGCGGCGCCTTCGTGCTGCGGTCGTGGGCCAAGACACACGGGCCCGCGCTGGAGGGCTATCTCGCGGGCTTCATCGAATCGGTACGCTGGGTGGTGAACAAGGCCAATCGCGACGAGGCCATCGCCATGCTGATGAGCAAGCGCAACCTGTCGCGCTCCCTTGCCACACGCAGCTACGATCTGATGATCGAACCGGGCTTCGGCTTCAATCCCGACGCCAAGCTCAGCACCGTGGGTTTCGACAACGTTCTGAAACTCCGCCAGGAGATCGAGGGCGGCCCTGTACCCAACCCGGCGAAGTATCTCGACCTCAGCCACTACGACCGCGCACTGAAGCTGGTGCGTTAAATCCCGTCGCGCCTGCCCTTGGATTCCGGGAACTCGCGGGGCCGGGCATCGGCAATGTTTCCATCGTCGGGCGATACCAGCCTTCGTTAAATGACATACCTTTCACGTCGCGGCCGGGCTTGTCCCGGCCATCCACGTCTTGCTTAATGCGGCGAAAGAAAAGACGTGAATGCCTGGGACGAACCCGGACATGACCAATTCGGAAGACGGCTGGGAGATCAAGAGATGTCGGCGAAGATTCCCGAAGAAGCCAAGAACTTCAAATTGCTCGGCCACGATCCGTCCGCGGCCTGGGGCGGCGGCTCGATCGTCGAGGTGCACAAGGGCTTCGCCTACGTCGGCGCGGTCGGCGGCTCAAGCTACAACGGCGTCGAAGGCTTCACCGTCCACGACGTGCGCGACCCCCGCAAGCCACGGAAGGTCGCCGAGGTGCGCTCCCCGCCCGGCGTGCATTCGCACAAGCTGCGCGTGGTCGATGGCGACTTCCTCTACGTCAACTCCGAGCGGCTCGGTGGCGAGGCCGGCCGCAATGCCCGCACCGGCCTGTTCATCTTCGACATTTCCAAGGGCGGCGAGCCGAAGCAGGTCGGCTTCTACGACATGCCGGGCACTGGCCCCCACCGCTTCGGCGTCGACAACAAGCGCAAACTTGCGATGCTGCCGAACAATGCGCCGGGCTGGAACGGCCGCGTGATCTGGACGCTCGACATCAAGGACCCGCTCAAGCCCGAGATCGTCAGCCAGTGGGGCCTGCCGTGGATGAAGGCCACCGGTGAAGCCGACTTCGGCAGCGCCTCGCCGCATGAAGAGGCGATCACCCTGCATGGCCCGCCCACCATCCGCGGCAACCGCATGTATTGCGCCTGGTGGGGCGGCGGCATCTCCGTCATCGATTGCTCCGATCTTGCCAACATGAAGCTCGTCGGCCACCTGTCGTGGACGCCGCCGTTTCCCGGCTCCAACCACACCTGCTGGCCGCTCGGCGACCGGCCCTATCTGATCTGCACCGACGAGGCGCGCGCCAAGCAGAAATACTGGGACGCGCAGTTCATGTGGGTGATCGACGCGCGCAGGGAGGACAAGCTCATCCCGATCGCGACCTTCATGCCGGACCGGGAGAAATACTACGACCGGCCGGGCCGCTACGGCGCGCACAACGTACTGGAATACATGCCGGCTGACGGCCCGTGGAAGGACATCGTGTTCCTCACCTACTTCAACGCCGGCCTGCGCGCGGTCAATGTCAGCGACCCGTTCAATCCGAAGGAGGTCGGCTGCTACGTGCCGGCGCTGGAGGGCGATCGGCCGGCGGTGCAGTCGAACGACATCGGCACCGACGAGCACGGCCGGCTGTACCTGATCGACCGCGCCGGCGCGGGCATGCACATCCTGGAGTATACGGGCTAGACGCAGCGCCCCACTCCGCCGTCATCGCGGTTACACCTGCACGACCCGCGATCCATCGTTCCATCAAACACGATGGATCGCCGGGTCAGGCCCTACGATGACGCCGGAACGCGCGGAAGTGCAAAAGTCCTAAGGAAATCGACATGGACCTCGGCCTCAAGGATCGCGTGGCCATCGTCACCGGCGGCAACCGCGGCATCGGCTACGCCATATCCGCAGAATTGCTGAAGGAAGGCGCGCATGTGGTCGTGGCAAGCCTCGATCCCGCGCGCAACAGGAGCGCGGTGGAAACGCTGCGGACGAAAACGAACGGCCGTGTCCTCGGCATTCCGACCGACCTCAACGAGGCGGCAGCCGTCGCCGATCTTTTCAAGGCGACGCAGGCCGAATTCGGCCGTCTCGATATCCTGATCAACAACGCCACCAACGTCGTGCAGGGCAGCTTCTTCGCCATGAGCGAAGGCGATTGGGACCGCGCCTTCGACAACAAGCTGCGCGGCGCCGTGCGCTGCATCCATCATGCCGTGCCGGCGATGCGTGAGCGTCAATGGGGTCGCATCGTCAACATCTCCGGCGGTGCCGCCTGGACGCCGCAACTTGGCGCCATCGCCACCGGCATCAACAACGCGGCACTGCATAACCTGACCGCCGCCCTGGCGAACGAACTGGCCAAGGACGGCATCCTGGTCAACGCCATCGTGCCCACCGCCGTGCGCACCGAGCGGCACGACCGCGCCATCCGCGAGGCGATGGCGACCACCGGAAAAACGGAGGCCGAGGTGCTCAAGCCCCGCGTCGCCAAGGTTCCGCTTGGCCGCATGGCCAGCCCCGAAGAAATCGCCGGGGTGGTCGCATTTCTGTCGTCGGAGCGCGCGAGCTTCGTGACCGGCAGCCTATGGGCGGTGGACGGCGGCACATCGGCAAGGCTGTGACCCCGAGACGTCATGAGGCGCTTGCGGCATAATTTGAACGGGGCGAACCAAAAAGACTGCTGAGAGGACTTTGGAGGACGCTGTGTCTGTCAGACCGATCTGGAGGAAGCTTGCAATCCTTGCCGCGAGCATCGTCGCGGCGCTGGCGATGTCCGCCGCAGCCCCCGCCGCCGACTATCCTGAGCGGCCGGTGACCATCGTGGTGGCGTTCACGCCGGGGGGGCCAAGTGACGTACTCTCCCGCATCGTCGGGCGGCGGCTACAGGAAATCCTGCACCAGCCGTTCATCATCGAGAACCGGCCCGGCGCCGGCGGCAACATCGCCGCCGAGCAGGTGGCGCATGCCGCGCCCGATGGCTATACGCTGCTGATGGGCAACAACAGCATCCTCGCGACCAACGCCGCCCTCTACAAGAAACTGAACTACAACCCCGAAAAGGATTTCATGCCGATTTCGCTGGTCGGCACGCAGGCGAACATTCTGGTGGTCAATCCGACGGTGCGCGCGAATTCGATGGCGGAATTGATCGCGCTGGCCAAGGCGAGCCCCGGAACGATCAACTTCGCCTCATCCGGTTACGGCGCGGCGGCGCACCTGGCGGGCGAGTTGTTCAAGACCGAAGCCGGCATCAATATCGTGCACGTCGCCTACAAGGGCGCCGCTCCCGCGCTCCAGGATGTCGTCGCCGGCCACGTCCAGATGATGTTCGCAACGGCCGCCTCGGTCATCGGCCTCATCAAGAACGGCAAGGTGCGCGCGCTTGCCGTGACCACGCCCAAGCGCACCGCGCTGCTCCCGGACCTGCCGACCGTGGACGAGCTCGGCATCAAGGGTTTCGACGCCACCACCTGGCATGGCCTGGTGGCCCCGGCCGGCACGCCCAAGCCGATTCTCGAGACGTTGAACTTTGCCGTCGTCGAGGCCTTGAAGGACCCCGCGACGCAAAAATCGTTGCAGGACCTCGGCGTCGATGTCGTCGGCGACTCGGCCAAGGAGTTCGAGGCCTACATCAAAGCGGAAATCCCGAAATGGACCGCCGTGGTGAAGCAATCCGGCGCGCACGTCGATTGACGCCGCGCCGCTGACGCCTGCAAGCTGCGCGGCGCAACCTTGGACGGGGTGCTTACGCAGCGCGGTTTGGGCAGCGGACGGATACCGCCTCCCGCGTAGCTTGTTATTCCGGGGCGCGCCTTTCAGGCGCGAATCCGTAACGCAGATTCAGCCTACGTGCCCCGGATTCGGTGTGTTCGATCTATGGGAAGGTTGGTGCGGCGAAAGACCGTTGAATTCCAGGTTTTAATTCGCACACCGGTGGACACCGCTTCGTTGCTCCCGCCCTCCGCCGGGTGATACGCTTTGTTTAAAGCTCCAAACAACGTTCCATCGAGAAGAACGTGCTTCAGGGATTCGCCAAGGGCCTTGCATGAACGCAGCGGCGCTCCCCGCATCGGCCGCCCCACGGCCGGGCTGGCGTTTTGACACCAAGTGGCTGGTGATTGCCGTCTGCGTCGCGGCCGTGGCATGGCTGGCGCTGGTGCCGCTCGGCTTCCTGCTCTGGCAAAGCGTGCTGACGCCGGAAGCCGCTGATCGCACCGTACATTTCACCATCGCCAATTACCTCCAGGCTTATTCGGGCATCGAAACGCTCCGGCTCCTGGCAAACTCGCTCCTCTTTGCTTTCGGCGCGTCGGTCTTCGCCTTTTCCATCGGCGCATTCTTTGCCTGGATCAACGAGCGCACCAACACGCCGTTCAAGACGCTGTTCTTCGCGCTGTCGGTGATCCCGTTGATCATTCCGGGCATCCTGTTCACGGTGTCGTGGATCCTGCTCGCGAGTCCCAAGATCGGCATCGTCAATACGATGCTGCAGAATCTGTTCGGCACCGACATCGTGTTCGTGAACATCTATTCGATGGCCGGCATGATCTGGGTGGACGGGCTCCACTACTCGCCGATGGCATTCCTGCTGATGACGGCGGCGCTGCGTTCGATGGACCCTTCGCTCGAGGAATCGGCGCTGATGAGCGGAGCGAGCGTGCCGCAGGTGGCGTGGCGCATCACGATCAAGCTCGCGTGGCCCGCGGTGCTGGCCTCGGTGCTGATCCTGTTCGTCCGCGCCATCGAATCGTTCGAGGTACCCGCCCTCCTCGGTCTTCCGGTCGGAATCGAGGTCTATACCTCGGCGATCTACCAGGCGATTCATCGGTATCCGAGCCAGGTCGGGCTCGCCTCGGCCTATGCCGTGACGCTGCTGGTGATCTCGTCGCTCGGCATCGCGTTCCAGTCGCGGCTGTCGCGTCAGAGCGGGCGATATTCGACCGTCACCGGCAAGGGCTACCGTCCGCGCCCCATCGACCTCGGCCGCTGGCGCTATTTCACCGCGACGCTATTCATCGTCTATCTGTTCGTCGTCGTCGTGCTGCCGTTCCTCGTGCTTCTGTGGTCGTCGCTGCAGAAGTATTTCGCAGCGCCCTCGCTCGCGGCGCTGAAGAACCTTTCACTCAACGCCTATCGCACCGTGCTGAGCCAGGACAATTTCGGCACTGTGGTGTGGAACAGCATGGTTCTCGCGCTCGGCAGCGCCACGATCATCATGCTGATGACCGCCGTGATCGCCTGGATCGTCGTGCGCACCCGGCTTCCCGGCCGGCAGATCCTCGACAATCTTGCCTCGCTGCCGCTGGTGTTTCCGGGGCTGGTGCTCGGGCTTGCGATCATGGTCTGCTATCTGACGCTGCCGATCGGAGTCTATGGCACGCTGTGGATCATGCTGATCGCCTACGTTACGCGCTTCATGCCCTACGGCATCCGCACCAACGCAACCTCGATGCTGCAGATTCATAAAGAGCTGGAGGAATCGGCGGCCATGAGCGGCGCGTCGTGGTTCACGACCTTCCGCCGCATCGTGCTGCCGCTGCTCAAGCCCGGACTGATCGCCGGATGGATCTACATCGTCATCGTCTCGATCCGCGAACTATCGAGCTCTATCCTGCTCTACAGTCCGGGCACGGAGGTGGTGTCGGTGACGATCTGGGAAATGTGGCAGAACGGCCAGTACGTCGAACTGTCGGCGCTCGGCGTTATGCTGATCGGCGCGCTGTTCGTCTTTGTCGTGGCCGCGCAACTCGCCGGCCGCAAGTTCGGTGTCGCGGAGGCCTGATGCTCAAGGTCACAGGCCTTTACACCGAATATCCCGGCGCCGACGGCAAGCCGGTGAAGGCGGCGCAGGACGTCAGCTTCGATGTGCCGCGCGGCACGCTGTTCACACTTCTCGGCCCGAGCGGATGCGGCAAGACCACGACATTGCGCTCGATCGCCGGCCTCGAACGGCCGACCGCGGGCGAGATCGCCGTGGGTGACCAACTCGTCTATTCGTCCGCGCGCGGCATTTTCGTCGCGCCGAATCTGCGCCACTTCGGCATGGTGTTCCAGTCCTACGCCATCTGGCCGCACATGAACGTTTTTCAGAACGTTGCGTTTCCCTTGGAGGTGCGAAAAAACCGTCCGAGTCGGCGAGAGATCGCGGACACAGTGATGCGCGTCCTGAGCGCCATGAAGCTCGATCCGTTCGCGGATCGCCCGGCGACGCAGCTCTCCGGCGGCCAGCAGCAGCGGTTGGCCCTGGCGCGGGCGCTGGCGATGGAGCCGCAACTTCTCCTGCTCGACGAACCGCTGTCGAACCTCGACGCCAAGCTGCGCGAGGCCATGCGCTTCGAGCTGAAGCGACTGCAGCGCGAACTGAAGATCACCACCATCTATGTCACCCACGACCAAAGCGAGGCTTTGGCGCTGTCGCATCGGATTGCGGTGATGAACGAGGGCCGCGTGGTCCAAGTCGGTCCGCCGCGCGAAATCTACGAGCGGCCGAGCAACCGCTTCGTTGCCGATTTTGTCGGCACTGCCAATTTCCTCGACGGCACGGTGCAGACCGCCGGCAACGGCCGGTGCGAAGTCGCAACGGCAGTGGGCGTACTCCAGGTCCAGCCGGACGGCATGCAGAGCCCGGGCTCGCAGGTCGTGCTCTCGGTGCGGCCCGAAGATGTGGAACTCTGCGACCATCGACCTGAGGCCGCGGAAGGCTACAATGTCTGCGCCGGCACCGTCGCCGCCACCGCCTTCCTGGGCGAAGCGCTCGATGTCCAGCTTAAGGTCGGCGACCGGACGCTGCAGGCGCGCGTGCACCCCTCGCTGCGAGCCTCGGTCGGCGATCCGGTTCATATCCGCATGAAGGCAGACAAATGCATCGCAATTCCAAGCTGACGGCCGTCATCGCCGGGCCACCGCTTCCACGGCATTTCCCGACGATCCTGCGACGCGGGGTGTTGCGCGGCTGAACAGAAGAACCGGGCGAAACCCGGCCACGACGAACAAGAACGGAGAGATGAGATGGCCAAAGACGCAGTCGTTTCTGACGAGTTGGCGAAGAAGTTCGCAACCGAGAAGGAAACGCCCTACACGCGCTGGGTCAAAAGCGAAGGCCTCGATATCATCAGCTCGACCTATGTGCAAAATCTGCACACCGTCGAACTGAAGCCCTGGCCGCGCCGCGGCGGTCGTGGCGTGTTCATGAACCACGAGGCCTCGCGTACATCGAACGACTGCTACGTCTGTGAAATCCCTCCCGGCAAGACGCTTGCGCCGCAACGGCAATTGTTCGAGGAGACCATCATGATCCTCGACGGCCGCGGCTCGACCACGGTGTGGAACGACGCCGGCCAGCGTATCACCTTCGAATGGAAGGCCGGCGCGCTGTTCGCCATTCCGCTGAACTGCTGGCATCAGCACTTCAACGGCTCGGGCCGCGATCCGGCGCGTTTCGTGTCGGTTACCAATGCGCCGATCGTTATCAATCTTTATGAGGACATCGATTTTGTCTTCGGCACCCAATACGACTTCAAGGGACGGTTCAGCGGCGAGCCGGATTATTTCGCGGCGAAGGACGAAACCAAGGGCTTCCTCCTCGCGACGAACTTCGTGCCGGATGCGGTCAACCTGCCGCTGATCTCCGCCAAGGAGCGCGGCGCCGGCGGCGGCCACATCCGTTTCAACTTCGCCAAAAGCTCGCTGAACAGCCACATCTCGCAATTCCCCATCGGCACCTACAAGAAGGCGCACGCGCATGGGCCCGGCGCGCACGTCATCATTCTTTCGGGCGAAGGCTATTCGCTGATGTGGCCGGAGGGCGACGAGCCGCGTTATTACAAGTGGGAGGTCGGCACCATGATCGTGCCGCCGAACATGTGGCTGCACCAGCACTTCAACACCGGGCCGACGCCGGCACGCTATCTCGCCTTCAAGCATGAGGGCGTTGCGATCCGCAACGCCCAGGGCGTACCCAAGGCCTGGATCAGCAGGCGCGACGGCGGCGACCAGATCGACTATCGCGACGAGGACGCAAAGACGCGGGAGCGGTTCGCGGCCGAGCTTGCCAAGCACGGGCTGACGCCGCAGATGGACAAAGCTTACGCCGCGGAGCTTGAGGGCGCCGGCGGCAAGAGCGCGGCGACCGAGGAGAAGGAACATGCATGACCTTCCCGGGCAGACCCACTGGCACGAGCCGACCGCCGGCAAGCGCGCCGGCTTCGGCCAGTTCGGGCGGCCGAAGACGCCTTACGACCTGTTTATGGAATCCGAGGGCATCCCGATCGTCCGCGATATCGGCATCAGCAAGGTGCAGAACCTGGCGCTCGCCCCGTGGAAGCGCACCGGCGGACGCGGCACCTACATCCAGCTCAACGGCACCGAAGGTAAATGGGGCAACTATCTGATCGAGGTGCCGGGCGCGGGCGCGATCAACGCCGAAAAACACCTCTATGAGGAGATTTTCTTCGTCGTCGAAGGACGCGGCACCACCGAGGTCTGGCTCGATGGCGATTCAAAACGCCACGTTTTCGAATGGCAGAAAGGCTCGCTGTTCTCGATCCCGGTGAACGCGATGCACCGGCTCGTCAACGCCAGTTCGTCTCCGGCCCTGCTGCTCGGCGGCACCACCGCGCCGAACCTCATGAACCTGATGAACAACGTCGGCGCGATCTTCGACAATCCGTTCCAGTTTCGCGACCGCTTCTCAGGCGCCGACGACTTCTACAAATACAAGGACGACATCGAGCCGGATCCGGTGCGCGGGCTCGCCATGCGGCGCACAAATTTCGTCCCCGATATCGTCAATTGCGATCTGCCGCTCGACAACCGCCGCTCCCCCGGATACCGGCGCGTCGAGCCGTTCATGACCGGCAACACGTTTTATCTTTGGGTCGCGCAGCATGAGAACGGCCGCTACTCCAAGGCGCACGCTCACACATCGGCCGCCGTGCTGATCTGTCTGCGCGGCAAGGGCTACACCTACACCTGGCCCGAGCAGGCCGGCGTCAACCCGTGGAAGGACGGCAAGGCCGATCTGGTGAAGCGCGTCGATTACGAGCCGGTCGGCATGGTATCGGCGGCGCCCGGCGGCGCGCGCTGGTTTCATCAGCACTTCGGCGTCTCGAAGGAGCCGCTACGGCTCACCGCGTGGTTCGGGCCGCATAATCCCGGCCGCGAGCCCGGCCCGCCCGGCGAAAAGCATATCGACTACACCGGCATGGACATTCCCGAGGGCGGCAGCGCCATCCCCTACTGGATGGAAGACCCGTTCCTGCGGGAGGAATACGTCGAAACGCTCAAGCGCAACGGCGCCGAGAACCGGATGAAGCCGGAGTATTACGACAAAAACTACAAGGGCGAATTGCCGAAAGAGTGAGGCGGCTTATCCCGAGTACGGCGCGCCGCGCGCGGGACACAACGTCATAATGCCCACGTCTTCGGCAAGAGGCCCTTGTCACGCCCGATGCCGACGTAATAGCTCCACAGCTTGGGGATATGCTTCTCGCGCTTGAAGTCGCGGAGGAAGCCCGCGATCTCGTTCTCGCTCAACGGCATCACCTTGCCGACCGCCGCCGCTTGATACATCGCCACGGCATTCTCGACGAAATGCACGCTGTCGATCAGCACGCCCGGCACGCTCTCGGCCGTCACCACCTCGCCGTGCGCACGGATAATCAGCGCATGATGCGGGCCCAAGGTCTTGGCTACCGCGCGGCCCAGAGCCGGGTCGGAGACATGGCTCGGATCGGGATGGATCGGGATGCCGCTCGCCCAGCGCACCGCATGGTTTTTGATCGGCTTCAACGCCAGCCCCTCGACCAGGGTGAACACCGTGGTCAGGTCGTGGTGGAAATGCGCGATCGAGTTCACGTCCGGGCGCGCCCGCAAAATCTCGCAATGCAGATAGACCTCGGACGGCGGCCGCAGCCCCTTCGGCCCCGCCAGCATGTTGCCGCCGAAATCGCAGATCAGGAGATCGCGCGGCTTGAGGCTTGCCCGGCTCTGATCGAACGACTGGATCAGGAAGGCGTCTCGACCCGGCAACCGGGCGCTGACATGGCCGCTATAGCCGAGCAGCCCCAAATCGTTGAGGAGGAGCGTGCAGGCCGCCACCTGCTCCCGCAGCGCCTTTTCCGTCGGCGGGGCGGCACGCACCGGCACCGTTGCCTTGCCCATTCCACGACACTCCCTCTCATGCGCCCCGCCGGATATTCAACGGACGGCGCCGTTGCTACAAGGGGTCTGAAAGGTCAAGCGCATGCCCGTTGAAACCGACCCGGACGGCGGCCGGATTTTCTTTTCCTCCACCGGCCGCTCGCTGGAGGGCGAGGACCAGGTCGTCGTCCTCAGCGTGGGGGTCGATATCGGCTCGTCCACGTCGCACCTGGTGTTCTCGCGCATCGTCCTGGAGCGGCTCGACAGCCGCTACGTCGTTACCGAGCGCGAAACCTTCTACGCCTCCGATATCCTGCTCACGCCCTACTCCGATGCGGACACCATCGACGCCGAGGCGCTCGGGGCGTTCATCGCCAGGGAGTATGCGGATGCCAAGGTCGATCCCGACGAGATCGACACCGGCGCGCTGATCCTCACCGGCGTCGCCGTGCAGCGCAAGAACGCGCGCGCCATCGGCGAACTGTTCGCCAAGCAGGCCGGCAAGCTTGTCGCCGTCAGCGCCGGCGACAGCCTGGAAACGGTGATGGCGGCCTACGGCTCGGGCGCGGTGGCACGCTCGATCCGCGACGAATGCGTGGTGATGAACGTGGACGTCGGCGGCGGCACCTCGAAGATCGCGGTCTGCGCCGAGGGCAAGGTGACCGACATCGCCGCGATCGATGTCGGCGCGCGGCTCGTGTGCCTCGAAGGCGACGGCCGCATCGTGCGCGTCGAGGATGCCGGACGTCGCTATGGCGAGGAGCTTGGCCTCGACCTCAAGCCCGGCGGCATGCTCACCCTCGACCAGGGCCGCGCCATTGCCGGCCTGATGGCCGATAGGCTATTCGAAGCGATGCACGGCGGGGCGCCATCCGCGCGCGGCGTGAGCCTTATGCGCACCGAGCCGCTCACCCAGCGCACGCCGGTCACGCAACTGCAGTTTTCAGGTGGCGTATCGGAATTCATCTACGGCAACGAGGCACAGAAGTTCGGCGATCTCGGCCCGCTGCTTGCCGCCGAAATCCGCGCACGAGCCGATGCCTTCTGCCCACGGCTCGAACCCTCCATCGAAGGCATCCGCGCAACCGTGGTCGGCGCGTCGCAATACACCGTGCAGCTCAGCGGCAGCACCATCTATGTCATGCCGCTCGACGCGGTGCCGCTGCGCAACGTGCCGGTGATCGCGCCGGCCTTGCCGCTCGATGCGGAAACAATCGACCCGGCGGCTGTGGCGCAGGCGACGCTGGCCATGCTGAAGCGCCTCGATCTCGCCGAAGGACACCAGCCGGTCGCGGTGTTCGTGCCGTGGCAAGGCTCGGCCACGTTCCAGCGGCTCGATGCGTTCTGCCGCGGAGTCGTTGAAGGCCTGTCGAGCGTTCTGACCAATGGCCATCCGCTCGTGCTGGCCGGCGACGGCGATGTCGGCGGCCTCCTCGGCATCCATCTGCACGAGGAGATGAAGCTGCCGAACGCGGTGGTGTCGATCGACGGGCTCGAGTTGAAGGAGTTCGATTACATCGACATCGGCGCGATGCTGGAAAGCTCCGGCGCGGTGCCGGTCGTCATCAAGTCGCTGATCTTTCCGCAACCCATGGCTTAACGACAAGGCCGGCGCTCATCCCGCCTTTCCGGGAGGCAAGCGTCGTGTCGTCATGGCACGGCACCCCACCGCGACGCCGAGTGCAACGAGGACTGAAGCACCCGCGACCGCGAACGTGATCCTCATGCCGGCCGCAACGGCTTCCGGCCGCACCGTTGTCATATCGATCGTTCCCACCGCAAGCGCGAACACCGCACCCAGGACGGACGCGCCGGTCACCAGTCCGAGATTGCGCGACAGGTTCAGCATACCTGACACGACACCGCGCCGATCTGGAGGAAGGTCCGCCATGACGGCCGTGTTGTTGGCGGTTTGAACCACCGCGTAACTGGCGGTGATGACAACGAGAGGAATAGCGTAGCCGAGCGTGCCGAGTGCCGCCGGCAATGTCGCCAGAATGAACGCCCCTGCAGCCATCCCAACGAGCCCGATGACGATCATGCGCGGCGCGCCGTAACGATCAACCATGCGGCCGACAGGCACGCCGGTGAGCGCAACGACAACCGGTCCGGCCGACAAAACCAGCCCAGCCGCGGCCGCATCGAGCGCCAGTCCGCGCGTCAGGTAGAAAGGCCCGACCACCAGCGTCGCCATGACCACCGACGAGACAATCACGCTTATGGCGAGCCCCGCACTCAACGTTTCATCCCGGAACAGCGCCAGCCGGATCAGGGGCGACGGCGCCTTGGCCTCGACACGCACGAATAATCCCAGCCCAACAACGGCAGCCGCGAGCAACGCGCCATTGAGCGCGCCAAAGCTGCCGCGCCCGCTGGTCATGGCGAGCGAATAAGCCGCGAGCGTGAGCGCCAGCAAGAGCGTGCCCGTAATGTCGAAGCGTGTTGCGGGCGTCGGTCCTCGTCGGTCGGCGGGCAAGTAGCGATATGCGAGAAAAAGAGCCACCATCCCCAGCGGCAGGTTGATGAGAAAAATGAGTTGCCAGCCGAACATGGCGATCAACGCTCCGCCGAGTGACGGACCAAGCGCAGTGCCGACCGCGGACATCGTTCCGAGGAGTCCCATTGCGCTCCCGGCTCTTTCCTTGGGAACGCTCTCCCCCACAAAGGTCATGGTCAGCGCCATCATGACGGCCGCCCCGACACCCTGTGCCGCCCGGCCGGCAATCAACAGCCAGAGCGTTGGCGCGAGGCCGCACAACATCGAGGCGGCCGTGAACAAAACGATGCCCGCCAGCAACAGCCGCCGGCGGCCGGCGACGTCGCCAAGCCGTCCCGCGATGACGATCAGCGTGGAGATCGTGAGCAGGTAGGCGATGACGACCCACTGGACGTCCTGAAAGGAAGCATCGAAGGCCTGCGCCAGTGCCGGCAAGCCGATATTGGCAATGCTTGTGGTCAGCGAGGACAAGAGCATCGACAGGGAGAGGCTTGCGAGCACCCCGCTCACGGATGCCGGTCGATCATCCTGGGCCGGTGCGGCCTCGCCTTGTGCTGCAATGCTCGGTTTCACCGTAAACTCCCTCGTCTCGCGCTGCTGGGCTTAAGGCCGAGGTAGCTCTTGTCTTGGTATGGCGGAACGCGCAACATTTGCACTTTATTCGTGCGTTTGGCGCCATGTCAGGCCGAAGCATGATAAGGTGGATCCGTGCCGACACCCGACCTCAACCTGCTGATCACCCTCGACACGCTGCTTGCGGAAGGCAGCGTCGCACGCGCGGCGCATCGGTTGCGGCTGAGCGCCTCGGCGATGAGCCGGGCGCTGGCGCGATTGCGCGCGACGACGGGCGATCCGCTGTTGGTCAGGGCCGGACGCGGTCTCGTGCCCACGCCGCGGGCGATCGAACTCCGCGACGAAGTTCACAGGCTTGTTCAGGATGCCGATGCGGTCCTGCGTCCGGCGGCGGCGCTCGATCTTGAACGGCTCGTGCGAACCTTTACGCTGCGAACCAGTGAGGGCTTCGTCGAAACCTTCGGACCGAATCTCATCGCGCGTGCCGGCAAGGAGGCCCCCGGCGTGCGGCTGCGATTCATGCAGAAGTCCGACAAGGAAAGCACGCCGCTGCGTGACGGCAGTGTCGACTTGGAAACCGGGGTTGTCGGACCAACGACCGGCCCCGAGGTGCGCACCCAAGCTCTGTTCCGGGACCGTTTTATTGGCGTGGTCCGCAAAGGCCATCCGCTAAGCCGCGGCAGGATCACACCGGCCCGCTATGCCGGCTGCCGCCATGTCTTGGTCTCGCGGCGGGGTCTCGATGGCGGACTGGTCGACGAAGCCTTGAAGCCGTTAGGGCTCAAGCGCGAGATCGTGACGATCGTCGGCGGTTTTGCGACTGCGCTGGCGCTGGCCCGAAGCTCCGATCTGATCGCGAGCGTACCCGAGTGGCACACGGGCGGACTGCAGTCCGGCATGTATGGCTTTGCACTTCCGTTTCCGATGCCGGAGGTTACCGTGTCGATGCTCTGGCATCCGCGGCTGGATGCCGACCCGGCACACCGATGGTTGCGCGGCTGCGTTCGCGATGCCTGCGTGAAGCGGCGCGACAAGTAAGCGACAAGTGGAAAGGGCGGCCTTTTCTCTACTGCTGCATCACCAGCAATACGACGCCCAACGCCGCAATCGCGCCGCCGGCCGCGCGTGCGGCAAAGCGCACCGGAACGCGGGCGGCCGCAAGGCCAAGCCCGATGCCGGTCAGGTGCAGCATCAGCGTGGCCGCAACGAAACCCGCAGCATAATGCAGCGCCGAAGCGTCGGCCGGCAATTCGACACCGTGCGCGTAGCCGTGCAGCAGCGCGAAGGCGCCGATCAGCGGCATGCTGACGGCCAGCGAAGGCCGCAGCGCAAACGCCACCGCGGCGCCAAGCACCATCACCGAGGCGGCGATGCCGGCCTCGACCCACGGCAGCGCGGCACCGCTCATGCCCAGCACGCCGCCGGCCACCATCACCGCCGGAAACGTCAGCGGCAGCAGCCACAGCGCCCGATCGCCGATCTGCGAGGCCCACAAGCCGACCGCGACCATGGCCAGGATGTGGTCGAGGCCGCCGAGCGGATGCATCAGCCCTTCCATGAAACTCATGTGCGAATGGTCGCCGACATGGGCGAAGGCCGCGGGGGCGAAGCCCGCCACAGCAACGGCAACAAGAGCGGCAAGCGAAGCGGCACGGGCAAGCGGATGGCGCATGACAATCCTCATGGCAGGGAGCGGGGCCGTATGCGGATTCGCAGCTTATCGCTTACCGGCGGCCCGCTTCAATCCACCTCGATAAACACCGCGCCACCCTCAACGGTGGTGGGATAGGTCTTCACCGGGACCATACAGGGCGGCGACACCACCGCACCGGTCTTGATGTCGAACTGGCCGTTGTGAAAATTGCACTCGACCACGTCGCCGTCGATATAGCCCTCGGACAACGAGCCGGGACCATGCGTGCAGGTGTCGTCGGTGACGTAATACTCGCCATCGACGTTGAAGACGGCAAGGATCAGATCGTCTTTCTCGACCCGGAGCGCTTCTCCGGGCGCGATCTGGTCGGCTTTGCAAAGTTCGAGCTTGGTGGGCACGGCAGCGGGTTCTCTTGTGGGAGGGTTGAGCGTAGGATCGGTCGTCAGGGCGGTCCGGTGGACACAGCTCCATAGACCATGTGTCCCAACGGCCGGTCAATCGCCTGCTAGCGGACTGAAACACTTGAGTAATCCCAGCGCGAAGCGCTAAAAAACGGTCCTATCATCCGGGAGAGCCCGATGCTCAGAAAAGAACAAAACGACCTCCTCACCCAAACTGGCCCTGGCACGCCGATGGGCAACCTGTTCAGGGCAAGCTGGCAACCCGCCCTGCTGGCCAAAGAACTGCCCGAGCCGGGATGCCCGCCGGTCCGCGTCAAGCTCCTGTCCGAGCGACTGCTCGCCTGGCGCGACTCCAACGGCAAGCTGGCTCTCACCGACGAATTCTGCGCCCACCGCGGCGTCTCGCTGTGGTTCGGCCGCAACGAGGACGGCGGCCTGCGCTGCCCCTACCACGGCTGGAAATACGACCACACCGGCCAGTGCATCGATGTGCCCTCCGAGCCGAGCGAGAGCGGCTACTGCCAGAAGATCAAGCTGAAGTCCTATCCGCTGATCGAGCGCGGCGGTGTGCTGTGGACCTACATGGGTCCGCCCGAGAAGCAGCCGCCGGCCCCCGAATGGGAATTCGCGATGGTGCCGGCCGAGCAGAGCTTCATGTCGAAGCGCCTGCAGGAGTGCAACTGGCTGCAGGCGATGGAGGGCGGCATCGACTCCAGCCACGTTTCCTTCCTGCATTCCGGCGAACTCAACAGCGACCCGTTGTTCAAGGGCTCCAAGGGCAACCAGTACAACATGGGCGACATGAAGCCGGTGTTCGAAGTCGTCGAAAGCGCCGGCGGCCTCTACATCGGGGCGCGCCGCAATGCCGAGAACGGCAACTACTACTGGCGCATCACGCAATATGTCCTGCCGGCCTTCACCATGATCGCGCCGCGTGCCGACCATCCGGTGCATGGCCACTTCTGGGTGCCGATCGACGACGAGAACTGCTGGGCCTGGAGCTTCGACTACAAGGTCACCCGTCCGCTGACGGCCAAGGAGCGCAGCGCGATGGAGCAGGGCCAGGGCATCCACGTCGCCTACGTGCCAGGCACGTTCCGTCCTGCCGCGAACAAGGACAACGATTATCTGATCGACCGCGAAGGCCAGAAGGCCGGCAAGACCTACAGCGGCGTCTATGGCATCGCCATGCAGGATGCTTCGCTGCAGGAGAGCATGGGACCGATCGTCGACCGCTCCAAGGAGAACCTCGTCTCCACCGACAACGGCATCATCATGGCGCGGCATAAGCTGTTGCGCGCGCTGAAGACGATGGAGAAGGGCGAGCAACCGCCGGGGATCGCCGCGGAGCATCAGCGCGTGCGCTCGGCCGCCGTCGTGCTGCCGCCGGACAAGCACTTCAAGGACGCCGCCAAGGAAGCCTTGATCGTGCAATCCGGCAAGGAGCACGTCACGGTCTAGCGTTTATGGCCATTACGGCCGGGCATAGCCGTTTGAAGAACGGTGTTCGAGAACGCCTATGTCCGGCCCCTTGTCTTTCTTTGGACGTCTTTTTTAGCCAACCGCCCTCACGACCGCGACGGTGATGCGCGGCACAAGGTCGGGCACGACAATGGAGAGGGTGCAGGTTGATGCAAAGTGAATCCGCCCGCATGTCGAGCGCCGCCGAGGCGCGATTCCGGATCGACGCCCCGAACTCCAAGCAACGTTCGGTCAAGGTCATCGCGCTCGACGCGCCGAGCGAACGGGTCATCAAGGACTTGGCGCAGCGCACCTGGAACCGCGCGACGTTCTTCACCGCATCGGCGTTCGGCAGCGCGCCGCGCGCGGGCGAGAGTCTTGCCGGCTGGCTCAGCGATCTCGCCGGCCGGACCAAGAATCTCATCGACGAGGTCGACACCGCCGACCTGGTTGTGATGATCGCGGCCGCCGGCGAGAGCGCGCAGGCCGCCTCGATCATCGGCGAGGCCTGCAGCGTCAAGCGGGTGATGACGACCGCGCTGGTGCTCGGCAGCAGCGACGTCACCGACGAGGCCCTGTCGAAGACGCTGTCGCACCTGCGGCCCTGGGCGCTGATGCTGGTGATCGCCAGCGCCGAGGAGTACATCGCCGACATGCTGACCGCGCTTCGCGCCTGACAAAAACCGTACCCTGGAAGGACCGCACCATGACCGCACGTCTGATCGCAGCCCTCGGCGTCGTCGCGATGATGACAATGGCCGGCGGCACGCCCTCGCTCGCGCTGACCAGCAAGCAGAAGGCGGAAACCTGCAAGTTCGGCGCCGACAATCAGAAGCTCACGGGCGCGGCACGGAAGAGCTTCATGGCCAAGTGCATGTCGAACCAGGATTCACCACGCGGCCAGCCCGTCGAACAATCCGGGCAGAAATCGCAGTAGCGCTCCGGTTCCCGAATCGCCCTTCCCACACAACGCTCGACAACGGACATGGCGCGAAACATCGTTGTGATCGGGAGCGGACCGGCCGCCGTATTTGCCGCCATCGAGGCCCGAAAGCAGGACGGCGCGGCTAACGTCACCCTCGTTTCCGACGAAGCCTGCGAACCCTACGAGAAGCCGCCGCTGTCGAAGGCCGTGCTGCTCGGCAAGGCCAACGCCGAGGACGCGCCGATCGCCGGCCCCGGCGGGCTCGCCGCGCACAACATCGCGATTCGGTATAGTACGCGCTGCACCGCTATCGACCGCGCGGCGCATATGGTCGCCACCACAACGGGGCCCCTGCCCTATGACGCGCTGGTGCTGGCCACCGGCTCGATGATACGCGAACTGCCGTTGCTGCCGATGGGCATGCCGCGCGTGTATTACCTGCGCACCGAGGCGCATTCGCGCGCCATCAAGGCGGCGCTTGCCGGATGCAAGCACCTGGTCGTGATCGGAGCCGGGCTGATCGGCCTCGAGGCCGCCGCCTCCGCCACCGAGCTTGGCATCGAGGTGACGGTGATCGAATATGCGCCGCGCATCATGGCGCGCGCTTGCGACGAGGATATCGGTGCGCTGATCCTTGCCGAGCATCAGCACCACGGCATCCAGTTCGAGCTCGCCACCGCGGTCGAACAGGCCACGCCGCAGGGCGACGGCCATATCGCCTTGGAAACCGGCAGCGGCGAACTGCATGTGGCCGACTGCGTTCTGGTGGGGACCGGCGTGAAACCCGACGACGCGCTGGCCGCAGCGGCGGGCCTTGAGGTGGCGGACGGCATCATCGTCGATGCGCAAGGCCGCACCTCGGACCCTTCGATCTTCGCCGCCGGCGACTGCACGCGCTTTCCCGGCCCGCAAGGATCGGTGCGGCTGGAGAACTGGCGGCACGCACAGGACCACGGCGCAATCGCCGGCCGCAACGCCGCGGGCGGGAACGACAGCTACAATCCGGTGCCGTCGTTCTGGTCCGAGCAATACGATCTTTACATCCAGGGTGTCGGCTGGTTTGACCCCACGGCGCAAAAGGTTCGCCGCCCGCTGCCGGGCAAGGGCGCCTTGTCGATCGAGATCAAGGACGGCCTGGTCAGCGCCGCGCTGGGCATCAACGCGCAGCGCGATCTCGCCGCGATCCGACGGCTGATCGAGCGCAAGATCCCGGTCGATCCCGCGGCATTGGCCGATCCGGCCCAACCGTTCAACGCGATGTTGAAGGCAAAGGCGTAGTACGATCATGACGAACCGGGTGACGCTCGCCGCGCTTCAAACGATGAAGCGCGACGGAAAGAAAATCGCCGGCGTCGTCGCCTGGGACACGCCGATGGCGAAGATCGCGGACCGCGCCGGCGTCGATCTGGTGTCGGTCGGCGATTCGGTCGGCGTGAACCTGTGGGGCCACGACGATCCGCTCCAGGTGACGATGGACGAGATGCTCATCGTCTGCAGAGCGGTGCGCCGCGGCACGGCGCGTGCGCTGGTAAGTTGCGATCTGCCTTATGGGCCGGTCCAAGAAAGCCCCGAGGCTGCACTCGCCGCCGCCACGCGCTTGGTGAAGGAGGGCGGCGCGGACCTGGTGAAGGTCGATGCCGCCGCCGACTTTCCCGACGCGGTCCGCGCGCTGGTGAAAGCCGGCATTCCGGTCTTCGCGCAATTCGGACTGACGCCGCAAACCGCAGCCAAGCACGGCCTGCCCTACAGCGCGCAGAACTCGCCCGACGCCCAGGCCACCGCGGAAGCCGCGGCGCGATTGGTCGAGGAAGCCAAGCTCCTGGAAGACGCCGGCGCTTGCATGCTCGACTTCACCAACTCCGGCCCTGTTGCCGGCGCCGCCGTGGTGAAAGCGGTAACGATCCCGGTCATCGGCGGCTTTGGCGGCGGCCCGTGGCTCGACGGTCGCGTGCGGCTGGCGCACACGGCCATCGGCTACGCCGACAAATGGCTCGAGTCCAAGACCGAGACTTACGTCAACACCGCCAAGGCCGCACTCGGCGCCCTCACCTCGCTGATCGACGACATCCGCGCCGGCCGCCAGATCAAGGGCTGAGCCCCCCGGCACGATGACAGCCAGCAAATTCGACCCGCTTCGCGATTACCTGAAGGCGCAGGCCAAGGCCGAACTGATTCTCACCTTCGATGAAATCGAGAACATCCTGGGCTTTGCCTTGCCGCGCAGCGCCTACCGCGCCGAATGGTGGGGCGACGACACGCCGGAGCATCCGCGATTGCAGCGCCAGGCGATCCGCGACGGCGGCTATGACGCGCAGCGCATGCCCGACGGACGAAGCGTTCGCTTTCGGAGGCCAGCGCCGCCGCTCCGGCGGCGCTGACGCGCCGCTCTACTGCGCAGCGTCCTTGGTTTCGGCGGTTTCGCTGCGCAGCGCATCGGGCTGCGGCATGGCAATGATGTTGTAGCCGGAATCGACGAAGTGGATTTCGCCGGTGACACCGGCGGCAAGGTCCGACAAGAGGTAGAGTCCTGCCCCGCCCAGGTCCTCCAGCGACACGCCACGCCCGAGCGGCGAATGGCGCTGCTGGAAGGCGAACATGTAGCGCGCGTCGTTGATGCCGGCGCCCGCAAGCGTGCGGATCGGGCCGGCCGAGATGGCGTTGACGCGAATCTTCTGCGGACCGTAGTCGACCGCGAGATAACGCACCGACGATTCCAGAGCGGCCTTCGCCAAACCCATGACATTGTAGTTCGGCATCGCGCGGTCGCCGCCGTTGTAGGTCAGCGTCAACATGCTGCCGCCGTTCGGCATCAGCTCCGCCGCGCGCTTGGCGGCCTCGGTGAACGAGAAGCACGAGATCACCATCGTGCGCTCGAAGTTCTTGCGCGTGGTGTCGGCGTAGCGGCCCTTCAACTCGTTCTTGTCGGAGAAGCCGATGGCATGGACCAGGAAGTCCATCGAGCCCCATTGCTTCTTGATCTCGGCGAACACCTCATCCACCGAAGCGATGTCCTCGACATCGCAAGGAAGCAGGATTTTGCTGCCGACCGATTCCGCAAGCGGTTTCACCCGCCGGCCCAACGCCTCGCCCTGATAGGTGAAAGCAAGCTCGGCGCCGTGGTCCGCCAACGCTTTGGAAATGCCCCAGGCGATCGAGTGATCGTTGGCAACGCCCATCACCAAGCCGCGCTTACCCTGCATCAATTTCGTCATGCTGTTTTCTTCGGAGTTCTAAACGTCCAACCGCTTGAACACGACCGACGCATTGGTGCCGCCGAACCCAAACGAGTTGGACAGAACGCAACCAAGCTTGGCGTTATCTTGCCGCTGCCGCACGATCGGCATATCGGCGAAAACCGGATCGATGGTTTCAATGTTGGCGCTCTCGCAGATGAAGCCGTTCTGCATCATCAGCAGCGAGTAGATCGCCTCCTGCACGCCGGTGGCGCCAAGCGAATGGCCGGTGAGCGACTTCGTTGCCGAGATGGGCGGCACCTTGTCGCCGAACACCTCGCGGATCGCCTCGATCTCCTTGACGTCGCCGATCGGCGTCGAGGTGGCGTGCGGGTTGATATAATCGACCGGCGCCTTCACATCGGCGAGCGCCATTCTCATGCAACGCATTGCGCCCTCGCCGGACGGCGCCACCATGTCGTGACCGTCCGAGGTCGCGCCATAGCCGCCGACCTCGGCGTAGATTTTCGCGCCGCGCGCCTTGGCGTGCTCCAATTCCTCGAGCACCAGCACGCCCGCCCCGCCGGCGATAACGAAGCCGTCGCGATCCTTGTCATAGGCGCGCGAGGCTTTCTCGGGCGTCTGGTTGAAGTTCGACGACATCGCGCCCATCGCGTCGAACAACACCGACATGGTCCAGTCGAGGTCTTCGCAACCGCCGGCGAAAACCATGTCCTGCTTGCCCCATTGGATCGTCTCGGCGGCGTTGCCGATGCAATGGTTCGAGGTCGCGCAGGCCGACGAGATCGAATAGTTCACACCCTTGATCTTGAACCAGGTGGCGAGCGTCGCCGACGCGGTGGACGACATCGCCTTCGGCACCGCGAACGGCCCGACGCGCTTGGGGCCTTTCTCCTTGGTGGTCAAAGCCGCCTCGACGATGGTCCGTGTCGAGGGACCGCCGGAGCCCATGATGATGCCGGTGCGCTCGTTGGAGACGTCCTTCTCCTCAAGCCCTGCGTCGCGGATCGCCTGCTCCATCGCGACATGGTTCCAAGCCGCACCGCGGCCGAGGAACCGCATGGCGCGGCGATCCACCGATTCGGCGGGATCGAGGGTCGGCGCGCCGTGAACCTGGCAGCGGAATCCCAGCGTCGCGTATTCGTCCGCGCGCGAAATCCCGGACTTGGCCTCACGCAGGCTCGCCAGCACCTCTTGGGTGTTGTTTCCGATGGACGAGACGATGCCCATCCCGGTCACGACAACGCGCCTCATCAAATCCTCATCCGCATCTTCAGAAGCCTCAAATTAGGTCGCACCCGAGCGAAACCACAAGGGTTCACTCAGCGTTGCCCCGAGCTTCAGGCGCCGTCACGCCGGATTGGGCTTCAACACCGTGGCGTCGCGGAACAAGCCGACCTTCAGATCGAGGGCGCGATAAATGACCGAGCCGTCGGCGGAAAGCCAGCCGTCGGCAATGCCAAGCACCAGCTTGGACCGCATCACCCGCTTGATCTCGAGGCCATAGACCACATTCTTCATGGTCGGCAGCACCTGGCCGGAAAACTTGAGCTCGCCCAGGCCGAGCGCCCGCCCCTTTCCCGGCGCGCCGAGCCAGCCCAGGAAAAAGCCCAGCAATTGCCAGAGCGCATCGAGCCCCAGACAGCCCGGCATCACGGGGTCACCCTTGAAATGACAGGGGAAAAACCACAGGTCCGGCTTCACTTCGAGTTCCGCCCGCACCAAGCCCTTGCCGTGTTCTCCGCCCGATTCCGCGATCTCGGAAATACGGTCGAACATCAACATGGGCGGCAGAGGAAGCTGCGGGCCCTCCACGAACAGATCGCCCCGGCCACAGGCCAGCAAATCCTCAAACTCAAAGCTTTTGCGTCGGTTATCCATCACCGTCCCAAATAAAAACTGTCAGTAGCGTGGTTTTAACACAGGCAGCCGCCGCTGGACAAAGTCGGTTCTGTCCCCCAGATGGAGGTCGGTGCCAGGATTGGCCAAGCCGTTGTTGCGAGCCAGTTGCATCATGGGGGTAACGGCGATATGATTGCAATTGCAACAATCTTAGAACCGTTCTGATCTGGTTAGGCGTACTGAAGAATGACCGAGACGCGCACCACCGTCCTTTCGACCGCGGCCGAGCACGGCCCGGTCCAGGCCGACCTTCGCCGTGACATGCTGAACGGCTGCCCATGGCACGATGTGAAGTCGATGCTGCGCGATGTCGGGCTCCGGCCGACCCGGCAGCGGATGGCGCTCGGCTGGATCCTGTTCGCCAAGGGCGACCGGCACCTGACCGCCGAGATGCTCTACGAGGAAGCGACCAAGGCGAAAGTTCCGGTGTCGCTCGCCACGGTCTACAACACGTTGCACCAGTTCACCGAGGTTGGCCTGCTGCGCCAGGTCGCGGTTGACGGATCGAAGACCTACTTCGATACCAACACCACCGCCCATCATCACTTCTTCGTCGAAGGTGACAACGAGCTGGTGGACATCCCTGGCGCCGAAGAAATCGTGGGCAAAATGCCCGCCGCTCCGGCTGGCTACGAGGTTGCGCGAATCGACGTCGTCGTCCGCCTGCGCCGCAAGGACCGCAAGTAACAGACCCAAACGCTGTCGTTTCGGAGCAATGGCCGGGCACGCGCCCGGCCATTCCGTTTCGCGCCGTCGTCTGCAACGCGCGGCCGCACGACGCCGATTGATCGAACCGACGGCGAAGCGCCGGTCAATTCACCTTCTCGTTGGGATAAACGCCCCACAGCCGGAATTGCTGGATCCAGCCTTCGAAGCCGCGGCCGTTGAACGCGCACCAGTTCTCGGCGCAGCGTTTGACGACGCCGACCACGCCACGCTCCAGGCGGGCGACCACGCCGCTCTCCACATCCGCCTTGTCGTAGAGCGGGACCAGTTCGCCCTTCGATTTGGTCATCACCATGCCGGTGCGCCGCCCCGACAGCAGCGAGTGATAGACCCAGCCCTCGGTCCCCTCGGCGTCGCGGATGCGCCGCCAATTCTCGAACTCGGCGGTGATCTCCACCGGCAGGCCGGCACGCTGGTAGAGCCATTTGACCTCGTAGGTCTTGGCCGGCCCGATGTGCATATTGACCTTGTCGGCCTTGAGGCTGACGAAGCGCGGGATCGGCAGGCCGCTGGCGGAGCCGACGTTTTCGGCCCTGGCCACGTCGGCCGCCGTGCCGGCCGTCGCGACCGCAGCCACAATCATCACAAACAGAACGCGAGTGGCGTGTCTCATGCGCACCGCAACAATTGAGAAAACGGGGCGTGTCCACCCGCACCACGATAGGTGCGAGGACTATTGCGCAGCTCGGTTAAAGAGGGCTGAACGGCGGGACAATCGGGACGGAACGACGCAGCCATCCGGGACCTTCATGATGGAAGGGTGACCGTTGCTGTTCAAGGCTCGCCCATGCAGCAGCATCCGAACCCAACCCACCGGCCGCTGAACACGCTCAAACGCGAGGCCGGCGACCTGTGAATCGTCGATGGCCCTGTCATCCGGTTCGGCGCGACGTGGCTGAAAATATCGCTTCCGACGCGCATGACGATTGTCCGGATCGGCGACGCATTGTTCGTCCGCTCGCCGACGAACGGATCGTCCTTGCACACGGCCGCTGGTACCAGAGCACTCAGAAGTTACGCCGGGCGTTTCGCTCGCTGCTGGACTGATGGCTGGGGCCGATGGATCGACAGGTCAACGATGGTCGGCTTCTCGCCGCTCAGCGGGTTGGCCGGATCCCAGGTATAATTGAGAGTCTCGAAGCGCATGGCGCGGGTATCGACCATCAAGAGCCGCCCGACCAGGCCCTCGCCAAAGCCGACGATCTCGCGGATCACCTCGAGCGCCATCATCGAGCCCAGCACGCCAACCAAGGCACCGAGAATGCCCGCTTCCGAACAAACCGGCACGGTGCCGGGCGGCGGGGGCTCCGGAAACAGGCAGCGATAAGTCGGGTTCGGCCGGCCATCCTTGCCGCGCTCGTGCGGCCGCAAGGTCGTCAGCGTGCCGTCAAAGGTTCCGACCGCCGCCGTAACCAACGGTTTCTTCGCCAAGAAGCAAGCATCCGACACGAGGTAGCGCGTGGCGAAATTGTCCGAACCATCGGCCACGATGTCATACTGGGACACGAGCGCGAGCGCATTGTCGGCCGTGAGGCGCTGCGCGTGGGTTGCTACCGTCACATGCGGATTGAGTCGCGCGATCGCGTGCGCCGCGCTCTCCACCTTGGATGCACCGACATCCGGCGTGCCGTGGATCACCTGCCGCTGCAGGTTCGACAGCGCCACGGTGTCGTCGTCGATCACGCCAAGCGTGCCGACGCCGGCCGCGGCGAGATAAAGCAACAGCGGCGCGCCAAGCCCGCCCGCGCCGATCGCCAGCACGCGGGCGCGACCGAGCGCAGCCTGGCCGGGGCCGCCGACCTCGTGCAGCACGATGTGGCGCGCGTAACGCTCAAGCTCCTCGGCCGTCAGCATCCACCGCTCCTTGTCCCTCTCGCGCGCGCCCCCGTCGATGGCGCGCGTCGGCGGTTTCGGCTAGAGCATGATCCCGAAAAGTGGAACCCGGTTTTCGGATAAGATCATCCTCCATCAAAAGGATAGGCTTGAAGCCTGATTCAACGTAGGTTGAATCAGGCTTCAACGTCCAGACGATGTGGCGGTCTTGCGAGGTGAGGTCAAGCATGCGTGCCTTCGCCGCGATCCTGGCGATGATCCTCACAACGGGCGTGGCGGCGCAAGGCGCGCCGAAAGCCCCAAACAAGAACGCAGGTCAACCCGCCGCTAAAAGCACCGCGGCCCCCACCGCGACGCCGATTCCCAAACCCAGGCTCGCGACCAAGCCCGCCGCCAAACCCGCAAAGCCCGCCGTGGCGGATATCGGCACCGCCAACGCCAATCCCGCCAAGCCACCGGCATTGCGCGAGGCTTACGCCGCGATGAGCGTCGCCGACCGCATGGCGCTTCAGTCCGGCCTGACCTGGGCCGGCGACTACAGCGGCGCGATCGACGGTGAGTTCAGCGACCGGCTTGCCGATGCGATGAAGGCCTACCAGAAGCGCCGCAACGTGGTGGCGACCGGCATTCCCACCGCGGACGACCGCGCCGCCATTGCGGCCACCGCGAGCGCCCGGCAGAACGCCGCGGGCTGGCGCATGGTCGAGGATCCGGTGACCGGCGCGCGTGTCGGCATCCCGGAAAAGTTCGCAACCAAGGCCACGCCCGGCCCCATCGGTACGCGCTGGAGCTCCGAGCAGGGGCAATTGCAAATCGAGACGTTTCGCATCGAAACCGCGGCAACGCTGGAGACGATCTTCGCGCAACAGAAGAAGCAGCCCCGGCGGCGCATCACCTCCAGCATGCTGCGGCCGGACTCGTTCGTCATGACCGGAATGCAGGGGCTCAAAAAGCTCGCTGTCGTGGGCTTTGCACGAAACGGCGAGGTGCGGGGGCTCACCATCCTCTATGACCAGGCGATGGAAGGCTCGATCGACCCGCTGGTCGCGCCGATGATGGCGGCATACGTGCCGTTCGCGGGTTACATGATGGCAACCGCGGCTGCTCCGGCGATTCGGCGCAATGTCGAATACGGCAGCGGCGTCGTCGTCTCGGCGGCAGGCTACATCGTCACCGACCGCGAATTGATCGACGGCTGCCCGATCGTCACCCTGCCCGGTCACGGCCGCGCCGAACGCATCGCCGATGATCCCGACAGCGGATTGGCGCTGCTGCGCGTCTATGGCGCGCGCGGAGTGACAGCGGCAAGCGTCGCGGACGCAACATTGCCCAACGATGTCACGCTGGTCGGCATTGCCGATCCGCGAATGCAGAACGGAGGCGGCGCGGTGACCACAGTGAACGCGCACCTACAGCCCGCAGCCGGATCGCGTGCGCTCGACGGCTCGATGACACCTGGATTTACGGGCGCGGCGGCAACCGACGCGCAAGGCCGCGTGACCGGCGTGCTGGTGCGCAAAGCCCAGCAGGTCGTCGCCGTGCCGGCCGACACCATCAAACGCTTCCTCGCAAGGCAATCCGTCATGCCGAACTCGACGCCCAACGGCATCGCAGCCGCGCAGGCATCGGTGGTGCGCGTGATCTGCGTGCGCAAATAAGCGCGATCGCTATTTGTTTTTGAAGAGGGCAGCGCGCTTGGCGATGAACGCCGCCATGCCTTCCTTCTGATCGTCTGTCGCAAACAGCGGATGGAATACGCCGCGCTCGAAGCGCACGCCTTCCGCCAGCGTCGTCTCAAACGCGCGATTGACACTTTCCTTTGCCGCATGGACCGCCATGAGTCCCATACCGGCGATGACCGTCGCGGCCTTCATCGTTTCTTCCATCAGGCTCGATGCCGGGACGACACGGGCGACGAGCCCCGCGCGCTCGGCCTCGGCCGCGTCCATCATGCGCCCTGTCAGAATCAGATCCATCGCCTTGGCCTTGCCGACCGCACGGGTAAGGCGCTGCGTACCGCCGATGCCCGGAATGATGCCAAGCTTGATTTCCGGCTGGCCGAATTTAGCGTTGTCGGCAGCGATGATCATATCCGCCTGCATGGCAAGCTCGCAGCCGCCGCCGAGCGCAAAGCCCGCCACCGCGGCAATGACCGGTTTGCGCACGCGGGCAATGTGATCCCAGTCGGCGCAAAAATTCTCCTTTGCCGCATCGGCATAGGACTTCTCCGCCATCTCCTTGATATCGGCGCCGGCGGCAAACGCTTTTTCCGAGCCGGTCACGACGATGCAGCCGATGTCCGTATCGGCGTCGAACGCACGCAACGCCTGTCCGAGCTCGTCGATCAGCGCGGCGTTCAGCGCGTTGAGCGCCTGCGGTCGATTGAAGCGAATCACGCCGACGCGGCCCTCTGTTTCCGTCAGAATGTTCTGATAGCTCATGGTGCAATGGCTCACCGTTTCGACCGCGATCATGGAGCACGTTTAACGACACCGAAAGATAACAGGTCCAAACCGATGGAACCGAACAATTTGTCGGACGTTATCGGTGGGTCAGAGGGAGAATCCATAATGCGCAAGATGCTGATTGGAATTGCCGCAGTCGGCGCGTTGACGTTCGCGTCCGCCGCAAATGCAGGCCCAAGCGAGAGAACGCTATCCGGCGCCGCCATTGGCGCGGGCGCGGGTGCGGTGGTCGCCGGACCGGTCGGCGCGGTGGCAGGCGGGGTGATCGGAGCCGCAGTCGGCGGGCCGCGCATCAGCCGCCACAGACACTGCTGGCATGACCGGCGCGGTGTGCGTCATTGCCGCACACGTTAGCCGCACGGACAATCTTTGGACGATCGAGCCCGGCCTTGCGCCGGGCTTTTTTTGTCGCGGCGCTCGTCACTTCTGACAGGTCGGACAGAAAAACGTGGAGCGGCCGTTCTGCACGATACGCTTGATCGCGCCCTTGCAGCCACGCGTCGGGCAGGGCTCGCCCTCCCGATCGTAGACCTGGAAATTGTGCTGGAAATCGCCGAGCGAACCGTCGGGGCGGCGATGATCGCGCAGCGACGATCCACCGGCATCGATCGCATCCTTGAGCACGGCCTTGATCGCGTCGGCGAGCCGCTGGGCGCGGTCGTTCGGCGCGCCATGACGATCCGCAATCGTGGAGGCCTTGCGCTTGGGCGACAGGTGCGCGCGGAACAGCGTCTCGCACACATAGATGTTGCCGAGCCCGGCGACGACCTTCTGATCGAGCAGCGCCGCCTTGAGACTCGTGTTCTTGTCCTGGCACGCCTGCGCCAGCATCGCGGCATCGAATGCATTGCCGAGCGGTTCGGGACCAAGCGCGCGCAGCAGCGGCTCCTGATCGAGCGAAGCGCGCGGCACGAGCTTCATCGAACCGAACCGCCGCGGGTCGTTGAAGCGAATGGTCGCGCCGGAGGACATGCGAAACACCACATGGTCGTGCGCCGTGTCCTTCGAACGGTCGTGATAATAGTTGCCGGCGACCGTCTCGCCATAATCGAGCGCGACGCGGAACGACCCCGACATGCCGAGATGCATCACCAGCACCTCACCCGAATCGAGGTCGGCCAGCAGATACTTCGCGCGGCGGCCAAGCCCGCTCACGGTTCGGCCCTTTAGCCGCAGCACGAAATCCTTGGGCAGCGGCCAGCGCAGATCGCCGCGATGGGCGACGACTTCGACGAAGCGCGCGCCCTCCATCACCGGCGCAAGCCCACGGCGCACGGTTTCGACCTCGGGAAGTTCGGGCATGTCAGATGATCGTGTTCATTCCGGCCGCTTGTCGAGCGGCTCGCCAAAGGTAATGCGGTTGCCGGGCGGATCAATCACGGTCGGTGCCCTCATCCCCCGTTCCCTTCAGGCCGGAAATGCCGGGATCGGCCTCCGGCACTGCTCCACCGCGACGATACGAACGATGGAGCGACGCGCCTGGAGCAAATGGGCCGTCACAGCCCCCCTTCCCAGCCCCCGGCTGCCCCGTTAACTCATGGCGGCGAGCCTTTGTAGCGCCGCGCCGTCGGGCAGGCTACAAAGGCCCGGCAGGATGGATCATGACCGACACCGCTGAAAAACAAACCGATTTCGGCTTTCGCCGGGTGCCGCTGGGCGACAAGCAGGGGCTGGTCAACGACGTTTTCCATTCGGTCGCGCGCCGCTACGACCTGATGAACGACCTGATGTCGGGCGGCCTGCACCGCGCCTGGAAGGATGCATTGGTCACGGCGGTCAATCCGCCGCGCCCACAACGGCAATCCGGCGCACGACGAAGGGGTGCACATCACCATCCGGCACAACCGTTCGCCCTCCTCGATCTCGCCGGCGGCACCGGCGACGTGGCGTTGCGCGTGGCCGAGGCCGGCGGCTCGGGCGTGCATATTACTGTCGCCGACATCAACACCGAGATGCTCAAGGTCGGCCGCGACCGCGCCGTCAAGGCCGGCAGCAATATCGACTTCGTCGAGGCCAACGCCGAAGAGCTTCCGTTTCCCGACCGCAGCTACGATGCGGTCACCATCGCCTTCGGCATCCGCAACGTGCCCCGCATCGAGCGCGCGCTCGCCGAGGCCCATCGCGTGCTGAAGCTCGGTGGGCACTTTCTTTGCCTGGAGTTCTCCGCCGTCGATGTGCCCGGCCTCGACCGGCTGTACGAGCTTTATTCGTTCAACGTCATCCCGTCGATCGGCCGCGCGGTCACCGGCGACGCCGAATCCTATCGCTACCTGGTCGAATCGATCCGGCGCTTCCCGCGCCCCGAGCGCTTCGCCGACATGATGCGCGACGCCGGTTTCCGCCGCGCCTCGTTCCAGCGCCTCACCGGCGGCGTGGTGGCGCTGCACTCCGGCTGGCGGTTGTAGCCGTGCTTGTCGGGCGCCCCGCTTGATCTCCGCGATTTCCCATCTCGCCCGCCTGGCCCGCGCCGGCTTCGTGTTCGCGCGCGAGGGCGTTCTGGCGCTGGTCGATCCGACGCCGCTGCCGCCGCCGGCGCGCACGGCGCTCAAGCTCGCGCGCATCATCGAGCGCCGCAACGGCACGAGCGCCGAGCATCGCCTGTCCACCGCGCTGACCCGGCTCGGCCCGGCCTACGTCAAGCTCGGGCAGTTTCTGGCGACACGGCCCGACGTGGTCGGCATGGCGCTGGCGCACGACCTTGAGGCGCTGCAAGACCGCATGGCGCCGTTCCCGCAAGCCGATGCGGAAGCGGTGGTCGCCGCGGCGCTCGGCAAGCCGCTGACGCAGGCCTACGCCACATTCGGCACGGCCGTGGCGGCCGCTTCGATCGCGCAGGTCCATCGCGCCGAGATCGCCACGCCCGAAGGCCCCAGACCCGTCGCGGTCAAGGTGCTGCGGCCCGACGTCGAGCGGCGTTTCGCCGCCGACATGCAAGCCTTCGTGTTCGCGGCCGAAATGGCCGAGGGCCTGTCCGCCGAGGCGCGGCGGCTGCGGCTGATCGAGACGGTCGCGACCATGCGCCGCTCGGTGGCGATCGAAATGGATTTGCGGCTGGAAGCCGCGGCGCTCTCCGAAATGGCGGAGAACACCCAGGACGACCCCGACTTCCGCGTGCCGGCGGTGGACTGGGACCGCACCGCCAAGGACGTGCTGACGCTGGAATGGATCGACGGCACCCCGCTCAACGACCGCGCCAGCCTCGAAGCCAAGGGCTTCGACCTGCCGGCGCTGGCAGCATCCGTCATTCAAACCTTTCTGCGACACGCGCTGCGCGACGGCTTCTTTCACGCCGACATGCACCCCGGCAATCTGTTCGTCGATGACGACGCGCGCCTCGTCGCCGTCGATTTCGGCATCATGGGCCGGCTCGGGCCGAAGGAACGCCGCTTCCTCGCCGAAATCCTTTACGGCTTCATCACCCGCAACTACCTGCGCACCGCCGAGGTGCATTTCGAAGCCGGCTACGTGCCGGCGCACCATTCGGTCGAGAACTTCGCGCAGGCGATCCGCGCCATCGGCGAGCCGATCCACAACCGCACCGCCGAAGACATCTCGATGGCGAAGCTTCTGATGCTGCTGTTCGAGGTCACGAGCCTGTTCGACATGCGCACGCGGCCGGAACTCCTGCTGCTGCAGAAGACGATGGTGGTGGTCGAGGGCGTGGCGCGCTCGCTCGATCCCAAGCTCGACATGTGGACGGTTTCGGAGCCGGTGGTGCGCGAATGGATGGAGCGCCACCTCGGCCCCGCCGGCCGCATCGAGAACGCCGCGCAAGGCGCGGTCGGCTTCCTCGCCGGCGTGCCGTCGCTGCTGTCGCGCGGCGCGACATTGATCGAGCAGCTCGATGCCGCCACCCGCGACGGCCTGGTGCTGGCGCCCGAAACGGTCGCCGCCATCGGCCGCGCCGAGGCCCATCGCAGCCGCTGGACCGCGCTGGCGCTGTGGACCATCGCGGCGGTGCTTCTCGTCCTGCTGGTCCAGGTGCTGTGGAGCTGAGTGCCCGGCTGATTGCATTGATGGCATTGCAGTCAAATGCTAAGGTGCGCCGCGGGGTGCTGCACCCCAACAATGAGACGCCGATGGCCAGCCTGACCGTCCGCCAACTCGACGAGGCGCTGAAGGCGCGGCTGCGGCTGCGCGCCGCCCGGCACGGCCGGTCGATGGAAGACGAAATCCGCGGCATCCTGCGCGCCGCGGCCGACGAGAGCGAAGAAGCCGCGCCGCCCGCCACGCCCAAGCGCGCCAGCCCCCGCCGCGCTCCCCCCGAGGCGGACCACGAACGCAGCGAGGACGCGGCGGCACCACGGCGCAAGCATGTCCTGCTCGTCATCGGCGGCGGCATCGCCGCCTACAAGTCGCTCGACCTGATCCGCCGGTTGCGCGAGCGCGACATGGCGGTGCGCGTGGTGATGACGGACGCGGCGCAGAAGTTCATCACGCCGCTGTCGGTCGGCGCGCTCGCCGGCGAGCCTCCGCATGTCGATCTGTTCGACGCCAAAAGCGAATTCGATGTCGGCCATATCCGCCTTGCCCGCGACCCGGACCTTGTCGTGGTGGCGCCCGCGACCGCTGACCTGATGGCGAAGATGGCGTGCGGCCTGGCCGACGATCTCGCCTCGGCGGTGCTGCTCGCCACCGACAAGAAAATCCTGCTTGCGCCGGCGATGAATCCGAAGATGTGGGCGAACAAGGCCACCCAGCGCAATCTGGCGCAGCTCGTCCGCGACGGCGCGGTGCTGGTCGGCCCGAACGCCGGCGAGATGGCGGAGAGCGGCGAGGCCGGCATCGGCCGCATGGCGGAGCCGTTGGAGATCGCGGCGGCCGCCGTGACGCTGCTGTCGCAAACCTCCGACGCGCTCAGGGGTCTGCGCGTGGTGGTCACATCGGGGCCGACACACGAGCCGATCGACCCGGTGCGCTACATCGCCAATCGCTCGTCGGGCAAGCAGGGCCATGCCATCGCCGAAGCGGCGGCGGCTGCGGGCGCCGACGTGACGCTGATCTCGGGACCTGTCACCGTCCCCGATCCGCCGGGCGTGCGCGTCGTCAAGGTCGAGAGCGCGCGCGACATGCTCCGCGCCGTCGAAGCGGCGCTGCCGGCCGATGTCGCGATCTTCGCCGCCGCTGTCGCGGACTGGCGGACCGCGATCAACAGCCGGGAGAAGATCAAGAAGTCCGGCAAGGAAACCCCCGCCCTGGCGCTGGTCGAGAATCCCGACATCCTCGCCACCATCGCGCGGCGCAAATCCGGGCGGCCGAAAATCGTGATCGGTTTTGCGGCCGAGACGGAGCACGTCGTCGAGAACGCCAAGGCCAAGCTCGCCCGCAAAGGCTGCGACTGGATTCTCGCCAACGACGTGTCGCCGGAAACCGGCATCATGGGTGGCGACAGCAACACCATCCATCTCGTCACCCGAGGCGGGGTCGAGCATTGGCCGCCGCAATCCAAGAACGACGTCGCCGCCGTCCTGATCGAACGGATCGCGGCAGCCACGAAGGAGTGACGATGACGCCGGTGACGCTTGAAATCATGCGTCTGCCGCACGGCGCCGATCTGCCGTTGCCGGCCTATCAAAGCGAGAACGCCGCGGGGCTCGATCTGATGGCCGCCGTGCCGGCCGAAGCGCCGGTGACAATCATGCCCGGCGCGCGTGCGCTGATCCCCACCGGTATCGCGATCGCATTGCCGATCGGCACGGAAGGGCAGGTTCGGCCTCGCTCGGGGCTCGCCGCCCGGCATGGCGTCACCGTGCTGAACGCGCCGGGCACCATCGACGCCGACTATCGCGGCGAGATCCAGGTCGTGCTCATCAACCTTGGCGGCGAGCCATTCGCGATCGAGCGCGGCCAACGTATCGCCCAATTGATCGTCGCCCCCGTCCTGCGTGCAAAAATCACTGAGTCAATATCCCTCGATCAAACCGAGCGTGGGACAAAAGGCTTCGGGTCAACAGGCCAGGAGCCGATTGACAACAACCTCAATTCTCGTCCGTAATATTCTACCATAATACGTTATTACAGAGTATGTATGTGGCATGGCGTTGCTTTCCCGCAAGGGCCTTTTGGCCATCGCCGCCGTGATCGACGTGGCGCTCAACGGCCGAGGACACCCGGTATCGGCAAAGACACTGGCAAGCCGTCATTCCTTGCCGGCCCGGCACTTGGAGCCGGTGCTGCAGGCCTTGGTCCGCGTCGGCATCCTCAAGGGCATCCGCGGCCCTCATGGCGGCTATGAGCTGGCGCGCGAACGGGAGCGCATCACCGCCGACGACATCCTGCGCGCCGCGGGCACCATCGAGGATCCGGAGGATATCTCCCTGGACGGCTCGGCGCTGCTAAGCCAGGTGGTGATCCCGGCGGTCGGCCAGGCCGAGCAGGATTTCTCTGCATCGCTCCACCGCATCAACCTCAACGACCTGGTGCTGCGCGCCGAGCCGCTGAGAGACGCGGTCTAACCGCCGCGCTCATCCGTTCGTACCGCCATAGATCGGCGATGGCCGGCCGCGCCCGCCGGCGATGACCGACGTTCACGATCTGGACTCTTTCGGCGGGATTCGCCTTCCGCGTAAAGTTGCAATGATTCGTGGGTGGCCGCGGCACACGCGCTGCCGGCGCAGGGGCATATCGGACATGCCGGATAGGAGCCGGGCGAGCGGCAATCACAACGCTCCTCCGCGGCGCGGCGGATTCTTCGCCGGCGTTGCCGCGGCGTTGGCGTTCGGCTCCCTGCTGTCCGCAGCGCAAGTCCAAGCACAGGTCCAAGCACAGACAGCACCGCCGCTCGGCGACGGCCTTGCCGGCGATACTCTCGCTGCCTTCGTGACCGCGAGCCGCGACGAGATCACCGCCATCGTGCTGACGCTGGGCGTGCTGCTGTTCGCGGTGGTCACCGCCATCATGCTGGTGCGCACGCGCGTGCGCGCCGCCGCGGCCGAGGCCGCGTTGCGCGACCGCATCGTGGCGCTGCGGGCCGATCGCGATCGCGCCCATGCGCTGCTGCTGTCGGAGCCGCAGGTGCTGGTATCCTGGGCCGCCTCCGACGACGAGCCCGACATCCTCGGCGACACCGCATCGGTCACCGGCGTCGCGGTGCCCCAGCGCGTGCTGGCCTTCGGCTCCTGGCTCGAACCGGACAAGGCGCAGGCGATGGAGCGCGCCGTGGAGGCGTTGCGCGGTCACGGCGAGGCGTTCGCCCTGGCCTTGAACACCATCACCGGGCGCACGCTCGAGGCGAGCGGCTGCGCGGTCGGCGGCCGCGCCGTGCTGCGGCTGCGCGAGGTCAGCGGCATCCATCGCACGCTGGCGGAGCTTCACGCCAGCCATGAGAAGGCTGCGGCCGAGATGGAATCGCTGCGCGCGCTCATCGACGCGCTGCCGTCGCCGGTGTGGGTGCGCGATACGGCCGGCGCGCTGACCTTCGTCAACCCCGCCTATGCGCACGCGGTCGAGGCCAGGAGCCCGGCCGACGCCATCGCGCGCGGCCTGGAGCTGCTCAACCGGCCGGCCCGCGAGGAGGCGAGCCGCATCCGCGCCAGCGGCTCGCCCTATCGCGGGCGGACGCCGGCCATCGTCGCGGGCGCGCGGCGCAGCTTTGACGTGCTCGATGTGCCGACGCAGATCAACGGCACCGGTATCGGCAGCGCCGGCATCGGCATCGACGCCACCGAGGCTGAAGCGATGCGCGGCGCGCTGAGCCAACTCGGCGACGCCCACCGCCGCATGCTCGATCAGCTCTCGACCGGCGTTGCGATCTTCGGTGCGGACCAGCGGCTTGCGTTCTACAACGCCGCCTATCGCTCGCTGTGGGAACTCGATCCGTCGTTCCTCGATCAGAACCCGACCGACACCAGCGTGCTCGATCAATTGCGCGCGGCGCGGCGATTGCCCGAGGAAAAGGACTTCCGCGAGTGGAAGGCCAAGCTTCAAGAGGCCTATCGCGCCACCGAGGCCGAGGAGCACGTCTGGCACCTGCCGGACGGCCGCACGCTGCGCGTCGTCACCACGCCCAATCCGCAGGGCGGCGTGACCTATCTGTTCGACGACGTCACCGAGCGGCTGCAGCTCGCGCGGCGCTACGATGCGCTGATCCGCGTCCAGGGCGAGACGCTCGACAATCTCGCGGAGGCCGTGGCGGTGTTCGGCAGCGACGGCCGCCTGCGCCTGCATAATCCGGCCTTCGCCACCATGTGGCGGCTCGATCCGGCGACGCTCGCCGACCGTCCGCACGTCGAGGCCGTGATCGCGCGCTGCCGTCCGCTCTACGACGACGAGCCGCTGTGGCGGCGGCTGCACGCCACGATCACCGCAATCGAAGGTCGCGACGGTATTACGGCGAAGCTCGAGCGCCGCGACGGCAGCGTGGTCAACCTCGTCACCGTGCCGCTGCCGGACGGCGCCACGCTGGTCGCCTGCCTCGACGTTACCGACACCGTCAACGTCGAGCGGGCGCTGCGCGAACGCAACGAGGCGCTGGTCGCCGCCGACGCGCTGAAGGTGGATTTCGTCCACCATGTATCCTACGAGCTGCGCTCGCCGCTCACCAACATCATCGGCTTCGCGCATTTCCTCGGCGAGCCCAGCGTCGGCACGCTCAACACCAAGCAGCGCGAATACCTCGGCTATATCAACACCTCGACCACCGCGCTGCTCGCCATCATCAACGACATCCTCGATCTCGCCACCATCGACGCCGGTGCGATGAAGCTCAATCTCGGCGAGGTCGATATCCGCCAGACGATGAATGCCGCCGCCGAGGGCATCAAGGACCGGCTGGTCAAGGACGACATCACGCTCGACATGCGCGCCGCGGCCAACATCGGCAGCTTTGTCGCCGACGACCGGCGCGTTCGTCAGGTGCTGTTCAACCTGCTCGCCAACGCGGTCGGGTTCTCGCCGGCAGGCTCCCGGATCGCCTTCACCGCCGAGCGGCAGCCCGACGCCGTGGTGTTCTCGGTGACCGACAACGGCCCCGGCATTCCGCCGGAGGTGCAGGACCGGGTGTTCAACTGGTTCGAATCGCACGCCCAGGGCTCGGGCCATCGCGGCGCGGGATTGGGCCTCTCCATCGTGCGCTCGTTCGTCGAACTGCACGGCGGCGTGGTAACCCTCGATTCCGCCGTCGGCCGCGGCACCACCGTGACATGCCGGTTCCCGGTGGAGCGGCGGATCGAGCGCACGGCGGCTTAACCTCTTGTGCCGACCCGTTTTCTTAACGCGAACCGGTGCCCACTTCGCGCGAAACCGCTATAAAAATGTCGCCAATGCCCGGCACGCCGACGATCCGTTGATCATGATTCCATGTTGACAGGACATCCACCGCACCACAGGGGACGGCCGATGCTTCCGACCACCGCCGGCGGATCGAGTTCCACCGTGGCGCTCGCCAACGAGCAGGCCACCGAACGGCTGGTGCTCGACATCGCCGCCGCCATCGAGCCGGGCGATTTAATCACGCTGTCGGGCGATCTCGGCGCCGGCAAGACCACGTTCGCCCGCGCCATGATCCGCACGCTCGCCGGCGATCCCAACATCGCCGTGCCGAGCCCGACCTTCACGCTGATCCAGAGCTACGACCTGCCGCGCTTCCCCGTCGTCCATGCCGACCTCTACCGCCTCGAGGGCCCCGGCGAACTGGCCGAGCTCGGCTTCGAGGACCTGCCGAGGAACGCGGTCGTGCTGCTGGAATGGCCGGACCGGGCGGCGGGATTCCTGCCGTCCGACCGTCTCGATATTGCCTTCACGCTCGCGCCGCTGTCGGGCCCCGAGCACCGCAACGTGCGCATCACCGGTTACGGCAGCTTCGCCGCCCGCGCCGAGCGCATCGCCGCCATCCGCCGCTTCCTCGACGCCACCACGTTCGCGCTGGCCGAGCGAGAGCGCATCCAGGGTGACGCCTCGACACGCAGCTACGAGCGGCTGCGGGCCGGCGAGCAGCGCGCCATCCTGATGAACGCGCCGCGCCGGCCGGACGGCGCGCCGGTGCGCGACGGCAAGCCCTATAGCGCCATCGCCCATCTCGCCGAGGACATTCTGCCCTTTGTCGCGATGGCGAACGGATTGCGTCACTTCGGCTTTTCCGCGCCGCGGATCTACGAAGCGGAACTGGCGGAAGGGCTCCTCATTCTCGAAGACCTCGGGTCGGAGCCTGTTGTGACCGGCACGCCGCCCGCGCCCATCGAGGAACGCTATGCCGCCGCCATCGACATGCTGGCCGCGCTGCATCGGCAGACGTTGCCGGCGACGCTGCGGGTCGCACCGAATGTCAGCCACACGCTGCCGCCCTACGACATCGACGCCTACCTGATCGAAGCCGAGCTTCTGCTCGACTGGTACATGCCCTGGCGCGGCGCCGAGGTGACGGAGGCGATGCGCGCGGATTACGTGGCTCTGTGGCGTGACGCGCTCGCGGTGGCGCTGGAAACCGCGCCGACCTGGGTGTTGCGCGATTTCCATTCACCGAACCTGATCTGGCTGCCGGACCGGCAGGGCGTCGCGCAGGTCGGGCTGCTCGACTTCCAGGATGCGATGATGGGGCCGCCGGCCTACGACGTCGCTTCGCTGTTGCAGGACGCGCGCGTCGATGTGCCGGAGCCGATGGAGATCGCGCTGCTCGGGCGCTATGTCCGCCAGCGCCTCGAAAGCGAACCGGGGTTCGCCCCCGCGACCTTCGCCCAGGTCTATGCCACCGTCGCCGCGCAACGCGCCTCGAAGATTCTCGGCATCTTCGCGCGGCTCAACCGCCGCGACGGCAAGCCGCAATATCTGCGACACATCCCACGGGTATGGGGCTATCTCCAACGGTCGCTGGCGCATCCCGCGCTGGCGGCACTCAAAGATTGGTACGGCGCCCATGTGCCGCCGCCCGAAGCCGAACAACAAGCGGCGGCCGCCGACACCGGCGCCACGCAAGGCTGAGGGCAGATCAAGTCGATGACGGTACCGCATAAGGTTGTCCTTCCCCGCGCCGCGATGGTGCTTGCCGCCGGGCGCGGCGAGCGCATGCGGCCACTCACCGACACGCGGCCCAAGCCGCTCGTGGCGGTCGCCGGCAAGCCGCTGCTCGACCATGTGCTCGACCGGCTCGCGGCTGCGGGCGTCGAGCGCGCGGTGGTCAATGTCCACTATCTCGCCGATCTGATCGAAGATCATCTCGCGGGCCGCAAGACGCCGCACATCGTCATCTCCGACGAGCGCGACGCGCTGCTCGACACCGGCGGCGGCGTGGTCAAGGCGCTGCCGGCGCTCGGCCCCGCGCCGTTCTTCCACATCAATTCCGACACGATCTGGATCGACGGTGTGCAGCCCAACCTCGAACGGCTCGCCGAGGCGTTCGATCCGGCCACGATGGACGCGCTGCTGCTGCTCGCGCCGTCCACCGAAAGCATCGGCTATTCCGGCCGTGGCGACTTCATCATGATGCCCGACCGGCGGCTGCGAAGGCGTGCCGAGCGCGAGGTCGCGCCCTTCGTCTATGCCGGGGCCGCGATCCTGCGGCCCGAACTGTTCGACGATGCGCCGAAGGGACCGTTCTCGCTGACCCGGCTGTTCGACCGTGCCGCCGAAGCCGGTCGCCTGCAGGGGCTGCGCCTGGAGGGCGTCTGGATGCACGTCGGCACGCCCGACGCCATCGCCAAGGCCGAGGCGGCGATCATGGCAAGCGTCGGCTAAATGAGTCGACTGTGTGCACAGCCCAAGCGTGTATGTCGCTGCCGGCTGCGCTATGATTCGGCATGTCCGAACGGTCGCGCGTCTTCACCATTCCGGCCTCCACGCCGTTTCTGCCGACGCTGATCGACGCGCTGATGACCGGAGGCCTCGTCGAGGGCTTTCCGGCGCAATCCGGTCCGCTGGCGCTCGCCGATGCCACGATCTACCTGCCGACGCGGCGCGCCTGCCGATCGGCGCAGCGCGTGTTCCTCGACGTGCTGAAAACCGACGCCGCGATCCTGCCGCGCATCGTGCCGATCGGCGACATCGACGAGGATGACATCGATTTCGCGGAAAGCGCGGCCGGCGGCGCGGCGCTCGATCTGCCGGAGGCATTCGCGGGCCTTGAGCGCAACGTGCTGCTGGCGCGGCTGATCCTGGCTTGGGCCGCCACGCCGGAAATGCGCCGCGACAACATTTCCCTCGTCGCCAACAGTCCCGCGGCGGCGCTGGCGCTCGCCGGCGATCTGGCGCGGCTGATGGACGACATGGTGATGCGGCAGGTGCCGTGGGAGCGGCTCGACGATCTCGTTCCCGAGGAACACGACGAGCACTGGCAGAAGACGCTGCGCTTTCTCAAGATTGCGCGCGATCAATGGCCCGCGATCCTCGCCGCGCAAGGCCGCAGCGACCCGGCGTGGCGGCGCGACAGGCTGATCGCGGCGGAAGCCCGAAGGCTCGCCGCGAGCACCGGGCCGGTGATCGCCGCAGGCTCCACCGGATCGATTCCGACCACCGCGACGCTGCTGGCCACCATCGCCAAGCTGCCGCATGGCGCGCTGGTGCTGCCCGGCCTCGACACCGATCTCGACGAGGCGACGTGGCGCACCATCGCCAGCGCCGACAGTGCAGCCGAGCCTGCCCACGGCCATCCGCAATTCGCCATGCAGGCGCTGCTCGACAAGATCGGCATCGTCCGCGACGCGGTGACGACGCTGGGTGCGCCTTCGTCTCATGGCCGCGAGCGGCTGATGTCGGAGGCGATGCGGCCCGCAGCCGCAAGCGAGCTTTGGCGGCAGCGCCTCGCGCCGGCCGATTTCGCCGCGCACGCCGACACCGCGCTCACCCATGTCGCGGTGATCGAAGCCGCCCACGCCGAGGAAGAAGCCCTCGCCATCGCGGTGGCGCTGCGCGAGGCACTGGAGACGCCGGGCAAGACCGCGGCACTGGTGACACCCGACCGTGCGCTGGCGCGGCGCGTGATGGCGGCGCTGGCGCGTTGGGCCATCGAAGCCGACGATTCCGGCGGTGATGCGCTCGCCGATACGCCGGCCGGTGTGTTCGCTCGACTGGTCGCCGAGGCGGCGCTGGACGGCCTGCCGCCGGTGACGCTGCTGGCCTTGCTGAAGCATCCGTTGTGCGCGTTCGATCTTCGCGCGACGGCCGCACTCGAACGCGCCGTGCTGCGTGGACCGCGGCCGCGACGCGGCACGACAGGCCTGGAGCACGCGCTGGCGACATTCCGCAAAGAATTGGCCAAACTACGCCGCAACCAAGCATCGGCGCTGCATCGCTCCGACCCGAGCACGACGCTTGGCGATGACGAACTCGACGCCGCCGCGAAGCTGGTGCGGCAACTGAAAAGCGCGCTCGCGCCGCTGGAATCGCTACCGCGCAAGCCGCTGGCGTTCGCTGCCGTCGCCGCGTTTCATCAGGACGCGCTGCAACGGCTCGGCGGCATGACCGAGGATTTGCAGCGCGCCTTCGACGACATCGCCAAGACCGACGGCCTCGATATCGAACCGGGCGACTATCCCGAGCTATTCCACGCCGCCATCGCCGACCGTCCCGTGCGTTCGCCCGAGATTGACGCGCGCGTGCGCATCTTCGGCCCGCTCGAAGCGCGCCTGCAATGCATCGACCGGCTGGTGCTCGGCGGTCTGGTGGAAGGCGTGTGGCCGCCGCAGCCGCACGGCGACCCATGGCTCAGCCGGCCGATGCGCCGCGCGCTCGGCCTCGATCTGCCGGAACGCCGTATCGGCCTCTCCGCGCACGACTTCGCTCAGGCGCTTGGCGCACCCGAGGTGATCCTCACCCGCGCGGCCAAGCTCGGCGGCGCGCCCACCGTTGCCTCGCGTTTCACGCAGCGGCTTGCCGCCGTGGCCGGCAAGGAGCGATGGCAGGCGGCGCTGGCGCGCGGCGCGCGCTATATCGACTGTGCGCGCGCGCTCGATATCCCGTCGGATCCGCCGCAGCCGGCCACGCGGCCGGCGCCGAAGCCGCCACGCGAGGCGCGGCCGAAATCGCTTTCGGTCACAGAGATTGAAACGTGGCTGCGCGATCCCTATTCGATCTACGCCAAGCATGTCCTGAACTTGCGCCCGCTCGACGCCATCGACACGCCGCCCGGCGCGCGCGACCGCGGCACCGTGATCCACGGCGCGGTCGGCGACTTCACCGCGCGCTTCAAGGACAAGCTGCCGGACGACATCGTCGGCGAATTGCTGCGCCTCGGCGAAGAACGCTTTGCTGCGCTGGAAGACTTTCCCGACGCCAAGGCGTTCTGGTGGCCGCGCTTTCAACGCATCGCCCGCTGGTTGGCGGAATTCGAGCGCGAGCGCCGCTCAGGTCTGGCGCGGCTCGACGCCGAGATCCAGGGCCGTATCGACATCCCCACGCGCGATGGCGTGTTCACGCTGCACACCCGCGCCGATCGCATCGAGCATCGTGCCGACGGCGGCTTCGCCATCGTCGACTACAAGACCGGCCGCGTCCCCACGCCCAAGGAGGTCCGCGTCGGCCTCGCACCGCAGCTCACATTGGAAGGCGCGATCCTGCGCAACGGCGGCTTCGGCGACATCGCCAAGGACGGGACGATCGCGGAGCTTCTGTATGTGGCGTTGCGCGGCCTCGAACCCGCCGGCGAGGCAAAGCCGATCTGTTGGAAGGATTCGACGCCCGATGCTGAATCCGACCAGGCGCTCCGCCGGCTGACGCGAATCGTCGCGGCGTTCGACGACGCCGGCACGCCTTATCTGTCGCGCGAGCGGCCGATGTTCCAGCGCCGCGGCTTCGGCGACTACGACCATCTCGCCCGCGTCAAGGAATGGTCGCTGTCCGGCGGCGCCGACGATGGCGACGGCGGCGATGGAGGCGACGAATGAGCGATCGCACCATCCCCGACGCGGTGATCGCCGATCAGCATGCCGCCTCCGATCCGGCGGTTTCCGCCTGGGTGTCGGCCAACGCCGGCTCCGGCAAGACCCATGTGCTGGCGCAGCGCGTCATCCGGCTGCTGCTCGAGGGCACCGATCCCGCGAAGATTCTCTGCCTGACCTTCACCAAGGCGGCGGCCGCCAACATGGCGAACCGCATCTTCGACACCTTGGGCCGGTGGATCGACCTCGACGACGCCGCGCTCGATCGCGCGATCCGGGACACCGGCCTCAACGCCATCGATGCGAAGCGGCGGGCGCAGGCGCGCCGTCTGTTCGCGTGCGCATTGGAAACGCCGGGCGGCTTGAAGGTCCAGACCATTCACGGCTTCTGCACGCGGCTGCTGCAGCAGTTCCCGTTCGAGGCCAATGTCGCGGCGCGCTTTCGCGTCATGGAGGACACCGAACAGCGCCGGCTGCTCGAAGACATCCGCCGCGCCGTTCTGCTCGAAGGCGCGCAGCGGCCGGACAGCCCGGCGGGCCGCGCCCTCGCCGCGATCATTCCGACCACCAGCGACCTGACGTTCCAGGCGGCGCTGAACGAAACCATCGGCGAGCGCAACGAGATCGCCGCTTGGCTCGACCACATCGGCGGGCCGGACGCGGCGCGGGCGGCGCTGTCGGCGGCGCTCGGCATCCGCGCCGATGACACGCTCGAGGACATCGAGGCGGAGATCGTCGACGGACCACACCTGCCGTCCGCGCATTGGGCCTCGGTTGCGGAAGTCTGCCTGCAGAGTTCGAGCAACGATCAGAAGCAAGGACGGAGACTGATCGAGGCGACAGCAGCCCCCGGCGCGTTGCGGATCGACGCTTATCTTTCGGTCTTCTTCACCGGCGACGATACGCCTCGCAAAACCATCATCACCGGCAAGCTCGCCGCCATGAAGCCGGACCTCGCGCAACGGCTGGACGACGAAGCCCGTCGCGTCCAGTCGCTCTGCGAGCGGCGTCGCGCCGTGCTGGCGCGCGACCGCACCCTGGCGCTGTTTGCCGTCGCGCTCGATGTGATGACCCGCTACGCCGCCGAGAAGAACCGGCGCGGCGTTCTCGACTACGACGACCTGATCGCGCGCACCCGCGAAATGCTGGAGCGCGTGGAATCCGCCTGGGTGCACTACAAGCTCGACCTCGGCATCGACCATCTTTTGATCGACGAGGCGCAGGATACGAGCCCCCGGCAATGGGACATCATCAAGCGGTTCGCCGCCGAGTTCACCGCCGGGCTCGGCGCGCGCGGCGGCGTGCGGCGCTCGATCTTTGCGGTCGGCGACGACAAGCAGTCGATCTTCTCGTTCCAGGATGCGGCGCCCGAAGCCTTTGCCGAGATGCGCCGCTTCTTCAAGCTGGCGCACGACGCCGCGGGCCTGCCGTTCCACCCGATTCAGTTCAAGTATTCGTTCCGCTCCGCACCGACCGTGCTCGATGCCGTCGATCAGGTGTTCAAGCGGCCGGAGGCGCACGCCGGGCTTACACTCGATCCTGAGCCGACCGTGCACGAGGCGGTGCGAACCGCAGCCCCCGGCCTCGTCGAATTGTGGCCGATCATCGAGCCCGAGGAGCGCGAGCCGAGCGATCCGTGGGACGCGCCGTTCGATACGCGCTCCGAAACCAGTCCCCGCGTCAAGCTGGCGCGGCAGATCGCAACGGCGGTGAAGGCTTGGCTCGATCGTGGCGACAAGGTCGGCGACGGCGACAAGCGCCGCCCGGTGCGCGCCGGCGATATCCTGGTCCTGGTGCGCCAGCGCGGCGCGCTGTTCGAGGCGATCATCCGCGCGGTGAAAGCGGCGGGCATTGCCGTCGCCGGCGCCGACCGCCTGGTGCTGACCGAACACATCGCGGTGATGGACCTGTTGGTGCTCGCCGACGCGCTGCTGCTGCCGGCCGACGATCTGGCGCTTGCGACCGCGTTGAAGAGCCCGCTGTTCGGCCTCTCCGAGGACGGCCTGTTCGATCTGGCGCACAACCGCGACGGCACGCTCGTGGCGGCGGTGCGCAAGCGGCGTCCCGATCTCGCGGTCCGGCTGAATGCGCTCGGCCGCGCCGCGCGCGGGCTATCGCCGTTTGCGTTCTATGCCGACCTGCTCGGACCGGGCGGCGGCCGCAAGGCGTTCCTGTCGCGGCTCGGGCCGGAGGCCAACGACGCCATCGACGAATTCCTCAACCTGGCGCTCGATTACGAAAGCCGCGAGACGCCGTCGCTGCAAGGCTTCGTCGATTGGATCCGCACCGCATCGGCCGAGGTCAAGCGCGACATGGAGATCGCGCGCGACGAGGTGCGGGTGATGACCGTGCACGGCGCGAAGGGCCTCGAAGCGCCCATCGTCATCCTAGCCGATACCACCGCGCCGCCCGGCGGACCGGCTCAGCGCCAGCCGAGGCTTCTGAGTTTGCCGACGCCGAACGCGGCCCCCGGCACGCCCAGCGCCATCATATGGACGCCAAGCAAGACCAACGACACCGCTCTGACCGCGGCCGCGCGCAACAGCGCAACCGTCGCGACGCAGAACGAGTACCGCCGATTGCTCTATGTGGCGATGACGCGCGCCGCCGACCGGCTGGTGGTGTGCGGCGCGGTCGGCAAGAACGGTCCGCCGCAAGGCTGCTGGTACGAGCTTGTCGAACAGGGGCTGGAAGCATCCGGCGAATTGACGATCGAAACGGGCGACTTCGGCGACGAACAAGTGCGGCGCTATCGCAAGACGCCCGCCGAGGCGACGGGGCCGGCCGCGGCGAAACCCGCGCCCGCGCCGGCCGTGCCGGACACGCTGCCCAATTGGCTTGGGAAAAGCGTTGGGCCCACGCCCGCGCGCCTGCCAACACTCCGGCCGTCACGCCTCATCGACAACTCCGAAGCCGCCGCCTCGTTTGGCGCGGCGCGGCGGCGCGCGCTCCAGCGCGGCACCATGACCCATCGGCTGCTGCAATCGCTGCCCGATCTTCCGCCACAATCGCGCGCCGAGGCTGCCCTGCGGTTCGCCGCACGGCAGACAATCGATATCGATGCCGCCGAACGTGACACCGTCGTCCATCGTGTGCTGGCGATCGTCGACGACCCACGCTTTGCCGCGCTGTTCGCGCCCGGCAGCCGGGCCGAGGTTCCGATTGTTGGGCAGGTCGGCGGGCAAGCCGTCAGCGGCATCGTCGATCGGCTCGTGGTGACGCCCGACGCCGTGCTGATCGCGGACTACAAGACCAACCGTCCGGCCCCGCGGAGCCTTGCCGAAGCCAGGGAGCGGCATCCCGACTACGTTGGGCAGCTTGCGCTCTACCGCGCGGTGCTCGCGCGGCTCTACGGCGACCGGCCGGTGCGCGCGATGCTGGTATGGACCGACACGCCCGACGTGATGGAAATACCGGCGGACGCCCTTGACGACGCGCTGAAGGCCCCTCACCACTCTGTGAGGCGGCTTGACGCTGCCGTGGGGGGTCCATACGTTCCGCCAGCACTTGAAGGTGATCTTCGGGGCTGACTGTTTCAATCCAAAACGAGGTGTTCCATGACCGTTGGCAAAGTGTCCGACGCGAATTTCGAAGCCGAGGTGCTGAAGGCGACTGGCCCGGTCGTGGTCGATTTCTGGGCCGAGTGGTGCGGCCCGTGCCGCATGATCGCGCCGGCTCTTGAGGAGATCGCCGGTTCGCTCGGCGACAAGGTCAAGATCGTGAAGCTTAATGTCGATGAGAATCCGGGCGTCGCATCGAAGTACGGCATCATGTCGATTCCGACGCTGATGATCTTCAAGAACGGCGAAATGGCCGCGCGCCAGGTCGGCGCCGCGCCGAAGCAGAAGCTCGAGCAGTGGATCACGTCGGCGGCCTGATCCGCGCTCCGAATTGATCCGGTAATTGATTTTGCGAAAACGGCCGGGCACGTCCCGGCCGTTTTGTTTCGGCGCTCGCGCGGACGCGCGCGATTTGCCGCTCGAGTCTGATTCGACCGAGCTGAATCAGACTCCGATCTTATCCTTTCGATTAAGCATGATCTTACCCGAAAACCGGTGTCCCTTTTTCGGGATCATGCTCTATGCCGGCGGCGTGCCGTTCTGCGCCAGCGCCTCGCCGGCAAGATAAAGAGAACCCGCGATCAGGATACGCGGCGCAGGCTCAAGCCCAAGCCGGCCGACGGCAAGAAGCGCGGCCTCGAGATCGTCATGACTTTCGGCCGGGATGCCGGCGCTCTGCGCCATGTCCATCAGCGCCGCCGCTGGAATGCTCTTGTCCTGACGCGGAATCGGAACGGTCATGATGCGCCGCGCGAGCCCCGCGAAATGACGCAGGAAGCCCGCGCTGTCCTTGGTTGCAAGCATGCCCGCGATCACCACCAGCGGCCGCGGCACACGCTCCTCGAGGTCGCCGAGCGCGGACGCGATCGCGCGGCCGCCCTCGGCGTTATGGCCGCCGTCGAGCCACAACTCGCTGCCCTGCGGCGCCAGCGATTTCAGGTGGCCTTGCGTCAGCAGCTGCATCCGCGCCGGCCACTCTGCCTTCACCATGCCGGCCTCGAACGCCGCCAGCGGCAATGCGAGGCCTGAGGCGCGCAACGTGGCGATGGCCGTGCCGGCGTTGTCGATTTGGTGGCGGCCGTTGAGCTTGGGCAGCGGCAGGTCGAGAAGGCCGTCGTCATCCTGGTAGACCAAACGCCCGCGCTCGGCGTGCACGCTCCAATGCTCGCCGCAAATGCGCAGCGGCGCGCGCACGCGCACCGCCTCGCGCTCGATCACGCCCAGCGCGGCATCGCCCTGCGGCGCGATGGCGGCCGGCACGCCACGCTTGAGGATCGCGGCTTTCTCAGCGGCGATCTTGTCGATGGTGTCGCCGAGAAAATCCACATGGTCCATCGACACCGGCGTGATCGTGCAGGCGATCGGCGCTTCGATCACGTTGGTGGCGTCGAGCCGTCCGCCCAATCCAACCTCGAGCAGGGTTACGTCGGCGGGATGGCGCGAGAACAACAAGAACGCGGCAGCGGTTTCGATCTCGAACACCGTGATCGGCTCATTGCCGTTGGCGCGCTCGCATTCCTCCAACACCGCGGCCAAGGCCTCGTCGCTGACAAGCCGGCCGCCGCCCGGCGCACCGAGACGAAAGCGCTCGTTGAAGCGCACCAGATGCGGCGAAGTGTAGACGTGGACGCTGCGCCCCGACGCCTCCAGCATCGCGCGCATGAAGGCCACGGTTGAACCCTTGCCGTTGGTGCCGGCGACGTGAATCACCCGCGGCAGGCGTTGCTCGGGATGCCCCAGCCGCTCCAACAAACGCCGCACACGATCGAGCGAAAGATCGATACGCTTGGGATGCAGCGCCAGCAGGCGCGCGATCACCGGTTCGTAGGCGCTCTCTCGATCTTTCTCTTGGGCGCTCATGGCCACGCACTCATGATCGCTCGATCGCGCCCGCCCCGATCAAGCGGGCACGCCTGATGCGGCCGCTGGAGGCGGTAGCACCTCCTGCACCGCGACCCGCCCACCAGGCTTGTCCGCGCGAGTCAGCACGCGGCACAGTTCGGCGAGTGTCGCGCGCAACTGGTGGCGATGAACGACCATATCGACCATGCCATGGTCGCGCAGATATTCCGATTTCTGAAAGCCGTCCGGCAGCTTCTCGCGGATGGTCTGCTCGATGACTCGCGGTCCGGCAAAGCCGATCAGCGCGCCGGGCTCGGCGATCTGCACGTCGCCCAGCATGGCATACGAAGCCGTCACGCCGCCGGTGGTCGGATTGGTCAGCACCACGATGTAGGGCTTCCTGACTTCGCGCAGCATCTCGACCGCGACGGTGGTGCGCGGCAATTGCATCAGCGAGAGAATGCCCTCTTGCATGCGTGCGCCACCCGAGGCCGCGAACATGATGAACGGCGTCTTGCGCTCGACCGCGGCCGTCAGGCCGGCGATGATCGCTTCGCCCGCCGCCATGCCGAGCGAGCCGCCCATGAAGCCGAAGTCCTGCACGCCGACGACGACGGGCGTGCCTTCGAGCTTGCCCAGGCCCACCTTGATGGCGTCGGCCATCCCCGTCTTGGTCCTCGCGTCCTTCAGCCGATCGACATAACGGCGCTCGTCGCGAAACTTCAGCGGATCGACCGCCACGGTCGGAACCGCGATGTCAAGCCAAGTCTCCTCGTCGAGGATCGACTTCAGCCGCGCCGTAGCCCCCATGCGCATGTGATAGCCGGAACTCGGAATGACGAACTGGTTCGCCTCGACATCCTTGTAGAACACAAGTTGTCCCGTCTCCGGACACTTGATCCAGAGGTTTTCCGGGGATTCGCGCCGGTTGAGGAAATTGCGAATCTTCGGTCGGACAACGTTGGAAAGCCAGTTCATCGAGCCGGTCTAAGCCTCTCACTCTTGACTTGCGGCCACGACCGGTTCCGTCCGGCGTGGCACGCCGCCACCTTACTCCATCTCATAGATGGATTTCCGCATGGCCGCCGGCAACAACCGGCGGGCCACCTTATTCTTTTGATTGAGCATGATCTTATCCGAAAACCGGTTCCCGCTTTTCGGGATCATGCTCTAGCCCTTGCGTTTGGCCCCGCGCACGCCGCCGGCCAATTCTGCGGCCAGCGCGGTGACGGCCTTCACCGTGCGCGCCGTCGCCTTGCCATTCTTGTCGAGGCTATCCTTGATAGCACCAACCAGCGCGGAGCCAACCACGACCGCTTCGGCGCCGCTCGCGATGGCGCGAGCCTGTTTCGCCGTCCGCACCCCAAAGCCCACCGCAACCGGCAGCGCCGTATGGCGCTTGATGCGCGCGACCGCGGCGCGAACCGCGGCCGGGTCGGGCGTCGCCGAGCCGGTGACGCCGGTGATGGAGACGTAATAGACAAACCCCGAGGTGTTCGCGAGCACCGCCGGCAGCCGCTTGTCGTCCGTCGTCGGCGTGGCGAGCCGGATGAAGCTCAACCCCGCCCGAAGCGCCGGCAGGCAAAGCTCCTCGTCCTCCTCCGGCGGCAGATCGACGACGATGAGCCCGTCGATGCCGGCCGCCTTCGCATCCTTGAGGAACGCCTCCACGCCGTAAACATAGATCGGGTTGTAGTAACCCATCAGAACGACAGGCGTCGTGTCGTCGTCCTTGCGGAAGGCGCGTACCATCGCCAGCGTCTTTTTCATCGTCTGGCCGGCCTCGAGCGCGCGCCGGCCGCTGGCCTGGATCGCAGGGCCGTCCGCCATCGGATCGGTGAACGGCATCCCAAGCTCGATGATGTCGGCGCCGGCCTTGGGCAGCGCCTTGATGATCTCGAGCGACGTCTTGGTGTCGGGATCGCCCGCCATCGTGAACGTGACAAGCGCGGTGCGGCCGTCGCGCTGAAGCTCCGCGAAGCGGCGGTCGATGCGGGTGGTCATTTGCGGCGGCGCTCGTTGGGGTCGATGAGCGGCATGATCTTCTGGTTGCGCTCTTTCATCTCCGCCATGCGGATGTTGATGGTGCCGATGACGATCAGCACCAGCATCGCGCCGACGTTGAACCACTCGCGCTTGGTGATCGGCGGCCCGGCCTCGAACAGCCGCGCCTTGAAGAAGTACAGGAGATAAACCAGCGCGACGGCGGTGAGCGTCCAGCCGGTGCGCTTCTGCCGGGTCGAACTGTGCCACCAGGTATAAAACCGGATCACAGCTTGCCCCCGAGATGGTAGGCCACGCTCTCCAGGTCCTTGTCGCCGCGGCCGGAGAGGTTCACCACGATCAGGTGGTCCTTCGGCTTCTTCGGCGCGATGTCAGGCAGCTTGGCGAGCGCATGGCAGGGTTCCAGCGCTGGGATGATGCCTTCGAGCCGGCTGCAAAGCTGGAACGCGGCCAACGCCTCCTTGTCGGTCGCCGACAGGAATTTCACGCGGCCGAGATCGGCAAGCCACGCATGCTCGGGGCCGATGCCCGGATAATCGAGACCGGCGGAAATCGAATGCGCCTCCTCGATCTGGCCGTCGTCGTCCATCAGCAGATAGGTGCGATTGCCGTGCAGCACGCCGGGGCGGCCGCCCGCGACCGACGCGGCGTGCTTCTTCTTGAGGCCGTGTCCCGCCGCCTCGACGCCATAGATATCGACCTGCCGGTCGTCGAGGAACGGATGGAACAAGCCCATCGCGTTGGAGCCGCCGCCGATGCAGGCGATCAGCGAATCCGGCAAGCGGCCTTCGGCCTCCTGCATCTGGACGCGTGTTTCGTCACCAATGATGCATTGGAAGTCGCGCACCATCATCGGATAGGGATGCGGCCCCGCCACCGTGCCGATGCAATAGAACGTGTTGGCGACGTTGGTGACCCAGTCGCGTAACGCCTCGTTCATGGCGTCCTTGAGCGTCCTGGCGCCGGCTTCGACCGCGCGCACCTCCGCGCCCAACGCCCGCATCCGCAGCACGTTCGGCTGCTGACGGGCGACGTCGGTCGCTCCCATGAACACCACGCACTGCAGCCCGAACTTGGCGCAAAGCGTCGCCGTCGCGACGCCGTGCATGCCGGCGCCCGTTTCAGCGATGATGCGCGGCTTGCCCATGCGCTTGGCCAGCATGATCTGGCCGAGCACGTTGTTCACCTTGTGCGCGCCGGTGTGATTGAGGTCCTCGCGCTTGAGGTAGATCTTCGCGCCGCCGAAGTGCTGCGTCAGCCGCTCGGCAAAATAGAGCGGCGACGGACGACCGACGTAATTCTTCAGGTGGGCGTCCATCTCGCGCTTGAACGCCGGATCGGCCTTGGCCTCGGCATAGGCCTTCTCCAGGTCGAGGATCAGCGGCATCAGCGTCTCGGCGACGAAGCGGCCGCCGTAGATGCCGAAGTGGCCGCGATCGTCGGGCCCGGTGCGGAACGAGTTGGGCTCTTGGGGCGCGGTCATGCCGGACTCACGATCTTGCCGCCAGCGATCTGGCTGCCAGCGATCTTGCCGCCTGCGACCTTGGCCCCAAGCATCCGACCGGCCTCGCGCGCGGCGCGCACGAAAGCACGGATCTTCTCGGCGTCCTTCTCGCCCGGCGCACGCTCGACGCCAGAGGACACGTCGACGGCGGGCGCGCGGGTGACGCGCAGCGCCTCGGCGACGTTGCCCGCATCAAGTCCGCCCGAAAGCATGAACGGCACGCCGGGATCGAGATTTTCGAGAAGCCGCCAGTCGAACGGCTTGCCGAGGCCACCGGGGCGCGTCGCCTCGCGCGGCGCGCGGGCGTCGAACAACAACCAGTCGGCAACCTTGGCATAAGCTTGGATCGGCGCGAGGTCGGCGCGGCTTTCGATCGGCAACGCCTTCATCACCGGCCGGCCGAAGCGCGCGCGAACGGCCGCGACGCGCTCGGGGCTTTCCTTGCCGTGCAGTTGCAGCATGTCGGGCGAAAGCGCCTCGACCGCGGCGGCAAGCTCGGCATCGGCGGCATCCACCGACAGCGCCACCTTCCTCGCCCGGCCCTGCACCCGAGCGCCGAGGCTCCGCGCCGTCTCCGGGTCGAGATGACGCGGCGAGGGCGGGAAGAACACGAAGCCGACCATGTCGGCGCCGGCCGCAAGCGCGGCGTCCAGCGCATCGGGCGTGCGCAGGCCGCAAATCTTGACCGCCAATGACTGAGCCGCAGAAGACATCGCGCCATCCGTTGTGACGGCGCGGTTCTACATGGTCAACAGCCCTTTGTCTCGCCCGGCCGGGCCGCGCGAAAGACGGGTTCCCCGCAAGGCGCGGCTGCCCGTTCAAACGGCGCTATTTCGCCGGGGCCTGACGGCGGCGCAGCATGATCCGCGCGAACTTGTCCTTTTCCAGCGGCTTGGCGAACAGGAACCCCTGCCCCAGCTCGAAACCCATGTCGCACAGGGCCTGGAAATCGGCGGTGTTCTCGATGCCCTTGGCGTTGGCCCGCGCGGACAGCCGCTCCGCGATCTTCAGGATCATGCTGCACACCGCCCGCTTGTACTGATCGTTGGCGCAGCCCAGCACGAAGCTGCGATCGACCTGCAACTCGGCGATCGGGAAATCGTCGATATCGGCCCACGACGCCTCCGCGGCCACGTCGTCGATGGAAATGCCGATGTTGCGCGCCTGAAGCCGCTTCGCGGCCTGCCGGGCGCGGGCCGGGTCGCGGCCGATATCGACGCTGCTGACCTCCACCGTCAGCCTCGCGGGGGCTGCGGGCGACGCCGGCCATTGCGGACTCATGCGGTCGATGAAGCCAGGGTCTTCGAGGACGGACATCGGCAAGCGGATCGTCATCTCGATCGGCGTGCCGCTTTGGGCAAAGCCCGCCCAGTCGCGCATGGCGCTGCTGACGACAAACTCCGATAGCGCGCGAAGCCGCGGATCGCCGTCGCTCGGGATGAAGGAGGCCGGCGGCACGACGCCCCACGTCGGATGCCGCATGCGGATCAAGGCTTCGGCGCCGCGCAGCGCCATGCGCTTGAGGTCGATCTTGGGCTGATACCAGAGTTCGAGCCAGCCGTTATGCAGCGCCTGCTCGACGTCGATCGGAACGCTCGGCAGCGACGGAATCGGAAGGAATTCGGAAAGGTTGAGACGCAGGTCGCTGTCGCGGAACGGCGTGCGCAGCGGCGACAGCATGGCAAGCCCGGCCTGCTCGCCCAGATCCTGCAACGCCAGCAGCACCGCGGAGGCACGCCCACCGAACAGCATGACGCGGCCGGCGAAGTTGCTTCGCGCCAACACATGCAGCGTCTTGGTGACTTCGCTTTCGGGAGTGAGCAAGCCCAGCACGATCACGTCCGGCGGCGCGGCCGCCAACACCGCCGTCACATCCGCGACCCGCGCGCATTCCTCGGTGATGAATCCAAGCTCCTCGAGCGCGGCCGCCAGGAAGGTTCGGATATGGGCCTTGCCATCGACGATGCAAACCCGCGGTACGAGCCGGCGCTGGCCGAAGCGCTTCGGTTGCGCAACGTCGAGAAATGGATCGATGATCAACCCCACCCCCTTCGCGAGTCCGTGCCGCTGGAATGGGTTCACCCTATATCCGGCCGCCGCGCTTAAACTACGGCGAAGCGTGAGTGTTACACCGAATACTGTTGTGCGGCGCGATTAAACCTTAATGACATATGAACAATATTGGATTGAATAAAAATATACTCAAATCAGCGGCAAGTATTCTCCCGCCACACGAGCCTTTCCGGCAGACGCCTAAACCGAAAGCTTGCGCCAAAGCGCCGTCGCGACAGCGAGGTCGGCCGCGGCAAGCCCCGTCGATTTGAACAGCGTGATCTCGTCCTTGCGCCGCCGTCCCTTCGCTTCGCCGCGGCAAAGCTCGAACAGATCGCCTGCGATGTCTTTCGCGCCGATGATCTTCTTCTTGAGCGGGATCGCGATGTCGCCCGAGCCTTTCGGCGCGGTCGCGCAAGAGTCGACGTAGACGCGGGCGCGGCGCATCGCGGCATCGTCGGCCTCGCGGGCGGTCAGCGTGAGCGCGCCCGCGAGATCGACATGCGTCCCCTTCTTCAACCACGCACCGCGCAACACCGGAAGCTGCGCTCGCGTCGCGCACGCAACGATATCGGCCTCGCCGACGGCCTCCTGCAGATCGTCGGCGATCGTCGGCTCGATGCCCGCGGCCGAAAGCGCGAAGGCCGTCGCAACGGCGCGCGAGCGGGTGCGGCTCCAGAGCGTCACCCGTTCGATCGGCCGCACCGCGCGAAAAGCCCGCACCAGATGCGGACCCAGCAAGCCCGCGCCGATGACCACGAGATGCGCCGCGTCCTCGCGTGCGAGGTGTCGCGCGGCGAGCGCGGCGGTCGCAGCGCCCCGCGCGGCCGAGAGCCCCGCACCGTCCATTAAGGCGAGCACCTCGCCGCTGTCGCCCGACATCAGCACGTAGCTGCTGCTATCGAGCCGCTGTCCCTGCTTGGCACCCTGTTTGGCATCAACCGAAAATGCCGTTGCGATCCGGCAGCCGATAAACCGCGCATCATCCGCGTTCGAGGCCGGCGAGTAAGCCGGCGTAAGCGACATCGTCGCCGTGCCACCGGAAGGGCGCGGAATCCGGTACACCGCGGGCTTCGGCGCATCGGCTTCGGCGCGTAAGGCCAGGGCCAGGGCCAGGGCGTCGACCAACGCCCCATAATCCAGCACGCGGTGGATGTCGTCGGCGGTGACGATGCGCAGGTTCGTGGCTCCGATTTGTCGGTAACGGCTCAGGCCGCCGGGGGAACGACGAAGGGCGGAACGGCTTCGAGCGAAACCGGCGCCTGGCCTGGCGGCCGGCCCGCTTCGAGCCGCTGCGCCTCAAGCCGCGCGCGCAGATCGCGGGCTTCGGCTTCCGCCTGCCGCGCCCGCACCCGCCACTTGTGCTGACGCAGCCAGGCAGCGATGCCCCCGGCCAGCACACCCAGCCCGACCAGAAAAAAGATCAGCACAAACAGCGGCATTGTCAGCGCAAAGGCCGGCGCGGCCGAGTTGAACGGATCGAACGAAACCGTCACCGGCGCGCGGTTGGCAACGGCGAACATCACCAGGACAACGGCGAGGGGAACGAGGACGACGATAGCGAAAAACTTGCGCATGGCTGTCCGCTCTGGCGATCCGCTCGTGCCTCGGCCGGGCGACGGCGAGCGCGTCAAGCCAAAGCCGCGACCCGCACCAAGGCCTACGCCTCGGTCTTGTTCAGCCGCTCGCGCATCTCCTTACCGGTCTTGAAGAACGGCACCGACTTCTGCGCCACCGAGACATGGGCGCCGGTGCGCGGATTGCGGCCGGTGCGCGCCGGCCGATGCTTGACCGAAAAGGCGCCGAAGCCGCGCAGTTCCACCCGGTCGCCGCGCGCCATCGCCGCGACGATCTCATTCAGGATCGCGTTGACGATATTTTCCACGTCACGCTGATAGAGATGCGGATTGGCCCCTGCGATCCGCTGCACCAGCTCGGACTTGATCATAGGAGCGCCTCTTTCCCCTCGACTTCGATGCAGTTGATGCTGACTCTGTCGGCTTCAAGCCGGATGATGCCCGTCAATGGCCGGACGGAGGGTGCCAAAGCGCCAACAGGCCGTCAAGATTGAGCCGCTCCACCGCCTGCACCGCACCCCAATCCCTGAAACGGTCGGCGACGGCGGAAAGCCCCACCGCGTCGAGCAGCCCCAGCATCGCCACATGCAGGAACGGCAAGTCGCTGAACCGCGAGCGCAACGGATAGTCGCGCACCGGCGTCTTGGCGTCGATGCCCTTCTCCTTCGCAAGCCACTCTTTCGCCGTTTGCTCGTCGCCGAGCGTATCGATCAGCTTGAGGCCCAGCGCCTGATGGCCGGTGAAGACCCGCCCGTCCGCCACCCGGTCCAATTGCGCCGCATCGAGTTTGCGGCGGTCGCGCACCAGGCCGCGAAACCAGTCGTAGGAATCCTTGACCAGGGATTCGACCGCGGCGCGCGCCTCGGGGCTGGTCGGCTCATAGCCGTTCGGCGCGGCCTTGAGCGGCGACGACTTGATGGTCTCGACCTGCACCCCGATCGTCTTCAAAAGCTCGGTAACGTTGGGATACTGAAACAGGACGCCGATCGAGCCGACGATCGCGCTTTGCTGGGCAAAAATCTGGTCGGAGGCCATCGCGGCGATATACCCGCCGGAGGCCGCGAGCCCATCGACCACAACCACCATCGGCTTCTTCGCCTTCACCTTGCTCAGCGCGTTGTAAAGCTCCTCGGAGCCGGCCACGGTGCCGCCCGGACTGTTGATATGCACGATCACGGCCTTGGCATCGGAGCGCGCCAAACGGTCGAGCGCCTCGACGCGCTGGCGGTTGGCCCGGATCAGGCCCTCGATGGTGACGCGGGCGATGGCTCCCGCCGGCGCGCCGGTCACGGCGGCACCGCGATAGCCCGTGACGGTGAGCGCGCCGCCCACGATGGCCAGGATCGCGATCAGGACGGTTGCGACCCGCCAGAACGTCAGCTTCCGCCGCATGCGGCGGCGATCGACGATCAGATCGGCATCAAGCGACATGGCTTCGTTCCTTGGCTTCCCTTGAGTGAGCTTTGTTTTGGCGCGCGTCGCCCCAACTCATTGTAGCAAGTCCCAGCAAAACTCTCTGCCGTCGTCGCGAATCCGGCGACCACCGGCAGAAAGCCGGATAGGCGCTTCAATATCGGCCAAAAGATGAACCCCGGATTTTGCAATCCGGGGTCCAAACAGGCCGACAGCTTGACCAAGCCGGTCCGCGCGAAGCGGCTACTCCTTCTCGGTTTCCTCATCCTTGCGGCGCAGCGCCGTGCCCAGGATGTCGCCGAGCGTCGCGCCCGAATCGGAGGAGCCGTATTGCGCGATGGCCTCCTTCTCCTCGGCCACTTCGAGCGCCTTGATCGAGAGCTGAACCTTGCTGCTCTTGCGGTCGAACTGGGTGATGCGGGCATCGACCTTCTGACCGACCTGGAAGCGGTCGGCGCGCTGGTCGTTGCGGTCGCGGGCCAGCTCCGAGCGCTTGATGAAGGTGGTCAGGTCGGTATCGACGATCTTCACGTCGATGCCCGATTCCTTGACGTCGATCACCTCGGTGGTGACGACGGCGCCCTTCTTCAGATCGCCCGGCGCCGAGTCCATCGGATCGCCGGCAAGCTGCTTGATGCCGAGCGAGATACGCTCCTTCTCGACATCGACATCGAGCACCTGGGCCTGAACCTTGTCGCCCTTCTTGTACTCCTCGATGACCTGTTCTCCCGGACGCTTCCAGTCGAGGTCGGAGAGGTGAACCATGCCGTCCACGTCGCCGTCGAGACCGAGGAACAGGCCGAACTCGGTCTTGTTCTTGACCTCGCCTTCGACCGTCGATCCCGGCGGATACTTCTCGACGAACACCTCCCACGGATTGCGCATGGTCTGCTTGAGACCGAGCGAAATGCGCCGCTTGACCGGATCGACCTCGAGAATCTGAACCTCAACCTCCTGCGAGGTGGAGACGATCTTGCCGGGGTGGACGTTCTTCTTGGTCCACGACATCTCGGAGACGTGGATCAGGCCCTCGATGCCCGGTTCCAGTTCCACGAACGCGCCGTAGTCGGTGATGTTGGTGACGCGGCCGGTAAACTTCGCCCCGACCGGGAACTTGGCCTCGATGCCCTGCCACGGATCGTCGAGCAGTTGCTTCATGCCAAGCGAGATGCGGTGCGTCTCGTGGTTGATCTTGATGATCTTGACCTTGACGGTCTGGCCGATGTTGAGCACCTCGGTGGGGTGATTGACGCGACGCCACGCGATATCGGTGACGTGCAGCAGACCGTCGATGCCGCCGAGGTCCACGAACGCACCGTAATCGGTGATGTTCTTGACCACGCCGTCGATGACCTGCCCCTCCTCGAGGTTCTGCACCAGTTCCTGGCGCTGCTCGGCGCGGGTTTCTTCGAGCACCGTGCGGCGCGACACCACGATGTTGCCGCGGCGGCGATCCATCTTCAGGATCTGGAACGGCTGCGGCACGTTCATCAGCGGGGTGACGTCGCGGATCGGGCGGATATCGACCTGCGAGCGCGGCAGGAAGGCCACGGCGCCGTCGAGATCGACGGTGAAGCCGCCCTTGACCTGGTTGAAGATGACGCCCGAAACCTTCTCGTTGTTCTTGAACGAGGTTTCGAGCTTGCCCCAGCTCTCCTCGCGGCGCGCCTTGTCGCGCGACAGCACCGCCTCACCGAGCGCGTTCTCGACGCGCTCCAGGTAGACTTCGACGACATCGCCGACCTTCAGGTCGGACTGCCGGCCCGGGCCGGAAAACTCGCGAAGCGCGACACGCCCTTCGGTCTTTGCCCCGACGTCGATGACGGCGAGATCCTTCTCGATACCGACGACGGTCCCCTTGACGACGGACCCTTCCTGAGGCGCGCCCTGCGCGAACGATTCCTCAAGCATGGCGGCAAAGTCTTCGCGCGACGGCGCGGACGCGGTGGCAGTGGCCATAAAGTCTCCCAAGCGGCGCGCAGGCGGTTGATGTTAAGGGCGTTCCGAACGCGCGGGCCGTGGGCCCCGCAAGACCAACGGCGACTGCCGAGATTCGGCAGGCCGGCGCAAAACCGAGCGATCGGGACGATGGTTTCCGGTCCGGCGCGCCGCGGCGAGGCTCGAAGCGGGGCTTGGTCCTCCAACCGCGAGGGGCGTTGACCGCACCCTCGGCCCGCTCGGGGAGCACCTCATCGCTGATGATGGCGGCCCCGGACGGTGGCGGATATAGCCGCAGAGCGCCGATTGGGCAAGGGCACGACCACCTGGAATACGGTCGCCGAAGGGCCCGGATGGGCGGCGGCGCTCAGCGGGCGGAGCCGCCGCGACGCTGCGCCGCAAGCGCCCGCTCGACCACTCCGCATGCGGCGCGGAACGCCGCCTCGATGTCGAGCGCGCTGGTGTCGAGCCGGTGCGCGTCGGGCGCCTGCACCAGCGGCGCGGTGGCGCGCGAGCGGTCGCGCTCGTCGCGCTGAAGGATATCGGCGAGGATGTCGGCCTCGTTGACGCTTTCGCCGCGCTCCCGCAATTCCAGCGCGCGGCGATGGGCGCGGACCTCCGGGGCGGCGACAACGAAAATCTTCACGTCGGCGTTGGGGCAGATCACGGTGCCGATGTCGCGGCCGTCGAGCACGGCCCCCGGCGGCATGGCGGCAAACTCCTGCTGGACGTTGAACAGCGCCGCGCGCACCTCGGGGATCGCGGAGACGACCGCGGCCGCCTCGCCGATCCCGTGGCGCTTCAGCGCGGCCTCGTCGAACCGGCCCGGGTCGATCGCCGCTGCCGCGGCAGCCGCACGCGAACGGTCGTCGGGCTTTACACCGGCGTCGAGCAGCGCCTTGGCCACGGCGCGATAGAGCAGCCCGGTGTCGAGATGGCGCAGGCCGTAATGCGCCGCGAGCCGCTTGGCGAGCGTTCCCTTGCCGGACGCCGCCGGCCCGTCGATGGCGATGATCATGACAGGTCGGCACCCAATCCGCGCATCAGATCAACGAAGCCGGTGAAGCTCGTGGCGATGAAGGTCGCGTCGTCGACCGCGACCGGTTGCTCGCTGGCCAATCCCATCGTCAGCGCCGACATGGCGAGGCGATGATCCATGTGGGTGGCGACCACGCCGCCGCCCGGCGCGCGGCCCTTGCCGTGCACGATCAGGTCGTCGCCCTCGATCTCGACCGCGACGCCGTTGACGCGCAGCATCGCCGCAGTGGCCGCGAGCCGGTCGGATTCCTTGACGCGAAGCTCCTTCAGTCCGCGCATTCGCGTCGTGCCTTCGGCGAAGGCCGCGGCCACCGCGAGGATCGGATATTCGTCGATCATCGACGGCGCGCGCTCGGCCGGCACCTCGACGCCCTTCAGCGCGCCGGCCTTGATGCACAGATCGGCGACCTCCTCGCCACCCTCGCTGCGCTCGGCGACGCGCTCGATCGCGGCGCCCATCTCTTTCAGCGTCGTGAACAGGCCGGTGCGAAGCGGATTCATCATCACACCTTCGAGGATCACCTCGGAGCCCGGCACGATCAGCGCCGCCACCAGCGGAAAGGCCGCCGACGACGGATCGGCCGGCACCGCCACTGGAGCCGCCTCCAGCTCGGGCTGGCCTTCGAGCGTGATGCGACGGCCATTCGCGCCCGATGACGAGATGCGCACGCTTGCCCCGAAGTGCTTGAGCAGCTTTTCGGTATGGTCGCGCGTGGCCTCCTTCTCGATCACGGTCGTGGCGCCGGGCGCGTTCAGGCCAGCCAGCAGCACCGCCGACTTGAGCTGCGCCGAGGGCACGGGAGCCTCGTATTCGATCGGGATCGGATAGCGCGCGCCCTGAAGCGTCAGCGGCAACCGTCCGCCCTCGGCTTGGTCGATGGTGCGCGCGCCCATCAGCTCCAGCGGATCGAGGATGCGCCGCATCGGTCGCGTGCGCAGGCTGGCATCGCCGTCGAACACCACCGTGATCGGGCAGCCCGCGACCGCCCCCATCAGCAGCCGGGAGCCGGTGCCGGAATTACCGAAGTCGAGGGCGGCTTGCGGCTGCGCCAAGCCGCCGGTACCCACGCCGAGCACGCGCCAGGCCCCTTCCCCGGTGCGTTCCACGGTCGCGCCCAGCGCGCGCATGGCCTTGCCGGTGTTGATGACGTCCCCGGCCTCCAGAAGCCCGGCGATCCGAGTTTCGCCCACCGCGAGCGCGGCGAGGATGAGGGCGCGGTGCGAAATCGATTTGTCGCCCGGCACACGCGCGCGGCCGCTCAAGGCGGTCGAGCGGCGACCCGCGAGGGGAGAAGCTTGAGCGGTGTTGTTCAAAGCATGTGATCCATGAACGGGTTCGCGGTCCGAACATTGGAAGCCCGGAGGCCGCGAGACGCTATTGACAGCGGCCTTGCCAGCGGTCAAGGGAAGCACCACCTTTCCTCGTCATCCGGATCGTTTCCAAGGATTTCCGAACCGTGGCCAAACCCGAGCTCGGCACCAAGCGTCTCTGCGGGAGTTGCGGCGCCAAGTTTTACGATTTGAACAAAAACCCCATCCTCTGCCCCAAGTGCGGCACGGTCTTCGAGGTGGCCGTGCTCACGGCGCGCGGCCGCACCGAGGCAGCGGCGGCCGGCGTTGCGGCGGCAGCGGCCGCCTCGCGCGCCGCCGCCAAAGAGGCCGAGGCCGAGCCGGAGAACGCCGACGTCGAGCTGGTTTCGCTCGAGGACGCCGACGCCGAGGCCCAGGGCAAGAAGAGCGGCGCCGATTCGGACGCGGTTGACGACGACGATATCGAGATCGAGGAAACCGAAGAGGCCCCGTTCATCGACGACGAGGAAGAGGGCGACGATGACGTCACCGACATCATCGGCGACGGTCACGAAGACGAGGAGGAGAGTTAAGACCGGAGGATTCGAGGCCGGACGGTGAATGTGGTGTTCCCGCGGCCGGATATTTGATAAAATTGTGTCCGGTCTGTTGGAAAAACCAAATCCGATCTGCTAAGCGATCCCCGTTCCCAATCCCGTCAGGGGCCATAGCTCAGTTGGGAGAGCGCTTGAATGGCATTCAAGAGGTCGGCGGTTCGACTCCGCCTGGCTCCACCAACCCTCGCCGGTTGGTAAATTTTCCTTCGAGGACGAACGGCGAGGGGGGCTCCTCGGCAGGCGAGATGGGCCCCCGGCCCGGTCACAATCCGCAAAACAGGTTCAAGCCGCCCCTCCGGGCGGCGTTCGCTTTCCGGCAGGGCCCGCATAAGATTGCCCGCGGACCGGGAGGGCGCCATGAAGGGCAAGATCGGCCTCGAAGAGCACTTCGCCATCGACGACACGCTGATGGACTCCAAGGGATTCTTTCCCGAGGAAACCTGGGTCGAGGTGCGCGAACGCATCATGGACTTGCACGGCCGCAGGCTGCGCCTGATGGACGAGTTCGGCATGGAGATCATGATCCTGTCGCTGAACGCGCCTGCCATCCAGGCCATTCCCGATCCGAAACGCGCCAACGAGATCGCGCGCAAGGCCAACGACGACCTCGCCGAACAGGTGCGCAAGCGCCCCGACCGCTTCCAGGCGCTGGCGGCACTGCCGCTGCAAGACCCCGACCTCGCCGCAAAGGAACTGCAACGCTGCGTCAAAGACCTCGGCATGGTCGGCGCGCTGGCCAACGGTTTCTCGCAGATCGGGGATCCGAACACGACCGCCTATCTCGACGAGAAACAATATTGGCCGTTCTGGGGTGTGGTCGCCGACCTCGACGTCCCGTTCTACCTGCACCCGCGCAATCCGCTGCCGCAGGACGCACGGATCTATAGGGATCACGGTTGGTTGATGGGACCGACCTGGGCCTTCGGTCACGAAACCGCCGTGCACGCGCTGCGGCTGATGGGCTCAGGCCTGTTCGACCGCTACCCCGGCCTGCAGGTCGTCATCGGCCACATGGGCGAGGGCCTGCCGTTCAGCATGTGGCGCGTGGACAATTGCAACGCCTGGATTGCGAACCGGCACTCCTATCCGGCGAAGAAAAAAATCTCCGAATACTTCCAAGCCAACTTCCACATCACCACGTCCGGCAACTTCCATACGCCGGCGCTGCTCAACACCATGATGGTGGTGGGCGCGGACCGTATCCTGTTCTCGACCGACTGGCCGTTCGAGAACATCGACCACGCCGCGCTTTGGTTCGACGCGGCACCCATCAGCGAGGACGACCGGCTCAAGATCGGTCGGACCAACGCTTTGAAATTGTTCAAACTCAAGGGAACCTAACCCGCGCGCGGCGCGCGGCGCCGCCCTATTGCCCGATTCGAGAGCAGCCGATAAATCCGTGGCATGGCATAAGGCTGATCGAGGTGGATCATGAATCGACGTCAAGCGGTTGCCGAGCTGACCGGGTTCCTGGTCAATTCCGTCGAACAAGCACGCGCGGTCGAAAAGCCCTTCTATCATCTCGAATTCGACCGCGTGTTTCCCGACGACATCTATGCCGCGATGCTGCGCGAGATGCCGCAGGCGGGCGACTACCGCGCGCTGCCGGGGCGCGGCAATGTCAACATCCTCGAGGACGGTTCATCGACGCGCGTGAAGATCGACCTGTTCCCGGAATACATCCGCCGCATGCCGGCGCAGAAGCGCGAGCTGTGGGACACCGTCGGCCGCGCGCTATGCTCGGACGCGGTGCGCGACGCCTTCATGCGTCGGCTCGCGCCCGCCTTGGAGCGCCGCTTCGGTCCCGACTACCGCAACGTCGGCATGTTCCCGATCCCGATCCTCACCCGCGACGTGCCCAAGTACCGGATCACGCCGCACACCGACACGCAGTGGAAGGGCATTACCGTCCAGTTCTATTTGCCGCCGGACGACACCACGAGCGACATCGGCACGATCTTCCACGAGAAGCTGCCGGACGGCAGCATGCCGAAGACCATGAAGATGCCGTTCCTGCCCAACAGCGGTTACGCTTTTGCCGTCGGCAGCGACACATGGCATTCGACCGATCCGGTCGGACCGCATGTCAAAACCCGCGACAGCATCCTGCACACCTACTTCGTGGATTCCGGGTTGCTGCGCATCGTGCGCAACCGCAGCCGCCGCGTCGGCAACTTCATCGCCAACGAAGCGCGCGGCCTGATCCGCTGAAGCATGATCCCGAAAAGCGCGAACCGGGTTCGGATAAGACCATCCTCCATCGAAAGGAAGCTTGGAGTCTGATTCAATTCAGTTGAATCAGACTCTGAAGCGTTTCGCTCGGCGGCTTCACCCCAGCATCGCAGCAAAGGCGTCGGTCATGCGCTGCTCGATGCGCGCATCGCGGCATTTTATTTCAGGAGAGCCAAAATCGTTCAGGCGCGACCGACGCGACCGCGCGACTTCGCTCTGCTCTCATCCAGCAGCTCGGCGATGAGTTGGCCGAGCGCCACGAAATCGGCCTTGCGTGGTGAGGTGCGTCGCCAGGCAAGGCCGACGACACGGCCCGGCACCGGCTCGGCAAAGCGAAGCAGCTTGACCCGCTTGTCGCGCAACTCCACATCGACCGCGACGCGAGGCAAAAGCGTAATGCCGTAGCCGTTCGCCACCATCTGCATCACCGTTGCCAGACTGGTTGCGCCAAGCGCCGCGTCACCCCGCGAATTGTCACAAAACGACAGCGCCTGGTCGCGCAGGCAGTGCCCTTCCTCGAGCAGGATCAACCGCTCCGTCTCGATATCATGCACGTCCACCGGCAGGTTTTCCGGTCGGTTGTCTGTGGCAGGCACCGCGAGAAGGAACGGATCGTCGAACAACCGGACACTCTCGATCTCGACATCGTCAACAATCGGCAGCGCCAACATGACGACATCCAGCGTCCCGCGACGCAGCTCCTCCACCAGCACATGCGTCTGCGTCTCCCGCAACTCGACCCGCAAGTCCGGGTAGCGGCGCTGAAGCACCGGCAAAATCCGCGGCAAGACATAAGGCGCGACGGAAGGAATGACGCCGAGCTGCATCCGCCCGGTCAGCAGTCGCCCGCGATGACGCGCGAAATCCTCCAGATCGCGCATGGCAGCCAGCACCTGCTCGCTTCGTTGCACGACCTCCACCCCGACCTCGGTCAGCAACACCTCGCCGGGCCGCCGCTCCAGAAGCGTCACGCCAAGCTCTTGCTCGAGTTCCTGAATTTGCATGGACAGCGCCGGCTGAGACACCGCGCAGGCGCGGGCCGCGCGTCCGAAATGGCCTTGCTGCGCCACAGCCGACAAATATCTCAACTGCTTCAACGTGATCATAGCGATAAGATAATCTGATCGCAGCGCCAAAACAATCAGATTGGACTTATGGGGACGCCCACTTTAGAGCACCTTACGGATGAACTGTCGCCCAACCGACGCAACCCCACAGTACGATCGGAGAGTGAAAATGGACGCAAAAACTGACGACAAGAGCGCCGGCAAGTGCCCATTCACAGGTGGCCGCGGTCCGACGAACCGCGACTGGTTCCCGAATCTGCTCGACCTCCAGGTCCTCCATCGGAATTCCAAGCTGTCCAACCCGATGGGAGAGGCGTTCGACTACGTTAAGGAGTTCGAGAGCCTCGATCTCAATGCCGTCATGGACGATCTGAAGGCGTTGATGACCGACTCGCAGGACTGGTGGCCGGCCGACTTCGGCCATTACGGCGGCCTGATGATCCGTATGGCGTGGCACAGCGCCGGCACCTACCGCATCACCGACGGCCGCGGCGGCGCCGGCGGCGGCCAGCAGCGCTTCGCTCCGCTGAACTCCTGGCCGGACAACGTGCTGCTCGATCGCGCGCGCCGGCTGTTGTGGCCGATCAAGCAGAAGTACGGCCGCAAGATTTCCTGGGCCGATCTGTATGTGCTCGCCGGCAACGCCGCGCTGGAGTCGATGGGCTTCAAGACATTCGGTTTTGCCGGCGGCCGCGTCGACGAATGGGAGCCGCAGGAGTTGTTCTGGGGGCCCGAAGGAACGTGGCTTGGCGACGAGCGCTACAGCGGCGAGCGCGAACTCGCGGAGCCGCTGGCTGCGGTGCAGATGGGTCTGATCTACGTCAACCCGGAAGGACCGAACGGCAAGCCGGACCCGGTCGCGGCGGCCAAGGACATCCGTGAGACGTTCTTCCGCATGGCGATGAACGACGAGGAAACCGTGGCGCTGATCGCCGGCGGCCACACCTTCGGCAAGACTCATGGCGCAGGCGACGCGGCACTGGTCGGCCCGGCTCCGGACGCCGCGGCCATTGAAGATCAGGGCCTCGGCTGGAAAAGCAAGTACGGCACCGGCAAGGGCGGCGACGCCATCGGCAGCGGCCTGGAAGTCACCTGGACCCAGACGCCGACGAAGTGGGACAACAACTTCTTCGAGACCCTGTTCAAGTATGAATGGGAGCTGACCAAGAGCCCGGCGGGCGCTTATCAGTGGCAGGCGAAGGGCGCCCCGGCCATCACCCCGGACGCTCACGACCCGTCGAAGAAGCATGTGCCGACCATGCTGACCACCGACCTGTCGCTGCGGTTCGACCCGATCTACGAAAAGATCTCGCGGCGCTTCCTGGAGAATCCGGACCAGTTCGCGGATGCATTTGCCCGCGCTTGGTTCAAGCTCACACATCGCGACATGGGTCCGCGTGCGCGCTACCGCGGCCCGTTGGTGCCGAAGGAAGTGCTGATCTGGCAGGACCCGATTCCGGCGGTGAACCACGAGCTCATCGACGACAAGGACATCGCGGACCTGAAAGCGAAGATCCTCGCGTCGGGCCTCACCGTGCCGCAACTCGTCTCGACCGCCTGGGCCTCGGCTTCGACGTTCCGCGGCTCCGACAAGCGCGGCGGCGCCAATGGCGCCCGCATCCGCCTGGCGCCGCAGAAGGACTGGGAGGTCAATCAACCCAAGCAACTCGCGACGGTGCTCGCCAAGCTTGAGGAAATCCAGAAGGGGTTCAACGGCTCGGCCACGGGCGGCAAGAAGATCTCGCTCGCCGACCTGATCGTGCTCGGCGGCGCCGCCGCGGTCGAGAAGGCGGCGAAGGACGCCGGCGTCGACGTCAAGGTGCCGTTCACGCCGGGCCGCATGGATGCGTCGCAAGACCAGACCGATGTCGAATCCTTCGCGCCGCTCGAGCCGCGCGCTGACGCCTTCCGCAACTACGTCAGCAAGAGGCACCAGTTCATGGGTCCCGAGGAATCCATGGTGGACCGCGCGCAGCTCCTGAACCTGACGGCGCCGGAGATGACGGTGTTGATCGGCGGCCTCCGCGTGCTCGGCGCCAACTTCGGCGATTCCAAGCACGGCGTCTTCACCAAGCAGGTCGGCAAGCTGACCACCGACTTCTTCACCAACCTGCTCACGATGGACACGGTGTGGTCGCCTGCCGGCGACAACCTCTACGAAGGCCGCGACCGCAAGACCAACGAGTTGAAGTGGACCGCCACGCGCGTCGATCTGATCTTCGGCTCGCACTCGCAGCTTCGTGCATTCGCGGAGGTCTACGGGTGCGCGGACTCGAAGGAGAAGTTCGTGAACGACTTCGTGGCGGCGTGGAACAAGGTGATGAACGCCGACCGCTTCGACCTCGCCTAACACAGTCTCCCGCCGCCCTCGTCCCGAGCACGACTGCCCCGAGCTTTCGTGTGACGGACGGGGGCGGCACCCCTCTTATCGCCGACGTTCCGGCCGAAGCTTCAGGCCAGATCGAAATACTCGTTGTGCTCCCAGACGGAAACGTCCGTCGGATGGCCCGACTGCCCGCCGGTTTCCTTGTCGCAGCGCGCAATCTCGGCCGCCTTGATCCCGATCAGATAATCGACGAACGCATCGCCGAAGCCCGCGCGGAAACAGGCGCTGGCCTTGAGCGCGCCGAGCGCCTCCGCAAGCGAACGCGGCAGCGGCTCAGCCGAGCCCTTCTCGTAAGGCGCGTCGGCGGACGGACCCGGCACAAGCTTTCGCGCGATGCCGTCGAGCCCCGCGTAAATCTGCGAGGCCATGTAGAGATACGGATTCGCCAGCGGCTCGCCGACGCGGTTCTCCAGATGCGTCGCCGGATCGCCGGGCGCCCCCAGCACGCGCACCATGACGCCGCGGTTGTCGCGCGCCCAGATCGCCTGGATCGGCGCCATCGAATTGACGCCGTGATAGCGCTTGTAGCCGTTGACGGTCGGCGTGGTGAACGCCGCCGCAGCACCCGCATGAGCGAGCAAACCGGCAAGATAGTGCCGACCGAGCGGCGACAGCAATTCCGCCTTGTCGCTTGAGACAAACAGATTCTTGCCCGATTTGCCGTCGAGCAACGATTGATGCAGATGCCAGCCGTTGGCAAACGCATGCGGCAAGCGCGGCCGGCACATCAGGCTCGCGACGTAGCCGTGCCGGCGCGCCACCTGCTTCAGCGCGCTGCGGAACAACACCATCGTGTCGGCGGCGGCCATGCCCTTCTGCGGCGCGAAGGTGAATTCGTATTGGCTTGGCCCAAGCTCCATTTCCAGCGAGCGCAACGGCATATCCAGCGCCTGAACCGCCTTGCGCAGGACGTCGAGGATCGGGTCGACCTGGTCGAGCCGCGACTCGGTGAGATATTGGAAGCCGTGCGTGGTGTGCTCGACCGCAGGCGCTTGCGGCGGCCATGTCAGCGTGTCGGGGGAAAGTCCGGGATCGACAAGCTTGAACAATTGGAACTCGACCTCGAGCCCCGCGCAGTACGCGAATCCCGCCGCGCCAAGTTTTTCCAACGCCGCCTGGTAAAGCGCGCGCGTGCCCATCGGCACCGGCGTGCCGTCGTCGAAATAAAGATCGCACAACATCCAGCCGGTGCCGTCCGCCCAGGGCAGCACGCGGAAGGTCGTCGGATCCGCGACCATGACGACGTTACCCGCGCCCGTCATGGCGTCGAGACCCATGCCGCCGCCGGCCGAGAACACGGAAAACACCGTGCGGTGCGAGGTGTCCTTGGCAAGCAGCGTCGAGGTCATGGTGATGCCGGCGCGCATGGCGCGCGCGGCGTCCGAAGCCACCAGCGTCTTGCCGCGCAACGCACCATGCTGATCGCAGAACGAGAAGCGGATCAGCTCAAGCTTGCGGCGCTCGATCTCGCGCTCCACCGCGCGCGCGGCGCGGCGCTGCTCGTCGCTCCATAAACCGTGGCGCTCGGCGAAGGACCCATCGAGCGATTTCCCGTGAGATCGACGCGATGCCATTCCGCGTGCCATTTCGCGCGCCATGCCGCCCGCCGCAGGTGTCAGGCCCCGCCGCCGGAGCGGGGCATCCAGCCCATGTCTCGTCGCGTGGGATCGCTCGCCGTCGTGGACGGCAAGACGGACGAGCTAACGCGCATTCGCCCAACTCGCCGCCTGGCGCTTCCCGGCATCGGTCTTGCGCCAATAGCCCTGCCAATCGTCGGCCGGGCCGATGCCGTCGATGGCCGCGGGGCCGATAAGCTTCGGCGCAGACGCGGCATCGAGCACCATCAGCGGCTTGTGGCCCCCCTTGGCGGCGTCGATCGCCTGACGCAGCAGACGGCGATAGGCACTGATCGCCTTGTCGGACTGGCCGAGATGCTCGCGCGTGCGGTCCTGGATCGCGCCCATCGACTCGCACGCCCATTGGTCGTGCACGTTGATGTCGGCGCCCATGCCCGTATACGTCTCGTGCTCCTGCTCGTGCGGGTCGAAGCCGTAGTCGTTGCTCTTGTTCTTGTTCGGGATGTAATCAGGCAACTGATAAAGCTGCAGCCGCTGGCGGCGCATCTCGTCCTTGTTCACCGGCGCGCCGAAGCTGGTGAAGATCGCGTACCAGTAATGCTTCGTGTCGTCGATCGGCACATGCCATTGCGTGATGGTCATCTCCCGGCTCATCGGGATGATGAAGGCGTTCGGGAACATCAGGTTGGTGACGCGCACATGCATGTTGCGCTCGCTGATCCGGCGCAGCGTGATGACGCGGAAGCCGTAATCCGTCGGCTCAACCTCGATGGTTGGCCGCGGAAACTCCCGCATGATCCGGGTCATCGGCATTTCCGAGTCGATGGACGTGTCGCGGAACAGCTTGCCGTAACCTTGCTTCGGGTCTTCATCGTGGAAGAAGCGATGCAGGAACGACGTATGCGCCGGATCGATACCGACTTCGAGCGATTGCAGCCAATTGCAATCGATCATGCCCTTGAAGGCGAACGTGTGGCTGTCGGGCGCGACGAAACAATCGAAGTGCGGGAAGGCCGGCGGTTCGCCCGGCCCCATGTAAGCAAACAGGATGCCGCTGCGCTCCACCACCGGATAGGCTTTCTGGCGGATGTTGGCGCAGAGGTTCGAGCCCTCGGGCTCCGCCGGCGTCTCCAGGCACTGGCCGGTGACGTCGAACAGCCAGCCGTGGAAAGCGCAGCGCAGCCCGCCATTCTCCAGCCGGCCGTAGGCGAGATCGGTGCCGCGGTGCGGACACGCCCGCTCCATCAAGCCGTAGCGACCTTTTTTGTCGCGGAACAGCACCAGGCTCTCGCCCATCAGCTTCACCGGCTTGATCGGCCGGTTGGTGCCGCTGAGTTCATCGACCAGCGCCACCGGCTGCCAGTAATGGCGCAGCAGCGTTCCGGCTCCGGTCCCCGGCCCAACCCGGGTGATGAGATCGTTCTGTTCCTGACTGAGCATGGCGATCATCCCGTTTTGCTAGCTTGGAACGACTCTACAGCCAGGCTTCTCGCTTGGCCAACCGCGTTTGACCAACTGGGTTTGGCCAACGGGGTTGGGCCAAGCCTGTTGAAGCCCCTAACTCCGGTACGACCGCGGATCGCGCGCGCCCCAGCGCCCGGCCTCGACGCGGGCGATGAAGTCGCCGACCGTGGCGTTGAACAGCGCCGGCTCCTCCTCGTTCACCGCATGGCCGGATTTGGGGAACACCGCCAGGCCCGAGGTCGGGATCCATTGCTTGAGGCGGACGCTCGGCTCCAGGCACGGGTCGTCCTCGTCGCCGACAATGACGAGAGTCGGCGTCGCGATCTTGCGGATGTCCGCCTCGAAATCGTAGATCGACGGCCGCGCCGCCTGAAAGCCGCGCAGCGTGCGCGCCGAGCCTTGCGGGTCGTGCGAGGCAAAGCCTTCGTTGAAGGCGGCGAAGCCGCGCGGGTCTTTCACCTCGAACGCGATGCGCGCCGGACTCAAACCATAGGTCCGCGCCACATGCGCGCCGCCCAGCTTCTCGAAAGCGTCGGCGGTGTCCAGGAACGTCTTGCGGAACGCTTCGGCATAGCCGCGCTCGGAGCCGGAGCCGACGCCCGCCGCGGTCAGCGACAGCAAGCGGTCGCGATGCTGCGCGGCGAGCAGCACGCCGGCGTAACCGCCCATCGACAGGCCGACGAAATGCGCCTTGGCGATCTTCAAATGATCGAGGATCGCGACCGCGTCGCTGATCCAGTGCTTGTAGGAATAGGCGCTGGCATCGGCCGGGATGTCGGAGGGCTTATAGCCGCGCGCGGAATAGGTGATGACGCGATGCCGCCGGGAGAAATGCCGCATCTGCGGCTCCCAGTTGCGATAGTCGGCGGCAAACTCGTGCGAGAACAGGATCGGCGTGCCGCTGCCGGCCTCCTCGTAATAGAGCTTCACATTATCGGCGGTCGTGGCAAAAGGCATGGCTCTCGTCCTGAAAGAGGAAGGCGTCGCGAGCAAGGATGCGAACCGCGCCGGGTCGCGTCAATCCGTCTCCAGCGGCAAGCCGACGTAGTTCTCGCCGATGGTCGTCCGCGCGGCGGCCGAGCCCGCGACATACTCGAGCTCAGCCTGCTGCAAGCGGCGCTCGAACGACGTGTGGCTGTCGAAGCGATGCAATAGCGACGTCAGATAGTTGGAATAGCGCACGCCCTTCCACACCCGCGTCAGACAGGTTTCGGAATAGCGATCGAGCCGCTCGGTTGAGCCGGTGCGGAAGAATTCAGCCAGCGCACGCGACAGCACATAAACGTCGGCCGCTGCGAGGTTCAGCCCCTTGGCCCCGGTCGGCGGAACGATGTGAACGGCGTCGCCGGCGAGATAAAGCCTGCCGTAGCGCATCGGCGCGGCGACATAGGCCCGTACCGGCGTGATGCCCTTTTGCAGGATCGGTCCCTCGTGCACCTCCTGCCCCGTGCCGTCATAGAGCCGCGTGTGCAGCTCGTCCCAGATGCGCCGGTCCGACCAGCCGGCGATGTCCTCATCGGCCGCGCATTGCACATAAAGCCGCGCCAGGTTGGGCGCACGGCGGCTGGCGAGCGAGAAGCCGCGCTCGTGGTTGGAATAGGTCATCTCCGGGAAGGGCTTGGATTCCGACAGGATGCCGAGCCACGCAAACGGAAAGATGCGGTCGTAGACCGTCAGCACGCCTTCGGGGACGGCGGCGCGGCAGATGCCGTGAAAGCCGTCGCACCCGGCGATGAAATCGCACTCCAGCGTTTTGTCCTGTCCTTCGTGCTTGAAGTGAACGGTCGGCCGCGCGCCGTCGAGCCCGTCGATCGTATGCGCGGAAGCCTCGAACAGGATCGTGCCGCCACGCTCGAGCCGCGCGGCGATCAAGTCCTTCACCACCTCCTGCTGGCCGTAGACCGTCACGATGCGGCCCGGCGTCAGCACCGGAAGGTCGATGTGGATCGCCCCGCCGCAATAGCGGATATCGAGGCGCGGATCGGGCATGCCTTCGCGATGCAGCCGCGCGCCGGTGCCAAGCTCGTCCATCAGATTAACGGTGCCATGCTCCAGCACGCCGGCACGCACGCGGCTTTCGACATAGTCGCGGCTTCGCGCCTCGATCACCACGGAATCGATACCGGCGCGCTGCAGCAGCAGCGAGAGGAACAAGCCGGCAGGCCCGGCGCCGACGATGCCGACTTGCGTCCGCATGATGGCCCGCTACGCCTTCGGCTTGAGGAAGGCGGCGAGCTTGTCGGCTTCGTCGTGCGCGCCGGCGACATCCGCTGTCATGCGGCGGTAGAAGTCCGCGAACGCGAGATACATCTGCCGCGCGGACGGGTCTTCGCCGACGAAATCCGCGATCTCCTCCATTTCGCCGACGAAGCGATAGGCCTTGTCGAACATGTCCGGCACGGCACGCTGGAAGTTCTTCACGAAATAAGGGTGACTGCGCTCAAGCTCGCTGCGCACCTCGGCCGCGACGCCCGCGCGCGTGGCCGCGAGCATGATCATGGAGCCGAGCGCCGTTATCCCCTTGGTGATTCCGGCGTACGACATCTTCACCGCGGACGCCGCACCGACCGGCCCCTCGATCACGCGAATCTTCAGCCCGAAATCGCCGAGCGGCACGAACTTGTCCGAGTCCGCGCCCGAGGCGATCATCGCCGGGCCGTCGTAATCCGGCCGCGGCGGCAGGCCGAGGATGCTGACATCGACGAACGGCGCGCCGGCCTTGGCCGCGACCTCGCCGATCCGCACCTTGGTCGGCGGGCTCACCGCATTGCAATCGACGTAGACCGGCTTCTTGTTGCCCGGCCCGATCAGCGCCGCCATGCGCTCGACCGTCGAGAGCGCCTCGCTCGGCGGCACGATCGACAGGAAGTAATCGGCCTGCGCGCATTCCTGGTCGGACACCGGGATCATGCCGGCCGCGGCGGCGCGCTTTGCGCTGGCTTCGCTGCGGCCTTCGAGCGAAGTGATGACCCGCAAGCCCCGCTCCGCCAGCCGGCCGCCGATGCCCGCACCCATCGCGCCCTGCGCCACCACTGCGACCGTTGGATTCATTCCGGCGTTCCTCGGTTTGTTTCAGGCGTTATTATAGCCCTCGAGCGTGACGGCAGGGAATTCCATGAGCGGGCATCTCGATTGCGCCGTGGTCATCGTCGGCGGCGGCCCTTGCGGGCTCGTGCTCGCCATCGAACTGGGGCGACGGGGAATCGCGACGATTCTCCTGGAGGAAAGGACCGAGCGGTCGCGCTTTCCCGCGGCCAACGCGACGCAAGCCCGGACGATGGAACACTTCCGGCGGCTCGGCTTCGCCGAAAAGGTGCGCAGCCAGGGCCTGCCCGCCGATTACCCAACCGACATCGCCTACTTCACCCGCTACACCCGCCACGAGCTGGCGCGATTCAGCCTGCCCTCCTCGCGGGCCGCGCGCGAGATGGTCAGGACGCTCGGCGGCTCGTGGAGCGCGGCCGAACTGCCGCATCGCGTGTCGCAGATGTTCGTCGAGGACATTCTGCGCAGCGAGGCCGCCGCCTGCGCCACCGTCTCGATCCGGCCCGGATGGCGCATGACGGCGCTGCGCGACACCGGCGATGGCGTCGAGGTGGATGCCGAGCACGACGGCGGCCGCACCACGCTGCGCGCGGCTTACGCGGTCGGCGCCGACGGCGGCGGCAGCACGACGCGCAAGGCGCTCGGCACCGGCTTCGTCGGCGAAAGCGGCGTGACGCGCGATTTCATGGGCGGACGGATGTTCGCGCTGCATTTCCGCAGCGCCGCCGTCTACGACACCATCCCGCATCCGCGCGCCTGGATGTATTGCACCGTCAACCACGGGCGGCGCGCGCTGATGGCCTCGATCAACGGCCGCGATCAGTTCGCCTTTCACATTCAGCTCAAGCCCGGACAATCCGACGCGCAGATCGGCGACGCCGAAGCCAAGGCGCTGTTCCAGGAGGCGCTGGGCGCGCCACTTGATATTGAAATCATCGCCCGCTCCGCCTGGAACGCCGGCTACACGCTGGTCGCGGAAAAATTCCGCCGCGGGCGCATCGTGCTCGGCGGCGATGCCGTGCACCTGTTCACGCCGACCGGCGGCCTTGGCTACAACACCGCGGTCGAGGACGCGGTGAATCTCGGCTGGAAGCTCGCAGCCCTGTTGAACGGCTGGGGCGGCCCGGCGCTGCTCGACAGCTACGAGATCGAGCGGCAGGCCATCGCGCGGCGCAACACCGCTTATGCACGCGGCTTTGCCGACTCGCTCGGATTGTTCAAACTGCCGCCGGAGATCGAAGACGACGGGCCGGCCGGAGACGCCGCCCGCAAGCTTGCCGGCGATCATTTCAATCATCACGCGCGGTTCGAGTTCAACATTCCCGGCATCACCTTCGGCGGCCGCTACGACGGATCGCCGCTGATCGTGTCCGACGGCACCGCGCCGCCGGCCGACACCGCGAACACCTATCAGCCGAGCGCCTGTCCCGGCGGCCGCGCGCCGCATCTGTGGCTCGCCGACGGCCGCTCGCTCTACGACGCGCTCGGATTCGAGTTCACCTTGCTGCAACTCTCCGCGACAGCGAACACCACGGCGTTCCACGACGCCGCGCGGGCGCTGCGGATCCCGTTGTCGATCCTGAAACTCGAGCACGAGGAGGCGCGTGACCTTTACGCCGCCGACCTCGCGCTGATCCGGCCCGACCAGATCGTCGCCTGGCGCGGCCCCGCGTCGGCCGATGCCGTGAACGTGCTACGGCGCGCCGCCGGCACCGTTTAAGCCATCCAAACCGGAACGAAGATCAGCGCACCGCAGCGGCGTGACGCCGCCACACCGCATCGCGCTGGCCGCGGATCGATTTCAGCGCCACCTTGGCGTCCGCCTTCGTCGCCGTCGGCCAGATGCGATATTCGAGTTCGCCGGTCGCGTAACGCTTGCGCGCACCGAAGAAAAAGAAGCGCCGCCGGCCCTTGCCGGGCTTGAGAACGTCGCACAGCGATTCGGCGACGTTCTGGGTGCAGCCGAGGGCCACCTGTTCGCGGGTGGCCGCGCGGCAGACTTCATAAACGCCGGGCCCGATCGGGGCCTGGATGTACTCGCCGTAAAAATGATCGGGGAACGACTTCCAGCCGGTCCAGCGGTCCGTCATGGCGATTTGCCCGGAAATGTGCCGTCAACCTCGGGCGCTCGAGACGCCAAGCGATGCCATCACGCCAAGCCGATGGAACTTCCCGCCAAGCCCAGCCGCGTACGCCGGTGCCTTGATACCCCGAACACGTTAGATTTATCGGCAACGCCGGTATGGCGCAAGCAAAAGACGGCGCCTGCGCTCAAAAGGCGCGGCCGGGGAGCGCGAGCACCTTGGGCTTGGCCGGCAACGTCGCCTTCGACACCAGGATGGACGAGCGCTCGCTGGTTTCGACGTCGTAAGACTTGCCCCCGAGCGCATCGAGGAAGCGGCGCAGCGACACCATGCCGAAATAATGCATGGGAATGACAAGCGGCGCCTGAAGCGCCTGCAGCACCTCGACCATGCCGTCGAGATCGAGCGTCACGCTGCCGTCCACCGGCGCCATGACCACATCGACCCGGCCAATCTCGTCAAGCTGCTGCTGCGTCAGGGTGTGATGCAGGTGGCCCAGATGGGCGATGCAGAGGCCCGAAATCTCGAGGATGAAGATCGAGTTGCCGTGCCGCTCGGTGCCGCCGTTCCAGGTGCGGATGTTGGTCGGCACATTGCGCACCCGCACGTCGCGATATTGGAGATCGTGACGCGCCGGCTGGTCCGGGCTCGTGCCCCAGCCGCGCAAGACGTAGCGAATGGCCGGATCGGGATGGTCGGTGTAATGCGTCGAATGCGCGTGATTCATCGTGGCGATATCGGGCGTCGCGTGCGGACGGACATAATCGTTGTAGTCGGTGGCGATGGTCACGCCCTGCGGGCTTTCGATCATGAAGGTCGCATGACCGATGTAGCGGATGCCGACCTCGCCGGCGTTGACGGCGGCAAGGCGCAGAGCGGCCGGAACCGCGCGCGGCGGCTCGCCCGCCACCAGACCCGGACAGTTCTCCCGCATCTGCGGCTTGACCGGTGACGGCGACGCCGGCTGCGCGCGAGCGGCAACGATGAACGCCGCCAGCGCGAAAATGAGGCACGCCAGCACTGCCGAAAACGACCGATGAGCCATTGCCGCCCTCCGTCGGGCCCGGACGAACGGCGGAAATCTGGCATGAATCTCAAGCCGGGACCATCGGCCCCGCGCTCACAACAACGCGACGGGCGGCCACCGTTCGGCGCCGCCCGTCATCCAACCGTCGTTAGAGCTAGTCCGCTTAGTAGCGGTAAGGCATGGCGTAAGGCGCGCGCGGCGGATCGAGCGCGGCCGAAATCGTGCCGCTCTGCGTCTTCACCACCACGCGGCCGTTCTCGCGGCGGATGGTTTCGACGCGGCCGAGACCCGGCACGTTCGATCCCGGACCGATCTCGAACAGCGTGCCGTCGCGACCTTCGACAACCGCACGGCCGGCATAGAAGTCGCGCAGCAGCCAGCCCTCGGCGGTTTTCGCCTTCGTCTCATCCTTCTTCGCGCCGATCGAGCCGGTGATATCGCCGGCGGCGGCCGACGCATGCGCCGCGGCGGTCTGTGTTGCGGCTTGTGTCGCAGCTTGCATCTGGCGGCGGTCGATCCGTTCGATGCTTTCCTGCAGCTTGGCGAGCTTCGCCGCCGGCTCCGCATGCGCCTTCTCGGCGCGGTCGATGCGCTCGGCGAGCTTGTTGAACTGCGCGGTCGCGCTGCGCTGCGCGTTGCCGATGCCGGCCTTCAGCGACGCAAGCTCGCTTTCGAGCTGGGCCACGCTTTTCTGCAGCTTCTGATTCTGCGCGGCGACGGCCGCGGCCGGAGCAGAGGCGTTGCGCATCAACCCGGTCGTCGCGGCAGCCCCCGCGAGCATGCCGGCGACGGCCGCGAGCGCGATGCCGGCGGCAAGCGGCAGATAACCGGGCAACCGGAAGCGCCGCGGCTCGGATTTCACCTCGTCGCGCGCGACATGGATCGCGGTGGCGAGCGAACGATCCGCCGACAGCGGCGGCAGCCGCGAACCGTCGGCGCGCACCGGCCCAGCCTCGACCTCCTCGGCTTCGGGCCCGTCGAGATCGACGGCCTTGGATTTCGACGTCGCGATATCAGCCGACCTGACATCGGCCGATTTGGCCTCGACGGATTCGGCGCAAGCCCTTGCCTCGACCGAGGGCTCCGCCGCAACGGTGTCGTGATGGGCCTCCGTCGCCGCAGCCTGTTCCCGCGCCGACGACTCGAGATTCTTACGCTCTTCCATCGATCGAAATCCCGTGTGGTGGTTTACCAAACGGTAACTTCGATCCGCTTACCAGCCGGTTAATTCAGAGTGCGAGCCCGTGCTGTTGGGCGAGGTCTTTCAGCGAAACCTCGGGCCGCGCGCCGATGTGCTGGATCACCTCGGCCGCCGCGAGCGCGCCAAGCCGCGCCGCCGTGCGATGATCGCGGCCGCGCGCCAGGCCGCTGAGGAAGCCCGCCGCGAACAGATCGCCCGCGCCGGTTGCGTCCACGAGCTTGACGATCGGCGCCGCCGGCACCTCGACCGTTGCGTCCTTATCGACGACGACGCAGCCCTTCTCGCTGCGCGTGACCGCCGCAAGCTTGGCGTCCTGCCGCAGCGCCTTCACGGCGGTATCGAAGTCCGCCGTCTCGTAAAGGCTTTTCAACTCGCTCTCGTTGGCGAACACCAGATCGACCGTGCCGTTGCGGATGAGATCCAGGAACTCGTCGCGATAGCGGCCGACGCAGAACGCATCCGACAGCGTGAGCGCCACCTTGCGGCCGGCATCGTGCGCGATCTTCGCCGCCTTGCGGAACGCTTCCTTGGCGTGCGGCGGATCCCAGAGATAACCTTCGAGATAGGTGAAGGCCGCGGCCGCGATCTGGTTCGCATCGACATCGCTCGGATGAAGATTTTGCGCCGCGCCGAGATAGGTGTTCATGGTGCGCTCGCCGTCCGGCGTCACCATCACGTAGCAGCACGCGGTCGAAGGACCGTCGTTCGCGAACGGCGTGTCGAAGGCGACGCCCGCCGCGCGGATGTCGTGCGCGAACGCCTGTCCGAGCTTGTCGTCCTTGACCTTGCCGACGAAGGCCGCGCGCGCGCCGAAACCCGCCACGCCGACGATGGTGTTGGCGGCCGAGCCGCCCGACTTCTCCACCGCAGGTCCCATCGCCTGATAGATCGCTTGCGCGCGCGGCTCGTCGATCAGCGCCATCGCGCCCTTGTTCATGTTCTGGCGAACGAGGAAGTCATCCTCGGCGCGCGCGATCACGTCGACAATGGCGTTGCCGATGCCGAGAACGTCGTACTTCAGGTCGGACATTCGCACTCTCTCTGTTTCGGTCGCGCGCACTATAACGGCGAATGCCTGCGCGACAACCGACGCCGCGCGCGCCGAGGCGTGTTTCATCGTTGGGCGAAATGCGGGCACGCGCCCGCGTCGTGCGTCCCACCCGGCGCGAAGCCGAGGGGCGGTGAAGCGCCGCCAGGCGCTGGTGCGGAGCGCCGCACCCCGTGGCCCGCCTTGCGGTCGGGCCTGTCCCTTTCGGGACCGCCGGTCCATCGCGTCGATGACGCGCGGGCCGGCGCGCCTCGCGGCGCTTCACCGCGGCGTTTTTCGGTCCTCGGGGCCGCGCTTTTCGTCGGCGATGCATTGTGCCTCGCCGTCCGTCAGCGACCCTGTCGCAGGAGGTCGTATTGCCTCCGGGCGGGCCCCCGAAACCGCCCGAGTGCCCGGCTGACGAAGCCGAACCCGCAGGCGCCGCACCTCCCTCCGTCCAACGGTGTCACCGGTCGACGCCCCTCGGTGAGGGAGGCGATAGGAATATAATCCATATCGGCTATCGAGTCAACCCGACTTAATCCGCTGATCCATAATCGGTTTCAGACAAGCATCCCCGTGGAAAACGGGCATAAGTGTTCGCTATCGGTTCGCACAACCCCGCGACTCAGATCAAGGTTCCCGCAACCTAAAATCGAGTCGGGCCGCCGAACGCTCACGACGTCCGAACGGCCCTTAGCTCGATTTGACCGGTGCAGCTGGCAACCGGACAGTCGATCTCCAACGGCCGGAGGATGTGTCCGGGCGAGACTGAGGTCAAGACCAGCCTTTGAAACCAAAGGTGTAAAATGACGTCAATCGAAACGCAGCCCCAGTTAGTTCAAATTCAATGCATCAACAAAGCTGACCGGATGAATCCGCATGAGCGGATCAGAAATGTCGGCGGATTCACTACGGATAACACCCGCTGGAAGCTCTCGCTCGACGACGCAATCGCCGGCATCAAACAGCGCAAGTGGCGCTTCTGGGTGAACGTTGCCGGGAAGCGTGTTTGGATACTAATCGCGCGTTCTGCTGCAGGCTACGAATACCTGAAGACGGAAGCGGACGGCGAACAGCCGAACAACCTGCTCAGCCTGCCCGAGTGCCCGTAACAGTTTCTGATAAGTCAACAAGCTGCATGGCACCGCGTTGCCATGCAGCTTGTTGCGCTGCGGATAATGCAGTCAACGTATAGTTACCCGTAGGATGGGTTGAGCGCAGCGAAACCCATCGCCGCGAATGATACGCTCGTCGCATGACCTCCTACCGGCGAAATTTCGTTCCTGGCGGCAGCTTCTTCTTCACCGCCAACCTGCAGGATCGCCGCGCGCGCCTTTTCACCGAACATATCGGCGCGCTGCGAGTGGCCTTTCGCGAAACCAAGATGCGTCATCCGTTTTCAATCGAGGCGATTGTCGTCCTGCCCGATCACCTGCACACGATTTGGAGTCTGCCCGAAGGCGACAGCGATTTCGCGACACGGTGGCGCTTGATCAAGGCAAGATTTTCGCGAGCGCTACCGGCCGGCGAGCAGATTTCCGAGAGTCGTATCGGCAAAGGCGAACGCGGCATCTGGCAGCGGCGCTATTGGGAGCACACGTTGCGCGATGAAAACGATTTCGCGCGGCATGCCGATTACATCCATTTCAATCCGGTGAAGCATGGGCTCTCAACGCGCGTTGTCGATTGGCCGCATTCGTCGTTTCATCGAATGGTGAGGCTCGGCGTTTATCCGGCCGATTGGGCGGGAGACGCGCAGAGCGGAGAGGATGGGTTCGGCGAAAGGTAAAGGTGATGGGTTTCGCTGCGCTCAACCCATCCTACAAGGCCGCCCCGGTGGCTCCAGACCACGCACCGCTCGCCCGCCGCCCTCCCCGCGCTTGCATCGCGCCGCGCCATGTGGAATGTGGCCCCTCACGACAGGGACCTCCGTTATGAACGTGCCACAATCCGAGCCCGCGGCCGCTTCCAAACCGGCCTTCAAGGAAAAAGTCTTCTCCGGCGTGCAGCCGACGGGCAATCTGCATCTCGGCAATTACCTCGGCGCCATCACGAAATTCGTCACGCTGCAGGACAACTACGACTGCATCTATTGCGTGGTCGATCTGCACGCCATCACGGTCTGGCAGGAGCCCGAGGAGCTGACCCGCGCGATCCGCGAGGTCACTGCCGCCTTCATCGCCTGCGGCATCGATCCGAAGAAGCACATCGTCTACAACCAGAGCCAGGTCGCCGAGCACGCCGAGTTGGCGTGGGTGTTCAATTGCGTCGCGCGTCTGGGCTGGATGAACCGCATGACGCAGTTCAAGGAGAAGGCCGGCAAGGACCGCGAGAACGTTTCGCTCGGCCTTTACGCCTATCCGAGCCTGATGGCGGCCGACATCCTGGTCTATCGCGCCACCCATGTGCCGGTGGGCGAGGACCAGAAGCAGCATGTCGAGCTCGCCCGCGACATCGCGCAGAAGTTCAACAACGACTTCGCCGCCTCGATCCGCGCGCACGGCTTCGGCGACGCCTTCTTCCCGCTGCCCGAGCCGCTGATCCAGGGGCCGGCGACGCGCGTCATGTCGCTGCGCGACGGCGCCAAGAAGATGTCGAAGTCCGACCCTTCCGATCAGTCGCGCATCAATCTCACCGACGACGCCGACACCATCGCGCTGAAGATCCGCCGCGCCAAGACCGACCCGGAGCCGCTGCCCCACGACGAGAAGGCGCTCGCGGCGCGGCCCGAGGCCGACAATCTCGTCGGCATCTATGCCGCCTGCGCCGATCTCACCAAGGCCGAGGTGCTGAAGCAATTCGGCGGCGCGCAGTTCTCGACCTTCAAGCCGGCGCTCGCCGACCTTCTGGTGGCGAAGCTCTCGCCCATCACCGCCGAGATGCGGCGGATCAAGAACGACACCGCCTATATCGACCAGGTCCTGGCCGACGGTGCGCGGCGGGCGCGCGCGCTCGCGGGCGAAACCATGAAGGCGGTCAAGGATATCGTCGGCTTCGTGCGGAGCTGAACGGTTTTGCCGGTATCAAAATGCGGTTCGGCCGCGCCTTGTGCGGCGGGCGACCGCCGTGGCACCATCCCCGCCCGCATCCGATCGCGAGGTCCATTCAACATGACGACGATTCGTCGGCGCACAAGCTATGAAGCCGGCCACAAGCCGAAGTGGCTGGTGGTGATCGATGACACGCCGGAATGCGACCGCGCGGTTTATTTCGCCGCGCGCCGCTCCGCGCGCGTCGGCGCCGGCGTCATCATGCTCCGCGTGATCGAAACGCACGACCGCAACCAGCAATGGCTCGGCGTCGCCGACATCATGAAGGCGGAGGCGCACGAGGCCGCCGACGCCGCGCTCGACAAGTACGCCAACCGCGCCAACGGCATCGCCGGCATCACCCCGGAGCGGATCGTGCGCGAGGGCAACACCTCCGAGCAGATCCTCAAGCTGATCGAGGACGACGAGGACATCGCCATCCTGGTGCTGGCGGCGGGCATCGGCAAGGAAGGCCCCGGTCCCCTGGTCGCAAGCGTCGCCGCGGCCGCCGGCGACTACCCCATCCCGGTCGCCATCGTGCCGGGGCACCTGAGCGACGAAGAGCTGGACGCGCTGGCCTGAAACGGCCGCGCCGCGCGCCGCAACGGGGCCGTCAGCGCCTCGGTTGATTGTGCCGCCACAAACGCCACTTATCTGATACGATGGATCGTGCCGCCGGGCCTTGAACCCGCCGCCGGCAAGGGAGAAACCTATGTTCATTCAAACCGAAGCCACGCCCAATCCGGCCACCCTGAAGTTCCTGCCCGGCCGGCCGGTGCTCGAAACCGGAACCCTCGACCTGCGCGACGCCGCCGAGGCGGCCAAGTCGCCGCTCGCCGAACGGCTGTTCGCCATCGAAGGCGTGGACGGCGTGTTCTTCGGCGCGGACTTCATCACCGTCAGCAAATCCTCGGGCGAGTGGCCGCAGCTCAAGCCCGCGATCCTCGGCGCCATCATGGAGCATTTCATGTCCGGCGCGCCGCTCCTCAAGGCGGGCGAGGAGGACGCAGGCGATGCCGGCGACGAGTTCTTCGAGGCCGACGACGAGGAGATCGTGACCACGATCAAGGACCTCCTGGAGACGCGCGTGCGCCCGGCCGTCGCCAACGACGGCGGCGACATCACCTTCAAGGGCTTCAAGGAAGGCATCGTCTACCTGCACATGAAGGGCGCCTGCTCCGGCTGCCCGTCATCGACCGCGACGCTGCGCCACGGCATCCAGAACCTGCTGCGGCACTACGTGCCGGAGGTCGTCGAGGTGCGGCCGGTCTGATCGGCCTGTTGCGCCAGCCCATCCGTCTCATGCCCGGGCTTGTCCCGGGCATGACGTTTTCGGAGCGTCGTTTTCAGAGCGTGAGGGAATCACGTAAGGCGCGGATGGTGCTAGAGTCGCGCCGATCCTGCTCGTGGAATCATCATGCGTGTGCTGGCGATCGATACCGCGCTTGAGGCCTGCTCGGCCGCGGTGCTGGATACCGAACAAGGCAAGGTGGCAAGCGAATCCGTGCCGATGGTGCGCGGGCACGCCGAGGCGCTGATGCCGCTGATCGGCCGCGTCATGAAGCAGGCCGACATGCCGTTCACGGCGCTCGACCGTGTCGCCGTCACCGTCGGTCCGGGGAGTTTCACCGGACTGCGGGTCGGGATCGCCGCCGCTCGCGGCATCGCGCTTGCCGCCGGCAAGCCGGCGCTCGGCCTCACCACGCTTGCCGCTTACGCCGCGCCGCATATCGCCGAGGACGCCGAGGTCGGCGTCGTTGCGGCGATCGACGCGCGGCACGACCACGTCTACCTGCAGGTGTTCGCGCCCGGCGGTCACGCGCTCGCACCTCCTCGCATCGCAAGCATCGCCGAGGCGGTGCAGGCCGCCGCGAACGGCCCGCTTCGGATCGTCGGCACCGGCGCCGGCATGGTCGCCGCCGCATGGCCCTCGAACCAGCCGCCGCCCGCCGTGGTCGACGACCGCCGCGCGCCGGACATCATCTGGGTCGGGCGGCTCGCGGTCGCCGCCGAGGAAACCACGGACGGCCCCAAGCCGCTTTATCTCCGCGCGCCCGACGCCCAGCCCCAGGACGCGGCGCGGCTGCCGCGCCGATGATCGCCAACATCCTGCGCCTGTTCGCGCCCCGCGCACCGGCGCTGTCGGAGGCCGCGCCGCGCGACGCCGCGGGCATGGCGGCGCTGCATGCGGCCTCCTTCCGGCGCGGCTGGAGCGACGAGGAGTTCGAGCGGCTGCTGCTCGAACGCAACACCCTCGCCCATCGCGCGACGACCGGGCGCAGGCTCGACGGCTTCATCCTGTCGCGGCTGGCGGCCGGCGAAGCCGAAATCCTTTCGGTCGCAACCAATCCCGCGCAGCGCGGCCGCGGCGTGGCCCGCGCGCTCCTCGACCTGCACCTGCGGCGGCTCGCGGGCCTCGGCGTGCAAGCCGTTTTCCTCGAGGTCGACGAGAACAACGAGCCGGCCCGCAAGCTTTATCGCCGCGCCGGCTTCCGTGAGGTCGGACGCCGCCCCGGCTATTACCGGCAGGAGCGCGACCACGCCGCAACCGCGCTGATCTTGCGCCGCGACCTGGTGTGATTTTTCGGCGCCGGCGGTGCGATGGACGGCCCTGCCGCCCGGCTTTATGATTGAAGGCCAAGAGGATATCGTGACCACTGCGAAGACCAATATCGAGGCCCTTTGCGCCGCCAAGGGCATGCGGATGACCGAGCAGCGCCGGGTGATCGCGCGCGTGCTGGCGGACTCCGACGACCACCCCGACGTGGAGGAGCTCTATCGCCGCTGCGCCGAGATCGACACCAACATTTCCATCTCCACCGTCTACCGGACGGTGAAGCTGTTCGAGGACGCCGGCATCATCGAGCGCCATGACTTCCGCGAAGGGCGAGCCCGCTACGAGCAGATGCCTGAGGCGCACCACGACCACCTCATCAACCTGCGCAACGGCCAGGTGATCGAGTTCCAATCGGAAGAAATCGAGAAGCTGCAAGCGGAAGTAGCGCGCAGGCTCGGCTACAGGCTGGTCGATCATCGGCTTGAACTCTATGCCGTTCCGATTGATGACAAGCAGGGCCGCTGACCCTCTCGGTGCTGTCAATTCGCGGCGACCGTGTTAGACCCTCGCAAGGGCGCGCCTGTTCCGGGCCGTAACCGTTCGAGAATCACGCAGCGTTTCGAGACGGGGGACGGCCGGCCGCCTGCCCGAGCGCAACGCGTCGCGCGGGCCCGACGACGAGATCCGTGGTGCGAAATTCTGGTGAGTGTGGATGAACGAACAAATCAAGCTTCCTGCCGGGACGACCTTCAGCGCGATCGGCCAGCCCGTCCGCCGCAAGGAAGACGAGCGGCTCCTGACCGGCAAGGGCCGCTACACAGACGATTTCAGCCTGGAGGGCCAGACCTTCGCGGCGATGGTGCGCTCCCCCTATCCCCATGCCCGGATCGTCCGCATCGACACCACGGCCGCCAAGGCGATGCCGGGCGTGCTGCTGGTCCTGACCGGCGAGGACTGCAAGGCCGACGGACTGAAGCCGATCCCCCACTCGCCGGTGCCCTCGACGCATTTCGACATGAAGCTGACGGCGCGAGGCGGCAAGCCGGTGTTTCCCGGCCGCCACATGCTGCTGCCGCACGACAAGGCGCGCTACTGCGGCGAGCCGGTGGCGATGGTGGTGGCCGAGACGCGCAACCAGGCGCTGGATGCCGTCGAGGCCGTCGAGGTCGAGTACGAGGAACTGCCGTTCACCGTGCGGACCGAGGACGCGCTGAAGCCCGGCCGCGCCGCGCTCTGGGACGAAACGCCCGACAACGTTCTGGTGGACACCTACTTCGGCGACAAGGAGGCGACCGACCGCGCCTTTGAAAAAGCGGCGCACGTCGTCACGTCGAGCTTCAACATCCGCCGCGTCACCGCCGTGACGATGGAGCTGCGCTCCGCGCTCGGCGACTACGACGCCGCGACGGGGCGCTACACGCTTTATTGCGGCGGCGGCAGCGCGGTGAAGCAGAAGCGCGAAATGGCGGGGATGTTCGGTATCCCCATCGACAAGGTGCGCGTGCTCTCCTACGACATCGGCGGCAACTTCGGCTCGCGCAACCGGCCCTATGTCGAATACGGCCTGGTCATCTGGGCGGCCGGCAAGATCAAGCGCCCGGTCAAATACACCGCGACGCGCTCCGAGGCCTTCCTCACCGACTATCAGGGCCGCGACCTCATCACCAACGTCGAGGTGGCGTTCGACAAGTCCGGCCACATCCTGGCGATGCGCGCCGACAACCTGAGCAACGTCGGCTCGGTCTGCGTGTCGCTGTCGCCGCTGTCGAAAGGTTCGGGCCTCATCACCGGCACTTATCTTATTCCTGTGGCGTCGCTGCGTTCGCGCGCGGTGTTCACCAACACCATGCCGACCAACGCCTACCGCTCCTCCGGCCGCCCCGAGGTCACCTACGCCATCGAGCGGCTGATGGATAAAGCGGCCGATCAACTCGGCATCGACCGCATCAAGATCCGGCGCATGAATCTCATCCCGCCGGAGGCGATGCCTTACCGCAACGCGGTCGGCATGCTCTACGACAGCGGCACCTACGAAGCCAACCTGGACCAGGCGATGAAGCTCGCCGACTGGGACGGTTTCGAGCAGCGCAAGCGCGAAGCCAAGAAGCGCGGCAAGCTGCTCGGCCTGGGTATGGCGATCTACGTCGAATCCTCCATCGGCGCGCCCAAGGAGCGCGCCGAGATCACCGTCAAGCCGAACGGCGTGGTCGATGTCGTGATCGGGACGCAGCCCGCTGGACAAGGTCACGAGACGAGCTTCGCCCAGGTCGTCGCCGACATGATCTCGGTGCCGGTGAACGCCATCAACATCATCATCGGCGACACCGACGTCGTCAGCGTCGGCGGCGGCTCGCACTCCGGCCGGTCCATGCGCCACGCCGGCACCGTCATCGTGAAAACGGTGCCGGAGCTGATCGACAAGGGCAAAAAGATCGCGGCGCTGGCGCTCGACGTCCCGCTCGATAAGGTTGAATTTGCCGACGGCCGCTTCTCCTCGGAGCTCAGCAACCGCAGTTTCGACTTCCTCGAACTCGCCAAGGAAACGGCGCGTCTGACGCTGCCGCCGGAACTCAAGGACGGGCTTGCCGCCGCCTGCACCAACGAGATGCACGAGCCGGTGTTTCCCAACGGCTGCGCCATCTGCGAGATCGAGATCGATCCCGAAACCGGGCATCCGACCATCACCCGCTATTCCACCGTCGATGACGTCGGGCGCTGCATCAACCCGCTGATCGTGCACGGCCAGACGCATGGCGGCATCGCCCAAGGCGTCGGCCAGGCGATGTGGGAGCTGTGCTACGTCGATCCGGAATCCGGCCAGCCGCTGACCGGTTCGTTCATGGACTACGGCATGCCGCACGCCCACACGCTGCCCTCGTTCCGGGCCGAGATCGTCGAGGTGCTGTCGCCGACCAACCCGCTCGGCATCAAGGCCGGCGGCGAAGGCGGCACCACGCCGGCGCTCGCGGTCATCGTCAGCGGCATCGTCGATGCGCTGCGCGACTACGGTGTCCGCGACATCCAGATGCCGACGACGCCGTTCACCATCTGGCAGACGATCCAGGATGCCAAGGCCAGACAGGCGAACAAGCAGGCGCAAGACGCCATGCCGGCCTGAAGACATGTCTGCCTGAGGACATGACTCCCTGAAGGCACGATTCCAGGTCGCCGGTCATTCCGGGGCGCTCGCGTCAACGAGCGAGCCCGGAATCCAGACGCAAACTCTGAACGCATCCGTGGATTTCGGACGCGCGCTCGAGGCGCGCGCCCGGGATGACAGCAGGCGTCTTTCAATAGTCCGCCAGGGTCCTTCCGCTTTTGATGGAATCACTCGTCGTCATGCGCGGACTCGATCCGCGCATCCATCTTCCTGGAAAGGATGGATTGCCGGGTCGAGCCCGGCAATGACGCCACGGAGCGTTTCCGTCCAATCGTGAGACGCTCTGGAGATCGACGCATGAACTCGCTCTCGGAGCGATGTCCTGTGCGCATACATCCATCCTCTTTCCCCGCAGGACGGAAAGAAAGCGGATCGGTATGCTGCGCGTCACCGAGCCCCTTCCACTTGCAGCGAGACGCGCCGTAGCCGTCAATGGATGCGACCAATCCTCACCGCGCGCCGTTGGCCCTGACGCATCGCGAGACGATGCTGGTCGTGCTCGGCGTGCTGCTGCCGGTGTTCATGGGCTCGCTCGACAACACCATCCTCGCCAGCGCGCTGCCGACCATCGGCCGCGAATATGGCGAGGTGCATAACCTGCCCTGGCTGATCACCGCTTATCTGATCGCCAACACCTCGATCACCGCGCTCTACGGCAAGTTCAGCGACATCCACGGCCGGCGGATCACGCTGATTATCGCGATCTCCACCTATATGGCGGGCTCGATCGTCTGCGCGCTCGCGCCCAACATGACGGTGCTGATCCTCGGCCGCGTGCTGCACGGCTTCGGCGGCGGCGGACTCACCTCCACCGGCATGGTGGTGCTGGGCGATATCGCGGCGCCCCGCGACCGCGGCAAGTACTACGGCTACTTCTCGGCGACCTACACCACCGCCGGCGCCTGCGGCCCGGCGCTCGGCGGCGCGATTGCCGAATACCTGCACTGGTCGGTGATCTTCTGGATGAACGTCCCGTTCGGCCTGATCGCGCTCGGCCTGACGCTCACGCTGTTGCGCCGCCTGCCGCGCTACGAGCGGCCGCACAAGCTCGACTTCCTGGGCGCCGCGCTCATCATGGCGGCAAGCTCGTCGTTCATGCTGGCGCTCAGCATGGGCGGCAACACCTATCCCTGGGGCTCGACGCCGATCCTGGCGCTGTTCGTCACGGCCGCCGTGCTCGGCACCGCCTTCGTCATCCGGCTTCGCACCGCGCCGGAGCCGCTCATTCCGCTCGCGATCCTGTCCGACCGGGAGGTGCGGCTGTCGGTCGCCATCAACACCTTCGGCTGGGGACCGATCGTGGGCCTCAACATCTTCATGCCGATCTATCTGCAGAACATCATGGGCATGGCGCCGGCCAGCGCCGGCGTCAGCGTGCTGGTGCTCGCGGTGTCGCTCAACATCAGCGCCGGCGTCAGCGGCACGATCCTGCCGCGCCTCAAGCACTACAAGGTCATTCCCATGCTCGGCCTGTCGCTGGCGATCGTGGCCGTGCTGACGCTGGCGTGGCGCGCGAAGGGCGTGACGCTCGCCGAGTTCGAGGTGCTGCTGGTGCTGATCGGCACGGGCTTCGGCTGCATTCCGCCGCTCGCCTCCACCGCGCTGCAGAACAACGTCTCCGTCCACACCTTCGGTTCGGCGGTGGCGACGATGCAGTTCTCGCGCAACCTCTACGCCACGATGGTGGTCGCGGTGTTCGGCGTCATCGTGCTCACCGCCACCGGCACCGACGCGTCGGGCGCGGCGCAATACTCGGCGGAAGGGTTTGTGCGCGTTTTCCTGGCGGTTGCGGCAAGCTTTGCGCTGTCGCTTCTCGCCATCGCCCTCCTGGAGGAAAAGCCGCTCGACACCCGCGAAACTTGAAGCGCGCCTGCGGCGGCGGGGCTTCGCCCGCACGCGGATTCGAGTTTCCATCGGCGGCCAGAACGGCTAAGACCGTGGCCTTGGGCGCACGCCTTGCCGGCACGCCTTTGGAACTTCGCAAATCTTTGAGCAACATACGGAATTGGCCGCGCCAACCGTCAGACCATGACCACCAAACGCAAGCTTTTCGTCAAATCCTACGGCTGCCAGATGAACGTCTACGATTCCCATCGTATGGCGGACACGCTGGCGCCCGAAGGCTTCGTCGAGACGGCGACGGCGGACGACGCCGATCTGGTCATCCTCAACACCTGCCACATCCGCGAGAAGGCGGCCGAGAAGGTCTATTCGGAGCTTGGCCGGCTGCGCGTGCTCAAGAACGCCGCCGCCGATGCGGGGCGGCGCGTCACCATCGCCGTCGCGGGTTGCGTGGCGCAGGCCGAGGGCGCCGAGATCGTCCGCCGTGCCCCTGTCGTCGACATGGTGATCGGCCCGCAGAGCTATCACCGCCTGCCGTCGATGCTCGAACGCGCCGAGCACGGCGCGGTGATCGACACCGACTTTCCGGTGGAAACGAAATTCGAGCATCTGCCGGCACCGAGCCGCGCGGCCACGCGCAAGCGCGGCGTGTCGGCCTTCGTCACCGTGCAGGAGGGCTGCGACAAGTTCTGCACCTTCTGCGTCGTGCCCTACACGCGCGGTTCCGAAGTCTCGCGCCCGGTCGCGAGGATCATCGACGAGGCGCGCAACCTCGCCGAGGCCGGCGTGCGCGAGCTGACGCTGATCGGGCAGAACGTCAACGCCTATCACGGCGAGGGCGAAGACGGCCGCCCGTCCTCGCTCGGCCGGCTGCTGCATCGGCTCGCCGCGATCCCCGGCATCGCGCGGCTGCGCTACACCACCAGTCATCCGCGTGACATCGACGACAGCTTGATTGCCGCGCACCGCGATCTCGCGGCGCTGATGCCGCAACTGCACCTGCCGGTGCAGTCGGGATCGGACCGGATTCTCGATGCGATGAACCGCCGCCACACCCGCGCCGACTATCTCGCCGCCATCGAACGCTTGCGGAGCGCGCAGCCCAAGCTCGCGTTCACCTCCGATTTCATCGTCGGCTTTCCCGGCGAGACGGACGCGGATTTCGCGGACACGCTCCGCCTGGTGTCGGAGGTCGGCTATTCCAGCGCGTTCTCGTTCAAGTATTCGCCGCGGCCGGGCACGCCCGCGGCCGACATGGAGCAACTGCCGGAGGCGGTGAAGGACGAACGGCTGCAACGCCTGCAACGCGAGATCGAGCGCCACCAGGCCGCCTTCATGGCGCGTTGCCGGGGCGAAACGTTCGACGTGCTGTTCGATCGCGTCGGCCGCCATCCGGGCCAGATCGCCGGCCGCTCGCCCTATCTGCAGCCGGTGCAGGTGATGGGCTCGCCTGAATTGATCGGCACCGTCGCGCCGGTCACCATCACCGATGTCGGGACGAACAGCCTGTTCGGCACGCTCGCCGGCGCGCATGTCGGCACCCACGCCAGTCCCCTTGCGGATGCGCCGCGACACGCGCATCCTGCCATCGAATCCGTGGGAGCCTGATGCCGCTGCGTCCGCTTGGACCCAACGAGAGCTTGGCATCCGCCGAAACCGGCGCGCCGACACGGATCGTGCTCGCCTTCGACGACAACCGTCACGCCTCGGTGCTGTTCGGCCAATACGGCCAGAACCTCGCGCTGATCGAGCGCCGCCTCGGCGTCAGCGCCGAGCAACGCGGCAACCATGTCACCGTCGAGGGCTCGCGCGACGCCGTGGAGCAGGCGCGGCATGTGCTCGAAGGACTTTACGAGCAGCTCAAGCGCGGCCGCGAACTCGCGCCGGGCGATGTCGAGGGCGCGATCCGTCTCGCCATCGCGCAGGGCTCGCTGTTCGAGCCCGATCCGGCGACGCCGCGCTCGGGCTTCGAGGAAATCGCGCTGCGCAAGCGCCCGGTGCGCGCGCGCACGGCCGCGCAAGACGCTTACATCCGGGCGCTGCGCAAGAACGCGCTGGTGTTCGGCACCGGCCCCGCCGGCACCGGCAAGACCTGGCTCGCGGTCGCCTATGCGGTGGCGCTGTTCGAGCGCAAGGAGGTCGATCGCATCATCCTGTCGCGGCCGGCGGTCGAAGCCGGCGAGCGGCTCGGCTTCCTGCCCGGCGATCTGCGCGAGAAGGTCGATCCGTATCTGCGCCCGATGTACGATGCGCTGTTCGACCTGATGGACCCGCGCATCGTCGAGCGCGCCTTGCAGAGCAACGAGATCGAGATCGCCCCGCTCGCCTTCATGCGCGGGCGCACGCTGTCCAACGCCGTGGTGATCCTCGACGAGGCGCAGAACACCACGACGATGCAGATGAAGATGTTCCTGACGCGGCTCGGCGAGAACAGCCGCATGATCGTCACCGGCGACCCGAGCCAGATCGACCTGCCGCCGGGCCAGGTGTCCGGCCTGATCGAGGCGACGCGGCTGCTCGAGGGCGTCGAAGGCATCGGCCACGCGGTGTTCGGAGCGGAGGACGTCATCCGCCACGAACTGGTGGCGCGCATCGTCGCAGCCTACGACAAGGCCGACGCGGCCCGCCGGCGCGGCGGGTCCAAGGATGGCGGATCCAAGGATCGGGCCGACGATTGAGCAAGAGCGCGCGGCAAGGGCCGACGAGAGCCGCCAAACCGGCCCGCAAATCCTCGTCCCGGACCCTCGGGCGGGCGGAACCCGGCCGCCCGGCCGCCGTCGAGGCCGAGATTCTGGTCCGCTCGGCCCGCTGGCGGCGGCAACCCCGCGCCACGGGCACCGTCAAATCGGCTATTCTGGCGGCGGCCAAACTCGCCCTGACCAGGACCGCCTCAACGGGGCCCGTCGAGCTTGCTATCGTGCTGAGCCATGATTCGGCGATCCAAGCGCTCAATCGCGATTGGCGCGGCAAGGACGCGCCGACCAACGTGCTGTCCTTCCCGTCCGCGCCGGCGGGGCCGGGCCGGCGGGGCGGCAAAAGCCGGGGACCGTCGCCATATATCGGCGACATCGTTATCGCCTATGAGACAACCGCGCGCGAAGCGGCTGCGGAGGGTAAGCCATTCAGCCACCATCTGGCCCATCTGGCCGTCCACGGGTTCCTGCATCTCCTCGGCTACGACCATGAGAACGACCGCGACGCCGAGGCGATGGAACGCCTTGAGCGCAAGATCCTCCGCTGCATGGCCATCCCCGACCCCTATGCGCCGCGCGAGGGCGGTGGCCGGGCGGGTCGCTGACATGCGCCAGGGTATCCGCGATGCCTGACGACGATTTATCTCGGCACACGTTCGAATCCGATAGCGGGCCGCGCAATCTGCCGGTCCCGGTGACGCGGCCGTCCGCGCGCGAGGGCGACGGTTTTCTTTCGCGCCTGGCGCGCGCGCTGTTCGGCTGGAAGAACGGAACCACGCGCGCCGACATCGAGGTGGTGCTCGAGGCGGCGGCTCCCGGCGAAGCAGGCGTCTCGCCCGAAGAGCGGACCATGATCCGCAACATCCTGGCGATGCGCGGCCGCCGCATCGAGGATGTCATGGTGCCGCGCGGCGACATCGTCGCCGTGCAGCAGGACATCCTTCTCGGCGATCTGGTGAAGGTGTTCCAGAAGGCCGGCCACTCGCGCCTCGTCGCCTACAACGACACGCTCGACGATCCGACCGGCATGATCCACATCCGCGACCTGATCGCCTTCATGACGGCGCAGGCGATGGCGACGCCGGAAAAGCCGACGCGGCGCAAGAAGCGCTTCGCCGGCCTCGATCTCAACGCCATCGACCTGACGGCGAAGCTGTCCTCGACCGCCATCATGCGCGAAATGCTGTTCGTGCCGCCGTCGATGCCGGCGCTCGACCTGTTGGAGAAGATGCAGGCGACGCGCATCCACCTCGCTCTGGTGGTCGATGAATACGGCGGCACCGACGGCCTGGTGTCGATGGAGGATATCGTCGAGCAGATCATCGGCGACATCGCCGACGAGCACGACGAGGACGAATTGCCGGCGGTGGTGCGCCAGCCCGACGGTTCGTTCGTCGCCGACGCGCGCGCAAGCCTCGACGATGTCACCTCCGCCGTCGGCGTCGCCTTCGACGTCGGCGAAGCGGCGGAGGAGGTCGATACCATCGGCGGCTATCTGGTGGCGCAGGTCGGGCGGCTGCCGCTGCGCGGCGAGCTTGTTCCCGGCCCCACGGGCTTCGAGATCGAGGTGCTCGATTCCGATCCGCGCCGCATCAAGAAGGTGCGCATCCATCGCAGCAAGGACCGCACCATCGAGCGCGACCGCGACGGCCGACGCGCCGCGATGATCGGCCCGGCGCTGGCGCCTGCCGCCGACGCGGCGTCCGGCGACGGCGGCAAGGGTTCTTCGCAAGCCGCAGACATCAACACGCCGCGCCGCCCGTGACCGCAACGACGATCCCGACAGTCCCCGGCACGATCACGCGGCTCGCGCATGCGGTCGTGCTCAGTTGGGGCTGGCGGCGGGCGGCGATCGCGTCGGCGGCGGGCGCGCTGTCGGCGCTGGCGATGGCGCCGTTCGACACCTGGCCGGTGCTGTTCCTCACATTCCCCGTGCTGGTCTGGCTGGTCGATGGCGCAGCCGGAGGGCGCCTGCGCGGCGTGCCGAGCGCGGCCATCGCCGGCTGGTGGTTCGGCTTCGGCTATTTCCTCGCCGGCCTCTACTGGGTCGGCTACGCCTTCCTGGTCGACGCCAGGACCTTCGGCTGGCTGCTGCCGTTTGCCGTCATCGCGCTGCCGGCGGGCATGGCCTGCTACACCGCGGCCGGTCTTGCGCTGGCGCGCGTGCTTTGGCCGCGCGGGCCGACGCGGCTGCTCGCGCTCGCGGTGGCGCTCACCGCCGCGGAATGGCTGCGCGGCCACCTGTTCACCGGCTTTCCCTGGAATGCCTACGGCTACGCGCTGACCGGGCCGCTGATGCTGGCGCAGGGCGCGGCGCTGATCGGCGTGTGGGGCTTGACGTTCGTCGCGGTCGCGGCGTTCGCAAGCCCGGCGACACTGATCGACGACGGCGGCGAGACGCGGCGGCCGTGGCTGCCGCTGGCGCTCGCGGCCATCACGCTTGCCGCGCTCGCGGCTTATGGCGCGGCGCGGCTCGCGCGCACGCCGACGGCGTTCGTCGATGGCGTGCGGCTGCGCATCATGCAGCCCAATCTCCAGCAGGACGAGAAGTTCAACTACAGCGCCAAGCAAAGGGTGATGCGCCACTATCTCGAATTGTCGGACCGCGCGACCGGACCGCAATCGTCGGGCGTGCGCGACGTCACGCACCTGATCTGGCCGGAGTCGGCGTTTCCGTTCCTGCTGGCGCGCGAGCCCGACGCGCTGGCGCAGATCGCAAGCCTGTTGCCGCAAGGCACGGTGCTGATCACAGGCGCTGTGCGCGCGCCCGAGCCTGTGCCGGGACAGAAGCTCGAGCGTGCCTACAACTCGATCTACGTCATCGACCACGACGGCTCGATCCTGTCGGTCTACGACAAGATCCACCTGGTTCCGTTCGGCGAGTACCTGCCGTTCCAGAGCACGCTGGAGAAACTCGGGCTGATGCAGCTCACCAAGCTGCCCGGCGGCTTCATCGCCGGCGACCGCCGCCGCGCGATCGACGTGCCGCGCGCGCCGGGCATGCTGCCGTTCCTGTGCTACGAGATCATCTTCCCCGGCGAGGCCACGCCGGAGGACGGAACGCGGGCGCGCTGGCTCATCAACCTCACCAACGACGGCTGGTTCGGCATCAGCACCGGCCCCTATCAGCATCTGCAGCAGGCCCGCGTGCGCGCCATCGAGCAGGGCCTGCCGCTGGTGCGCGCCGCCAACACCGGCGTGTCCGCGGTGATCGACCCGGTCGGCCGCATCGTCAAATCGCTGCCGCTCGGCACCGAAGGCGTGATGGACGCCTCGCTGCCGCGCCCGATCCCGGCGACGCCCTACGCACGCACCGGCGACGCCGCGCTCCTGCTGATGATCGGGACGGCCTTCATCGTCGTCGTCCGGCGACGCGCGCGGCAGCGCTAGGCCCGGCTGGTTGAATCCGCTCCCGGCATCGCGCAACCGCAAGTATTTGCGAAATGCGTTTCGGATAGCGATACGCGCGAAGCCCGGTTTTTCCGCCCCGCGAAGGCCGGATGGGCTCATCGAATCCAGTTTTTGATAGCGGAAAATAATCGGTTTCGCGTTTCGCGCGAACCCGCGGCGAAGGCCTACAGCGAGCCCCCGCCCGCGGCTCCGGCAGCGGAAATTCTTGTTTGATATCAATCTGATAAACGCGCGCAACCGCGCCCGCCCCATTGCAAAACGGGGACGGCACCGACAACCCATGCGCGCGCCGCAACATGCCGAAAAAACAGCCGTCGCGCGGCATCAAAACGCCTACATCCATAACGAGAAACGACTATATATGCAACCTTAGAGCACCCTCGACGCGGGAAGGCTCGAGGCATTTCACGGATTGCGGGCGGGAATAATTTGTGAGCAATAGGGACCCGATGGGCACGACACGCACCAAGAGGCGATGAAACAAATGATGGCCAAGAAGGCGCCCAATCCGACCGACAAGCACGTAGGGGCGCGGGTGCGCATGCGCCGCATGATGCTCAGCATGAGCCAGGAAAAGCTCGGCGATGCCCTCGGTCTGACATTCCAGCAAGTGCAGAAATACGAGAAGGGCGCGAACCGCATCGGCGCGAGCCGCCTGCAACAGATCGGGCAGATCCTGCAGGTGCCGGTGTCGTTTTTCTTTGAAGGCGCGCCGGGCCAGACCGGCGACGGCTTCGCCGAGGCGCCCTCGCCGGCCTATGTCTCCGACTTCCTTGCCACGTCCGACGGCCTTGCGCTGACCAAGGCGTTCATGGGCATCAAGGACCCGAAGCTGCGCCGGCGGATCGTCGATCTGGTTCAGCAGATCGCGTCCGAAGACGCCGCTTGATCGCGCCGGCCTTCGTCCGGGCAATCAGGGCAAGCGAGTCCGGCGCGCGATCGAACAAGCAATCTCATGACGCTCGGGCGCGTGATCGGCGATCGGCCGCACAACGCGCTCGGGTACAAGTGCACCGGGGCGCATCATCGCTCGCGCACGACCAGGGCGATTGCCCACGATTGCCCACATCTTGACCGCGCTTCGGTACGCTGCAAAAAGCAAGCAGGAAACGTCGGCGCGGCCCTAAAGCCCGCCCTTGTCAGGAGTGTGCAACGGTGTCTCGCGCCAATTACCTCTTTACCAGTGAATCCGTCTCCGAAGGTCACCCGGATAAAGTCTCCGATCAGATCTCCGACGCCATCCTCGATGCCTTCATCGAGAAAGACATCAAGCTCGGCATCGCCGACGACAGCCAGATCAACACCCGGCTCGGCTGCGAGACGCTCTGCACCACCAACAAGATCGTGGTGGCCGGCGAGGGCCGCGGTCAGTTGTTCCGCACCATCAACGGCGTCTCCGTCGTCGATCGCGAGCTGATCACCGAGATCGCGCGCGGCGTGGTCAAGGACATCGGCTACGACCAGAACGGCTTCTCCTATCACGGCGCCGACGTCGAGGTGCTGCTGCACGGCCAGTCGCCCGACATCGCGATGGGCGTCAACGCCAAGAAGAAGAAGGGCGGCGAGGAAGAAGGCGCGGGCGACCAGGGCATGATGTTCGGCTACGCCTCGACCGAGAGCGAGGTGTACGAGAAGGGCTCGTACATGCCGGCGCCGATCTACTTCGCCCACAAGATCCTGAAGGTCCTCTCCGACAAGCGCCGCTCCAATCAACTGTTCGACCTGCAGCCCGACGCCAAGAGCCAGGTCACCATCCAATATGTCGATGGCAAGCCGGTCGGCTGCACCAAGGTCGTCGTCTCGACCCAGCACAACGAGAAGACCCGCAACGGCAAGAAGTACACGCCGGCCATGATCAAGGACCTGATCGGCGATGCGGTCGCCTCGGCGCTGCCGAAGGGCTGGATGCCGAAGAAGGAGTCCGACTTCCTGGTCAACCCGACCGGCAACTTCGTCGTCGGCGGACCGGACGGCGACTGCGGCCTGACCGGCCGCAAGATCATCGTCGACACCTACGGCGGCTACGCCCCGCACGGCGGCGGCGCGTTCTCCGGCAAGGACCCGACCAAGGTCGATCGCTCGGCGGCCTATGCCGCGCGCTATCTCGCCAAGAACGTCGTGGCGGCGGGCCTCGCCCAGCAGTGCACCATCCAGATCGCCTATGCGATCGGCGTGGCCGACCCGATGTCGGTTTACGTCGATACGCACGGCACCAGCGAGATCGACGAGCGCAAGCTCGCCAAGGTGCTGCCGGAAATCTTCCGCCTGACGCCGACCAACATCCGCCGCACGCTGAAGCTCAACCGGCCGATCTATCGGCGCACCGCCGCCTACGGCCACTTCGGCCGCGCGCCGGAAAAGGATGGCGGCTTCTCCTGGGAGCAGACGAACCTCGTCAGCCAGCTCAAGAGCGCGTTCAAGTAAGCGGCGTTCCTTCACCGAATCTGCGACGACGCCGTCCGCAAGGGCGGCGTCGCTTTTTTCCGGCCACTTGTGTCAGGCATCGGCGTTTCCAATAGTGCCGCGATGAGCGACGTTCCGCCAAAACAAGCCGGCGCGTTCTTCGGCCGGCGCAAGGGCCATCCGCTGCGGGCGCGACAGGCGGCGCTGTTCGACACGCTCCTGCCGCGGCTCGCCCTCGATCCCAAGAAGCCCGCGCCCGCCGATCTGCGCGCGCTGTTTACCGACGTCGACGACGTGCGGCTGGAAAGCGGCTTCGGCGGCGGCGAACACCTGATCGCGCAAGCGGAGCAGCATCCGCGCGCGGGCTTCATCGGCGTCGAACCGTTCGTCAACGGCATGGCGAAGGCGCTGGCGGCGATCGAGGAGCGCAAGCTCGACAACATCCGCCTCTACCACGGCGACACCACCGACCTTCTGGACTGGCTGCCGGCCGCGAGCCTTGCCCGCTTCGACCTGCTCTATCCCGATCCGTGGCCGAAGCGGCGACACTGGAAGCGGCGCTTCGTGCAGGACAACACCGTCGCGGCCATCGCGCGGATCGTGCGGCCGGGCGGCACCTTCCGCTTTGCCAGCGACATTCCCGATTACGTCGCCTGGACGCTGGCGCGGCTGTTGCGCTCGCCGCATTTTTCCTGGACGGCCGAGCGCGCGGACGACTGGCGATGGCCGTGGCCGGGCTTTTCCGGCACGCGCTACGAGGCCAAGGCCAAGCGCGAAGGCCGCACGCCGTGCTATCTGATTTTCAAGCGCGTTTGACGCGGGAAGGCTGAACGCCCGCGCTCAGCCGAGGTCGTCGTCGAGCTGACGGACCTGCCAGAACCGCACGACGCGCTGGGCCGTTGCGGGCGACAGCTTCTCGAAATTGGCGAAGGCGAGATCGAGCGCGTGGTTGGACGCACCCCTGCCGTTGGGGCGCGCCATGATGATCGCGCGCACCGTCATCCAGCCGTAGCCTGCCGCCTTGCAGAGAATGAGAACCGGGTCCGGCCGGTCGCCGGCGACGAGCCGGTCGGCGGTCTCGATCGGAACGCCGCACAGCAGCGACAGCGCCACCACGGTTTCCTCGAACTGCCTGGCCTTGGCGAAAGCGGTCAGCTCCGCCTCGCCGAGCTTGCCCGCCTGATGCAGGGCGGTGACCACGCGCAGCGCCGTCGAATAGTCGCGCGCGGGCGTGCTGTCGTCGAACTCGCGGGCGATCTTGTCGAGCACGCGCTGAATCTCGGCGCGCGTTTCCGGCTTGGCGGCGGCCAACAGCCGCTGCTGCACCACGGCGGTGGCGCGCACGAGAAGATCGCGGAACAGATGCGGCGGAATGTCGGGGCGCTGGCCGACCTTCTCGGCGAGGTCGCCGTCGCCTTCCGCCCGCTTGACCAGCGCCGAAAAGCCGCCCTCCGATAAGCGCGCCGTCTGGTTATCGGCGACGTTGCGCGCCACCTCCCGGTCGCCGCGCCGCATCAGCACATCGGTGATCGCTTCGCCGATGCCGCGGCGACCGGCGATGGCGACGAGATGCGCCTGCCCCTTGGTCCTGGCGAGCTCGACCAGTTCGTCTTCCTGCAGGCGGCTCGATTGCTTGAGCACGGGACCGGCCACCGCGATATCGTCGTCGCGCGCGAGCTGGCGCATCAGCTCGGTCGGCGCATTGGCCACCGGCGCCAGCGTGCTCGACATCTCCGCGCGCGCCTTGGCCTCGATCTCATCGACCAGGCGGCACAGCACGTCGTCGAACAGGCTGACGTGATCTTCGTTGAACTGCGAGGCGCCATCGACAAACAGGTTGGCGATGCGCCGAACGGTGGCGGCACGCTTATCCGGCGAGCCGCGCTGGATGACGTCCTCAAGCTCGGGGATCAGCGACGCAGACGCAACCATTCAAAAAACTTCCCGTCGGCCGATACGCGGCCGCCCGACGCGCGAACGTAAACGGCCTTGGTGAACGAAGGGTTAGTCGAAACCTCACCGGGCGCGGGGTTCTCGGACCGGCGCTTGATACGGCCTTCGATCCGCTCTTGCGCGATCCCGGCGATGGGCTATATTCAGCGCGTTCGTACAGACGTGCTGTATGGACCCTCATAACGGTCGGATGGGATCCGATCGGCTTTTGAGAGTGGGCCCCTCGGGACCCGCTCTTTTTTGTTACCGAAACGCCTCGCGCCGCCTGGTGGCGGCCGGAAAGGCCTTGGAAACAACTGCTTACGCGATCCGTTCCGAACCGGGAACGCCGAGCCGCGAGCCTGAACGCCAATGAGCGAGTCCGTGGAAACCGCATCGGGCGCCGAGCCGCGCCTCATCGTCGAACCGGGGCTGAGCGCCCGGGTCGCGGCGCTGGCGGAACCCGTCCTCGAAGGACTGGGCTACCGGCTGGTGCGCGCGCGCGTCTCCGGCCTCGACGGCTGCACCGTGCAGGTGATGGCGGAGCGGCCCGACGGCACCATGAGCATCGACGATTGCGAGGCCGCCTCGCGTGCGCTCTCTCCGGTGTTCGACGCGGCAGACGTCATCGACCGCGCCTACCGGCTCGAACTGTCGTCGCCCGGCATCGACCGGCCTCTGGTGCGGCTGTCGGATTTCGACCGCTACGCCGGCAACGCCGTCAAGATCGAGATGGTGGTGGCGTTCGGCGGCCGCAAACGCTGGCGCGGGATCCTGCTCGGCACCGAGGGCCATGCGGCGCGGCTTCGCCGCGACGATGCGCCCGCGGGCGAGCCGGCCGACATCCTCGTTCCGATCGAGGACATGGCGGAGGCCAAGCTCGTCCTGACCGACGCGCTGATCGCCGAATCGCTGCGGCGCGGCAAAGCCGCCGAACGGATGCGCGCGGCGCAGAACGACAACCGGCCGGCCGGGACGGACGCGGACGGCCGCGCGGAGAGCACCCCATTTCATCGCGGTTCCGGCCCCAAGCGGAACCGCGCCCAGCACGAAGAAGGAGAGTAAGCGATGGCTGTCAGCGCCAACCGGCTCGAGCTGTTGCAGATCGCGGACGCGGTGGCCCGCGAGAAGTCGATCGACCGCACGATCGTGATCACCGCGATGGAGGACGCCATCGCCAAGGCGGCCCGCTCGCGCTACGGCGCGGAGACGGACGTCCACGCCGAGATCAACCCGAAGAACGGCGAGCTTCGTCTTTCGCGCCACATGCTCGTGGTCGATACCGTGGAAAACTCGTCCAGCCAGATCAGCCTGGACGAGGCGCGCAAGCGCAACCCCGCCGCCCAGGTCGGCGACACCATCGCCGACACCCTGCCGCCGCTGGAATACGGCCGCATCGCCGCGCAGTCCGCCAAGCAGGTGATCGTGCAGAAGGTGCGCGAGGCCGAGCGCGACCGGCAGTACCAGGAATACAAGGATCGCATCGGCGACATCGTCAACGGCATCGTCAAGCGCGTCGAATACGGCAACGTCGTCGTCGATCTCGGCCGCGGCGAGGCGATCATCCGCCGCGACGAGATGCTGCCGCGCGAAACGCTGCGCAACGGCGACCGCGTGCGCGCTTACGTCTTCGACGTGCGCCGCGAACCGCGCGGCCCGCAAATCTTCCTGTCGCGCACCCATCCGCAGTTCATGGCCAAGCTGTTCGCGCAGGAGGTGCCGGAAATCTACGACGGCGTCGTCGAGGTCAAGGCCGTCGCCCGCGATCCGGGCTCGCGCGCCAAGATCGCGGTGATCTCCCGCGATTCCTCGGTCGATCCGGTCGGCGCCTGCGTCGGCATGCGCGGCTCGCGCGTGCAGGCCGTGGTGAACGAGCTTCAGGGCGAGAAGATCGACATCATTCCGTGGTCGCCCGACATCGCCACCTTCGTCGTCAACGCGCTTGCGCCGGCCGAAGTCGCCAAGGTCGTGCTCGACGAGGATCGCGAGCGTATTGAAGTTGTGGTGCCGGATGCCCAGCTATCGCTGGCGATCGGCCGGCGCGGCCAGAACGTGCGCCTCGCTTCGCAGCTCACCGGCTGGGATATCGACATCCTCACCGAGCAGGAGGAGTCGGAGCGCCGCCAGGCCGAGTTCCAGAACCGCACCAAGGTGTTCATGGAGGCGCTCGACGTCGACGAGATGGTCGGCCAATTGCTCGCGTCCGAAGGCTTCGCCTCGGTCGAGGAGCTCGCCGTCGTCGATGAGAAGGAGCTGACCGGCATCGAGGGCTTCGACGAGGATACGGCGCGCGAGTTGCAGACCCGCGCCCGCGAGTACCTCGCCAGGATCGAGGAAGAGTACGACGTCAAGCGCAAGGAGCTGGGCGTCGAGGATGCGCTGAAGGAGGTGCCGGGCGTCACCACCGCGATGCTGGTGAAGTTCGGCGAAAACGGCATCAAGACCGTCGAGGATCTCGCCGGCTGCGCCACCGACGACCTGATCGGCTGGACCGAGCGCAAGGACGGCGAGACCAAGCGCGAGCCGGGCATTCTCGACGACATGTCGCGCGAGGAGGCCGAGGCCATGATCATGCAGGCCCGTCTCAAGGCCGGCTGGATCACCGAAGCCGATCTGGCTCCGCCTGAGGCCGCCGAAGAAGACGCGGCTGAAACAGAGCCGACCGCTTAGCTAGAAGGAGCACGGTCATCGCAGCGATGCTGCCGCACGCCCACCACGACGCTCTCGATGCCGGGCCGCACAAAGGCGGCCGCGGCACCGAACGGCTTTGCGCGGTGACGCGAGCGGTCAAGCCGGTCGATGCGCTGATCCGTTTCGTCATCGGGCCGGACGGCGCCGTGCTGCCCGACCTCAAGCGCAAGCTGCCTGGACGCGGGCTCTGGATTTCAGCCGACCGCGCGACCTTGAACGAAGCCGTCGCGCGCAAGGCGTTCGCGCGCGGCTTCAAGCGCGACGTGCGCGTTGCGCCGGACCTCGCCGAGCAGACCGACCGCTTGCTGGTGCGCGCCGCGCTCGACGCGCTGGCCATCGCCGGAAAGTCGGGACTGGTCGCGGCGGGCTTTGCCAAGACGGAAGCCGCGATCGCCCACGCCGCGGTGGTGGGCCTGCTGCACGCCTCGGACGCCGGCGCCGACGGCGTCGCCAAACTTGCAGCGGCGCTGCGCCGCCATCGCGCGGACCCGGAGCGGGTGGCGGTGATCGTGGCGTTCACCTCGGCCCAATTGGATTTGGCATTTGGCCGGTCAAATGTGGTACATGCAGCCCTGCTTGCCGGCCCTGCCAATGACACGTTTTTGGCGCGTTTTACGCGCCTGGAGCGATTTCGGGCCGGCGAACGGGGAGAAGGCGGCCGCGGCCGCGAACAGAACTGACAGGATTCGGGAACTGAATGGCTGAGAGCAAGACCCCTGGCGATAAGACATTGAGCGTTGGCGCCAAGCCGACGCTGTCGTTACGCGGCGGCGCCACCGGCACCGTGCGCCAGAGCTTCAGTCATGGCCGCAGCAAGCAGGTGGTCGTGGAGGTCAAGAAGCGCCGGATTCCCGGCGCCGACAGCAAGCCCGAGACGGCGGCGTCGGCCGCCGCGACGCCGGCAGCCAGCCCCACGGCAAAATCTCCTGCCGGATCCCCGGCCAAGTCTCCAGCCAAGTCTCCTGCCGCTGCCCCCGCGCAGCCGGCCGGCCGCGCCGCGCCGGCGTCGGGCCCCGCGCCGCGCTCGTCGGGCGTCGTGCTTCGCACCCTGACGGAGGAGGAGCGCAGCCGCCGCGCCCATGCGCTCGGCGACGCCCGCCTGCGCGAGGCGGAGGAGCGCCGCATCGCCGAAGAAGAGGCCAAGCTCCGCGCCCAGCGCGAAGCGATCGAAAAGACCGAGCGCGAAGCCGCCGAGGCGCGCAAGCGCGAAGAAGACGAGCGCCGCAAGCTCGAGGAAGAATCCAAGCGCAAGGCCGATCAGGTCGCCAAGAAACGTTTCGGCGAAGGCGAGGCGGCTCCCGCCGCCGCGGCGACGCCGGCGGCGCCTGCCGCGCGCACACCCGGCGCGCGCCCCAAGCTCGAAGCCGAGGAAGAGGATGCTCCGCGCACGATGCGCCGCGGACCGGGCGGCGCCGTGCGTCCGGCCGCGCCGCCGCAGCGCCCGACCCGTGCCGCGAAAACCGCGACCGAGCGGCCGCGCGGACGCCTGACCGTCGTCACCGCCATGACGGCCGACGAGGTGCGCGAGCGCTCCACCGCGTCGTTCCGGCGCCGCGAGCGCCGCCGCACGCAAGGGCAGAACAACGAGCAGCGCGAAAAGATTTCGCGCGAGGTCACGATCCCCGAGGCGATCACCATCGCCGATCTGGCCAACCGCATGTCCGAGCGGTCGGTGGATGTCATCAAGCTCCTGATGAAGCAGGGCCAGATGGCGACGATCAACGACGTGATCGACGCCGACACCGCGCAGCTCATCGCCGAGGAACTGGGCCACACCGTCAAGCGCGTTTCCGAAGCCGACGTCGAGGAAGGCGTCTTCGACTCGGCCGACGATCCGTCCACGCTGCTGCCGCGCGCGCCGGTCGTGACCGTGATGGGCCACGTCGATCACGGCAAGACCTCGCTGCTCGACGCCATCCGCTCGACCAATGTGGTCAGCGGAGAAGCCGGCGGCATCACCCAGCACATCGGCGCTTACCAGGTGAATTCGCCGACGCAAGGCAAGATCACCTTCATCGACACGCCGGGTCACGCCGCCTTCACGGCGATGCGCGCCCGCGGCGCCAAGGTCACCGACATCGTCGTGCTGGTGGTCGCGGCCGACGACGGCGTGATGCCGCAGACGGTCGAAGCCATCAACCACGCCAAGGCGGCGAAGGTGCCGATGATCGTCGCCATCAACAAGATCGACAAGCCGGAAGCCAACCCTACCCGCGTGCGCACCGAACTGCTGCAGTACGAGGTGCAGGTGGAGTCGCTCGGCGGCGACGTCGTCGATGTCGAACTGTCGGCGACCAAGAAGACCAACATCGACCGCCTGCTCGAGATGATCGGCCTGCAAGCCGAACTGCTCGACCTCAAGGCCAACCCGGCACGCGCCGCCGAGGGCACCGTGATCGAAGCCAAGCTCGACCGCGGCCGCGGCCCGGTCGCGACCGTGCTGGTGCAACGCGGCACGCTGCATGTCGGCGACATCGTCGTGGCCGGCGCCGAATGGGGCCGCGTCCGCGCGCTGGTCAACGACACCGGCGCGACCGTTCAGGAGGCCGGGCCGTCGGTTCCGGTCGAGGTGCTGGGTTTTGCCGGCACGCCCGACGCCGGCGACCGGCTGGCGGTGGTCGAGAACGAATCCCGCGCCCGCCAGGTCACCGAATATCGCGCCCGCCAGAAGCGCGAGAAGTCGGCCGCCCGCGCCACCGGCATGCGCGGCTCGCTCGAGCAGATGATGAGTCAGCTCAAGACCGCCGGCCGCAAGGAATTCCCGCTGGTCATCAAGACCGACGTGCAGGGTTCGCTGGAGGCCATCGTCGGCGCGCTGGAGAAGCTCGGCACCGACGAGGTCGGCGCGCGGGTCATCCACTCGGGCGTCGGCGGCATCACCGAATCCGACGTGACGCTCGCGGAATCGTCGAATGCGGCGATCATCGGCTTCAACGTGCGCGCCCACAAGGAAGCGCGCGAGGCGGCCGAGCGCAACGGCATCGAGATCCGCTACTACAACATCATTTACGATCTCGTGGAGGACGTGAAGAAGGCCATGTCCGGCCTGCTCACGCCGGAACGCCGCGAAACCATGCTCGGCAACGCGACGATCCTCGAGGTGTTCAACGTCTCCAAGGTCGGCAAGGTCGCCGGCTGCCGCGTCACCGACGGCAAGGTCGAGCGCGGCGCGGGCGTGCGCCTCATTCGCGACAACGTCGTCGTCCACGAAGGCAAGCTGTCGCAGCTCAAGCGGTTCAAGGACGACGTGCGTGAAGTCACCGCCGGCATGGAATGCGGTATGGCCTTCGAGAACTACCAGGACATGCGGCAAGGCGACGTGATCGAATGCTACCGGGTGGAGACGGTCCAACGCTCGCTCTGAGTCCGAATCTCAGGCCCGCGATCAGCCAACACCCTCACCGTCGTCATGCCCGGCCTTGAGCCGGGCATCCACGCCTTCCTTCGTGACAGGGAAGAAAGACGTGGATGGCCGGAACGAGCCCGGCCATGACGAACGCAGATGTCGAAGCAAAATGGCCAAACACCGGGACCATCGAAACGAGTCGTCAGGCCCATCGCAGCGCGCGCTGCGCGTCGGCGAATTGATCCGCCATGCGCTGTCCGAGATGCTGACGCGCGGCGAGATTCACGACCCCGTGCTCGAGGATCATCTCGTCACCGTGCCCGAGGTGCGCATGTCGCCGGACCTGCGGCTTGCCACGATCTACGCGATGCCGCTCGGCGGACGCGATGTCGAAGCGGTGATCGAGGCGCTCGATCGCAACAAGCGCTATCTGCGCGGCGAGATCGCGCGCCGCGTTAACTTAAAATTCGCTCCTGAAATTCGCTTCCGCGTTGACGAGCGATTCGACGAAGCGGAACGGATCGAGAAACTTTTGCGAACGCCTGCGGTCCAACGCGACCTCAAGCGCGACGAGAATGATGAATGAGCGAAAACGAATCGGGCAACGCATCCGAGCCTCATGCCGAGGAGCACCCGCAAGGCACGTTGCCCGGCACCGCCGCGGGTTCAGACTCGCCATCCTTCGAGACGGCTCCGCGCCCTCCTCGGGGTGAGGGCGGGGTCAAAAAACCCAGGCAGCAATTCCGCCGCCAGAAGCGCGACGTGCACGGCTGGATCGTGCTCGACAAGTCGGTCGGCATGACCTCGACGCAAGCGGTCGGCGCGATCAAGCGGCTGTTCTCCTGCAAGCGCGCCGGGCATGCCGGCACGCTCGACCCCCTCGCCTCCGGCTGCCTGCCGATCGCGCTCGGCGAAGCGACCAAGACCGTCCCCTTCGTCATGGACGGCCGCAAGGTCTACCGCTTCACCGTGCGCTGGGGCGAGGAGCGCGACACCGACGACGCCGACGGCCGCGTGGTCGCGACCTCCGACGCGCGGCCCGACCGCGCCGCCATCGAAGCGCAGCTTCCCGCCTATACCGGCACCATCCAGCAGGTGCCGCCGCGCTATTCCGCCATCAAGATCGCCGGCGAACGCGCCTACGACCTGGCGCGCGACGGCGAGACGGTGGAACTGGCCCCTCGGCCGGTCGAGATCCATCGTCTCGACCTGGTGGACATCCCCGACCCCGACCATGCCGAATTCGAGGCCGAGTGCGGCAAGGGCACCTATGTGCGCTCGCTCGCCCGCGACATCGGCCGGGCGCTCGGGTGCTACGGTTCCATCGCGGCGCTGCGGCGCCTGTCGGTCGGCGGCTTCGGCCCAAACGACATGATTTCGCTGGAACAATTGACCTCCCTGTGCCATAGAGCAGCCGCTGGCGAAGCAAGCTTTGCCGGCTCACTTCTGCCCGTCGAGACCGCGCTGGACGACATCCCGGCGCTGGCCGTCAGCCGGGCGGACGCGGCGAGGCTGCAGAGAGGCCAAGCCGTCTTGTTGCGCGGACGGGATGCACCCATCCTTCACGGCACGGTTTATGTCACGGTTTCGGGGCGCCTGACGGCCCTGGCCGAAGTGGACCGTGGCGAGATCGTCCCCAAGCGCGTGTTCAACCTGGCCGGGCTGGTGGGAAGCCGCGCGCCGTAGAAAGGTCACTCACCGATGTCGATTACTGCCGAACGCAAGGCCGACGTCATCAAGGCGAACGCAACGAAGGCCGGCGATACCGGATCGCCCGAGGTGCAGGTTGCGATCCTGTCCGAACGCATCAGCAACCTCACCGAGCACTTCAAGACTCACGTCAAGGACAACCACTCGCGCCGCGGGCTGCTCAAGCTCGTGTCCCAGCGCCGCCAGTTGCTCGACTATCTCCGGCGCACGGACGAGAGCCGCTACAAGGCGCTGATCGAGAAGCTCGGCATCCGCCGCTAGCGTATGAATCCGGAAACTGGGAATCGGTTTTCGGAAACGGCGTCCCTCGGGCGCGGCCCGGGGGATCGCATGCAAGCGGTCACGACAAGCGACAGGTCTGTTTCTCGCCGCTGCCTCAGGCTGCAGACCTTGAATGACGCCCGCGCGAGAAAGCTCGCGCGTTTCGACGGGCGGCTTATCCGGCCCGTCGTTCCACCGGCAGCGAGGCTGCTGCCGATATTTGAACCGGGCACGACTTTCGACATGAACGAACCGCGCCGGTTCGCCTCAACGGAGGCTCGAAGGTCATGGCAGGATCGCCAGCCGCTTTCCCGGCACGCAGCACGACGGCTGCGCGCGGGCAAGCGGCTCGCCGTCTTGCTCATGGCCGACGCCCCTTCGCGAAAACCATGAAAGACAACCGCAATGTTCGATATCAACCGCGTTGAACTGGACTGGGGTGGCCGCAAGCTCACCCTGGAAACCGGCAAGGTCGCGCGTCAGGCCGACGGCGCAGTCCTCGCCACCTACGGCGAAACCACCGTGCTCGCCACCGTGGTCGCGGCCAAGCAGCCGAAGCCCGGCATCGACTTCCTGCCGCTGACCGTCAACTACACCGAAAAATATTACGCCGCCGGCCGCATTCCCGGCGGCTACTTCAAGCGCGAGCGCGGCCCGACCGAGAAAGACACGCTGACGTCGCGCCTGATCGACCGCCCGATCCGTCCGCTGTTCGCCGACGGCTGGCGTTGCGACACCCAGGTGATCGTCACCGTGATGTCGCACGATCAGGAGAACGATCCCGACATCGTGGCGATGGTCGCGGCCTCCGCGGCGCTGACGCTCTCGGGCGTGCCGTTCATGGGACCGATCGGCGCGGCGCGCGTCGGCTTCACCAACAACGAATACGTGCTCAACCCGACCATCGACGAAATGGCCGAGACGCAGCTCGATCTGGTCGTCGCCGGCACGCAAGACGCCGTGCTGATGGTTGAATCGGAGGCCAAGGAGCTGTCCGAGGAGATCATGCTCGGAGCGGTGATGTTCGGCCACCGGCACTTCCAGCCGGTGATCCAGGCCATCATCCAGCTCGCGGAAAAGGCGGCGAAGGAGCCGCGCGAATTCGCGCAGCCCGACACCAGCGCGCTGGAAAAGGAAATGCTCGGCGTCGTCGAGGCCGATCTGCGCAAGGCTTACGCGATCCCCGCCAAGCACGAGCGCCAGGATGCCGTCGCCGCCGTCAAGAAGAAGGCGATGGCGCACTTCTTCCCCGACGGCAACGACAACCCGGAACGGCCGATGACCCTGGTCGCCGGCGTGTTCAAGGACCTCGAAGCCAAGATCGTGCGCTGGAACATCCTCGACACCTCCAAGCGCATCGACGGCCGCGACCTTGTCACCGTCCGTCCGATCGTCGCGGAAGCCGGCTTCCTGCCGCGCACGCACGGCTCGGCGCTGTTCACCCGCGGCGAAACCCAGGCCATCGTGGTCACGACGCTGGGCACCGGCGAGGACGAGCAGTGGATCGACGCGCTGTCGGGCACTTACAAAGAAGCGTTCATGCTGCACTACAACTTCCCGCCGTTCTCGGTCGGCGAGACGGGCCGCATCGGCGCGCCCGGCCGTCGCGAGATCGGCCACGGCAAGCTGGCGTGGCGCGCGATCCGCCCGATCCTGCCGGCGAAGGAAGAATTCCCCTACACCATCCGCGTGGTGTCGGAGATCACCGAGTCGAACGGCTCGTCGTCGATGGCGACCGTCTGCGGCACCTCGCTTTCGCTGATGGACGCCGGCGTGCCGCTGAAGCGGCCGACCGCGGGCATCGCGATGGGCCTGATCCTGGAAGGCGACCGCTACGCCGTGCTCTCCGACATCCTCGGCGACGAGGATCACCTCGGCGACATGGACTTCAAGGTGGCCGGCACCGAGCAGGGCGTCACCGCGCTGCAGATGGACATCAAGATCGCCGGCATCACCGAGGAGATCATGAAGGTCGCGCTGACCCAGGCGAAGGGCGGCCGCATGCACATCCTCGGCGAGATGGCGAAAGCCCTCGACAAGGCGCGCGCCGAGCTCGGCGAATACGCACCGCGCATCGAGACGTTCAAGATCGCCACCGACAAGATCCGCGAAGTGATCGGCACCGGCGGCAAGGTGATCCGCGAGATCGTCGAGAAGACCGGCGCCAAGATCAACGTCGAGGACGATGGCACCGTGAAGGTCGCCTCGGCCGACGGCGAGTCGATCAAGGCCGCGGTCAATTGGATCAAGTCGATCGCCTCCGATCCGGAGATCGGCCAGATCTACGAAGGCACCGTCGTCAAGACGATGGACTTCGGCGCGTTCGTCAACTTCTTCGGCGCCAAGGACGGCCTGGTTCACATCAGCCAGCTCGCGCCCAACCGCGTGCAGAAGACCACCGACGTCGTCAAGGAAGGCGACAAGGTCAAGGTCAAGCTGCTCGGCTTCGACGAGCGCGGCAAGGTGCGCCTGTCGATGAAGGTGGTCGATCAGACCACCGGCGAGGACCTCGAAGCCAAGCAAAAGGCTGAACAGCAGAAGGCCGAACAGCAGGCCTCCGGCGAGTAATCGCAAGCCAAGTCATACCCGCGGCCAAGCCGCCGGTTTCGTCAGGGGCGCCTCCGGGCGCCCCTTTCTTTTTTCGGGCCTTTCTGAAAGCCTCGATAAATCAGCAACTTGCACGAAATTTTCGGAATCGCACCTTTTGTGACGGCCAACACATCGGCCATCCTGCGCCGCGCCTATGCTCTCAACCATCGACAGCGTCACGAACCAAGAGGAGAGAGCACCATGACCCCGCTGACCGCCGCCATCTGCGTGGCCGCCGGCCTGATCGCCAGCTTCATCGCTCTCACCGCTTGGTGCGCCATGCTCCACGCCGCTGCCCGTCAAGGCCGGCGCCGCATGCTGCACGGGTTCTGACGCTTCGTTTCACTGTTTCCTTCCTCCGTGTTTCCTTCCCGTCCGTGGGCCTGCCACCCCGGACGGGTCTTTTTTTGTGCGCCCGGCCGATTCCGCGCTATCGTTCGCTTGGTCATTTCGGTTTCAGATTTTCCGCGGCGGGGCGGCGATGGGCGCGACACCGGCCAATCTGTTCTCGGTCTTTCCCGAACACTTGGCCGCGCGGCTGTTCGGCAGCGCCAAGCCGGTCCGCCTCGCCGCGGACGAAACTTTGTTCCTCGCCGGCGATCCGGGAGACGGCTGCTACCGCGTGGAATCCGGCCTGCTCAAGGTCAGCATGATTGCGCCGTCCGGCAGCGAGCGCATCCTCGCCATCATCGGGCCCGGCGCGATCGTCGGCGAGCTCTCCACCATCGACGGGCTGCCGCGCTCGGCCTCGGTCGCGGCGGTGCGCGAGTCCGAGTTGAGCTTCATCAGCCGTGCGGCGTTTGCGGCCTTCGCCGACCAGAACCTGGAGGTCTACAAGCACCTCGTGACGCTGCTCGCTTCGCGGCTGCGCGACACCGACGGGGTCGTCGCGGCCGGAAGCTTCCTGCCGCTGAAGGGGCGCGTGGCGCGGGCCCTGCTCGATCTCGCCGAGGCGTTCGGCCACGACGTCGGCCACGGCCGCATCGTGATCCGGCAGAAGGTCAGCCAGAGCGACGTCGCCGCGATGGCCGGCATCGCGCGCGAGAACGCCAGCCGCATCCTCAACGACTGGATCCGCGCCAAGCTGGTGAGCCGGCTGTCCGGCTACTATTGCCTCGAAAACAAGGCCCGGCTCGAACGCGAAAGCGCGCTGTAGCGTTGTGTGGCGTGGTGTCGCCTGCCGGGAGTATCGTCCGAGCCGAGGTCATTCCGGGGCGCGAGCGAAGCTCGCGAACCCGGAATCCAGACGCAAGGTCTGAACCTGCCGCTCGATCCCGGATCGCCGCAACAGCACGTCGAGGATACGCACCAACGCGCCGATACGCGGCGTCCGTTATGACAACCGCGAGGTTTTCGACAATCTAAACGCGATAGCGTTCGACGGCCTTCTTGTCCCAAACGATGCCGGTGCCCGGACGATTGGGGATGACCGCCTCGCCATCGGCGATCTGCAGCGGCTCCTGCACCACCTTGTCGAGCCAATCGACATATTCGAGGTAGTGCGCGGTCGGCGTCACCGCGAGCAGATGCGCGCTCGCCTCGGGATAAAGATGCGACGACATCTTGATGCCGCGCGCGGCTGCAAGCGCCGCCGCGCCCTGCCATCCGGTGATGCCGCCGATGCGCTCGAGGTCCGGCATCACCAGGTCGCACGCCTTGGCGTCGAGCGCCGCCTGCATGCCCGCCACCAGCGAGAAGTTCTCGCCGATCTGCACCGGCACCGTCAGCGCGCGCGCGAGCGCCGCTGCGTTGGTGTAATCGTCGTGCCGGATCGGCTCTTCCAGCCAGGCGATGTTTTCGGCATCGAGCGCGCGGCCGCGCGCCATCGCCTCATCGGCGCCGAGCGCCTGGTTATAGTCCACCATCAGCGCGACGCCGTTCGGGATACGGCCCTTCACGGCGTGGACGGCGGCCATGTCCTCGGCCAGCGTCGGATAGCCGAGCCGAAGCTTGAGCGCGCGGAAGCCGCGTTCGAGCAGCCTTTCCGCTTCGTCGGCCAGCGCGTCCGGCGGCATCAATCCAAGCCCGCAGGAATTGTAAGCGGGGATCCGCCGCGGCTCCCCGCCCATGAGCTGAACCAGCGGCACCCCCGCCGCCACCGCCAGGGCATCCCAGCAGGCGATGTCGAAGCCCGCCATCGCCATGCGCACGATGCCCTGGACGCCGATCAGCGCGAACCGCTCGGAGAGCTTGCGCCAGAGCGCCGAGGGCTCGATGCGCGCGCCTTTGGTCTGCTCCTCGATCTCCCGAAGAATCTCGGCAATCGCCGTCATGGCGCGCGGAAAGTAGGACCACAGATAGGCCCGCCCGGTGACGCCCTCGGCCGTCTCGACATCGATCAACAAAAGCGGCGCCTTGGTGATGCGGCCGCGGCTGGTGCCGAGCGCGAAGGTCATGGGGATGGCGACGCCGGTGGCGGCGATGGCGCGGACGGTCAGCGGCGGGAAGGCGGTCTGTGATGACGGCATGAGGCTCTCTGGAAACGACTGGCGCGGAACGGCTTACATGGAACGACTTGCACGGAACGACTTGCACGGGGAGAAAAGCTTGGCGGCGACGGCCCGGTCGGCCGGCGCCGCGTCCGCCGGTAGGCCGCGGTAACGGACGGCGTTTTCCCCCGGTCCGAACGACCGAAACGGCTATTCTTGAAAGCTTAACCCGTCAAACCCATATTGCTGGCAAGTGGATGGGTGGGGTTCCGCCCATCCGCGGGGCGCCTGAAAGGGCCCCGTCAAAGTCGCTTAACGCGAGGGCTTTGAAGATGTCCCGAGTTCCGTCGCTGTCCAGCCCTTTTCTGATCGGCTTCGACCAAATCGAGCGTGCGCTCGATCGGGTGGCCAAGGCCGCGGACGGCTACCCGCCCTACAACATCGAACGGCTCGCTGCCGACGATAACAATCCCGAGCGCCTGCGGATCACGCTGGCCGTCGCGGGGTTTACCCTTGAGCAACTCGAGGTCACCGTCGAGGAGAAAGAGCTCGTCATCCGGGGACGGCAACAGGAGGACAAGAGCCGGCAGTTCCTGCATCGCGGCATCGCCGCCCGACAATTCCAGCGCACGTTCGTGCTGGCGGACGGCATGGAGGTGCAGAAGGCCGACTTGAAGAATGGTCTGCTTTCGATCGACCTGGCGCGTCCGGTTCCGGCGCGCGTCATCAGGACGATCCAGATCGCGGAGCATGAGTGAACTGACGTTCGGACTCGACCGACAAACCGAAAGAAAGGAGTCGAGGGCCATGAGTGAGAGAACCGGAAACGAAACGACAACGACCACGCTGAATCCGCAGATGTCGGAGCAGGCGTTCGCGATCCTCGGCGGCGGTAAGATCGCCTATGTCAAAGCGATCCGCTCGGAGGACGTTCACAAGCTTTACCCGCAGGCGCCGGAGATGGAGCCGGGCATGCACCTGTTCGCGCTGCATGCGGCGGACGGAACGCCGATCCTGGTGACCGACACGCGCGAGGCCGCCATCGCCAACGCGATGACGCACGAGCTCGAAACCGTCAGCGTGCACTGACGCAGCGGAACGATGTGCGGCTGACGCGATCAGCCGCACATCATCGACGGGGATTTGGACGGGGATTTGCGCAAAGCCTCAGGAGGATTGGGCGGCGCATCCGACGCATCCGGCTTTCAAAGCCCGGCTCTGCAATCCCGCATCGCTTTTCCGACCTAGAGCCCTTCACCGTTTGATGGAAACGGTGAAGGACTCTCGGTCGTTGTTTAAACGCGTTTTCTTCACGCGAACCGGTATCCACTTCGCTCGAAAACGCTCTATTGCGACGGGCGACACGATCGGCCCGCGGAAAAAAGCCGCCGCCGGAGCAATGGAGGCGTGTGCTGTCGATGTGCGTCGCGTTGAAGTGCGTTTGAAGCGGTTTGTCCGACGCGCTACACGACGCTCGCCGACGGCATCGCCAGCACCGCGTAGAGTGCTTCGACGTCGCGCGAATTGCGCAGCTTGCGCGCCACCTCCGGGTCGCGCAGCAACCGCGCCACGCGCGCCAGCGCCTTCAGATGATCGGCGCCCGCGCCCTCGGGCGCGAGCAAAAGGAAAATCAGATCGACCGGCTGGCCGTCGAGCGCCTCGAAGTCGATGGGCCGCTCCAGCCGCGCGAACAAGCCGAAGACACCGTCGAGCTTTGCAAGCTTGCCATGCGGAATCGCAACGCCGTTGCCGACGCCGGTCGAGCCCAGCTTCTCGCGCTGCAGCAGGATTTCCAGGATCGCGCGATCGTTCTGCCCGGTGAGTTCGGCAGCCTTGGCGGCGATTTCCTGCAACGCCTGCTTCTTCCCGTTCACCTTCAAGGTGGGGATGATCGCGTTCGGCGAAACAAGGTCGGTGGTCGGCATGGAACCGGTCCGGACTCCGATGGCAATCGATGATCTGGTTGGGGGAGGCCGCGGTTTATAGGGACCGCGGCCAAAGCCGTCAATGGCCCCCGGCCGGCGCGATTGCCAAGTCCGCGGCCGGATCGATCCAACCAACATTACCGTCGGCGCGCCGGTATACCAGATTCACACGGCCATGTCCGGCGTGTCGAAACACCATGACGGGAACGCTGGTCATATCGAGCTCCATAACCGCCTCGCTCACCGAAAGTCGCCGCAACGCGCTCGGCGATTCGGCGATCACTGCAGGACCGGGCGCAGCATCGGCTGCGTCCTCGCCCTCGCGACTGGGCGCCGTTATCTTATCATCTTGCGCGACGGGAGAAGCCCCGTTGCCTGCATCTGCACGATAATCTTTCAGCCGGCGATGATAGCGGCGCAGCCGCTTGTCAAGGCGTTCCGCCGCTTGGTCGGCACTCAAGTACGGATCGGCCGCCATCGCATCGGCGCGCAGCACGATCCCCGAATCGAGATGCACGACACATTCGGCGCGAAATCCAAAAGCCTCCTTGCTGACGGTGGCATGACCGGAAAACCCGCCGTCGAAATATTTTGCCAACGATTCGAGAACGCGAGCGCTGATGCGCTCGCGCAAAGCTTCTCCGATCTCGATGTTCTTGCCGGACACGCGAAAGGACATGCATAGCCTCCGCTCGAATCCCGACCCTATGTCGCGCGGGATGCGCGACCGCCCCACTGTTGGAGCTAGGAACCGCGCATCGGTCTGTCAATGCGAGCGAACGTCGCTGAACTGACGGCGGCTTATGGCAACGCAGCAAGCTTTTCCCGGCGGCGTTGCACCGACGATGGGATTCGCATCGACTCGCGGTACTTCGCGACGGTGCGCCGCGCGATGTCGATGCCCGCGGCGCGCAACCGCTCGACCAGCGTGTCGTCGGACAGGACATCGCTTGCGCTTTCGGCGTCGATCAATTGCTTGATGCGATGACGCACCGCCTCCGCCGAATGAGCTTCGCCGCCGTCGGCCGCCGCGATCGCCGCCGTGAAGAAGTATTTCAATTCGAAAATGCCGCGATTGGTCGCGACATACTTGTTGGCGGTGACGCGCGACACCGTCGACTCGTGCATGCCGATGGCATCGGCCACGGTCCTCAAGTTGAGCGGCCGCAGGTGCTGCACGCCGCGCACAAAGAACGCATCCTGCTGCTTCACAATCTCGATGGCGACTTTGAGGATCGTCTTGGCACGCTGATCGAGCGCGCGCGTGAGCCACGTTGCCGATTGCAGGCTTTCGGCCAGATAGGTCTTGGCGCTTGCCGTGCCGGCGCTCCTGGCAAGCTCGGCATGATAACGCTGGTTGACCAGAACCTTCGGCAACGTATCGGAGTTCAGTTCGACGACGAAGCCGCCGTCCGGCCCCGGCCGCACATAGACGTCGGGCACGATCGGCTGCACCGTCGTGGAGCCGAAGGCGAGGCCGGGCTTCGGATTGAGCCGCTTGATCTCGGCGATCATCTCGGCAAGGTCGTCGTCGTCAACGCCGCAGATGCGACGCAACGCGGCGAGATCGCGTTTGGCCAGCAGATCGAGCCGTTCGACCAGGGCGCGCATGGCGGGATCGAAACGGTCGCGCTCCTTGAGCTGGATGGCGAGGCATTCGGTCAGGCTGCGTGCGCCCACGCCGGGCGGATCGAAGCCTTGCACGATGGCCAGCACCGCCTCGACCTCGGCCAGCGGCGCGCCGAGTTTCTCGGCCACCGACGCAAGCGAGCCGGTGAGGTAGCCGGCCTCGTCGATCATGTCGATCAGGTAGCGCGCGATCATCCGGCGCACCGGATCGTCGATCGCCAGCGCCAATTGCTCGGCGAGATGATCGGCGAGCGTCGGCTCCGCCGTCACGAAGGATTCGAGGTTGATATCCCCGCGCTCGTGGCCGCCGGCGCCGACGCCTGACCAGTCCGAGGGCGGCGCAAGCGCGCCTGCGTCGGGGTTCGCGCCCGGCTCGTCGGGAAACTCGTTCTCGAGGTCGGTGCCGAGCCGCTCCTCGATGGCGCTGCGGCTCGTCTCCAGGCTGTCGTCGATGCGGTCGGCGGCAGCCCCCTCGCCGTCCACCGCGCTGCCATCGGCCTCGGGCGGCGCGCCGGGCGATTCGGCCAGCCCGTCGGCCGCGCCATCGTCCGCGCGCTCAAGCAGGGGATTTTTCTCGATCTCCCCCTCGACGTAAGCAGCCAGATCCAGGTTCGAGAGTTGCAGCAGCTTGATGGCTTGCATCAGCTGCGGCGTCATCACGAGCGCCTGGCTCTGCCGCATTTGCAGACGTTGCGTCAGCGCCATGAACCAACGGCCCAAAAGTGGTCCGGTTCTTGCTTATCCGTTTCCGGCGGGCTTGTATACCGCGTTGCGGTATCGGCGCTGAATGCCGCGGGATAACGGCCGCTCCGGTTGTTCGATGCGGCGGCGGCACCGCCCACGGACCCGAATCACCGCGCCGCCCGGCTAGAGCCTGAACTCCTCGCCCAGATAGAGCCGGCGGACATCGGGGTTGTTCACGATGTCGTCGGGGCGGCCCTCCATCAGCACCTCGCCCGAATAGATGATGTAGGCGCGGTCGGTGAGCCCCAAAGTCTCGCGGACATTGTGGTCGGTGATCAGCACGCCGATGCCGCGGTTGGTCAGGTGGCGCACCAGCGCCTGGATGTCGCCGACCGCGATCGGGTCGATGCCGGCGAAGGGCTCGTCGAGCAGCATGTAGTTCGGGCGCGTCGCCAGCGCCCGCGCGATCTCGCAGCGCCGCCGCTCGCCGCCCGACAAGGCAATCGACGGCGTCTTGCGCAATCGCGCGATGTTGAACTCGTCGAGCAGCGCGTCGAGGTCGTGTTCGCGTCGCCGCTTGTCGGGCTCCACCACCTCGAGCACGGCGCGGATGTTGTCCTCGACGGTCAGGCCGCGGAAGATCGACGCCTCCTGCGGCAGGTAGCCGATGCCGAGCCGCGCGCGCTGATACATCGGCAGCGCCGTGACGTCGTGGCCGTCCAATTCGACGCGGCCGCTATCGGCGGCGATCAAGCCGGTAATCATGTAGAAGATCGTGGTCTTGCCGGCGCCGTTGGGCCCAAGCAGGCCGACCGCTTCGCCGCGCCGCACGTAGAGGCTCGCGCCCTTCACCACCTTGCGCTTGGCGAAGCTTTTTTCCACGGCATGCGCGGCAAGATAGCCCTGCTGGCCGCCGGGCTGTTCGAACGGGCCGTCCGTGCGATCCAGCCGCGGGCGGGCGCGCGGGCGCGGCGGAGCAAGCGCTTCGGCGCGCGTCGGACCGGGCGACACGATGCGGGACATCCGCGCCGGCTCAGGCTGCGGCTCGTCAGCCGGAGCGTCCGCCGCCACGCCCCGCCAATCGGCGCCGTTGGCCTGGAAGGCGCGCGGATCGGAGGCCGGAGCCGGCTCCACGGCGCGCGACTCCACACCACGCCAATCCTGGCCGTCGCCCCCGGCACGGCGGCGCGGCTGCATGATCGGTCCGGCGTTGGGAATGTAATCGCTTCCCGCTGCGACAATCGGTCCGCCCATTGACGGCAGGTCGATCGGCCGGCCGCCGCGCCGATGACCCGGCCGGGCCCGCACCGGATCGCGGCGCCGGCGAAACAACGTGAGCAGATCGCTAAGCACGTCCGCTTTCCAGCTCCGTGGGCCAGCCGCGATATCGGGGCGCGATATCGGAATCGCGGCTCGATGCCGTGATAATCGCCCGACAGCGCGCTTTCAACCGAACGGCTGCCGCAGCCATCGTCACTCCGGGCGCGGCTGACCCGGCCGCCGCGATTGGAACGGGGAACCCGGCTGGGGGCCGGAGCCCGGCGTCTGCTGGATCAGCATGCGCACCGGCCCGCCGGACTTTCCGGCCTCGACGCGGGAGACGCCGGTGGTCATGTCCACCACCAGGCGGTCGCCGCGCATGATGTTGGGGCCCTGGCTGACCACGACGTTGCCGGTGAGCGTCACGGTGTTCGTTTTCATATCGAACAAGCCGGTGTCGCCGCTCGCGGTCTGGTCCTTCTGCGTCACGGTCACGCCGCCGCGCGCCTCGAGCCGCCTGATCTGCGACGAACCGCCGGGGCCGGGCGTCGCCGTCCTCATCGCGCCGCCCTTCTCTTTGTCCTTGTCGCCGCTCTGCTCGTAGAACACCACCAGCGACTTGCAGCGCATCGTGGTGTCGCCCTGCACGACCTTCACGTTGCCGGAAAAGGTCGCGATCTTTTCCTTGTCGCGCACCTCGAGCGAAGCCGCCTCGATCTGCACCGGCTGACCGCGATTCTGCGAGAAGCCTTGCAACGCATTGGGCACGCCCTTGCCGCCGCCGGGCTGCGCCGACGCCGGCAAGCCCGCCGCCGCCAGCATCGCAACGCCGGCCACGCCCGCGAACGCGGCGCGGCGGATCGCGAGCCGGATCGTGAATCTTGCAAAAGCCGCACGCTTGCTCATCGCGGCTCCGCCGGCTTGTCGGCCGCCGCGGCGGGCGGATCGACGGCATTGAGATTCAGCACCACGTCGGAAAAGCGAATGACGTCGCCCGACTTCTCGACCTGGAGCCGGTTGGCGTTGAGCGTGCCCTGCTGGCTCGTGATCCTGACCGGTTTGTCGGAAACGATGCCGCCGCTCGCGGTATCGACCGTCGCCTCCTCGAGCTGCATCGCGTAGCCGCTGGACGAGGTGAGCACGATCTCCCGGCTGAGATGGAGCACGCCGGCCTTGCGGCTGAACGCGCCGTTGACCGCCGACAGCGCCATCGTGCTCTTGTCCTGCGCCTCGAGCTTGGCGCGCACGTCGTGCAGCTCGATCACGTCAGGCTTGGTGATGTCCTGCGCCGCCGCGCGAGCGGAAAGCTCGTACCAGCGCCGGTCGCGGGTGTAGCCGGTGAGCTTGGGCGCCTGCATGGTGATCTTGGTTCCCGAGATGACGACCTTGCCGGCATCGACCGGCAGCCGCGCCAGGACCTTGAGCGGATCGAGCCAACTCACCAGCAGCACGGCGCCGAGGATCAAGGCGATGGCGAGGGGAAAAGCCACGCGCAAAATCCGCACCAGCCGGCTGTGCCGCGCGGCGCGGCGGAACGCGCGCGCATCGTCGCGCCGGTCGCCGATGGCGAACCGATGGGGCTGCGTGCCGTTGAGCGTCGAAGTCGTGGACAGGCCGTTGTTCCTTAAAGCGCGTTCTTCTCAACCGTCGCTCTTAACCGCTTAAAAGTCCCTTTCCGCCAAGATTCTACCGAGATTCTGCAGAGATTCTGCAGAGCTTCTCCAAAGCTTCCGCCAACCTCTGGCAAGCGCGCCGCCGGTCCGCGACGGCCGCCTGTCATAACATGGTTCGCCGGCCGAAAATCTCCCGCGAATATGGCCCGCTCGCGGCCGAGCCCGGTCACGAATGCGCGAAAATGTCCTCGGCCGCCCAGCCGGCGAGGTCGAGCCGCGCCCGCTCCGGCAGGAAGCGGAAACAGGCTTCCGCGAGCCCCGCGCGGCCCTCGCGGGCCAGCATGGGGTCGAGCTTGTCCTTCAAAGCATGCAGATGAAGGACATCGGACGCCGCATAGGCGAGCTGAGCCTCGGTCAGCTTGGCCGCGCCCCAATCCGAGGACTGCTGCTGCTTGGAGAGATCGACGCCGAGCAGTTCGCGGGCGAGGTCCTTCAGCCCATGCTTGTCGGTGTAGGTGCGCACCAGCCGCGAGGCCGTCCGGGTGCAATAGACCGGCTGCGGCATCACGCCGGTGGCGTTGCAGATGGTGGCGAGATCGAACCGCGCGAAGTGGAAGATCTTCAGGATGGCGGGATCGGCCATCAGCCGCTTGAGGTTGGGGGCGTTGACGTCGCTCGCCGGAATCTGCACCACGTCGGCGGAGCCGTCGCCGGGCGAAAGCTGCACGACGCAGAGCCGGTCGCGTCGGACATCCAGGCCCATCGTCTCGGTATCGACGGCGACGGCCGGGCCGGTGTAGCGGGACAGATCGGGCAGATCGCCGCGGTGCAGGCGGATGGTCATGGGTGAAATCTCGGCATGGTCCTTGGGCGCACGGCCTTGCGGTCAGTGCGCAAGCTTCTGGTGTCCGTCGTTGTCGCCGAAAGCCTCCTCGCGGTAAAGGCCGAGCGCGTGCATGGACGGCAGATCGCTGAACGAGAACAGCACGGCGTCGTCGCGCGGCGAGGCGTTGGCGTGCTCGTGCCAGGCCCATGACGGCACCACGAAGATGTCGCTCTGCTTCCAGTCGTAACGCCTGCCGGCGATGATCGACGTGCCGCTGCCCTTGGCGCAGGTGTAGACGGTCGATCCGGTGTGGCGGTGCGCCTTGGTGCGCTCGCCCGGCCGCAGCAACTGGATGTAGGCGCCGAGCGTCTTCATCGCCGGCCCGCCGGTCGCCGGGTTGACGTATTGCATCATGATGCCGTCGCAGGGCGAGCCGTCGGTCGCCTGCGCGGCCTTCACCAGCGTCTCGTAGGTGCGGCCCCACTCGTACTTGAACAGCGGCGAATAGGGCTTGCTCCAGCCCTCGCCGCCGACCGGAAGCAGGCCCGGCCCGCCGTAGACCTGCACCGTGTCGTTGAGGACATGGTTCGATTTCTGCACGCCGTCGGGATGGACCGCATAGAAATTGGCGTCGAGTTGGTTGACCAGCAGCATGTCGAGGCCGTCCTGCCAGATCGTCGTCGCGCCGTCGGCCTCGACGCCGTGATCGTGCCAGGTGCCGTTCGGCGTGATGACGAAGTCGCCGGCGTCGAGGCTCATCTTGTGGCCATCGACCACGGTGTAGGCGCCGCGGCCCTCGATGATGAAGCGCAACGCCGACGAGGCATGGCTGTGGGCGGAGGCGGATTCGCCGGGCTTCATCACTTGCAGTCCGCTGTAGAGCCAGCCGACACAGGCCGAGGTGCCCTTGCGGCCGGGATTCTCCAGCGCGATGACGCGGCGGCCGGCCTTCTCCGGGCTGACGAGATCGAGCGCCTTGAGCACCAACGGCCGCATCCGCTGGTACGGCCACAGCGTCGGCTGCGATGTCGGCTGCGGGTGCCACGGCTCGATGGCGTTCGCCACCGTCCAGAGCGCGTAGCTCTCCTGCTGGCCGAGTTCGTTGTAATAGGCTTCGAGTTCGGGCGTGTCGGCGACATTGGCCCGGCCGGCCACATCTTCGCGCATCGTGCAACGCTCCGTTGCTGGCGCCCGGCGCTGCCCGCGCCGGCCGCAAGCCTACAGGATAGGCCTTTGTACCATTTACGGAATCGGGCGTCGAGCCAAGCCCCGTCGATTGACTCGGCCGCCGCGGTCATGCCAATGCGGACCGCCGCTCCCAAGCGGCGAAAGACGATGGAAAGCAAAGCCGATGGCGCACGACGGACAAAAACGCCGCAGACGAACGATCGAACGTCTCAGCCGGCTCGATATTCCCGGCGGCGGGCAGGTGCGGGTGCGCGGCAACCTCGCCTTCGTCGGCCATCTCAATCCGCCTTATGGCACCTCGATCATCGACATTGCCGACCCGAAAAACCCGAAGGTCATCGCGCAGATCAAGCTCGACAGCGACCGCTCGCACACCCACAAGGTGCGCGTCACCGGCGACCTCATGCTCACCAATGTGGAGATGCACGACCGGCACTTCCGCCGCAAAGGCTTCGACATTCCGGCGATCGACAAGCGTATCCGCGCGGAGACGGGACGTGCCGCCACCGACGCGGAATTGGCGAAAGAGCTGAACGCGCCGGTGGAGCGCATCGGCGAGCTGCGCCACATCGCCGAGCACGGCTACACCGAGGGCGGTTTCAAGGTCTACGACATCAAGGACCCGGCCAACCCGAAGCTGATCGCCTATCAAAAGACCGGCGGCTGCGGCGTGCACCGCTTCGATGTCTGCGACCGCTACGCCTACATCTCCACCGAGATGGAGGGCTACAAGGGCAACATCCTGGTCATCTACGACCTCGCCGATCCAACCAACATCAAGGAAGTCTCGCGCTGGTGGATGCCGGGCCAGCACATCGCCGGCGGCGAAACGCCGACCTGGAAGGGCTTGCAGCACCGGCTGCACCACACGCTGCGTCACAAGGACGAACTGTGGGCGGCCTGCTGGCACGGCGGCTTCTACATCATCGACGTCAGCGACATCACCAAGCCGAAAACCATCGGCCATTACAATTATCACCCGCCTTATCCCGAGGCGACGCACACCGCATTGCGCGTGCCGCATAAGCTCGGCGGGCGCGACATCTGCGTGGTGGCGGACGAAGAGCATCCGCACGACGTCAACCAGCCGCATGCGTTCATGTGGGTGTTCGACGTTTCCGACTACAAGAACATCAAGCCGCTGTCGCAATTCCACGTCATGGATTTCGACGCGCCGTGGCGGCGCGCGCACCTGACGCCCGACGGCGAATACGGCCACGACGTTTACGGGCCCGGCATGCACCAGTTCCAGGAGCACATCGGGCCGGACAACCTGCTCTATTGCGCCTGGTTCTCGGCGGGGCTGCGCGTGGTCGATGTGTCCGATCCCACCGCGCCGCGCGAGATTGCGTCCTATCTGCCGCCCCCGGCGGACGGATTTCCGGCGCCGCAATCCAACGACATCGACGTGGACGAGCGCGGCCTGATCTATCTGATCGACCGCGAGGCCGGCTTCGATATTCTCGAGATGCGATAACGGCAGCGGCCGCGCCGCCGCTGCCGCACCACAACCGGGCCGCCGCACATCGCGGGCTCAAGGAGGCGACGATGACGACCCGACGGACAGCACTTCTCGCCGTAACGCTTGGCACGATCCTTGGCATCACCCTTGGCATGACCGCCGGCCCGGCCTGCGCCGCCGACAGCGCCGATGTGGCCGCGGCCAAGGCCGAAGGCTCGGTGGTCTGGTACACTTCGACGCCGATCGCGCAGGCCAACAAGATCGTCAAGCTGTTCGAGGACCGCTACGGCATCAAGGTCGAGCTGTTCCGCACCGGCGGCTCCCAGGTGCTCCGACGCTTCCTGCAGGAAACGCAAGCCGGGCGCATCCTCACCGATGTGCTGACCACGTCGGACCCCGCCGCCGTCGACGATCTCGCCAACAGCGGCACATTCGTGCCGTTCAAGCCCGCAGGCGCCGCCGCGATACCGGCCTCGCTGCAGGACCCGCAAGGCCGCTTCATCGCCCAGCGCATGAATGTCGTCGGCTTCTACGCGAAAACCGACATGGTGCCCGACGCCGATATGCCCCGGACCTGGGCCGATCTCGCGCTGCCGAAGTACAAGGACAAGATCGTGATGACCGATCCGTCCTTCACGGTGCTGCAGCTTTACGTCGTCGGCACGCTGTCGAAGGAGCTGGGCTGGGACTACTACAAGAAGATCAGCGCCAACAACGCGATGATCGTCAAGGGCGGTCAGCAGACCTTCGACGCGGTGAAGCGCGGCGAGCGGGCGATCGCCGGCGGCACCGACATCTCCTATGCCGCAGCCGGCATCCGCTCGGGCTTTCCGCTGCGCATCGCGCTGCCGGCCGATGGCGCCTTCGTCATTCCCGCGCCGAGCGCGGTGGTGAAGGGCTCGCCGCATCCGAACGCCGGCAAGCTTCTCGCCGAGTTCATGGTGACGCCGGAGGCGCAAGCCGTGTTCCCCGAGAGCGGCAACTACGCCGCACGCGCCGACGTGCCGCCGCCAACAGGCGGCACCAAGCTCAGCGAAATGAAGATCAAGCCCATCGACTACGCGGGACTGAAGACGGACGGCGCCAAGATCAAGAAACAGTTCAGCGAAATTTTCCAGTAGACTGACTTCGACGACACAAGCGGCCGGCACCCAACGCCGGCCGCACACATAACAGCGGAGAGGATAACCTGAATAACGGGGAGGATAACGTGACTCGACGCACGATGAATCGCCGCGCGACGCTTCTTGGCATGGCCGCGGCCGGCGCGGCACCGCTGTTTGCGGCAGGGCCCGCCGCAGCGCAGGCGAAATACCCCGACCGGCCGATCCGCCTGATCGTGCCGTACGCCGCGGGCGGCGTGGTCGATGCCGTGGCGCGGCAATGGGCGGAGCGGATTCGCGGGCCGCTCGGCACCGTGGTGATCGAGAACCAGGGCGGCGGCGGCGGCATGATCGGGGCGGGCGCGGTCGCCCGCGCCACGGCCGACGGCTATACGCTGCTGTTCGGCGACTCCAGCTCGCAGATCATCGCGCCGTCGCTGGTGGCGAATCCGCCCTACGACGCGGCGAAAGACTTCGCCGCCGTCTCGATTGTCGCGACATCATCGACGTCGATCGTCGTGCACCCGAGCGTGCCGGTGTCGAACTTCGCCGAGTTCATCAAATACGCGCAGAGCCGGGGCAACAAACTCTCTTACGCTTCGGCCGGCGCGGGCACCGTCACCAATCTCGCCGGCGAACTGTTCAAGCAGCTCATCAAGACGCCCGGCATCGTCCACGTTCCCTATCGCGGCGCGGGCCCCGGCCTCACCGATCTCATCGCCGGCACCGTGCCGATGATGACGCCCAACGTCACCGGCCAGGTGCTCGACATGCACCGCACCGGCAAGATCAAGATTCTCGCGGTGTGCGCGCCGGCCCGGCTGAAGGCCGCGCCCGAGATTCCGGCCGCCGTCGAAACCTTGCCGGGCCTCGTGGTTCAACTGGCCGCCGGCGTGTTCGCGCCCGCCAAGACGCCGCAGCCGATCGTCGCCCAGATCGCCAAAGCCACCGGCGAGGTCATCAAGGACCCGGCCTTCATCCGCGTGCTGGAGGCCGCCGGCCTCGAAGCGCGGCCCGATGCGTCTTCGGCCGCAGCCGAAGCCTTCCTCAGCGCCGAGCGTCAGCGGCTGGTGCCGATCATCCAGGCGGCCGGCCTGAAGCAGAACTGACGCGGCAACCGTTCACGACACGATGGAGAAAGACCGTTGAGTAAGACAACCGGCCACGGCGGATTCCGCTGGCCCCACGACGCCCGCATCGCGGTCGTCATGACCTGCCTCATGGAGAACTGGTCGGAGGGCAAGGGCCCGCCGTTCTCGGTGCAGACCACGTCGCTGCGCCCGGGCACGCACGACCGCGCCGCCATGACATGGGGCACCTACGGCGGCCACGCCGGCGTGTGGCGGCTGCTGAAAATCCTCGAAGCCAACAAGGTGCCGGCGACCTTCATCGCCAACGCCCGCGCGCTCGAGCTTAATCCTGCAGCGGCCCGGCAGATCATCGCGCTCGGCCACGAGATCGCCGGACATTCCTACGCGCAGGACGACCTGCTCGCCTATCTCGACGCCAAGCAGGAGCGCGAGATCATCCAGCGTTGCGTCCGCATCATCACCGAAATCTCGGGCTCGCGGCCGAAGGGCTGGCTCAGCCCGGTGCTGGCCTCGACCGACCGGACGGAAACCATCCTCGCCGAGGAAGGCTTCCAGTGGTACGGCGACTACAATCACGTCGATCTGCCGTTCGTCGTGCCGATCGGATCGAGCAAGATCGTGGCGTTTCCGCACACCGACTTCGCCGACCACCGCGTGCTGCGCGCCAATCCGCGCGACTGGTTCGAGGTCTACAAGGACACGTTCGACTATCTTTACGTCAACGAGCCGACGGCGTTCCTCAACATCACCGTGCACTGCCACTTCGGCGGCCGGCCGCTGGTCGCCGCGCACGTCGACAAGATCCTGAAATACGTGAAGGGATTTCCGGGCGTGTGGATGCCGCGCCACGACGAACTGGCGCAATGGGTGCTCGACAACAACATCGCGGAGTGGACCAACCGTGAGCGGTTCTTTCCGGGCGCGGCGTAGCGGCGCCTTAAATCAATCGTCTCGATTTGCTCTTGCGGGCCCGGTTTCCAAAACCGGGCCCGTTTTTCGTCGCGCCCAGCCTTGTCGTGGCCCCGCACTGCTCCGACAAGCCGGAGCGGCTGGAAGCGCCAAGAGAGCAACGGACTGCACGAAAGCGATAGAAAAATTACCGCTCCGGCCCGCCAAGGGATAGTCTGGGACAGCGTCGTGACGACGCGACAGACAAAGCAGGAGCCGCCACCACGGCCAACCTGCTCGTTTTCGGCCCTGCCAAGAACCCTAGAAGCTCGCAGGGCAGGATAGGACCGACATCACCATGGGCTCGATACAAACCGCCAAATCACCGAACTACGTCGTCAAGAGCGTTCAACCCATCATGGTCGGGAGCGACATGCAGGCCCGGCTGTTTACGCTCGCTCCCGGAGACACCGTTCCCTGGCATCGCCATACAAAAACGAGCGATCATTATTTCGTGCTCGAAGGTGTCCTGACGATTCTCACGGAGAACGTGAGGGAGGTTTCCGTGGGCGGCGATTACAAGATCACGCCGGGCACCAGGCATCAGATCACAAACCGCTCCGCCGCCGATTGCCGTTTTCTGCAATTGCAGGGCGTGGGTTCGTTCGATTGGATCAAGGCGGACAACTGACAAGCGCCGTAATCGAAAGAGCCGCGCGCTGATCTTTTCATCAGAGAACGATCACGACCCTCGGCGCGCATCGCCGACCGGAGCTGCCGCTCCGTCGATGCCGGCCTGCATGGTTTGAACGCAGCGGTCCGGCGGTGGCGTTCTTGAGAGAGGAGCTCCTTGTGGAGCCGACAAGGATTTTATCATCGTTTTGCGCGGATACGCGCTTCGCGGACCTGCCGTCTCGCGTCATCCTGAAGGCCAAGCTTGCGATTTTAGATACGCTCGGCTGCGCGTTCGCCACCTATTCGGAAGAACCCGGCCGCGCCGCAATCATTCATCGCGTGGCCCGACAATTGGGCGCGCGCGGCAAAGCGACCGTTATCGGCGCCGCGATGACGGCATCGGCTCCGGTTGCGGCGCTGGCCAATGGCGTGATCTGCCACAGCATCGATTTCGACGATCTGCACGCCGAGGCGCTGACGCACACAAGCTGCGTGATTCTCCCCGCCGCGTTGGCCACCGCCGAGGAAGCCGGCGTGAGCGGCAAGGATTTCATCACGAGCTTTGTGCTGGGTTACGAAGTGGCGGTGCGCGTGGGCATGACGGTCATGCCCTCGCACTACGATCACTGGCACAGCACGGCGACGAACGGCACGTTCGGCGCCGCCGTGGCCGCGGGAAAGAACCACCGGTTTGGAATCGATCGGTATGTCCATGCGCTCGGCTTCAGCGGCACGCAGGCGGCCGGGCTTCTGACCTATCTGCAATTCGGCGACTATTCGAAAAGCCTCAACCCCGGAAAGGCCGCCTTCAACGGCGTGCTGTCGGCGATGCTGGCAGAAGCCGGCGCCGTCGCGCCGCCGAACATGATCGAAAATCCCAAGGGCTACGCGGCCGCATACTCGGCCGCGCCGCAGTTCGAGAAATTGACGCGCGGGATGGATGGAGGCGCGATGGTCTGGGAAATCCTGAACAACACACCGAAGCCTTTTCCATCGTTGAGCGCCAGCCACACCGCGATGGAAACCACACTGCGGCTCGTCACCGGCCATGACCTGAAACCCGCAGACATCGCAAAAATAACCGTGCGAACCTACGGTGTCGTCAAGGCGCAATTCTCCAACCCCAGGCCGGACAACGTCATGGCGGCGCGCTTAAGCGTGCCGTACTGCGTGGCCGTATGCGCCGCCACGCGCCGGTCGGGCCTGGACGCCTTCAGGACAAGAACGATCAAGAATGCCGGCGTCCGGGAGATGCTCGAAAAGGTGGACATCGTTGTCGATCCGGAGCTCGACGCGCTCTACCCGAAAGCCCTGCCGTGTCAGATCGAAATCACCATGAAGAACGGCCAGGTGCACAAAGACAAAACATATGATGCGAAAGGCAGCCCGAAGAATCCCCTCTCCGATGCCGAACTGTACGACAAGTTCAAACGCCTCGCCGAACCGGCGATCGGAGCAAAACGCGCAAATCAGATCGTGGACATGACGAAGGATCTGGAGAGCATCAAAAATGTTCGGACCTTCGGCCGGCTCTTACGTCGCGAGGTCGATTTGTAAGGCACGGCGGCTATCGCCTGCGGCGAGACAGCCGGCCTGTCCAGGCTCAACCGGTTTGGTGCTGAAGCTGCGACCCCATGCGCCTGCCAGACACCTCTGCCCAAACACCCGCCGACACGAATTTTCGACCGGCGGCGCACCCTGCCGACGTGAGGACCCAGCCCGCCGCCGAGTCCAGGACAAAGAAATCGGTCAAGAAATGGTGCCCAGGAGAGGACTCGAACCTCCACGCCTCGCGGCGCTAGTACCTGAAACTAGTGCGTCTACCAATTCCGCCACCTGGGCCGGTGCGTTCGGTTTGTGCGGCACAGATAAGAGGCGACCATTTGCCTTGTCAATCGAAGCCTCGCCCCTGGACGACTTTCGACCCTTCCTGTAATCCGGCAGTTGCGGCCGCCCGACCCCCGCGACCGGACCGCGGCACCGGCTGCGAGCGCAGGATATGAGCTTTCAGGACCACAACGACACGCTGATCACGATCTTTGGCGGCTCGGGCTTCCTCGGCCGCCATCTGGTGCGGGCGCTGGCCCGCCGCCACTACCGCATCCGCATCGCCTGCCGCAGGCCGGACCTCGCCGGCCACCTGCAGCCGCTCGGCCGCGTCGGCCAGATTCACGCGGTCCAGGCCAATGTGCGCAACGCCGCCTCCGTCGAAGCGGCCACGCGCGGCGCCAGCATCGTCATCAACCTGGTCGGCATCCTGTTCGAGCGCGGCCGGCAGCGGTTCAATGCGGTCCAGGGCCAGGGCGCGCAGCGGGTGGCGCAGGCCGCCGCCGCGCAGGGCGCGCGCATGATCCAGGTGTCGGCCATCGGCGCCGACGAGAATTCTCCCTCGCTTTACGCGCGCTCCAAGGCGCTCGGGGAAAAGGCGGTGCTTGCGGCCGCGCCCGATGCCGCGATCGTTCGCCCCTCGGTCGTGTTCGGGCCGGAGGACGACTTCTTCAACAAGTTCGGCGCGATGGCGCGCATGCTGCCGGCGCTGCCGCTGGTCGGCGGCGGCCAAACGAAATTCCAGCCGGTGTTTGGCGGCGATGTCGCCGAGGCGATCGCCCAGATCGTCGAAGGCAAGGCCAAATCCGGCACGATCTACGAGATCGGCGGGCCGGAGGCGCTCACCTTCAAGGAGATCCTGGAATACGTGCTGACGGTGACCGAGCGTCGCCGCATGCTCGTTCCGATTCCCTTCGCGCTGGCCAAGCTGCAGGCAAGCGTCCTGCAGTTCCTGCCGAAGCCGCTCCTGACGCCGGACCAGGTCGAGCTGCTCAAGAGCGACAACGTGGTGTCGGCCAAGGCGGAGGCCGAGGGCCGCACCCTCGCCGCCTTCGGCATCGAGCCGACCGCCATCGAAAGCATCGTGCCGACGTATCTCTGGCGTTTCCGCAAGACCGGCCAGTTTGAAACCAACCGCTTCGCCTGACGCGGGGCGCGGTGCCTCGTTACCGCCCGAGCGCGAGCCCGATCAGACCGAGCGACCCCACGATCACGCGCCACCAGGCGAACAGCGCGAAGCCGTGGCGCTGCACGTAGCCGAGGAACGTCTTCACCACGATCCAGGCGCAGACGAACGACACGGCGAAGCCGATGGCGACAACGATCATGTTGCCCTGGCTCATGCTCGCGTGGGACTTGTAGAGATCGTAGGCGAAGGCGCCCGCCATCGTCGGCATCGCGAGCCAGAACGAGAATTCGGCGGCGGAGCGGCGGTCGGCCCCGAGCAGCATGGCGCCGACGATGGTCGCGCCCGAGCGCGACACGCCGGGGATCATGGAGACGCACTGGGCGAGGCCGATGATGAAATACATCGGCAAGGTAAACGCCTGCGCATCGCGGTATCGCGGCTGAAGGTCGAGCATGTCGATCCACAGCAGCACCGCGCCGCCGACGATCAGCGTGAAGCAGATCAGCCACTCGTTGAACAGCACCGTCTTGATGAAGTCGTGCGCCAGCGCGCCCACCACCGCCGCCGGCAGGAACGACAGCAGCACGCCGATGACGAAGCGCCGCGCCTTCGGATCGGTGAAGAAGCCGGTCGCAAGGCGCCACAGCCGGCCGAAGTAAATCGACAACAGCGCCAGGATCGCGCCGAACTGGATCAGGATCGCGAAGGTCTTGCCGAAATCCTCGTCGGCAAAACCGAAGAACCGCTCGACCAGCAGCAGATGGCCGGTGGAGGAAACGGGGATGAACTCGGTCAGACCCTCGACGATGCCGAGGACGATCGCCTTGATGACATCGAAGATCATGAAAGGCTCCGGCGATACGGATGGCGGCGATGGAATCGACCGCTGCTTGTCGCGCATGTGGGGGGCCAAGGCAATGGCGGCGAAGGCGCGCTTAACAAGCCCTCCACGCCATAGAATCGCCCGACGGGACAGGCCCTCGAATGGGACAACGCACCATCCGCGGCAATGACAGGTTGGGACTTCCGCCTCGCCCTGTTAGATTGCGCGCCGCTGATTCCCGCCGCGTCGGCACCAACGTTCTGGCGATATGCTGACACTTTTTCATCATCCGTTCTGTCCTCATTCCCGCTTCATCCGGCTGGCGCTGGCCGAGCACCAGCTTGAATGCCGCGCGATCGAGGAACGGGTTTGGGAGCGGCGCGAGGAATTCCTCATTCTCAATCCGGCGGCCACCACGCCGGTGCTGGTCGCCGAAGGCTATCCGCCGGTACCCGGCGCCGCCACCATCGTCGAATTCCTCGACGAGACGCATGGCGCCGCGCTGAACGAGCACCGGCTGATGCCGCTGGAGCCCGGCCCGCGCGTCGAGGTGCGCCGGCTCGCCGCGTGGTTCAACGAGAAGTTTTTCGACGAGGTCAGCGGCCCGCTGGTGATGGAGCGCTTCTATAAGCGGCATATGCGGATCGAGCAGGGCGGCGGCCCGCCCGACACCAGCGCGATCCGCGCGGCCCGCATCAACGTGCGCTACCACCTCGCCTATATCGGCTGGCTGGTGCGCACGCGCGACTGGCTCGCCGGCGACCGCATGAGCTTTGCCGACCTGGCCGCGGCCGCGCATCTTTCGGCGGTCGATTATCTCGGCGACGTGCCGTGGGGCGAGGACGACGCGGCCAAGCACTGGTATGCGCGGGTGAAGTCGCGCCCGTCGTTCCGCCCGCTGCTGGCCGAAACCTGGCCGGGCCTCGCGCCGGCCTCGACCTACGCCGATCTGGATTTCTAAAAACCGGCCACCGCCGCGATCAACCGCTCGATGTCCTCCGGGCGCGACAGGCGATGATCGCCGTCCTTCACCAACGTCAACACCACGTCGTCGCGCGCGAGCCGCGATGACACCTCCATCGCGTGCTGCCACGGCACATCGGGATCCTGCACGCCTTGCAGGATGTGCACCGGCGCACCCGTCTCGATCAAGCCGCCGAGAAGGAGATGGTCGCGCCCCTCCTCGATCAAGCCGCGCGTGATCACATAGGGCTCGTCCGCATACTCCGATGGCCGCTCCCAGACGCCAGTGGTTTCGATCTGCCGCTTGATCGCCGGCGAGAACCGCTGCCACATCAATTCTTCGGTGAAATCGACCGCGGGCGCGATCAACACCAGACCCGCGATCGAGGCGGCCGAGGCAGAATCGGAGGTGCCTGCGCGCGCCTTCCATTCACGCGCCAACAACAGGGCAAGCCAGCCCCCCATCGAGGAGCCGACCAAGACCTGCGGCCCGCGCGCGAACGCCGCGAACACCGCGACGCTCTCCTCCAGCCAGCGGCCGATGGTGCCATCGACGAACTCGCCGCCGGATTCGCCGTGGCCGGAATAATCGAAGCGAAGGCAGGCGCGGCCGTTGGCCTGCGCCCATCGGTCGAGCGCGGCGGCCTTGGTGCCTTGCATGTCGGACTTGAAGCCGCCGAGCCAGAATACACCGGGCGCGGCACCGTCGCGGATTCGCACGGCGATCCGGCGCGCGGCCTTCCCCGCTCCCACGTCGATGGATGTCAGGCGACATTCGCTCATGTCTGCTCTCGTGCGCTGCGATCGAGCGGCGTCGGGCCGGCCGCGATCCGCATCGTGTTTCGCTGCAAGTTTGACGGCATGGATTTTGACAGCATGGATTTCGCCGCAATTGTTTCGCCGCAATCCGATGCCGAGCGCAAGGGCAAAGCGCACCGACGCACGCGCGGCCGCACGATTGCACCACCCCGCGAAGATGACTAAGACCAGGGCCGATGAAGGCCCGCGGCCTTCGCGCAATCGCGCGCCGGATACGGCGGCGCTTTGGGGGCACGGTGACATCTCGCTCGGTTGCATCGACGTCTGTCGATCCGTCGGAGTCGGGTGCCGGCGCGGCTGCGAAACCGCTGACCGTCCTGATCGCCGTTCCGACGCTGCATGCCGGCGCGGCCGACGTCGGCGCGTTGGAACTCGTGCAGATCCTTGCCGCGGCGGGACACAAGGCCATCGTCGTTTCCGGCGGCGGCCGCCTGCTGGAAACCGCCCGCGCAAGCGGCGCCACATGCATCACGCTGAACGCCGGGAGCCGCAACCCGCTGACGATGCTGCGCAACGCGCTTGCCATGACAAGGCTTGCACGCGCGCACCGCTGCGATCTCATCCATGCCCACGGCCGCGCGCCGGCGTGGAGCGCGTATCTTGCCGCGCGCGCGACCGGCACGCCGTTCCTGACCACCTGGTACAAGGGCTTCCGCGAGCAGAACGCGCTCAAACATCTTTACAACGGCATCATGGCGCGCGGCGACCGCGTGATCGTCGTCAGCGACCAGCTCGCCGACCTGGTGCATCAGCGTTACGGCACGCCGTGGGACCGCATCGCCGTGGTGCCGCTCTCCGTCGATAGCGACCGCTTCGACCCCGCGACCGTGTCGCCCGAGCGTCGCGCCGCCGTTCGCCACGCCTGGGGCGTCGGCGACGCCGAGCGGATCGTCCTGGTGCTCGGGCGGATGCGCCGCCGCAAGGGTCATCATGTGGTGGTGGACGCCGCCTGCCGGCTCAAGGCGATGGGCTTGAAGGACTTCGTCGTGGTGTTCGCGTCCGAGGACCAGGGCACGCGCTACGCCGCCGAGCTATGGGATCAAGTGCTGGCGAGCGGCGCGAACGATGTCATCCGCATCGCCGGCGGCATCGACGACCTGCCGGCGGCTTATGCGGCCGCGGCGACGGTGGTATCGGCCGCAATCCAGCCGGAGGGCTTGCAACGTGCGCTTTTGGAGGCGCAGGCGATGGGCCGGCCGGTGATCGCCTCCGATCTCGGCGCGGGCCCCGAGGTCATCCTCGCCGCGCCGACCGTCACGCGTGACCGGATCACCGGCCTGCGCTGTCCCGCCGGCGACGCCGAGGCGCTGGCCCATGCCGTGGCCCGCTTGTTCTCGATGCCGCCGACCGAGCAGCAGGCGATGGGCGTCCACGGGCGTGCCTGGATTCGCAGCCGTTTCGATGCCCAGAGCGGCGCGGCCGCCACCCTCAAGCTCTATGCCGAAACCGCCGCCCGGCAAAAAGTCGCGTGATCGTTGCCGATTTGAACCGGAATCGGCGTTGACTTATGAACGGACAATCCCGATTCTTCGGACGTCCGCAACAACAAGGAGTTTGCCGCCATTCGTCGCCCGATGAGAGCGCCGGTCCCCGTCCAGAAAGACGGCCCGCGCATCAATGAAGAGATCCGCGTTCGCGAGGTCCACCTGATCGACAAGGACGGTCAAAACCTCGGAACGATCCCCATCGTGGAAGCCTTGGCCAAGGCGCAAGAGGCCGGCCTCGACCTGGTGGAGATTTCGCCGAACGCCACGCCGCCGGTCTGCAAAATTCTCGACTACGGCAAGTTCAAGTTTCAGGAGCAGAAGAAGCAGGCCGAGGCCCGCAAAAAGCAGAAGGTCGTCGAGGTCAAGGAAATCAAATTCCGGCCGATGATCGACGACCACGATTACCAAGTGAAGATGCGCTCGATGGAGCGTTTCTTCGAGGACGGCGACAAGGTCAAGGTCACGCTGCGCTTCCGCGGCCGCGAAATGGCTCACCAGGAACTCGGCACCAGGCTCTTGAACCGCGTCAAGGAAGACACGCTCAAGGTCGCCAAGGTCGAGTCGGAGCCCCGCGTCGAAGGCCGCCAGATGGTCATGGTGCTGGCGCCGCGGTAGCGGCCCCGCGGATCGGGAACGCCCGAAGGACGGATCGGAAATACGAACAGGCCGGGAACATGTCGTTTCCGGCCTTTTTGTTCCGGTCCTTGCTGGGCTTCCGGCCCCTTTGGGCGGCCGCCCGAGGCCGGTTCCAGTTGTCTTTTCGGCCCACCTCTGTCATAACCCCGGCCTCTCGCCGCCCGGCTGACAGGGCTGCCGTGGCGGTGAGGCTGAAATCCATCAGCACGCTCATGACGAGCACCCCGGCGGGATCGGGCCGCGAGGCTTGTGTCCGCGCCGCACGGAAGGAGAGCAAAATGCCCAAGCTGAAGACGAAGTCGGGCGCCAAGAAGCGCTTCAAGATCACCGCGAGCGGCCAAGTGAAGTCGGCGATGGCCGGCAAGCGCCACGGCATGATCAAGCGCACCAACAAGCAAATCCGCCAGCACCGCGGCACCCGCGTGATGTTCAAGACCGACGGCGACAACATCATCAAGTTCTTCCTGCCCAACGGCTGACGGACCGTTTGGCCGCATCGGCGGCCGGATCGCGTTTCCCCCGTCGCAGGTTTCATTCTTCAGGAGATTCATATGGCTCGCGTCAAACGCGGCGTCACCTCGCACGCCAAGCACAAGAAGGTCTTCAAGGCGACCAAGGGCCACTACGGCCGTCGCCGCAATACGATCCGCATCGCCAAGGAGTCGATGGAGAAGGCGCAGCAATACGCCTACCGCGACCGCAAGAACAAAAAGCGCAGCTTCCGCGCGCTGTGGATCCAGCGCATCAACGCCGCCGTCCGCCCGTTCGGCCTGAACTACTCGAAGTTCATCGACGGCATGGCCAAGGCCGGCATCACCGTGGACCGCAAGGTGCTGTCCGAGCTCGCCATCGCCGAGCCGGCGGCGTTCCAGGTGATCGTCGAGAAGGCCAAGGCGGCGCTGCCGGCGGCAGCCTGAAGGCAATCACCCATCTGCCATGCCCCGCGCAGGCGGGGCATCCGGTAACCGCTGGTTTTGGAAAGTTCGTTGCACAGGGGTTACTGGATCGTCCGCTTTCGCGGATGATGATGCCCCATGCAACGGGTTTGCCATGACCGATATCGCCCAGCTTGAGCAGCAACTGACGGCCTCGATCGCCGCCGCCGCCGACGAGGCGGCGCTGGAGGCGGTGCGGATTTCTGCCCTCGGCAAGAGCGGCTCCGTCACCGCGCTGCTCAAGACGCTGGGCGGCCTGACGCCCGACGAGCGCCGGGTCCAGGGGCCCGCGATCAACGGGCTGAAGGATCGCGTCAACGCCGCGCTGCTCGCACGCCGCGACGCCTTCAAGACCGCCGCGCTCGATGCGCGGCTCGCCACCGAAACCGTCGATGTCACGCTGCCGACGCGCGAGGCTCCGGCCGAGACTGGCCGCGTGCATCCGATCAGCCAGGTGGTGGACGAGCTGACCGCGATCTTCGCCGACATGGGCTTTGCCGTCGCCGAAGGACCGGACATCGAGACCGACGACTACAATTTCACCAAGCTCAATTTTCCCGAGGGCCATCCGGCCCGCGAGATGCACGACACGTTCTACTTCAACCCGAAGCGCGACGGCTCGCGGCTCCTGCTGCGCACCCACACCTCGCCGGTGCAGGTGCGCACCATGCTCAGCACAAAGCCGCCGATCCGCGTCATCATTCCCGGCCGCACCTATCGCAGCGATTCCGACCAGACCCATACGCCGATGTTTCATCAGGTCGAAGGGCTGGTGATCGACAAGGGCGCGCACCTCGGCCACCTGAAATGGATTCTCGAGGAGTTCTGCAAGGCGTTCTTCGAGGTCGATAACGTCAAGATGCGCTTTCGGCCGTCGTTCTTTCCGTTCACCGAGCCGTCGCTCGAGGTCGACATCCAGTGCAAGCGCGACAAGGGCGAGGTGCGCTTCGGCGAAGGCGAGGACTGGCTGGAGATTCTCGGCTGCGGCATGGTGCATCCGAACGTGCTGCGCAACTGCGGCCTCGACCCCGACGAATACCAAGGCTTCGCCTGGGGCATGGGCATCGACCGCATCGCCATGCTGAAGTACGGCATGCCGGATTTGCGCGCCTTCTTCGAGGCCGACGTGCGCTGGCTCTCGCACTACGGCTTCCGCCCGCTCGATTTCCCGACGCTGGCGGGAGGATTGAGCGCATGACCGACCGCGAATTCCATCATGCCCGAATGGCAGGACCTGTCCCCTCCCCCGCATGCGGGGGAGGGTTAGGGAGGGGGCTGCAGCATAACGAGAGCATCCATGTCTGATTCGGCCAAACAACCGACATGGCTCGTGTCCGATAAGATGCGCTCGCACGCGCGGAACCTCCGACAGAACGCCACCGAGGCAGAACGAATCATTTGGAACGAGTTGCGCGCACACCGAATGAAGGGTGCGAGCTTTCGCAGACAAACGCCAATCGGGCCGTACATTGCTGATTTCGTATGCCATTCGGCTCACTTGATCGTCGAATTGGACGGGGGTCAGCATTTCGAGGAAAACAATATGAAGCGCGATGCGCGCCGTGATGCTTTCCTTGAGTCCAAGGGCTTTCGCGTTTTGCGATTCAACAACCACGACGTGATGGCGAACCGCCAAGGTGTGCTGGAAACCATTGCCGCCGCGCTTGACGCATCCCCCTCCCCGACCCTCCCCCGCAAGCGGGGGAGGGAGCGGCTCCCTGCCGCGGGAGGATTGAGCGCATGAAGTTCACCCTCTCCTGGCTCAAAGAGCACCTCGACACCGACGCCACGCTGGAGCAGATCGTCGAGAAGCTGACGATGGTCGGCCTCGAGGTCGAAAGCGTCGAGGATCCCGGCAAGACGCTCGCACCTTATGTCATCGCGCGCGTGATCTCGGCCGTGCCGCATCCCAACGCCGACCGGCTCCGCGTCTGCATGGTGGACACCGGCGACGGCAAGCCGATCCAGGTGGTGTGCGGCGCGCCGAACGCCCGCGGCGGCATGACGGCGGTGTTCGGCCCGCCCGGCGCCTACGTGCCCGGCAAGGACATCACGCTCGCTATCGGCAATATCCGTGGCGTCGAAAGCCGCGGCATGATGATCTCGGGCGCCGAGATCGGCGTATCCGACGACCACGACGGCATCATCGAACTGCCGGAGGATGCGCCGGTCGGGAGCGGCTACGCCAAATACGCCGGCCTCGACGACGCGGTGATCGACATCAACCTCACGCCGAACCGGCCCGACTGCACCGGCGTCAACGGCATCGCGCGCGATCTTGCCGCGGCCGACCTCGGCGACTTCAAGGAACGGACGCCCAAGCCGGTCAAGGGCGCGTTTCCCTGCCCGGTTTCGGTGACGCTCGACTTCGGCCCCTCGCCGTCGCTCTGCCCGGCGTTCGCGCTGCGGCTGGTGCGCGGCGTCAAGAACGGCCCCTCGCCCGATTGGCTGCAACGCCGGCTCAAGGCCATCGGGCTTCGTCCGATCAATGCGCTGGTCGATATCACCAACTTCATCACCTTCGACCGCGGCCGGCCGCTGCATGTGTTCGACGCCGCCAAGGTGAAGGGCAACCTCGTCGTGCGCCGCGCCAACAACGGCGAGACGCTGCTCGCGCTCGACGGCAAGACCTATACGCTCGACAACGCCATGTGCGTGATCGCCGACGACAACGGCGTCGAATCGCTCGCCGGCATCATGGGCGGCGAGGCCTCGGGCTGCGACGAGAACACCACCGACGTGCTGATCGAATCGGCGCTGTGGGAGCCGATCAACATCGCCCAGACCGGACGCAAGCTCGGCATCAACTCCGACGCGCGCTACCGCTTCGAGCGCGGCGTCGATCCGAACTTCATGCTGCCGGGCCTGGAATTGGCGACGCAGATGGTGCTCGATCTCTGCGGCGGCACGCCGTCGGAGATCGCGGTCGCCGGCAAGGCCGATGCGCCCGACAAGGTGATCGACTTCCCGACCGGCGAGCTCAAGCGGCTCGCCGGTCTCGACCTCAACCTCACCGAGATGCGCCGCGTGCTGACCAAGCTCGGCTTCTTCGTCGCCGGCCAGGATCAGCGCGTGAAGGTCGCGGCCCCGTCGTGGCGGCCCGACATCGAGGGCAAGGCCGACATCGTCGAGGAGATCGTGCGCATCGTCGGCGTCGATCGCATCCCCTCGACACCGTTCGGACGCGGCACCGCGCCGCGCAAGCCGGTGCTCACGACGCTGCAGCGGCGCACGCGCAAGGCGCGGCGGGCGCTTGCGGCGCGCGGGCTCACGGAAGCCGTCACCTGGTCGTTCATCTCCAGGCCGCAGGCCGAATTGTTCGGCGGCGGCCGGCCCGAGCTCGCGCTCGCCAACCCCATCGCGGCGGAACTGTCCGACATGCGGCCGAGCCTCATTCCGGGCCTCGTCGCCGCAGCCCAGCGCAACGCCGATCGCGGCTTTGCCGATGTTGCATTGTTCGAGGTCGGCCAGATCTTCCAGGGCGACACGCCGGAGGATCAATTCACCGCCGCAACGGGCGTGCGCCGCGCGCTCGCGAAAAGCGACGGCGCGGGCCGGCACTGGTCCAGCAAGACGACGCCCGTCGATGCCTTCGACGCCAAGGCCGACGCCTTTGCCGTGCTCGCCGCCGCCGGCGCGCCGGCGCAAGCGTTGCAGGTGGTGCCCGGCGGCCCGGCGTGGTTTCACCCCGGCCGCTCCGGCACCATCCAGATCGGTCCGCAGAACATCCTCGGCCACTTCGGCGAATTGCATCCGCGCGCGCTGGAGGCGCTGGGCGCGGAAGGTCCGCTGGTCGCCTTCGAGGTGATCCTGGAGCGCATCCCCGAAAGCAAGGCCAAGGCGACGCGCGCCAAGCCGGTGCTGGAGCTGTCGCCGTTCCAGCCGATCTCGCGCGACTTCGCCTTCGTGGTGGATCGCGCGGTGAAGGCCGGCGATATCGTGCGCACGGCGCAGGCCGCCGACCGCAAGCTCGTCACCAACGTCACCGTGTTCGATGTCTACGAAGGCAAGGGCATCGACGAGGGCAAGAAGTCCATCGCCATCGCCGTGACGATCCAGCCCCGCGACAAGACGCTGACCGAGAAAGAGATCGACGCGCTCGCCGCCAAGCTCGTCGCCGAAATCGGCAAGCGCACCGGCGGCGTGCTGCGCGGTTAGCAGAGCGGGTTTCCGTCGTTCCGGGCGCGTGCAAAAGCGCGCTCACGCGCGTCTGTCACGCGCTAGAGTCCTTCTGCTTTTGATGGAATCACTCGTCGTCATGCGCGGACTCGATCCGCGCATCCATCTTCCTGGAAAGGATGGATTGCCGGGTCGAGCCCGGCAATGACGCCACAGAGCGTTTCCGTCAAATCGTGAGACGCTCTATGGCGCGCGAACCCGGAATCCAAAGGCAGATTCGTTGCGTCTGCATTCCGCACCGCCGTTGCCGCGGCGTCCGGAATGACGGCGCCGTGGCTTTCAACAGCCCGCTATCGCGTTAGAGTCCTTCACCGTTTGATGGAAACGGTGAAGGACTCTCGGTCGTTGTTTAAACGCGTTTTCTTCACGCGAACCGGTATCCACTTCGCTCGAAAACGTTCTAACCGCACCAGCCGCCACGGCGGCCGCCGCCATAGCGCCGCGCCATCCCCGCATCGAGCAGCGCCGACGACACGCTCGGCGTTGTGCGTGTGAACGCATCGGCGACGACGCGGCCGCCGTATTTGTCGAGCGACACTTGCGCAATGCCGACGCCGCCCTGATCGAGAATGGCGCGGAGCGCATCGCGCGCGGCTTCGGCCCGCGTTCGTTCGCCGCCGCAGCGCGCCTTCATCTCGGGCGCATCGACGCCGCGAAGCCGCACCCGCGTCGTGACATCGAGGCCGGGCCACAGATGCACACGCGCCTCGAACGTGTCGCCGTCGATGACGCGCAGCACCTCGACCGGATGAGTCGCGCGCACCGCCGCGGACGCGAGGTCCGATCCCACCGGACGCGGGCCCGCCTGTTCAGCGACGCTGCGGCTGGCCGTGACCGGACCGATGGTCGCGCCGATGCCGAGGCCCGTGACGAATGTCACCGCAGCCAGCAACGCGCCGCCCTGGCCCTTTCTGGATAAAAGTCCTGCATGAAGGAACATAATCCTTCATATAGTTGAGTCTGCATCTGCGCGCAATTGCAATCTGTGGTAGCAGAAAACAGGACACGCAGCCCCTTCGCTGCCCGAAAGCGAAGCCCGGCCGCGGCGTTCATCAAAAGTCCGACGTCAGCCCCTTCTTTTCCCAGTCGCCGTAACGCGTCGGCTCGGGCCCCGACGGACCCCCGACCTCGCCGGCGCGGGCCTTTGATTCGCGGCCGGCCTCGGCGCGGCGCAAGGCTGCCTCCTGCAGCGCGCGCTCGGCCGCCGGCGACAGTGGCTTCCGGGGCAGTGGAGTGAGGGAGGACGGATCGTCGGGCTCGGACATGCCGCCTTTAGATGTCGCCGATGGGATCGCCGTCAAGCCCACGCGAAGCGCGCTGTTGTAGCCCCGTCAAAAGCAAGGCATGAGAGGCGCCTCAATGCCATCCGACAACGACCCATCATCCTCATCGCCGCCGGGCCTCGACGCGCGCCGCATCGCCGCCGAAATCGTCAGCGGCGTGCTGCTGCGCCGCCGGCCGCTCGACGAACTGCTCGACAGCAAAAGCCTCGATGCGCTTGCCGCGCGCGACCGCGCGCTGGTGCGCTCGATCGTTGCCGCCGTGCTGCGGCGGCTTGGCACGCTGCGGCACCTGCTGCTCGGCCAGCTTGACCGGGGCCTGCCGCAGGACGCGCCGCAGGTCGAAGCGGTGCTCCTGATCGGCGCGGCGCAAATCCTGCTCCTCGACGTGCCCGATCACGCCGCCGTCGATCTCTCCGTGCGGCTGGCGCAGGCCGACCGCCATGCCGCGCGCTACTCGAAGCTGATCAACGCTGTGCTGCGGCGGCTGACGCGCGACGGCAAGAGCCGGCTCGCGGCGCTCGACACCGTGTCGCTCGACACGCCGGACTGGCTGATGCGGCGCTGGAGCGACCACTATGGCGAGGAGACGGCCCGCGCCATCGCCGCCGCGCACATCCACGAACCGCCGTTGGACTTCTCGGCCAAGGCCGACGCCGAGACGTGGGCGGCAACGCTCGGCGGCCGCGTGACGCCGACCGGCACCGTGCGCCTCGCCGCGTCCGGCCCGGTGCCGCAGCTGGCCGGCTACGACGACGGCGCCTGGTGGGTGCAGGACGCGGCCGCCGCGCTCCCGGCAAGGCTCCTCGGCGATGTCGCCGGACGCACCATCGCCGATCTTTGCGCCGCGCCCGGCGGCAAGACCGCGCAACTCGCCGCCGCCGGCGCGCGCGTGACCGCGGTCGACCGCTCGTCGGCCCGCCTTCGGCGGCTCCGCGACAACCTCGCCCGGCTGAAGCTTGAGGCCGAAATCGTCGAGGCCGATGCGGCGCAATGGCAGGGCGGGCCGTTCGATGCGGTGCTGGTCGATGCGCCCTGCTCGGCCACCGGCACGATCCGCCGACACCCGGACATCCCCTGGCTCAAGTCCGAGGCCGATGTCGTCAAGCTCGCGGCGCTGCAAGCCCGCCTGCTCGATCGCGCCGCGACTCTGGTCAAGCCCTCCGGCACGCTGATCTATTGCACCTGCTCGCTGGAAGCCGAAGAAGGAGAAAATCAAATCGCGGCGTTGCTGGCGCGCAACGCCACCCTTCGCCGCAATCCGATTGCACGCCATGAGATCGCGAACCAGGCGCAATTCCTCACCGCCGAAGGCGATTTGCGCACTTTGCCGTGCCATTGGCCCGATGCCGATTCGCGCATGGCGGGGCTCGACGGCTTCTATGCCGCCCGGTTGATCCGGATCGAACCCGCTTGATGCCTTTGGCAACGGTTGGCCGTTGTCCGAGCCTTCGCTATATGTTGCACGGGGTGAGGCGGGGCACGGGGCCCGCGATCTGCAGAGAGGCAAACGGAATCATGGCCGGCCTGTCGATCGGGGAACGGGCCAAGCTGTCCATGTTGCTGGGACGGCGCACGCTGCGCAGCGTCGCCGGTCGCCTGCGCGGCCATCCCGTCGTCCGCTTGAGCTTCATTCCCCGCAAGGCCGAGCGGCTTTTGATCGCGCCGCAGGACTTGCGCACCGCCGACGGCACGCGCGCGAGCGAAATCTATGCCGGGCGCTTCTCCTTTGCCGGCAAGGTGGTCGTCAACGACGGCCGCTCGCCGTTCGAGGTGCCGCCGCCGTCCGAGGAATGGGCCGCAGGCCTCCTCGGCTTCGGCTGGCTGCGCCATCTGCGCGCCGCCGAATCGGGCATCACCCGCGCCAACGCCCGCGCGCTGGTGGACGAGTGGATCGCCGTGCAAGGCTCCTGGGATTCCATCGGCTGGCAGCCGGAAATCCTGGCGCGCCGCATCACCTCGTGGCTGAGCCAGGCGCCGCTGATCCTGCACGACGCCGACGAGCAGTTCTATCGCCGCTTCCTGCGCAGCCTGGTGCGGCAGATCCGCTACTTGCGCCACACCGCCAGCGAGGCGCGCGACGGCGTGCCGCGGTTGCAGGCTTTGATCGCGCTCGCCTATGCCGCGCTCTGCCTGTCGGGACAGGCGCGCCACCTGCGCGGCATCGTCAAGCAGCTCGTCACCGAGATCGACCGCCAGATCCTGCCGGACGGCGGCCACATCAGCCGCAATCCGGGCGCGATGGCCGAGCTGCTCCTCGACCTGCTGCCGCTGCGCCACGCCTTCGCCGCGCGCAACATCGCGCCGCCGCAGCAGCTCAACAACGCCATCGACCGCATGATGCCGATGATGCGCTTCTTCCGGCACGGCGACGGCAACTTCGCGCATTTCAACGGCATGGGGCCGACGCTGCCCGATATCATGGCCGCGATCCTGGCCTACGACGACGCGCGCGGCGCGCCGCTCTCCAACGCGCCGCACTCCGGCTATCAACGCGTCGAAGGCGGCGAGATGCTGCTCTTGATGGACACCGGCCGCCCGCCGCCGATCAACGTCAGCCAGGAGGCGCACGGCGGCTGCCTGTCGTTCGAACTGTCGCACGGCCTCCAACGCATCGTGGTGAATTGCGGCTTGCCCGGCGCCAATCGCGAGGCATGGCGGCAGGTGGCGCGCGCCACCGCGGCGCACTCCACCGTGACGTTCAACGACACGTCGTCATGCCGCTTCCTCGAAAGCGGATCGTTCAAACATCTCCTCGGCACGCCCATCATCAGCGGCCCGCGCGACATCCAGGTGTCGCGCGAGGACCGCGTCGACGCCACGATCCTGCGCGCGTCCCACGACGGCTACGCCGACCGCTTCAAGGTGATCCACCAGCGGGCGCTGAAAGTCTCGACATCCGGCATGCGCATCGACGGCGAGGACCTGTTCCTCTCCACCGAGGGCGACATGATCCCGCAGGATGTGGCCGACGAATTCGCCGTCCGCTTCCATCTGCATCCGACGGTCAAGGCCAACAAGCTGACCGACGGTCACGGCGCGATGCTGATGCTGCCCAACCGCGACGTATGGACCTTCAACGCCTATGAAGACCATGTGGAGCTGGAGGAAAGCGTGTATCTCTCCGGCCCCGACGGCCCGCGCCGCGCCACGCAGATCGTGATCTACGGCCGCGCCCGCAAGATTCCGCGCGTGCATTGGAGCTTCGCGCTGGCCAACCAATCCACCCCCGGCGGCACCCGCCGCCGCAGCGATGAACCCGAGTTGCCTCTGAGTCCGACATGACCGAACTGCGCCGCATCACCCGTGCCCTGCTTTCCGTTTCCGACAAAACCGGCCTGATCGAATTTGCCCGCGGCCTCGCCGGCCACGGCGTCGCGCTGGTGTCCACCGGCGGCACCGCCAAGGCGCTGAAAGACGCGGGGCTCACGGTGTCCGACGTGTCCGAACTGACCGGCTTCCCGGAAATGATGGACGGCCGGGTCAAGACGCTGCACCCGAAGGTGCATGGCGGGCTGCTCGCGATCCGCGACAACAAGGACCACGCCGCGGCGATGAGCGCGCACGGCATCGCGCCGATCGACCTCCTGGTGGTGAATCTCTATCCGTTCGAGACGACCGTCGCGAAGGGCGCGGCCTACGACGACTGCATCGAGAACATCGACATCGGCGGGCCGGCGATGATCCGCGCCGCCGCCAAGAATCACAACGACGTCGCGGTGGTGGTCGAGCCCGAGGACTACGCAACGGTCCTGGCGGAGCTGTCGCAGCACGCCGGCGCGACCACGCTTTCGCTGCGCAAGACGCTCGCCGCCAAGGCCTATGCGCGCACCGCGAGCTACGACGCGGCGATCTCCAACTGGTTCGCCAAGACGCTCGACGACAACGCGCCGACGTTCCGCGCCTTCGGCGGCCGGCTCGTCGAGGCGTTGCGCTACGGCGAGAACCCGCACCAGAGCGCCGCGTTCTACCGCACGCCCGATGTCCGCCCCGGCGTCGCCACCGCGCGCCAGGTGCAGGGCAAGCAGCTCTCGTATAACAACATCAACGACACCGACGCCGCTTATGAATGCGTCGCCGAGTTCGATCCCGCCCGCACCGCGGCGGTCGCCATCATCAAACACGCCAACCCCTGCGGCGTCGCCGAAGGCGCCGATCTGGTGGAGGCCTATCGCAAGGCGCTGGCCTGCGACTCGACCTCCGCGTTCGGCGGCATCGTCGCGCTGAACCGCACGCTCGACGCCGAGGCGGCGAAGGCCATCACCGAGATTTTCACCGAGGTCATCATCGCGCCCGACGCGACCGACGAGGCCATCCGGATCGTCGCGGCGAAGAAGAACCTGCGCCTCCTGCTCGCGGGCGGGCTGCCCGATCCGCGCGCCACCGGGCTGACGGTGAAATCGGTCGCCGGCGGCCTTCTCGTGCAGTCGCGCGACAACGCCACCGTCGACGGCATGGCGCTCAAGACCGTCACCAAGCGCGCGCCGACCGAAGCCGAGCTCGACGATCTGCGATTTGCCTTCCGCATCGCCAAGCATGTGAAGTCGAACACCATCGTCTACGCCAAGGATCGCGCCACCGTCGGCATCGGCGCGGGGCAGATGAGCCGGGTCGATGCGGCCCGGATCGCGGCGCGCAAGGCCGAGGACGCCGCGCGCGAATTGAAGCTTGCGACACCGCTCACGCGCGGATCGGTCGCCGCTTCCGATGCGTTCTTCCCGTTCGCCGACGGATTGCTGGTCGCAATCGAGGCCGGCGCCACGGCGGTGATCCAGCCCGGCGGCTCTATGCGCGACAACGAAGTCATCAAAGCCGCCGACGACCACAATGTCGCGATGGTGTTCACCGCCACGCGGCACTTCCGGCATTAAAGCGCGCATCCCTTCGATAGCATCGCATTGCTGCGTCACACGCGTTGCAATCAGCGCGCGTGTTGTTCCGCCCGCTGTTTCATGCATAGATTTTGCCGTGGGCTTCGGCTCACGGCGCGCTGCATAAGATGATCGCATCATCCACGCATGTTCTGACTCTATCGTCGGGGACCGATTCGATGACGATTGATCGCTATCGCACGATCTTTGCGCTGGGTCTTTGCGCCAGTGTCCTGGCGCTGCTTCCCGCCGGCCGAACGCACGCGCAAGATTACCCCGCGCGTCCGATCACCTTTGTCGTCGGATTCGCCGCAGGCGGTTTCGCCGACGGCGCCGCCCGCATCCTCGGCAACGAACTGGGCAAGCGCCTCGGCCAGAACGTGATTGTCGAAAATCGCGGCGGCGCGGGCGGCAACATCGCAGCGGCCGCCGTCGCCAAGGCCGCGCCCGATGGCTACACCGTGCTGATCTCGACGTCGGGGCTTGCGATCAACAGCACGCTGACCAAGAAAAGTCTCGGTTTCGCTGTGGACGATCTCCGAGCCGTCGCAGTGCCGGCCTGGGCGCCGGAAACGCTGTCGGTGCACTCCCAATCGCCGATCAAGACCCTCGCGGAGCTTGTCACATCCGCCAAGACCAAGCCGATCAGCTTCGGCAGCCCCGGCGTCGGCACCTCCGGACACATCGCCAGCACCTACTTCTTCAAGGCGCTCGCCAAGGTCGAGGCCGTCCATGTCCCGTTCAGGGGCGGCGCGCCCGCCGTCAACGCGGCGGCCGGCGGCCATATCGACGCGCTATCGGGCGCCGTGGCCGGATACGGCTCGCAATTCCAATCCGGGATCATCCGCGGCCTCGCCGTCGCGTCCGAGAAGCGAATGACCATGTTCCCGGACATTCCGACCTATGCCGAACAGGGCTATCCCCAAGTGGTCGCGGCGACCTGGATCGGCGTCTTCCTTCCGGCCAAGACCGACAACGCCATCGCGGAAAAGCTCAACAAGACGATCAACGACATCGTCGGCGACCCCGAGGCTCAGGCGCAGTTCAAGAAGCTCCTGGCCGAGGTCAAGCGCGACGACCTTGCCCATTCGTCAGCCTACTTCAAGAGCGAGATCGACCGGTGGGGCAAGATGATCGACACCATCGGGCTGACCCTGGACTGATTCACGACAGCACACCGAAGCGGATCTGGACATGGCTCGCGACCCGCAAGTCGATCTGATCTTCTCGCACTTCATTCCGCGCTACGAGGCCACCGGCGTCGACCCCAACGATCTTCGCGCGCTGATGCAGCGCATCGAGCGCTGGGACGATTGGTGCCGCCTCTGGTCCGAAGAGGGCGCACGCCACGAGGCGATGGGCCATGGGGCCCGCAAGGCCGGCTTCGAACGCACCGCGACTGAAGCTTTCGTTCGCGCATCCATCTATTATCACTACGGCAAGCACCTGTTCGCCGACCGGCCGGATGAGTTTCGCGCGGCCCATGACGCCATGCTGCGCTGCTACAGCGCGGCGGCGGCAGGCTTCGATCCGCCCATGGAACGGCTGGAGATTCCCTACCGGGGCGCGAAGATGGCCGCGTGGCTGCGCAAGCCGCGCGGCGTTGCCAAGCCGCCCGTCGCGATCATCCTGCCGGGCCTCGATGCCTGCAAGGAAGAGCTGCACGCCTGGGCAGACAGCTTCGTCGATCGCGGACTTGGGGCGCTGACGCTCGACGGGCCGGGCCAGGGCGAGACGTCATTTCATCTTCCCGTGACGCACGAGTGGGGGCCGGTGATCGGCGCCGTCATCGACATGCTGGAGCCGCGGGCGGACGTGGACGGCCATCGCGTCGGCGTCGTCGGGCAAAGCCTCGGCGCGCTCTACGCGCCGCTTGCCGCCGCCGGCGAGCCGCGCCTGAAGGCCTGCATCGCCAATTGCGGCCCGTTCGACTGGGGCGTCGTGCTGCCGAAAATGCCGAAGGTGTCGCAGGAGGTGTTCCGCGTGCGCTCGCACTCGCGCACCATCGAGGAGTGCCACGAGCGCGGCAAGGCGCTGACGCTCGAAGGGCGCGCCCAGAACATCCGTTGCCCGCTGCTGGTGGTGTTCGGCGCGGGCGACCGCTTGATCGCGCCGGAGGAAGGCGAGCGGCTGGCGCGCGCGGCCTCCGGGCCGTCGGAGCTGGTGGTCTACCCGGAGGGCAACCACGTCTGCTTCAACATCAGCTACAAGTTCCGGCCGTTGACGGGCGACTGGATGGCCAAGACGCTGAACGCCGCCTGATCGCGTTTCGCACGACGCCCCGCAGCCACGACGCGCGCAGCAACCCTACAATCGCAGGAATCCGTTCCGACATGGTCGATCCGAAAGCCCGCAAGATCCACGACGAGTCCATCATCGTCGAAGGCCATCGCGATTTGTTCGAAATGGTCCGCCTGATGGACGCGGGCCAGAAGTATCCGCTGCTCAACGTCACCTATCCGCGGCTCAAGCGCGCGAACATCTCGACCACGTTCTATTCGATCTGCGGCGACAGCGTGACCCACAGCCGCGGCACGCGGCAGTTCCTCAAATCGGCGCTCGAGAACATCGATATGCTGCGCGAGGAAATCGACGCCTCGAACGGCAAGATGAAGCTCATCCTGTATGGCGACGATCTTCCCGCCGCCCCATCGCCCGATCTTCTCAGCATTGTCATGAGCTTCGAGGGCGGGCGGCCGCTCGAAGGCCGCATCGAGAACCTGCGGAATTTCTACCGGCTCGGCCTGCGCTCGATGCAGATCACCTGGAACCTGCGCAACGAGCTGGCCGACGGCGTGAAGGAGGAGCGCACCGGCGGCGGCCTCACCCATTTCGGCGAAGCCGTGGTCAAGGAGATGGATCGGCTGGGCATGCTGATCGACCTCGCGCACATCTCGCGGCCCGGTTGGTTCGACGTGCTGGAGGTCGCTTCGGGCCCGGTCTGCTGCACGCATTCCAACTGCAAGAAGATCTACCACCATTTCCGCACCATCGACGACGAGCAGATCAAGGCGCTGGCGCAAACCGGCGGCGTGCTCGGCATCAACGCCATCGCAACGATGGTGTCCAAGGAGCCGACGCTCGACAAGCTTGTCGATCACATCAGCCATATCGCCGATCTCGTCGGCATCGACCACGTCGGCCTGGGCCTCGACTTCGTCAAGGACGATGGGCCGCTTTATCTCGAGGACGAGATTTTCGGCGTCGGCGAGAACCGGCTGATTCCGAATTTCGAGAACGAGGACGATCTCCCCAACATCACCGAATGCCTCGTCCGGCGCGGTTATAGCAGCGAGGATATCGCCAAGGTGCTGGGTGGAAACTTTCTGCGCCTGCTCAAGGCCGTGCTCAAGCCCAACGCCGCGCGGGACGTCGCGGGATAGAGCACGATCCCGAAAAGTCGAAACCGGTTCGCGTAAAGAAACGCGACAAAGGGGGAAAGCGTGGCCGTCAGGCTTTGGCCAGATCGCTCAACAGGCTTGCCGCGACGGTGAGCTTGGACAGCGTCAGGCCGGAACCCGCGATCTGGTGGATCGCGGCTCGAATGCGCTCGACCTCCGCCTTGCGCGGCGCGACCCAGGCCTCGACCGCGTCGGCGCCGGATTGTCCCGTCGTCACCATGAGCGCCGTCAGCCGGCACTCGGCATCGCCGATGGTGTCGAGCGCGCGATCGAGCGCGAGCCGGTCGAAATAGTCGGCGACCGCGACGTCGCGCGCCGCCGCCACCACGCGGCCGGCGCGGAAATAATCCTCCGCGGCAAAGTAAGTCGCGGCAACGGAGGCGATGGGCTTCTTCGTGCGGTCGGCTGTGAGCACGATATCGGGCGCAGCCGTCAGCTCCGGGATATCGGCGATGCGGCGCGCCAGATCGTCCGGCACGCCGGCGCGGGTCAATTCCGCCTTGCGCGCCTGCCGCGCCGCCGCGGCCTCCGCCGGCAGCACCTTGTCGAGCGCATCGGCCAGCGCCGCGATGCCCTTGCGATGGCGCGCGATGACGCCGGCGAGATCCTTCGACGGGTCGGTGTTGCGCAGGAACCAGACCATGCGGTCGAGCAGCATGTCCTGCACGGCAGCGTAAAGCCCAAGCTGCACCTTGCCCGGAATTTTGGCGTCGAGCGCGTTGATGGCGTCGTTCAGCGCCGGCATGTCGTAGCTGTCCCGCACCGCGACGAACGCGAACGCAACGCCCGCGGCCGAGGCTCCGGTCTGGTCGGCGATGCGCGCCACGAACGACGGGCCGCCGCGGTTGATGATCGAGTTGGCAAGCTGGGTCGCGATGATTTCGCGCCGCAGCCGGTGCTTCTCCAGCGCATCGGGAAACTTCGACGCGATCACATCCGGGAAGTAACGATTGAGCTCGCGGCCGAGATAGGGATCGTCCGGCACCGCCGAATCGAGCAGATCGGCGTAAAGCGACAGCTTGGCGTAAGCGAGCAGCACCGAGAGTTCCGGCCGCGTCAGCGGCGCCCGGCGGCGCGCCCGTTCGGCCAGTTCGGCATCGTCGGGCAGGAATTCCACGGCGCGATCCAGCTCGCCGCGCTGCTCCAGCGTCTGCATCAGCCGCTGCTGAAAACCCAAGTCCTCCAGGCCGCGCCGCTCGGCCAGCGACAGCGCCAGCGTCTGTAGGTAGTTGTTGCGCAGCACGAGCGCCGCGACCTCGTCGGTCATCTTGTGCAGCAGCGTGTTGCGCGCCTTGAGCGGCAAGCGCCCGTCGCGCACCGGCACGCTCAGCGCGATCTTGATGTTGACCTCGATGTCCGACGTGTTGACGCCCGCGGAATTGTCGATGGCATCGGTGTTGAGCCGGATGCCGCTCATCGCTGCCTCGATGCGGCCGCGCTGCGTCATGCCGAGATTGGCGCCTTCGCCGACCACCTTGACGCGAAGCTCCTTGCCGGCGATGCGGATCGGATCGTTGGCGCGGTCGCCCGCGGCGTCGTCGCCCTCGGTCGAGGCGCGGACATAGGTGCCGATGCCGCCGAAGAACAACAGATCGGCCGGCGCTCTCAGGATGGCGCCCATCACCTCCTGCGGCGTCGCCTTGGCCCTGGCGAAGCCGAGCGCCTTCTGCGCCTCCTTCGACAGCACGATCTCCTTGGCCGCGCGCGGAAACACGCCGCCGCCCTTGGAGATCAGCGCCTTGTTGTAGTCCTGCCAGCTCGAGCGCGGCAGGTCGAACAACCGCTTGCGCTCGGCGAAGCTTGCCTTCGGATCGGGATCGGGGTCGATGAAGATATCGCGATGATCGAACGCGGCGACGAGCCTCATCGTGCTCTCGCGCAGCATGCCGTTGCCGAACACGTCGCCGGACATGTCGCCGACGCCGACCGCGGTGAACGGCGTCTTGGCGATGTCCACGTCCATTTCGCGGAAATGGCGCTTCACCGATTCCCACGCGCCGCGAGCGGTGATGCCCATCGCCTTGTGGTCGTAGCCGTCCGATCCGCCGGAGGCGAAGGCATCGCCGAGCCAGTAGCCGTGCTGTGTCGAGATGTCGTTGGCGATGTCGGAGAACGTCGCCGTGCCCTTGTCGGCGGCGACGACCAGATACGGGTCGTCGTCATCGTGCCGCACCACGCTCTCGGGCGGCACCACGCCCTTGAGGTCAAGATTGTCGGTGATGTCGAGCAGCGTCGCCATGAACAGCTTGTAGGCGGCGACGCCCTCGGCATCGCGCACCTCGCGCGGCGCGCCCGCCGCCAGAAGCTTGGGCACATAGCCGCCCTTGGAGCCGACCGGCACGATCACGGCGTTCTTGACCTGCTGCGCCTTCACCAGGCCGAGGATTTCCGTGCGGAAATCCTGCGGCCGGTCCGACCAGCGGATGCCGCCGCGCGCCACCTTGCCGAAGCGCATGTGCACACCCTCGACGCGCGGCGAGTAGACGAAGATTTCGTAGAGCGGCGCGGGCTTGGGCATGCCGTCGAGCTTGCGGCTCGAGAACTTGATGGCGATCAGCGGCTTCGGCTGGCCGTCCTTGTCGCGCTGGTAGACGTTGGTGCGGATCGCCGACTGCACCGCGTTGACGAAATGCCGAACGATGCGGTCCTCGTCGAGGCTCTGCACCGCGCCGAGTGCCTCCTCGATCCCGGCCAGGATCGCCGCTTCTTGTTTCTGCCTATCCGCAGACGTTCCGGGACGGCCCGAAGGACCGGACCCGGAATCCAGACGCGAGCTCCGAGTCCGCCGCTGGATTCCGGGTTCGCGAACGTCGTTCGCGCCCCGGAATGACGCCGGCTCGAAGCGCGCGTGAAACAATTCGACGATCCTGGCGGCGAGGCCCGCATGCTTGCGCAGCGTCGCCCACATGTAATCCTGCGAATAGGGCACGCGGATCTGCCGCAGGAAGCGCGACAGCGCGCGGATCAGCGCGACGTCGCGCCAATGGAGCCCGCCGACCAGCACCAGCGCGTTGTAGCCGTCGTTCTCGGCCGCGCCGGCCATCACCGCAAGGAATGTCGCTTGCAGCGCGTCGGCGTCAAACGCGCCCGCCGCGCCGTCCGCCCGCTCCAGCACCATGTCATGCAGCCAGGCGTCGGGGCCGCCGGGCTGCTGGCCGGCGACCTCAAAGGTGCGCTCGTCGACGACCTTGAAGCCCATGTTTTCCAGCACCGGCACGCGCTCGGACAACGGAATCGGGCGGCGGTGGCTCCACACCTTGAGGCCGACGCTCGGACGCCCATCCTCCCGGCGCGGACGGAAACCGACGCCGAGCGGCCGGTCCGCCGACAGGCTTTCGATCACCGCGATATCGGCGACGGCCTCAGCCGGCGCAAAGAGATCGCGGTAGCCCTCGGGAAAGGCGTCACGGTAGCGGTCGAGCAACGCCCGCGCGGCGCCGGATTCGTGCGTCTCGGCCAACGCTTCGCCCAGCGCATCGACCCAGGTGCGGACGATGGCGCCGACCTTGCTCTCCAGCGTGGCGCTGTCGGGGTTGGGCGTCGGGCCGCCGCTGCGGCCGATGATGAAATGCACGCGCGTCAGCGGCGCGTCCTGGATGTACGGATAATAGGCGCTCAGATGGCCCTGGAACATTTCGGCAAGCGTGCGGCCGATCGCCTCGCGCACCTGGCCGCTGTAACGCTCGCGCGGAACGTAGACCAGCACGGAGACGAAACGGTCGAAGCGGTCGCGCCGCGCCAGCACGCGCACGCGCGGCCGTTCCTCGAGCTGCAGGATGCGCAACGCGAAGTGATAGAGCGTGTCCTCGTCGATCTGGAACAGCTCGTCGCGCGGATAGGTTTCGAGAACATTCACCAGCGCCTTGCCGGAATGCGTCTCGGGATTGAAGCCGCCGCGCGTGACCACGGCATCGACCTTGCGCCGCAGATACGGAATCGAACGGGTCGAGCGAATATAGGCGGTCGAGGTGAACAGGCCGACGATGCGGAATTCGCCGGCCGGTTTGCCGTCGGCGTCGAACCGCTTGACGCCGATGTAGTCGAGATAGACGCGCCTGTGCACGCGCGACTTCACGTTGGCCTTGGTGACGATCAAGGTCTTCGGTTCGTCGAAGAAGGCGCGCAGCTCCGGTGTTATCGTAACCACCTGGCCGCCACGCTTGAGCACAGGCACGTCGCCGCCGCGCAACATGCCGAGCCCGCTTTCCAGCACCGGCGCGAGATCGCGATCCTTGCCGGCGAGCGCGTAATCGCGCACGCCGAGCAGGGTGAAGTTGTCCGCGATCAGCCATTCCAGGAACTGAATGGCTTCGGCGATATCGTCCACCGGCACCGGCGGCGGATTCGCCTTCAATTCCTGGATGATTTCGTTGACGCGCGCGACCATCGCCCGCCAGTCGGCGACGCAAACGCGCACCTCCGCCAGCACCTGCTCCAGCGCGGTGACGATTTCGGCGCGGCGGGCATCGTCGTCGATGCGGGCAACGTGGATATGAATGACGCTCTCGCGCGGCTTGCCGGCCTTGTTTCCCGCCTGGGCCGGCGGCGATGAAAGACGCCCCGCCGCGTCGCGCTCGACCGCGAGGATCGGGTGCGCGACCAGCCGGACGACAAGGCCAAGCTCGGCGAGCTCCGCCATCACCGAATCGACCAGGAACGGCATGTCGTCGTTGACGATTTCGATCACGCTGATCGCGCGAAGCGTCTCGGCGTCCTTCGCCTTCGGCGTCGCGACGCGGACCTTGGCAACACCCCGCGCGCGATGCGCAAGGAACGTCCAGGCCTCGCGCGTCAATGCCGCGAGTGCCGCCGGTTCGTAGCCGGCGAGATCCTCGGGTGCGGTCTGGCCGAACAGCAGCGCGGCGAAATCGTCGGGCGCGCCGCCCTTGTCCGCGCGCAGCAACTCGGCCGCAGCGCCGATGCGAAGGCGTGCGGCGCGCTCTTCGCCGCTGGAACGATGAGCGATTTCTTCTTGTGTCATGGGCAAGATCAATCGCGGCAGAATCAATCGCGGCAGCTTCATCGACTGTAGCCGTTTCGCCGCCCGGCGGAAGGGTTGTAGGCTCGTATCCCCCATTATGCGGGAGGATGCGACGCCATGAAGAAACGCGGAAAGGCGAACAAAATCAAAGCGGAACGCAACACCCGCAAAGCCGTCATCACGACTTCGGGACAACAGGCCGCGCGCGACGACATCGACATCATCGCGCTCGCGCTCGATTCCGACGCACTTTCGGCGGACATGGAGGCCTACTTCGCCAAGTGCCGCGACAAGCTCGGCTTCGTCCCCAACGTGCTGTCGGCCTACGCCTTCGACAACGCCAAGCTCGAGGCGTTCGTCGGAATGTACAACGACCTGATGCTGGCGCCGTCGGGCCTCTCCAAGCTCGAACGCGAGATGATCGCGGTCGCGGTGTCGTCGGCCAACCGTTGCTACTATTGCCTCGTCGCGCATGGCGCGGCGGTGCGCGCGCTGTCCGGCGACCCGGTTCTCGGCGAGTTGATGGCGATGAACTATCGCGCGGCGCGGCTTTCCAAGCGCCAGCGCGCGATGCTCGACTTCGCCGTGAAGCTGACCGCGCAATCATGGTCGGTGGAAGAAACGGACCGCGAGGCGCTGCGCCGCGCGGGCTTCACCGACCGCGACATCTGGGACATCGCGGCCGTCGCCGGATTCTTCAACATGACCAATCGCGTGGCCTCGGCCACCGACATGCGGCCCAACAGCGCCTATCACCGGCAGGCGCGATGAGGCGCCGCGCGTCCTTTACTGCAGCTTGATGTCGTTCTTGCGCACGACCTCGCCCCATCGCGTCGATTCCGCGCGCATGAAGTCGGCGAATTCCTGCGGCGTGCCGCCCGAGGCCACCGCGCCCTGCTTGGCGAAATTCTGGTGCACGTCGTCGGCCTTGAGAATCTTCACCAGCTCGGCATTGAGCCGCTGCACCACGGCGGGCGGCAATCCGGCGGGCCCTTCAAGCCCGTACCACAGCGAAATCTCCATGCCCTTGATGCCGAGCTCGCCGAAGGTCGGAACGTCCGGCACGATCGGGTTGCGTTCGGCGCTTGCCGCCGCCAGCGGCCGGAGCTTGCCGGCCTGGATCAGCGACAACAGCGAGGGCACCGCATCGAACATGATATCGACGCGGCCCGCGCCGACGTCGATCACGGCGGGCCCGCTGCCGCGATAGGGAACGTGCAGCATCTTGATGCCGGCGACGTTCTGGAACAATTCGCCCGCCAGATGCGGTGCGCCGCCGTTGCCCGAGGAGGCGAACGACAGCTTGCCCGGATTGGCCTTGGCGTAGTCGATCACCTCCTTCACCGATTTCATCGGATGATCGGCGTTGATCGTCATCACCAGCGGCAGCTTGGCGATGAGCGTGATCGGCGTGAAATCCTTCACCGAGTCATAAGGCAGGCTGGTGTAGAGATGCGGCCCGATGCCGTGGGTGGTGATCGAGTTGAGCAGCAGCGTGTAGCCGTCCGGCGCGGACTTGGCGACGTTGTCGGAGGCGATGGTGCCGCTCGCTCCGCCGCGGTTGCTGATGACCACCGGCTGGCCCAGCGCGTCGGACAGCTTGCGTCCGATCAGCCGCGCGATGAAATCGGCCGCCCCGCCCGGCGGCACCGGCACCACCAGCGTGATGACTCTGTTCGGATAGGCTTCGGTCGTTCTGGTCTGCGCCTGCACCGGCGCGGTCGCGAACGCTGTCGCAATGAGAAGGCAAAGAGCAAATAGGCTTCGCATGGTCCCGCTCCCCGTCGTACACTCTCACGACGGCAAGCTTAGACAGTCCGACCGCCCTCCTCCAACGGCAAACTCAACGCCCAGCAGGATTTCGCGTTCATGCCTATCCGGCTCATGGAAAACTTCCGCGCGGTGTTTTACGCCCCGTACTATGCAACTTACGCGCTTGGTTTTTACGAACGCGAAGGCGTCGCGGTCGAGCTGATGACCTCGGACGCGCCGGGCGACGCCGTCCCCAAGCTGATCGACGGCAGCATCGACCTCACCTGGGGCGGGCCGATGCGGGTGATGAAGGCGCACGACCAGGACAAGCACTCGCCGCTGGTGAACTTCTGCGAAGTCGTGTGGCGCGATCCGTTCTTTCTGATCGGCAAACGCCCGGCCCGGCCGTTCCGCCTCGCCGATCTCGCCGCGATGCGCTTTGCCTCGGTGTCCGAGGTGCCGACGCCGTGGATGTGCCTGCAGCAGGATTTGCGCGACGCAACGCTCGACCCCGACACGCTGCCGCGGTTCTCCGATCGCGCGATGGCGCGCAACCACCATGCGCTGCGCGAGGGCGATCTCGATGTGATGCAGGCGTTCGAGCCGTTCGTCTCGATGGCTGAGCAGGACGGCGCGGGCGAGGTGCTTTACGCCGCGGGCGCGCGCGGGCCGACCGCCTACACCGCCTTCATCGCGACCCGCGAGGCTTGCGTGAAATACCGCGAGGAGTTCGCGGCGATGACGCGCGCGACGGCGAAGATGCTGGCGTGGCTTTACGCCAATCCGGCCGAGGATCTGGCGAAGGCGGTCGCGACGTTCTTTCCCGACGTGCCGCAGGACATTCTCGCGCGCGCGCTCGGCCGCTACAAGGACGCCGGCCTGTGGTCGCGCGACACGCGCATGAACCCGCAAGGCTTCGCACGCCTGGCGCAAAGCCTGCACTCCGGCGGCTTCATCGCGCGGATGCCGCCTTACGAGGAATGCGTCGAGCCTGTGCTCAACGAGATCAAGCCGACGAACTGACCGGGAAGCCGTCCATGTCCGACATGACCATCAAGGCCGTCCGCACCACGATGCTGCGCGTGCCGTGGCCGGATAATCCGTGGCTTAAGGGCCATCCCTTCGGCGAGGCGCGCAACCTCCTGGTGGTCGAGGTCGAGACGGCGGGCGGCATCGTCGGCATGGGCTATCTGTTCTCGTTCCGGCCGGGCTTGAAAACCATCGCCGCGGCGCTCGACGAAACCATCGTGCCGTTCGTGATCGGCCAGGACGCCACCGCCGTCGAGGGCATCTGGCGCGAGGCGTGGACGCGCACGGTGTCCTACAACCGCGGCGGCATCGTCACGATGGCGATGTCGGCGCTCGACATCGCGCTGTGGGACGCCATCGGCAAGCGCGCCGACATGCCGCTGCATCGGCTGTGGGGTCATGTCCGTTCCAGGATTCCCATCTACGGCTCGGGCTGCTTCCGCGGCTCCGGCGGCGACGGCATGATCGCCAAGGCGCTGCACTACAAGGCGCAGGGCTACAAGGCCATCAAGATGCAGATGGCGCACACCGACGACCTGCGCGGCGATGTCGATAACGTGCGACGGATGCGCGAGGCGCTCGGCCCCGACATCGCCATCATGATCGACATCAACCAGGGCTGGAGCGCGGACGTCGCCATCAGCCAGGGCCGCAAGATCGTCGATTGCGACATCTATTGGCTCGAGGAGCCGGTGCCCGCCGACGACTTCAAGGGCTATCGGCGCGTCGCCGAGGCGCTGCCGATCCGCATTGTCGGCGGCGAAACGCACTTCACCCGTTTCGATCTGCGGCCGTTCTTCGAGAATCCCTGCTGCCCGATCCTGCAGCCCGATCCGATGCGCGGCGGCTTCACCGAGCTGCGCAAGATCGCGACGCTGGCCGACACCTGGGGCCTGCAGATGGCTCCGCATCTGTTCCCGGAACTGAATGTGCAGGTGCTGGCCTCGATCCCCAACGGCGCGTGGATCGAGGATATGGGCGTGTCCTATGACCTGTTCGTCGATCCGGTGCCGATCAAGGACGGCTTCATCACCGCGCCGGAGCGGCCGGGCCACGGACTTGTGTTCAAGCCCGAGATCATGAAGGACTTCCGGGTGTGATAGAGGTCCGCGCGCTGCGATTTTGACCGAACGAACGAGACGATGACCTTTTTGACACGCCGCCAGTTTGTCGCCGGGCTGCTTGCCTCGAGCGCCGCGTTCCCCGCCTTCGCACGCGAGCCGTCGCCCTTCCCCGCGGTCGAAGCGGTCACCGCGCGCCACGGCATGGTGGTGGCGCAGGAGGCGCGCGCCGCGCGCATCGGCGCCGACATCCTCAAGCGCGGCGGCAACGCCGTCGATGCCGCCGTCGCCACGGGCTTTGCGATGGCGGTGACCTATCCGCGCGCCGGCAACATCGGCGGCGGCGGCTTCATGCTGATCCACCTGGCCTCGGGGCGCGACATCGCCATCGACTATCGCGAGACGGCCCCGGCCGCGACCACGCGCGAGACGTTCCTCAACGCACAGGGCGTGGCGGACCCGGCGAAGTCGCGCGACATCGGTCTGGCCGTCGGCGTGCCCGGCACGGTCGCGGGGCTGGCGCGCGCGCATAAGGCCTACGGCTCCGGCCAATTCACGCTGGCGCAACTGATCGAGCCCGCCATCGCGCTCGCCCGCGACGGCTTTCCGGCGGGCGACGAGTTCGACCGCACGTCGGAGACGGCGCTGAAGCGGCTGGCGCACTGGCCGTCGTCGGCCAAGATTTTCCTCAACGCCGACGGCTCGCTGATCGAGCGCGGCAAATTGTTCGTGCAGACCGATCTTGCCGCGACGCTCGGCACCATCGCGCAACACGGCCCGCGCGCGTTCTACGAAGGCCCCGTCGCCGACAAGATCGCCGGCGCCGTGCGCGTGGCCGGCGGCCTGATGACCGCCGACGATCTGAAGAACTACCGCGCGGTCGAGCGCAAGGCGCTGCACGGCAGCTATCACGGCTACCGCATCGTCTCGATGCCGCCGCCGTCGTCCGGCGGCGTGCTGCTGATCGAGATGCTCAACGTGCTGGAAGGCTTCAAACTGAAGAGGGACGATCCGGCGTCGATCCATCTCCTGATCGAGACGATGCGCTATGCCTATGCCGACCGCGCGCATCTCCTGGGCGATCCCGATTACGTCAAGGTGCCGATCAAGGGCTTGATGAGCAAGCGTTATGCCTCGGCGCTGCGCGCGCGCATCGACCGCGCCCGCGCCACGCCGTCGAGCCGGGTCCGCGCCGGCGAGCCCGCCGCCTTCGAGGGCAACAACACCACGCACTTCTCGGTGGTGGACCGCTTCGGCAACGCCGTCGCCAACACCTACACCTTGAACCTCAGCTATGGCGTCGGCCTCGTCGCGGAGGGCACCGGCGTGCTGCTCAACAACGAGCTTGACGATTTCGCCGCGGCCCCTGGCGCGCCCAACGCGTTCGGCCTGGTCGGCTTTGCCGCCAACGAACCCGGACCCAACAAGCGGCCGCTGTCGTCGATGACGCCGACCATCGTGCTCAAGCACGGCAAGCCTTTCGTCGTCACCGGCTCGCCCGGCGGCAGCCGCATCATCACCGCCGTGCTGCAGGTGGTGCTCAACGTCATCGACCATCACATGACGATCGCCGAGGCGGTGCAGGCGCCGCGCATCCATCATCAATGGCTGCCGGACGAGACGATGGTGGAGTCCGGCGTATCGGCGAAGACCGTCAAGGCGCTGGAGGCGCTCGGCCATCACGTGAAGGTCTGGCCGCCGTTCACCTCGGCCAACTCGATCATGGTGACGCCGCACGGCCTGATCGGCGCGGCCGACACCCGCACGCGCGGTTCGCTGGCGGCGGGTTATTGACGGCGGTTCAATCAACCCGTCAATGCGGACGGCGGGATTGCGAGCGACGCTCACGAGCGCGGAGGCCGTAAGCGGACGCCCCGCGCTGCCGTCGGCTGCTCAATTGGCCTTGGCCCCGGAGAACTTGACCACCTTGGCCCACTTCTCGGTGTCCGCGGCAATCAGCTTGCCGAAGTCGGCCGGCGACAAAGGCAGCGCCGTGCCCCCAAGGTCGGCCAGCCTCTTTTTGAATTCGTTATCGGCGAGGATCGTCTTCACCTCCGCGTTGAGCTTGTCGACGATCGCGGCCGGCGTGTTCTTCGCCGTCCCCAGGCCGAACCAGCCGCTCGCCTCGTAGCCCGGCACGGTGTCCGCGACGGTCGGAACATCCGGCAGCGTCGGCGAGCGCGCTGCCGTCGTGACGGCCAAGGCGCGGATCTTGCCGGCCCGGATGAGCGCGATCGAAGCCGGCAGCGCCTCGAACGTCACCTGCACCTGCCCGCCGACGAGATCGTTGAGAGCGGGCCCGCCGCCGCGATAGGGCACGTGCGTGAGGTTCACGCCGGTCATCATTTTGAACAGCTCGCCGGACATTTGCGCCAGCGTTCCGATGCCGCCCGACGCCATGTTGATCTTGCCCGGATTGGCTTTCGCATAGGCGATGAACTCGGCGACGTTCTTGGCGGGAAACGCCGGGTTCACCTCCATGACGTTGGGCGCGCTGGCGATGCTTGCGACCGGCGCCATGTCACGGATGAAATTGAAACTCAGATTGTCGTACAGCGATGCGTTGACGGCATTCGCCGTGTTGACGAGGAAGAGCGTGTAGCCGTCCGCGGGCGCCCGGATGACGGCTTCGGTGCCGATGTTGCCGCCCGCGCCCGGCCGGTTCTCGATGATGAACGGCTGGCCGAGCCGCTCCGACAGCCGCTGCCCGATCAGGCGCGCGGTGATGTCGCCCACGCCGCCGGCCGGAAAGCCGACGACGATCCGAACCGGATGGTCCGGATACGAAGCCTGGGCGAAACTCGATACGGAAAGCGCAGGCAACGCCGCCAAGCCGGCAAGCGTCGTCGCAAGCGTGGTCCCCAGTGCCGTCCGTCGCGTGAGTTTGCGCATTCGTCGCCCCCAAATGCCGATCGTGGAATTGCGAATGACAGCCCCGGGCCCGATGGCCCAAGACCTGACGGCCCGAAACCTGGATCGAAGCTGGACCGCAGAAAGCGTAACGCCTGGAACCGGCGGGGATCAAAAATTCGGCGAAACCTGCTCCGCATTCCGGAACAGCGCATAATGCAAGAGAAATGGAGGCCGGACCCTGGGATCGAACCAGGGCTAGAGAGTCTTGCACGACTCGTGCGTTTCCTCTCCGCCATCCGGCCGCTCGAGTTTTATCGTCCGGGTTTGGACCACACGCAATCGTGATATGAGCAGCCCCACCCCAACTTGGAGTTAGGGTTACGAACCTCTCAACGGCAGGAGGGATGCGATGGACAAAGGGGATCAGATGACCGGCCGCTTGATCGCCGCCGCGCGTGCCCTCGCGGGCGTCAGCCGCGCCGACCTGGCCAAGTCCGCCGGCATCGCGCCCTCGACACTCGCCCGCATGGAGGCCGAAGGCAGCGCCATCGTCCGGCCGGCCGCACCCGCCGACGCGCTTCGCCGCGCGCTCGAGAACTTCGGCGTGCAATTCATTCCCGAGGGCGACGGCATGGGGGCCGGCGTCCGCCTGCGCTTTATGCGCCAGGACGTGAAGCAGATCGGCCGCATGGAGGGCGAAGGCGGCCTCGTGCGCGAAGACGATGTGCCGTAAGTTGATTGCCAAGGCTTTGACTGCCAGGACTTTGATTGCCAGGACTTTGATTGCCGGCGCTTTGGATGTGCCGCGCATCGGCGGCCGGCCGCAAAGCGGCTGACATTGGAGCGGGCGAAGGGATTCGAACCCTCGACCCCGACCTTGGCAAGGTCGTGCTCTACCCCTGAGCTACACCCGCATCCGTGGGGGCGGCGAAAAGCCGCCGACGCCGTTCCTATAGCCAAAAGATTGACGACTTTGCAACGCGCAAACGGTTCGCCGGCAAACATTTCGGTCGCAGGCCGCGCCCTGCCTTCCCCAACCGTCTTGTTGCGGCCAAAATCGGAACCCCGCCGGAATCGACCATGAATCCATGCCCCTGACCCCCGACGAGCTTTTCGCCGCCCTGGACCGCCTGGGCATCGCCCATCCGACCGTCTCCCACCCGCCGCTGTTCACGGTGGAGGAATCGCAGAGCCTGCGCGGCACGATCCCCGGCGGCCACACCAAGAACCTGTTCCTGAAGGACAAGAAGGGCGCGCTGTTCCTCGTCACCGCGCTCGAGGACGCGGTCATCGACCTGAAGTCGCTGCACCGCCGGCTCGACGCCTCGGGGCGCTTCTCCTTCGGCTCGGCCGAGGTCATGGAGGAAACGCTGGGCGTCCGGCCGGGGGCGGTGACGCCGTTCGGCGCGATCAACGACACCCACGGCCGCGTCGCCGTGGTGCTCGATGCCACGCTGATGGAGCACGCGACCATCAACGCCCATCCGCTGGTCAACACCATGACCACCTCGATCGCGCGGGGCGACCTGGTGAGGTTCCTGGAATCGACCGGACATGCGCCGCGGATCGTCGGGGTATCGGAGCCGGCCGCCGAGCCTTGAGCCCGATTGCATTTGCCGCCGTACTTGCCCATTTAGTCGAGGAATGGAATTCAGGAACACGCCGGTCGGGGCGTCCCGGTTTGGGCACCAGGCGAGGAACGCATGACGATGTTGGATAGCGGGGGCGCGGCCGCGGCTGCGGAGGGTCTGATCAAGGAGACCTCGACCCAGGGCTTCGTGAAGGACGTGATCGAGGAGTCGAAGCGCCAGCCGGTGCTGATCGACTTCTGGGCGCCCTGGTGCGGACCGTGCAAGCAGCTCACCCCGATCCTTGAGAAGGTGGTCAAGGCCGCCAAGGGCAAGGTCAAGCTGGTCAAGATGAACATCGACGAGCATCCGGCCATTCCCGGCCAGATGGGCATCCAGTCGATCCCGGCGGTGATCGCCTTCGTCAACGGCCAGCCCGCCGACGGCTTCATGGGCGCGCTGCCGGAAAGCCAGGTGGCCGATTTCATCGGACGGCTCGCCAAGGGCGCGGTCGCCGGCGAGACGAAGGACCTTCTGGCCGAGGCCGACGCCGCGCTCGCGGCCGGCGATGCCGAGACGGCCGCGCACATCTATTCCGACGTGCTGGCGGAGGATGCCGCCAACCCCGCCGCGCTCGCGGGCCTTGCGCGTTGCCAGCTCGCCGCCGGCGCGATCGAGGATGCCAAGAGGACGCTCGACGCCGTACCGGAGGCCAAGCGCAACGATGCGGCGGTCGCCGCCGCCCGCGCCGCCCTCGAGGTGGCCGAACAGGCCAACTCGGTCGGCCCGGTCGCCGAGCTCGAGCAGAAGGTGCAGCAGAACCCGCTCGACCATCAGGCGCGTTTCGATCTCGCGGTGGCGCTCAACGCGGCGGGCCAGCGTTCGCAGGCGGTCGAGCACCTGATCGCCATCGTCAGGCGCGACCGCAAATGGAACGACGACGGCGCCCGCAAGCAGCTTGTGCAGTTCTTCGAGGCCTGGGGACCGACCGACGACGCCACGGTGGAAGGCCGCAAGCGGCTGTCGTCGATCCTGTTTGCCTGACGGCTGTCACCCGGCCCGCGCCAGGAGAGTGACGATGCCGACCAACGTCATCTATCGGGGGTCCGCGGACTTGCCCGAGATCATCCCGGTGTTTCCGCTGCCGGGCGCGCTGCTGCTGCCGCGCGGGCAGCTTCCGCTCAATATCTTCGAGCCGCGCTATCTGGCGATGGTCGACGATTCGTTGCGCGACGGTCATCGCCTGATCGGCATGATCCAGCCGGACCCCGCGCATTCCAGCTCCGGCAACGAGCCGGTGCTGTTCAAGGTCGGCTGCATCGGGCGCATCACGCAACTCGCCGAATCCGGCGACGGCCGCTACCTGCTGCAACTCACCGGGATCGCGCGCTTCCGCGTCGAGGAAGAGCTCAACGTCGCCACCGCCTACCGCCAGTGCCGCATCACCACCGTGCCGTTCGCCGACGATTTCATCGCGCGCAAGGGCGAGGACGAGGTGGACCGCAAGGCGCTGATCGAGGCGCTCTCGGCCTTCCTCAAGGCTAACAACCTCAAGACCGATTGGCAGAGCGTCGAAAGCGCGCCCAACGAGGCACTGGTCAATGCGCTGGCGATGATGTCGCCCTATGGCACCGCCGAAAAGCAGGCCCTGCTGGAGGCGCCGGACCTGAAATCGCGCGCCGAAATCCTGATCGCGGTCACCGAGATCGAGCTTGCCAAGAAAACCGCCGGCGGCGAGACGCCGCTGCAATAGCCTCCTGTCGAAACGCGCAACGGACATCCACGATGACGCAAACTCCCTCCGATCGCCCCGCCGAACGGGCCACCGCCGGCGTCGATCCCAAGCTTCTTGAAATCCTGGTTTGCCCGCTGACCAAGAGCACGCTGGAATACGACGCCGAGAAACAGGAGCTGATCTCGCGCGCCGCCAAGCTTGCCTATCCGATCCGCGACGGCATCCCCATCATGCTGCCTGAGGAAGCGCGGCGGCTGGATTGAACTTGATCCATCGGCCATCATCGCCGTCCGAAGAAAACCGGGGCAAGGCCGGGGGGAATCGCACATGCTGAAAATCTGGGGCCGCAACACCTCGTCCAATGTGCAGAAGGTGGTCTGGGCGCTGGACGAAATAAACGTCCCGTTCGAGCGCATCGACGTCGGCGGCGCATTCGGCAAGACCAAGGACCCATTCTATCTGGCGATGAATCCCAATTCGCTGGTGCCGACACTGGAGGAAGAAGACGGCTTCACCCTGTGGGAGTCGAATTCCATCGTCCGCTACCTCGCCGCCAAGCACGCCAGCCGCACGCTGGAGCCCGCCGACCTGAAGACTCGTGCGCGAGCGCAGATGTGGATGGACTGGCAGCTCTCGGTGATGGGCCCCGCCATCACGCCGGTGTTCTGGAATCTCATCCGCACGCCGCCCGACAAGCGCGACGCCAACGCCATCAAGGTCGGGACCGAAAAGACCTACGCCGCCGCCAAGACGATGGACGAGCAGCTCGGCCGCACCGCCTACGTCGCCGGCGAAGCCTTTTCCTACGGCGACATTCCCGTCGGCACGATGATCTATCGCTACATGCAGCTTTTCCCCGACCGGCCGCCGACACCGAATCTCGATCGCTGGTACGCGGCGATTGCTGAGCGCCCGGCGTTCAAGGCGCAGGTCGCAAGCGTGCCGATGACTTAGAGTCCTTCACCGTTTGATGGAAACGGTGAAGGACTCTGGGTCGTTGTTTAAACGCGTTTTCTTCACGCGAACCGGTATCCACTTCGCTCGAAAACGCTCTAGCGGCCGTTGAAAATTCGCCACCGTCATTCCGGAAACCGCCAAACGCGCGGTTATCCGGAATCCAGATGCAGATGCGTTGCATACCGCTGGATTCCGGATTCGCGCGCGCGTCGCGGACGGTCAGAGCAATTCGCCGCGCAGCAATCGCGGCACGTCGCCGGTGAGGCCCGCGGCCTCACGGATGAAGAAGTCCTTCAACCGCGGCGCGCGATCGACCAGGCCGAGCCCGACATCGCGCAGAATGCGAAGCGCGTCCGAGCGGTTGGAGAACAGCCGATTGAGCCCGTCCGTCGCCGCCCCCATCGCCACCGTATCGAATCGCCGCCAGCGCTGATAACGCTCCAGCACATCCGGGGCGCCGACATCGAGCCCGAGCCGCGCGGCATCGACGATCGCCTCGGCCAGCGCCGCGATGTCGCGCAGGCCGAGGTTGAGTCCCTGCCCGGCAATCGGATGGATCACATGCGCGGCGTCGCCGACCAGCGCCACGCGCTCGCCGACGAACGCCCGCGCCACCGCAAGCCCGAGCGGATAGGCGCGGCGCGGCCCGATCGCCTCGATCTCGCCGAGCTTGAGGCCGAAGCGGCGCTCCAACTCGTCGTGAAATTCGTTGTCGGGCAACGCGACGATGCGCGCGGCCTCGCGCTTTTCTTCCGTCCACACGATGGAGGAGCGGCGACCCTTGAGCGGCAGGATCGCGAACGGCCCCGCCGGCAGGAAATGCTCCTCGGCGCGGCCCTCGTGATCGCGCTCGTGCGCCACCGTCGTGACGATGCCGGCCTGATCGTAATCCCAGCGCACGCAGGAAATGCCGCAGGCTTCGCGGATCGCCGAGCGCGCGCCGTCGGCGGCGACAAGCAGGCGCGTCGCAATGGAGGCGCCACCCGAAAGCGCGACGTCGATCCCGCCGGAGGTCTGCTGAAAGCCCTTGATCGCTTCGGCACGCAGCGCGACGCCATCGGCCTTCGCCTGCGCCAACAGGGCATCGACCAGCGTCGCGTTCTCGATCATGTGGGCGAACGGCTCGCCCGGCGCGACCTCGCCCGCGAACGTCAGATACGCCGGCCGCATCGCGTCCGGCAGCCTGGAATCGGTGATGACCATGTCGAGGATCGGCTGAGCCTCATCGGCCACCGCCCCCCATACGCCGATCGTCTCGAACAGCCGGCGCGCCGCGGCCGCAATCGCCGACGCACGCATATCGCCCGCGTGCGCCTTGCCGAACGCGGGATCGGCGACGACCACCGAAAACGATTCGCCCAGCGCCTGGCGCAGCGCGACGGCGAGCGCGAGCCCGGCGAACCCGCCGCCGCCCACAACCACGTCGGCCTTCACTTGGTCGTTCATCCGCTGCCGCGCCGCCTCGAGAATGGGTGTAGTGTTGCAAGCATCGCAACGAGGGCGGTTATAGTCGCACCGTCGCGCTTTCGCGAATCCGCCCAATACCGTCCGGCCGTCTTCATGTCATCCGCCGTCGCAGAACTTCTCAAGACACTCGACCTCGAACCGCTGGAAGTGAACCTGTTCCGTGGCCGCAGCCCGCAGAACGGCTGGCAGCGCGTGTTCGGCGGGCAGGTGATCGGCCAGGCTTTGGTCGCCGCCACCCGCACCGTCGAAGGCGCGATGCCGCATTCGCTGCACGCCTACTTCCTGCTGGCGGGCGACCCCAAGGTTCCGATCATCTACGAGGTGGACCGCATCCGCGACGGGCGCAGCTTCTCCACCCGCCGCGTCGTCGCCATCCAGCACGGCCGCGCCATCTTCTCCATGTCGGTGTCGTTTCACGCCGACGAGCCCGGCCTCGACCATCAGGCCGCGATGCCGGACGTGCCGCACCCCGATACGCTGCCCGACGAGGCCGAAGTCCGCGCGAACATTTTGCCGCAGCTTCCCGAGGCGGTGCGCCGCTACTACGAGCGCGAACGGCCCATCGAGCTGCGACCGGTCGAGTTCGGCCGTTACGCCGGCAAGACCATCGAGGACGGACGGTTTCATGTCTGGATCCGCACCACCGGGCCGCTGCCGGACGATCCGGCGATCCATCGCTGCGCCTTGGCGTTCGCGTCCGACATGACGCTGCTCGACACCTCGCTCTTGTCGCATCGGCGCAGCGTGTTCGACCGCGACATCATGGCGGCGAGCCTGGACCACGCGCTGTGGTTCCACCGGCCGTTCCGCGCCGACCAATGGCTGCTCTACACCCAGGACAGCCCGAACCTGCATGGCGCGCGCGCGTTCTCGCGCGGCCTGATCTTCGCCGCCGACGGCACGCTGGTCGCCTCGGTGGCGCAGGAGGGGCTGGTCCGCGAGCGAAGGCCGGACGCCAAACCGGCGTGACCGCGCCCGTGTGTCGCTTAGCGGAACAAGGTGACGCTTAACGGAGCAAGCTCGCTGCCTAAAGCGCAGGCGATTGCCTACCGAAACAGCAGCGGCCTTGCTTAATTTTCCACCGGTTTGCCGATATCGTCGGCCCTCCCCCTGACGAGGGCCGCCCATGAAACTCGTGATCGCCATCATCAAGCCGTTCAAGCTCGACGACGTTCGCGATGCACTGACGGCGCTGGGCGTTCACGGCATGACCGTCGGCGAAGTCAAAGGCTACGGCCGGCAGAAGGGCCACACCGAAATCTACCGCGGCGCCGAGTATGCGGTGAACTTCCTGCCCAAGCTCAAGATCGAGGTCGCCGTCACCGACGACATGGAAGACCGCGTCGTCGCCGCGATCGGCACAGCCGCCAAGACCGGCCAGATCGGCGATGGCAAGATTTTTGTATGCGATGTCAGTCGAGCCGTCCGCATCCGTACGGGCGAAACCGATAACGACGCGCTCTGAATTGTTTCTCGATTGCCCTCGGGGAGGAAAGCATGATGAAGTCGGCGTTCGCGCGCATCGGCGCGCGAAGCGGTGCTGCGCTGTTGCTGGCGCTGCCCGCGACGGCGGCCCTCGCGCAAGCAGCGCAACCGGCGAAGATCGACGCCGCCGACACCGCCTGGATGATCTCGGCGACAGGCCTGGTGCTGATGATGAGCATCCCCGGCCTGGCGCTGTTCTACTCCGGCATGGTGCGCAAGAAGAACGTGCTGGCGACGATGGCGCAGACGCTTGCCGCCGTCGCCCTCGGCTCGCTCATCTGGGTCGCCATCGGCTACAGCCTGACGTTCACCGGCGAGGGCGCGTTCCTCGGCACGGTCGAGCGCACGATGCTGCATGGCATGGGGCTGGAGACGATCAGCCCGTTCGCCAAAACCATCCCCGAATCCGTGTTCATGCTCTACCAGATGACGTTTGCCGTCATCGCCGCCGCGCTGGTCGCGGGCTCGGTCGCCGACCGCATGCGCTTCTCGGCCTACCTGTGGTTCGTCGCCGGCTGGATGCTGCTGGTCTATGCGCCGATCGCGCATTGGATCTGGGGTGGCGGATTCCTGGCCACGGCCGGCGCGCTGGATTTCGCCGGCGGCGCGGTCATCCATCTCAACGCCGGCATCAGCGGATTGGTGGCCTGCTATGTGTTGGGACCGCGCCGGGGCTTCGGCACCGACAATCTCGCGCCTTACGACCTGTCGCTCGCGGTGATCGGCACCGGCCTCCTGTGGGTCGGCTGGTTCGGCTTCAACGGCGGCTCCGCGCTCGGCGCCTCGCCGCGCGCGGGCTTCGCCGTGCTGGCGACCCATCTCGCGGCCTGCGCCGGCGTGCTGACCTGGATGGCGTTGGAGTGGTGGGACCGCGGCAAGCCGTCCGTGCTCGGCATGATTTCCGGCGCCGTCGCGGGGCTCGGCACCATCACGCCGGCCTCGGGCTTCGTGCTGCCCTGGCATGGCATCGTTATCGGCGTCGTCGCCGGCGCGGCCTGCTATTGGGCCTGCACGCGGCTGAAGAATCGCTTCCGCTATGACGATTCGCTCGACGTGTTCGGCGTGCACGGCGTCGGCGGCGCGCTCGGCACGATCCTGGTCGGCGTGTTCGCGACCGCCGCGGTCGGCGGCACGTCGGGGCTCCTGGAGGGCAACGCCTGGCAACTCCTGATCCAGCTTTACGCCGTGGCTGCCACTCTCGCCTGGTCCGGCGTCGTCACCGCCGCCCTGCTCAAGGCCATCGGCGCGGTCCTGCCCTTGCGGGTGCGCGACGAGGACGAGCGGATCGGCCTCGACATCGCGCTCCACGGCGAGTCGCTGCAATAGAGCATAACCCCGAAAACCGGGGCCGGTTTTCGGGTAAGACCCTGCTCAATCAAAAGAATAAGCGACGGCCGAGCCCCGCTGACCATTATTTGAGCAAACGCCAGCGGGTCGCGCGGCTGCTGATTAATTCATTTGCAGTCGGCTCGCCCGATGGCAGACCAGGCACGCGCATCGGCGAAAAGTAAAGCGATCCCAATCTGTTACGAAGGCCCGGTCAATTGGCACGGGGCTTGAATTCCTCCCGTATGCAGCAGGCCGCGCGATCTGAGGGCCCGTGCCTGCCGCCAAACCGCCCGGCGTCGCCGTCGGGCCTCAACGCGGGGGATCGAATCCATGACCACCGAGGCCATGAAAATGGTGATGGCCGTCATCAAGCCGTTCAAGCTTGATGACGTTCGCGACGCCCTCACCGCGGCAGGGGTGCACGGGCTGACTGTCACCGAGGTGAAAGGCTACGGCCGACAGAAAGGCCACACCGAAATTTATCGCGGCGCCGAATACGCCGTGAGCTTCCTGCCGAAGATCAAGATCGAGGTCGCCGTGCCGAGCGATCAGACCGACCGCGTGGTCGAGGCCATCGCCGCAGCCGCCAAGACCGGCCAGATCGGCGACGGAAAAATCTTCGTCACCGACATCAGCCACGCCGTCCGCATCCGCACCGGCGAAACCGACGGCGCGGCGCTGTGACCCCGCGCGCATCCCAGTTCGCGAACAGGAGTTCGACCATGACATCGAAAACGTTCATCGGCGCGGGGGCGGCGGGGCTGACGGCGCTCGCTCTTGCTCTGCTCTCGAGCGACCCGGCGCTGGCGCAGGCCGCGCCGGAGATCGTCGTCAACAAGGGCGACAACGCCTGGATGATGACATCCACCGTCCTCGTGCTGCTGATGACCATTCCCGGTCTTGCGCTGTTTTACGGCGGCCTCGTGCGCTCCAAGAACATGCTCTCCGTGCTCACGCATGTGTTCTACACGGTGTGCGTCGTCACCTTGATCTGGGTGATCTACGGCTACAGCCTCGCCTTCACCGGCGGCTCGTCGTTCATCGGCGGGTTGGATAAGGCGTTCCTGCGCGGCGTCACCGCCGACTCGAAGGCCGGCACCTTCTCGGTCGGCGTCAACATCAGCGAATACGTCTACATCTGCTTCCAGATGACGTTCGCCGCGATCACGCCCGCGCTCATCGTCGGCGCCTTCGCCGAGCGCATGAAGTTTTCCGCGGTGGCGCTGTTCGTGCCGCTGTGGGTGACGTTCGTCTATTTCCCCATCGCCCACATGGTCTGGTACTGGGCCGGCCCCGACGCCATCGACGCCGCCGCCAAGGCGGTCGCCGCCGCAACGACCCCGCAGGCCAAGGCCAACGCCCAGGCCGCGCTTGACGCCGTGCTCGCCGACGGCGGCAAGGTGTTCCTGTGGGGCGCCATCGACTTCGCCGGCGGCACCGTCGTGCATATCAACGCCGGCATCGCCGGACTTGTCGGCGCGCTCGTCGTCGGCAAGCGCATCGGCTACGGCAAGGAGCTGATGGCGCCGCACTCCCTGGTCATGACCATGATCGGCGCATCGCTGCTGTGGGTCGGCTGGTTCGGCTTCAACGCCGGCTCCAATCTCGAAGCCACCGGCGGCGCGCCGCTCGCGCTCATCAACACGTTCGTCGCTACCGCCGCCGCGGCACTGTCGTGGATGTTCGCGGAGTGGCTTTTCAAGGGCAAGCCGTCGCTGCTCGGCATCCTGTCGGGCGGCGTCGCCGGTCTTGTCGCCGTCACGCCGGCGTCGGGCTTCGCCGGTCCGATGGGCGCGCTCGTGCTCGGCCTGATCGCCGGCGTCGTCTGCCTGTTCTTCGTCGCCACCGTGAAGAACGCGCTCGGCTATGACGACGCCCTCGACGTGTTCGGCGTGCACTGCATCGGCGGCATCGTCGGCGCCATCGGCACCGGCATCCTGGTCGCGCCCGCCCTCGGCGGCTCGGGCATCATGGACTACACCACCGGCAAGATCGCCGACTACGATTTCTGGACGCAGATCGTGGCGCAGTGCAAGGCGGTGGCGCTGACGCTGGTGTGGTCCGGCGTCGGATCGCTGATCCTCTACAAGGTGGTCGATATGACCGTCGGCCTGCGGCCGAAGCCCGATCAGGAACGCGAGGGCCTCGACCTCACCGATCACGGCGAGCGCGCCTACAACATGTGATCGCGAACACCAGCCGAGGCGGACACCCGGCAACCGCCTTGCTCGTGGAGAGGCCTCGGTCGCAAGACCGGGGCCTCTCGACGTTTCGGCGTCACGATTCGGATTCGACCGGCTCGGCTTTGCGCTGCGCGCGCCGCGACAGCATGTTGAGCGCCTCGATCGCGGTGGCAAACGCCATCGCCGCGTAGACGTAGCCCTTGGGCACGTCGGCGCCGAAGCCTTCGGCGATCAGCGTCATGCCGATCATGAGGAGGAAGCCCAGCGCCAGCATCACCACCGTGGGGTTGGCGTTGATGAAGTTGGCAAGCGGGGCTGCCGCGAACAGCATCACGGCGACCGCCACGACCACCGCGATCACCATCACCGGGATGTGCGGCGTCATGCCGACCGCGGTGATGATGCTGTCCACCGAGAACACCATATCGAGCACCAGGATCTGACCGATCACCGCGCCGAACGACGCAACTCCGCTTCCCATCTCGAACATGTCCGGCCCGTGATTGGGATCGACGCGATGATGAATCTCGGTCGTCGCCTTCCACAGCAGGAACAATCCGCCGGCGATCAGGATCATGTCGCGCCAGGAGAAGCCGTGATCCATGACGCTGAACACCGGCGCGGTCAGCTTGGCGATCAGGGCCACCGTGCCGAGCAGCGCGAGCCGCAGGATCAGCGCCAGGCCGATGCCCAGCCGCCGCGCCCGGCCGCGCTGCTCCGGCGGCAGCCGGTTGGTGACGATGGAGATGAAAATGAGGTTGTCGATGCCGAGCACGATCTCCATCGCGATCAGCGTGGCCAGCGACGCCCAAACGACAGGATCGGCCGCAAGAACGGCCAGCTCGGCGGGAGCGAATGGATTCATGATGCGAACCTTCCGTGTGCGAACCGTCTGCGGGGGCCGCGGCAAAGCTGCGAAACCCGGCAGAGGTCCGACATCGCGGATGGGATCACCCGCCAGAGGGGCCCGGACCTGATGGGCGGAAAGCTAGGGGCGGGCGGCCCGCCGCGCAACCCCCGGCGGCGCGCGCATCCTGGGGTTGAATCACCGCTGAATCTCATCATCGGGCGCGTGGCGGGAGGACGCCGGATCGGCGCGGGCAGGCAAAGCAAACGAGCCGGCCACCGGGAATCCCGCAAGGGGCTGGCGCGGGCGGCCGCCGATGGTTAATCACGCCTTAACCTCGCCGCCCCTATGGTGGCGGAACGCCTTGAACGGCGGGCATTTCCGCCGCGTGCAACATCCATGACCGCTGCCGCCCCGAACGCATCGTCCCCCGCCGCCGCCCAGGCCGAAGGCCGCTCGCCCTTCGTGCGGCTGCACGAACTGCTGGCCGGCATCGAGCCGGGCAAGCCCGCCATCAATCTTTCGGTCGGCGAGCCGCAGCACCCGATCCCGCCGTTCGTCGGGCCGATTTTACAAGCGCATCTCAAGGACTTCGGCCGCTATCCGGCCAACAAGGGCACCGACGGATTCCGCAAGGCTGCGGCCGGCTGGCTCGAGCGACGCTACGCGCTGCCTCGGCCATTGGACCACGAAACCGAGATCATGGTGCTGAACGGCACCCGCGAGGGCCTGTTCCTCGGTGCCATCGCGGCCAAGCGTTACGTGCCGCCGCGCGCGGGCAAGCCCGCGATCCTGCTGCCCAATCCGTTCTATGCCGCCTACTCGGCCGGCGCGACGGCGGCCGACTGCGAGCCGGTCTACCTGCCGACCACGCGGGCCACGGGCTTCCTGCCCGATCTCGACGCGCTCGACGAGGCGCTGCTCAAGCGCACCGTCGCCTTCTACATCGCCTCGCCGTCGAACCCGCAAGGCGCGGTGGCCGACCAAGCCTATCTCGCGCGGCTTGCCGCGATGGCGCAACGCTACGGCTTTCTGGTGTTCGCCGACGAATGCTATTGCGAGATTTATCTCAACGGCGAACCGCCGCCGGGCATGTTGCCGGCGGCGGGACCGGACTTCGCCAACGTCGTGGTGTTCCACTCGCTGTCCAAGCGCTCCAACCTGCCGGGACTGCGCGTCGGCTTTGCCGCCGGCGACCGCCGATTCCTCACCCGCTATCTCGAGCTGCGCAACATCGCCGCGCCCCAGGTGCCGGTGCCGGCGCAAGAGGTTGCGATCGCCGCTTACGGCGACGAAACCCACGTCGAGAAGAATCGCGAGCTTTACGTCGCCAAGTTCGATCTCGCCGATCAGATCATCGGGGACCGTTACGGTTATAAGCGGCCGCCGGGCGGCTTCTTCCTCTGGCTCGATGTCAGCGCGCATGGCGGCGACGAAGCGGCCGCGACCAAGCTTTGGCGCGAAGGCGGGTTGCGTGTCATTCCGGGGCAATATCTCGCGCGCGACGGCGCCGACGGATTGAATCCGGGTCTTGGCTACATCCGCGTCGCGCTCGTTCAAGACAAGGAGATCACCGCCGAGGCGTTGCACCGCATCGTGTCCGTGCTCGGCTAAAACCCGACTCCATCGTATCCCTTGCATATCCCTTGCGTCAGACGAGAGGCTTTTGGACTGAGATATGGCAGCAATCGACCGCGGCGTGGACCTTGCGAACTGGTCGGACGATCTGCGTGGCCTGATCCGGCGGCGCGTCTGCGAAAGCGGCGGCCTGGTCCTGATCGCGCTCGCCGCCGTCATGGCCCTCGCGCTCGCCACCTGGTCGGTGCAAGACCCCTCGCTCAGCCACGCCACCGACGCGCCGGTGCGCAATCTGCTCGGCACGCCGGGCGCCATCGGGGCCGACTTGCTGATGCAATTGTTCGGCTTGGCCTCGACCGTGTTCGTGCTGCCGGTCGCGGTCTGGGGCTGGCGCATCACCACCCATCGGCCGTTCGATCGCGAATGGATGCGGCTTGGGTTCTGGCTCGGCGGCTCGGTGTTCGCGGCGGGCTTCGCCGCCTGCCTGCCGCGCAGCGACCACTGGCCGCTGCCGGCCGGCCTTGGCGGCGTGATCGGCGACGCGATGCTGCGCCTGCCGGCGCTGGTGTTCGGCTCGCTCGGCAGCGCCGCCATCCTCGCCGCCGCCGCGGTTTTCGGCCTCTGCACGCTGGCGATGATCGTGGTCGCGACCGGCTTCGGCTATCGCGATCCTGGCGCCGACGATGCCGACGAGCGTCCGGCCAAGCGCACGTCCCGCGATGACGACGATGACGAAGAAGGGGATGACGTTGGGCGCACCTCGATCTCGCTCGGCTGGCTGGTGCACGCGGTGCTCAGCCTCAAGGCCCGCGTGCTGCGGCTGGTGACGCGCCGTTCGGCGACGCTGGCGCCCAAGCCGCGTTCGCGCCGCGCGCCGACCCCGGTGGTGTCGCCGCACGACCGGATCGAGCCGCGCATGGATAGCCCAAGCATCGCCGATTACGAGGACGAAGAAGACGAGGTCGAGGACGACGAGCCCGAGGAGGAGGTCGCGCCCGCGCGCGCCGCGCGCAAGCCGGCGAAGCCCCGCGCCGGCCGGAAGTCGAACGGCGGCTATCAACTGCCGGAGCTGTCGCTGCTCGCAGCGCCGAAAGCCTCCGACCGCTTCGCGCCGAGCCAGGAATCGATTCAGGAGTGCGCGCAGTCGCTCGAAGGCGTGCTGCAGGATTTCGGCGTGCGCGGCCAGATCATCAATGCGCGGCCGGGCCCCGTGGTGACGCTGTACGAACTCGAGCCCGCGCCCGGCATCAAGTCGTCGCGCGTGATCGGCCTGGCCGATGACATCGCCCGCTCGATGAGCGCGCTCTCCGCGCGCGTCGCGGTGGTGTCCGGCCGCAACGCCATCGGCATCGAGTTGCCCAACGACAAGCGCGAGAAGGTCTACTTCCGCGAAATGCTGGCCTCGAAGGAATATGCCGAGACGCCGGCGCGCCTCGCGCTATGCCTCGGCAAGACCATCGGCGGCGAGCCGGTGGTGGTCGATCTCGCGCGCATGCCGCATTTGCTGATCGCCGGCACCACCGGCTCCGGCAAGTCGGTCGCCATCAACACCATGATCCTGAGCCTGCTCTACCGGCTGACGCCCGAGCAATGCCGGCTGATCATGGTCGATCCGAAGATGCTCGAGCTGTCCGTCTACGACGGCATTCCCCATCTGCTGACGCCGGTCGTCACCGATCCGCGCAAGGCGGTGGTCGCGCTGAAATGGGCCGTGCGCGAGATGGAGGAACGCTACAAGAAGATGTCGAAGCTCGGCGTGCGCAACATCGACGGCTACAACGCCCGTCTCGCCGAGGCCAAGGCCAAGGGCGAAACGCTGTCGCGTACCGTCCACACCGGCTACGACAAGGAATCCGGCGAGGCGATCTACGAAAAGGAAGAGCTCGACCTCGAGCCGTTGCCCTATATCGTCATCGTCGTCGACGAGATGGCCGACCTGATGATGGTCGCCGGCAAGGACATCGAAGGCGCGGTGCAGCGTCTCGCGCAGATGGCGCGCGCCGCCGGCCTGCATGTCATCCTCGCGACGCAACGCCCGTCGGTGGACGTCATCACCGGCACCATCAAGGCCAACTTTCCGACGCGCATCTCCTTCCAGGTCACCTCGAAGATCGACAGCCGCACCATCCTTGGCGAGCAGGGCGCCGAGCAGCTCCTGGGCCAGGGGGACATGCTCTACATGGCCGGCGGCGGACGCATCAGCCGCGTGCACGGCCCGTTCTGCTCCGACGAGGAGGTCGAGAAGGTGGTGCGGCACCTCAAGTCGCAGGGCTCGCCGCAATACCTCGAAGCCGTCACCACCGCCGAAGACGAAATGGTGGACGACGACGGCAATCCGGTGTTCGACGCCACCAGCATGGGCGCGACCGGCGACGCCACCGATCTCTACCGGCAGGCGGTGCAGATCGTCACACGCGACAAAAAGGCCTCGACCAGCTACATCCAGCGCCGCCTGCAGATCGGCTACAACCGTGCGGCCTCGATCATGGAGCGGATGGAGCAGGAAGGCATCGTCGGCCAGGCCAATCACGCCGGAAAACGCGAAATCCTGGTTGGCCAGGAAGAACACGAGAAGTATTAAGAATCGCGGGCCGACGAGGGTCGCGAAATCGCCACAGCCCCGGCCTAGGCCACGTCGGGGACAATCCGGGACGGTCAGGCGGAGCACGTTTATGGGAAGCCGAAGTGCCATTCTTACGGCGGTTCTTGCGGCGTCGCTGTCATGCCTGGGCACGGGTCTGGGCGCGATGACGGCAAGCGGCGTCGCCGCGGCCCAGGGCGTGCCGTTGCCGGTCCCCGCGCCGCAGCCCAAGTCCTTCGAGCGCCCCGCCCAGCGCCCCCCGGCGGGGACGCCCGCAAGCCCCGCCCAGCAGCAGGCCGCCAATCCGGCGGCCGGGCAGCAAGCGGCGAGCGGCTTCCCCTCGATCTTCCCCAAGCCGCCGAACCTGTTCGGCAAGTCCGGCGCGGCCACCGCCTTCGACGCCAAGCAGCGCGAACTGGCCGAGCGCGTCAGCGCCTACCTTTCCGGCGTGCGCCAGCTTCACGGCAACTTCGTCCAGGTCGGCCCCGACGGCAGCAAGTCCGAAGGCGAGTTCTTCATGCAGAAGCCGGGCAAGGTCCGGTTCGACTACAACCCGCCGAGCCCGATCGAATTGATCGCCGACGGCCAGTCGGTCGTGGTGCGCGACCGCAAGCTCGCCACGCAAGACCTCTATCCGCTGTCGCAAACGCCGCTGCGCTTTCTCCTGTCCGACCACATCGACCTGCTGCGCGACACCAATCTCGTCGGCGTCTACGCCGATGACGTGTTCGTCACCGTGGTGATCGAGGAGCGCCAGATTCTCGGCGGCACGCACCGCGTCATGCTGATGTTCGGCGCGCAGGACTACCAGCTCCGGCAATGGACCGTGACCGATCCGCAGGGCTACGACACCACGGTCGCGGTCTACAATCTCGACACCAAGCAGGCCGCCGATCCGAGCATGTTCCGGATCGACTACACGCGGAACATCCAGTAGCCGACAAGGCCGGGCCACTCTTGGCGGCGGGTCTTTCTCGTTTATATCATCGTCGTGACCGCGACGGCGGAGCACGACCGTCGTGCTGATTCATAGGCATCATGCAGATCAAGCTCAGCACCTGGAACATCAATTCGGTGCGGTTGCGCATCGACCTGGTGGCCAAGTTCATCAAGTCCGTGCGGCCCGACGTGCTGTGCCTGCAGGAAACCAAGTGCCCCGACGACGCCTTTCCGCTCAAGCGCTTCAAGCGCCTCGGCTATGAGCACATCGCGCTGAACGGCCAGAAGGGCTACCACGGCGTCGCCGTGATCTCGCGGCTGCCGTTCGACTCGCACACGGTGAAGGCCTATTGCGGCAAGACCGACTCGCGTCATGTCGGCGCCGTGCTGGGCGAGAAGGCGGGCCTGCGCGACCCGCTCACCGTGCATAATTATTACGTGCCGGCCGGCGGCGACGAGCCCGACCCGGCGATCAATCCCAAATTCGCGCACAAGCTCTCGTTTCTCGACGAGTTGCGCGAATGCCCGCACATGCTGCCCTCGCGCGACCAGCGCTCCATCGTGGTGGGCGATCTCAACGTGGCGCCGCTCGAATGCGACGTCTGGAATCACAAGGCGCTGCTCAAGGTGGTGTCGCACACACCGATCGAATGCGAGAAACTCGTTGCCGCGCAGCAGGCCGGCAGCTGGATCGACGTGGCGCGCACGTTCGTGAAAGAGCCCGAGAAGCTTTTCACCTGGTGGAGCTACCGCTCGCCGGATTGGGCCACGGCCGACAAGGGCCGCAGGCTCGACCATATCTGGGTGTCGCCGGCGCTCGGTGACCGTCTCGCCGCGATCAAGGTGACGAAAGATGCCCGCGGCTGGGAGCGGCCGTCCGACCACGTCCCGGTCACGGTGACGCTGGACGTTTAGAGCGTTTTCGAGCGACGTGGATACCGGTTCGCGTGAAGAAAACGCGTTTAAACAACGACCTAGAGTCCTTCACCGTTTCCATCAAACGGTGAAGGACTCTGGCGATCAACCGCGGTCCGGCGCGGCGCTCGTATCGAGCAGCGCGCGCACGTCCGACAGGTCGTTCAAGGCTTCGTGCGCGCGCGCCACGATCTGGTCGCGCAGGATGTAGGCGGCTTCCGGATAGCCTTCCAGCATCTTGAGGAACAGGCTGCGGGAAATGCGGATCACGGTCGAAGGCTCGCGCGCGGTCGCCGTCGCCGGGCGCTTCGTCTCCGCGATCAGCGCCAGTTCGCCCAAGAGCGTGCCCGGCCCCGCGACGACGGCGCTGCCGGATTTGCCCTCGGGTTCGAGATCGAACGAGCCTTCCTGGATGATGTAGCCGCAGTCGGTGGCGTCGCCGGCGCTGAACAGCTTCTCGCCCTCGTGGACGTAGCGACTCTCCGCGCCGATGGCGAGAATGCGCAGCGCCGTGCGGCCGAGCATGCGCAACGTCGGCACCCGTTCGATGAAGGCGATGTCGTCCTCGATGCTCACGGCGCGCGTTCTGTCGTCTGGCGCACGTTCGGATGGCGCATGATCGGCCGGGACCCCCTGTCCATGTTCGGCATCATGCCCCGTCAGGGCACGAGCTTGTAGCCCCCGGCGTCGGTGACCAGGATCGCCGGACTGGCGGCATCCTGTTCGACCTTCTGCCGCAACCGATAGACATGCGTCTCGAGCGTGTGCGTGGTGACGCCGGAATTATAACCCCAGACCTCGGCGAGCAGCGTCTCGCGCGACACCGACTTTTGTCCGGCGCGATAGAGATAGCGCAGGATCGCCGTTTCCTTCTCGGTCAGCCGGACCTTGTTGCCCTTGGGGCCGGTGAGCAGCTTCGAGCTCGGCCGGAACGTATAGGGACCGATGGTGAAGACGGCGTCCTCGCTCGCCTCGTGCTGCCGCAACTGGGCGCGGATGCGCGCCAGCAGCACGGCGAAGCGGAAGGGCTTGGCGATGTAATCGTTGGCGCCGGACTCCAGGCCGAGAATGGTGTCGGAATCGGTGTCGTGCCCGGTCAGCATGATGATCGGCGCCTTGAAGCCGCCCTTGCGCAGGATGCGCACCGCCTCGCGGCCATCGACATCGGGCAGCCCGACATCCATGATGACGAGATCGACCTGGCCGGCCTTGGCGGCCTGCACGCCCTTGGTGCCGGTGTCGACGGCTTCGGCCTCGAACTCGTCGTGCAGCAGGAGCTGCTCGACCAGGGCGGTCCGCAATTCGGCGTCGTCGTCAACGATCAATATCTTGCGAGTGCTGGGCATTGTTATCCGAATCTCGCGCTAGGTTGTGACCCAACGGCGCCGAATCACCCCAACGCTTGGTTTTCCGCTTGGACGCAACCGTGTCCGAAATCCCGGTTTCCACCCCAAATCAGCCCGAAAACAGGCTTTTCGAGGCCGCGCCCAAAGGCGTGACCGGACGGCTTCGGCCGAAGTAGAGCATTCAGGGGCAAAAGAGCAAGCACCTTCAATCCGATCGGACGCCATCGCGGACGCCATGCGCAAAACCACCCTCGACACCCTTTTCGTTCGCGCCCGGCCGGGCCGGTCCACCCAAGGCTTTCTCGTGGCCGGCCCTCTGGCGCTGCCGGTGGCGCTGGGCCGCGGCGGCATCCGCGCCAACAAGCGCGAGGGCGACGGCGGCACCCCGCGGGGCGCCTTCCGGCTGCGCCGCCTGTGGTGGCGGGCCGACCGGACCCCGCGGCCGCCGACCCGGCTGCCGGCACGGCCGATCCGCGCCGACGACGGCTGGTGCGAGGACCCCCGCGACCGCCGCTACAACCGGCCGATCCGGCTCGCCCCCGGCGCGGCGGGCGACCGGCTGCGGCGGGCCGACCATCTTTATGACTTCATCATCGAGCTCGACCACAACACCCGCCCGCGCATTGCCGGGCGCGGCAGCGCCGTTTTCGTCCACGCGGCACGGCCGGGCTTTTCGCCGACAGCAGGGTGCGTGGCGCTCAAAACAGATGCGCTGCGCCGCCTGCTCGCCAAGCTCGGACCGCGCACGCGGATCGTGATCGGCTGACCATTCGGGCCGGCCGTCACGTCGGGCCGGGCCGTCACGGTAAACGCTTCCTTTATATCCAATCTGCGGCACCGCCTTAACGAAGTGGCGAAGCCCGTCGCGTAAGCTGATACCGATCGCGGGAGCTGTGCGGCGCGCCCCGGTCGTTACGCAGGACCGAGATCATGCTTTCGAATCCGCCTTCCCCCGGCGCGCCGTCGCCCGCCGAAGCTCCGGCGCGAGCCACCCCCGAAGCTCCGGCCGCGCAAGCCGGCCACAGCATCCTGGGCCGCGTCCTCGCGGTCAGCGGCGCCCAGGTCACGGTCGGACTTGGCGCGCCCTCATCCATGAACGATGTGCGCGCCACGGTCGGCAAATTCCTCGGCATCGTCAGCGGCGACACCCTGACCGTCGGCATGATCACCGAGGTCGCCGAGCGCCGGCTCGGCGACCGCGATCCCGATTGTCCGAATGTCGCGAAAATGGATTTGATCGGCGAGATCAAGGCCGGCGGCTCGGGCACTCCGTTCTTCCAACGCGGCGTCACCGAATACCCGATGATCGGCGAGCCCGCGATCCTGATGGGCGACCGCGAGCTGCGGCTGATCTACACCGGATACAACCGCCCGCCCTGCAACATCGGCGTGTTGCAGCAGGATCGCAGCATCCCCGCGCGCGTGGACGTCGATCAGCTCGTCAGCAAGCACTTCGCCGTGCTGGGCACCACCGGCGTCGGCAAGACAACAGGCGTCATCATTCTCCTGCAGCAGATCCTGCAGGAGCGGCCCGACCTGCGCGTCTTTCTCATCGACCCGCACAACGAATACGGCCGCAGCTTCGGCGACCGCGCCCAAGTGCTGACGCCGCGCAACCTGCGTCTGCCGTTCTGGCTGTTCAACTTCGAGGAGACGGTGGACGCTTTCTTCGGCGCGCGCCCCGGCGTCCCGGAGGAAGTCGAAATCCTGTCCGAGGCGATCCCGCTGGCGAAAGCGGCCTATGTGCAGCTTCGCGCATCGAGCGACCGCAGCCTGGTCAAGCGTCGCGACCCGCGCAGCCTCGGCTACGGCGCCGACACGCCGGTGCCCTATCGGATCGAAGACCTCATCACGGTGATCGACGAGAGCATGGGCAAGCTCGAGAACCGTGCCACGCGCTCCGCCCACCAGAGGCTGCTGCAACGCATCCAGACGTTCCGCAATCACCCGCGCTACGGCTTCATGTTCGAGAACGCCACCGTCGGCGGCGACACGATGGCCGAGGTGGTAAGCCACCTGTTCCGCCTGCCGGCCAACGGCGTGCCGATGACGATCATGCAGCTCGCCGGATTTCCGGCGGAGGTGGTGGATTCGGTCGTGTCCGTGCTGTCGCGCATGGCGTTCGACTTCGGGCTATGGAGCGACGGCGCGGCCCCGCTGTTGTTCGTCTGCGAGGAGGCGCATCGCTACGCGCCCGCCGACAAGAGCATCGGCTTCGGCCCGACCCGGCGCGCGCTGTCGCGCATCGCCAAGGAGGGCCGCAAGTACGGCGTGTTCCTCGGCCTCGTCACGCAGCGGCCGGCGGAAATCGACGCCACCATCCTGTCCCAGTGCAGCACCATGTTCGTCATGCGGCTATCGAACGACCGCGACCAGGCGCTGATCCGCTCGGCGGTGTCGGACGCGGGCGTCAACATGCTGAGCTTCATTCCTTCGCTCGGCATCGGCGAGGTGTTCGCGTTCGGCGCCGGCGTGCCGCTGCCGACGCGCATGAAATTCCGCGAGCTGCCGCCCGCCATGCGGCCGATGAACGATATCAGCGGCGACATCCGGCCTGCCGCCGGCACGGAGTTCGACCGCGATACGATCGCGGCGGTTATCGAGCGCTGGCGCTCGTCGTCCATGAGCAACAAGCTTCAGCCCGACGATGACGAGCTGGGCTCCTGGCGCGAGGATCACGCCGTCGCGCCAAGTCAAGGCGCACCGGGTCACGGCGCGCCAACCCCGCTCGCACCCAACCACGGCGCAACGCCGCAGCCGCCGCGGTTCGGCACGCTGCGCCGGCCGGCCGCGGCCGACACGCCCGCGTTGTCTGGACGTTTTCGGTAAACGCTGCCAACGCGCGGCACGCGCCGCAACGCCTCTCGATTGATGCGGCGTGCGCGTCGATCAATGGGGCGCGCGCTCGCCGAAGATGGCGCTGCCGACCCGCACATGCGTCGCGCCCATCGCAATCGCGACCGGATAATCCGCCGACATGCCCATCGACAACAGCGCCAGTCCGTTGCGCGCGGCGATCTTCGCCGTCAGCGCGAAATGCGGCGCGGGCGCTTCTTGGGCCGGCGGAATGCACATCAGCCCGCCGACCGTCAGCCCATAGGTGTCGCGGCACGCCTTGAGGAAGGCATCGGCGTGTTCGGGCAGCACGCCGGCCTTTTGCGGCTCGGCGCCGGTGTTGACCTCGACGAACAGAAGCGGCGCGCGGCCCTGTTTCTGGATTTCCTTGGCCAGCGCCTCGGCAAGGCTCGGCCGATCCACCGAGTGGATCGCATCGAACAGCGCCACCGCCTCCTTCGTCTTGTTGGATTGCAGCGGGCCGATGAGATGCAGCGCCGCATCGGGATAGCGCGCCTTCAGCTCGGGCCATTTTGCCTTCGCCTCCTGCACGCGGTTTTCTCCGAACACGCGCTGCCCCGCCTCGAGCACGTGCAGGATCGCATCGGCGGCGAAGGTCTTCGACACGGCCACGAGCGTCACCGAAGCGGGATCGCGGCGCGCCTCCGCGCAGGCGCGCGCGATGGCCTCGCGCACGGCACTTAAACCAGAGGGAGCGGTCTGCGGATTCATGGCCGAGGTGATAGCACGAATGCCGGCGCCGCGGCGCGTCAATGCGCCGCCGGCGGATGGCCGTCGAGGCCGGTTCCGTTGGCCAGATGACCGAACAGCTTGACCAGCTTGGCGCGGTCGGCTTCCGGCAAAGCGGGCTTGAGCAGCGAGGCCACGTTGGTCCGCAAATGCGCGGCGTCGCCGGTGCCGAACAAGACGACATTCGCGCCGGGCTCGTGGCGCGCGAAGCGATAGGCCGCTTCGGTGACGGTGGCGGCGCCAGCCTCATGGATCAGGAAGCCGAGCGGATCGTCCGTCTCGCCGAGCCACTTCTCCACCAGCCCCTTGGCGGCGAGTTCGCGCAGCTCGCGCCGGATGCGCGGCGGATCGGCGAACATGCTGCGCACGACGAACATCAGCAGCGTGCCGACGCCGTTTTCCTGCGTCAGTGGAAACACGCTCCGGCGCGCGCCCTGGTGCATCATGTGGAAGGCGACCATGACCACCTCCCAGAGCGGATCGCGCGCCGCGCGCGACAGCAGCGCGTGGGTGAAGTCCGTCTCCGGAAACTCGGTGATGCCGATGTGGCGGATCTTGCCCTTGGCCTTCTGCTCGAGAAGCGCGGGGCCGAGCGTGTCGCGAGCGTAGTCGTATTCGTCCGGCTTGACGCCGTGCAGGCTGAACACATCGACGTGGTCGGTGCCCATCAGCCGCAGCGAATTGTCGAGGCTCGCGACCACCCGCTCCGGCGTCCACCATTCGTTGTTGCGATGGACGAAGGCCTTGGTCGCGACCACCACCTGGTCGCGCGGAATGGATTTCAGCGCCCGGCCGACCACGCCCTCGGTGCCGTAGGCCGCGGCGGTGTCGATGACATTGATGCCGAGATCGACGGCCTCCAGGATCAGCCGCGCGGCCTCGTCCTCCGATTTGCCGGCATTCAGGCCGAGCTTGCTGAACCCCCCGCACCCCAGCCCCGCGACGCTGACGCGAAGGCCGGTGCGGCCAAGAGTGGTGTGGTGCATGACGGGCTTTCGATGATTCGCGGCGAGGAAAATTGGCCGCGCGGCCATCCTAGCACCGCGACACCGCGAGCAAAGTCCGCCTGGCGCGTCTGGAAACGCGCGCTGGCCGCCCCACAGGCCGAAAACGTTGACCCGCCGGCGTTTTTCATGGCCTAGTCGGGCCGCAATTTCAGGCCAGAAACCACGATTCAAATGACGTCCGACCGCTACAACGCCCGCGAGGCCGAGGCCCGCTGGCAGCAGACCTGGGACGCGCGCGGCATCTTCAAGACCGCGAACGCCGACCCGCGCCCGAAATACTACGTGCTGGAGATGTTCCCCTACCCCTCGGGGCGCATCCACATGGGCCACGTCCGCAACTACACGATGGGCGACGTGGTGGCCCGCTATAAGCGCGCGCGGGGCTTCGCCGTGCTGCACCCGATGGGCTGGGACGCCTTCGGCATGCCGGCGGAGAACGCCGCGATGGAGCGCAAGGTCCATCCCAAGGAATGGACCTACGCCAACATCGCCGCGATGAAGAAGCAGCTTCAGTCGATGGGCCTGTCGCTCGACTGGAGCCGCGAGGTCGCGACCTGCGATCCGGCCTACTACAAGCACCAGCAGAGGATGTTCCTCGACTTCCTCAAGGCGGGGCTGGTCGAGCGCAAGCAATCCAAGGTGAACTGGGACCCGGTCGATATGACCGTGCTCGCCAACGAGCAGGTGATCGACGGCCGCGGCTGGCGCTCGGGCGCGCTGGTGGAGCAGCGCGAGCTGACGCAGTGGTTCTTCAAGATCAGCAAGTATTCGGAGGACCTGCTCACCGCCCTCGATAAACTCGACCGCTGGCCGGAAAAGGTCCGGCTGATGCAGAAGAACTGGATCGGCCGCAGCGAGGGCCTGCACATCCGCTTCGCGCTGCAGCCTGCGACCACGCCCGGCGGCGAAAGCGAGATCGAGATTTTCACCACGCGGCCGGACACGCTGTTCGGCGCGAAGTTCGTCGCCATCGCGCCCGACCATCCGCTGGCCAGCGCGGCGGCCGCGAAAAATCCGAAGCTCGCCGCCTTCATCGCGGAGTGCAAGCACCGCGGCACCGCGCAAGCCGAGATCGACACCGCCGAGAAGCTCGGCTTCGACACCGGCATGAAGGCCGTGCATCCGCTCGACGCGAGCTGGGAGCTTCCGGTTTACGTCGCCAACTTCATCCTGATGGACTACGGCACCGGCGCCATCTTCGGCTGCCCGGCGCACGACCAGCGCGACCTCGATTTCGTCAACAAATACGGGCTCGGCAACGTGCCCGTGGTCTGTCCGCCCGGCCAGGACCCGAAGACATTCGCCATCACCGATGTCGCCTACGACGGCGACGGCACGATGATCAACTCGCGCTTCCTCGATGGCATGACCATCGAGCAGGCCAAGAACGAGGTGGCGACGCGACTGGAACGCGACACGCGCGGCAATCGTCCGGTCGCCCAGCGCCAGGTCAACTATCGGCTGCGCGACTGGGGCGTGTCGCGGCAACGCTACTGGGGCTGCCCCATCCCGATCATCCACTGCGAGACTTGCGGCGTGGTGCCGGTGCCGGCGAAGGACCTGCCGGTGCGGCTGCCCGACGACGTGACGTTCGACAGGCCGGGCAATCCGCTCGACCGTCATCCGACGTGGCAGCACGTCGCCTGCCCGCAATGCGGCGGCAAGGCGCGGCGCGAAACCGATACGATGGACACGTTCGTCGATTCGTCGTGGTACTTCGCGCGCTTCACCGATCCGTGGATCGAAACCGCGCCGACCGACCGCACCGCCGTCGATCATTGGCTGCCGGTCGATCAGTACATCGGCGGCATCGAGCACGCGATCCTGCACCTGCTCTACTCGCGCTTCTTCACCCGCGCGATGAAGGCCACCGGACACGCCGGACTCGACGAGCCGTTCGCCGGCCTGTTCACGCAAGGCATGGTGGTGCACGAGACGTATCAGAAGCAGAGCGGCGAGTGGGTGACGCCGGCCGAGGTGACGATCGAAGGCGCCGACGACAAGCGAACGGCGACGCTCGCCGCCACCGGCGAGCCGATTATCATCGGCGGCATCGAGAAGATGTCGAAGTCGAAGAAGAACACCATCGACCCCGACGACATCATCGGCACCTACGGCGCCGACGTGGCGCGCTGGTTCATGCTGTCCGACTCCCCGCCCGAGCGCGACGTCGAATGGACCGAGCGCGGCGTGCAGGGCGCCTGGCGCTTCACCAACCGAATCTGGCGGCTGATCGGCGAGGCCGCCGTGCTCGCCAAGAACGCCCCGGCGCAGCGCCCCGACTCGTTCAATGAACCAGCGCTGACCCTGCGCAAGGCCGCCCACGGCGCGCTCGCCAAGGTCACCGACGCCATCGAGAAGCTGCACTTCAACGTCGGCGTCGCCCACATCTACGAGTTCGCCAACGCGCTCGGCTCGGCGGTGGCCAAGCCCGCGGCCACGCCGGACTTCACCTGGGCCGTCCAGGAGGCCGCCGGCATCATGGTGCGGCTGTTCCACCCGATGATGCCGCATCTTGCCGAGGAATGCTGGGCCATGCTCGGCCACGACACGCTGGTGGCCGACGAGCCCTGGCCCGCGGTCGAGCCGGATTTGCTGGTGGAAAGCACCGTCACGCTGCCCGTCCAGATCAACGGCAAGAAGCGGGCGGATGTCACCGTCGCCCGCGACGCGAAAAATCCCGAGATCGAGGCTGCCGTCCTGGCGCTGGATGCGGTACAACGGGCGCTCGACGGCAAACGCCCGAAAAAGGTCATTGTCGTCCCGCAGAGGATCGTGAATGTGGTGGCTTGACCGTCGCTCGACGATCGCCCGCCTCGCCGGGGGGGCCTTGACGCTGGCGCTCGCTGCCTCGCTGGGCGGCTGCTTCGAACCCTTGTACGGCCAGCGCTCGCTCAACGGCGGTCCCGGACTGCAGGACCGTCTCAACGCCGTCGCCGTGGATCAGATTCCAGCGCCGAACGGGACGCCGCAGGCGCGGATCGCGTCGGAGCTGCGCAACGACCTGATCTTCGGTCTCACCGGCGGCTCGGGCGGCGCGGCATCCACCCACAGCCTGCGCATCAACCTGACGACCGAGAATCAGCAGATGATCGTTGACGTCATCAGCGCCCGGTCGGAGGTCCAGCAGTACGGCATCAACGCCACCTACACGCTCATCGAAACCGCCACCGGAAAGCCTGTGATGTCGGGGCGGACCTTCGCGCGCGTGTCCTACGACAACCCCGGCCAGGCGCAGCGCTTCGCCAATGCGCGCGGCCAGCGCGACGCCGAGAACCGCGCCGCCAAGGTCATTTCGGACAGCATCCGCTCGCGGCTGGCGTCTTATTTCAGCACCGGGACGTAGGCCGCACGGCGGCGCGCGCCCGTCGGCCCGTCGCCCGCCACGCCGGGACCGTCAGGGACGACGGCCAAGGACGATTGCCAAGGACGATTGCGAAAGGATCGCGATGGTCGCCATCAAGAACGCCGATGCCGACGCCTTCGTCGCGCGCCCGAGTGCGGATCGGCCGATCGTTCTGGTGTTCGGTCCCGACGCCGGCCTGGTGCGCGAGCGCGCCGAGAAGCTCGTCAGGATTTCCGTCGACGACCCGAACGATCCTTTCGCGCTGGTGCGTCTCGATGGCGACACGCTGGCCTCCGAGCCCTCGCGCCTGGTCGAGGAGGCGCACACCGTTCCGCTGTTCGGCGGCCGCCGCGCCGTCTGGGTGAAGGCCGGCACGCGCAATTTCACCGCCGCGGTCGAGGCCGTGGTGAAAAGCCCGCCGGCCGATTGCCGCATCGTCGTCGAGGCCGGCGACCTGCGCCGCAACGCGCCGTTGCGCGTCGTCTGCGAGAAGGCGCGCTGCGCCGCCGCCATCGGCTGCTATGTCGATAACGAGCGCGATCTGGCGCGGCTGGTCGATGACGAGATGCGGGAGGCAAAGCTTGCCCTCGCGCCCGACGCGCGCGCGGCGCTGGTGTCCCTGATCGGCGGCGACCGGCAAGCCTCGCGCAGCGAAATCCGCAAGCTCGTGCTTTACGCGCAAGGCAAGGACCGCGTGACGCTCGACGACGTGATGGCGGTCGTGGCCGATGCGTCGGCGCTCGCGCTCGATGCGGTGGTCGACGCGGCTTTCGCCGGCCGCATCGCGGATGCGGAAACGCAATTCTCCAAGGCGCTCGCCGCCGGCACCTCGGCGGGCACCATCCTCTCCGGCGCGCTGCGCCATGTCATGCAACTGCACAAGGCGCGGCTCGTTGTCGAATCCGGCAAGAGCACCGACGACGCGCTCTACAGTTTCATTCCGCCGGTGCACTTCCGCCGCAAGCCCTTGGTCGAATCCGCGCTTGCGAGTTGGAGCACGGCGCGATTGCGGCGTGCGATGGAGCAACTGGCGGAGGCCTCGCTCAACGTCCGCCGCACGCCGGCGCTGGCCGACGCGCTGTCGCAACGCGCGCTGCTCGCCATCGCCATGGCCGCGCGGCGCAGGGAGCGATAAGCGGCCTGAATACGTCGGGCCGTGTCACGGTCGGCGGATGCGCGGACCGCCGTTATCGCTGTTGTCATCGCGCAGCGCCGGACCGCTCTCGAGGCGCTGGATCACATCGTCGAGTTGCTCCAGCGTGCGGTAGCGCACCTGCAGCAGACCGCCGCCGTTGGCGCGATGGTCGATGGTGACCGCAAGACCAAGCGCGTTGGTCAGCCGATTCTCCAGCGCCTCGATGTCGGCGTCCTTGCCCATCCGCCCGGTGCGGCGAACCTCTCGCGCCTGCTGCTTGCCGCTCTTGCGCGCCAGCGCCTCGACTTGACGGACGTTCAGACCCTGATTGACGATCTGGTCGGCGAACTCCTCCGCGTTCGGCTGGCCCACCAGCATCCGCGCGTGACCGGCCGTCAGCTTGCCCTCGTTGATGTAGGCCTTCACCCGCTCCGGCAGCAGCAGCAGCCGCAACGTGTTGGCGACGTGGCTGCGGCTCTTGCCGACGATCTTGGCGATGTCGTCCTGCGAATGGTTGAACTCCTCGGCGAGCTGCCGATAGCCGTTCGCCTCCTCCAGCGGATTGAGATCGGCGCGCTGCACGTTCTCGACGATGGCAAGCTCGAGCGCCTCCGCATCGCTGACATCGAGCACGACGACCGGCACGTCATGCAGGCCGGCGCGCTGCGCCGCGCGCCAACGCCGCTCGCCGGCGATGATTTCATAATGATCGGCACCGCGGCTGCGCACCACGATCGGCTGGATGATGCCGCGCTCGCGGATCGAATCCGTCAGCTCGGTGAGCTCCGCGTCGGTGAACAGCTTGCGTGGATTGCGCGGGTTGGCGCGCACAAACTCGATCGGCACCTTGCGCTGGCTGCGCGCGCCGCGCTCGACGGCCAACGTCTCGACGCCGACGTCGCCCATCAACGACGCCAAGCCGCGGCCCAATCGCGAACGTTGTGCTTCGTCGGCCATCGCAGCCTCCTCGGACCCTTTCACACTCACCTCTTGTTCTTGTTCTCTTGCTTGGTCGTTGCCGACCTTTCCTCGCGGATTCGTTTTTCACCGAGCGATAAGTGCGCGCATCATGCTCCCGCATAACAGCCGCGCCGTCAGCTCGCCCGCAATTCCTTCTCGCGCTGGATGATTTCGGTGGCGAGCCGCAGATAGGCTTCGCTGCCGACACACTTGAGATCGTAGACCAGCACCGGCTTGCCGTGCGAGGGCGCTTCGGAGACGCGCACGTTGCGCGGGATGATCGTGTCGTAAACCTTGCGGCCCATGAACTCGCGCACGTCGGCGACAACCTGGTTCGACAGGTTGTTGCGCGCATCGAACATCGTCAGCACGATGCCATGAATGGTGAGGCCCGGATTGAGCGTGGACTTGACCTGCTCCACCGTCTGCAACAATTGCGACAGACCTTCGAGCGCGAAGAACTCGCACTGCAGCGGCACCAGGATGGCGTGCGCCGCCGCCATCGCGTTGACGGTGAGAAGGTTGAGCGACGGCGGGCAATCGACCAGCACATACGTGAAGTCGTCGGTGCCGGCGAGGCGGCCGGCGTTGAGCGGCGCGAGCGCCTCGCGCAAACGAAACGCGCGGTCGCGTTCCTGGCCGATCTCGAGCTCGAGGCCGGACAGGTCCATCGTCGAGGGCGCGAGCGAAAGGCGCGGCACCGCGGTGGCCACCGTCGCCTCGCGCAGCGGCGCTTCGCCGATCAGCACGTCGTAGGTCGAAATGCGGCGGTTGCGGCGGTCGATGCCGAGGCCGGTGGAGGCGTTGCCCTGCGGATCGAGGTCGATCACCAGCACGCGCTCGCCGATGGCGGCGAGCGCCGTGCCGAGATTGATCGCGGTGGTGGTCTTGCCGACGCCGCCCTTCTGGTTGGCGACGGCGAGCACGCGCGGCGCTTTCGCGGGCTCGATGGACGCGGCCACGGCGGACGCATCCGTCGGCGCGGTCGGTGGCGCCGCCGGAGTCTCGGCCATCGCCCCCGAAGCGGCCGGCCGATCCATCGTATCGTCTTGATGCGCCATTGGAATTTACGCTCCCCGCCCGCGCCGGGCGACACTGCGGACGACGACGATGCGGCTATCGGCGTTGGTTTTGCTCGGCACCAGCTCGCTCTCGATCTTCCAATATTTAGAGGCTTCGGTCAACTCCACCACTACATCTTGTCCCTTGAGGAACAGACCGCGCGCTCCGCGCTGAAGCAGCGGCTGGGCCAACGCCAGGAGATCGTCTAGCGGGGCAAGGGCGCGCGCGGTGACAATGTCCGGGTGCTCCCGGAAGTTTTTCACGAAATCCTCGATTCGCACAGCATGAACGAAGGCCGGCACGCCGAGATGCGCCGCAGCCTCGCGAAGAAAAGTCGCTTTCTTGCCGATGCTTTCGACCAAATGCACCGCCGCCGCCTTCCGCTCGGCCAGCGCGCAAGCGATCACAAGTCCGGGAAAGCCCCCGCCCGAACCGAGATCGACCCAGCATGTCGCCTCGGGCGCCAGAGGCAGGAGCTGGAGCGAATCCGCGATATGGCGTGTCCATATCGAGGGAAGGGTGGACCGCGCGATCAGATTGGTCCGCTGGGCCCACGGCAGGAAAAATTCGACGAACCGATCGAGCCTCTCCAATGTTTCACGTGAAACAGGAGTGAGCGCCAGCGCACGGGCGCGGTCCTCCGCAAGGTCCAGCGCAAGGTCCGGGGTCGAGCATTCGCGTTTCGGCGCGTCCGTCATCACAAGCGTTCCGCGCTCAAGCGGCGGGCCGGCCGTTGGCTGCCTTGCCGTTGGCTGCCTTGCCGTTGGCTGCCTTCTTGGCGAGCCCTTTCGCCGACCGGCGGACATTGGCCACCAGCAAGGTCAGGGCCGCCGGCGTGATCCCATCGATCCGGCCGGCCTGGCCAATGGTGCGCGGCCGGGCGGCTTCCAGCTTCTGGCGAATTTCGTGCGACAGGCCCGGCAGGGCCGCATAATCGAGATCGGCGGGCAGGGCGAAGCTTTCGTCGCGACGGTAGGCGTCGATATCGGCCGATTGCCGGTCGAGGTAGACCGCATATTTGGCGTCGATCTCAAGCTGCTCGGCGATCTTGGGCGCAATGGCCGCAAGCTCCGGCCAGATCCGGGCCAGATCCACCAACCCCAACGCCGGATAGGACAGAAGCTCGAAGGCCGTGCGCCGATGGCCGTCGCGGTTCAGCGCAATGCCGAAACGCGCCGCCTCGTTGGGCGTGACCGACAGCGAATTCGCCAGCTCGCGGGCGGCCGTCAACGCGGTCATTTTGCCTTGGAATTGCTGCGCGCGGACATGGCCGACGCAACCGAGGGCGATGCCCTTCCCTGTCAGGCGTTGATCGGCATTGTCGGCGCGCAGGGTCAGACGGTATTCGGCGCGCGAGGTGAACATGCGGTAGGGCTCGGCGATCCCGCGGGTCACCAGGTCGTCGATCATCACGCCGAGATAGCCCTCGGCCCGGTCGAAAACGATCTCGCTGCCCTCGCCGGCCCGCTGGGCGGCGTTCAGCCCCGCCACCAGACCCTGGGCGGCGGCTTCTTCGTAGCCGGTGGTGCCGTTGATCTGCCCCGCCAGGAACAACCCGCGCAGCCGCTTGGCCTCCAGGGTCGGCTTCAGCTCGCGCGGATCGACATGATCGTATTCGATGGCATATCCCGGCCGGATCATGTGGGCATGTTCGAGGCCCGGAATGGTCGGCAGCATCGCCCGCTGCACGTCCTCCGGCAGCGAGGTGGAAATGCCGTTGGGATAGACCGTGTGGTCGTCAAGCCCTTCCGGCTCCAGGAAAATCTGGTGCCCATCGCGCTCACCGAAGCGCACGATCTTGTCCTCGATCGACGGGCAATAGCGCGGTCCCCGGCTCTGAATCTGCCCGGAATACATCGGCGAACGATGCACGTTCGCCCGGATTACATCGTGAGTGGCGGCGGTGGTCCGGGTGATGCCGCATTCGATCTGCGGATTCGGCAGCCGTTCGGTCAGCGTCGAGAACGGCTCCGGCGGATCGTCGCCGGGCTGCATCGTCAGGTTGGCCCAGTCGATGGTGCGCCCATCGAGGCGGGCCGGCGTCCCGGTCTTGAGCCGCCCCAAGGCAAAGCCGATCCGTTCCAACGTCCGGGACAGGCCGAGGGCGGGAGCCTCCCCGACCCGGCCGGCCGGAATTGTCCGCTCGCCGATATGGATCAGGCCGCGCAGGAACGTTCCGGTGGTCAAGACCACCGCGCCCGTCGCGAAAGCCCGCCCATCCGCGAGGGCCACGCCGGTCACCCGCCCATCCGCGACCGAAAGATCGTCGGCCTCGCCTTCGATCACCGTCAAACCGGGAATTTCCCGCAGCGCCGCCTGCATCGCGGCGGCGTAGAGCTTGCGGTCGGCCTGCGCCCGCGGCCCGCGCACGGCCGGCCCCTTGCGGCGGTTCAGCACCCGGAACTGGATGCCACCCTGGTCGGCCACGCGCGCCATAAGGCCATCGAGGGCGTCGATCTCGCGCACCAGGTGGCCCTTGCCGAGCCCGCCGATCGCCGGGTTGCAGGACATCGCGCCGACCGTCTCGAACCGATGCGTCACCAGCGCGGTCGTGGCGCCCATGCGCGCGGCCGCGGCCGCAGCCTCGCAGCCGGCGTGGCCGCCGCCAATCACAACGACGTCGAAGCGAAAATTCATGGCACCGATCCCGGTGGCGCGCTTTTAGCGGAGCGCAAGCCGCCGGTCAAAATCCGTGTTTCACGTGAAACATCGTGGCTTCACGGGCCCGTCCTGTTTCACGTGAAACACGCCCCCTATTTCCCAATGCAAAAATCGCGAAAGATGGCGTCAAGCACGTCTTCCACATCGACGCGCCCCAGCAAGCGTCCGAGACTGTTGGCCGCGGCCCGGAGCTCCTCGGCGATAATGTCCTCCCGGCCGTCCGCGCTCTCGCCGAGTGCGCGGTCAAGGCTTGCGACCGTGTTCTCCAGGGCCTTGCGATGCCGCTCACGGCTGACCAGAGCAGGCTCGGAGCCGAAGTAGGATGCCAGATGGCGCCCAAGATATGAAAAGAATGAATCGAGCCCCTGTCCCGTCGAAGCAGAAATATCAAGTGTTATATTCGATGATATAGATTCATTCTTACAAATATAGCTTTGCTTTTTATGTTCGCCCGGCAGAAGGTCGATCTTGTTGCGAATCGTCCAAACCGCCTGCGATCCGCCCAAACCGGCCCCGACTCCCCCCTCCGGTGCAGCGTCGGTGCCAATCCCCGCGGTCGCGGCGTCGGTCACCCACAACACCAGATCGGCTTCGGACGCCCGCTGGCGGGCCCGCCGCACACCCTCCTGCTCCACCGGGTCCACGCTGTCGCGAATGCCGGCGGTGTCCAGCACCGTCACCGGATAACCACCGATATCGAGGTGCACCTCGATCACGTCGCGCGTCGTGCCGGGAATCGGCGACACGATCGCCGCCTCACGCCGCGCCATCCGATTGAGCAACGTGGACTTCCCGGCATTGGGCGGGCCGGCGATCGCCACCACCAAACCCTCGCGCAGCCGCTCGCCGCGAGCGGCGCCGGCGAGCGCGTCGGCGATCTCGTCGCGCAGACCGCGCGCCACGGCCAGGGCCGGTCCGACCAGATCCTCCGGCACGTCGGCCTCGTCGGAAAAGTCGATCCGCGCCTCGACCAGCGCCAGCGCCTCAATCAGTTGCTTGCGCCACGTTTCCGCGCGCGAGCCGAGGAGGCCCTTGAGCTGGCGATAGGCCTGCCGGCGCTGCGCCTCGGTTTCCGCGCCGACCAGATCGGCCAGGCCTTCGACCGCGGTGAGGTCGAGATGTCCGGCCTCGAACGCGCGGCGGGTGAATTCGCCGGGTTCCGCCAGCCGCAAGCCTTCCATCCGCGAAAGCGCCCGCAGCACGGCCGCGACCACCGCCGGGCCGCCGTGCAACTGCAATTCCGCGACGTCCTCGCCCGTTTCGCTATTGGGGCCGGGAAACCACAACGCCAGCGCCTCGTCGATCGGTTCGCCGCTCTCGGGATCCCGCACCCGCGCAAGGCCTGCGCGGCGCGGCTCCGGCACGCGGCGCGCCAGCGCCTCGAGCGCATGGCGCGCACGAGGGCCGGAGATGCGCACGACCCCGATCGCCGCGGGGAGGCGTCCCGACGACAGCGCGAAAATCGTGTCGCGGTTTGGATTGTCTTCGTTCATGTCGCCGCACCGAAGCGCGTTGCCCGCGCCGAGGTCAAGAGCGTCCCGCCGGGGGGCGCGAAAGCGCCCGCTCCATGCCCGCAAGCCCGCCTCTTGATTTATCGGTATATGCCCCCAATATACCGGCACATGCCCCTATTGATCCAAGACCGGACCCCAGCACCGTGACGACCCGCCCGACATCCGAGCCGACCGACAGTCCTTGCTTCGCTCTTGCCATGCGCAAGGCATCGCGCCGTCTGTCACAACTGTACGACAACGCGTTGCAGGAGTGCGGTTTGCGGTCGACGCAATTCACCATCATCGCGCAGCTTCACCTGCGCGCCGCCGAACCGCCGACCCTTGCCGCCTTGGCGAGGGCCTTGGTCATCGACCGCTCGGCGCTCGGTCACAACCTGCGCCCACTCGAGCGTGACGGATTCATCCAGCTTATCGAAGGCGAAAGAGACCGCCGCGAACGCCGCATCGTTCTCACGGCAAAGGGGAGGGCGAAGTATCGCGAGGGGCGGGCCTTGTGGAAGTCAGCCCAGAAGCGATTCGCCGATGTCTACGGCGCCGACAAAAGCGCCGCGCTTCGCGACGCGCTGCTGGCCGTCGCCCACAACGACCGATTGGCGTCCGTGAAGGACTGACGCCGTTACGAAGCCCGGCAACGCAAAGATCGACAGACCTCACGACCTTTGATCCGGCGCGCCGCGCTCGATCAAACGGCGTCAATGTTTGTTTACGGAGACGATCATGCCCGCATCATGTCCCGCACTGTCGCCCAAGCCCTCATACATCCTGTCGCCCGGCGCGATGGCGGTGTTCAGCTTCGTCGCCGCCACGCTCCTTGCCGCTTCGAGCGGCGCTCCGACGCCGATCTACTTCCTCTATCAACAGTCGATGCATCTCTCCTCGCTGGCGGTGACCGTGGTGTTCGCGGTCTATGCGTTCAGCCTGCTCGCAGCGATGCTGACTGTCGGGCGGCTGTCGGATCATGTCGGCCGCAAACCCGTGATCCTGGCTTCGCTTCTCGCCAACCTGATCGCAATGGCGATCTTCGCCATCGCCTCGAGCCTCGAACATCTGATTCTCGCCCGCGCGGTCCAGGGTGTTGCCGTCGGCACGGGGGTCGCCGCCCTCGGCGCCACGATTCTCGACACCGAGCGTACGCACGGCGCGCTCCTGAACAGCATCTTCGTCTTTCTCGGGCTGCTGATCGGCACGTTGGTTTCGGCCCTGCTCGTCACCTTCGCGCCCAACCCGTTGCATCTGGTCTACGAGGTGCTGCTCGCGGGCACCGCGATTCTCGTCGCCCTGCTTTGGCTCATGCCCGAGACAGCGCCGCGCAAGCCCGGCGCATGGCCGTCGCTGCGCCCGCAAGTCGGTGCGCCCCGGCAATCGCGCGCGCTCCTGCTCCGGCTCACACCCGCCAATGTCGCCACATGGGCCTTCGGCGGCTTCTTCCTGTCGCTGATGCCGGCCCTCGTCACGACAACGTTGCATGCGGCGTCGCCGTTGATCGGCGGCCTCGTGGTCGCGAGCCTGACCGCCACCGCGACAGCGGTCATTGCGCCGTTGCGTAATCAGCCGCCGCGCCGCCTCGTCCTCGCCGGCACCGCCGCACTGGTGATCGGCGTCGCCATCTCCCTCGCCGGCATCGGTGAGGGCTCGGCCGCGATCCTGCTCGCCGGCGCCGTGATCGCCGGTGTCGGCTTCGGCGCCAATTTCTCCGGCACCTTGCGCTCGCTTTTGCCGACGGCGGAGCCGCACCAGCGCGCCGGTCTTCTCGCCGTCTACTATCTGCAATCCTATCTGGCGTTCAGCCTTCCGACGCTCGCCGCCGGATTGACCGTGCCTCGCATCGGGCTCGCCACGACGGCTTACATCTACGGCGCCGTGGTCATTGCGCTCTCGCTCGGCTCGCTCGCCGTTGCACTCATCGCCGCCCGCGCTCGACGCTGAGCCTTCGGCCCTCTCCTCCAAAGCGGAGAGGAGGGCGCTCCTTTGCGCTATGCTGCCGCAACCATGAGGGAGGATTCTTCGTGCCGGAGAAAACCCGTTTGGTCATGCGTCTGGCGCCCATCCGTCTGACGCCCATGCGTCTGGCAGCCATGCGTCTGGCCGCGATCGCGCTGTTGATCGCCCCTGCGTTCCTGAATACGCCCGCAGCGGCCGCCGGCGATCTCGAGCGCGCCTATCGCATCATCGCCAAAAAGACCTTCGTCGATCTGACGCACAGCTTCGACGCCACCACGCCGGTGTGGTCCGGTTTCGGCCAGGCCAGGATGACGCCGGCCGCCGATCCGCAAACGCGCAAGCCCTACACCATCAAGGACAGCGGCTTCCGCGCCACGTTCTACGAGATGGTCGGCCAGTACGGCACGCACGTCGATCCGCCCGCGCACTTCGCCGAGGACGGGATCACGATGGACAAAATCCCGCTCAAGCAGATGATCCTGCCGCTGATCGTGCTCGACGACACGCCGTATCTTGCCAAGGACCCCAACCACGCCTTCTCCGTCGCCGATCTGCGCGCGTGGGAGCGCAGACACGGCCGCGTGCCGCGCGGCGCGTTCGTCGCGCTGCGCACCGACATGTCGAAGGATTGGCGGGCCAATCCGGAACGCTTCAAGCGCGCGCCGTTTCCGGCCTGGGCGTTCGAGACGGTGAAATTTCTCGCCGAGCGCCGCGGCATCGTCGCCATCGGCCACGAGTCGCTCGACACCGACACCACGGAGGCGATGACGTCCGAGACGTATCTGCTGCGCCGCGGCCTCTACCAAATCGAGGTCATGACCAATCTCGACAAGGTGCCGCCAAGAGGCGCGCTGATCGTGGTGGCATGGCCGAAGGTCAAAGACGGCCTGGGCTTTCCGGCGCGCGCGTTCGCGATCCTGCCGTAACGAGAACGATGAGCGCGTCCCGACGTGTCGCTGCCGTTGATGAAATCGCCCGTCGGCCTGCGCGGGCTTGATCCGCGCATCCATCCTTTTTGAAACAGGATGACGACCGGCTCTTGCACGCCTCGTTCTTGCAACTTCCGATACAAAAAGCCCGGCGCGAACGCCGGGCTTTCCGCTTTGTAAGAGACAAAACGGGCCACAGATGGAGTCACCCGCGGCCTGTCATCGCCTCAAACTTACCGAACCTTGAGATTCTCCGCGGATTCCTTTCCGCGGTTGGCGACGATCTCATACTCAACGTGCTGGCCTTCGTTGAGCGTGCTCAGCCCGGCCCGCTCCACGGCAGAGATGTGCACGAACACATCCTTGCCACCGCCTTGCGGTTGGATAAAGCCATAACCTTTGGTCGGGTTGAACCACTTTACAGTGCCTGTAGCCACTCTTAGTCTCCAAGTCTTCGATGATCGCCGACACACGAGTGTCAGGCTGACATCTCGCAGGGCACCTCATACATAGCTGAATTGGAAGCTTTCCGCTACCCCGGTAGCGGGCACCCCCCTTTGCCGGAACGGATCGCTCATGCCGACACCCCAGCCCCCCTCCCATCAGCCTCCGGGGACCGAAAACCGCCTGGCGCGGGAAACCAGCCCGTACCTGCTCCAGCACAAGCACAACCCGGTCGCCTGGTGGCCGTGGGGGCCGGAGGCGCTCGCCGAGGCGCAGGCGAGCGGCAAGCCGATCCTGCTGTCGGTCGGCTATGCCGCCTGCCACTGGTGCCATGTCATGGCCCACGAGAGCTTCGAGGACGCCGAGACGGCCGCGGTGATGAACGAGCTGTTCGTCAACATCAAGGTTGACCGCGAGGAGCGCCCCGACATCGATCATATCTACATGTCGGCGCTGCATCATCTGGGCGAACAAGGCGGCTGGCCGCTCACCATGTTCCTGACCTCGAATGGGGAGCCGTTCTGGGGCGGGACCTACTTCCCGAAAACCTCGCGTTACGGCCGGCCGGCCTTTACCGACGTGCTGCGCGAGGTTTCGCGCATCTTCCGCGAGGAACCGCAGAAAATCGGCCAAAACCGCGACGCCCTGATGGAGCGGCTCGCCATGCGGGCCCGGCCCTCGGGCAAGGTGGTCATCGGCAGCGCCGACCTCGACCGCATGGCGCGGCAGATCGGCGGCGCGTTCGATCCGACCAACGGCGGCCTGCGCGGCGCGCCGAAGTTTCCCAATGCCGGGCTCTACGAACTGGTCTGGCGCGCGGGGCTTCGCAGCGGCGAGCCGCGGTTCTTCGACCTGATTTCACATACGCTGGAGCGGATTTGCGAGGGCGGCATCTACGACCATCTCGGCGGCGGCTTCTCGCGCTATTCGGTCGATGAGCGCTGGCTGGTGCCGCATTTCGAGAAAATGCTTTACGACAACGCGCAACTGCTCGAGTTGCTGGCGCTGGCTTACCGGCATACCGGTCATCCGCTGTTCCGCGAGCGGGCACGCGAAACCGTGGCCTGGCTCGGCCGCGAGATGACCACGGCGGAGGGCGCGTTCTCGGCCTCGCTCGATGCGGATTCCGAGGGCGAGGAAGGCAAGTTCTACGTCTGGTCGGCGGACGAAGTGACGCAGGCGCTCGGCGCCGAGGATGCCGCGTTTTTTGCGCAGCATTACGACGTGACGCCGGCCGGCAATTTCGAGGGCCGCAACATCCTCAACCGCCTGGCGCGGGTTCCGCGAACCGCGGAAGACGAGCAAAAACTGGCTTTGCTGCGCAAAAAACTTCTCATGCTGCGCAGCAATCGCGTCCGGCCGGGGCTCGACGACAAGGTGCTGGCGGATTGGAACGGGCTGATGATCGCGGCGCTCGCCAACGCCGGCGCGATGCTGGGCGAGCCGGCGTGGATGGGGCAGGGGGCGCGTGCCTTCGATTTCGTCACGCGCGCCATGACCGAAGGTGACCGCCTCGGCCATTCCTGGCGCGAGGGCCGGCTGCTCTATCCCGGCCTCGCCTCCGACTTCGCCGCCATGATCCGCGCGGCTCTGGCGCTTCATGAGGCAACCGGCGAGCCGCGTTATCTGGAGCAGGCGCTCGCCTGGCAGCGCGCCTTCGACCGGCACTACGCCAACCCGGACAACGGCGGCTACCACCTGACCGCCGACGACGCCGAGGGCCTGGTGGTGCGCCCGGCCGCGACCAGCGACGACGCCACGCCCAACCCGAACGCCATTGCCGCGCAAAACCTGGTGCGGCTCGCCGCCTTCACCGGCGACCCCGCTTGGCGCGAACGCGCCGACCGGCTGTTCGACGGCGTGCTGGCGGAGGCCGCCGATACGTTGATGCAGCACGCGGCGCTGCTCAACGCGCTCGACCTGCGCCTCAACGCCGCCGAGATCGTCGTCACCGGCGCGGAGCACGGCCGCTTCGCGGACGCCGCGCTCAAGCTGCCGTTCGTCAACCGCATCGTGCTGCGCGCGCCGTCCGCCGATGCGCTGCCCGCCTCGCATCCGGCCCAAGCCAAGATCGCTGCCGCGGGCGGGTCTGGCGCGGCCTTCGTCTGCGTCGGCGAAACCTGCTCGCTGCCGGTCACGGAGCCGGCAAAGATCGCCGACGCGGTGGCGGCGATGCGGCCCAAGGCGCAGACCCAGACCCAGGCCCAAACCTGACCACAAGCCTGACCGCGTTCCAGCGGGCCCCGAAACGTCGATGCCCGGCGCGAGGCCGGGCATGACATTCAACATAGAGCGTTTTCGAGCGAAGTGGATACCGGTTCGCGTGAAGAAAACGCGTTTAAACAACGACCCGGAGTCCTCCACCGTTTCCATCAAACGGTGAAGGACTCTAGCGTCGCCGATGTCGATTTAAGTGTTCATCGACTCGAAGAACTCGGCGTTGTTCTTGGTGTTGCGCAGCTTGTCGAGCAGGAAGTCGATCGCGTCCATCGTGCCCATCGGGTTGAGGATGCGGCGCAGCACGTACATCTTCTTGAGCTGCTGCGGATCGGTGAGCAGCTCCTCCTTGCGGGTGCCGGAGCGGGTGATGTCGATCGCCGGGAAGGTGCGCTTGTCGGCCACCTTGCGGTCGAGGATCAGCTCGGAGTTGCCGGTGCCCTTGAACTCTTCGAAGATGACTTCGTCCATGCGGCTGCCGGTGTCGATCAGCGCGGTGGCGATGATGGTGAGCGAGCCGCCTTCCTCGATGTTGCGCGCGGCGCCGAAGAAACGCTTGGGCCGTTGCAATGCATTGGCGTCGACGCCGCCGGTCAGCACCTTGCCCGAGGACGGCACCACCGTGTTGTAGGCGCGGCCGAGGCGCGTGATCGAGTCGAGCAGGATCACCACGTCGCGGCCGTGTTCGACCAAGCGCTTGGCCTTCTCGATCACCATTTCGGCGACCTGGACGTGGCGCGAGGCCGGCTCGTCGAAGGTCGAGGACACGACCTCGCCCTTCACCGAGCGTTGCATGTCGGTGACTTCTTCCGGGCGCTCGTCGATCAGAAGCACGATCAGGTAGCACTCGGGGTGATTCGCCGTGATCGCGTGGGCGATGTTCTGCAGGAGCACGGTCTTGCCGGTGCGCGGCGGCGACACGATCAGCGCACGCTGGCCTTTGCCGATGGGCGCGACGATGTCGATGACGCGCGGCGAAAGATCCTTCTTGGTCGGATCCTCGTGCTCCATCTTCAGCCGCTCGTCGGGATAGAGCGGCGTCAGGTTGTCGAAGTTGATCTTGTGGCGCGCCTTCTCGGGGTCCTCGAAGTTGATCGAGTTGACCTTGAGCAGGGCGAAATAGCGTTCGCCTTCCTTCGGGCTGCGGATGTGGCCGTCGAGCGTGTCGCCGGTGCGAAGCCCGAAGCGGCGGATCTGCGAGGGCGAGACGTAGATGTCGTCAGGACCGGGCAGGTAATTGGCCTCCGGCGAGCGCAGGAACCCGAAGCCGTCGGGCAGCACCTCGACGACGCCTTCGCCGAGGATGTCGATTTCCTTCGCCGCAAGCTGCTTGAGGATGGCGAACATCAGCTCCTGCTTGCGCATGGTGCTGGCGTTCTCGATCTCCTGCTCCTCGGCGAAGGCCAGAAGTTCGGGCGGCGATTTGGATTTCAGGTCTTGAAGCTTCATTTCCCGCATGCGGGTGGTCCTATGGAGATCGCCGCCTGCGTCCACATACAGTTCGGCGCTGGCGGATGGTCGGGGAAGGGAGTCTTTGAAAACGCAAGTTTTGGGTTAAGCGCAGGTCTTGGGACAGGTCTTGGGCTAAGCGCAGATTTCGGGCTGGGCTTGAACCGAAGGGGTCTGGCCCGATGCGTCGGCCGGCTCAACAAACGGAACCGGGACTCGACTGCATCCGCCTACGTTCGGAGGGATGCCGCAAACATACGGAATGGCCGGCGTGCCCGCAAGGGGAGGGCAACGAATTTCGTTGGGCGACTCACGCTCAAAACGGCTTGAGCACCACCAGAATCACGATGAGGATCATGAGGGCCGTCGGCACCTCATTGATTATCCTGTAGAATTTCTGGCTCCGGCGGTTGCGGTCGGCGGCGAAATCCTTGACGTAGCGCGCCAGCATGCCGTGGACGGCGCCCATCGCCAGCGCCAGCGCGAGCTTGGCGTGAAACCAGTGCGCGGAAAACCAGCCGCCCTGCCAGGCAAGCGTCAGGCCCAGCACCCAGGCGAGAATCATCGCCGGGTTGATGATGCCCTTGAGCAGCCGACGCTCCATCACCTTGAAGGTTTCGGATTGCCGGGAGCCGGGATCGGCCTCGCAATGATAGACGAACAGCCGCGGCAGATAGAGCATCCCCGCCATCCAGGCGATGACCGAGATGATGTGAAAGGCTTTGATCCATTCGTAGAGCATGGAGGGCGTAACATTCCATCAATTGTCATTGCCGGGCCTAGCCGTTCGAAGAACGGCGTCACTTCGCTCGCCCATAACCCGGCAATCCATCATGAAGAATGGCCGGTTGGTTGTATATCCTGGCGAGCAAGCCTGGTGGAACGCTCTATGTTGGTGTGACCAACGATCTCGTTCGGCGAGTGACCGAACATCGGGACGGATCGGTGGAAGGATTTACCAAGCGTTATTCCATCAAGAGGTTGGTCTATTACGAACGTCACGAAACCGTGCCCTTGGCCATCCAGCGCGAAAAGAATATCAAGCATTGGCCCCGTGAATGGAAGATTGATCTAATCATATCGATGAATCCTGAATGGCGTGATTTCTATTCCGATATTTGTGTTTAGCCTTCCTTTTCGAGGGATCGCCGGGTCAAGCCCGGCGATGACGACGGACAATTGTGGTCGCTGGTCCCTCGCCTTCTCACAGCAGAAAATCAGCCTCTAAGATTGCCCCGCACGCGCCCGAGCATCCGTTCGACGTGGGCAATGGGCGTATCCGGCAGGATGCCGTGGCCGAGGTTGAAGATCAAAGGCCTGCCCGCGAGCGCCGCCATGATGGCATCGACGCTGCGATCAAGCGCGTCGCCTCCCGCTCGCAACGCCAACGGATCGAGATTGCCCTGCACCGGCCGACGCGACTGGATCGCCTGGCGCGCAAAGGCCAGGTCCACCATCCAATCGAGCCCAACGGCGTTGATCGGCAGCCGCTCGACATAGCGCACGAGGTTGCTCCCCGCCCCACGCGGGAAACCGATGATCCGGGCATCGGGCACGGCGCGGCGCACGCCTGCAACGATCCGCTCCGTCGGCGCGATGCACCAACGCTCGAATTCGTCCGGCGGCAGGATGCCGGCCCAGGTGTCGAAAACCTGCACCGCATCCACGCCGGCCGCGAACTGCTTGACGAGATAGGTCGTCGAAGCCTCGACCAGCACGTCGATGAGATGCGCGAACGCATCCGGGTGCCGATAGGCAAACAACCGTGCCGGCGCCTGGTCGGGCGTGCCGCGGCCCGCAACCATGTAGGTCGCGACCGTCCACGGCCCGCCGCAGAATCCAAGAAACGTCGTCTCGCTCGGCAGCGCGGCCTTCACCAGCCCGATGGTTTCGTAGATCGGCGACAGCGCCGCATCGTTTGCGGGGCCGTGCAGCGCCGACATCGCTTCGGGCGTATCGAGCGGTTCGAGCCGCGGGCCTTCGCCGGTTTCAAATCGCACGCTGCGGCCGAGCGCGTAAGGAATTACCAAAATGTCCGAGAACAAGATCGCGGCGTCGAAGCCGAAGCGCCGGATCGGTTGCAACGTCACCTCGGCGGCGAGCTTCGGCGCCATGCACAGATCGAGCACATTGCCGACCGTTTTTCGGATGGCCATGTATTCCGGCAGGTAGCGCCCCGCTTGCCGCATCATCCAGACCGGCGGAACGGTTTGGCGCTCGCCGTCCAGAACCTTGCAAAGCGATTTGTACACCGGCCTCTCCGATCGCTCTCTTTCACCCTTAAAGACTAGATTCTTAGATTTAGTGACTCTTACGTCGTGGGTTTGACTCATGACTCGGTGTCCACAGTCCATCCACGTCCTGTTCCGTTGTCCCCGTAGTCCGTGTCAGTGCTTGTGGATGCCGTTGGATAGCGATTCCTGCTGCGGATTCAAAGCGGCGTCAGCCGTCCCGTGGGTTGTCCGGCTGTCGATGGCAGGATTCTCCCACAGTTCGGCCAGCCACTGGCGGATTCGTCGCCGGAAGGCAGCCATGTGGATGGTTTTTCGGCCGGTCGGCCGAAGGTGCTTGCACGGGGCCGGAAGGCGTGGCCTCCTCCCCAGCGATCCACAGGTCCAAGCCCCGTTATTCATGCCGCAGCGCGTCACCAGTTACTTCCATTTGCATCTGATCTCCGATGCCACTGGAGAGACTCTGATTACGGTCGCGCGCGCGGCGGCCGCGCAATACGCCAGCGTTTCGCCGGTCGAGCACATGCATCCGCTGGTGCGCTCGCATAAGCAGCTCGACCGGGTGCTGACGGAAATCGAGGAATCGCCCGGAATCGTACTTTACACGCTGCTGGAGCGGGAACTGGCCGAGCGGCTGGAGAAAACCTGCCGCGATCTCGGCTTGCCGTGCCTTTCGATCCTCGGTCCGGTGCTGGGCCTGTTCCAGGCCTATCTCGGCGGCGAGACCAAGCCGCGCGTCGGTGCGCAGCACACGCTCAACGCCGAGTATTTCAAGCGCATCGACGCGTTGAACTACACCATGCTGCACGACGACGGCCAGCACACCGAGGACCTCGAGCAGGCCGACATCGTTCTGGTCGGCGTGTCGCGGACGTCGAAGACGCCGACGTCGATCTATCTCGCCAATCGCGGCGTCAAGACCGCCAATGTGCCGGTGGTGCCGGGCGTGGCGTTGCCGGCCAAGCTCGATACGCTGCAGCAGCCGCTGGTGGTCGGGCTGACGGCGAGCCCGGAGCGCATCGTGCAGATCCGTCAGAACCGGCTTCTGGGACTGAAGGCCGAGCACGATGCCGATCAGTATATCGACCGCCAGGCGGTGGCGGCCGAGATCGCGGCCGCGCGCAAGCTTTGCGGCAAGCACAATTGGCCGGTGATCGATGTCACCCGCCGCTCGATCGAGGAAACCGCCGCTGAAGTGATGGCGCTGCTCACCGCCCGCCGCCGGCAAGCGGTCAACTGAGCCGGTGCGTTGAAGCCGCAAGTCCCTTTATGTTGCGAGTCTCTTTATACTGAAGGAGTGCAAGAACATGCCGCTGTGGCTCGCATCGCAGCCCCTGGTATTGGCCTCGAAAAGTGCCGCGCGTCGCGCGCTTCTGGAAAGCGCCGGCGTTCCCATCGAGATCGACGTCGCGGCCATCGACGAGCGCGGCATCGAGATGAAGGCAGGTTTAAGCGATCCGGGCGCGGTCGCAGGGCTGCTGGCGCGTGAAAAGGCAAAAGCGGTGGCGGCGAAGCACAAGGACCGCATGGTGGTGGGGGCCGACCAGACGCTGGCGCTGGGCGAGCGCCGCTTTTCCAAGGCGCCCGATCGCGCGGCGGCGCGCCAACAGCTCGCCGCGCTGCGCGGAAAGACCCACATGTTGTGTTCGGCGGTGGCTGTCGCCTGCAACGGGACGGTGGTGTTCGAGCACGTCGATGCCGCGCGTCTGATCATGCGCGATTTCTCCGATCCGTATCTCGATGCCTATCTCGACGCGGTTGGCGACAAGGCGATGGCGAGCGTCGGCGGCTATCAGCTCGAAGGCGTCGGCGTCCAGTTGTTCGAGCGCGTCGAGGGCGATCATTTCACCGTGCTGGGCTTGCCGTTGCTGCCGCTGCTGGATTGGCTGCGGCGCACGGACATGCTTGCGAAATAGCGCGCCATGTTCGTCATCGGTCTGACCGGCTCGATCGCGATGGGCAAGAGCACGACCGCCCGGTTGTTCGCCGAGGAGGGCGTGCCGGTCTATGACGCCGATGCCGCTGTGCATCGCCTCTACGAGCGCGAGGCGGCGGCGTTGATCGAAGCGGCGTTTCCCGGCGTGACCCGCGACGGCAAGGTGGACCGCGCCCTGCTCGGGCCGAAGGTGCTGGGCAATGCGCCGGCGCTCAAGCGGCTCGAGGCCATCGTGCACCCGCTGGTGCGGCAAGCCGAGATCGCGTTTTTGCGCGAGGCGGAAGCGGCCGGCGCGCCGGTCGCGGTGCTCGACATTCCGTTGCTGTTCGAGACTGGCGGCGACGGTCGTGTCGACGCGGTGGTGGTGGCGTCGGCGCCGGCCGACGTGCAGCGCGCCCGCGTGCTCGAGCGCGGCGTGAGTCTGGAGCAGCTCGACGCGCTGTTGTCGCGGCAGATCCCCGACGAGGAAAAGCGCCGGCGGGCGGATTTCGTGGTGGATAGCTCGCAGGGAATCGACTACGCCCGAACCCAGGTGAAGGATATCCTGGCCGCGGTCGCCGGGATGCCGACGCGGCGGCCAAAGCCATGAGCGTGGCCATGACCGCGCTGTCGGGGCGCAATCCTTTCAAGATACGCGGGCGATGATGCGCGAGATCGTGTTCGATACCGAGACGACGGGCCTCGATCCGTACCAGGGCGACCGGATGGTCGAGATCGGCTGCATCGAGCTGGTCAACCGTTTTCCCTCCGGGCGCACGTTCCATTGCTATTTCAATCCCGAGCGCGACATGCCGGAGGCGGCGTTCAACGTGCACGGCCTCAGCATCGACTTCCTCAAGGACAAACCGCTGTTCGCGCACAAGGCCGAGGAGTTGACCGACTTCCTCGGCGATGCGCCGCTGGTGGCGCACAACGCCATGTTCGACCTGGGCTTCCTCAATGCCGAGCTCGAGCGCGCGGGCCAGAGGATCGTCAGCCGCGAGCGGCTGGTCGATACGCTGATGCTGGCACGCCGCAAGCATCCCGGAGGCTCGAACCGGCTCGACGATTTGTGCGCGCGCTACCGGATCGACAATTCGCGCCGCACCAAGCACGGCGCGCTGCTCGACGCCGAGCTGCTGGCGGAGGTTTATGTCGAACTGATCGGCGCGCGCCAGGCGATCCTCGGCCTGACCGAGGTCGCGGCCGGGCGCGGCGAGCGACGGACGACGGCGGCCGCGATACGCAGCCGGCCGCGGCCCTTGGCGCCGCGCGGTTCGGCCGAAGAACAGGCCGCCCATCGCGAGTTCATCGCGACGCTGGGCGAGAACGCGATCTGGCGGAAATACGCGGCTGACGAAGCGTCGGAGAGCCGGACCGCGTGATGCGAGCCGCGTTCCGGCAACGCCTTACGCCGCCGACGGCGGTGGAGCCTGCATCTGCGCCACGCGCTGCTGATAGAGCGCGACGAAGTCGATCGGGTCGAGCAGCAGCGGCGGGAAGCCGCCGTTGCGCACGGAGTTGGCGACGATCTCGCGCGCGAACGGGAACAGGAGCCGCGGGCACTCGATCATCATCAGCGGATTGACGTTCTCGGCGGGCACGTTCTGGATGCGGAACACGCCGGCGAACACCAGCTCGATGTTGAACAGCACGCTGCCGTTCGCCTCCGCCTTGCCTTCGAGCCGAAGCTCGACTTCGGCGTCGGTCTGCGTCAGCGGCTTGGCGGTCACATTCACCGAGATGTTGATCTGCGGCTGGGCGGATTGCGCCAGCGAACCGGGCGCGTTCGGATTCTCGAACGAGAGGTCCTTGATGTACTGCGCCAGGACCAGGAGTTGCGGGCCGGCGTTGGCGGCGGGTGCTTCGGCCGATCCGCCGTTGGTGGTGCTCACGAGGAACTCTCCTTTAGACGAGTGACAATCTCGGACGTGTGACGATTGCGCGCCGCGCCGTGGCTAACATGCCGCCCAGCGCCCGACAAGAACGCGAGGGCGCGGTGCTTAATCGTCGCGGCGCGGGCTGGATCGGTCCTGAAGTTCGCGGTCGGGCACCTGGTGCCATTCCTCGGGCCCGAGATCGACCACCGTGCGATCGCCGCGCGGCCGTTGCGGGCCCGCGCCGCCTGTCGCGGTCTGTCCTGCATCGCTGTCGATCCAGCGCCCGACGATGCCGCCGAGAACGCGCCGCAGCGGGCCGAGCAGCAGCAGAAGGCCGAGGGCGTCCGTGAGAAAGCCCGGCAGGACCAAAAGCAAGCCCGCCAGCACCGCGAAGAAACGGCCCGAGCCCACCTCTATGCCGATACCGCCGCCATCGGCGACGGCGTCGCGGAAACGCGAAATCTGCGCGCGGCCGGCATGACGCAACAACAGCACCCCGGCAAGCGTGGTCGCCAGCGCCAGGCCGAGCGCCGGAGCGAGCCCGATTGTCGCGGCGACCAGGATGAAAACGACCAATTCCGCCAGCGGAAGCAGCAGGATGGCACTCACAAACCATTTTACCATGCCGCTGCTCCGAAAGGGGCCGAGGTTGGCGCGGGGATGGGGATCGTCTATGGTCCCAACGAGGCAAAATTACCGGCGGCATCGGCTGATGCGCCTCTGGTTGGGTGCCGCTGCCGTCCTACATTATAACGCTGGAGACAGCGTTAGAGCGTTGGAACGCAGTTGTAGCGTCGGAACGGAGTTGCCGCGCCGCGGATTGGGTCCGTGGACGGCCTATCCGCTAGGACGGCTTCCGACAGACGGCCGCCGCGGGAGCTTTAAAACGTGTTCGACATCTACACCATCATCTTTCTGGCGCTGGCGGTGTTCATTTTCCTGCGCCTGCGAAGCGTGCTGGGCCAGCGCACCGGCCGCGAGCGCCCGCCCTATGATCCGTACGCCGCCCGCGACGTCCGGCCTGCGCCGGGCGACAAGGTGGTGGCGCTGCCCGGCCGCGCGCCGGTTTCCGACAGTTCGCACAAGTCCGCGGGGCCGGCCGAGCCGGTGGAGCGCTGGAAGGGCGTCGCCGAGCCCGGATCGGCGCTGGCCTTGGGCCTCGATGCCGTCGCGCAGGGCGACAAGGATTTCGACATCAAGCACTTCCTCGCCGGCGCGCGCGCGGCCTACGACATGATCGTGACCGCCTATGCCGCCGGCGACCGCCGCCAGTTGAAGGGCTTGCTCGGCCGCGAGGTCTATGACGGTTTCGACGCCGCGATCCGCGGTCGCGAGCAGCGCGGCGAGACGGTCGAGACACGGTTCGTCTCCATCGACAGCGCCGACCTGGTGGCCGCGGAACTCCGCGGCAAGACCGCGCAGGTCACCGTGCGCTTCCTCTCGCAACTCGTCTCGGTGACGCGCGACAAGGCGGGCGCCGTCATCGACGGCAATCCGGACAAGGTGACGAGCGTCACCGATGTCTGGACGTTCGCGCGGGACATCGGCTCGCGCGACCCGAACTGGAAGCTGGTCGCCACCGAAGCCGGGCAATGATCGCCGGCCTTTGGCGCGACAGATTCAGGCGCGGCAGGCTGCGGCGGGGGCTGCGCAGCGGCACGGCCGCGGCCATGCTGACCGCGGCCACTCTCGCGGCAACGACGCTCGCGTCCGCCGAAGGGCGCGATCCGATGAGGATCGCCGACACCCAGTACGAGACGCTCGACTGGAGTGCTGTTGACGGTTGGGCCGATGACGATCACGCCGCCGCCTTCGCCACCTTCCTGAAAAGCTGCCGCGCGATTTTGCGCAGCACGAACGCCGCCCGCGAAGGCCGGCCGATGCGGGCCGCGCTTTATCAGGTCTGCGGCCGGGCGGTTGCGGCGAAACCCTCCAAGCCCGGCGAGGCTCGCGCATTTTTCGAGAAGAACTTTCGACCGATCCATATCTCGCCGCTTGGCTCCGACGACGGCTTTCTCACCGGCTACTACGAGCCGATCGTAACCGGCGCGCGACATCGCGAATCCGGGTTCGATTATCCGCTCTATCGCAAGCCGTCGAACCTGCTGCCGGGCGGCCGCATGCTGGTGTCCAGCGTTGGCGTCGGCAAGAAGAAGGCGCACCGGCGCAAGCTGGTGCCGTTCCACGCGCGCGCGGCCATTGACGACGGCGTGCTGGCGGGCCGCGACCTCGAAATCTGCTGGCTCAAGGATCCGATCGACGCCTTCTTCGCCCACATCCAGGGCTCGGTGCGCGTCCTGCTCGATGACGGAAGGCTGATGCGGCTTAATTATCAGGCCGCCAACGGTCATCCGTATTACGCCGTCGGCCGCGACTTGATCGAGCGCGGCATCGTCCCCAAGGACGAGATGTCGATGGACCGCATCCGGCAATGGATGGAGCGCCATCCGAAGGAGGGCGAGGCGCTGCGTCGCAAGAACAAGTCCTATGTGTTCTTCCGCGAGACGCGGCTGGCCAACGACGAGGAGCCGCTCGGCGCGCAGGGTGTTTCGCTGACGCCGGGGCGCTCCATCGCGGTCGATCGCAATCTGCACGTTTACGGCACGCCGTTCTTCATTTCCGCCATGCTGCCGATCCAGAGCGAGCAGCCGACCACGCCGTTCCGCCGTCTGATGATCGCGCAGGACACCGGCGGCGCCATCGTCGGCCCGGCGCGCGCCGATATCTACTTCGGCGCCGGCGACGAAGCCGGCAGCATCTCCGGCCGGCTGCGCCATCCCGGCCGCTTCGTCATGCTGCTGCCGCGCGAACTCGATCCGGGCAGCATCGTCGGCCCGGTGCCGTTGCCGTTGCCGCGACCATCCACCGCCGTCATTGCCGGAAAGCACCCGGCTGTATCCAAAACCGCGGCAGCCGAAACCGTGGTGACCTCCGACGCGAAGCCGTCCGCGAAAACACCGGAGGGGCCGGCCAAGGCCTCGACCAAGGTTGCGTCCAAGGGTGCATCCAAGGGTGCATCCAAGACAGCGGCGAAGACTTCGGCCCGAAAACATCGGCGCGCGCATTCGCATAAACACAGACGATGACCCGGCGGCGGCTGAGCGACGACGAGCGCGTCTTGTGGCGGGGCGTCACGCGCTCGGTCGTGCCGTTGCGCACGCCGCGCGAGGAGGCCGACGAGCCCGCATCGTCGCCGCGGCCGGCGGCGAAGTCCCGGCCCAAAACAGGGTTCAAGACAGAACTCAAGGCAGCGGCGCCGTCTGCGAGCGTGGCGCCCGTGTCCGCCGCCAAACCTGAGCCACCGCCGCTGGCTCCCCTTGAGCGCAAGCTTCGCCAGCGCATCGCGCGCGGCAGCCACCCCATCGACGGTCGCCTCGACCTGCACGGCATGACCCAGGCCGAAGCCTATGGCGTGCTGCTGCATTACCTTCGCGGCTTGCAGGCGCGCGGCGGCCGCGTGGTGCTGGTCATCACTGGCAAGGGCGCACGCGGCGAAGCTTCCGAGCGCGGCGTGCTCAAGCGCATGGTGCCGCATTGGCTGCGGCTGCCCGAACTGCGCGGCGTGGTGATCGGTTTTGAAAGCGCCTCCGCGCGTCATGGCGGCGAAGGCGCGCTCTACGTGCGGCTGCGGCGGAGCCGGGCGGATTGATGCGCGAGAGTCCTTCACCGTTTGATGGAAACGGTGAAGGACTCTAGGTCGTTGTTTAAACGCGTTTTCTTCACGCGAACCGGTATCCACTTCGCTCGAAAACGCTCTCTATAGCGGCGATGCCGACGGTCGCCGCTCGATGAACCGCGTTCTACGAGTCCTTCAGCTCGATCAGGATGGAATGGAACTTGGTATCCTCGCGGTTGAACAATTCGTGCGGCCCGCCGCCGGCATCGCGATACACGGCGTTGCCGATCACATCGACGATCTCGCGCTCGCGGCCGTCTTCCCAGCGCATCAGCGCCTTGCCCTCGGTCAGCGGCACGATGACGTAAGGATGCTCGTGCTCGTGCAGGGGCTGATGGCCCTTGCCCGGAAGCTCGACGCTCCAGATGCGCACATGCTCGTTCTCGAGCAGCACCTTGGTGCCGATCGGGCCGAGCGGATTTCCCGCCTTCGACTTCTTCTCCGACATCGCCTTCTCCACCGCCGTCGTTCCAGCGTCGCGCGCGGAGGATAGGTCGGCGTCCGCCCGAAAGGAAAGATGCAGGCCGGCTCCGGCGGGGCGCGCCGGCAACCGCGCTACAGGATGAACCGGCTCAAGTCCGCGTTCTTGGCGAGGTCGCCGATGTTCTTCTGCACGAAGGCCGAGTCGATTCGCACCGTCTCGCCGCCGCGATCGGTGGCGGTGAACGAAATGTCGTCGAGCACGCGCTCCATCACCGTCTGCAGGCGCCGCGCGCCGATGTTCTCGACGCTGGCATTAACCGACACGGCGACGTCGGCGATGGCGTCGATGGCGTCGTCGGTGAACTCGAGCGTCACGCCTTCCGTGCCCATCAGCGCGATGTACTGCTTGATGAGCGAGGCTTCCGTTTCGGTGAGAATGCGGCGGAAGTCGTCGCGGGAAAGCGCGCGAAGCTCGACGCGGATCGGCAGCCGGCCCTGCAACTCCGGCAGCAGGTCGGAGGGCTTGGAGATGTGGAACGCGCCCGAAGCGATGAACAGGATGTGGTCGGTCTTGACCGCACCGTGCTTGGTCGAGACGGTGGTGCCTTCAATCAACGGCAACAAGTCGCGCTGCACGCCCTCGCGCGACACATCGGCGCCCGAGCGGCCCTCGCGTCCGGCGATCTTGTCGATCTCGTCGAGGAACACGATGCCGTTCTGCTCCACCGACTTGATCGCCTCCTGCACCACCTGATCCTGGTCGAGCAGCTTGTCGGATTCCTCGGCAACGAGAATTTCGTGCGACTCGGCGACCGTGACGCGGCGCGTCTTGGTGCGGCCGCCGAGCTTGCCGAAGATGTCGCCGATGTTGATGGCGCCCATCTGCGCGCCGGGCATGCCGGGAATCTCGAACATCGGCATGCCCCCGCCCGACGCCTGCACCTCGATCTCGATTTCCTTGTCGTTCAGTTCGCCCGCGCGCAACCGCTTGCGGAACGTCTCCTTGGTGGCGGGGCTGGCGTTCGGCCCGACGAGAGCGTCCACCACGCGCTGCTCGGCGGCCTGTTCGGCGCGCACCTGCACGTCCTTGCGCTTGCGTTCGCGGGTCAGCGCGATGCCGACCTCGAGCAGGTCGCGCACGATCTGCTCGACGTCGCGGCCGACATAGCCCACTTCGGTGAACTTGGTGGCTTCGACCTTGATGAACGGCGCGCCGGCGAGCTTGGCGAGCCGCCGCGAGATTTCGGTCTTGCCGACGCCGGTCGGGCCGATCATCAGGATATTCTTTGGGAGTACCTCCTCGCGAAGCTTGTCGTCGAGCTGCAGCCGACGCCAACGGTTGCGCAGCGCGATGGCCACGGCGCGCTTGGCGTCCGCCTGGCCGATGATGAAACGGTCAAGCTCGGAAACGATTTCACGGGGCGAAAAGTCAGTCATGGGAGTCCTGATGGGCCCGCCTGCCATTGGCGGATCGCGTCGATTGGGTGCAGCAGCATGATGATGTTGAGCGTGAGGTTGTCGCGGATCGCCATCGCAAGTCCCGCTTCGATCGCCGCCGTCGTCATGATGACGATCCATATAGGCAGCCGGGCGGCCATGATAAAGCCGATCAGCGCCGCGATCGTGTCCGCCACCGAGTTGATCACGCTGTCGCCGTAGTAGTCCAAAGAGATGGTGGCGGCGCGGTAACGTTCGATGACGAAAGCGGTGTTCTCGACGATCTCCCATCCGACCTCGATGCCGGCGGCCAGCGCCAGCCGCAGGCCGATCGAGGAGCGCGGAAACAGCCACCACAACGCAAGATAGAAGGCAAAGCCGTGCAGGATGTGGCTGAACGTGTACCAATCGGTGATCTGCTGCGAATTTTCCGAGCTGTGCACCACGCCGTGCCAGAGTTTGACCGTGCCGCAGGTGCAGATCGGCACGCGGCCCATCGCCAGCAGGACGGCGGCCTGTATCGCGAGAAGCGCGAGCACGATAACGAGGGCCTGGCGCAACGAGAGCGCCGCCAAGCCTTTCTCAGCCGGCGCGGTCATGCCGCCGCCAGCGCCTGCATGGCGTCCGCTCGCGCCTGCGTGACGGGGCCCGCGCCGATGGCGGCCTCGATATCGTCACCGGACAGCATTCAGCGTCTCCACCGTGACGTTCCGGTTGGTGTAGACGCAGATGTCGGCGGCGATGTCGAGCGACTTGCGCACGATGGCTTCGGCATCGAGCGGGCTGTCGGCGAGCGCGCGGGCCGCCGCGAGCGCATAGTTGCCGCCCGAGCCGATGCCGGCGATGCCGTTCTCCGGTTCCAGCACGTCGCCGGTGCCGGTCAGCACCAGCGACACCTCCTTGTCGGCGACGATCATCATGGCTTCGAGCCGGCGCAGATAGCGGTCGGTGCGCCAGTCCTTGGCGAGTTCGACGGCCGCGCGCATGAGCTGGCCCGGATATTGTTCGAGCTTGGCCTCGAGCCGCTCGAACAATGTGAAGGCATCGGCGGTGGCGCCGGCGAAGCCGCCGATCACGTCACCCTTGCCGAGTTGGCGGACCTTGCGCGCGTTGGCCTTGACGATGGTCTGGCCGATCGACACCTGGCCGTCGCCCGCGATGGCGACCGTTCCGCCCTTGCGGACGGTCAGGATGGTGGTGCCGTGCCAGAGTTCGGTTTGTGACTGCTGCATGAAGCGATGATCCCTCCGCCCTCTGGCGATGCTCTGCGAGCGACTTAGGTAAACCCGAAGCGCAATGCAATTCGCTGTTGCGGTCCGCCTGTCGAGACTTAGCGTCCGAAGCTTAACGCCCCACGCGACCCTCAGGCGGGACGGCTGCGGCCGATTGCCGGCCTCATTGACTTTGCAGCTTCCGACCCTAGATTTAAGATATGTTCGCTTTGTCGCGCCAGCATTTCACGCTGTTCGCCCGGGCCGGTCACCTGCACGCAGGCCGGTAGCCCGGACGCGACCTTTTTATTCGTTGTCCGGGTTCGTTTTATCTCCCCATCACCGTCGATCACCAACAACGTCGCCCACAGCGGCGCGCGGCATGGGCCGCATACGACCTTTTGAAAGGAAGGAACATGGACATGACCGAAGCGAAGGCATTACCGCCGATTGCGCTCAACGCATCCGATTTCGCTCAGCTCCAGCGGCTCGCCAACGCGGCTGCCGAAAAGTTTCCACGCACCGCCGACTTCCTCGCCCGCGAGGTGGAGCGCGCCCGCGTGGTCGATGCCGCCGAAGCGCCGGAAAATCTGGTCACGATGGGCTCCGAGGTCGAGTTTCGCGACGACGACACCGGCAAGGTGCGCCGCGTGACGCTGGTGTATCCGCACGAAGCCGATATCGACAGCAACCGGATTTCGGTGCTGTCGCCTATCGGCGCCGCCCTGATCGGGCTGTCGGTGGGCCAGGCCATCGAATTCCAAGGCCCGGCCGGCGGTACGCGGTCGCTGACCGTGCTCGCGGTCGGCGCACAGACCGAGTAATCCGCCAGTAAGCTGCCCGGTAAAGCCGGGCCCGGTGGCGCAATCCGCGCGTGCCTGATACAAGGCCGGCACGCAACTCGGGGTGCCATCCGTGGCCAAGCGCGCAATCTCATCGTCATCCCGCCGCCGGACCTCCGGCGGCGTCCGCCCGTCGTCGCCGCGTTCGCGCGGCCGGACCGGGGCGGTCAAGCGGATCACCAAGGAAACCTCCGTCGAGGTCGCGGTCGATCTCGACGGCAAGGGTGTGTCGAACATTTCGACGGGCATCGGGTTCTTCGACCACATGCTCGACCTGCTCGCCAGGCACGCGCGCATCGACATGACGGTGAAGGCCAAGGGCGATCTGCACATCGACCATCACCACACCACCGAGGATGTCGGCATCGCGCTCGGCCAGGCGATGAAGCAGGCGCTGGGCGACATGCGCGGCATCACGCGCTATGCCAGCGTGCACATGCCGATGGACGAGGCGCTGACCCGTGTTGCTCTCGACGTGTCGGGCCGGCCGTTCCTGGTGTTCAAGGCGAAATTCGGCCGTGACAAGGTCGGCGCCTTCGACACCGAGCTGGTGCAGGAGTGGTTCCAGGCCTTCGCCATGAACGCCGGCGTGACGCTGCACGTCGAGGTTCTCTACGGGTCAAACGATCACCATATTGCCGAGTCTTGCTTCAAGGGATTGGCGCGGGCGCTGCGCGCGGCCCTTGCCATCGACCCGCGCGCAGCGGGCGAAGTGCCCTCCACCAAGGGCATGCTGGGCGGGTGAGCGAGGCTTTCGCGCCGCGCCGGAGGCTGAACATGGCGGTCTATACGGTTCACGAGCCGCGTCCGCGCCGCAACGGCGATGCCGCGCCGCCGGAGCGGTACGCCTTCGTGCGCGACGGGTTTTATCTGTGGGCCTTCCTGCTCGGGCCGCTGTGGATGTTGTGGCACCGGCTCTGGCTCGTGCTCGGGCTCTATGTCGTTGCGATGGGCGCCATTGAAGCGGGGATGTGGGCGCTTGGGCTTTCGGGCGCGGTGAAATTTGCCGTGATGGTGTTGATCGCGATCCTGGTCGGCTGCGAGGCCGGCACGTTGCGGCGTTTCGGTTTGCGCCGGTGGACCGAGCACGGCATCGTCGTCGCCGACGATCGCGAGGAAGCCGAGCGCCGCTTCTTCGACCGCTGGACCGGTGCGCGGGTGGCCTCGCCGCCGCTCGCGCGTGAACCCCTGTCCAGGCCGGTCGCGCCGCATCAGGACGTGATCGGCCTGTTCCCGCAGCCGCAGTCGCCGTCATGAGCGTCGCCATCGTCGATTACGGCTCCGGCAACCTGCATTCCGCGGCGAAGGCCTTCGAGCGGGCGGCGCGTGACAGCGGCCACGATCAGCCCATCGTCGTGACGCGCGATCCCGATGCGGTGCGTCGCGCCGACCGCGTGGTGCTGCCGGGGGTCGGCGCGTTTGCCGATTGCCGCCGCGGCCTCGATGCCGTGCCCGGCATGGTCGAGGCGCTGGAGGAAACGGTGCGCGCCAGGGGCCGGCCGTTCCTCGGCATCTGCGTCGGCATGCAGCTCATGGCCGAACGCGGCCGCGAATACACCGTGACGGAGGGGCTCGGCTGGATTCGCGGCGAGGTCGATAAGATCGCGCCGTCCGATCCGGCGCTGAAGATTCCGCATATGGGCTGGAACACGCTTGCCGCGCGCGTGCCGCACAAGCTGCTCGAGGGCATTCCGCTCGGCCCGGACGGGTTGCACGCCTATTTCGTGCACTCCTATCAGCTTCGGCCGCAGGACAGCGCCGATGTCGTGGCGCAGGCCGACTACGGCGGGCCGATCACCGCCATCGTCGGCCGCGACAGCATGGTGGGCACGCAGTTCCACCCGGAGAAAAGCCAGAAGCTCGGGCTTGCGCTGATCGCCAATTTCCTGAAATGGAAGCCCTGACGGCGTTCGCCGTTGCCCTGGCTTCGCTCCTCGCGGCCGGGATTGACGGCTGAGAGATGAATGGCCGAGTGAAGCGCCCATGATCCTTTTTCCCGCGATCGACCTCAAAGAAGGCCTCGCCGTGCGCCTGCAACAGGGCGACATGGCGCGCGCCACCGTGTTCAACCGCGATCCGGCGGCGCAGGCGCGTGTGTTCGAGCAGCAGGGCTTCACGCATCTGCATGTCGTCGATCTCGATGGCGCATTCGCGGGCAAGCCGATGAACGCGGCGGCGGTCGAGCGCATTCTCGAAACCGTCGGCATGCCGGTGCAGCTCGGCGGCGGCATCCGCAACATGGCGACGGTCGAAGGCTGGCTCGGCAAGGGCGTCAACCGCGTCATCATCGGCACCGCCGCCGTGCGCGACCCGGCGCTGGTGAAGGAGGCCGCGAAGGCGTTTCCCGACCGCGTCGCGGTGGGCCTCGATGCGAAGGACGGCAAGGTCGCGGTCGAGGGCTGGGCCGAGACGTCGGAACTGTCCCTGCTCGACATCGCGCGGCGGTTCGAGGACGCCGGAGTCGCGGCCATCGTCTACACCGACGTGGCGCGCGACGGCATGCTCAGGGGCATCAACTGGGACGCCACCATCGCGCTTGCCGACGCCGTCTCGATTCCGGTGATCGCGTCCGGCGGACTCGCCTCGATGGACGACATTCGCGTGATGGCGCAGCCGCGCGCGCGCAAACTCGAAGGCGCGATCACGGGCCGCGCGCTCTACGACGGCCGGCTCGACGCGGCGGCTGCGCTGGCGCTGCTGCGGGGAGCGTGAGGCATGTTCAAGGTTCGCGTCATTCCCTGCCTCGACGTGAAGGACGGCCGCGTCGTCAAGGGCGTCAACTTCGTCAATCTGCGTGACGCCGGCGATCCGGTCGAGGCCGCCATCGCCTATGACGCCGCCGGCGCGGACGAACTTTGCTTTCTCGACATCACCGCGAGCCATGAGAACCGCGACACCATCTTCGACGTGGTGAGGCGCACGGCGGAAGCCTGCTTCATGCCGCTGACCGTGGGCGGCGGCGTGCGCACGGTGGACGATATCCGCAAGCTTCTCACCTGCGGCGCGGACAAGGTGTCGATCAACACCGCCGCGGTAACGCGGCGCGCCTTCGTCAAGGAGGCGGCCGAAAAGTTTGGCGATCAATGCATCGTGGTGGCAATCGACGCCAAGAAGGTATCGGAACCGGGCGCGCCGGATCGCTGGGAGATTTTCACCCACGGCGGCCGCAAGCCGACCGGGCTCGATGCCGTGGACTACGCCAGGGAGGTCGTCGCGCTCGGCGCCGGCGAGATCCTTTTGACCTCGATGGACCGCGACGGAACCAAGTCCGGCTTCGATATTCCGCTGACCCGTGCCGTCGCCGACGCCGTGCCGGTGCCGGTGATCGCGTCCGGCGGCGTGGGCTCGCTCGAGCATCTGGTGGCCGGCATCCGCGACGGCCACGCCACCGCGGTTCTTGCCGCCTCGATCTTCCATTTCGGCGAGCACACCGTGCGCGAGGCCAAGGCCTATATGGCCAAGGCCGGTCTGCCGATGCGGCTCGATCCCTGAAGCCGGCCCGTCGCCAGCCCATGAAACGCCCGTAAGCCGACCCATGACGGCAACCGTCGGAGATGCTATCTGAGCGCCATGACCCGTTTCACCATTGCCGACCTTGAGCAGCGCATTGGCGACCGCGCGACCGCGAGCGCCGAGGTGTCCTATACGCGCAAGCTGCTCGACAAAGGCCCGGCCCAGTGTGCGAAGAAGTTCGGCGAAGAGGCGGTCGAGGCGGTCATCGCGGCGACCAGCGAGGACCGCGAGCACCTGATCGGCGAGACGGCCGACGTGCTCTATCACCTCCTGGTGATGTTGCGCTCGCGCGGGATAACGCTGGCCGAGGTCGAGGCTCTGCTGGAGACGCGCACCAAGAAGTCGGGTCTTGAAGAAAAGGCGTCGCGGCCGCGCGACTGAGCCGGCGGTGGATCGGGCGATGGAACAGCGCATCGACGACGGACTTTCGCCCTATCGCATGTATTCCCGCGCCGAGTGGGCGGCGTTGCGCGACGACATGCCGATGACGCTGACCCAGGAGGAGGTCACGCGGCTTCGCTCCCTGCACGACCGGCTCGACATGCAGGAGATCGAGGACATCTACCTGCCGCTGTCGCGGCTGCTCTCGCTTTATGTCGCGGCGACGCAGCGGCTGCATCGCGCGCAGCAGCGGTTTCTCGGCGGCGAAGATGCCAAGGTCCCTTATGTGATCGGCGTCGCGGGCTCGGTCGCGGTCGGCAAGTCCACCACCGCGCGCGTGCTGCAGGCGCTGCTGGCGCGTTGGCCCAACGTACCCCAGGTCGATCTCGTCACCACCGACGGCTTCCTGCTGCCGAACGCGGTGCTGGAGCGCGAAGGGCTGATGGAGAAGAAGGGCTTTCCCGAAAGCTACGATCTGTCGGCGCTGCTTCTGTTCCTCACCGACGTAAAAGCCGGGCGTCGCCCGGTGCGTGCGCCGGTCTATTCGCATTTGATCTATGACGTCATGCCCAATCGGTGGGTGGAGGTCGATCGACCGGACATCCTGATCGTCGAGGGGCTGAACGTGCTGCAGACCGGGCGGCTGCCCCGAGACGGCAAGGCCATTCCGTTCGTCTCCGACTTCTTCGATTTCTCGGTTTATCTCGACGCCGAGGAGAGCGTGCTGCGGAACTGGTACGTCAACCGCTTCCTCACGCTGCGGGGCACCGCGTTCCGCGATCCGAAGTCCTACTTCCACCGCTACTCTAAGCTGAGCGACGAGGAAGCCGTCGCCACCGCGACGGGAATCTGGGAGCGGATCAATCTGTTGAATCTGCGCGAGAACATCCTGCCGACACGGCCGCGCGCCGACCTCATCCTGAAGAAGGGCGAGAGCCATAGCGTCGAGGGCGTGGCGCTGCGCAAGTTGTAAGGGCGCTACGCCGCGGCGTCGGATGCGCCGAGGAGTTCGGAAAGCGCCGCGTTCAGCCGCTCGCGGTCGAGCGGCTTCACCAGGAAGCCGTCCATTCCGGCGGCAAGGCAGGCACTGCGGTCCTCGTCGAAGGCGTTGGCGGTCAGCGCCATGATCGGCGTGCGTGGCCACCCGCGCTCGGCTTCGGTGGCGCGCAAACGCCGCGCCGCTTCGAGGCCGTCCATGTCCGGCATGTGAACGTCCATCAGCACGAGATCGGCCGGCGCGCCGGCCTCGCGGGCCGCGCGCCATGAGGCCAGGGCGGCCACGCCGTTTTCCGCCATCGTCGGCCGATGGCCGAGCCGGGTGAGCAGCGTGCGCGTCAGCAGCGCGTTGATTTCGTTGTCCTCCGCGACCAGGACCGTGAGTCGCTTGTGCGGGCGAGGTGCGTTCGCGGGCGCCACGACCGCGGCCGTCGCGCCGTCGAACGCCGTGTCGGCGGCAAGCTGTGCCTTGAGCGATGCCGCGCGGATCGGCTTGACCAAGTAGCTGGTGAAGCCGGCTTCCTTCAGCGCCGCGAGACGAGGCCGATCCGTCGGATTGACGAGCACGATTCGCCGCGCCGCGCCTTTCGCCGCGCCGACCAGATGTTCGGCTTGAGCCTCGCCGAGCGCGTGGTCGATCATCACCGCGTCCCAAGATCGCGCGGCGACGGCCGTGGCTGCAGCGCGGGCGTCGCCGAGCGTCACCGCGGCGCCCCAGCGTGTCAGCTTGCGCGCCAGCGCCTCGGCTGCGACGCTCGACGGCGTGGCGATCAGCACAGCCTGTCCCGAGAGATCGGGTGGCGTGAAACGCTCGTCGTCGGCGTCTTGCGCGCGCGGCAGCGGCAGCGTGACCCGGAATGTGGAGCCGCGGCCGGGCGCGCTTTCGACCGCGATGCGGCCGTTCATGCTTTCGACCAGGCGGCGCGAGATCGCAAGGCCAAGCCCGGTGCCGCCGAACTTGCGGGCGAGGCCGCCGTCGCCCTGCTCGAACTCCTGGAAGATGCGCGCCTGGTGCTGCGGCGCGATGCCGATGCCGGTGTCCTGCACGCTGAAGACGATTTCGTCTCCGCCACCGTGCTCCACGAGAACGGCAGCGCCGCCGCTCTCGGTGAACTTGATGGCGTTGCCGGCGAGGTTGAGCAGCACCTGGCGCAACCGCGCGGCATCGCCGGTGACGCGCGCGGGCAAGCTCTCGTCGATGTCGGACGCGATGTCGAGGCCCTTGGCCTGAGTGCGCGGGCCAAGCAACTCGATGACGCCCTCGACCAGCGCATCGAGGGCGAACGGCTGCGCGACAAGCTTGAGCTTGCCGGCCTCGACCTTGCTGAAGTCGAGCACATCCTCGATCAGCGACAGCAGCGCTTCGCCCGAGGTCCGGGTCGCATCGACATAGCTGCGCTGCTCGGGCGTGAGCGGCGTGTCGCGCAGCAGTTCGGCCATGCCGAGGATGCCGTTCAGCGGCGTGCGGATCTCGTGCGAGACGGTGGCGAGGAAGCGCGACCTCGCCTGGTTCGCGGCCTCCGCCGCGTCGCGCGCCTCCGCCAGCGCGCGTTCGGTTGCCTTCATCTGCCCGATGCCGGCGGCGAGCTCCTGGCAGCGCGCCCGCGCGCGGCGCAACTCCATGCTGAGCCGGCTGCCGCGCGACAGCACCACCAGCAGCACGCCGCAGACGATTGCGAACAAACCGCCGAGCCCCATCGTCAACGCTGCCGGGCCGCCGATCGTCGCACTGACGCGATGCACGGAGATAATCAGCGCCGCCGCGACAGCCGCCACGCCGATAGCGATGAGCGCTGAGCGCATCGCGCCGAGCAAGATCTGGCCGATGGTGCGGCGCCGCGGGCGCGGGGTGTCTGTTATGCGACGAGCCTGCATCGCGGGGAATGTCCTGACGGGCGGCCGCGCCCCGATGAGAGGGGGACCGGCGCTGCGAACGCTTCTGTCTCCGATGTCGAACGCGGGAGCCAGGTTCAACTTGGGACCAGGTTGCACTTGGGACCAGGTTGAACTTGGGACCCTTGCGATTGTCCTTCGGATCGCGCGGCAAGGCGGCATCAAGCGGCGGCATGGTTGACGCCGCGCTAACGTGCGGAAGTCCGTTTAGCGGGCCGATTCGGCGGCGGCGATCTGGTGCCGCTCGCTCGACTTCCAGAGGGCTGCGACCAGCGCCATGGCGTCCTGCGGCGAGAACCGTGTCGAGCGGACGTAGAGCCGGTAGTCGGCGGCGTCGGTGTCGTTGGTCAAAGCCACGGTCACGTCGGCGCGGACTGCTCCGCCGGCATCAATCGTGACGGTGCGCGCCGACGGCTGGCAGCCGGGGCCGTCGCCGCCATCGTCCACCAGCACGAAATCCGCCATCTCCGGCCGATCGACCAATTGCATCCGCAGGTCGGCTCGCGCCTCCTCTGCGGCGATCTTGATGCGAAAATCGGGCGACGCCGTGCCGGGCGCGATACGGTACGACGCGCTGTCGCTGACGAAGCAGGCGTCTGAAGCGGGATGCGGCATGAACGCGCTATAGGCCGCGGCAGGAACGGCGAGGGCCGCGAGCGTCATGGCAATCGTGCGAAGCCGGTTCACCGGCAAAACATTATGCCGGTGTGATTACCAAGCGTTTAATTCAAATCCGATCGCACGCTTGCGCTGCGATCACGCCGCGCGGCGAACCTCGTCGGTCAGCGCGCGGTAGGACAACGCCTCGGCCAGATGCACGCGGCCGACCGCATCCGCGCCGTCGAGGTCGGCGAGCGTGCGCGCCACCCGCAGCACGCGATGATAGCCGCGCGCCGAAAGATGCATGGCGTCGGCGGCGTCGCGCAGCAGGGCAAGCCCCGCGTTGTCGGGCCGCGCAACGTCCTCAAGTGCGCTTGCGGGCGCCGCGGCGTTGGTGTCGATGCCGACGAGCCCGAGCGCGGCGTAGCGCGCCGCCTGGATCGCGCGGGCCCGCGCCACCCGCGCGGCGATCTCCTTGCTGCCTTCGGCCGGCGGCGGCAGGATCAGATCGGCTGCGGTCACCGCCGGCACTTCGATGTGCAGGTCCATGCGGTCGAGCAGCGGCCCCGAAATCCGCGTCTGATATTCGGCGGCGCAGCGCGTGTTCGGTCCGCGCCTGCAGGCAAAGCCCGGATCGTTGGCGCGGCCGCAGCGGCATGGATTCATCGCCGCCACCAGCATGAAACGCGCGGGATACGTCACGCGATGATTGGCGCGCGCGATGGAGACTTCGCCGGTTTCGAGCGGCTGGCGCAAGGCGTCGAGCACCTGCGGCTGGAATTCCGGCAGTTCGTCGAGGAACAGCACGCCGTGATGGGCGAGCGACACCTCGCCCGGCCGGGCGCGAAGGCCGCCGCCGACCAGGGCCGGCATCGAGGCCGAGTGGTGCGGCGTGCGAAACGGACGACGGTCGGTCAGCGCGCCGTTTTCGATCTCGCCGGCGACGGAGGCGATCATCGACACTTCGAGCAGTTCGGCCGGCGTCAGCGGCGGCAGGATGGTCGGCAGCCGCGCCGCCAGCATGGATTTGCCCGAGCCGGGCGGGCCGACCATCAAGAGGTTATGACCGCCGGCGGCGGCCACTTCGAGCGCGCGCTTGGCGCTTTCCTGGCCCTTGATGTCGGCGATGTCGAGAACCGGCCCCACCGCTTCCTCGCGAATGCCGGGCCGCGGCCGCGACAGCACCTGCGAACCCTTGAAATGGTTGGCGAGCTGGATGAGCGAGGAGGCGGCGACGATCTCCATTTCCGGACTGGCCCATGCGGCCTCGGCGCCGCAGGCGGCGGGACAGATCAGGCCTTCGGAGCGACCGTTGGCGCCGATGGCGGCCGGCAACGCCCCGGCCACCGCGGCAATCGAGCCGTCGAGGCCGAGTTCGCCCAGCACGGTGAAGCCCGATAGCGCGTCCGCCGGCACCGCGCCGATCGCCGCCATCAGTCCGAGCGCGATCGGCAGGTCGTAGTGGCTTCCTTCTTTCGGCACGTCGGCGGGTGCGAGGTTGATGGTGATGCGGCGCGCCGGCAGCGCCAGGCCCGAGGCGAGCAGCGCCGCGCGCACCCGCTCCTTGGCCTCCGACACGGCCTTGTCCGGCAGGCCGACGATGTTGAATGCCGGCAGTCCCGGCGCGACCTGGACCTGGACGTCCACTGCGCGGGCCTCGATGCCCTCGAATGCCACCGTTGAGACGTGCTGGACCATATCTCCCCCGATCCGCGGGAAACGGTACCAGAGGAGGGGATAGCGCACAAGAACGTTTGCAGAACAAAATGGCGCAGGCTACCATCCTGCTTGCCTCAGCGAATCGGCGATGCGGCCCAGGCACCGCATTTTTAGCCTCACGCCCCGAGCCCTTGTGCCCTGGAGGGAAAGCGATGATCGACCTGAAAGCCGTCGCGATGCAGGTGCAGCAGGCTCGGGAGGCGCGCCTGGAGGCGCAGGCCGCCGGCTGCGAGGTCGAGGAGCTGATCGCGGCCGTGCAGCAGTTCGAGCCCGGCAAGCAGCGGCTCGTGTTCATGGTGGATATCGGCGAGCCCGAGCCGTTCGGCGCCGCGGGTTAGAGCATGATCCCGAAAAGTGGGAACCCTGGGGGCATCGCCCGTCAGCCCTTACGCTTGGCCTCGATCCGGTCCCAGATCATCGCCGCTCCGTCGGGTCCGCCGAAGTTCTTGATGGCGCGAATGCCGGTCGGCGATGTGACGTTGATCTCGGTGAGCAATCCGCCGATCACGTCGATGCCGACGAAGATCAATCCGCGCTCGCGCAGCGCCGGGCCGATGGTCTGGCAGATTTCGCGCTCGCGCGGCGTCAGGTCGGTTTCCTTCGGCGCGCCGCCGCGCACCATGTTGGAGCGAAGGTCATCGGCGGCGGGCACGCGGTTCACCGCGCCGGCGTATTCGCCATCCACCAGGATGATGCGCTTGTCGCCGTCGCGCACGGCGGGAAGAAATTTCTGGATCACCCAGGCTTCGCGAAAGGTCGTCGCGAACAAATCGTAGAGCGAGCCGAAGTTGAGGTCGTCCTTGGTCAGGCGGAACACCGCGCCGCCGCCGTGGCCGTAAAGCGGTTTCATCACGATGTCGCCGTGCTCGGCGCGGAACGCCTTGATCTCTCCGAGATCGCGGGTGATGAGCGTCGGCGGCATAAGCTGCGGAAATTCGGTGACGAACATCTTTTCCGGCGCGTTGCGCACGGAGATCGGATCGTTGACCACCAGTGTCTTCGGATGGATGCGCTCGAGCAGATGCGTCGTCGTGATGTAGTTGAGGTCGAACGGCGGGTCCTGCCGCAGCAGCACCACGTCGAAGGATGACAGCGCAACGCGCTTTCTGTCGCCGAGCGTGAAATGATCGCCGACCTGATCGCGCACCGTGATCGGCTGCACCGTGGCGAACACGCCGTCGGGCGCCATCGCCAGGCGGTCGGGCGTGTAATAGCTCAGCCGGTGGCCGCGCGCCTGTGCTTCCAGCAGCAACGCAAGAGTGGAATCGCCGCGGACGTTGATCCGCTCGATCGGGTCCATCTGGACCGCAACATTCAAAACCATCAGAAATCTCCGCGCCTCCGCCCACAGTGTAAACGGCGGGTTAACACCTTGCGGTCAATCTGCTCCAGACTGTCGCGGGGGCACGAATGGCTCGCATGTTCAGGCTTTCCATCGCCGGCAAGCTTTACGCGATCTTCGCTGTGCTTGCCACCATGATCGTTGCCTTGGCGGGGGTGGCGTTCGTTTCGGCGCAGCGCCATGTGGCGTTGACCGGGGAGTTCGACGCGGCGCTGCAGAATGCGCAGCTTGTCGAGCGCATCAACAGCCTCAGCTATGCGGTGGTGATGGAATCCCGTGGCATCTACATGGCTCCCGATGCGGAGGGCGCCAAGCCGTATGCCGAAGGACTGCGCCAGTACAACGAGCGGATTCTCGAGAGTCTCGAGCAATGGCAGGCTGCGGCCCGTGCCGACGGATCGTCGGCGATCAATCAGCTCGCCGGTCGCGTCCGCCAGTTCTACGAATTCCGCAAGGAACTGGCGCGCCAGGGGATCGAGGTGGGCCCCGAGGCGGCCCGCCGCTGGGGCGACAACGAGGCCAACCGGGCCAGCCGCCGGGATCTCAATCGCGATCTTGCCGTCCAGGCCGCGTCCTACGCCGAAAAAGCGCGCGAGATTTATGCCCGGACCAATGCCGATGCCAACCTCACGTTGTGGCTGATGATCGTGCTGAGCGCCGCCGCCGTGCTGGTTGCTGCGTTGGGCGCGTTGTTCTTGTGGCGGGCGGTGGCCCGTCCGCTCTGCGCGATGACGCGCGTCACCGAGGCGGTGGCCGGTGGCGAAGATGTCGATGTGCCCTATGCGTCGCGAACGGACGAGATCGGCGCGCTGTCGCGCTCGATCAGCGTGTTCAAGATGGCGATGCACCGCAATCAGCAGCTCAACACCACTGTCGTGCAGAACGCCGAGGCGCGCGCGGCGCGTCAGGAGTTTTTGTCCGCCGAGATCGCCGCCTTCGCCTCGTCGATCGAATGCAGCATCGCGGAGCTCGGAACCATCAGCGACCAGGTTCTGGAGTCGGCGTCGCAATTGTCGAAGACCGCGGACCGTGCCGCCCATCGCACCGAGGAGGCCACCAACGCCTCGACCGAAGCCTCCGCCAACGTGCGCGATATTGCCTCCGCCACCGACGAATTGGCCGCCTCCGTCATGGAGATCGACCGGCAGGTGGCCCACTCCAACGCCATCGCGGAAAAGGCGGTAGGCGAGGCCGAGCGCACCAACGCCGCGGTGCAGGAGCTGAACGACGCGGCGCGGCGCATCGGAGACGTCGTCCGCCTCATCACCGACATCGCCGAGCAGACCAACCTTTTGGCGCTGAACGCCACCATCGAGGCGGCGCGCGCGGGCGACGCGGGGCGCGGCTTCGCGGTCGTCGCCGGCGAGGTCAAGGCGCTCGCCGGCCAGACGGCGAAGGCGACCGAGGACATCGCCAAGCAGATCGCCGACATGCAGCACGCCACCGAGCGCTCGATCTTGGCTATCGGTGCAATCGAGCACACGATCCGCGATATCGGTGCGATCAGCGGCGCGATCGCTGCGGCCGTCACCGAGCAGGGCGCGGCCACCCAGGAGATCGCCCGCAGCGTCGATGTCGCCGCGCGGCGCACGCAGGACACCGCCGAAGAGGTGAGCCGCGTCTCCGACGTGACCGAAAACACCCGCACCAACGTCGCCGCCGTGCGCTCGGTCGCCGAGGAGCTTGGCGCGGTGGCCCAGCGCATCCGCGATCAGATCGAGGCGTTCTCCAACAAGGTGCGCGCGGCTTGAGCCGGCGTTATTGCGCCTCGAACGCCGCCTCGATGTGTCGGGGCGGCTCGCCGGGCGCGACCAGGACGGCATCGAACCGGATATTGCTCTCGGCATCGTCCGGGCATTTGGCGAGCCAAGCCGCCGCCGCGGCGGCGATCCGGCGTTGCTGGCGCGGCAAAAGCGATTCGGCGGCGCCGTCGAGCGTGTTGCGGGCTTTTACCTCGACGAACACAAGCGTGTCGCCAAGCCGCGCGACGATATCGACTTCCCCGACGGGCGTGCGAAAGCGCCGCGACACAATGCGGTAGCCCTTCGCGACGAGGAAAGCGGCGGCCCGGCTCTCGGCGGAAAGCCCGGTTTGAAACGCCGCGACGCGTTCGGGTCGTGGCGGGCGCGCGCCGTCGCGTTGGGATTTAGCGCGTTTCGTCATCGCCGCCCCCGGCGAGCGCCAGCGCGCGCCGATAGACCTCACGGCGCGGCCGTCCCGTGGCGGCGGCGACATCGCTCACCGCGTCCTTTACCGAGACGCGCTGCAGCGCCTGCCGCAACAGAACATCGACATCGGCCGCGTCGGCGACGGCGGCCTCCGCGTCGGGCGGGGCGATGACGATGACGAATTCGCCGCGCGTCTCGGCCCCGGCTTCATAGGCGCGCGCGAGAGCGGCAAGATCGGCGCGCCGCACCTCCTCGTGCAGCTTGGTCAGTTCGCGGCCGATCGCGGCCTCGCGCGGGCCAAGCGTTTGCGCCAATGCGGCGAGCGTGCGGGCCATGCGCGGGCCGCTTTCGTAGAGGATCAGCGTTGCCGGCACGCGGCCGAGTTCGGCGATGCGCGCCCGGCGAGCGCCGTCCTTCGCCGGCAGAAAACCCTCGAAGAAAAAGCGGTCGGTCGGCAGGCCCGAGACGGTGAGCGCGGCGAGCGCCGCCGATGCGCCGGGCACGGCGATCACGGCGTGCCCGGCCTCGTGGGCGGCGCGGACCAGCTTGAAGCCCGGATCGGACACCAACGGCGTGCCGGCATCGGATACCAGCGCCACCGTCTCGCCTGCCGCGATCCGCTCCAGGAGCTTCGGCCGCGCCGCAGCGGCGTTGTGCTCGTGATAGGGCGTCAACGGCGTGGCGATGCCATAATGATCGAGCAGCTTGCGCGTCACCCGCGTGTCCTCGCAGGCGATCACGTCGGCGGCCGCCAGCGTTTCAAGCGCGCGAAGCGTGATGTCGCGCAGGTTCCCGATGGGGGTGGCGACGAGATAAAGGCCTTGCGCAAGCGGCGGCGCCTCGACCGGCCGGCCCGACACCATGTAGGCCTTTGGCCGATCTTGGCGACCGTGGAAGGGGGGCTTGGCGGGCTGGTCCGGCATGGAGGTCATTGTAGGGGCTCCGCTCTCTCGCGTCATGGCGCCCCCCTCGCCCTCCCGTCGCGGCTCGCGACGAGGCTGGCGACAAGGGCATGCGACGGCTGCGGCATCGTGGGGTTAAGAACTTCTTATCCTTTCCCTTTGCTTAACCTATGGTCTGCATCCTGCCGCTCCGCATCCAGCCGCCTGGCCGGTAGGGGTTGACGCCCGGCGGGCGGTCGTTGTTGAGGAAACCGATCATGCTTCCGGCCTTGCAGGCTTCATTGCGGTCCCGGTGTTCGCGGCGCGTCTGCGTCGGCGGACTGCTGGCCGGCGCATTGGCCATGCTCGCAGCCTGCTCCAGCACGTCGGGCGTGTTGAACGACGCCGCTGCGCCGACACCGGCCGCGCCACCCGAAAGCGCGGCCACGATCGGGACCGGCGGCGTCAAGGTCGGCCTCATCCTGCCGCTATCGGCCGGCAACAACGCCGGGGCGGTGGCGTTGTCGATGAAGAACGCGGCGGAGATGGCGCTCGCCGAGTTCAACAACCCCAACATCCAGCTTCTGGTCAAGGACGACGGCGGCACGTCGGGCGGCGCCCAGCAGGCGGCGCAGCAGGCGCTCGACGAAGGCGCCGAGATCATCATCGGCCCACTGTTCGCGCAATCGGTCCGCGCGGCGGGCGGCGTGGCGCGCCGGCGCGGCGTCCCCGTGATCGCGTTCTCGACCGACGCCAGCGTCGCCGCGCGCGGCGTTTATCTCTTGAGCTTCCTGCCCGAAACCGATGTCGATCGCATCGTCGATTACGCCGTCGCCAACGGCAAGCGGTCGTTTGCCGCGATGCTGTCGGAGGGCGCCTACGGCAACGTGGTCGAAGCGGAATTCAAGCAGGCTGTGGCGCGCAAGGGCGCACGCATCGTCGCGCTGGAACGTTACGCCCCCGATCCGGGGCGCATGCAGGTGCCGGCGAAGGTCGTCGCGCAAGCGGCGCGCGCCGCCGACGCGGTGTTCATTCCCGAAGGGCCGGAGGTCGTGCCTTCCGTGGTCCAGGCGCTGGTCGGGGCCGGCCTCGACACGCGGCGCGTTCAGCTCATCGGCACGGGATTGTGGGACGATCCCCGCATCTTCAGCGAGGCATCGCTGCGCGGCGGTTGGTACGCCGCGCCCGACAGCAGCGGTTTCCGCAATTTTACCGCGCGCTATCGCACGCGCTACGGCCAGGATCCGGTGCGCACCGCGACGCTTGCATACGACGCCGTCGCGCTGGTGGCGGCGCTGGTCAAGACGCAAGGCCCGCAACGCTTCTCCGAGCGGACGTTGACCAACCCGTCGGGCTTTGCCGGCATCGACGGGCTGTTCCGCTTCCGCAGCGACGGCACCAATCAGCGCGGCCTTGCGGTGATGCGCGTGGAGCCGGGCGGCAGCCAGATCATCAGCCCACCCTCGCGCAGCTTCAGCGGTTCGTAAGCCTGCCCGTCTTTTTTTGAGTGAGCATGATCCGATCCGAAAACCGGATTCCACTTTTCGGGATCATGCTTCAAGCCGCAAGGTCCGCAACAACGGCATCGAGCAGGGGGAAGCCCGCGGGCGTGACACGCAGGAAGCCGTCGCGTCCGCGCTCGACGAAGCCGTAGGCCGTCAGCGCCTCGATGCGTGCGGGGTCGAGCGAGCGACGGGACACCGCCTCGTAGCGCGCCGGGTCGATGCCCTCGACCAGACGCAGGCCCATTAGCAGGAATTCGTCGGCGCGCTCCTCGCGCGTCAGCACATCGTCGGTGACGAGGCCGTGGCCGAGCGACTCGACACGCATCAGCCACGCCTCCGGCCGCTTCTCGCTCATGGTGGCGCGGCGCTGACCGTCGATATCGAGTCGGCCATGCGCGCCGGGGCCGATGCCGGCGTATTCGTGCGCGCGCCAGTAAACCAGGTTGTGCCGGCACTCGGCGCCGGGGCGCGCGTGGTTGGAGACTTCGTAGGCCGGTAGCCCTGCGGCGTTGCAGATGTCTTGCGTCAGGTCGTAGAGCGCGCGCGAGGTGTCGTCGTCGGGGGTGACGAGCTTGCCGCTCTTGTGCAGCGTGGCGAACGGCGTGTCCGGCTCGATGGTGAGTTGGTAGAGCGACAGGTGTTCGGCGGCCTCGCCGATGGCGCGCTTGAGTTCGGCTTCCCACTCTTGCGGCGTCTGTCGCGGCCGGGCGTAGATCAGGTCGAACGAGTAGCGTTCGAACGATTGCCGGGCGATGGCGACCGCATCGAGCGCCTCGCGTGCGGTGTGCAGCCGGCCGAGCTCTTTCAGCGACGCATCGTCGAGCGCTTGCACGCCAAGCGAAACGCGGTTGACGCCCGCGGCGCGATAGCCGCGGAAGCGTGTCGCCTCGACGCTGGTCGGATTGGCTTCGAGCGTCACCTCGACATTCGGATCGACGCGCCAATGCTTGCCGATCGTTTCGAGAATGGCGCCGACGGTCGAAGGTTGCATCAGCGACGGCGTGCCGCCGCCGAGGAAGATGCTCGACACCGCGCGTCCCGGCGCGCGCGCGGCGACGGACGCGATTTCCGTCTGGAACGCACGCAGGTAGCGCGGCTCGTCGATCCCGCCGTGCCGCACATGGCTGTTGAAGTCACAATACGGGCACTTCGATAGGCAGAACGGCCAGTGGATGTAGACGCCAAACGGTTGTGCGTCAGCGCCGCTCAAGACAGGCCTCCGCGAGCTTGAGAAAGGCGCGGGCGCGGTGCGAGAGGCCCGCGCCGCGCGGCGGCAGGCCGTGCTTTTCCTCCGCCGACATTTCGCCGAAGGTGCGCTCATGGCCGTCCGGCTTGAACAGCGGATCGTAGCCAAAGCCCGCGGTGCCGCGCGGCGGCCAGACGATGGTGCCGTCGACCGTCGCCTCGAACTCCTCGACGTGGCCGTCGGGCCAGGCGACACACAGCGCCGATACGAAATGCCCGCGCCGCTCGTCCGCGCTTTTCGCGCCGCGCTCGACCAACAGGCTTTGAATCTTGTTCATGGCGAAGCGAAAGTCTTTGTCCGGTCCCGCCCATCGCGCGGAATAAATGCCGGGGTCGCCGTTCAGGGCATCGACGGTCAGGCCGGAATCGTCGGCGAAGGCCGGCATGTTCGAGGCCTTCGCGGCCGCTTCCGCCTTGATCCGGGCGTTGGCTCGAAAGCTCGTGCCGGTTTCCTCCGGTTCGGGCAACCCCAGGTCACCTGCAGATATGGCCTCGACACCGTAGACCGCCAAGAGATCGCGCATCTCGGCAAGCTTGCCGGGATTATGGGTCGCGATCACAAGCCGGCCGGCGATGGGGCGGTGTGCCATCCCTACATCACCGCGAGCTTCTGCAGGTCGACCAGCTTGCCGATGCCTTTGCGCGCCAGTGCCAGGAGCGCGAGGAATTCATCCTCGCTGAACGGTGTTTTTTCCGCCGTGGCCTGGATTTCGACGATATTGCCGCCGCCGGTCATGATGAAGTTGGCGTCAGTCTCGGCTTCGGAATCCTCGGCATAGTCGAGATCGAGCACCGCGATATTGTTCGACACGCCGCAGGAGACGGCGGCCACATGATCGCGCAGCGGATCGGCCTTGATCATCTCGCGCGTGCGCATCCAGGCAAGACAATCGTGCAGCGCGACCCAGGCGCCGGTGATGGAAGCCGTGCGCGTGCCGCCATCGGCCTGCACCACGTCGCAGTCGATGGTGATCTGCCGCTCGCCGAGCGCGGGAAGATCGATGACCGAGCGCAGGCTGCGCCCGATCAGGCGCTGGATTTCGACTGTGCGACCGCTCTGCTTGCCGGCGGAGGCCTCGCGGCGCGTGCGCGAATGCGTGGCGCGCGGCAGCATGCCGTATTCGGCCGTGACCCAGCCGCGGCCCTGGCCCTTGAGCCACGGCGGCAGCCGGTCCTCGAGCGTCGCGGTCACCAGCACATGGGTGTCGCCGAATTTCACGAAGCACGAGCCCTCGGCGTATTTCACAACGCCGCGCTCGAGCGACACGGCGCGCAGCTCGTCGGGCTGTCGGCGGCTCGGTCGCATGGGATTCTCCTGTTCGATACGCGAATGAGTGCGGTGGATGCTTGTAGGAGGCCCCGCCGGGGCGGACAAGGGCGGATTTACACCGCGCCGCTTGACCCGGCATCGCGGCGCGCCCCACAGTTGCGCGCGTTCCGCACCATGCGAACAACAGACGGTCCGTCACCGCGATGATTCCCACCTGCCCTGCGCCGCTCGACCCGGTTTCGCCGAAGATTCCGACCCCGCCCAAGGCCTGCGACTGTCATGCCCATGTGTTCGGGCCGGGAACGCGCTTCGCCTATGCCGCCGACCGCAGCTACACGCCGCCCGATGCGCCGCTGGAGAAATATCTGGCGATGCTTGCCAAGCTCGGCTTTGCCCGCGGCGCTTTGGTGCAGGCAAGCGCGCACGGCCGCGACAACTCGGCCATGCTCGACGCGCTGGCGCGGCACCCGGATCGGCTTCGCGGCGTCGCGGTCGCCGACGAGAGCGTGCCGGCCTCCGAGTTGCGGCGGTGGAACAGGCTCGGCATTCGCGCGCTGCGCTTCAATCATTTCTTTCGCGACGGCCGCCTGCACTATCGCGGCGGTGTCACGCTTGAAAACGCCAAGGCGCTCGCGCCGGTGATGAAGGAGTTGGGCTGGCACCTTCAGCTCTGGATCGACGTGAGGGATCTGGCCGACATCGTTCCGGCGCTGAAGACCATCGGTCTGCCGGTGGTGATCGACCATATGGGCCGCACGGACGCTCGCGCCGGCACGCAGACGCCGGGCTTTCAGAGCCTGCTTCGCCTGCTCGGCGAAGGCGGTTGCTGGGTCAAGGTGTCCGGCGCGCATCGGCTCAACGCCACCGCGCCGGATTATCCCGAGGCGCGCGCCTATCATGAGGCGCTGGTGCGCGCCAACCCGGATCAACTGATTTGGGGCAGCGACTGGCCGCATCCACGCATCGAGGGCGAGATGCCCAACGCCGGCCATCTGCTCGATCTGTTCAACGAGTGGACGCCGGACGCCGCGGTGCGGCGCAAGATTCTCTGCGACAATCCGGCGAGGCTCTACGGCTTCCGCGGCTAGGGCCGCGCGACATCCGGCTTGCCGTCTTTCCGCTGACCGTTTTGGCGCTCGCCATGTTGCCGCTCGCCGTCTTGCCGCTTGCAGTTTTGCGGCCGGATGGACAATTCTGGTGCTGAAGGAGGTTGGTCTGTGGCCCAGAACGTACCCATCGGCCGGACGCAGGTGAGCCTCGCGCAGCTCAATGAGCGCTCGCGCGAGATTTTCCGGCAGATCGTCGAAAGCTATTTGACGACCGGCGAGCCCCTGGGTTCGCGCAACCTGTCGCGCCTGATCACCACGCCGCTGTCGCCCGCCTCGGTGCGCAACGTGATGGCGGACCTCGAACGGCTTGGCCTGATCTATGCGCCGCACACTTCGGCGGGACGGCTGCCGACCGAGCTGGGCCTGCGATTCTTCGTCGACGCCCTGATGCAGATCGGCGATTTGAACGAGGACGAGCGTCGGCAGATCGAGGCGCAGGTCGCAGGCGCCGGCAAGTCGGTCGAGAGCGTACTCAACGAGGCTTCGGGCCTGCTTTCCGGGCTGACGCGCACGGCCGGCGTCGTGCTCACGGCGAAGTCGAACGCGCGATTGAAGAACATCGAATTCCTGCGGCTCGAGCCCGAGCGTGCGCTGGTGGTGCTGGTCGGCGAGGACGGTCAGGTCGAGAACCGCGTCGTCAATCTGCCGCCCGGATTGCCGACATCGTCGCTGACCGAAGCCGCGAACTTTCTCAACGCGCGCATCCGCGGCAAGACCCTTTCCGAGGTCACGGCGGAGCTGGAGCAGGCGCACGCGGCAGCGCAAGCTGAGCTCGATCAGCTCACGCAGAAGGTGGTGGCCGACGGGCTTGCGAGCTGGTCGGGCGGCGACGGCGACGAGCGGCGCCTGATCGTGCGCGGCCAGGCGCATCTGCTCGAGGACCTGAAGGTGCTCGAAGACCTCGAGCGCGTGCGGCTTCTGTTCGACGATCTGGAATCGCGCCGCGAGGTGATCGATCTGCTTGGCCGCGCCGAGCGCGCCGAAGGCGTGCGCATCTTCATCGGCTCCGAGAACAAGCTGTTCTCGCTGTCGGGCTCCTCGACCATCATCGCGCCCTATCACGACCGCGTCGGGCATATCGTCGGCGTGATCGGCGTGATCGGCCCGACGCGGATGAATTACGCGCGCGTCATTCCGATGGTCGACTACACCGCCAAGGTGGTCGGCAAGTTGCTCGGCGGCTGAGGCGCGCCCCACCTTTCAAAAGCTCTCCAAAACCTGAGAGACGATCATGATCCGCACCGAACGAGTCGATTCCGGCCGCGTCCACGGCCACGTTGCTCACGCAGAGAAGCCGCGGGGCGGTGTCCTGCTGCTGCCGACGGTGACGGGGATCGATGCGTTCATGCGCGAGCGGGCGAATGTGCTGGCCGAGGCGGGCTACACGGCGCTGGTGTGGGATCCCTATCCCGGCGAGACGCCGCCGCCTGACTTGCCGAGCGCGCAGGCGCGCGCGCTCAAGCTCGGCGACGAGGCGGTGGACGATATGGTCGGCTGCGTCGGTTTCATGCTCGAAACGCTGAAGCTGCCGGCGGTGGCCGTGCTCGGCTTCTGCCTCGGCGGCCGCTTTGCCGTGCTTGTGGCCGCGCGCGACAAGCGGCTCGCCGCCTGCGTGCCCTATTACCCGTCGATCCGGCTGCCGATGCCGCCCAACCACACGCTCGACGCCATCGCGCTTGCCGCCGACATCGCGTGCCCGGTGCACATGATCCACGCCGGGGCCGACCGGGTGTTCGGGCCGGAGGCCTTTGTGCGCACGCGCAAGGCGCTGGAGCGGCGGAAAGCCGCGACGGTGGTGCAGGTCCATCCGGGAGCGGCGCACAGCTTCATGCGCGCGGAGGTCCAGTCCGATCCGGCCAACGCCTCCGCCACCCGCCTGTCGTGGCCGCCGGTCATGGCGTTTTTGGCAACCTGCCTCGGCCTGCCTCAACGGTCATAAGCCGACCTCAAGGCTAAGACCTGCTTGATTTTTCGCGCCATTGTCCTGATATCCCCGGCATCATGAGCGAAACCGACAAAAGCCCACAAACCGAAGTTGAAACCGCCACGGAGGCCGCCGCTCCTGCGCCTCCGGCGAACGAGCCGAAGCCGTCCACCGCGCTCGACCGGGAGCTTGCGGAGACGAAGGACCGGCTGCTGCGCGCGCTGGCCGAGATGGAGAATCTGCGCAAGCGGACCGAGCGCGAGGTGGCGGACGCGCGCCTCTACGGCATTTCCGCGTTCGCGCGCGACATCCTGGGCGTCGCCGACAACATGCATCGCGCGCTGCAGGCGCTTGACGACGAGTTGCGCAGCAAGGCCGACGACGCCACCAAGGCGCTACTCGAAGGCGTCGAATTGACGGAGCGCGAGCTGATGAACGCGCTGGAGAAGAACGGCGTGAAGCGCATCGAGCCGCTCGGTCAGAAATTCGATCCTCACCGCCACCAGGCGATGTTCGAGATCGAGGACGCGAGCGTGCCGTCGGGCAGCGTCGTGCAGGTGATGCAGTCCGGCTATCTCATCGGCGAGCGGGTGCTGCGGCCGGCGATGGTGGCGGTGTCGAAGGGCGGCCCCAAGGCCGCGCCCGCGCCGGCTTCTCCCCAAGGTGAGCCGGCCGGGAAATAAGTCCTCGCGTTGCGGCTCACCGCGATTGCAGTCCGTCGCGAACGGTGCGGAAGCGCATGAACGTTTCGGCCCACTTGTCCTGTGGGCCGAAGCCGAGGATGCGCAGATAAGCGCCGGTGCCGAACCTCAACCATTGCACGACCTCGACGTCGGTCCCCGACTTCGGATCCTTGCCCCGCGCCCGGATTTCGTGGCCGGGCTGGCCGCCGAGCCGCATCGATTCGGCGCTGACGATCCGCACCTCCTTGAGCGGCAGTCCGCCGAACACCGAGCGCGCGAAGCGTTCGCGGTCGCCGGCCTGGTCGGGACCGCCGGTCGCGGCGGCGACAATGAGAAACGATTGTCCGGGCGCGTCGAATTCGTCCTTGGGGCCGTCGGTGAATTGCGCCGCGACGCCCGGTGCGATGCGGATCAGACGCAGACCGGCGCTGTCGGTGACGTTGAACGGCACCAGCATGAGCTGCTCGCGATCGGGGACATGGGAGCGGATGGCGAGCGTGGAAAGCGCGGCCCGGATTACGGCGTCCGAGTAGGGCGCCGGCGTCGTGTCCGACATTTCAAACGACACCATCGCGGTGAAGCCCCCGATCGGCGCGATCAGCAGCGATTTGTGGATGCGCATGGGGCTCGCCTGCGGTTGGCTGTTGTCGCGCGCCTCCTGCCGCACCGCCACCAGGATGGCGTTGCCGCTCGGCAATGCCAGCGTTTCGCGCTTCTCCACCGCCATGCCCTCCTTCTTCAGGGCGGCGTCGGTCATTGTCTTTTCGATCTCGGCATAGGCGTTGCCGGGAAGGGTCACCAGCCGGATGAAGGCGCTCTTGTCGGCGTTCTCGAAGCCCGGAAAGCTCGTCGAGGCGGTAAAGCCCGTCGGCGGGACCAAGCCGATCCGCGAGGCGGTTGGAAACACGGCCTCCGCCGCGAGAGCCGGGGCGGCCGGGAGCGCCGAGGCGGCCAGCACAACGGAAAACAGGGCAGCCGCGATGAGCAGCCGGGCGCGGCGGGCCCTCATCGCTCCGGCCTTCATCGCTCGGGTCTTCGTCGCCTGGATCGTCATCGGCGTCATCGGCGTCTCGGCCTCATAGGGCCTCAGGAAGGGTGGCCTTATGGCGGCCCGTTAAGTCAAACTCAACCCGGCTGCGGCAAGGCTTTCGGAAATCGAGCGTTCGAGTCGGTTGCGTTATCCTCCGAAACCGTCTTTTTCATGCCGGATCGGCGTTCGATCCGTCCCGCCAAGGCGTCGGCCGGGCACTCCTTCGGGGCACCTCTGGATCGCGCCGCGGGCCGTCAAGTCCTTGCGGGGCAAGGGGTCCCTCCTATATGAGCCAAGACGCCGCAGAGTGCGGCGATTAGCGTCAATCGGGGGTCAGGCATGGAGCGCCGTCTCGGGCTCGGCCGACCTGCTTTGAAAGAGAGGTAAGCATCATGGGCAAGGTCATCGGCATCGACCTCGGCACCACCAACTCCTGCGTCGCGGTGATGGAAGGCAAGTCGCCCCGCGTGATCGAGAACGCGGAGGGCGCGCGCACCACACCGTCGATCGTGGCCTTCACTGACGATGGCGAGCGCCTTGTCGGGCAGCCGGCCAAGCGGCAGGCGGTCACCAATCCGGAAAAGACCATTTTCGCCGTCAAGCGCCTGATCGGCCGGCGTTACGACGACCCGACCGTCGAGAAGGACAAGAAGCTCGTCCCCTACAAGATCGCCAAGGCGTCGAACGGCGATGCCTGGGTCGAGGCCGACGGCAAATCCTATTCGCCCTCGCAGATCTCCGCCTTCATCCTGCAGAAGATGAAGGAGACGGCGGAAGCCAATCTCGGGCAGAAGGTCGATCAGGCGGTCATCACCGTTCCCGCCTACTTCAACGACGCGCAACGCCAGGCCACCAAGGACGCCGGCAAGATCGCCGGCCTTGAAGTGCTGCGCATCATCAACGAGCCCACCGCTGCGGCGCTGGCCTACGGCCTCGACAAGCAGAAGCAGGGCATGATCGCCGTCTACGACCTCGGCGGCGGCACGTTCGATATTTCCATCCTCGAGATCGGCGACGGCGTGTTCGAGGTGAAGTCGACCAACGGCGACACCTTCCTCGGCGGCGAGGACTTCGACATGCGCCTCGTCAGCTACTTGGCCGACGAGTTCCAAAAGACGCAGGGCATCGACCTGCGCAAGGATAAGCTCGCGCTGCAGCGCCTCAAGGAGGCTGCGGAGAAGGCCAAGATCGAGCTGTCGTCCACCACGCAGACCGAGATCAACCTGCCGTTCATCACCGCCGATGCGTCGGGTCCGAAGCACCTCACCATGAAGCTCACCCGTGCCAAGTTTGAGGCGCTGGTGGAGGACTTGGTGCAGCGCACGGTCGAGCCGTGCCGCCAGGCGTTGAAGGACGCCGGCCTGTCCGCGGCCGAGATCAACGAGGTGGTCCTGGTCGGCGGCATGACGCGCATGCCGAAGGTGCAGGAGATCGTCAAGCAACTGTTCGGCAAGGAGCCGCACAAGGGCGTCAACCCCGACGAGGTGGTTGCCGTCGGGGCCGCGATCCAGGCCGGCGTGCTGGCCGGCGACGTCAAGGACGTGCTGCTGCTCGACGTGACGCCGCTGTCGCTCGGCATCGAGACGCTGGGCGGTGTATTCACGCGCTTGATCGACCGCAACACCACGATCCCGACCAAGAAGAGCCAGGTGTTCTCCACGGCCGAGGACGGCCAGACCGCGGTGACCATCCGCGTGTTCCAAGGCGAGCGCGAGATGGCGGCCGACAACAAGATTCTCGGCCAGTTCGATCTCGTCGGCATCCCGCCGGCGCCGCGCGGCGTGCCGCAGATCGAGGTTACGTTCGACATCGATGCCAACGGCATCGTCAACGTGTCGGCGCGCGACAAGGGCACCGGCAAGGAGCAGCAGATCCGCATCCAGGCTTCGGGCGGCTTGAGCGAGTCCGACATCGAGAAGATGGTGAAGGACGCGGAGTCGCACGCCGAGGAAGACAAGAAGCGCAAGGCCGCGGTCGAAGCCAAGAACCACGCCGAGGCGCTGATCCACTCCACGGAAAAGGCGCTGGCCGAGCACGGCTCCAAGGTCGGCGAGGCTGAGCGCAAGGCGATCGAGAACGGCATTGCCGATCTGAAGGAAGCCCTCAAGGGCGACGACGCCGACGCGATCGCGGCCAAGACCAACGCGCTGGCGCAGGCTTCGATGAAGCTCGGCGAAGCGATGTACAAGCAGCAGCAGGAAGGCCAGCCGGGTGACGGCGGGCCGGATGCTGCGGCCGGCGAGCCGGGCAAGAAGGAGGATGTCGTCGACGCGGAATTTACCGAGGTCGATGACGACAAGAAGAAATCCGCCTGAGCCCCCGGGGAGCCGGAATCATGGCTGCGATGAGGTGACAGCAATGGCCCGGGGCATATCTGCGCCGGGCCGTTCGTTTTTGACGCACGGTTTTGGGGTGGACGCGGGGCAACGCCATGCAGACGAGCGACCTTGCGGCAGGGCGTGAGGACGAAGCATGCCGGTAACGACGAAACGTTGTTATTACGAGGTCCTGGGTGTGGCTCGGGGCGCCAGCGAGGCCGAGTGCAAATCGGCCTATCGCAAGCTTGCGATGAAATACCACCCCGACCGCAATCCCGGCGACAAGGATTGCGAACAACGCTTCAAGGAAATCAACGAAGCCTACGACGTCCTGAAGGACGCCGATAAGCGCGCCGCTTATGATCGCTTCGGCCACGCCGCGTTCGAGAACGGTTCGAACGGCGCCGGCGGCTACGGGTTCGGCGCGGACTTCGGCTCGACGTTCTCGGATATCTTCGAGGGCATCTTCGGCATGGGCGGTGCGCGTCAGCGCAGCTCCGGCCGCGAGCGCGGCGCCGACTTGCGCTTCAACATGGAGATCACGCTGGAGGACGCCTACGCCGGCAAGACCGCGCAGGTGCGGCTGCCGACGCCGGTGACTTGCGAGGCGTGTTCGGGCTCCGGCGCCAAGGCCGGCACCAAGCCGAGGACCTGCCAGCACTGCAACGGCCACGGCCGGGTCCGCCACACGCAAGGCGGCTTCTTCACGCTGGAGCGCACCTGCCCGATCTGTCAGGGGCGCGGCCAGGTGATCGAGGATCCGTGTCCGTCGTGCGCGGGCTCCGGCCGCGTCAATCGCGAGCGCACGCTGTCGGTGAACATTCCGCCGGGCGTCGAGGACGGCACCCGCATTCGCCTTGCCGGCGAGGGCGAAGCCGGCGTGCGCGGCGGCCCGTCGGGCGATCTCTATATTTTTCTCTCGCTCGCCTCCCATGAATTCTTCCAGCGCGACGGCGCCGACCTGCATTGCCGCGTGCCGATCTCGATGGTGACCGCCTCGCTCGGCGGCGAATTCGAGGTGCCCTCGATCGACGGCGGCAAGGCACGGGTCAAGGTGCCGGCCGGAACCCAGTCAGGCCGCCGTTTCCGCCTGTCCGGGAAGGGGATGCCGGTGCTGCGGTCCAAGCAGTGCGGCGACATGTATGTGCAAGTGATGGTCGAGACGCCGCAAAATTTGACCAAGCGGCAGCGCGAGCTGTTGGCGGAGTTCGAGAAATTGTCCTCCCGGGACACGCACCCGGAGGCTTCCGGCTTCTTTTCCCGCGTCAAGGACTTTTTCGGCAGCGGCGCGCGATCGGCCTGATCGTGCAGACCCCGCTTGACCCTCGGCCCTCGGCCCTTTACCGATGGTGGGTCGAAGTTCTGCGGTGTTTGGTCACATATTGATCCCTCCCATGCCATTGCTCGCCCTTCAGGTTCTCGAAAAGAAGATCGGGCAGCGAATCCGTCTTTTGGAGCGCTGGGGCGGTATCCGGTTCCTCGACGAGCTCGCCTTCATTCGCTCTTGGATCGAAAAGCCGATCTCGATGGGTGCGGTCACCCCTTCGGGGAAGATGCTGGCGCGCGCGATGGCGAGCCACGTCGATCCCGACGCGCCGGGGCCGGTGATCGAGCTTGGGCCCGGCACCGGGGCGGTGACCAAGGCTCTGGTGGCGCGCGGCATCGAGCCGTCGCGACTGGTGCTGGTGGAGTTTAATCCGACCTTCTGCCGGATGTTGCGCACGCGCTACCCGGACGCCACCGTGATCCAGGGCGACGCCTATCGCATCCAGCACCTGCTCGGCGACATGCTGCGCGAGCCTGCGGCGGCCGTGGTGTCGGGTCTGCCGTTGCAGACCAAGCCGTTCAAGCAGCGGCTGCAACTGGTCGAAGAAGCCTTCAGGCTGATGGCGCCGGACGCGCCGTTCGTTCAATTCACCTACGCGGTGATGACGCCGGTTCCGAAACGGGCGGTGGCGCGTGCGGAAGGCTCGTCTCTGATTTGGCACAACCTCCCGCCGGCCCGCGTTTGGGTCTACCGCCAGAATTGATCGCAATGCCGCGACTGCTGTTCCTTATGGCCGGGCTTGTCCCGGCCATCTACGTTTTTGGCCGGCAGGATTTTGGAGCGGGCAAAACGCGGATGTCCGGCGCAAGGCCGGGCATGACCGTGTAGTCTTCGCCGCCGTCATCGAGAGTTGATCGCAATGCTGCCGAAAATTCTCGTCTTCGCCGGCTCGATCCGCACCGGCTCGTACAATGCGCGGCTTGCCGCGCTGGCGGCCAAGGAACTGGCGCTCGGCGGCGCCGAAGTGACCCGCATTTCGCTCGAGGATTATCCGCTGCCGCTCTATGACGGGGATGCCGAAGCGCGATCGGGCGCGCCCGACAGCGCGCGAAAGCTTAAAGACATGATGGCGCAACACGCCGGTGTGTTCATCGCGAGTCCCGAATACAATGCATCGGTGACGCCGCTCCTCAAGAACGCCATCGACTGGATTTCGCGCGTGCGCGAGCGTGGCGAGCCGGCGCTTTCCGTGTTCAAGGGCCGCGCCTTCGCCATCGGCGGTGCATCGGACTCGCCTTATGGCGCGCTGCGCTCGCTGATGGCGTTGCGGCAGGTTCTGGAGCTTGGCTGCGGCGCGCTGGTGATCCCCGAGCAGGTCACCGTGTTCCGGGCCGCGACGGCCTTCGACGACAACGACAACCTGACCGACGAGCGCGCGGCCAATTCGCTCAAGCGCGCGCTCGGGCGGCTGATCGAAACCGCGCGGGAGATGGTGTGATGGACGTGAAGGACCGGCTGATCGTGGCGCTCGACGTGCCGACGGTGAAGGCCGCGGAGGCGATGATCGAGACGCTCGGCGATGCGGTGTCGTTCTACAAGATCGGCTATCAGCTTGCGTTTGCCGGTGGGCTTGGGCTCGCCGATGCGCTGGTGCGCGCCAAAAAACGCGTGTTCATCGACCTCAAGCTGCACGACATCGGCAACACGGTCGGCAAGGGCGTCGAGAGCGTGGCCAGGCTCGGCGCGACGTTCCTCACGGTTCATGCCTATCCGCAAACGATGCGCGCCGCGGTCGAGGCGCGCCAAGGCTCGGGCCTGCGCATTCTCGCCGTCACCGTGCTGACGTCCTACGACGACGCCGATCTTGTCGCGGCCGGCTACGCGCGCACGGTGGTGGCGCTGGCGAGCGAACGCGCGGCGCAGGCGCGCGATATCGGCGTCGATGGGCTTGTCTGCTCGGCCGAGGAGGCGTCGCGGCTTCGCGCCATCGCCGGGCCGGGCATGGTGCTGGTGACGCCGGGCATCCGTCCGGCGGGCGCCGACAAGGGCGACCAGAAACGCATCATGACACCCGCGGCCGCGATCCGGGCGGGCGCCGACCATCTGGTGGTCGGGCGGCCGATCGTGGCAGCCTCCGATCCGAAGGCGGCGGCGACGGCCATCGTCGCCGAAATCGCGGAAGCGATCCGGCAAAGGAGCGACGCATGAGCAACAAGGCCTATTGGATCGGGCGTGTCGATGTGAACGGCGAGGCGGGCTATCGGTCTTATTCCGCCGCCGTTCCTGGAATTCTGGAAAAATACGGCGCGCGTTTCATCGTGCGCGGTGGCGCGTTTGAATGCGTCGAAGGCGAAAGCCGGGGCCGCAACGTCGTGGTCGAGTTTCCGGATTATGCCACGGCCGTGGCCTGCTATCGCTCGCCGGAGTATCAGGAGATCCTGAAGGTTCGTCAGGCCAACGCGCTCGCGGACCTGATTATTGTCGAAGGTTGTGTGTGACGGGGCCTCGTCAGAGCGGGAGTGTTTCATGTCGGATTTGCGGTTGATCGTGGCCGGCGCCGGCGGGCGCATGGGCCGGACCCTGATCAAGGCGATCATCGACGCCGAAGGCATCGTACTCGCCGGCGCGTTCGACGCGCCGGGTTCCGCGATTATCGGCCGCGACGCGGGCGAGCTCGCGGGCCTTGGCAAGAGCGGCATCACAGTGGTGTCGGACCCGGTGCCGCTTTTCGCCGATGCCGACGGTCTGATCGACTTCACCGTTCCGGCCGCGACCCTGGTGCTGGCGGAGCTGACGGCGCGCCACCGTCTTGTCCATGTCATCGGCACCACGGGGCTGAAGGACAGCGAGGAAAAGATGATCGCCGAGGCGGCCCGCCACACGGCCATCGTCAAGTCCGGCAACATGAGCCTTGGCGTCAATCTTCTCGCGGCGCTGACGCGGCGCGTGGCGAAAACGCTCGATGCGTCGTTCGACATCGAGATTTTCGAGATGCACCACAACAAGAAGATCGACGCGCCCTCGGGCACTGCGCTGATGTTCGGTCGCGCCGCGGCCGAGGGGCGCGGGATCGACCTTGCGACGCATTCGGAGCGCGGACGCGACGGCGAAACCGGCGCGCGCAAGCAGGGCGATATCGGCTTCGCCTCGCTGCGCGGCGGCAGCGTGGTCGGCGAGCACAGCGTGATCTTCGCCGGCCCCGCCGAGCGGATCGAGCTGACGCACCGCGCCGAGGATCGCATGATCTTCGCCCGCGGCGCGCTCCATGCCGCGCGCTGGGCGCGCGGCCGGAAGCCCGGCCTCTATTCGATGATGGACGTGCTGGGCTTGAAGGATTTTTAGAATCCGGAGCGTCTCAGATTCTGCCGGATGCAGTTCGTTGCGTCATGGCCGGATGAAGGGCCGCGAAATCGGAAAGCTCTTTCGGATCTCGTCCTGAGGAGCGCCATAAGGGCGTTCCGCACGCCATGGCGCGTCTCAAAGGATGGGCGGAATGCTTCGGACGCGCTGCCCATGGTTCGAGGCGGCGCTCCTCGCCATGAGGCCGCGAACAAAATGAAAAGGCCTCAAAAGCGGAAAAGCTAGAGCGTCTCACGATTTGACGGAAACGCTTTGTGGCGTCGTTGCCGGGCTCGACCCGGCAATCCATCCTTTCCCAGGAAGATGGATGCGCGGATCGAGTCCGCGCATGACGACGAGTGATTCCATCAAAAGCAGAAGGACTCTAGGTCGTTGTTTAAACGCGTTTTCTTCACGCGAACCGGTATCCACTTCGCTCGAAAACGCTCTAGGTGACCGACTCATAACTGCGCAGCCATATGCGGATTGAAGCGAGTTGGATCGAGGCGAGGAAGTTGTCGTCGCGCTTGTCGTATCGGGTGGCGACGGCCCTGAAGTGTTTGAGTTTGCTGAAGAAGCGCTCGACAGCGTTGCGCTGGCGGTAGACCCATGCGCTGAACGGAAATGTTTTGACGCGGTTCGGCATGGCGCGGATGTTGGCCCATGCGCCTCGTTTGGTCATTTCGGCGCGCAGGGCGTCACTGTCATAGGCCCGGTCGGCC